>ERZ779889.16-NODE-16-length-217555-cov-20.783044_pt1 | contig 217555 bp, 183 predicted proteins | sample MGYA00511030_ERZ779889 | MGnify/ENA primary metagenome ERZ779889 (study PRJEB29588, sample SAMEA2160616) | human gut metagenome | biome: human gut; feature: human-associated habitat; material: faeces | place: Denmark | collected 2008/2010 ...
TTATGTTGTATTCTGCATAAATTGTTCTCATCGTATCTTATCTCCATTTTCTTTTGATAATCAGTTACAGAGTTAAATATCGAAAACATTTCAATCAGTTCACCATGTCGTTATTGTTATATGTTATATTGTGTTATGAAATTTTCTTTCCCTTAATTTTTCCCATATTAAGGTTCATGAAAAGCAATGGGAAAATGTAACACAAGGGAAAGAGTAAGGGAAAGTTCACTTGCTACAAACTTAGTATTTTCAAGGGTTTGCGAAGAATTTGATAATCAAATATAACAGTTATTAAATTTCCTAAAATATGTGAAATATCAACTGGAATTTGTTATTTATATCCTCTTAATAAATCTCTTTTGTTCTTTGTCATCTCTATATCCATTAGTCCTATAGAACTTATGCGCTTCAACTCGAGTGGTTCCAGAATTCAAACGAACAAAGTGAATATTTTTTTCTTCGCTCCATTGTTCAACAGCTTTCAATAACAGACTACCAATCCCTTTATGACGATATTCCTCAGCCACTGCCAAGCCCAGAATATTTACCATTGTATCATAATACAATACATCATACTTTTCTGCATGAACAAAGCCAACTACCATATTATTTATTTCCGCAATGAATACAATTTCTCTTGAATCATCCAATTTCTTCATTTTTGACTGCACTAATTCTATTCCGCAGGCATAGCCTAAATCCTCGCCACAAATCTTGCATATTGCAGCACTATCACTTGCCTTAGCTTTTCTAACCACAAACACTTATATCCTCCTATAAATTCAAATTTTCACCTTATTTTACAAATCAAACAATTGCTCATAATCCACATAATCATCTGAGATTGCCTTAATCGTTAGTTGCGGCTGTGTAGAAACAGCTTTTTTGAAAATATAATATATCTTAACAGGTTCGCTCTCTAAGTCATTCTCTTCAACAAATAATTTTACACATGCTTTATCTCTTGGTAACTCTAACTCGTCATAAGCTTTGATGAATGTATTTTCATCAGCTAACCAATCAAATTTTGCCCAATCACTTACATAACCACAATTTAATATAATGCTAAAAAAATCTTTAATGTTATTTGCTATAATCCCTGCTTGCCCTTCGGAATCCAAATATCCTATTAACGATTGATTTAACAAAACAAACACTCCTCCCGAACCATCACACGCAAATGGTTCCATATCATAATTACACTCACTACATACTATAAGTGATTTCAAATCATCACATAGGATATCATCTTCTGCAAAATCAACACCACATTCACACGATAAATAATCACATAAGTCTTCACTATTTTTAATTTGTTTTATAAATTGAATATCACAATCTCGCATTGCCTTGCCTCCACTAACTTCCGATTTTCACGTTAGGTTTCATCCAAATATATTTCTATTTTGCTGAATACCTTATCTTTACAGAAATCAAACTCAGGAGTCTTTTTGATATAGCTGAATATATCTTCTTCAATATCCTCATTCCATATAGTTCGTTGAAAATCTTTATTTTCTTCCGTTGGAATATATAACACATCCACATGAATTTGATAATACTCTTCCTCATCATTAGGAAATTGTCTAACCAAAGAAAAGTTAAACATAGGTTTTCCTGTAAAAGAATAGGTTCCTGTTTCAAATAAAATCATATCTTCTTTAAGTGGCATATTACACATCTCTTCGAACACGCTTACTATGTGTTCCAGGCTAGAATTATCTGAAATGCTATTTTGCAAATATCCTAATAAACTTTCCTTTGATATCTTCTTAAATCTATCAAATAATCCCATTTGAACCCTCCTGTAATTTGTACTTATAGGCTCAGCATAAGCCCCAATATCATATGTAATATATTATTACAACAAAACCATAACCCATGTTGTAATATCGTTCTGATTCCATAAAAGACTAAATAACCGCCTTGCCTATTTCCTCAGCATCTGCATCAGCAAATAATATAAATTCTTTGATGATTTCATCATATGTATATTGTCTTTTATGTGATTTTTTCATCGAATGTATTATATACTGATTATCTTCAGTGATTTTAACACGAACATAATGATTATTTTTCCAAAAAGATACTCGGCTTCTATATTTCGTATTTTTCTTCCATGCAGCATTTTCTTTTCGCTCATTAGGCGTCAGCGAAGATAAAGGACTGTTGACCAATATCATTTTGCGTTCTTATACGAAAGCAAAATATGGCTTGGCGCAAACAATATTGCTGCGATAAGCAACAGAATTGATCTGCTCATAATTCCACTAAACAAGAACAAAACTGAGGGAATAACAGATAGCGCCAGTGCTCTGAATATGCTGCTCTTCTTAAAGCAAATTATCCAAATTGCACAATACAACACTACTAATATCGCGTCCACAATAAGGTATATGGCAAATGCTTCGTCAGACCACCACCCGAACCATGTTCCAGGAATGTTAATTATCATAAAACCAAAGCAGCCAAACCTTCCTATCTGTTCTGCAACCTCAACAAATTTATTGCTCCATTTGTTTTGAAATCCCTCTTTGCATCTAACTGCAAAAATAATATTGGGTATCATAATAACTGCAATCATTATCAGTCCGAATATATTTAACCAGTCCATATCTTCCTCCATAAATTCACATCACCACATGCCCTTGTCTGGGCGCACCACTGAATTTTATCTGATATTATCATAAAATCTCTGCAACACGATTGCCAACTCTTCCGGAGCTTCTATGTTTGCTTCATGACCTGTTTTCGCAAGTTCATGGAAACAGGCGTTGTTCAAATATTGGCAAAGTTCTTTTGAAGTTTTTTTGTTTGCAGTGTCCTTTTCCCCACAAATGAGCAATACCGGACAAGACACCTTATGCAAGGAGTCACTGAAATCCAATTCAGCCATCGTCCTGCACAGGCTGATAACATCCGCTTTTTTGAAACCCATTTTACTGAATGCCGAATTCGGCATAAGATGAAACAACATATTCTGAACTTTCAATAATTTTTGAGGCATTTTATACTGTGCTGCAATTAATACGAGCGCTTTTACTTTATCTGGGTGGTCTATAGCATAATTAAGTGCCAAAACAGCCCCTAGAGAAAGCCCACATAAAACAATTTCATCGTTCACCTTGTCACATTCTGATGAGAATGCCGAATATAATTCCTTATATGTAGCAGATTTTCCTTCTAACATCTCTGCCAAACTTAATTTGACACTACTTTCCGATACCTTCGTTTCTTTTATTACTCTATTCCAACTGTCTGGCTTTTGTCCTAGTCCATGCAAATACAAATACTTCATATATTGTCACTCCTCCTCTTGTGGGGACGATCCTTCTCAATAGAATTCCAGCCTGTGCTCCACCAGCTCACTCCCCTCATATACGAGCTTGAGTGAGAAAAATCTCTCCTCCCCTTCAAGCAACAGCTTCAGAAATATCGCATCCCCGCTCCACGTCGGAAGTGTTGGCACGATCTCTTTATCTATCCATTGAAGATCACCCTCATCGCATATCTGGACATCCCCCTCAAATCCATCTGCGGTGAACAGGCACATAAGCTCATTCTCGCACTCATTGCTTATAAATGTCACCAGACCTCTGAATCGATATGATGTAAGCGTAAGTCCCGTCTCCTCCTTTATCTCCCTGAGAAGGCAGTCTTCAGGACTCTCACCCTCCTCAGCATGTCCACCTACACCGATCCATTTGCCTTTATTAATGTCCTTCTCCTTCTTTGTCCTGTGGAGCATCAGGTATCTTCCATCTTTCTCTATGTAACAAAGTGTTGTCATCTTCATAATTACTACTGTCTCCTTACCCTCTTTTGCATGTTTCATGTCGCAAATACAATTAATCTTTCTCACTCTGTTCTCTGCTGTTCACTATGTATATTCCTGCACACACCAACACCAGCGACACCAGACTTATCGGACCAAACGCCTGCGCGCCCTCGCGGAGCAGCCATGCCGACAGTATCACGCCGAATACCGGATTCATAAATCCAAATACTGCAACCCTTGATATAGGATTATACTTGAGCAGCATTCCCCACAGAGAATATGCCACCGCCGATACAAGAGCCAGATATATGAGCATCAAAACTCCACCTGTTGATACAGTGCTGAGTCTGCCTCCCATGGCAAAACCGGCAGCCGACAGAATAATTCCGCCAACTATAAACTGGTAGCCACTGAGCATAACCGGATTGTGTTTTACCGAATATCGCTTCAGGAACACCGATGAAAATGCATAAGCCACTGTTGACAGAAATATCGCACCCTCACCTGACAAGCTCATATGGAAATTCATTCCATTCATGTTTATAAGTACAACTCCCGCAAATCCAACCAGACAGCCAAGCATCTTCTTTGCAGTGACATTTTCCTGATGGAATATGAATCCTGACACTATGATGGCAACGAATACATTTACTGCCTCTATGATGGACGCCTTGACTCCGCTTGTATGTGCGAGTCCTATATAAAAGAACAGGTATTGTATGACTGTCTGCAGCATAGCAAGCCACACTATTTTGCCGGCGCAGCCCTTCTCCGGCTTTATGAACTTTCCTTCCAGCAGACTTCCAAATATCACGGCAAGGATTCCCGCCAGCACGAATCGCATACCGGCGAACAGTATCTGTGCCGACGTATCCGCACTCTCTATATTCCACAGTCCATAACCTATCTTTATACAAGGAAACGCACTTCCCCACAACAGGCAGCACAGCATGGCACCGAACCACACAACACTGGTCTTCTGCATCCATTTGTCGTTTATCTCTATCTTTTTCATATTTACTTCTCTCTCGTGTCTTTTATATCATAGACTAACAACATTATATACGATTATAACTGCCAGTCTATATTCTTTGCATTCTCAGCAAGCAGCAACCTGGTCGCAAGCTCTTCTTCATCCAGTTCTACATAGTCACCATTTGCATAATATCTCCACTCGGCTGTCATCTTTTTCCCTGTAAAGTTCGTCTCCCTTATGACCCAGAACTGTTTTGGAGACAATCTCTCCTGATTATTTTTCATCAACGTATAGCACTCTGTGTACTTGCAATTCTTTACTAGTTCCTTGACATCCATAAATGTCTCACGATTCTGAACCTGACATATAAGCAGACTGCAATTCTTCTTTGGTTTTCTCTGTACACTCTCAATGGATATATCAAACCATGAACACAGTATCATATATATCAATATGTATACAAACAAATATGCTATGGAAAATACGACATCACCTTTATCGCCAATAATCTTGTATAGGAACCATTTATTAAAATAGAACAGGATCACGCCAGTCAGAAATGAACATAAGATCAGATCTGTGAACCACTGGCCGGCTATGATCAGCCCATGTGTGTTACGTGAATCTGATAAAAAGCGCAGTATCCATAGAATCAACAGTGTGCCAACCGCCAACACAAGAGCCGCTATGCCAAGATGCACACCTGAGTCAAATATCCAATGCCAGTTAAGCGGCAATTTTATATGTTTTATATCTTGCAAGAGGTACTGCACATCAGGATTCCACACCGTATTGCCCCAATATATGAATCCCCATACTGCACCTATCACAAATAACAAAATCTCCTTTTTCCATCTTCCCCTCATAATGTACCTCCATTCTTAAGCATCTTTTATTGTATATATATGGAAAGTATATTTTTATACACGAAAAAAGTCAATTTTCTTTCCCCATTGGCGCGACTTGTTTTTGGCAAATATTTCTTCAATTATCTCCTCGTATATGATATGTTCTAGTTAGTTTATGCTAACCATATAGATTATTTACAAGGGGGATTACATGGAACAGAAAGAAAAAATTAAATACCAAAGGAACTGCCTGCTGGGCGCGCTCGGCGCAGCGCTCCTGATCGTGGGGGATCTGTGTATCAGCATAGTACCCGCATCACCCGCGGACAAAGGACTTTATGTGAGGGGGGCATATCTGAACGGGGATTTCCAGCTGTGGAGAGTGGCTCTGCTGCTTGTGACAGGTCTTGTCGGTATGTTCTTCTATGCATTTGGCATAGACGCCATATCGGAGCAGATACTTCCCAAGTACCGCAAGACGAGGGCACTCGTCAAATACGCAGGGCTCATGTATGTCGCATCCGCCGCGACACTGCATTTTCTCGTGGGAACACTCGCTTACTGGGTAACCTATCTGTCTGAACACATTGGAAGAGAACAGGCCATCGCATATGTTGACGACTACTACAATCTGCTCTTTCCAGCCGTCAGCATAGTGTACATACCTACGGCACTGCTCATGCTCACAAGTCTTATATCGCTGCTGGCAGGCAGAACTGTCATGAAGAGGAGCATGATCGTATTTCACATCATCACATGGCAGCTTATATTTGTGCTCATTCCTGACATCAGACAGGCCATGGGCGCCGACATATCCACACTGGATTATGTATTCAGTCAGGCATCAGGAAACACCGCCTGCCTCATCTGGCTAGTTGCCAGCTTTGTATATTCTAAAAGAAACAGCAATTAACAACCGTCTCCAAACTAATTCAAACATATAAAAAGTTCCATGGATCTGCACCGTGCAGACACATGGAACTTTCTTATTACTCTATATTAACTTCAACCTACAGCATACCCTCTTTTATAATATCGTGGTCTCTCAGTACCTTTTCAATCACCGTGCCCTGGATTTTCTTAAGTATAGGTCTCTTGAGCTTGTTCAGAGGTCCAAGATTTATCTCAAGCGGAGATTTGCCATCCATGAGCTTCACGCTGCTGTCCAGCAGTTCACGGATATCGTACACACTTCCCCACACCTCAGGAACACCTCTGTCCACGCCGAGAAGTCCATACACAGCCTCCATGGCTGTTCTCACCGAATACTCTGTGGTGAACACTGTGTCACGAGGGGTGTCTGCGAACTGTCCGAGGAATGCAAAGTTGGTACATCCGTCTGGAATTACATCCGGTCTGTCGCCCTTTGCTCTAGGCATGAAGAACGCGGTGATATATGGCATCATAGTTGGCACACAGACTGCGCTGTTTGTGGCCAGTTCCTCGATCTCATCTTCTGGCACACCCAGATGATAGAGCCACTCCTCCGTGATCTCCTTACCGGTACAATCCTTCATAGGCTTCTTGATATAATCGCCCGGAACATCTGTGAACAGGCCATATACCCATACACACACCTTATCCTTGTCCTGGGTCTTGAACTGTCCCTGTCTGTTGATGGTCCAGCTCATCAGCCAGCTTGAATCCTGGCAGCTCACTATACCACCCGTGACAACCTTTCCTGTTCTCGGATCACGCTTGCAGATATCTACGATGTATGGGATGATCTTGTCGTCAAGCGTTGTCACTGTGGCTGACTCCCAGTTTGTCTTAGATATATCAGAACAGAACTTCTCAGGATGGCCAAATGAAGGATCCTGTGCAGCTATGTTCTTCCACAGGCTCCAGCAGCCGCTTGTTCTCACCTCTGCGTCACCATTTGGCGCATGGTTCTGATCGCCATAGATAGTTCCCTCCGTGCAGCTTCCATTTGTGACAAATACAAGATCGTTCTCAGTGAGTGGGATCCCCTTCTCAGTTCCGTTTACCCTGCACTCGATGGTCTTTGCTATCTTCTTGCCGTCTCTCATGTCAAATATGACATTTGTGACCTCCGTGTTGTACTGGAATGTCACGCCCGCAGCCTCAAGATACTTCACCATCGGAAGGATCAGCGACTCATACTGGTTGTACTTTGTGAACTTGAGGGCCGAGAAATCTGGAAGTCCTGAGATGTGATGTATGAATCTCTGGAAGTAGAGTTTCATCTCTAGTGCACTGTGCCAGTTCTCAAATGCGAACATCGTCCTCCAGTACAGCCAGAATGTCGAATCAAATACCTCATCATCGAATACATCCTCTATTGTCTTGTCATACAGATCCTCGTCCTTTGTCATGAAGAGCTTCATGATCTCCATACAGCCCTTCTGGCTCAGATTGAATTTGCCATCTGTGTGGGCATCCTTGCCTCTGTTCACTGTTGCTCTGCACAGTGAATAATTTGGATCCTCCTTGTTCAGCCAGTAATACTCGTCAAGAACCGATACCCCCGGTGTCTCTATGGAAGGTATACTTCTGAACAGATCCCACAGGCACTCGAAATGGTTCTCCATCTCACGTCCACCTCTCATGACGTAGCCTCTGGCAGGATCAAATATTCCATCGCACGCACCGCCCGCTATATCCATGGCCTCAAGAATATGGATATGTGAACCCGGCATCTGTCCGTCACGTACAAGGAAGCAAGCTGCTGCCAGTGATGCAAGACCACTTCCCACTATATATGCGTTCTTGTCATCCACGCCCTCCGGCTTTCTCGGTCTGGCAAATGCCTCATAGTTTCCATTTGTATAATAGATTCCCTTACTGTTCTTCTCATGCTTTCCGCGCTCCGTATTATGGTACTCAGCATGTTCAGCCGCAGCCTTCTCCTTCTGAACTTTTGCCTTATTACGATTTTTAACTGTGAGAGCTGCTGCTCCTGCGCCGGCTGCTGCCACCGCTGCTATCCCGATTCCCAATTTCTTCTTTGACATAAGCAATTCTCCTTTCAGTTTGCCGTCTATATCCATCTCATGCCCCTATAATAGCTTGCCCAATTTTTATTTCATATTTACAAAAAAAGTGGAATGATAAAAATTTTATCATTCCACTCATTTTGTATAAATCTATATTGCATATGTACTCTAATGATACCTTCTATCGACGCCCTCCTGCCTGTAATATGCCGCCTTGTTCTCGTACATTCTCTCATCTGCAGCCTTGACCATCTCGTCAAATGACTCCCAGTCCTTCTCATCACTTGACACATAGCCACATGATATCGATACGGATTTCACCAGCTGTCCAGACCATCCACGCACAACGTCATCAAACTCCTGCTGCACTCTCTTCAGCCTTCTGGTATTTACAAAGATGATGGCTGCAAATTCATCACCGCCCATCCTGTACACCTTACCATAGTTTCCAAAACACTGCTCCATACACTCGGCAGCACCCTGAAGCAGTTCATCTCCAGCCGCATGTCCCAGGGTATCATTCACTGGCTTAAGCCCATTTACATCCATGGACACATACACATATACAGAATCTCCCGGCAGCTCCCTGACATCATCTATATATGCGCTCCTGTTATAACATTTTGTGAGCTCATCTGTATAAGACCTTCTTATCAGTTTTTGCTCCCGTTTCTTATCTTCATCTATGTTTCTGGTGGTAAATATGACTTTTAAAGGACGTCCGTCCTCGTCAACATCTATCGATATAAATGACAGTCTGAACCATCCAAGATCCTTCACCATGAACTCACCTGATACAATCTTTTTCTTGATCAGCCTGTCCCCCAGACTATCAAGATCCATGAATTTCTGGGCACTTGCCTGATGTTCATCCACAACCACCTTATGAACGATCTTCCTCATAAGTTCCTTCGCCCCTGCTGCCCGCTCACCAACCCTCAATATCAGGTCTCCTGCGGTATAGAGGGCAAATGTATCATGTTGAAGATCAAGCATATGCATGCTGTAATACATCCCCGACATGGATGTCAATATTGACAGCTGTTCATTTCTCTCCCGGTTCGCATGTATCACCTTCATCACCATGCTTACCACCAGGCCGGCGGCAAAACACAGATACAGTGCCATGATAACCATGATTGCCATATTACTCCGGCTATTCACATCCATTCTATATATGACCCCGATCACATACTCTCCGGATCTTCGGAATACACATCTGTTTCTAAATCCATTGATCTTTCTTATGCCTGTAAAACTGTCCTCACCGTCCGGCAGCACATCATCAGTCACCGAAATGCCGATTTCATCAAGAGTAAGCCCTACTACCGGTTCATATGAACATCCATATATTTCTCCCGATTCGCCATCTGCCACTACAACACTCAGTCCATCATACATAGGCATATTGGCAACCACCGTGGATATCTCATTCTGTTTTACTTCATTCAGAAGTCTTCTCGGCTCGATTCCAACCTGTATCATCTTGGTTCCATCGTCATTCCATGTTATTGCATACATCATCTTCTTACCATTTGATGTGTTCGGAGTGACATCCTGACACATGGTGAGATTCTTGTCATCAAGCATCGGCTTGAAATACGCCATCTGCTCCCCGGAATCAAAGCTATATACAAAATATTCGGGATTGGTACCAGCATATATCACGCCATCCGTATTAAACAAATGCACCTCATCAACAGATATAAGTGCAGCAATCTTGCGGAGCTCATCCACATCATTTGCCACCTCAGGCTTTGCATCAACTATATACGCCACAGCCTTAGCCCTGACCATATAATCCTCCTTGAGGGAGTCTATCAGATCTTCCTCACTTGCCTTATTCTTCTCAATTACATTGCTGACCTGATCCAGCAGCACCTGCGAGGTCCTGTCAAAACTCCTGTTATTGATAAAGCTCAGTATGACCGCCTGGATGACCATAGCAACCAGCACAATCCCCCCCTGTTATCAGTATTATCCCAGGCAATCTCTTTTTCATATCTGATGTTCGACTCATAAGTGCTCTCCCGAATATCCCCGTAGTAACAGTTTTCTTTATCCTAATCTGTCTTCTGCTTTTACATCTCGATTTCAAAATTATGAATAGAATTTGCTATATTTCCACGAAGCGTGGTGCTAAGCTGCTCCACTATTTTATGATAATCGTCTTTCATCCCCTTGTCTACCCAGTCAAGCATAATCCCAACAAATCCATACTTGTAAAAGTCTGCGATGAACTGCTTATCAGCCTCCGAAAGATTATCCCCTGCACATTTCTCATCGACTACATCCGCTATGAGCTGATACGACAGCTTATACAGATAGTTTTCTATCTTAGCCTTATCCACCGACCTGTATATATTTGCGATAAATGGCTTGTTCTCCAGCACAGCCTCAAACACCTGTATCATGCCCTCCTGCCAGGTATCGTAGGTCTTCTTATCCTTCAGCGCCTGCTTTCCATCCTCTATACACACCCACTCGGCAAGCTCATATATATCCTGAAAATGATAATAGAATGTCATTCTGCTTATCCCGCAGTCTCCAGTGAGATCCGCTATTGTTATCTTGTCAAACGGCTTCTCCTTGAGAAGCTTTTTCAGAGATGCCTCAAGTGCTTTTTTAGTTGAATTTGCCATGCATACCTCCTGTTATCTAAGCTGTTCATATCATCCTTATAAACAAACATACTCATAAAAAACAATGTTGCTTCTTATGAGTATATCTTTATGTTTATTATATTCTTTTTTCGACAATTCTCTACTTAAAAATGTTATATTTCCTTATCTTTCTTCTGATCTTACGTCTGTTCTTCTCGTCTCCAAAGAAGCTGCTGAGCTTTTCAACAAACAGTGTCAAATATCTGAACATAGATTCCGCAGCAAATGCAAATACAACCATGAGCAGGAAACATATGTTGGATATCGACTCTATGGCAAACAGCCTGCCGAGGAAAAGGCCACAGAACAGCAGTCCGATTATGTTGATAAGAAGTACACCATACTTCATCTTGTTGAACGGATGGCTGATCTTGATTATTATCATGAATCCGACAACCGCAAGAAGCATTGTGCCGGCTGTGGCTATGTCCTCACTCGGGAGATTGAAGACCTGTCCGCAGATTACAAGTGCTCCGACCGACAACACATCCGTGAGTCCTGCAGGCAATGCTTTTAACATGACATTTACCATAAAGTTTCCCTCTATACGATCCCTGTTCGGCTCAAGTGCCAGCAGGAATCCCGGCAATCCTATGGTGAACATGCTTATGAGCGATATCTGTGAAGGCTCCAGCGGATATGTGATCGCAAATATCGCTGAGAATATGGCCATCAGCAGTGAGAATATATTCTTAACAAGGAAGAGGCTTGCTGATCTCTGTATATTGTTGACCACCTGTCTTCCCTCAAACACCACATATGGCATACGTCCGAAATCCGAATCCAGAAGCACCGTCTGTGCCGCCTGCGCAGCCGCTTCACTTCCGGATGCCATTGCAATACTGCAATCGGCATCCTTCATTGCGAGTATATCATTTACACCATCACCAGTCATGGCAACCGTGTGTTTCTGTTTCTGGAGCGCCCTGACTATGAGCTGCTTCTGTTTAGGCGTAACTCTTCCAAATACTGTATATTTATCCACAGCCTCAGTTATATCCTTCTCAGACGCCAAAGTGGACGCATCCACATAGTTCTCCGCTCCATCTATGCCTGCCCGCTTTGCCACCTCTGATACTGTGGCAGGGTTATCTCCGGATATGACTTTTATGGCAACGCCCTGCTCTTTGAAATATGTAAATGTGCTCTCCGCATTTTCCCTTATTGGATTTGAAAGCACTATATAACCAATAGGAGATATGCCTCCTAATGGTCTTACCGAACCAATAGAATCCTCTCCTGACTCCGCCATAAGAAGGACTCTGTATCCCTTGCTCTGGTACTCCTCTATCTCTTCGGATATATCCTCATACCTATCCTTCATTATAAACTCCGGAGCACCAAGCATATAGTCTCCCTCGACAAATGACACCTTGCTGTATTTGTTCGCTGATGTGAAAGGCTGTGTCTTGAGCAGTGTCCTGCTGCCCTTCTCTATCTCATTCTTAGCCACATAGGCTCTGATCGCCTCCATTGTGGCATTGTTGTCCTCAATGACCGCCGAGTAATCCGCCAGCAGATGTGCAAATGCTCTCTTGTCCATCTCGGCATCGCCGCATCTGCCGCTTATCACCAGCTCTGTAACCTGCATACCCGGCTCAGTGATGGTTCCGGTCTTATCAACACAGAGTACATCGACTCTCGCGAGTGTCTCTATACTCTTCATGTCATGCAGTAACACTTGTTTCTTCGCAAGTCTTATTGTGCTGAGCGCAAGCGCAACAGTTGTGAGCAGATAAAGTCCTTCAGGGATCATTCCGAGAACCGCCGCAACCATCGATACAACACTCTTCTTGAATGTCTCTCCATTCATGATATACGCCTGGCAGAACAATATGATTCCCACTGGTATGATGATGATTCCAACCCATTTTACAAGCTTGTTGATGTACCTGATCATCTCTGACTGTTCGCCATCACCCATGGCCTTCGCCTGGGCTGTGAGCTGTGATATGTATGACTCATTGCCCACCTTGTCAAGCTTGGCATAGCACTGCCCGGACACCACAAAGCTTCCGGACATGAGTCGATCACCTGATTTCTTCTTGATCTCATCCGACTCACCGGTGAGCAGGGCTTCATTTACCGATATACTGCCGCTGAGCACAGTTGCGTCCGCACATATCTGATTGCCAGCAGACAGAATGATGATATCGTCCTTAACCAGTTCCTCTGATTGTATCTGCTGTTGTTCTCCGTCTCTCACAACTATCGAATGCGGCGCATTTAACATGCTCATCTTGTCAAGAGTCTTTTTTGCACGCAACTCCTGAAATATTCCTATAACCGTATTGCCTATGATGACCGGCAGGAACGTCAGATTCCTGAATGAACCAACGATACATAGCAGCACCGTAAGTATGAGGAATATAAGATTGAAGTATGTAAGCAGATTGGACTTGACGATCTGCCCCACTGTCTTCTGCGTACTTATATCCGTGTGATTGGTAAGTCCATTGTCGATCCGTTCCCTTACTTCCTCCGAGGTAAGACCCATGATCGGGACTCCCCGTGTATCCAGATTGTTTTCTGAGTTTGTATCCAAATAAAACACCTCTTCCTGTGTATATGGTCGGCAAATGTTATGCATCGAGCAGCATTTTGCATCGACTGTCCATGACATCTCATGATTTCTTTAACAAAGTTCTATTATAAGTACTCCAAGTAAGGTTATTCAAGGATGATGGCAGATATTTCATATTTTTTTAAGAAACCTTGTGTCTTATTAACGACAAGCGGACAACCATCTGGTTTGAGATATAGTTGATGACTGAGTCGGCTAAACAAAATGAGCATAACACATTTCCCATCTGGGTATTATTGTGTTACGCTCATTTTTTATGCAAGCCGCGAACCAGGATCCGCATCTACATCATATTCTATTATCATAGCATAAGCCATATTTGATATATTGACTGCACTATGGTCTCTGTCCCATTGCGCCCTCAAGTGTGATCGTCTCACCACTCATGTACTTGAAATCCGGTGATGCGAGTGCCACGCACGCACGTCCAATCTCCTTCTCTACGTCTCCGAAGTGTCCCATTGGCGGCATCTTAACATTTGCCTTGAACGCATCCGGATATGCCTTCTCAAAATTCTCAAGCTGTGATGTCCATGCGAGAGGACATACTATATTGACATTTATTCCGTCAGCTGCCCACTCTGTAGCTGCAACTCTTGTAAGGCCCCTGATGCCTTCCTTCGCTGCCGCATATGCGCACTGTCCGTAATTTCCAAATAGGCCTGCACCTGATGCAAAGTTGATGACTGAACCCTTTGTCTCCTTCAGATATGGATAGCATGCCTGCATATAGTAAAATGCAGCGTAAAGACCTGAATATATGGCAAGGTCAAACTGTGCTGTTGTGTGATCTGCGATGGTAACGCCTGATGCAGATGCCTGCGCATTGTTGATGAGCACATCTATTCTTCCAAATTCCTTAACCGCCTGCTCCACAACATTCTTGACAACGCTCTCATTGTCCGCACCTGCGTTTACATCAGCCTGGACTGCAAGAACCTTGATTCCATATTTGCTCTCAAGCTCTGCCTTTGCATCCTCAAGCTTCTGGACATTACGACCTGTAAGTACAAGATTAGCACCTTCCTTGGCATATGCTGTCGCTATTCCGTATCCGATAGATCCACAGCTTCCATCGCTGAGAACTGCACGTCCGCCTCCTGTTATTATCGCTGTCTTACCTGTTAAAAACCCCATAAGTGTATACTCCTTTCCTGACCATGACTACTTTCTTCACACCGCATAGATTTCAGTCATCCATAACATATATCTATAAATTCATAGCCCATGTCTATTATTATAGCCACACGGCCGCCCCAAAACAACTCCTTCACATACCTTTAAATGAAAATATTTATGCATATCTTTACTTAACCCACTATCCTGTCCTCTTATTAAAATTTATATAAACTTGCTTGACTAAATCCGATTTCGGATTTATATTGGATAGTGGTGCTTTCCCGATCAAATATCATATATTTTAAGAAAATACTTTCTCATTGCTATGGGTTTAAATTTGCACCCCAATAATAACTAAAGGAGTTTTTTCATATTTTATGATCGCATATAAAGACAGTCATTTACAAGAACAGCTACGCATATTTAACACCCTCTGGAAAGCTCAGGACGATATCTGGCAGGAGGCGGCAAGAAACTCCGGGCTGCCTGAAACTGCTTTCTGGATAATTTATATATTGACCATTGAGAATAAAGCTGAACTTACTCAGGCAGAGCTATGCGACACATGGTTCATACCCAGACAGACATGCAACTCTGCTGTCAAAAAACTGGAAGGCAAGGGACTCATTTCTCTGACAACACACAAAGGTGCAGGGAACATCAAATATTTATCAATCACGGAAAATGGAGTCTCATTCGCCAACAAATATATTACGCCACTGACAAATGCTGATATTTCATCATTTTCGAGTTTTACGGATGAGGAAAGAGAACTTCTGCTCTCACTCATGCAGCGTCAGCTCGATTACCTTAAGAAAGGAACTGAAGGATTATGGAAATAAGACTTTCTGATTCATTTACATATAAAAAGCTTATAAGATATGTGCTGCCGTGCATTGCCATGATGATCATGACATCCATCTACAGCATTGTGGACGGCTACTTTGTCTCCAACATCATAGGCAAGAATCCATTTGCAGCGGTCAATCTGGTCATGCCTGTGCTGATGGCGATATCCGCCATAGGATTCATGATCGGTACGGGAGGCAGCGCACTGACTTCATATTATATGGGGCTCGGGGAAAAGAAAAAGGCAAATGAAGTATTCTCGATGCTGGTGTGGCTTATCATCATCTCGTCCTGCATTGTGGCAGTCATAGGATTTGTCTTCATGCCCCAGATAGTCGAGCTCCTCGGAGCCAGCGATACTATACGCTCAGACGCCATATTATACGGAAGAATACTCATTCTGTCAGAGCCGTTTTTTATGCTTCAGAACAGTTTTCAGAGTTTTCTTACAACGGCAGAGAAACAAAACCTTGGTCTGCTGGTTTCAGTACTTGCGGGTATCACCAACATGGTACTTGATTTTCTTCTCATGTTTGTGTTCCGCCTCGGCATAGCCGGAGCTGCGACTGCCACAGTGTGCGGACAGATTATAGGAAGTGTAGTACCGCTCATATATTTTGCGACCAACACAACAGGATCGTTAAAACTGACGAAAGCAAAGTTTGACTGGAAGTGTATCTGGAAAGCCTGTGGAAACGGCTCTTCTGAGATGCTTACCAACCTGTCCACATCCCTTGTGTCTGTGGTCTATAACCTGCAGCTTATGAAACTTGCGAATGAAAATGGTATAGCAGCATATGGTGTGATAATGTATGTGTCATTCATATTCATGGCAATATTCTTCGGTTATGCCATCGGAGTCACGCCTATCATCGGTTATAACTATGGTGCCGGTAACAAAAAACAGCTGCACAGCCTGCTTAAAAAAAGCCTTGTGATCACCGCCGTCACAGCCATAACAATGACGGTTTTGTCCGAGGTTCTGGCACTCCCTATCGCAAGAATATTTGTTGGCTATGATGATACACTATGCCGTATGACCCAGACCGGTATGATGCTTTTTTCCATATCATTCCTGTTCTGCGGATTCAACGTATTTGGCTCAGGTTTCTTCACAGGTCTAGGCAACGGGCTTGTATCCGCAACCATATCTTTCCTCAGAACACTGGTGATACAGCTTGCAGCGGTGTTGATGCTGCCTATGGTGTTTGGCATCAATGGAATCTGGTGTGCTGTGGCCGTAGCGGAGGCTGTGACCCTTGTCATAACTATCACCTTCCTTATAAAAAATAAAAAGAAATACGGATATTAAACAAAATAAGCCGGAGTATGTGATTTTTAATTATCACGCACTCCGGCATTTTTACATCGCCCTATTCACTATGTTCTTAAGTTCCGGATAGCTGGACACAGCCAGTACATCCTCGTCCGTCTTGTTCTGCAGCGACAAATACCACACCGGTGTCATTCCAGCATTTTTCGCTCCCATGACATCCTTCTTGTAGCTATCGCCCACATAGATGACCTCATCGTTCTTTACGCCCAGCTTTGTAGCTATCATATCGAACATCCTGCGGTTCGGCTTTTCTATACCAGCCTCCTCGCTTGTTATCATTGCGTCAAGTCTGCCCGTAAGTCCAAGTCTGTCTATCTTCCTGAACTGGATATGCGCAGTCATATCTGTACAGATACCAATCTTTATTCCTCTGGCTTTCATATCATCTATAAACTCCAATGCCCCGGGGAATATGGATATCTTGTTCAGGAAATTGTTCCAGAAATAGTTGTACACCTGCAGGTCATACTTAAATGGTGATACCCCCAGAATCTCCAGCATCTTCTGGAAGTACAGCACCCTATTGTGCTGCGCCGCCATATCCCAGGCAGAGAGCTGATCCTTTACCATGTCTCTGCCTTCTTCAAAGGCTTTCATCACTGTCACTTCATCTATATGAAGAAGTTCATTTGCCACATATCTCACAGTGTCATCCACTGCCTTATCATTCTCGTGAAGGCAGTCTTATAATGTATCATCTAAATCAAATACTATTGCTCTTATCATATCTACCGGCACTCCCTTCGAACTTCATCGGTGATCGTTGTTCCACCGGACTTATACCAGTTGTCCACAAAACTGTCAAATTCATCCAGATCTGCTTCACCTGTAACTATCTTCAGGTAAGTATTGCTCTCCAGATTCTCAAGGTGCCACCAGTCTGACACCATGGTCTCAGTCTCACCGAAGTACAGAGATTCGACTTTATTTGTACGCGCATCATTGAGGATCTTGCATGCAGTTATACGGGATGTATATGCCGCCCAGTCCTCCGATGACGCATTATCTTCATTCTTGAGATATGACTCACACGCCTCATAATAAGATTGTTCCAGCAGATTCAGATCATCCGGCTGCCTTATGCCAGAGAACACGTGGTTCAGCTCGCCATAGCATATCTGAAGTGCATTGTTGTAGTCCACGTTCATTGCAAGTGGTCTTGCGGTAGGATCCACATTGAGTTTGTAGTAATCCTTTATAGCCTGATTGTCTTTGTCCTCATATCTTACATAGTCGAACAGCACACTTATTATCTTGCACACTATCTCCGGGTGCTCATATCCCTTTCTGACTACCACGAAGTTGCCATATGGAACCTGAGTGTGATAACTCGTTGAGCCGTTTTCCTCTGTGGCAAGCAGATATGGTTCCCACTTTGCTGTTGGATCGGCCGCTACAGCGTCCATAAGAGGATTATTTGGCGCCCACCATGGTCCAAAGAATGAACCACACTGTCCATTCACTATGAGTTCTATTATGTTGCTGCTTGTCCGCATGAGGAAATTCCGATCCAGAATCCCTTCCTCGTACATCTCATGTATATGCTCCAGAGCCTTCTTTGCCTCCGGCTGTACAGAACCATACACAACCTTTCCGTCCTCATCCTTTATCCACTGTTTCGGAAATGCCCCATATGCGGCAAATACAATGTCGAGTGTGTACTCGCTGCTATAACCACAACCGCCGCAGAGACTTGTGTCTGCCACCAGCCCTACGGTACTTCCTACACCATTATTTCCCGGATCTTTCTCAATAAACTGCCTGATGATCTCCTCCGCATCCGAAAGTGTTCTCGGAGCCTCAAGTCCCAGCTTATCCATCCAGTCTTTTCTAAGCCATATCAGATTTGGTCCATCTGATATATTTGTCTCAGGTATGGCCATGATACGGTCATCAAATGTGACCACATCCATAATACTGCTGCCATAACTCTTATATATGTTCTTTATCGTTTCACTCATACAGTTGTTATAACTGTCTGTGAGATCCTCGATCATGTCATTTTCCACCAGATACTGCAGCTCATCCATGTCCTGGACGATCATCACATCCGGAAGATCCTTCTGTGCTATCACCATGGATACATTATCATCATACTGATTATCAGCAGCCTCAAATATATCCTGGTTCTGCACATTTAAGATTTCATTTAATATCTGTGTGTATGCGTTATTTTCATACGTTTCTCCCTGTGGGAGATTTGAATTATTTGCACCGGACAGCTTTCCCAGGGTATAGGTGAGCTGTTCCGGATACCTTCCAAGCGGCGTTGTCTCCGCAATATGCATGGCAGACTCATATTCTGCATCTGTGGTCGCCTTAGACGGGTTGGAGGGGGTGTTATTGTCCTGGCAGCCACATATTATTATAAGGGTAATTGTTAGCACACATGTTATTATTTTTTTCAGATACTTCATTGCTGGCATATGCTTTCCTCATTCCACTTAGGTTTTGCAAATAATTTCATATATTATCCTTAACCCTTTACGCCTCCAGACATGCTATCCTTGTAGCACTTCTGCATTATCATAAAGAGAATGATAATCGGTACGGATATCAGCACTGCGCCAGCCGCAAATGAGTTGAACCAGTTGTACACATACTCTTTCTCGAGCATGTTCCAAAGTCCGATGGATACTGTGTAATAGTCCTTGTTGGCTCTGCATATAACCTTGGCAAACACAAAATCAATCCATGGTGCAAGGAACGAATTCAGAACCGTATAAACTATGATCGGTCGGCTGAGTGGTATGATGATCCTTGTAAATGACTGCCATCTTGTAGCACCATCAAGGTATGCTGCTTCTTCCAGCGACTTTGGTATAGTATCAAAGAATCCTTTGGCGATATAGAATCCAAGTCCTGAACCGCCTGAATATACGAGTACCAGAGCAACCCTGATGAGTGAGCCTTCTGAAAGTCCCAGAACCTTAAGGATGTAATACACAGCTATCATAGCCATGAATCCCGGGAACATTCCAAGGATAAGTGCCACATTCATAAATGGCTTTCTCAGTCTGAAACGCATTCTTGACATACAGTATGAAACTGCAAGCACGAACGCTGTTGATATTATACATGAGAAAATTGCTATTATCAAAGTATTCTTGAACATCTGCATGAAATTCAGAATACCTGTGTCTGTAAAAAGCTTTGTATAGTTTGCCAGAGTCAGAGACTTTGGCAGCAGAGTTGAAACATACTGTCCTTTCTCTCCTCTGAAGCTTATCATGATTATCCATGCGATCGGCAGTACCCAGATAACCGAAAGGATTACCAGTATGATATGAACCACGATGTCTCCCAGTGTCCATTTGCTTCTTGCTTTAATCTCATTATTATTTGATTTAGCCATTACTGAAATCCCTCCTCATCTTTATATGATGCGGTGTTGTGGTAAGTTACCAGTGACACAACAGCGAGAACTATGAATGTCATTATACCTATAACAGCACCTAAGTTGTAGTACTGATTATCAACCGTCAGCTTATAGAGCCATGTGACAAGAAGATCTGTCTTTCCGGCAGTCTTTCCAACCGGGGTAGGCGCTCCATTTGACAGAAGGTAGATAACGTTAAAGTTGTTTATATTTCCTGCAAATGTTGTTATCAGATATGGTGCTGTGACAAACAACATATAAGGAAGAGTGATCTTGAAGAAGATCTTTACCGGGCCTGCTCCGTCAACTCTCGCAGCCTCGTATATCTCCTCCGGTATGCTCTGGAGAATTCCTGTGACCTGCATGACGGTAAATGGAATTCCTATCCAGATATTGATGACAATTACCATGACTCTGGCAAGTGTTGCATTGCTCCAGAATGGAATAGCATTGTCGATTATTCCGTTATTTATAAGTAATGTATTGACGATACCATTCTGACTGAAGATCGTTCTCATCAGAAGAAGTGATACGAATTGCGGAACCGCTGCTGAGAGCATGAAGATCGCTCTCCACATACCTTTTGCCCTGGTTCCCTTTCTGTTGATCACCATTGCGAGTATCATTCCAAGGAAGTAGTTACTAAATGTGGCTGCCACAGCCCAAACAAGCGTCCAGCCAAGCACTGACCAGAATGTACTTCCTATTGCATCACTAAAGTTCAATATCTTTGCAAAATTCTTCAGTCCAACCCAGTTGAATATAACTGTATGTGAACCAAGCTTGCTGTAATTTGTAAATGCCATAAATATCATGAAAACCAATGGCAATATCGTAAATACAACGACTCCAAGTACAGGAAGTGGAAGAAGAAATGCATGAAGATTGCTGTCAAACAGACTCTTCACATCGTCCTTAAACTTTGGAACCTTTTTGCCTTTATCCCACAGGCAATACGCTTTGTATGCGCTCTCTATACTTACTACCCAAAGGCAGATGAATGCGAAAATTATAAACAGTGTTGCCACACCGTACAGGAGCATGAGCAGAGAGTTGTCACCCTGGGTATATTCAAATACACCCTTTGCATCATTCCAGACCTTCTGCTGTTCCTGACCACCCAGATGGAAGATATCCACCAGTAGTGATGCTCCATGCTTTATCATAAACCATATAAACAGTACCTCAAGTACCAGGTACGAAAATCCCTTTACAAACTGTTTTCTGACTATGCTTCCAAACCCCAAGATCAGAAATGAAATTCTGGTAGCTATGTCTCCATTTGCCGCTGCCTGTGCAACGGTATATGGGTAATCAGATCTTCGTATTTTCTTTATTTTGCTTTTTTTATTTGTTATAGCCTGAGCCATCCTAACACCTCCGTCTCAAAGTAAATTATTATCTCTTCTTATTACAAGTGCCCCATCACCTGTAGATGAATGGAGCACCTGTTTTTGAAATATATAACTAGTATTTTTACTGTGCTACATCAGTGTTAAGTGATGTGTTGAATGACTCTGTCATATCTGCTGCGTTGTCGTGTGTAACCTCACCATTTACGAGAGACTTACCAAAGTTTTCTGCTGGTGTCCAGTAGTTGCTCATCTTAGGAACAAATGGCTGGATGAATGCTGTTGTATCGAATGTTGCATTCTGAGCTGTTACAAGTGCATCGCCCTTAACTGCATCGCTCTCAAGAAGGCTTGTGTTACATGGAACGATGTTTCTTGCTGTGTAGTGTGACTCCTGTGATGCCTCATTTCCAAGGTAGAGTGCAAGTGCAACTGCAACCTGTGGATACTCACAGTTAGGATTTACAGCGATTGCCTTTGATCCTGCAAATGAGAGGAGCTGCTTGTCCGCACCGCCGATCTTGGCTGTTGGCATAACTGCGATTCCGAGATCATCTCCAAGTGCATCGTGTAATGCTGCGTAGTCCCATGAGCCTGAGAACATTGCTGATATTGAACCATCTGTCATACCTGAGATACCAACACCTGACTCATCGTTTACAAAGTTCTTGTTGTTTACAAGATCTACCAGGTAGTCTGTAACAGCCTTGCCGTTGTCACCACCGAAGTTGATTCCTGCATCATTGTCTGTACCATCACCGAATAATGTTCCGCCATTTGCAAGGTAGAATGCTGCGATGTACCATGAGTTTGAGAGTGGGAATGAAACCTTACCCTTCTCAAGCATTGTGTCAAGGCTCTTTACATCATCCTCTGTAAATGTCTTCTTGTTGTAGTACATAAACCATGTATTTGTTGTAAATGGCACACCATAGATACCTCCATCAACTGTGATAGAATCTACGATCGCCTGTGAATTTGTTGACTTAACATAATCTGCTGTGCTTCCGCCGAGCTCTGAGATAGCACCTGCATCGATCAGAGTCTGTAACTGGTCATTTGCGAACATGTATACATCTGCTGACGCTGAAACATCCTGTGTTACAGTCTTTCCAGCATCACCCTCACTACATGTACCATACTCAAATGTGATATCCCAGTTTGGATGCTCTTTCTTGAATGCCTCACATGTTGTCTGTAACCACTCGCCGTAATCAGGTGACTGATCCTCAGCTGGTCCCCAGACTGTAAGTGTTGTCTTGATTGCCTCTTCCTCTGAAGCTGCCTCTGTTGCATCTGTAGCCTCTGATGCATCACTCTTTGCTGCTGCTGTTGTTGACTCGTCCTTTCCTGAATCTCCACATCCTGCCAGCATTGACATTCCCATTACACCCGCAAGTGCAACCGCTGCAAATCTCTTAACTCTCATAACCGTTCCTCCTTAAAAATATAGTTTTGATTGAATGTTTTTAACACCTTTGCAGTACCTTTACCTTATGTCATTATTATAAGAAAACGTTTCCAATCCGTATATATCAATGATTTTAGAAACATGTTGGATTTTTTAGATATGTTGAATTTTTTTGATGGGCGGGCGCCGCCAGAGTGTGCCGTGGAGATCCGCCACTGTATATGCCGCCGTAGCACGCTTGTCTGCCCGCCCTTCGACTGGCTTCTATCTGCACTGCGCTCTGCCCGCGATAAGGGCACTGCGGGCGCCGCTCCGGCAAGAAACCAGTCGAATGGCAGTCAACTGCGCTACCGCTCCGACCGCATATACAGTGGCGGATCTCCTATATCACACAAGGCGGCTATATAAGATATACTCTGGTTTAGTCAAAAGAATGTTAGCAACGTTATTATGTCTCTCATATATAGATTTTATTACATATATAGATTCTGTTTTATTTTTCGCCGATAACTGGTTTTGTTATTATAAAGTATAAAAAAATGTACCTTTTGAGCTTTAATAAGCTTCAAAAGGTACATCCTCTCTTCGTATTCTCGCCTTTTCGTGGAATTTCTATGAAAAGGTATAATTTTTGTATAATTTTCTAGTTTTCTACTCTCTTTGGGAAGTGGAGCATTACTTTCGTGCCGGCTCCTGGGGTGCTTTCGATCTTCACCGCGTACTTCTCTCCATAATATAGCTTGATCCTCTCGTTTACATTTGACACACCGTAGCCATTGGACGACTTCGACAGGATCAGGGCGGCCTGGGTCTTTGTCATTCCGATACCGTTGTCAGATACGGTAAAGTCAATGAAATCTCCACTCTCCTTTCCTTCTATGCGTATCTCTCCTCTGCCGTCAGTCTTGACGTCAATTCCATGCCCTATCGCATTTTCAAGCAGCGGCTGGAGTATCAGATTCAATGTTTCATATTTTAAGATACTGTCATCTATGTCGTACACCACATCAAAGCTGTTGTCATGCATGGCAAGCTGGATATCAAGATACGACTTGATATTTGCTATCTCATCTTTGACAAGCAGGATGTTTTTTCCTTTGTTCAGGGCTGTCCTGTAGAATGTTGACAGAGACAAGGTGATCCGGCTTATGTCTTCCTGCTCCGCCTCAAGGGCTTTCCAATTGATCATAGACAGAGAATTGTACAGGAAATGCGGGTTGATCTGGGCCTGAAGTGCCCTCATCTCGTATTCTTTTTCCTTGATCTTGCTCTGATATACCTCATTGACAGTCTCATCAAGGCGCTTACTCATGCTGTTGTAGCCATTTATAAGATCACCAATCTCATCTGTACTGTCATTTTCTATAACCATGCCCAGATTTCCTGTCTCGGTGGCCTTCATAGTCTTCTGAAGATTTTTGATTCGCTTCGTTATAAATTCTGATACCATATTTATACATAATATACCTGCGAGCATACTTACCAGAAGTGCCACCACCGCTATTATAAGTATCGGACGAACCGATGAGATTATAAGTTTGTTCGGTTTGTATACACATATGTTCCAGCCGGTCGCCTTGGACGTCTTATCTATGAACTGATACCCTGAATTTTCCATCTCTCTCAGGGCATCGAATTTATCCACATCCAATTCATATGCTGACTGCTCATCGGCAAATGTATTCTTGTTGAATATCATATGTCCATACTCATCCTCTATGATAAGCCCATAATTATCAAACATTGTCTCTGTATAAAACGGTTGAAATACACTGTCATAATCCACGCCTACATACAAAACACCCTTGGCACCTTTCTGCTCCAGCATAGCCATCCGACTGACTGAAAATGCAGTTCGGCTTTCCAGATCAATATGCCAGTGTATATTGTTATCCAGATCATCATATGCATGCGTTCCATCCGCCAGATCTTTTAACGGTGCAACTGTTGACCCATGTTTCACATCACTGGCGTCAGTATATATCGTGACCTGATTTACATCCTCATGGAAATACATGATCGATGCCAGCAGGGGATCGATCACCGTACTGAACTGCTCATAATTCTGATATGCCGATTGATCCGCACTCAGTATCTTTGCAATCGACTGGTTATACGATATATATTTAGAGAGGTTGTTATATATCTCCAATTCATTGTCCATGGAATCCGTGGTCTGGCTGACATAAGATTCCAAGATTGTTGTCTCCCGGGCCCACAGGATCTTTTTCATCTCCATATATGTTATACCCAGTATTATCATAACAGGCACAAGTCCGGCCAGCAGATAAATAACAACCATTTTGCCAGTCAGCTTCATATCACGAAATCTCTTCTTGACTCCACCTTTGTTCATCTACGATCCCCCTGCTTAACGAGTTCTGCAATCGTCCTTTTCCAAGTCTGCTGTATGTCTACTCACCGCCTGCAACACCGCTCTCCCTGAATTTCTGAGGGCTCACTCCATAAAACTCCCTGAAACTCGAGCAAAAATAGGATACATTCTGATAACCACACATCGCACCTATATCTACAATCTTCGCCATACTATTCTCAAGCATATCCCTTGCCCGCTCCATTCTGTATGACTTGATAAATTTGCTCAGGTTCTGTCCCGTCTCTTTCTTAAACACTGTGCTGAGATAACTTGGGGCAAGATATACCATATCCGCAAGCATATCTATGCCTAGCTCGCTCCCGTAATTCCTGTAAATATACTGCTTTACTATCTCCACTTCCTTATGTCCGGTCTGACTCTTGTCCTCAAAGCAGGCCGCGAGTCTGTCTATCGCAACCTCAACAAGACCTGTAAGACTCTGAAAATCTGTCGTCATATACATCTTTTCAACATCCTTGTTAAGATCCGCCTCACCTGTTCCGTCTATACTGCCATATATGTCCTTCAAAAGATTTGAGTAGAGAAACTTTATATATATCTGTGAACACTCATTCTTGTGCCTGTACTTTTCACAGAATTTGTCAAAATGTTCCCTGAGTGCCTTCACATCCTTCATCTTGATGTCCTGTTTCATCTGTTTCATGAGGGTGTCATCATCAAACTGGATCATTCCTGACGAATCGCTCTCCATATTTGGGTAGAACACCTTTATCTCCGGATGATAAAACTTATTGTCCATAAGCTCATCAAGCTCATCGACCTTCTGTTTCATGTTCTCAGGGTTCTCTATATCCGATGAAACTGCTATAAAACATTCCTCATCGTAATCACTTTTAATTATCCTGGCAAGCTCCTGGGCCGTGTAAACCGCATCTGTTTCATCGCCCAGAAAAATAAGTTCCTGCTGTTGATTCAGATTGAGATATCTCTGTATTCCAAGTGCCAATATCTTCTCATTTTTCTTGAAATCTACATCTCGTCTTCCAAAGAAATCGTGATTAAATTCAACCAGCAGAATTCTCTTAAATCTGGCGAAATTCAGGTTCAGACCGTTGTACTCTCTGCGTATACTCTCTATATCTTCGCCATTTACAAGCATATATAACGCATGCTCATAAAGGAATTCCATGCTCTTGCTCTTGAGCTCATCCGAGACTTTAGCCGCCTCTAGCTCATCCACAACCTTCTCCAACGTCTCCTTAAACTCCTTCGGGTCGACCGGTTTCAATATATAATCCACAACTCCCAGCCTTATTGCTCTCTTTGCATAGTCAAATTCATTGCAGCCGCTGAATATCACACATCTCATTTTCTTCTTCTCATTTACCACATTGTCAATGAGTTCTATACCGTCCATGAAAGGCATCTTCACATCGGTGAGGAGGATATCATAATTCTCCTGACGCATCTTCTCCAATGCATCAAGACCGTTTACCGCCTCGTCGATATCAAATTCCATATTCAGCTTTTTCAGGAGGAATCTTATCCCGTTTCTCTCTATTCTCTCGTCATCAACGATCAGTATTCTATACATCTCTCCACCGCCTTCCTTTTTCTTGATGTGAACTGTTTTCGCATCACATTACAACTTTAGTATATTTAATTATAACCGACTTACTTCCTGTTCGCCACCAAAACCTAAATCAAAAGGGGACGGAGGTGCCTGACCCCTCCGTCCCCTGCTGTGAAATAAACTAAGTTTTATATTATAATCTCCAAATGTCCTTGTTGTACTCAGCGATGGTTCTGTCTGATGAGAAGAATCCAGCCTTGCTGATGTTGACAAGTGCCTTCTTTGCCCAAGTCTTGCGATCTTCGTAATCTGCAAGTACGCCTTCCTTGGTCTTGATATAATCCTCAACATCCAGGAGTGTCATAAACCAATCCTTTACGATAAGTTCGTTGTGAAGTCTCTCAAGGCTTTCCTTCTGTCCGATCTCAAGGAGCTCATCGCTCACGATAAAATCAACAAGCTTCTTGATCTCAGGCTGCTCGTAGTAATCCTTTGACACATAATCAGCCTTTGCATAGTGGTCGATGACTGCCTCGCTTGACTCGCCGAAGAAGTAAATGTTATCCTCGCCGACAAGCTCTCCAATCTCAACATTTGCACCATCTCTTGTTCCGAGTGTAAGCGCGCCGTTCAGCATGAACTTCATGTTTCCGGTACCTGATGCCTCCTTTGATGCAAGTGAGATCTGCTCTGAAATGTCACATGCAGGTATGATCTTTGCTGCCTTTGACACATTGTAGTTCTCGATCATGACAACCTTGAGGTATGGACTTACCTCTGGGTCATTATCGATGAGCTGCTGCAGGCAGAGGATGAGATGAATGATATCCTTTGCGATGGTGTATGCAGGAGCTGCCTTTGCGCCAAATATTACAGTCACAGGAGTCTTTGGAAGATTTCCTGCCTTGATATCGAAGTACTTGTGGATAACCCAGAGTGCGTTCATCTGCTGACGCTTGTACTCATGAAGTCTCTTAACCTGTATATCAAAGATAGAATTCTCATCTATGTCAATGTTCTGTGTCTCCTTAAGGTAATCCTTGAGAACGACCTTGTTCTGCTTCTTGATATCCATGATCTTGCCAAGGACTGCATCATCATCATAGAACTTAGCGAGGTCACTCAGTTTCTCTGCATCCTTCTTGTAGCCGTCACCGATAAGCTCTGTGATATAAGCTGCAAGCTGCTCGTTACAGTGGAGAAGCCATCTTCTGAATGTGATACCATTTGTCTTGTTGTTGAACTTCTCAGGATAGATCTTGTAGAAGTTGTTCAACTCAGAATCCTTGAGGATCTCTGTGTGAAGGTATGCAACACCGTTTACACTGTGGCTATAGTGTATATCAATGTGTGCCATGTGCACTCTCTGATCCTTGTCGATGATATATACGCTCTCATCCTTGTATCTGTTACGAACCTTCTCGTCCAGCTTCTTGATGATAGGAACAAGCTGTGGAACAACCTTCTCAAGGTAAGCAAGCGGCCACTTCTCAAGAGCCTCTGCAAGGATAGTGTGGTTGGTGTATGCGCACACCTCTGTCACGATCTCTGTAGCCTCGTCAAATGATATTCCCTCAGCGGTAAGAAGTCTGATGAACTCAGGGATCACCATTGAAGGATGTGTATCATTGATCTGAACTGCTGCATAATCAGCCAGATCGTGAAGATTTGAACCCTTTGCCTTAGCCTCATCAAGAATGAGCTTTGCACCATTTGCCACCATGAAATACTGCTGGTAGATACGGAGAAGATTTCCAGCCTCATCGCTGTCGTCCGGGTACAGGCAGAGTGTCAGGTTCTTTGCAATGTCTGTCTTGTCGAAGTTAATTCCGCCCGGCTCCATGATGGACTCGTCAACGCTCTCGATATCGAAGAGGTGGAGCTTATTTGTTCTGTTCTCGTATCCGGTTACATCTATATCGTACATTCTTGACTGGACTTTCAGATTGCCAAATGTGATCGTGTTGGTAACGTCTGTCTTCTCGAGCCAGCTGTCTGCCTCAATCCAAGGATTTGCAGTCTCCTTCTGGTAATTGTTCTCAAATACCTGCTTGAACAGACCCATGTGGTAATTAAGTCCAATTCCATCTCCGTGAAGTCCGAGGGTTGCCATGGAGTCGAGGAAGCATGCTGCAAGTCTTCCAAGACCACCATTTCCAAGTGATGGCTCCGGCTCAACCTCCTCTATGTCATAGATGCTCTTGCCATTCTCAGCAAGCACCTGTTTAACCTCGTCAAATACACCAAGGTTGATGAGATTGTTCGAGAGAAGCTTTCCTATGAGGAACTCTGCTGAGATGTAATAAACCTTCTTCTGTCCCTCCTCTGAAACCTTTCCGTCTGCGAGCTTCTTTGTCATATCAAGGAGTGCGAAGTAGATCTCCTCGTTTGTGCAGTCCTTGATCTCCTTGTTGTATTTCTTCATGCAAATGTCCTTTAACATAATATCCTCCTTACAAATATACGTCTTCACCCTGTTTCTTCCATACAGTCTGGTGAGATCCCTTAATTTATCTATATGTTCCTGTGTAAATTCCCATGTTGCGCCCTTGGTAAGCCTCCACTTCCAGTTGCCGCCAAGCGTTGATGGATAGTTCATTCTGGCACTGTTGTCCTTGCCCAGAATATCCTGCATCTGAAGTATGACCGTGTCCGCTGAGCTCATGTAAAGTGCATGTATCATCTTCTCTGCCACATCATCCAGGCTGTTCGCCATGAGGTACTTCATCATATATTCCTGAAGCTCCTCACTCTGTCCGCTGATATAACTTTTCAGCATATCATTATCGTGGGTTCCGATATACGCTACGTAGTTCTTTGCGTGATTGTGCGGCAGATATTCATTTGCCGTATTGCCGTCAAATGCAAATTCCAACACCTTCATGCCCGGATAACCGGATTCCTTTACAAGTTTCTGAACCTCTGGCACGACCACGCCGAGGTCCTCAGCTATAACCTTGGATGAACCTATGGCACTGTCTATAGCATCGATGAGTTTCTTTCCCGGTCCCTGTCTGTAGTAGCCATCCTTCGGCTCGCCATTTGCCGGGATGCTGTAGTATCTGACTATCCCGATAAAGTGATCTATACGGATCACGTCGTAGAGTTTTGCAGATGCAGCAATTCTCTTCTTCCACCACGCGAAATCATCCTTCTCCATGACATCCCAGTCATAGATCGGGTTACCCCACTTCTGTCCGTAGCTTGAGAACATGTCCGGCGGGCACCCTGCCACAACTGACGGTGCCAGACTTCCAGAAAGCTGGAACTGATCCGTGTTCGCCCACACATCAGCACTGTCCAGTGCCACATAGATTGGAATATCTCCAATGATGCTTATGCCGTTTCTGTTGGCATACTCTTTTAATGGCATCCACTGCTCGTAGAACTTGAACTGAAGGAATTTGTAGAATTCCACGTCTTCACCAAGCTTTTCTCTGTAAGCTGCCATAGCCTCCGGCTTTCTCTTCTTGATCGCCGGTTCCCACGCAAGCCATTCTCTATTGTTATGATCAGCCTTGATCGCCATATACAGCGCATAGTCATCTATCCACTGTTCATTTTCCTCTATGAAATCTACGTAATCCCTGCTGTCTTTGTGCTCTGATCTGCCAAATGCTTTTCTGAGAACTTCAAATCTCTGTCTGTATATTCTGGCGTAGTCGATCTCGTCATCACTGTCAGCCCATTTGTAGGATTCTACCTCCTCTTTCTTGATAAGCCCTTCAGCTATCAATGTATCCAGATCGATAAAATACGGATTGCCCGCAAATGCTGAAAACGACTGATAAGGACTGTCACCGAAGCTTGTTGGTCCTATCGGAAGCACCTGCCAGTACTTCTGCCCTGCTCTTTTCAACATATCAACAAAATCATAAGCATCTCTTCCCATAGTTCCAATTCCATATGGTGATGGGAGGCTGCTTATCGGCAGGAGTATTCCTGCGCCACGCTCCAACGCTTTACTCATATATGATACCTCCTGAACAGTTCCTGTTATGGCTTGTATTTTATTAGCATTTTCCCTTTTATGCTTGCATTATATAAGCAATTAATTGTACAATTCTATCATCTTGATGATGTACAATATGTAAAAGATGTAAAAAATCGTCGAATTTATGAACAAAAAGGAGGCACATGGTTATATGAACAGTCTTGAATACGAAAATCTTCTGGAGAATAAGACCCATGCGGACCCAATGTTTCCGTACAATACTTACCTGTGCTCCATACCACTTGACTTCAATTCTGTGTCTCTGCACTGGCATGAATTTATGGAGATTATCTATATCAAAAAAGGCAAGGGAAATGTGACTGTGGACTTCACAACTCACTATGTTGAGGAGGGTGACATAGTCATTATCCTGCCAGGACACATTCACGGAATCTCCCAGCACGAAGGCTATTCAATGGAATATGAGAATATTCTTTTCTCCGTCGACATGTTCAGATCCAGAAATCACGACTCACTGGACAGCGAGTTTTTCCTGCCTCTGCTGGCGGGCGACGTGGATATCAAGAGTATTTATGACAGGGACGATCCATTATATCCGTCTCTTTCCGCGTGTCTTAACAGGGTAGACAAGCTCTGCTCAGAGACGCCAAAGGGATACCACCTTGCACTTAAGGGATGCTATTTTGAATTCTTCTACATTCTCTATGCCAACTCCACCGCAAGGGATGAGGCAGACAGGAAGAACCGAGCCAGGGATCTGGAGAGAACAAAACTCATCCTCTCCTACATAGACGAAAATTACAAAGAGGCCATATCCATAACGGATATAGCCTCCTACTGTGGATTCTCTGAATCCCATTTTATGCGATTTTTCAAGAACACCATGGGGGTGTCATTTGTATCATATCTGAACGACTTCAGGCTGAATGTTGCCGCAAGACTTCTCTCCTCCAATGACGAGAGCATACTCTCTGTCGCGGAGAACTGCGGCTTCTTCAACCTGTCCTACTTCAACAGGATGTTTAAGAAGAAATACGGCGTGACTCCGGGTAAATACAGGGATAATCATAACCTGTAAGCGGCCACTCATTGCCTACTACGCATCAGATCTTGAATACGAGTTCTTCATCTGATTGCTGAGTTCATAGAGGACCCTGCCAAGGGTTGCATTTGCCTCACGTCTCACCATGTCTGTGGTCTCCTGGTTGGCCTGCTGGCGGAGTTTCTCGCCCAATGGCTGTTCATTCATAATATCATCATATCTGTATATTATCTCATGTGCCTTGGACATGACTTTCTCCTCGTACCTTTCGATATGGAACACCGACTTCGCATAAGATGCGTCCGCCATCGCTGCGATCATACGGCTGGTCCAGTAGAAGTTGTCCGTGGAAGCATCCGCCCCTGTATTTGCCAGATACTCAGGAGTCGTGTCTACATTTGCATAGAAAGGAACCATGACATTGAATGCATTCGATGCAAATGCTATCCACTGTACAGCGCAGTTATCCTCTCCAACATATGGTCTCATCTGGATCGCCGACATGAAATCCGTCCTGTTCACACCTATCGATCTATATGCCCCGCGCATCTTATTGTCGCCGTAATTGCCGTACGGATCATACGGAGTTCCCTGATAATGCGAAGAAAGCACATACTTCACATCCTCCATGGTTATCTTCTTCTCTGGTATCATGCACCATGGAATGTCATCCGAAACCGGCGTAAAGTCCGCATCCGGTCCGTCCCAGACTGCCGAATTCGGGTTGAGCGTCCGCTCCATGAACCATGCCCTCGGGGTGTTGTACACGTGATCCGCATCGTCGTGGCTGCCGAATATATCCCGTGGACAGATCGTGTCCTCCATATTCTCCACGTTCAGATGATACTTCTCTATAAATGCTGGAAGATCTGCCGAGCACATGAACTCGCTCTGCGCTCCCATTGCGTCTGCCATATCAAATTCGTCCATACCAAACTGGTTTGGCATGACAACATACACATCATCAGGAACTTTTCTCGCGATCCAATGATGTCCTCCGATGGTCTCAAGCCACCAGATCTCGTCTACATCCTGAAATGCAATTCCGTTCATCTCATAGGTTCCATATCGCTCAAGCAGGCTGCCAAGTCTCTTCACGCCCTCTCTTGCGCTCTTTATATATGGAAGTGTAATGCTGACTATATCCTCCTCGCCGATACCTCCAGTCTTCTCAGGCTTATCTCCCTCCGCAGGCTCATAGCACACCAGTGGATCCGCGCCGAGCACTCTTGGATTTGAGGTTATGGTCTCCGTCGCCGTCATAGCCACATTTGCAGAATTCACTCCGCTTGCCGCCCAGATTCCTTCGCCCGCCAGCGCATTTGGAACACAGGTGTAACGCATCGGATCATCCGGAAGTTCAATCTCCACATGGGATATCTCCGACTTGTATATTCTTGGCTGCTCCTCCGGCTTCACAACCACATATTTCTTCGGCGTGTACGAACCGGCACCCGAATCGTCATTTCTCGCTATTATTGTTGAACCGTCATAAGACGCATTTTTTCCTACCAATATTGTTGTACATGGCATTATCTATTCCTCCATTTTTTTAATATTTTTCATCTTTTTTATAATTAAAAATATAATATATCCCGCAAGGCTTCCGAGGGTATTCATAACTACATCATCGAGCTGGCAGTAACCGCGCTCCGTTATAAGCTGAACCGTCTCTATGCAGACACTGCACAGAAATCCAAACAGTACAGTGCATTTGGACAACCTGTCTACCGCCCTGCCATCGCCATTCTTACTTCCAGCCACCGCAAGCGGGAAAAGCACGCCGAACGGCACAAAGAGCAATATATTTTCTATGACAAATGCGTGCTCCTGGGACGTCACTCCCCACGTCTGAAACAGCGTCATGTCAATGCCTTGCCTTGAGCCCGGCTCTCTGGACAGTAACACAGTAACTGCCATCACCGCCAAATACACCACCAGCAGGAACCACACTATTAACTTCTTCACACGTCCGCCGGCACTGACCTTTTTTCCTGCAGGACTCACTGTATACACGAGATAAACCACGACTGCTATGCATCCGCATAGAATCCCTATCGGAAGGTAGCCCGCGACCTCCATTATATCTTTTATAATAAGTTCAAACATACATTCCCCTCAGTAATTTTACATTTATTCTATTGAAACCAAATACGATTTCTCGACAGTGTACTTTTCCAACTTCATTGGTTTTCCACCATTTATCCATTCCATATAATTCTTTGCATATGCATAATATGTATATTTCCCTAACTCGAATATAGCCGGCATACACTTTTCACATGGAGCCCATCTTGAATATATCGTTATACCATTAAAATCCGATAAATATGACATGATCTTTCTTTCGCAGCATCCATATGTAAGTCCAATCTTTCTCAAATAATCATCTTTCCTTTTATCGATTCTTCTCGTCTTCAGATCGTCCCCCAGCTTCTCTTTTTTACTCACATACTTTATCTTGCTGTTACTATCAGGCTCTATTACCTCTGTATAACGCATAGTTTTCTTCCTAATAGGACAGTATCTGATGCCATGATTTTTTGTATAAATATTGGTAACATGATGCCATCCAAACGTGTTATCAAATATGTATTTTACCAGCATCTCCATCTGCAATCTTTTGTTTCTATCCCACGAATCTGTCCCACTCAATGCCCAATACTTTTCTCCATTTGGCAATACAAATATTGTATAACAGCCTTGTTTTTTACCCGAATATTTATTAACCAGATTAAAATCCTTTTTTAATTTCAACGCTGACTTTATTTTTGCAATCTCTTCCGTAAACTGTTTTGTCATACTTTCAAAATTGTTTGATCCCGTTGACACTAATTCATCATTTGTATTTATTTGAGACAGAGAAATAAAAAAATGTCTATATATTTCTGTTAATTTATCTTTCCAAATACAAGCTTCAAAAATAGCACTGTCATCTTTTGGCATATCATGTGTTTCGATGTTAAACGCATGGGCTATATTAGAAATAAACCTAATATATCTCTTTTTTAACGTCACTTTCTCTCCGCTACTTTTCAAAATTTCTTTTTTTATAATATTAAGCGTCTTTGTATAGTAACCTATTTTCTCTTCCTGTCCAATATCTGAGACCATACTTTTCATTATGGAATCCGCTCTTTCCAGTACAAACTCTAAATTTTCATTCCAGCTCGTAGCAGTAAATTTATTATAACTTGTTAGGAACTTCTCGTGTATATCATCTATTTCTCCTATATCATGCACCTTACATTTGCTCGCCCTATCTATCAATCTGTATATATCTGTCAATATAGTTTTTTTATTTTCACTAAAATCTACGTAGTCTTCATGCACATATCTCTCTGTATAAATCATAATAGAGATTGCGATACGCCTGTAATCATATTTTATCCTGCTGGCAAATGTCTGCAGTGCTTCCATATTTAGTGCTTCAACGCTATCACTATTATCCTGCATGACCGTATCATTAATAAGTGTCACATCTGCCAGATAATCCCACATATTATTTTCACTTAAATTGTACTCATCATTTATCCAGGCACCTTCATCCTCCACTGATTCCAAATTTAAGTCAAGCGCTTCTAATGATTTCGATTTCGCATACTCTTCAAAACTACCATATTTACTTGCCACTATATCTAATTCTTCACTTACCAATTTACTTTTAACAATTTTCTGTAAGACATCAGGTTTATATGGCACGAAATATTCTGATATCGGATAATCTGAATTTCGCAACCTATGTGTTATTCTAATAGATTTCTTCATATGTATCACCCACTCCCAAAACAATTCTCCCGCCCCTGCGGTAATTACATTACGTTCCACTAATTATTATATCACAGTTGCAACTGACAGTCATTTTACACATTGTTTACATACACCGCGTCTGATATACTTTACATGTCAGTCCAACTAACCATTTGGACGGGCTGAACAAATATAGAACAGGAAATATCCAACATGATAATAGCAAAAAAAATTCTAAAAATAACATGTATCGTCCTCGGCGTGATCCTTGCGGCCGCCATAATATTTGTAGGAGTTCTCACTATAACAGAATACAAGCCAGACGATTCCGAATCCCTTGAGGTCACATCCGGAAGCACATTTGGCAAAAATACAACCGGCTCAGCCAAACTTTCACCATCTGTCGGCGACTCCATATCCATCGTGACATGGAATCTCGGCTACGGATCCCTCGGCGCAAATGCTGACTTTTTCATGGACGGAGGAGACAGTGTGTACACTTCCACAGCCAAGCAGGTAAACGACAATATGGAGGCCATCACATCAGAGCTGAATTCACTTGCCGCTGACATCTTTCTTCTCCAGGAGGTCGATGAACGATCATCCAGAAGCCACAAGATAAACGAAGCCGATATTTTGAGGGAAAAGCTGCCGTCATACACAAGCTCATACGCCTACAACTACAAAACACTCATGGTTCCATATCCACTTCCACCGATCGGCAGAGTGACATCAGGAATAATGACTCTCAGCTCATTTGAAGTATCGGATGCAGAAAGAATACAGCTTCCATGTCCATTTTCCTACCCGATCAGACTGTGCAACCTGAAAAGATGCCTGATCGTGTCCAGAATACCGATTGCCGGAAGTGAACACGAACTCGTCATAGTAAATCTCCACCTGGAGGCTTATGACTCAGGCGAGGGCAAAGCCGCCCAGACCAGGATGCTCGCCGACATTCTCCAAAATGAGGCTGCAGCAGGAAACTACGTTATCGCAGGAGGCGACTTCAACCAGACTTTTTCAAATGTGGATCTGTCCGCATACCCTCAGCAGTCCGCTGACCTGTGGGCACCAGGAAGCATAGATGTATCTGAATTTGGAGATTCCTTCACCTGCACCACCGATTCCTCAGCTCCGACATGCCGATCCCTGGACAAACCATACGAAGGACATGACCACGAGAGTTTCCAATATTATGTCATCGACGGATTCATAGTATCGAGCAATTTGCAGATCAACTCCACAGAGACCATAGATCTGGATTTTAAAAACAGCGATCACAATCCGATAAGACTCGATGTTGCGTTGAAATAAACTATATTTTCAGTTATTTTATGCATGTTATTTTAATTAACATTAATTATGTATAATTTTATGTTTAAAATACATTTTTCTCTTGATTTATGCCGTTTTTACATGTATTATGGCATTGTAAATGTTATAAATATTAACATTTATTGCTAGTTTTGAATAATACTTCTAAGAATAATAGAGAATACTCATCAGAGAAAGGAATTTTGATCATGAAGAAATTATCACAGTCACGTCTCGCCGACACTGTCATGAACGGAAGAAAAGAAAAAGGTATGACCCAGGCTCAGCTCGCCGATGCAACCGGTATCAACAGAGCACTCATTTCCAGAATAGAGCAGAAGGATTTTGTTCCTTCTATAGAGCAGCTCGAAAGTTTGTCAGAGGTTTTGAACTTCGACCTCACAGAAATGTTCATCAATGCTGGCGCACACAAGCTCGAGTCTCCATCCCCACTGAACATTGCAGTGGCAGGAACCGGTTACGTTGGTCTGTCCATTGCGACCCTGCTGGCACAGCACAACCATGTAACGGCAGTTGACATCATCCCTGAAAAGGTTGATCTCATCAACAACAAGAAATCCCCTATACAGGACGACTATATTGAGAAATATCTCGCCGAGAAGGAGCTTGATCTCACAGCAACTCTCGATGGCAAATCAGCATACAAGGATGCAGATTTCGTAATCATAGCTGCTCCGACAAACTACGACAGCAACAAGAACTATTTCGACACATCAGCCGTTGAGGCCGTTATCGAGCTCGTCCTCAAGGTCAACCCGGATGCCATCATGGTCATCAAATCAACTATACCAGTTGGATATACCGAGTCCGTAAGGAAGAAATACAACACGTCAAATATCATTTTCAGCCCAGAGTTTCTTCGTGAATCAAAGGCACTGTACGACAACCTCTATCCATCAAGGATAATTGTCAGCACAGACAAGAATGACGAGAAGATAGTTAAGGCATCCCATACATTTGCCGCACTGCTTCAGGAGGGTGCCCTCAAGGAAGATATAGACACTCTGTTCATGGGCTTCACCGAAGCTGAGGCTGTAAAGTTATTTGCAAATACCTATCTCGCACTCCGCGTGTCCTACTTCAACGAGCTTGACACATACGCAGAGATGAAGGGACTTAACACACAGGACATCATAAACGGCGTATGTCTCGACCCAAGAATCGGAACACACTACAACAACCCATCATTTGGATACGGCGGATACTGTCTGCCAAAGGATACAAAGCAGCTCCTTGCCAACTACAACGACGTGCCTCAGAATATGATGAGCGCCATCGTTGAGAGCAACAGAACGAGAAAGGACTTCATCGCAGACCGCGTTCTCTCCATCGCAGGCTACTACGACTACAACAATAACGGTGATTACTCAGCAGCCCAGGAGAAGGAATGTGTCATAGGTGTATACAGACTGACGATGAAGAGCAACTCCGACAACTTCCGCCAGAGCAGTATACAGGGTGTCATGAAGCGTATCAAAGCCAAGGGCGCAACCGTCGTTGTATACGAGCCAACCCTTGAAGACGGAACCACATTCTTCGGAAGCAAAGTTGTAAATGACCTAGACAAATTCAAATCCATGTCCGACGCTGTCATCGCCAACAGGTACAATTCATGCCTCGACGACATCAAAGACAAGGTATACACAAGAGATCTGTTCCAGAGAGACTAATCTTTAAGAAGACCTTTAAGAACATTTTATAACATAAAAAATAACCGAATGATACGAATTAAAACTTGTATCATTCGGTTATTTTTTGTCAATATTTCTTATGAATTAGCCTGAGCCTTGAGCTCCTCAAGCATCTGAGGAAGTCTTGTATCCATCTCGTCATCCTTGAACTGACATGTACCAACCTTCCTGTGTCCACCGCCACCATACTTGAGCATAAGGCTTCCAACATCCATGGTTGCTGTGCGATTCAGGATACTGTATCCAACTGCTGCCGAACATCCCTGTCCGCCACGTCCGCTTACTATCCACGCTGACACGTTCTGCTCAGGATACATACTGTATATCATGAAACGATTGCCGGTATATATCGGATCCACTCCGCGAAGATCGCTTATGATAAGATTACCGTCCACTATGGTATGTGCCTTGACCATCTCCTTGAACTTCTCTGTCTGCTCATTATACAGAACTATTCTCTCCTGTATATCCGGCATGGCAAGTATCTCATCAGTGGTCATGGTACGACATGCATCTATAAGCTTCTCCATAAGCTGGTAGTTTGATATGGTGAAATTCCTGAATCTTCCAAGTCCAGTTCTAGGATCCATCAGGAATCCAATAAGTATCCATCCCTTTGGATTCTGTACCTCATCGATGGTAAGATTACCTGAATCAACCTTATCAACAGCCTCCATCATATCGTCAAACTGCGGAAATCTCTCTCTGCCTCCATAATACTCATAGATTATTCTAGCGCACGATGGAGTTATACGACTCTCCCCCTTGTATTTACCCTCAAGCGCCAATCTCTCATGCTCACTTGAATGATGATCGAACCAAAGTCCGCAGCCCTCAACAAATGGCACATTTGCAAGGCAGTCATCCTCCGTAACCTCAATCAATCCGTCCTGAAGATCCTTCGGATGCGCAAACTTCCAATGATCAATAATTCCCGCTTCCTTCAGCAGTGCGCCACACGCAAGTCCATCAAAATCCGATCTTGTAACCAACCTCATAGTAATTCCTCCCTGGTATTGAACTTCAGCCCTGTAAAACCGGGCTGAATAGTCCATTTTCCGTAACAAATATATCTTAATTATATAGAAGCGGGTGAGGTATTTCAAGGAGCATTTTTATCAGTGAGAGGGCCCGCCATTCCAATCAGAGATCCGCTTGCCGAGTTCCGTAACTTGATTCTTCACATCCAGCATACCAGCCATGTTTTCCAAAGTCATATGCCCCACAACGCTCCTTGCAAACTTAACCTTTTGGCCGACAAAACCTCTGTAATATGGCTCTATGTAACCAGGAAACAACTCATACTGTTCACACTGCTTCTTCAAACTGATTCCCAGAGCTTTCTCTATAACTTCCTTTGGGATGTAATTTTCTATCTCCTTGCCCTTAGTAACCCATGTCATCATCCCAAGATCATCAAATTCCTGAATTATTCTCCTCTTGGTATCATTCAGCCGTGCATTTCTGCCTCGCTTATCACTGTCCATTACAATGACAGCATTTCTATTTGTCTTGATCACACTTATGAGTTCCGTCACTTCCTCAGCCGAATACTGCGACAGTAACCTTCCGCCATAATACAGGAACTGATAATGCACTCCCTCCACAAATCGATCCGGGAAATACAAGTCCAGCCAGCGCTTTATGTACACTCTGTCTGATGGTCCTTCCACCCATATGATTCCATTTGACTGAAGAAGATCACTCGCCTTAACGTCCAGATCATCCAGTATCCGAGTCTTATCCAGATACGATTCTATCCTTTTGACAAATGCTCTTCCGTCCTGCTTGTACACATGAAATATCCCCGCATCGTCCTTGTCGTAGAATGCATTTATCGCCACATGGGAATGGGTCGTGATGAACACCTGAACATCATTCTTTTCAGCAAATTCATATATATACTCAAACAGTTTCCTCTGCATGGCAGGGTGAAGATTATTCTCAAGCTCCTCAAAACCATAAACCATCTTCTTATCCTTATACTCATCCAGTTCCGGTATAACCAGCAGATTTAGCAGCACCAGAATGATCGTCTTAAGCCCACTTCCCATGCGTGACAAAGGGCACCTGCTCATGCCCTTTTCCTTGAGAAACACCTCCCACCGGATATTCCCATATCCATCCTGTACCTGCTGCACCCTTATGCTCTCAAATACAGCCTCCGGACTCATAATCTCATTTACCGCTTTTAGAAGAGTGTCCTCAATTATCGTCTCATCGTAACTGCTATTGTTCAGAAATGCCCTAATAATGTTGCTTGCACCACTGCCAGTGCTGGACAGATCCTCCAGAGTCTCACCAAGCTTCTCTTCCTCCTCGGGAACAATATTGCGCTCCGCAGCAACGTGTCTGAATACATATCTGTCCCTCTCATTACCTATATCAACTCCCACTCCATTTGCATATGAAGTATTCCATAGAGGCAGTCTAGCATTCCACTCCACTATATATCCGCCACTGTCCTCTGGCTTCACCTTGTAGCCTATCGAACGGCCGCTTGATGCGCTCCAAAGAGTTCCGCTTGTATACCCCTTGAGCGATGTATACCCGCTGAGCAATCTGTCACACATATCCCTGGTGATCGGTATCTCCGCAATGATCTCATCTGCGCAGGATGTGATCTGTTCCCTGATGGCATATGTCCTGTCATACATCATCCCCACCACGTCAATGACGCTTGATTTTCCGCTGTTGTTCTTACCGATTATCACCGACACACGTGGAAGGTTGTCAAGTTCTGTGTATGTGTCGGCGGTGAAGGCTTTGTAGCCTTTGAATCTTATTCCTTTGTACATAGAGTTTTCTCTCCTAATTATATCTGCTTCATAACGTCCCTTATCAGCTTTGTTAAAGGTCGCTTGCCCATCTCGTTATCAATTAATGTTATACCATATAATAACTCTTCAACGGATGTTGTTGTTTGAAAAACTCCAGGGAATGTACGTCTCAACATATCTATATACTGTTCTGAAAAAATCTTTCTTTTTACAAGGACATCGTGAACATCAATATTATGCATCTTATAAATATCATTCAATTCCAATACACTTAACTGATCCGTATATCGGACATCCAAACTTTCCGCCTTCACGTCTATTGAGTCTGCATTTACCAAATAGTCCGCATTTGATATATCATATGAAAACCTTAGTATATCGTCGGTTTTATTTGATGTATCATGAGGATTTATCTTAAATATCGCATCTTTCTTTTTCATATTGCAAGTTGAACAACATGGAATCAAATTGTAAAACGACGCTGCAAGTATGGTGTATCTACTCTTGGAATAGAAATGATCCAACTGACACGTAGTAACATTTTCTCTCGAAAAAACATAATTTCGATTGCAATATGGACATACTCTTGTGTCCAACATTTTTAACAGCAGCTTCTTTGCCTCCGGCCTCATATTCTTATATAGAGTATCAATTACATACGAATTCCCTCTCTTTTTGTATAGAGAACCGGGCGATTCCATTATCCTGTTTCCATCATCATCTATCACATCATCATATAATTTATCTGTTATAAGCTGAATATATGTTTTTTTATCCAGACTATCCTTTATACGTTCCAATTCATCCGGCGTTGCCTCTACGACAGCCCTATAGCTTTTAAATTTGCTATCAATCTTGCCGAGATAATCCTCACACCATGCATCCAAATCATCTACCTTTTTTCTATTTCTTAGATTCAAATCAGCAAACTCATGGACAATTTCCCGACGTTCCTCCTCGCCATATTTATTACAGAATTCCAAATTAATCATTATGTCTTCTCTCTAGCACCGCTATCCGTTCCTCTATCTGTCTCTTTCTAATTCTAAGATTATTTAATTCACTGCCGCCAAAACAATCAAAATATTTATTAAGAACCGCCGCCTTCAATAATGGATCTCCAATCATATTTATAGATTCATATATGCGATTTCTTCTATCTAAATACATATCCCCATGACAATTATCAATTTCTTTTATAATATCGTTTATGTACTGCTCAGCAAACGCTCCCATAGTGTGCTTGTTCAAATAAAACGTATCATTTAAAATTGTAAATACATCTCGTCCAAAGGATTGCTGGTGATTCTCTCTTTTATCTATCGATATCCTACCATCTTTCACATCCTGCAAATATACTATATTCTCCCGGGGAATATCCGAAATACAGAGAGGAGAATGTGTAGCAAATACGATCTGAACCTTATACTTTGAGAATTGACTCCGAATTTCTTCCAACAACTTCTTCATAAATATAGTCTGCCAATCCGGATGCAGATATAAATCCAGTTCATCAATTAATAAAAGTACCGTTCCTCTCAAACTGACATTATAATTTTTATATATTTTTGAAAACAGCGGTATCAGATTTAACCATGTAAATATATTTTGAAACGCCCGTTCACCTGAAGACATTCCACCTATCTCAATATTTAGATATGTAAGGACAAATCCTGATCCCTGATAAAAGCACTCAAATATATAGTCTACAAATCGCCTATATCCAACCGGATTATCCCGATAGCAAAATAATGTTTTATATCCATCATCCGATATTGTTGTATACTGTTTTACTATCGTTTCTAAGTCATTAATCCCTTTCAGCGCCTGTTCTATATAAGAATCGCCCTCACTAAAATGATTTATCAATTGAAGTGCATAATTGTATGGAATATAATCCATATCATCTATATACGACAAACCATAGTACATCATTATTTCTAACAATAGATGTGCATACATATATTTTATTAACGTGCCGCCAGGCCACTCAGGTATCGATTTCTCTATTTTATATATGGCTGCATATAATTCTAAGTGTTTTGTGTCTTCATTGAAATCATCAGAATAAGTTCCTAAATAAGGATTTTTAAAACAAGATGCTATCAATATATCATTTCTGAAGTTTCCAATATACTCTGAAGCTTTTCCTATATCAAATAAACGCTTAATATAAAGTATATCGCATAAACTATAAAAATCTTTTTTTCCATTTGTATTTCTCTCCATCACAGATTCTATATATTTCTCATTTATACTATAAATATGAGTACTCTGAGAATACAACTTATCATAATAAATAGCTGCAATGTTATCAATTGTGGATGGAGTTAGTGTAATATCTTCTACCTTTGAAAATGCATATCCCATCCCCCCAGCAGAACCAAATGAACTATTTGTAATATATACTTTTGTAATATCAGAAAAATCTGTACAATTTCTCAGGATATTCCCATATAAACCATCCTTTGTCACATCAACAACTTCAAACTCAGTATTATTTCTGAACAACTTAAGATTATGATATATTTTTATTTTTCCTATGTCATCCCGTAACACAATAATACGATACGATTGTTGCAATCTTTCCTCATAATAGTGTTTGTATTTAGCTGATGTATTTTCTCTTACTGTCCCACAAGTAAGCAACTGTAGTGCTTTCAATATCGAGGTTTTTCCCGTTCCATTTTTCCCAACTATGGCAGTTACATTCTCTATTACATCATTTCTAAATATATTCTCTACACCTTTCCACTCTCTCAGGTACAACACAAGATACAAACCATCATATCTAACATCGAAACTATATTCCGGTGATAGGTTCACGCCTGTTTTATCCAGAACTCCAGATGCTGCCTTATTAAACCATACATAAAGTATCTCCATTTTATCCCCCTGACCCGTTTACAAAAATGATAAACATGCTCTATATGTTTATTGTGATTTGGTACATAGTTATTAGTAATGGACTTGCATACACAAAATTCGTTGTGGCTTAACTCTTTCATATTACATCAACTGTAAAATACACCTACTATCAAATTATTTCAAAAATACTCATCGTCAGACTCATAATCTCCTTCATCTTCCTCAAATTCACACTCTTCGTCACATTCATCGTCGTATTCATATACACCCTCATCAATTCTAAGTACTTTGATATCTGCAATCTCATTAACATAAATTTCATCTTTAAGTACCAATCTTTCAGTATCATCCGATTCCCATATTACTGGTACATCCGCTAATACACTAACTAGTAATATCATAGTCGCACTACCAGCTGACCAATCTTCTCCAGCAGTATGATTACACGCTTCAAAGCTCGTCTCTATTTGTAAATATACTGTCAAGTATACGTTTTCTTCATCATAGTACTCCATGTCTATATCAGTAATAGTAGCGCCTATCAATTCATTCAACTCAGGCTCATCTACACAACAATCTACTATATCCTCCAACTTTGTTTTTATTTCGTCAGACTCATATAAAAATGTTCCTACTGCTTTAAATAGTTCTTCCTGATTGAATACATCATATTTTTCTTCAAGCTGATCTTTTATTGACGATATCTCAATAAATTGTTCAACTGACATGTCTAAATACCTCTTACATTCTTTCCAAAAATCAGTAAGCGATAAAATTATTATCTCATGTTCTGTATTCTCTTTAAATTCCTGCAAATATTTTAAATGAGGCTTTCCTTCAAAAAACCAATCACCCTTAGCTGTATCTGCAGTAACAAAAATCATATCCTTCTGTTCTTGTTCAGATTTCTTCTGTAACAATTTCCATATATACAAGTCATTATATTTATTACCATTCTTTTTTTTATAATCTTCTGCCCCAGGGCACATTACTCCTGAATCGTATCTATGTATTAACTCACTCTTTTCATCCGTAGTCAAAACTACTTCATCTGGAACAAGAATCTCATCAAACAAATCTTCAAAATCTAAATCATATGTGTTTGATTTAGATTTTTCCACAATATTATTATACTGTGCTTCCGTAATCACTTTGTTACCATAGATTTCATCTATCAGTTGCCTGAATTCTTCTGAAAATCCATTTTTCTCCCATCTATTCAATGTGCCTTTAATTTTGTCCCATGGAATAGGTCTTTTTTTCAAATTATTAAAAATTCCTTTTATGTACTTCTGTTCATATATGCTTTCTTTTATTGCATTTCTTTGTTTAGAAAATTCCTGTATATTTATTTCTGATTCCCATAGTTTCCCGACTCTCAAAAGGTAAGATAACGCATCCTTAATATTTACAGCATATTTCGATTCCCACTCATACATTCTTCCTAAGCTACATGTATCAAAAGATACAATACCATCTCTCCATACATCATCAAATTTTATCATTTTTCCTCCGTTCATAAGTAATAAGGTTTACACTACAAGTGTTTTTAGCAGAAATTATTTTCTAAAAATTATTATATCAAACATATTGAAATATATAATCCTAATTCAAACTGTAACACCTTATATCCTCCTTTGTTAGCAATCATATATTTATTATATTAGCATATTATATATTACTATCAATAGTTTTATTATATACTGTGTGTATTATCAAATGTATTTTTCAACTATCAATTTCCCTAAAATAGTTAATTATTTTTTCCAGCATTTTTTAGTTTATTGAGATCAACTAAAAAAATCATTCAACAACGCAAAAAAGGAACTCAAAATTTGAGTTCCTTTTTAACTTTCTTATTTAATATTTTATTTTTCTACACCATTACCAATTTGTTGAAATGAGTTTTTATGCAGCTGCTGTATTACTCCGCAAATATAAAATCCAGCTCATCCATCCCATCCAACTGTCCCGAATAAGATCTATCCTCATCATAAAAATCGCCATAATCTCTGTCACCAGGATCAGCCAGCACATCGCACACATAACTCTCAATCTCACCAGCATCCGCCCAGATATCATATCTGGATAAGTCAATGTCATCTGTTATCGCACGAGGGAACACCGCCAATTTATCTGTCACATCGTCATATATATCATCCCGCACGCAATCCGCCAAAATATTGACAACCTTATCTACATCAACTTCATGATACATTCCGTTGTATACCATGTTCTCATTGAAAAGTTCATACATATCCTGATTTGTATAACTTTCCGATCTGTCATATCCATCTATGTAATCCTGCACAGCCTTGTCCAGCTTTTCTATAACAACATCCCTGTCCACCAATTCACACAATTTCAGTCCATTATTCTTAAGATTTTCTTCAAATATACAAAAATCATCAAAATCCATCGAATCCAGAAGATCTTCCACCTCCTCAGTTAACAGGTTATTGCGTGTATCATAATATGATACCAGAGGCTCTGAAAGCAAAGAAGGCACTACTGTAAATGTACTTGCAGTGTTATAAAATGCATACGGCAAAAACTCCACAAATGTCCTGACAATATCTCTGTATTGCTCCATGCATATACCCAACTCACAAATATTCGACAATATGACAATCTGCTTTTCAACATCACTTGCAAAGTTGTATTTACATGCGTCTCCAGATCTTACAATATCCGCCATATCCGGTCCGAATCCTCTGACAATCTGAATATATTCCGTGGCGTTTCTCCCGATTTCTTCAACCTCAGGTTCATTCTCGTCTAGATAATTCTTCAAAAAATCATTTACAGATGGGTTGATAGCTCCAATTTGCCGCACGCCTTTGTTCTCTATAATCTTGACAAATGTTCCCTCCATCCGCTTCAATACTGCTTCCCACACATTTCGGGTTGTATCTATATCAGTTCTTTTCGTAATACGAGCATTGAATACTCTGCGCAGTACCTTGTCCTCCACACCAACGTCCGTCAACGAAAACAGTGATGTAAGGAAAATCCTATCCTCCGCCTTGAGCCTGTTGTTAAACTCATCTCTCCAGATTTCAGTAGGATTATCCAGGCATCTCCTTATAAAATCACAATATTCATCTGCAGCAATCTTGCTGGATACATTTTGCCGCGTAACATAATCTATGATACGCGGTGTATAATTCCTGTGTTTGACTATCCAACGATAATTATTATTTTTCAGGATCTGAGCATAATAATCCGATGGTATATTTCTGAAATACAAATGATTCTTGAATATCCTTCCCTTGTCTTCTATGGTCATAGAATCCATATCAATATACTGGAGTCGCACTTTCTCCGTGTCTATAAAACTGTTCAGCTCTATGTAAGCTTTCTTCGCATGCTGAAATATCGTCACCCTGGAGTTCATGATAAGTTTCTTGTTCTTATGCATCAGCACATATTTGATCAAAGACATGAGTTCATTTTCCTGGGTGTCCTTCATTCTGAAGTAATACTGTCCAAGGCAGTCATCCAACAGAATAATCTCTTTAGATTCCTTATCAACTGACAAAGCTTTCTTTATGCTCTGCAGATCCCCATTTGTCGTATAAATAATCCGGTAACCCAGTGCTGCGTAATACAAAGCAAGCATCTTGGTCGTCATGGTCTTTCCAGTTCCCGGCATTCCAAGGATCATCAACAAACGATTACGCTCAAGGACATCTATACACTGTCTGTAGCTCAATGTTTCAACAAATTCTCTCTGCTCCTCTTTTATGTTATAGAGAAGCGTTTCGCAATCTATGAAAATATCCCTGCTATTGATTTCTGCCAATATATTGGATGATTCGAGCCACAATTTATAGTGTTTTCGGACTATATCCATATTGTCAGGTTCCTGTAGATACTCGTCTATATCGTTCTTCGACAAGATGTTAACAGAGGACTTCATGTATCTCTTAAATAAGTTAAATATTTCAGTCTTATTCGCCTGTGTCAGTTCCAGTGAACAGCACACATAATATTCATTTGGCCTTAACTCTGCGACCTTAGAGACTTCCTTCTTCAAACTTGATAAAAGGTCAGTATATTTACTATTGATATAATGTTTAACCTGTACAACAACATTCTTGTTCACCGTATCATCTGTTATATCAATGCCACCATCCCGGCCACGTGCAAATATCTGAAGTGGCAATCCAAGCTTCTTCTGCATTATATCTTTACACAATATTTCAAATTCGTAGTCACACAGATTATTATAATTAAACATCTTTTGTCTCCAGTAAATCTAATGCTCAATTGAATAGTTTTACATTTTGTGTTCGATCTATAGCTTAATGTCATCATTTTGATACAAAATCAATTTATCAGGATCAACAATTTTCTTACTACCTTCCTTTACATATTTTTTTGTCATTTTTTTTATTCTCCATGGCATATTTTTTTGTAAAGATATACTTATCAATACATAACCTCCCATAAGCAAATATATCCATCCCACAATATTCCATTTTCCATGTTGTGTCCACACTAAAAGAACGCCCATTATGATTGACAATATGACTCCCAGTAATTGTACTGGCTTTTCAACAACATCAATTGCCCTAAAAAAATCACATATTATTTTCCTACCTCCATACAGTGACATACCATATCTAACTGAATAACGATCTTCATATTTTATTCTTCCATATAATCCAATTTTTGCAACTTTTTTCGTTGGAATAATGTCTAATACATATCCCGTCTTTGCACACATATAATCCAGTGTAATCTTATATTTACTATATCCTTTAAATTTTTTATTGTTTTTTATTGCTTCTTCAGAAATCACTATTGGAAGCTTATCATTTCCGTCCACTACCTCTATATTCGATTTCTTTGGTGCAACTACATAAATATCCAATTTTGTCCCATCTAATACATTTGCAGATGCATTCCAAAATATCAACTTATACCTATTGTCCTTTTCCAGAAAAATATAATGAACTGCATACTTCTGTTTTATTTTCTCCCCAATAAACGGCGCAATTATTGCTATAATTGCTATTAAACTTGCAAAAATAAATTCGTTACTCATAATCCATCTCCTTTTAACATTTCTCTAGAAAAACAACCATCATACTTTTTATATTATTGTTTTATTATACTATTAACCGATATTATTACGGCATACAATTAATATATTTTCAATTGCATTGGTAATTCTTAGCACTACATTATTTACATTCATAGGATCTGTCACGTATTAAGCAACAAAAAAGCGGGTTATCCCCCGCCTTTTTGTTGCCCCCTGATCTATCAGCTAATTTAAATATTATTTTACTTATCTGTATATATCAACTTAATTTAAGTTCTAATTATTCTTACTATTATCGTCAAGTCCAAATTCCATACAACTGATCTCTCATAAATTCCGAGCGGTACTGCTGCCTATCTTGTATTTTTGATGGACGAACTGCTAACTTCCTAGGTGCTTTCAATGAATACATAACCTTTTTCTTATTTTTCCAGTTTTCATTTTTCATCTTTATTCCCCTCCATTTTTCTTTTTTACAATGAATGAATATTTGTCTACAAATTGCACTTTATCATTTATCTTAACACATACTTTGATAGTCAATATTATATCACATAGCCTTTTTCAAATCCATATTATATAGCTAAACGCAACCCATACTTTTATTCCCCCATAACTACTAATTGCCAGTCCTTATGGACTGGCAACCACAAAATCACTATAACTCCACACACAACAAAATTCAAAATAAGCACCGCCAAAACTGACGATGCTTATTTATATTTCATTTCTCATCAAATATAGCCTGCCTTCAGTAAACACTCCACAATTCGTCTTCAGAGGTGTCCAACCCTATATCATTATGTCTAAGGACATCCGGACGTATAACTACCGGAATATTAGCAAGTCCCACCGCTTCGAGACTGGACTTGATTGCATCTCTCACCTGTACAGAAATCGTATAATCATTATTTCTTTCAACCAAAATCCACTTTAAGCTCTCTGGCGTAAGTTCCACTCGATCCTGATCCCATAGGGTAATGTGCTTGTCAAGCCTGGATCTAAATGGGTAGTTATTTATTTCGTTTCCGATGCAAAATCTTTTATAATCAAATAACTCATTATAAGTGGTAAAATATCTATCTTTATAGGACATATCTTCATTCCAATGTATTGGATTGGTCTTAGTTATTCTTTTGCAATAATTGTCATTAAGCAAAATATTCTCTGCATCCAACACAAACGATACAGGACCGTAAGGGCTCATTCGTTTCGTTATCTGTCTACTGTCATTCATATCCATAAAAATATCATTAAAAATACCGTAAATCTTATCTTTATCATCTGTTCTCTGCGGAGTCTGCATTTCAGGATAATTCTCCACCCCATATTTTCTGGAGAACAAAGCCCCATCACGAATAAATGCCAAAGAAGTGGTCACACTGTTTACATGATATAAGCCATCATATGCTGAGAATTCAATATCCATATCCTCGGAGTTCCAGGTAGCGATTCTATTATTATAATAGCCTCTATTAATTTCATATTCTTGATTCCAAAAAGACCATATATCCAAGGATCGAATAGGGAGAATTTCCTTAGCCAGCCTCTTCATGTTTTCATCAAACGCATATCCTGCATACGCCCACAACAGTTCCCGATAAAACTGTCTTATTCTGAGATGTTTTAAATAATCAAACCTCCCATGCTCCATAGCTTCAAATGCAATCTCCACAAGTTCATCGGTTTCTGGCTTCGTCCAGACATAATCAGTACCGATAGCAGCCTTAATCTGGTCAAAGTCACTATCGTCTGTACATCCCATCATTGCATCAATAAGTTCTCTTTTGCCCATATCTCCTTACCTTCCATATTTTGTCATCATGTAAGTTTTTGTTTTTTCAGTTATCTTTTTGATCTACATATATCATTTATATTTATGTAGGTATTATTTTAGTTTCAAAATGTAATTGTTTGCATAGTATATCACTTATTTGTGTTAAAGTAAACTCTCTACAGTAAGTAAACTTCCTATCCGCAAATTCTTCCTCCAACATCCACATTCTTAACAATATCCTTTTTTTCTTGGTCTCCACCTCTGTCAGATTATTCTTATCGACCATCTTGCAAATGTCTCTGGTCACACCACCGTTATCAAACAAACCTCTTTGTACTCATCTGTTTTGCGCACAGAATCCAATTCAAACAAATATACATATTTACTCATTCCTTCACACTCTCGTATCCTACATTCCCCTCAACCTATCTGCGTACCACCTGATAGTTCGCCGTATTCCATCCTCAAAATCCACCTCAGGCCGCCAGCTAAGATTCTGTTCAATCTTAGTTGAATCAATAGCATACCGCAAATCATGGCCTTTCCTATCGGTGACAAATGTTATGAGTGACTCGGGCTTACCCAATTCCCTGCAAATCATCCTGACAATTTCAATATTTGTCCGTTCACAATAACCGCCCACATTGTATATCTCACCAACTTTTCCCTGTGTCAATATCGCATCTATGGCACGGCAATGGTCATCCACATGTATCCAATCCCTGACATTTATCCCCTGTCCATAAACGGGCAGTGGCCTGTCTGCCAATGCATTTGTCACCATCAAAGGGATAAGTTTCTCAGGGTACTGGTATGGTCCATAATTATTTGAACACCGGCTGATGGTAACCGGTGAGCCATACGTTCTATGATAAGCCATAACCAAAAGATCTGCAGCCGCCTTCGAGCTGCTGTACGGCGAGCTCGGACAAATAGGCGATTCTTCAGTGAATAACAGATCCGACCTGTCAAGAGGCAGATCTCCATACACCTCATCCGTACTGATCTGATGAAATCTGCCGACATCATATCGCATACATGCATCCATCAACACGGACACCCCCTTGATATTAGAATCAAGGAACACCTCCGGGTTATCTATAGATCTGTCTACATGCGACTCTGCCGCAAAATTCACGACCACATCCGGCCTCTCCGCCTCAAATATACGATACATCTCACCTCTATCGCATATATCCGCCTTATAAAAAACAAAATTAGACCTGTCCAAGACAGGTCTAATCGTATCCAGACTTCCCGCATATGTAAGTTTGTCCACGCACACAAACTCATACTCAGGATATCTATCCATCATATAAAATATAAAATTACTGCCAATAAAACCAGCTCCGCCGGTGATAAGAATCTTCATATGTTATACCTCTTTGTGCAAAACAAGTTGTGTTTGGTATAAGTATAACATAAAGATTGATAAGGATGGACTTTTTTAAAGCTTAATAAAAAACAACATTTCTTGCTACTCTTTTGACTGAGAAAAACTTTTTATATCCTCACACCACTGCTGAATATTTGTTTCAACATTTCTTTTTCCGTCCAAATGTGCCAATACATGCCGTTTATTTAACAAATAAATAAAACAAATTACTTCACGTGCCGTTCTCTTTCTTGCCTCATCACTCAAGAATTCTAAATAACTGATATCTTCTAAACTACTAACCCTTTCTTGCATATGACTATCCCCATTGAGCACAAGTCTATACATTAGACATTTAAAATAATCAACGAGATCCTTATCTTTTATTTGTTGCAAAATTGTATCGTCACATGACACTTCTGATATTCCCTTTTTATAAACAAAGGTTGAAAATGCCTCCAATACTCGTCGCATAGAATTCCCAACTATCAAATTATCATTTGTATCCTCGCCACATGCATATTCATAGACAATCTTTAATAGCTCTGAGTATTCATTTCTTCTTTTTAGATTAAATGGAATAATCTCTTTATTTCTCAGTTCCATACAGGAATATGAAGTTTTCCTCTTCCCAGTATTTTCTCTCTTATATTCACCAATTACTTCCTCTGCAATTTTTTCTAAATCATATACACACTGAATATCATGTGTCATTAACATAACCTGGCTTTCAGGATTTGTTCTAATTATGTCTGATATCTTAGCCTTTAACAATGACATAATTCCAACCTTATTCTCAAAGTCAAAGCTTGATACAGGATCATCAATTACAAGAATTAATTTCTTTGAATAACCTTCTCTTGCTTCCTGATTCATAATTAACTCTGTAAAGAAATAACAAAGCGCAATAATATTTCGCTCCCCCACTGATACATTATTGGGTTTCACCGATTTTCCATTAGAATATAAAATATATTTGTCGCCCTCAACTTTAATTTCTAGTCTATCTTTAGAAAAAAATACATATCTAAGGCTCTTATTAATTAAATCAACCGCTATTTTTATATTTTTCTTTCTGGAATTCAAAATACTCAATTCAGCTTTCAAATCTACGATTTTATCATTCGACTTTTTTAATGCTTCATCAGCTTTCTTTTGGTCTACTACTGCTTGTTTCAAGAGTTCTATTTCTCTGGAAATCTCATAATGTGCGATAGCCGCATTGTCATTTGATAGACTTCTTTTTAACATCCCTATTCGTTTAACTGCATCATTATAATCATCGATTTCTTTTTGAAGTTCTACTCTTACAATCTCATATTCCCCCATTTTATCGATCAGTTCACTTTCAAAATCTACAATCGGAGTATACGGATGGTTAATTTTCTTTAAAATTATTTCTTTAACCTTAAATATTTCCTTGTTTATTTCTTCCACTAAATTCTTGCATTTTGTATAATTCTTAGAATTCAAAACATCCATGCCTGAAAAGTCAACATCAACATCCTGTACAATACAAGCTTTTAAGTTTTCTTCATGAATATCAACTTCTTTTGATAACACCTTCTCTATACTATCAACTAAATATTTTTTCTCCTTATTGGAAACTTCTTGTAAGCAAAAAGGACATCTTTTTGTTTTTTCTTTAGAAAAAACACTTTTCATTTTATTTATTTGATTCAGTTCTCCTTCATCAATAAGCTGTAACAGGTACTGTTCACGCTCTGATAAAATTGGTTTTTCAACTTTCTGCGCAAGGAGCTTCTGTAATTCTTTTTCATCATATGAAATATTTAATTTAACTGTATTTCTAATCTGAACCGCTTCATTTTCCCTTACTTGTCTTAACAAACGATCTGATTCTTCATATCGTTTTTTCAATACCGATAATGAATCGGAAGGATGCAATGCCATAATAGACTCTATAACTCTTTCCGTTACTCCTGCATTGCGCTTACCACCATTAATTATTTTTTCTCGTTCAGCCCAGTGCCCTTCCCCAGATAGACCAAGGTTAATCTGTAATTTACAATTACTTGGTGATTTCTTATTATTAATATCTCTATATTCATCAGAACATGCTTTTAACTCTGTGTTTATTGTCGACTCAGCTTCAATTTTGAGTCTAATATCCAATATCTTATCTTCAAGATTACCTAATTCTCCTAAAAGAACAATTGCGTCTAACCCATCCTGACGAATTTTTACGCACGTATTTATATAATCCTCATTAAACACATGTATACATTGTGTATCTAAAAATTTAGCTTCTTCCTGATCATATACTTCAACCTGTTTTATATCATCGACAGGATCGCCCTTTGCTTTACAAAAAGCTTTCGAAATCGTACTTTTCCCCGAACCATTTTTTCCATAAAGAATGGCTATCCTATCGTTATCCTTAAATAAATCTAACCCTGTTTCTTCAGTGAAAAAAGCCCCTTTTAACTTCACCCCTTTTAACATGTTATATATGCGTGACAATTACCGTAGTAATAACCACATCCCCCTTTCTTTAAATACTATATCAATAGTTCATCCACCGGTTTGTATATATTCTAGTTTACGTGAATATATCGATATCATCTTATATTTGTTACTATATCACAGCATCATTATAGGTTCAATATATTTTAGTAAATCATAACATGTGAAGTATATTCAAGTTTAAGGTTTTTTACACTTTTCAATCCATCAATTATTGCATTTTAACTTTCTTTAAAAGCCACCATGAGTAAGTACCTCTATACTAAAAGCACATTTTAGATTTAGAAGTTTTAGTAACTATCTATTTAAGTTATATGATTTAACTTAAACTAATGTTTATGACGAGTTGCCGCAGAAACTTTATGTCCACCTATGGAACCAACTACAATTCGATCTCCAATTTCTTCATCATGTTCATATGAAAAATACAGCCTTATAAATTTAGGATTACTCTCTTTGTTTCCTTTAACAATATGAGACTCTGTTTTTATTGTTTTTCCTCTGTAAACATCTTCATAATCCTTCATCAATTTTTTATCTAACTTAGTTGTCGCTGAATTTCCTGGCGAACATGTATATGCAACTTTTTCTTCAAATTTATTACATGCATCTGCAAATGGATAATCCTGTAGCAGTCCATAGAATATATTAACCATAGAAAACAATACTTCCCACACAACACCAGCCTCAGTTCTACATGAAGCGAGGGACTTGTAGCATTTCTCTGTAAAAAATATCTTATCTGAATACACATTAGCAAAAAAGTCCACTACGCTACTCACCGAAGATGGATGACTATCAACACTTCTTATATATTCAAAAATCTTTTCATGATTCTGTGAGGGTGCTGCAGCAACTTTCAATTGATCTATTCTGCTTTTCATATTAAATATTTGCTGATTTAGAGTGAATATCTTCTGATTCAGATCATTTATCTCTTCGCCATGAATAAATTGAACAACTTCCATTTCACGATCTGCATCATTTTTCACGTTCTCCAATTGTTTGCGTAAATCTTCAATCGAATCAGTGTGTTCAGCACTCTGACGAGCATGTTCTTGCTTAATTATACTGATTTTTTTGTTGTACTTGTCCTTCTGAATTAACGCCTGACAATCAGATACTCTAAACAAGTCATCATAATCATTTATATCCTGGGCAAGTACTCTTCTGAATATCTTCAACACAATATCCTTACCAAGTTCTTGGACCTCATGAAAATGTATAAATCTGTGTCTTATGTAATCATAACTATTTGAAGTATCAATATGCGGTAAATACAGGCGAACTGTTCCTTCCTCACATCTATAATCAGTATCTAATAGATATCCCATTTCCTCTACAAATGACATATCTTCCGAATAATACACAGTCGCATTACCTGCGACACTTGCTGCCATTAATTCTGGATCTATCGAAAGTTCAATACATTCACCAGACTTTTGGCGTCTTGGCATAATTAGTATTATTGGCGACACCCGTTCTGGTGAAAGCAGCATTTCTTTAAACCATACACCCTTACCTACTTCTAGCTTCTGTGGCTTAAGTCGTATTGGCTCTTTCCCCAATATACTACAAAACAGTTTATTATCTGCCTGTATATTCTTAACTATATTCGGTACTGATATCTCTGGTTCATCTAATGTCTGTCCTATAAATCCCATCTCATTAGAATACGATACAACAAATGTAAGCCTCGCTCCACCATTTTCTTTACTTTTAAAACCAATCTCAGTAGTCCACCATCTTGGTGCGTATCTTAACTCTTTTTGTCTTTCATTTATGCTACAAGCCCAGGATATATCGTCTAAATTCTCTGGATTTTGCCTGTGATATGATTCTGCATAAAAGTCGTCATTATTTTTCTCCTCTATTCTTCCACCTGTTTTAAACTTTGACCATGCCCTGGTGCCTATTTCCGATGACACATCACCTTTTCTCTCTAACCATCTTCTAACATGACACACTATATCCCACAACAAATCCCTATCTTTGTCCGATTCCTTCTCTTCAACATCAAACTGTACCTTATAAAATACTTTGACATTTTGGTTGCCCATAGTCTTTATCCTCCGTATCTTCTACATTCTCACAAAAAAATTCTCAGTGTCCAATGGATGATCCTTCCATTCATATATACCGCTATTTTCCTTTAACTGTTGATTACTTATGTAATTTCCAAGATTATCAACCGATATATTCATCATACACATAATATCCTGTAGTCTATAATTATTTTCCAGCAAAAAAGAAAATAACCATCTTCTTATTGCTGCCGGCGTAATCATATTTATTCCCATCTCATTTTTTATTTCATTTGCTATAGCATCAAGCATTCCATTGATACTGCCTTCTTTGACCGGAACCTGATATTCTGTGGTCCAATTTCCAAATACATATATAGCAGATTCTGGCTCTGACATCCGTAACTGCTTTAAATAAAAACACAGAATTCTTGGCATTATAACCTTTTCGTTATTCTTATCAGTTCCCCTTATCCTTATAGCTGTCATGTCAGGACTTATATCCTTATTCCATTTCAGATCACAGATCCGTCTGCGCTCAATTCCCATCCCAACCAGCATTAGCAGCAGTGTTATGTTCCTAAGTCCATTCCTCGTATTTGCCAACTCATCTACTAATTCCTTAATCTGATTTGCCTGTATATCCACAAATTCTTCATTCTCTCCCCTAAGTATATTTTGACAATAGAAAAGTATATCAGCACTGCTTCTGTTAAAGTCTCCATTGCGCCCTGTCTTATCAACCATAAAGTCTTTGATATAAAAAAATTGAGCCTTAGCCGTATTTTCTGTCTTTATTTTCGAACTTGTTTTCACATAATGCTCAAAATTCTGAAAAGAAATGCTCGAATATTTGGAGTTTGAATAGTGAATTCCCTTATTGGCGCAGTAGTTAAGAAATCTTTTCAAGGCTCCGACATATGCTACCCAACTTTTTTCATTATGCTTGAAGTAATTCTTATTTTTATATTCTGTTATATCTGCAAAATACTTTGCATCCTGATTGCTTCCAACCAAGTTGTCATATGACATATAATCTAAATATGCTCTGTCCATACTGTTTTTAAACAATACCGACAAAACCACTCTGTCCTTTTCCGTGGATTCACTTCCACATACAATATCTCTGTTAAATAGCCAAATTCCTTCTTTGTGGAATAATATTCCCCACTCGTAGCTTCTCCCAAATTCCAATTCTTTTGACAAATCCATTAAGGCCTGATCTATTGAAAGAACTGAATAATATCTGAACAAAATTATATCGTCATATATATAATCATATACGTTGTCTTTCTCTATTTTCCATTCCACATGATTTCCCGTATATCCCATTTCTTCTAGAAATGGAATAAGTATTTTATCCTCATACATACATTTATCTATATATTCCTTTGATTGTAAAACTTTTCTTATTTCATTAAACACTATAATATCCATATTGCTACCTTTCGTCTTTTATTTTGCCTTTGAAATTTTAATTTCATTAGGATAAATACATTTAAATAATACTGCACGTTTTATCGTGCAGTATTATTCCCACATTATATTTGCCTGTACTGCTATATCACTGTTTCTTCGTAAAATTCATAAAAGGAATATTATATGCACCATACTCAGATGCAGCAGTCGTCTGTGCAACAACAGGTCTTATATACGACAATAACAATGACGGAGCATTCTGATTAAGAAGTAAATCTCTCTGCTTCTCTGTCAATCCATCAGGCCACTTAAATCCTGCCTGCTCCGTTATATTTATGAAATATGGACACTTATCGCTCCTATCTCCGATTTCAACTTTTAAAGCTACCGTTGCCTCGTTTGACGTATCATCTGTCCTATCAATATTTACAAACATGCTAACCGGTATTTTTACACTATCCTTACCTTCACTATTAAACTTATCGTTCACAGCAAACTCCAGATTGGTCAACACTGGGGTCTTAAACTGAAATGCACTCTCCATAATCTCTCCTAAGCCGCTAATGATAAATATGTATTATCATATGAGTCACCAAACGCGCAGTCATATGAGTTATCTTCTGAAATATCTACAGTCACCTCAGATATTTCTGTTGCATTGCTGAAATAACTCTCGCAAAAACAATTCTTAGCAACAATATTGACATTGAATAATTCATCAAAAATCTTCGTGTCTGATATATCATCAAGAAAAGACAAATCTAAATTTGCCACTTGCGCAACAAAGCCATTCTCAGCATCTCGAATTTCAATATTATTTACAATTCCACTTAACACTTCCCTAAAGTGTTGCATCTCTTCCTGAGTGGGTCTAATCAAAGAATTCACAAAATCAATTGACTCCTGGCCTTGCAACACCAGAGTACCTACACACTGACTTGTCATACTTCATTCCCCCTTACTATTTATTATATTCCATATATAAAAAAATAATCAAGCAATCTTAAAAGCTTCTTCTATTACATACACATATTCTACATACACATATTCTCGATATAGTCAGAAAACTCTTCTCCATAGCGAATACAATCCAAATACATAGCTATTGTAACACCATTTTGACCTTCCTTGTTATGAATCATCGGTTTAAATCCACATTTTGTATACCAATCAACAAGGTCACACCTTGCATCTATTGTAATTATACGTATCGGCCACTTTTCAGACAACTCATTAACACGCATAATGATTGTTTCGAGAACACTCTGTCCTATACCTTTATGCTGATAATCCTTATCTACTGCTATAAATCTGATATGAACCGCTGATATTGTTCTATCTTTAACTTCCGGCTCATATTCTGAAATATCTTCTGGAAAATCTTTTATCTCAACATCCCTAAACATAATCTGAAAGTATCCAAGAGTTTTACCTCTACCAACTATACTATATGCATATGCATGCTGTAATATATGTGAATAGTATGAATGTTCCACATCTTCATTTATTGATGGAACACCACAATCAAACTTACCATATTCAACATCTTTTGTCACACGCTTGAATTGTAATTCTTCCATCAGCAATCCATCCCTTATCTACACGTGTTCTAACAAATTCTATGATATCATACTTGTACAAGAAGCATAACACCACAACCACTACATTTCAAGGAAAAAGTAAACATCCACTATTTCCCCTTCACATCTCCACATTCAAGTGCCATATTCTATTACCAACTATAGCTATAGTATATCCTTCAGCGTTAATACATGCCTTATGAGCGTATGAATCAATTCCCTTCGCCATGCATCCTATGGATCAAACAGAATAGGCATTTTTATTTGCGCTTGTTTCTCTTATGTATATATCTCGTCCAACATATTTTTGTGACAGTCTAATAAATCATCCACAGTATTTATTTGCGAATAGTACTCAGTGAAAATGGAATCTTTATCTAATGGTGTTATGCTTGCAGTCTGTGGGAATCCACTTACTATTTTATCATGAATAGCCTTCAGATATTTGTTCATGATTTCTTTTGTCATGATATACTGAATATTCCTATTTGATATTACTGCTAACACATCACGGAATTGCAAATTTCTATAAGTTCTTCCAGATCTGTTTTTTATCTGTCGATTAAAATGATTTTCTAATTCACTATACAATTCAACATCAGTAACATCTCTCACTCTTTGTGCAAATTCGCTACTAATTTCACTTATATATGCTTCAATAGTTACACATGCAGAATCGTTCAATGCATAATATCGACCTAAAAGTTTAGCTAATTTTCTCGGTTCCGCTGCAAATGTAGATTCAATACCATACCCATCTTGAAATAGCACCTTAACCTCTGCAGAGGTATCCATATACTTTTTATCATCATTACCAGCGGATATCTTCTTATTACACGGAACGCAATCAGTATCTCGAATAATAAGCCATTTACAAGAATCAGGAATTACACCTTTTAGAGCCCTTGAATATGCAACCAGTTTTCCATTAAGGGTATCAATTCCGCTCATCGGAATATACACATTAGAAACTGGTTCACATTTTCCAGTAACAGCCTCATACTTCGGTTTAATATTATCAAAGAAATCTATATCTGTTTGCCCCTCCACCATAATCAATTTGGTTGCGAATCTCAATCTGTCAAGTTGGTTGAGACAGCCTTTTAAATCCTCAAGGGCCACCCTCTTTGCCCCTGTTTGTAAACAGCTCAAAGTCCCCATGTTTTTAGAAGTTTCATCCAAAAACAAGATCTCATCTTCATCGACTTGCTCCATAAATCGCTCGTTATGTGTAATAATAAACATTTGCGCATTCGGAATATTCCTAAACTCCTCTATCAACTTTTTCTGCAACTTTAAATGGAGATGGGCATCCGGCTCATCAATTAATAAAATATATATTTCCGGATCAAGATACTCCATAGAAGAGAAAATTTCCGTCAGTTGCAAGAATCCACTTCCATATGAAAAAATATCCTTTCCATTAACTTTTATGGATATATATGTCTTGTCATCTTTATCTGATTCAGAAAACACAAACTCCTCACCCGTAACATTCTTAATATGTGTTTCCACTTCACTAATATGACTTATAACTTTATTCCGTAATACTTCATAACCTTTTCCTTTTGCTATCTTATCTAGCACCTGCGCCTTATACATATATGGCTCTTTGGCCACAATATTTGGAATAGGTCTTGATTCATTTATACCAAAAAAATTCGCGAGATTCTTTCCTTGAATTTCGGCAACCATTGTCGCAAAGGATTTAAATGCGTCTCCATCGATGTAATCCACCTGCAAGTAGGCATCATCTATATTGCTAACCTTACTTATGGTAAAACCCAAATCATAACTCTGTCCATTATATTCTATCACCAATGTCACAGAACATTTCGCATCTTTTCCACTGCATCCTATTGGAAACAAATCCTCGTCATGATAAGCACGGATGAATTCCATGCTTTCAAACTTCTAATGATGTGCAGTAGAATAGAAACCTGATTTGTCTTTCTTTAAGTTATTGTCATAACACATTTTCCACAAATGAATTGCTTCAAAAATGGTAGTTTTCCCAATATTATTTTCTCCGATAAGAACATTAAAGTTTCCTATCGGTGTAATTTCAAGATAATTAATACTCTTAAACTTATCAATTAATATTTTCTTAATCATGCCTTTTCCTCTTTAGGTTCTTATGTATAAAGTTCTACGTATCTCAGCCGCTTATACTCTCAAGTATAAGCGTTGTCTGCTGCTCATCACGAAGAGGTATGCTAAGTTTCGAGCAGCGTGGGAAGCTGTCGCTCCCACAACTTATATGATTTTTTCTACGCTATTCCAACACATCATTTTCCTTCGTCATAAAATAGTCATCTTTCCACAGGACAACGCAATTGTATCCTCTTCCTTTATATTTTATACCATCTATTTTATACTCCCTACAACATGAAGCAACAAAGTTTGGTAACAAGTAATTTTTTTCGACTTTTCCCCCATCATTTTTTGCCTCAAGTCTAATATGCTCAATAAACTTATTTGTACCTTTTATTTCCTGTGAAAGATCAATAATTCTAGCTTTCTTTATCGGTCTTAATCCAATAACTTGAATTCTAGCATTTTTATCATCACAGTGCTTAAGGACCTCATTTATTGCTCCATCTTTCGTTTCACAAATATAATAGCAACTCTTACCAACGTGATTATAACGTCCCTGAGATGTTACATTATTAGGCGCCTTCATCATATCTTGTTCTAAAAAACACTCTTGTCCCTTATCTATTTTTCTAGCATGATAATATGTAATATCGTCCAAATCTATAAAATTATCCCACTTTTCTATAATTTGAATTATCTTTTCTCCAACAGGATGTTTATATGCAAACGCTTCTCCATCAAACAGCTTACTTTCAAACGAAATTAAATCATCTAGTGAAATATCTGAAAAGATATCTTGAGAACTTTCAAGTACCGTTATCTGATCTGCGGATATCTTTTGTTCAGGATTTTCTTTATGATAAAACTCCCTATATTTAGGATCAAATAAAATATCTTCTGTATGAATAAGCTTTTCAGCGGCATCTTTACTAAGCGACTTTAATACCTTTTTACTTCCATATGGCAACTTAAACTTTGTATATTCTGGAAGAGTTCTTATAACAGCCAAATTGAATGCAGGAATACTTCTCTGTGAAACCTCTTTATTTGATAATAATACGCTCCACTGCGACACAAAATTATTAATATATGTTGCTACTAATTCTATTTGTTTCGAATTTCTATTTTGTTGCTCCTGTAACTTTAAAAATCCCTGTGATCTATATAATTCTAAAAAACGGCTACATGTATCCACCTTTGTCATGTCAAATTTGAAGCACGATAAAATAGCGCTTTCTCTTTGCAAAGTATTAATTAAATTTTGATTAATATTATCCTTTTTCAAATAAGTCAAGTTTTGTGCCAGCATTGAAACCATAGTTTCAGCGCCAGAATATTTTTCATTTATTACTGATGTGGAACATATTTCTTCGTTCATTGATTTGTCATCACATATATTTTTGTTTTTACTATTATCTTTTTTGTCCACATATACCTCCGTTCTTACCTCATATCATCAACATCTATACTTTTTATAATTTTATTTTCAGCAGTTATGTAAATTATTCATATTTATGTATGTCGCACTATAGTTTCAATGTATATTACATTTAATATTATACCATTTGTTTGTGTTAACGTAAACTCACAAAAATGAATATATCTCCCATAACCACCAATTGCCAGCCCACCCGGGCTGGCAATCACATCACATCCATATAAACATCCTATCTACAAATCCCCCAATAACTCCCTATCATATACACCGTCCTCAATCATTCCCTTAAAGCTCTCCTTAACAGCCTCAACACCCTCCTTATACGTCATACCATACCAGGTATCATTCGTCCGGAGAACCTTAACCATCATCTTCTTCTCATCCAGAAGCTCTCCTATAAATGTAGGAATAAGGAACTCTGCCTTAAGTGGATTAGTTGGAACTTCCGTCTCAAAGGACTCCGCAAATCCTGCCTCCAACATATCCAGGAATTCCGGTGTCAATCCCCACATGTTCACGGGCACCAGAGACTCCGTATCAATTACTGTGCCGTCCACCTCTGCCCCATCCGCAGTCTTGACGATATTCTTGGTCTCCACCACCTCTGTCAGATTATTCTAATCGTCCATCTTGCAAATGCCGCTAGTCACACCACCATTATCAGACAATGTATTCTTAAGCACGAATCCAGCCATACATGACTGTCCTCCGTTCACAAAATACTCATAAACCAATTTGAAGCCTGCCTTGCCATAATAATGTGCTGCCCATCATCTACAGGTTCCAGCTATTTAATTCCGTTTTCAAACATTGAACTAATTCCTATGGCCATAATAAGTAAAGGTGTTTTTACAAATCTATATATTTCACCTTAGCAAATTTTTCTACAAATGTATATCCTATTCATATACATGGTATCTGAACAGGATTATCATCTTCTGGAACCGGCATACCACCATTCTGAGCCTCCGAATTTGTACTATCTATATCTGAATCAGATGTACCAGCAACACCAACATTTTTCTCTTCCTTTGTCGAATCAATCGTCAGCCCCTTTGTCATTCCTGTCAATTCTTTTTGATAGCTCTGATTAAGTGCAACTTTATCAAGTTCATTAATTTCAGTAATAAGCCTAATCCTGTACTTTTCTTCTTGTGGATCAAATAGGTACTTAGCTATAATTTCTGGCAATTTTATAAAAGCAACTAATACGGAACACAATGACGCAACAATTGAGGAAATAGCAACAGATATTGCTTTTACCTTTATATTAGGATTATTTATTAAAGCATACGCTTTGTATACAGCAAATATAAACAATACGCTAACAGCAATTAAAATAATACTAATTAAAATAAAAAAAATAATTTTTAAATAATTTCTTATAGAACCACTTTTTTTAAAATCGGAGCAGAAACTCTCAATCATACTAGAATATATTCGAGATCTATGATTAGTTTCTGAATAAATATCTCCCGAGTTTTCATTACTTTCTGAAACTTCACTTTTTATTTTTTTTGTTTTTAAACAGTTTAAAAGCGAAAAAAAACAATCTCTCAATTTTTTTAGACAACTCTTTTTGTTTTGTTCCTTAAAATTACTATTCAAATTAAATTCAAGTGTAAAATTTTCATTATCATTTACTTTTTTCTTTCTCTCCTCATTCACTTAAAATCCCCCATCTTCTAGTAGTTCATGTATTCTCCGTTCAACAGATGTATTTTTGACTTGAAAAAATTTTGCTAGTTGATCTATAACATACTCTCTTCCTAGCAATTTACCCAACTCACTTTGTGCTTCTTTAACATACTGTATTCTAAATAAATTCTTTGGCATCAATAATTGTGCCGCAAATCGATCAGCTCTTTTTTCTTCTAGAGTAGTATGCTGACTCGAAGGGTGTTGATACGAACGATCAAACAATAAATTCCTAGAATCATATTTAGTATTTCCGCAACAATCAAACAAAAAATGACCGAGTTCATGTGCCGTTACAAACCTTCTATGTTCAAAACTCTCATTCCCATTATTTATTATAACAACTTGTTTCGAATACAATTTCTCGGTAGTACCATAAGCAAAGATCCTTCCTGATACATTATCTGGTAATGTCTTATTTTTATAAACTTCAATATCAAATTTTCTACATAAAGCTGCAATATCAATGCAACGAGTCTGATTTAAATCAGGATCAGAACTAACTATTTGCAACAGGCGATCCGCCTCTTTTGCTGCCATTCTTGATGAAAAGTACCATAATGTACTTTGTATGTTTTTAGTATCTTCTTTTCTAATTTCAGGGCGTCTCTTATCTTGTAATTGTTTTAAAAAACTAATGTATTTAGATGCATAATTTATAGCCTCTTCCTGCACTCCTATGCCACTAATGTTAGAACTATCTTTTTCCCAATTAGTGTTTGTATCTACATATAAATCCGGCATTATTTTCCTCCAATTTTACCAATTTTTATATTAACCTAAGTTTAGCACAAGATATCTACTATTTGTCACAATATTTTAATGGGCAAATCATACTACCATCCTATTGCTCTTACCACGCACTTTTATACTCTGATAGAAACAATGTATCTATTGATTTTATCTTATATAACATCTATTGATAAACTTATGTATTTTATTGAATTCGTAACTGTTTGTTATCATTATTAAAAAATTATCCAAATTCCAAGAATTGTTCTCCATATCATCTTATTACTTTTAAATTATTAAACGATACTAAATCAGTTCTTATAAATGAATTCCCCATCCAATTTTGTTCTGTCCCAATCAGAAATGCCAGTCACTTAAATACAAATATTACTACTACTTTCCTCGCAATACTATTTAATTAGGATGATATTTTATGTAATATGATTCATACCCAATAACAATATTTAACATTAACTAATAGTATGTACACGTTCTTAATATCCCATAGATTTCTAATAATGTACACACAACCACATTTTTGATAATTTTATCACAAACATCAAACTCAATCAATGATACAACACCTATTATCCCTATACTAAACTCACAACTACATTCCCAATATTCTCATTATCTATTACCATACATTTTCTCATAATAGTTCTGGTACTCGCCACTGATAATAGTCTCCCACCACTCACGATTATCAAGATACCATTGGATAGTCTTCTTAATTCCGTCCTCAAACTTTGTCTCTGGCAACCAACCTAATTCATTATGAATCTTAGTCGGATCAATGGCATATCGCATATCATGCCCCTTACGGTCACCAACATGAGTGATCAAGCTCTCTGGCTTACCCAGTTCCTTGCAAATAATTTTCACAATATCAATATTCTTCTTCTCGTTATGTCCACCGACATTATATACTTCTCCAACACGGCCTTTGTGAATAATCAAGTCAATAGCCTTACAATGATCTTCAACATACAACCAATCGCGAACATTAAGGCCCTCACCATAAACAGGCAGTGGTTTATCAGCTAGTGCGTTAGCAATCATCAGCGGAATCAACTTTTCCGGGAAATGATATGGACCATAATTGTTAGAACAACGGGAAATCGTCACTGGCAACCCATAAGTACGATGATAAGCCAAAACCAATAAGTCAGCAGCAGCCTTGGAGCTGCTATATGGAGAGCTCGTGTGTATTGGCGTCTCCTCGGTAAAAAACAAATCAGGCCGATTCAGTGGCAGGTCACCATAAACCTCATCTGTAGATACCTGATGATAACGCTGAATACCATATTTACGACAAGCATCCATCAGTACACTAGTACCGATAATATTGGTCTGAAGAAAGATGCCTGGATCTTCAATAGATCGGTCAACATGAGATTCTGCCGCAAAGTTAACTACAATATCCGGTTTTTCCTCTTCAAACAACCTGTCCACAGCCTCTCGGTCACAAATATCCGCTTTAACAAAGCGAAAATTAGGGTTATCCATAACAGGTGCCAATGTGGACAGGTTGCCCGCATATGTCAACTTATCCAAACAGATGATCCGGTAATCCTGATACTTATTCAGCATGTGAAATACAAAGTTGCTACCAATAAATCCGGCACCGCCGGTAACAATAATATTCATTTATCCTTTTCCTTTCAAAAAATTATTCTATCTTCTGCCACTCGCCTTAAGTGTTCTCCATAAGGAGACTTTCCATAAGCGTCTGCAGACTCCAGCAGTTTTTCTTTATTGATCCACTTCTCATGATAAGCAATTTCTTCCGGTGCTGATATTACTACATCCTGTCGATTCTGCACTGTCTGAACAAAGATTGAAGCTTCCATTAAGCTGTCCATAGTACCAGTATCCAACCAAGCAAAACCACGACCTAAAATCTGTGCTTTCAGCTTTTCATGCTGAAGATACATTTCATTCAATGTTGTTATTTCTAGCTCTCCACGAGCAGAAGGCACAACCTGCTCAGCCATTTCAGGCACACCTGCAGGATAGAAATATAAACCTGTAATGCAATAGTTTGACTTCGGATGCATCGGCTTTTCCTCAACGGAGATCACGTTTTTATTTTTATCAACCTCCATGATGCCGAATCGCTCAGGGTCTTTGACATAATAGCCAAAAATAGTTGCATATCCGTTTTCTGCATTATATACTGCATCGGACAAGTTTTTTCTAAACCACCCACCATAGAAAATATTGTCGCCAAGCACCATTGCACAAGCATCATTTCCAATAAACTCTTTTCCGATGATGAAGGCCTGTGCTAACCCATCAGGACTAGGTTGTACAGCATACGATAAGTTAATTCCAAAATGCTTTCCATCTCCCAACAGTTCCTGAAATCTCGGCGTATCTTGTGGTGTAGAAATAATCATGATATCTCGGATTCCAGCAAGCATTAACGTTGACAGCGGATAGTAAATCATCGGTTTATCGTACACTGGCAATAACTGCTTACTTGTCACCCTAGTCAATGGATAAAGACGTGTACCAGAACCTCCCGCTAAAATAATTCCCTTCATTAGTTTTCCTACTTTCTATAATAATCGCAAATTTATAATCTTTAATTCATTTCCACCGTAATAGCCATTACATTACCTTCTGCTCACCACGAAGAGATATGCAATTTTTGAGCAACCCACCTTGCATTTAAATACATGCAGACCTTATTATCTATCTATTTTGTTTAATTATCACATATTCTCTTAACCAAGAATAATATCGCAAATTCGATCAACATCTTCCAGTGCAAGGTCTGCATACAACGGCAAAGTCAACACGCGCAGTGCCAAGTGCTGTGCAACAGGGGTTTTCTCCGTTCCAGCAGTCGGATAGTTACGATAGCACTCAAAACTATTTGTCAGCGGATAGAAATATTTTCTAGCCGTGATCCCCTGTTCTTCCAGCATTGCAAAAATCTCATTACGAGTATACTTGTAACCATCGAAAACAACTGGGAAGTACGCATAGTTGCTGTCCACATTCTCCTGTACAGCACTAAGCTGAATTCCCTCTACATCAGACAGGTGCTCGCGATAACGCTCTACAACTTTCTTTCTCTTTGTGATTTCCTCATTCAAGTGTCGTAGATTGCAAATTCCCATAGCCGCCTGGAATTCATTCATCTTGGCGTTGCCGCCAACAAAACATACCGATTCTGGGCCATGAATACCAAAGTTCTTCTGATCATTCAGCAACTGAACCCAATCATCATTTTTAAAGCAGACCGCACCACCCTCTATCGTATTGAACACTTTTGTAGCATGGAAGCTGAACATTGATGCATCACCGAAGCAAGCAGAGGACACACCTTTATACTTTACAGCAAAAGCATGTGCGGCATCATAAATCACTTTCAGGGCATACTTCTTTGCAATCCTGTCAATTTCCTCTACATCACAAAGATTTCCATAAACATGTACAGGCACGATAGCAACAGTACGATCTGTGATAAGACTCTCAATCTTTGTGACATCAATGGTATAGTCTTTCTCATTGACATCACAGAACACTGGAACTAATCCATTGCGCACAATTGCATGTGTAGTAGATGCAAAAGTAAACGGCGTGGTAATCACTTCGCCACCTTCCGGCAAATTCAAAGCAGCAATAGCATTCTCCAATGCCAAGTGACCATTGGTATAGAGTGCAACATGAGAAACTCCTAGATATTCCTCCAACTCTTTCTGTAGCTGTTTATGCTTCACTCCCATATTTGTCAACCAATGACTATCCCAAATCGTCTGGATTTCTTCAACATATTCATCTAAACTTGGCATAGACGAACGCGTTACCAAGATTTTATTACCCATATCATCACACTTCCTTACTCAATTTGTTGAAAATTGTCGCTTATAAATCCTGCAGAGAAATTCTTTTCATAAATTCAATTGTCTCGTCATTTATATCTCTGGCAATCAGTTCAGGCATTGCCTGATTTAAAATTTCTTTAGGCCAATCCCACCACTTAATTTTTTCTAATTCGATAATTTGCTCCGCAGAACATCTATAACCTATAATCTTTGCAGGAACACCAACAACAATTGCATATGGCGGAACGTCTTTTGTTACTACTGCACCACCACCAACTACTGCGCCATCACCAATCGTAACTTTATGTAAAACCTGTGCACCTGCTGCAATCCAAACATCATTTCCAATTTTACAAAAATCCTTATGTTCTGTTCTACTTTCGAGTTTTCCTCCTCCATTTTTTGTCTGAGCATATCGAAATGCAGGCATTGTTGTTACTTTATGATAATCATGGTCGAATCCACCCACATCAACATTACGAGCCAATGAACAAAATTTTCCAATTTTTGTAAAGTTCATTGTAGTATTAATTCCCATATAGGTATACGCTCCAATGTCACTGTCATTAATATATGAACGCCTATTAATAACAACATTATTGCCAATAACGCAACGTTCTACATTTGTATCATCTCCAATAGAACAACCACTATCTATTTTTGAATCCACAATGGTTGCATTTCTAAAAACTTTAATATCGCCAATTTGTGATGAAACCACCCTTGCCGATTCATGAATAAACTTTCCCATAAATTACTTCTCCCAATAATGATTGTTTGCTATAAGTTCCTCATAATCTGTCTTTAAGCACCCCATCAAAATTAGGTCAATATATTTTCCATTTTTATAAACTGCTTGCCGTTGAGTGCCCTCAACCTTAAATCCCACCTTTTCACAGACTCGGAGAGAGGCCTTATTATATGACAATGCGCTACCATTAATTCTATTCAACCTCAGTTCATTAAAAGCATACCGCATTAATGTCATCCACGCATCTGTGGCCAATCCTCTTGTTCGAATTTCCTTCTTTGCAATTCGCATTCCCAATCCAGAAGCAACTCCATTCTTCCAATCAATATTCCGAAGGCCAATCATACCCACTGCCCCGTCTTCTTCTGTTTCAATTGTATAACGAATTACAGAAAGACTATTCTTGCAATTTGCAAACCATTCAAGTTGGTCTTTCTTTGAAATCGGAAATGACCATCCGACAATCATCTTTTCAAAATCAGGACTGTTACTCAATTCTCGTAACATCTCTAAATCTTCTTCTTCAACAGCCCTAAGGATTACCTTTTTTCCATACAATTCCATGTTAATTCCCCCATTTTTCTTTGATAATTTTTTTCATATGTGCAATATGCATTTTTTCATATGCTTTGCCATCTATCATTAAAACTGCCTTCTGTTCTTTTTCATACAGATCTATAATTTCTTGCATAGCTGCTAAATCTCCACCAGAGAAAGCCTTTTTAATATATGCCAATTGTCGAGGATTGATTGCCAGCTTTCCATCAAATCCCAAATCAAATGCATTATCTACTTCTGCTCTAAATAACTCATGGTTATTTAGCTGGAAACTTGGAGTATCATATACTAATTTTCCATAAGCCCTTGCATAGCTCACCAACCGACTCTTTTGATATTGCAAATTTGCAATGGTATTGCTCATTCCCACTGAAGCCGTATAATCTTCGGCGCCAAAAGCAACTGCGTATATTTCTTTATTTTCTAGTATATGCCCGATGTTAATTAAACCTTTTGCAGTTTCAATCAAAACATAAATTTTATGATTATCCCAAGACGTGTCATTCAATGAATACTCATCACTATCTTCATATTTGGGAAGCATAAAATCCACGTTGAATTCTTTGAGTTTCTCCAATTCTCTCTTATATGTCGTTTTATTTAAGCGAACAATAATTTTATGCTTTTCTGCATTACCCCTTAGCCAATTAACCAGTCTTTCTAATGCCTCTTCTTTATCATAATCTTCTATCGAATCTTCCAAGTCAATAATATACGCATCGGCATCAAATGACTCAATTTTGGCAAGCATCCTATCTTTCGCTGGTACAAAAAGTAAACTGTGATTCACTATTTTCCTCCTAACCTTTTAAAAATAACTATTTTTCGTAGTTTCTATTATCCAAATCACAATATTATGACCGTGAGAAGAACTATCTGTAAATCTTTTCGTTCAAGTTCTCTCAGATGAAACACGTTTTATCACCCCCACCAAATATTTCATGTCCTCTATTCCATATCTTTGATCTACTGGAATCGGCAAAATATCTTCCGCATAATAGTATTCCATACTATCCTTCGGACATTCTTCCAGCACATTCGGCCACAATGTTGGGATATAGATTTTATTCTTTTGCAATTTTTTTCGTACTGCGGCACCATTTGGGAGCAGAAGCGGATACATAAATGCTCCATAGACACTCTTTAGCTTCAGTTCATTTATGCTCCTGAATTCAGTATCCAAGCACTCAAAGTTTTCCTGTCGTTTTTTTGCTACGCTCGCATAATCAATCCCCCGCAAAAGGTTTTCCGTCATACGGGACATTCGCTTTATCGGCTCTGTGGAAAACAGCTTATTGTTCGCCACATATTCGCTGTAAAACTCATTTGCACAACGTTCAAAGCGTCCAATAAGAAAATGCATCCTCTCAAAGGATTCATCTTGCAGAAGTTCACGTTCCAGTCTCTTATCGGTATACAAAAACGCTCCATCTGCAACACCGAAATATTTTCTGCACGTATAAAGTGTATCTACTCCTTCTGCAGGCATCTGGAAATAACTCTGTGCGTTGTCAACAATGATCCGATCATATTTACGTTTCAATGCAATCAAATAATCATTATTAAGCTGACCGTAAAAATTGACAATATAAATCCATTCATCTTCACCAAGTGTCAAATTGAAAACTGGTTCAAACCTTTCATTGATGGAATAGTAACTATACCCAACTCCGATTTTATTGCATAGGTTCGGGACTGAGGAACAAAGAAAATGCGGTAGATATAGTTTTCTGATTTTCTTTGCTTCGCAAATGTATTCCAATGCCCCTCTGCCACAGTTTAAGGCGACTGCATTGTCGTGGAGCATCTTTCCGTGAAATGTTTCAAATTCTATGTATCCTCCATATTCTTTCATAGTTCCTTGTCCTTCTATCTTTTTACTGAAGTTCAACTGTAATTAGCTCATTAATATGTTCAAGTACACTCTTCATTGTAGTTTCATCAGGAAATCTAAAAAATATAATGCCCAAGCACTTTGATGCATTGTCAAAATATTCCACCCTATCACCACTCTTTTTATACAAACATTTGCGATAGATATAGGGTTCTATTTCTGGGGAAAAATCGATTTCTTTGTATGTTCCATTTTTGTTGCTATGTAAATTGTGCGTAGCATAGAAACCATTTGGCTCATGGATATTACCTTTAATTGTTGTTCCCATTGCCGATTCTACAGACATTTCTGCAATATTCACACCAAACATATCTCCCAATATGTCTGGAATCATGTTTCCTCCGCTGCGAGGTCCCACATCAATAGGCCAAACCCGATTACTTTTATCCACCACAAGTTCAACATTCATAGAACCATTACGAATTCCAAGTTTTTCTATCATAGAAGATAATGTATACTTGACATGTTTAACATCTTCATTATCCAACTGCAGAGGATAACTCTTACCAATAGGCACCAGTGGATTAACGTGACTATCCCTATGACAATTCATCAATCCCCAAAGAACAACTTTTCCATCTTCAATAAAAATGTCTCCTCCTATCAAATAAGGATGTTTCTTTTCGATAAAACGCTCAACAATGATCCGATGGCATCTCGAAAACGAAAAGGCAAATTCCAATGCATCCACCAAACCATTTTCTGAGTACAACACCGTTGCACCTTTGCTTCCAGAAGAATCTACTGGCTTAATAATAATCGGATACTCATAGCTTGTTTTGTCTTTTAAGGCATCTTCTGCAAAAGAATATCCAGTAGCTTTTGGTGCAGAAAAGCCATTTTCTAATAAAAATTTACGGAACTGATCCTTATTGCATAAGATCTCAACGGACCGATAAGGATTTCCCGGCAAACCGAGTTTTTCTGCAATATAGGCTGCGGTAGGTGCAGCAGGGTCAGACGCATAAGCCAAAACACCATCAATCTGCTCCTTTTGAGCAACTTCCAAAACGGCATTTTTATCCGTAGTGCTAACAAGATAAAACTTATCAGCCACATACTGACCTGGATTATCAGGGAGGAAATCGCATAGAATCGTGTAATAACCAAGATTCCGAGCAGCTTTTATAGCTACAACCTGTTGTGCAGAACCACCTAATAGGAGTATTTTTTTCATTTTACAGCCTCCTTACTTTCTAATAATTTTTCTTATCATTGGTCGAATTAAATCCATCATGTATTCGAATGATTCCAAATGCAATAATTCTGAAGCAACAATATAAATCAATGCCCCCAATGGAATCTGGATCGACAGCGTAACAATATTCGATAAATTAAACAGCCCCACCATGTTCACACAAAATCCCATAAATGCTGCTAATGCAATACTCGGTAAAACATCCTTCAACTGCTCCAAATAATCATAATTCAGCAGTTTTCTGTTTGGCCAAGAGTTAATGATCTGGCTTAAAACACTGCTAATCAATAGACTATAGGCCATAGCCATAACCCCAAACCACATCGTAGACAACAACAATACCATTCCAACAATTTTCTTGGCGATTTCCAGCTTTAAAAACAAATCGCTTCGCCCCATTGCCTTAATTGCATTCAGGTTTGCTGTATGGATAGGGTAAAACATATATGTAATACAGAATATCCGTAAAAAAGGAACACATGGCAGCCACTTATCCGTCAACACCAGTTGTACGATTGGTTCTGCACAGAATGCCAACCCCATCATCAAAGGTGCCATGATATAGGTACTTGTTTTGATTGCGCGACGTGTCATTGATTTAACACGCCTAGCATCGTCCTGTGCACTAGCCATTGTTGGCAAAAGCACACTATCGATAGATGTATTGATATTGGTTACAATGACATTAGGGAACTTTTTGCCTTGATCGAAGTATGCCAAGTCTGAGGACGAATACATCTTTCCAATAATCAAACTTCGAATATTATTGTAAACTGTGTCCAACAGGGAAGACGCCAGCATCTTCCATCCAAAAGAAAATAATCCCCTTAACCTTTCCCACGAAAACATTTTCTTTGGGCGCCATTTAACCGTCAGCCAAAGAATTAAAGTATCGATAGTAGTATTAGATAACTGTTGTGCCACAATTGCCCAAACACCGAAACCAGCATATGCTAAAGCAATTCCAAAAAAAGCCGAGAAAATTGTTCCTCCCAGCGTCGAGTAGAAGAACCTCTTAAACAGCATATTTCGAGACACATAAGATTGCTGAATTCCCTTAACACCTGAAATTACAATGGTTAAACTAATAACTCTAATAATCTGCGTAAGAGAACCATCATTATAGAATTCTGCTATAAATGGTGCCGCCACGAACATCGCTGCATAAAGGATAAAACAAACTGCAAAATTAAAATAAAATACAGACGAAAAATCCAAATCATCCGCATTCTTTTTTTGAATCAATGCTGTGCCTAAGCCACTATCCACAAACACTTGCATAATTGTCGTAAAAACAGTGATAAGGGCAACCTGACCGTAAGCCTCTGGTGCAAGAATACGTGCCAAAACAACAGAAACAATAAACGTAACCAACTGAGCACCACAGCGTTCAGCAAAACGCCATATAAAATTTTTAAATGTAGAATTTTTATCAATTGTACTCAATTATTTTTCTCCTCATATATTCATGTGCTTTTTATTAAAAATTTAAGATTATTCAACCTTTTTTATCCTTATATCCGGTAAATACACAGATGCCATAAGCATTCGATATATCAGGTAGTGAAATGATATGTGAAATCTATCTGCTTTTGTAATACTTTTTCAGAAATTTATTATCTTATTTTATCGATTAACAAATTTACCATGTCTAGAATCGTTTTCGGAGTTCGCCACTTAATAAAATCTTTGACTCTTTCCTTTTTGGTAGTTGTATCTCGATAATAATATGTCTTCGCAGCCTCTGGATACATTTTTTCTCTAATGTAATACAGGTAATGCTCTTTTGATTTTGCCAATTCAATCGCATCAGTATATTTAAATCCTGTATATTTATCGAACCGATCAAAGAAAGAAAGCATATTTTCCAACAACTTCTTGCTTTTTTTATTATCGCGCATTATCGTTCCGCCAAACGAATTCATGTTGTCAGTTCGATATACGCACATAATATCATCAAAATAGTATACACTTCCTTGTGTCGCTAAATAAAGACGTTTGGGTCTGTCTCCCACACCCGGAATTCTAAATACATCCATAGGCATTTTTTTAAGTGCATCCGATTTAATAACCATTGATGCCGTAGGTGTCATTCCTCCGCTCTCAACTAACACTTCCGCCATGGACAAAAAACCCCTTGTCTTATATGGGTTAAGAGGCTTAAATCGCCCAGTTCTATCATTAAGCCTAAAACCATTGTGAATAGTTAAGGTGCAATCCGTATGTTGCTCCATGAAAGTGACTTGCTTTTGCAATTTATATTCATCAGTCCAATAATCATCCCCCTCACAAAATGCCATATATTTCCCCTTAACCTGCATTTGAAGATTCCTTGATATTGACACGCCTTTACTGTACTGATTTTCTTTTTGATAGATTGGCTTTATCAAATCCGGATATTTCTCTTCAAATTCTCGTATAATAGATGCAGTTGAATCTGTCGATGCATCATCATGAATAATATATTCAACGCTAAAATTTGTCTTCTGCATCACAAATCCCTCTAATGTTTTTCGAATATATTTTTCATGATTATATGCCAGGCATATAACACTTACAGTTGTGCTCATGGTGTATTCTCCTTCCTATAACATCAAGCTATAAATCATTGATTTTATGAGCTTTCTTTAAATTATATCTCCTATCTTAAAACAAAACAGAAAGCATATAACCGTTCATTATGTCTTATTGAAAAGAAAAGTAAAATGGAAGGGTTCCATGCCATCCCAAAATCATATATCCACAAAACCAATATCCCAAGATAGTAATAAACATACAAGCTGTATTTCTATGAACCACTCCAAATTTGACATTGTTTTCTCGAAGTTTCGAGTAGGACATTGGCAACCAAACAATAAAGAAATATTCCATGTACCAAGTAATTCGAACAGCATAACTAGTGTGAAATAGCACAAACAGCACTGTATACACTACTACAGACATAAGCAGAATAATATTAGCCGAATTATACAGGTTCGATTGTCTCTTACTATACTTGCACAAAAAAAGTGGAACCACATACAATATCCATCTAAAAATGAGTTCAACATAGTTACTTTTAGTCAATAAAAAATAATAACTATTTTTATTATGTCCTCCAGCGAATATATTAATATAAGTAATAAACCGTCGTGGAAGTATATTTACATCGTTAATTGCCCACATCAAAATATTCTGCCAACTTTGTAAAACAACAATTAAAAGTATGCATGAAATCACAAATACCAATATTCTTAATTGCTTACTCTGAATTCTATAAAACCATATTCCAAAAAGAATAACTGCCAATCCAATAAACGCAGTATTATGAAACGATTGCGCCAACAGAATCAATATGATGAATTTTAACCATTTCTTTTCTACCAACTCAAAATAAGCAAGTAAGAGTAGCGCAGCAGCAATTGACTGCCGCATAAAATTGAATGAAGCAATATAAAATATCATATAATAGACAAGTAATGTCACCCACATAGGACAGTTCTTTCTATTCTTAATAGCGACAATATATATTGGGCATATGATTAATGCCTCTGTAAAGAAAAGTATCGCAGTGAAATTTTTAAAAATTTTTGTGATAACAAACACAAACACTTCATATCCTGTTTCTGCAGAACCTTGTAGTAAAAATGACTGTAAACTACTTGAATTTAGGGCTTCCAGATAATACGGTTTTGCATATTGAAGAACATCCGTTCCCACCTTTTCTCCTCTAAATGCTGCAAAAAAGCATGGAATTATAAGCGCAAGTAGGGAAAGGAAAATAAACTTTTCCTTACTTTTAGCCTTATCAGCTTGATTCACAAAATAAAGGGATGCGATAAACATTCCACTATATATCATTAACCTCCCTACCAACGCTACTACTTCATTTATCATCTCAATCATCCATTCCTAGCTATACTAAATTAAGGCTTAATTGTTGCACCAAGCCTTCCTTTTTTTCCGTCTTGATATCCTTTAAACAGCATTTTCATTACATCCAACTTATTACAGTTACATACCATGCAACAATATATTCTTTTAATTAAAAACAATATGGCATCCTTCTTTTTCCCAAATTGCAAAAAAGAAAACGTATAATTTCTTACGGAATAGTACTCTTTCCAAGCTGGTTCAATGTATACATACATTTCTTTTCCAAAAACTTTTTTCTTCTTGTATCCCCCCAGCTTCGGATGGAAATATCTTGAATCTACAACTGTAGCTACAAAAGCACCTGTGCTCTGCGCTCTTCTTAAATAATCATTTTCATCTCCTTTAATGAAAAACTTCCCATTAGGAAAGCCTATTTTTTCAATCAGGCCGTTAGAAATCCACGTTCCATTAAAAGGATTAATCATATCAACAACTTCATTTTCGGTAACAACAGAATTCAGCTCAGTTACACTTTCTATATGCCCAAGACCAAACGACAGTGTGTCTTTATCACTCAAAACCAACGAATTTAAAAGATACGGTCTCTGTGAATCATATCCTTTTTTTACAATATGCCGCTTCATATTTCCAAAGCAATCTTTATCCATTGGTCGTCCATCATCATCCATTAAAATATACCAATCATACTTATCCTCAAAGGCACATTGCAACCCATAAGAAAATCCACCGGCGCCACCACAATTACTTTCCGTTCTACAGTACTTTATTACAGATCCATCATACTTATCTATAAGTGCTCTGGTTCCATCTGTACTACAATTATCAATCACATAGTATGCATCAATCTTCAACTCTTGATTATGTATAATCTCTATTATCTGTTTCTCAAGCAGTTCTTTTCTATTATATGTCACTACTACAGCACAAATTTTCATATTATCCAATACGCTCAACCTTAACTGATTGGCCTTCCTTTCAAAAAAAAATCTATTATTTCATTAAGTTCAAAACGGCTGTTGTGGTGCCGAATCCTAAATAACTTAAAAGACATGCTCCCCTAACTCGAATTGAGGCATATTTATCTCTTATGACGTCATTTCTTACCTGCTTTATGTTTCTCTCAATTAGCTTCTTTTCTGGTATCTTCTCCTTAATCTGAGCCAATATATGAAAGTTAGCGGCTACATATCTGCTCTTCGCAGATTGCAAAAGTTCAGGATAATTAATCATTATATCGTCCAGCATCATTTGGGCAGTTTTTATGCAATCCATTTTTTTTATAGTAAATTTTTGATTTTCTATACTTTCTTTTCGAATTTGGTATCGATACAACTCTCGCGTAGTAAAAGCTACTTTCTGGCATCTAAGTAACGCCTTATAGGTTGTAGGAATATCTTCATGAATTAACCCATCAGGGAATGAAATCCCAATCATAGTGTCTTTATGATACATTTTTCCCCATGCAGCGACATCAAAATCCTTTTGATACAGCATATTCTTTATTGCTTCTTCGGCATCAAAGCATCGATCGTTTATCCCTGCATGGCTATTAACAAGTGGACCACCTTTTTCAAATGTAGAATTCTTGCAAACTGCAACCTGAGCGTTATATTTATCAATTATTTTCAACATTTCTTCAACAAAATCATATTCCAAAATGTCATCACTATCAACAAATGTAACATATTCTCCTGTCATAATGTTCATTCCAGCATTGCGTGCTTGTGACAATCCACCATTAACTTTATGAATAACCTTTATTCTAGCATCATTTCTCGCAAATTCATCACACATTTGTCCGCAATTATCTGGAGAACCATCATCAACAAGAATGATCTCTAATTTTGTATAGGTCTGGTTGCAAATACTTTGCACACAAGCCGCCAAATCTTTTTCCACCTTATATATAGGAACAATAACAGAAACTAAATAATCTGTACTTTTTATCATCAATATCTACCCGCTATAACATTATTATAAAATTGAATATACTTTTTCTTCATCGCTTCAGTGTTATAAATCTCAAGGACATCCTGATAAGCTCGTTCAGGAAGTTCTCTAGGGAACTCTCTCATAACTGCTTTTATACGATCAGCATACTCCTCAGCCGTATCACACACATAGCCATTAACGCCATCGTTAATAACACTTTTATTTCCCATTGTATTGCTGACAAGAATCAATTTTTTAATGTACATATTTTCAATAAGACTCATTGCAATGGCTTCACCAAGGCTACACAAAATGAATGCATCTGCACCCTTAGCCATTGCTAAAGCTTCCTTACGGGGTTTCCATCCCGTTACTTCAATATTGGAAGCGGTCAATTCATTTTCGAGTTCTCCATTACCAATCCAAATAAACCTTGCATCTGGCACTAGCTCCGCAATTTTATTAAAAAGCTGCGGCTGTTTCTGAACACAAGCACGACCAAGTGTAAAGACAGTGAATTTGTCATTTTTCATGGGCTTTATACCATCAAGGGACGCTGAGAGATCTGCAAGGTTCACACCAGTCTCAACATAAGCTGTTCTCTTGGAAAACTTCTTTGCTTCCTCATCTTCACTTTCACAACAAGTAAGTGTAAGTGCACGATTTCCGAGAATCTTTTCAGCAAACTTATAGACTTTGCTCTTTTTCCCTGGCCCCATAAGAATATGTGCATATCCATGAGGTGTATACACTACAGTATTATTCTTTCCATTATACGCGAGTCTACCCAAACCACCTGCAACAGAGGAATGCAAGTGAATTACATCCGGCTGAACATCTTTTTCAATCTGGCGCAATTCTCTGATTGCTGCAATGTCACTTTTTAAGTTGATCAATCCATTAACTCCGACATTTTTCATTTCAATCAAATTCACTCTATGATTCAAGAAATCTTTGTAATTCTTAGGTGTCTGCGGTCTGAGGGAATATGCAAGATAGACATCAAAATCATCCACCATATCGTTGCAGAGCTGGGACACGTAAGTAAATACACCGCCTCCAAAAGCCTCACAGACCATTAAAATCTTTTTCTTTGCCATTTTACTCTCCCAGTTCCTTCTCACATTTGTCCAACACAGCAGCAATTACCTGATCCATATCGTAATACTTATACTCACCCAGGCGGCCACCGAAAATTACATTTTTCTCTGCCTCCGTTAACTTCTTATACTCAGAATAAAGCAAGCTGTTCTTAGCATCATTGACCGGATAATACGGCTCATCACCTGGCTTCCACTCGCTACTATACTCACGGCTAATAATCGTTTTGGGAAGATCATTTCCGTTCTCATCTTTTCCAAATTCAAACCATTTGTGCTCAATAATTCGAGTCCACGGTGTTTCACGGTCAGTATAGTTCACCGCAGCATTGCCCTGGAAGTTTGGTTTATCCAAAGTTTCCGTTTCAAAGCGAACAGAACGGTATTCCAATGTGCCCAGCTTGTAATCAAAATAAGCATCAATCGGTCCAGTATACACTATCTTATCAGCCAGCGCATCCAACTCGGTTTTATTCTCTAGATAGTCTGTGTTCAAACGAACCTCAATAGCATCCAGCAAATTGGCAATCATCTTAGTATAGCCACCAATAGGAATGCCCTGATAAAGTGCATTGAAGTAGTTATTATCAAAAGTCAAGCGAACCGGAAGACGCTTAATAATAAAAGATGGCAGCTCTTTACAATCACGTCCCCATTGCTTCTCAGTATAACCTTTGATAAGCTTCTCGTAGATATCCCGCCCCACAAGGGAAATAGCCTGCTCTTCAAGATTCTGTGGCTCGCCAATAATTTCTTTGCGTTGTTCCTCAATCTTAGCAGTAGCTTCCTCCGGCGTTACAACTCCCCACATCTTGTTAAAAGTGTACATATTAAAAGGCAAAGAGTACAACTCGCCCTTAAAATTTGCTACGGGGCTGTTTGTAAAACGATTGAATTCTGCAAACCGTGTGATGTAGTCCCATACCTTTTTATTATTGGTATGGAAAATATGTGCGCCGTACTTGTGGACGTTGATTCCCTCGATATTCTCTGTGTATACATTGCCCGCTATGTTTGGTCGTTTGTCTACTACTAAAACAGATTTTCCATGAGCTTTAGCCTCATGTGCAAAAATCGCTCCGTAAAGACCAGAACCTACTACTAAATAATCAAATTTTTCCATAATTTACTCCTCCACCATTACCTGATTCATACCTCTTTTTTCTATGTACACATCCGCTATTGGCAAATGGCATTCTTTCTAATTTCCCCATGTTTTATCTCACGTTCTCCCATTGCCTGTATATTATAATTCCTACTTTGATCCTTCCCTTCCAAGTACAACCTTGATAGTCTTAAGAACTATTTTAATATCCAACCCAAAGCTCCAGTTTTCTATATACTCCGTATCCAGTCTCACGACCTCCTCGAAGTCCGTGATGTCGCTTCGGCCGCTCACCTGCCACATTCCGGTGATACCCGGTTTCGTAGCAAGACGGCTCTTGTGGTGCATCTCGTACTGCTCCACCTCAGAGATGAGAGGCGGCCTGGTTCCAACCAGTGACAGATCCCCTTTTAGCACATTGAAGAACTGTGGGAACTCGTCTATGGAGAAGTCCCTGATATACTGGCCGATTCCCTTCTTCTTGGTGCCGTCCGACAGGATCTTGTTGCCTATGACTCTCGGATCAAAGTCCATCTTGAACATCTTAGAATCGCTCATGGTGTTCTGCGCCATGAGTTCCTTCTTGCGCTCCTCAGCGTCCATGTACATGCTTCGGAACTTGTACATCTTGAATATCTTGCCGTTCAGTCCCACTCTCTCCTGCTTGAAGAAGATCGGTCCCGGGGACTTGATGTATATGATAGGTCCTATGAATATGGTGAGGATGAGCGTGAATATGCTGCCCACCAGACCTCCTATTATATCTGCCGTTCTCTTGAGCAACATCTGCTTTGGTGTTGCGTAGTTCATCATGGTCGTGACCACGGTCTCACCATTTATCTTCTGGATGAGCTGCTTGTCGCCGTGGGTCCTCACGATGGATGATATGCACATGTGAACTGTGATGCCGCCCTCGATAAATGCGTCTATCAGCGTGTTCGCATATCCGTATGCTCCACGCACATCCACGTATATCTCGTCCACCCATGCGGTTCTCACATAATCAACTGCACTGTTGTAATCCGCCACCACCGGCACTCCCTGGATCTCCTGACCAGTGAGATTGGCATCTATCACCATGACTCCTACTATATCAAACCCGGAGTAGTTCTTCTCCTTGAGGCCTGCCACCACTTCATCTGCTACATGTCTGGTGGTCATGACCAGGAGCTTCTTGCCCTTGCCATGCTCTGCATATTTCTCAAGATGCTTCTTCCACAGGCTCCTCACCGCAAATGTGGCATACACATATATGGCCCACATGAGCAGGATGGTAGTTCTAGAATATATAGATGTATCCTTGAGGACAAACACATACAGAAGGAGCAGTGCAACTATCACGAAACCGTTCTTGAAGCTGGATATGAATTCCTTGAAGTATCCTCTTCTGATGACGCCCTCATATGTATTCAGAAATATCATGGCTACTATATCCGCCAACTCCGTGATGATAGCCAACGCGAGATAGTCTCTGTTCGCATACGGATTTACCATGCCATGTCTGATCTGGAATGCCACAAGAAATGACAATTGAAGTACTATAAGATCCAGCAGCATGAAGTCGAAGTGCTTCAGCCAGCCCTTTGCGCCTTTCTGATACATAATTTTCTCTCCTCATCCTCTGTCGTCAGGGTCATATTTGTGCCCGCATGACCCGGTCTGTTGATTCATACATGAAATGACTCAGCCCGTGTGATTGTCGGCTGAACCTTTTCATCTGTAAACCATGATACACATTAAACGGTCTGTTATTTATCACCCACACCGGCGGCGCGGAACGTCCTGTGGCATGGACATTCGTTTTGCGCCACCGGCCAGGGCTTGGAACTATTTAACATAGCAGGATGATTATTTAACCTTGTAAATAATTGACTTGCTGTATGCCTTGTAGTTCTTTGTTGCAGCAACCTTAACAGTGATTCTTACCTTTGTGCCCTTCTTGACACCCTTACCAACAGTAATCTTGCCATTCTTAACCTTGACCTTCTTATTGGCTGACTTGTAAGTAACCTTTGCCTTTGCCTTAACACCAGATACAGTGATCTTCTTCTTAGAAGCATTTACCTTAACCTTAACAGACTTCTGAGCAGCCTTGTTAATTGTGTAGTAAATTGTCTTTGTACCCTTGTAGTTGTTGATACCCTTTACGGTAATCTTATACTTGCCAGCGTTCTTAGCCTTAGTTACACCAGTAATCTTGTAATCAGTACCTCTCTTGAGAACTTTGTTACCATACTTAACTGTAACCTTGGTTGTCTGATTCTTAGCATTGTATGTCTTTGCAGCAGCAGTAGCCTTGTAGCTCTGCTGTGCGTTAACTGTGTACTTAACTGTTGTATCGCCTGAATAGTTACCTATTCCCTTGATCTTAACTGTGTATGTACCAGCCTTTGTTGCCTTAAGGCTTCCTGAAACGACTTTGAAATCCTTGTTCAGGGTAAGTGTCTTACCGTTAACAACAATTGTTGTTGTCTGGCTCTTTGCATTGTATGTAAGCGACTTTGCTGTAGCAGACTTAACGTTTACCTTAGTTGGTGATGATGTAGCTGCAAATGCAACTGTTGGCACCATCATTGCGATACATACAACTATAGCCAAAAGCTTCTTTAAATTCTTCACAATAAATTCCTCCTTCCAAAAAAGTTCTATTGTATTGAATATATGATAAAACGCCCTGCACGCCACTATACATGGCGTTATATCCAAAGTGAATTATTTTGACGGGGTGCTGTCGCTGGAGGCTGCAGCCTCTTTGCCGTAAGTGCCATAACCATAGCCGTACTGGCTATAGTATTTGCCATACTTGCCGTAATATTTCTTGTATGCTCTCCCCGTTGTCTCAACTCTGTTGAGTATGACTCCAAGCAGCGTACAACCTACCTGGTCAAGCTGCTGGAATGACTGTTTGATGAGACTTCTTGATGTCTCACCTGCTCTGACTACCAGAGCTGCGCCATCGCACAGTGATGCGATCTGAGCGGCATCCGCCACACTGCCAAGCGGTGGCGAGTCTATAATGACATACCTATATGTCTCTGCCAGCTTGTCAAGAAGCTCTGCAAATCTAGCATCCTCCAGAAGAGCCGATGGATTCTCCAGAAGGTTCATACAAGGTACGATGTATGCATTTTCTACCTGTGTTTCATAGATGACATCCTCCATCTCGGACTGTCCCGAAAGGAAATATCCAAGATCCGGAAGCTTGTCAGCATCCTTTATGTGATGTCTGTCCTTTATGACTGACTTACGAAGATCCACATCCACCAGCACTGCAGGGAATCCTGCCTCGGCGAGCATCTTCCACAGGTTGATCGCCACGCTGCTCTTGCCCTCATTTGGCATGCTGCTGGTTATGAGTATCTTTCTTGTGTTCTTGCCACAGAACTTTATGTTGATCCTGAGACGGTTCATCGCCTCCTCCACTGCATATGGGAGTTCCTGAAACTCTATGTTAAGCTTCTTCATGCTCTGACCCTCTCTTTCCTGTTATGTTTCTTTCCAGGCTCTTCATCTGAATCGTCTGTTCTGAACTGGTCGCTCTCAGGTATTGTCGTGAGCGGTACTATTCCGAAATACTTCTCCATGTCGTCTGCTGAGTGGATCGTGTCATCCATCAGGTATCCCACAATGACGATCAGGCAGTAGATGAGTGCTCCAAGCAATGCACCTATGGCGGTGTACTTAAGGTAGCTTGGTCCGACCTTCTGGTCTGCTACCCTTGCAACCTGGGCTATGTTAGGTGCGCTTGTGCTCATGGTATCCGGGAGATACTCTATCGACACGTTTGCCAGTGTATTTGCAATGTCACATGCCTGCTGCTTGTCAGTGCTTGTGACCGTGATCTTCAGAACTCGTGTGTCTGAAGGATTCTCAAGGGTTATCATCTTGGCAAGCCCCTCTGAGTCCATGTCAAGGCCGAGCTTTTCGATGACCTGGTCGAGAACCGGATAGCTGAGTATCAGGTCTTCGTAATCCTTGGTCAGGGATGAACCGATGTTCAGATCCTGGAGATTTACTATGGAATCATCTGATGCTGATACCACGTACAGCTTGGCTGTCGACTGGTATGTCGGCTTGATCAGGAAGTATGCAAATGCGTTGAACAGCACCGCACCGATCAGAAAGCACAGTATGATGTATGGGAGCTTCTCCAGAAGCGCCATTCCCATGTCCAGGAGATCGATCTCATTTTCATCATCCTCTGTATTCTTGTATGTGTTCACTGCGGCTATCTGTGTGGTCTCATCCTGCACAGCAGCCATTTTCTTGTTGGAATTCATATATTCCCTCCATCCGTTTTTTGTATCTATATCCCCTGCATCAAATGTGTGATGCTAGTTATATTCCTTGTAGAACAGCTCTACGATCGCCTGCTGAAGGCTGTCCGCATCCGGCTCCACCTCGACAAATCCGAGATCATCTACGGTCTCCGTTCCAGCTATCGACACCGTTCCGGCGTCCTTTTCCTTGAGAACAAGGAGTGCCAGCTTAGAGAACTTCTGTGAGCTGATGTCAGTCACCATGTAATCTCTCAGGGCGTCATATATGGTCAGTGGATATGTGTTATCCTCGCTGCACTTTGCCGCCAGGTTATCCTTGAGTCCTGCCTTGTACACCTCCTGACGCTTCATTCGCTGGGTGTTGGATTCATCTCCCACATCGAATCTGTCATGGATAAAATGTACTGCCTGCTCATCGGTCAGTGTGATGGTCTCTCCCTGCTTCATGGTCTTATCCACCTTGGAGAAATCATCCTCTATGGTAACCGTGACTCCGCCAGCCAGATTGTTGATGGTTCCTATGGCCCCCATATTCACCGCTGCGTATCCGTCTATCTTCTGGCCGCCAAGGAAGTTTGACACCGCCTTGACCACGTTCTCGCAGCTTATCTCCATTCCGTCACCATTCTCATGTGCCAGAGCAAGCTGTGCCGGGCTCGTTGCAACGTAGGTTCCGTCGGGATCCAGTGTATCCTGCTCCACTATGGTATTTCTGTCTATGCTCAGCGTCTTGTATGTTCCATCTGTCAGGTCTCTGACCATCAGCATGACCACATCGCATCGGCCTGCCCCCTCATAATCGGTGACTTTCTGAACCTTGCCCATGTTGTCGATTCCCATAAAAAGATATGTTTCTATATTCTTCTTGGGAACGTATTTGACTCCGTCCACCTCGATCATGCCTTCAACCGCCTGTGTGCCCGATGCATTGTGTGATGCATTTCCTTTTGTCGGTCTGAGTGCTATCGCCAGTGCAATGCATACGACCAGTATGGCTGCGATCACAAGTCCAAGCTTCTTGTATATTCTCTTTTTTTCTGATAGTGTTCTGTTCCTGTATGACATATGTATCACCTCGTTGGAATGTAATGTGCTATCTCAGAACGTTCAGCATAAGCAGGTCTGTTCCCGCTGTAGGCCACTTCTTCTCGCACACAATAAGACCACACAGTATTATGAACAGCACAATACTGATGATTATCGCTGTCTTCTTAGACATATTGTTGTCCTCCATCTATCTGTTTATCTTTTACATGTTTCGTTGTTATTGCTGATTATGGGTGTATCTGATGTTCTTTAAGGAGCTTTGTTCCGTAGCTGTCCATGTTCTCCAGGAATTCATGTCCCAGCTTCTTCTCCAGCACCTCGCGGCCCAGCCACAAGTTCGGCACCCTGTGATGCATACCATGGCAGTCGCTTCCTATGATGTGTGCCTGTCCTTTCTTGAACATCTTGAGCATTTTGCCCTTCTGTCTGAAATCCAGAAGTGCCTCCGCATTCACCTGCACCGTAACTGGCAGTTCAAGGATCTGTCTCACATATGGCTTGTTGCCTGGTATCTGTAAGAATCGCTCTATATGAGCTAGTATGATATGGAAATGTCTCTTCTCAATTAAGTCTCGTACTTCCTGCACTACCGAATCACTCCATGTCACAAACGGCATCTCCAGCAACATGATATCAGTTCCTTCTACTTTTAGTGCATCCGTTTTCTCCGCTCTGCTTATTCCTGCAAAGAACGCGACCTCTGCCCCCATTATAATCTGCGGTATGTCCATATTCTCAGCCATGACTTTATCATATGCTTTCTGTCTTGAATCAATGAACCTCTCCACAGTATTTGAATCAGCATAAAAGTGCGGCGTCGCTATCATAGTATCCACGCCGTGCTCTTTGCACATCCGAAGCATGCCTATAGATGTCTCGACATTCCTGCTGCCGTCGTCTATACCCGGCAGTATGTGTGAATGAAAATCTATAACACCCATGTTTTCCTCCTGTTTTCTTTATAAAAAAATATAAATATTTATATAGGAAAATTCTTTATACATGCTCACCCCCTAATTTAACAGTTTCTTCACAATTTTTCAATTCCATTTGCGATTTAAAATCGACAAAAATCCTCGTTGATTTTTTGCTTAACTATACAATTTATATAAAACACTTTATTTTCTTAATCCAATTTCTTCCATCATACATACATAAAAAAAGCGGGATATGATATTTCATATCCCGCCGCGTCAATCTCTTCTTTATTCTATTATACATACATCTCCGAGCCGTTGCCCAGGCAGTATATTCCAAGCTGTCCGCCCTTGCTGCACCCGCAGTCGATGGCAACGTTGTTGTTCTTCTTAACGATCTTGCCCTCACCGCCGAGCTCTGTGGTTGGCACATGTCCAACGACGAGTGTTCTGTTCTTGTAATATGTCTTGTCCAGGTCTGCTGGCTCTGTGATGAAGTCCTCTGTGTCGTACTCATCCAGTTCCTTCTTCGGATCGAAGTTTCTTATTCCGGCGTGAACCAGCACAAATTTCTTTCTCGCCATCATCACTTCGAGGAACGCTTCCTCAGAAATCTCATCTATATACTCTATGACATCCTCACGCTCTTCATCGTCAAGCTGCAGGAACTCCTCCACCGCACCTGAGAGCTCTTCTCCAAGCATGGATGTTATCTTGTCTACCAGCATCTGTGGTGGCACCTCACCTGTGGACTGGATATGGTCATTCAGTGCCTTGAGTGCCTGTGTGATCTTGTACTCGTTCTCACCGACAACTGCGATGACATTATCTCTGCTCATCATATCCTGAAGTATCTTCATGGATCCACCGCCTGCTCCGATTATATTGCCAAGGACATACAGGACATCCTCGCCCTCAAGAGTGCTGATGACTGCCTCCTCGTTCATGATGTCCTCTTCCTTTATATCGTCAAGGTTCTGAAACTTAAGTTTCTTGAGTGCTCTCTTGTATGCCTCATAATCCCCGTTAATTCCTGAAATAGCATAAAACATGTCTATCATCCTCCTAAGTCTTTTCCTTCTGCCGACTGTGAGCCTGTCCGTTCACGTCCTGACTATTATAACATATTTTCCATATCCTGTAGATATGTATGCGTATTTTTTGAGGGAGGTTTTTCGACGTTTTATGAGCGTCTGCCAAGTTCCCAGAATGCCACGGCACTGGCTGCAGCCACATTCAGGCTGTCCACTCCGTGATACATTGGTATCTTCACTGTGTAGTCGCTGGAATCTATGGTCTCTGTCTTGAGGCCTTCTCCCTCGGTTCCCAGTATTACTGCAAGTCTGTCGATCTGCTTCAGCTCCGGGTCGTGTATATCTATCGTGTCATTTCTTAGCGCCATGGATGCCGTCCTGAAGCCCATACTGTGAAGTTGTTCCATCCCAAACTCCGGCCATATGCCATGATCTGCTTTATTGTGTGCAAGACCCAGGGTGTCAAATGTAATATATGTCCACGGTATCTGGAACACCGTTCCCATGCTGACCCTTACCGCCCTCCTGTAGAGCGGGTCACTGCAGCCCGGCGTGAGCAGTACAGCATCCATCCCGAGTGCCGCCGCACTTCTAAATATCGCTCCCACATTTGTCGGGTTCATCACTTCCTCAAGCACCGCTATTCTGGCGGCATGTTCACACACGCTCTCAACAGACGGCAGCTCTGCCCTCCTCATGGCGCACAGCATCCCCCTTGTCAGGGCAAATCCCGTGAGCTTCGTGAGGACATCAAATGGTGCTGTGTATATCGGTATATCTCCGCACCGCTTTATTATATCCGCGCACTGTCCTTCCACGTGCCTGTCTTCCAATAGAATGGACACTGGCTCGTAACCCGCATCCAGTGCCCTCTCTATGACCTTTGGACTCTCAGCTATGAACAGCCCGGAAGCCGGTTCATATATGTGCGCCAGTTGATTCTCTGACATGCGCGCATATATATCAAGCTCAGGTGCCGAAAGGTCGGTTATATTTATTATTCTCATACCTGTACCTTATCCAGTGCATTTTCAAGATCTGCTATTATGTCTTTTACATTCTCAATGCCCACCGACAGTCTCACAAGATCAGGACTTACTCCTGCCGCCAGAAGCTCCTCGTCATTCATCTGTCTGTGTGTAGCTGATGCAGGATGAAGAACGCATGTATGTGCATCCGCCACATGTGTTGCTATCATCGCAACCTTGAGTTCCTTCATGAAGGCCTCCGCAGCAGCTCTTCCTCCCTTGACGCCAAATGACACAACTCCACATGTGCCGTCCGGCATATACTTCTTAGCACGCTCGTAATACTTGCTGCTCTCAAGTCCAGGATAATTTACCCAGGCTATCTTATCGTGTGCCTCGAGGAACTTCGCAACCGCCAGTGCGTTCTCACAGTGACGTGGCATACGCACGTGAAGCGACTCCAGTCCAAGATTGAGCATGTACGAATTCATAGGTGCAGGTATCGGGCCGAGATCTCTCATAAGCTGTGCCACGATCTTGTTGATATATGCGCCTCCCTGGCCGAACTTCTCTGCGTATACCACTCCGTGATATGACTCATCAGGTGTGGTGAGTCCTGGGAACTTGTCTGCGTGTGCCATCCAGTCGAATTTGCCTGAATCCACGATTGCCCCACCCACGGTTGCATCATGTCCGTCCATGTACTTCGTGGTGGAGTGTGTGACTATGTCTGCGCCCCACTCTATAGGTCTGCAGTTGATCGGTGTGGCAAATGTGTTGTCCACGATGAGTGGTACTCCGTGTGCATGTGCCGCATTTGCAAATCTCTCTATATCGAATACTATGAGTGCCGGATTGGCTATGGTCTCGCCAAACACGGCCTTGGTGTTTGGTCTGAACGCTGCCTCAAGTTCCTCGTCCGAGCAGTCAGGATCCACAAATGTGAATTCCACACCCATTCTCTTCATGGTCACAGCAAAAAGGTTGAAGCTTCCTCCGTATATGGTGGATGATGCCACAACGTGATCTCCCACTCCGGCAATGTTGAATACCGAGAAGAATGTTGCTGCCTGTCCTGACGATGTGAGCACTGCTGCCGATCCCCCCTCCAGGGCACATATCTTGGCTGCCACATAGTCATTTGTCGGATTTGCAAGTCTGGTGTAGAAATAGCCGCTCTCCTCAAGGTCAAACAGCTTACCCATATCCTCGCTCGTGTCGTACTTGAACGTTGTGCTCTGTACGATCGGTATCATTCTTGACTCCCCATTCTTAGGCTGGTATCCAGCCTGTATACACATAGTCTCTCTTTCCATTATTCCTTTATACTCCTTTGAATTAATAACGCTCTACTACCTTGCGCTCTATATTCTCATTGTTAAGCATGAACATGTATCTTCCATTCACCAGACGTATGTCCTGCTCTGCCGCGGATATATCTATGTTCAGTGAATTCCTGACAACCACATTCAGATCTGCATTATTGCTGGACAGCATGCCTGTGCCGTCTCTGCTTCCAAGTGCGAAGCACGCTTCGCCCTGAACCGCCAGCCTTGAGTTGGCGTCCGTCATGCGTATGTCTGCTATTCCATGGTCAGATCCCATGGCTATACACGAATTGCCCTTAAGGTTCATGTCCACATGTGCTCTGCTTATATCTACGCTGCATCCATCTCCGTCCAGGGTTCCGACCGCCACGTATCTGTTGCCCGATCCTCTGAGCGATATGGATGTGTTCTTTATCGCGATATCTGCGTGCTGGCTCATCGAGCCGATGGCGACTCCATTTGCAGCCTCATAGGTTATGTCTATGTCCGCCTGCAGGAGATTCAGATTCACCGGGGTGCTTATGCTTCCAATAGCAACTCCGTTCTCGCCGTTGATATACAGGTCGTATCGTCCCTTCTCTATACGTATATCTCCTCCGAGTCCGGCGCCTATTGCCACTCCGTTCACACCGTTTGTTTCTATATTAATGGCGCCCTCCTGCTTGAACTTCATGACTCCATGCTTTGAATTAATGTCATTGCCTATTCCGTAATAGCTGTTACCGTTGACGCGGATCATTATATCCCCATCTCCGATAAATGTCACTCTGGACGACTCCGGTATCTTTATTCCGCCATTCCTACAGAAATTCTTACCCTCAAGCATGATGTGCAGATCCGTATTCTCACCGCAGTCTATACAAGGCTTGTCACGGTCGCCCGAGAAGCTTACATTCTGCAGCACTATGGTTCCGGTGAAACCATCCTTTATCTTGAGTGTCATATCTGACTTGAAGCCCTGTGCGCCGACTATGCGGACATTGTTGTCGCCACCGGCTCTCTGTGCCACAACTATCTTCCTGATTCCCCGGGATGTGAGCTTCAGAAGTGATGCACTTCTCTCATGCTCCATGACAAATATGCTGCTGTTCTCAGCCACCTCTTCCTGTTGGTTGTACTGAACTATCTCATTCACAACCTGTGGGGATATGAGCTGTACCACCTCCGCGTTCGGATGGGCGGTATAGTATCCCTGAATGAGATCCGCACCGAGCTGGATGACGGTCTTCATCTCCTTCGTGGTCTCAACGCCCTCTGCCAGCGCCTTGATGTCGTTGGTCGAGGTGAATTCTATTATATCCTTGACGAAATGCTGTCTGTGTGGGTCTGCATCGATCCCTGTCAGAAGCATTCTGTCTATCTTCACATACTCAGGCATATACCTGAGAAGATTGTTTACATTTGAATAGCCTGAGCCGTAGTCGTCTATGGCGATCTCCATGCCATTTCCTCTGAGGAATGCCTTGAGATCATTCAGTTCCGCATCCGACAGCTCTGCTCCCTCGGTAAATTCTATGACGATGCCTGCACACTGGAGCGTCTTCACCTTTGAAATGAATTCATTTCTGTCCTGTGCGTTGAGCATATGCCCCGGCATGCTGTTGATAAATACCTTCTTGCCCCTGAACATCTCAGGATTCGATGCCACGATCTCCACGACGTTGAACAGTGTGAGTTTTTCCACATCGTACAGTCTGTTCAGTCTCTCTGCACTCTCCAGAAGCTCAGGGGGTGACATTCTCATAGGAACCAGTATCCTCATAAGTGCCTCGTATGCAAATATGCTTCCGTCACGGGCACTTACTATAGGCTGGAAATGATATGTAAGCATGTTGTTGTCCAGTATCATAGCTACTATCTCATCTCTCTCCAGATCCCTGTTCGTTATCGTCGCTTTGTTGCGTCCCTTGGCATTGTTCTGTTCTTTTATGCGGTTCTTCTGGTTGACCGCATCGTTGATGAGGGTCTCCAGCTCGGCAGATGACTTGACCAGAGCCTTCTTACATCCGTAATATATACCGAGCTCGTAATCGTCCTTTCCGCCACTGTTTGCCGCCTCAAGCTTCTTCTTGAGTTCCTCGGCTATATATTCTCCCCTTGAAATATCGCCACTCTTTGCCACTGTGGCTATGACGAACTCGTCATTTCCCATCCTCATGGATATCTCGTATGGGGTAAGTACCTCATTTATCGACTGGGCAACATAGCTTAGGACTCTGTCACCCTCTGTTCTTCCGTAATTGCTGTTTATCTGGCGTGTATTCTTCAGATCCACCGCCAACACAAGTATCTCGGACTTCTCTTCAGCGGCCTGGACTATCATGTCATTTGCCCTGCCCATGAAGCCTCTGAAGTTGTACATTCCGGTGAGACCATCTCTTATCTGATCCGCCTCAAGCTTGTTTAGAAGTACATTGAGTCCCTGATGTCTTGCAAATGACTCCATGTCCCTGGCAACCGTCTTGATCCAGGATCTGTATACATCTTCGTACACCCTCGGCTCTGCACCGTAGTTCACCACTGCATAGCCAAAGCTTCTGTCCTGGAAGAACAATGGTGTAAATATGAACGCTGTAGGATAATCCCTGTCCTCGTACAGCTCCGGCAACAGCTTCGCAGACTCGAATACGTCGTCGTAGCGTATGTGTCTCTCTTCTTTTTCATCCGGGCCACACTTTATCAGTCTGTATACATGATCTGTGTAACCGTGGCGAAGTGCCTCATCGCCGGTCATGACCTCCGGATTTCTCCAGTAGTCGTTCAGGCACAGATGGAAGCTCTCAAATGGTCTTATCTGGTACACGTATTCCGACACGGTGTCGAAGAATGACTCCACGCTCGTCTGCGCCACAAGGTCATCCGCCATGTTGTTGAAGCAAGAGTAGAAGCCGGTCTCTGAGAGGTCTGTCTCCCATTTGTCTCTTCTGATCCTGACTGTCTCTCGTTCCCAGCCCTCACAGCCACAGGTTCCACCTATGTACAGCTCCACGTTGGACTTGAATTCCGGTACGTCATGTCCGTTAAGCTTTGCATCTATATATTTCATACAGTAGTGCCCGCAGTCATCCGCCGGTATGTCCGCAGATGTGATCGGAACAGGACTGTTTCTTCCGTCTTCTATGGAGTCATAGCCCACCACGGCTATGTCCTCGGGAACTCTTATTCCATATCTGTCAAATGCGGTGCACACTCCGATGGCCATACAGTCATTTGCACATACGATGGCATCCGGCAGATGCTCCTTATCCTTCACAAGCTCGTCCACCATGTAGTCGCCGCTGTCGTACCAGTATGTTCCATAATATATCATGTCGTCCGTAACCGGCAGGTTGTGCGCCTTCATGCTGTCTATGTAACCGGCGAGTCGCTGCTTGGAGTGTATGTGCTCTTTGAGTCCGCCCAGGAAATATATATTCTTGTGTCCGTGAACCTCTATAAGGTGATCCACGAGTTTTACTATAGGGGTATAATGATCCATCATGACCGTTGGGAATATGTTATTCTCTTTGTCGACTACCACTACCACACCATTTGCAAATTCTGACTGCAGGCGCTTCTCCAGCTTTTCTACGACTCCCGGAGTCTGTATGGTGTCCTGACACAATACCACAGCATCAAAAAGGTTAAAATTAATAAGGTTGTAGATGTTTGAATCTCCAACCTCCCTGTCTGTTGAATCCTGGTACTTCAAAAACATGGAAAATATGCAGACATCGTAATTCATATCATATGCCTGCTTCAGAAATCCCTGCATGAAGCGATTCTGTGTACTCTCTTCAACCTGTGCTGTTATAACGCATATTCTCTTCCTGTTGCTCATCTGATCATCCCCAACTGCATTTTTAAAACATTCTTTATGCAATTATATCATGTTTGCAGGCTAAAAAAAACCTTATTTATGCAATTTGACAAATGCCATAGTTTCTGTCTACATTTTTAGTCTATTTTTCACCTCAAGCGCCGTGCGAGTGGTTGCAAGGCCTCCACGCGCAGTCTCCTTCAGTGTATCGGACATGTCTGCACCGATACGTCTCATGGCATCTATGACCTCATCTACAGGGATAGCACTGGTTATTCCCGCCAGCGCCATCTGCTCGTCTGCTATGTCCAGGGCATCCGGAATCCTTGTATCATCCGGCAGCATTCCCAGAAGTCCTGCCACTATGGCCTTTCTGGTACCATGCCCTTTGCCGGTCGTCAGAAATAACCCATACAGGCATATCTTAACTGCCTTATTTCAATTATAGACCACGAGTGCGGTTATTTGGAATTTATTATCTTAGTTTTTTGACTCGGATATACTGTCTTTTTTCTTTTTCTGCCCGAAAAAGCAGGAAAATTTTTTCGCAAACCCGCTTACTCTGCCTTGAGCACATAGAGTCTGGAATCATAGTCTCCGCAAGGCACATCATCTCCGACTATCTCTCCCGCCGATGTGTCGCTGGTGATGAGTCCGAGGTTCATCAGCTCATCGCCATAGCATGATGGGCCTGCGATGACATTGACTGCAGAATCCTCTCCTTTGTCTCCTGACACTTTCTCATATATCAGCTTTCCATCCGGTGTCTTGCTCACTGTGAGCGCCTGTCCCCCGAGCACATTGCAGCTATATATCGCATCAGGATCAAGGCCGTGGAGCTTCATTCTGGTGAAGCATTTGTTCGGTGTGTAGAGTGTTCTGAACCACGCAACGATGGCGGTCTTCTTATCGTCTGATACGACCATCCAGCCGCACTCCTCATCGTCAAATGGACTTGCAAGCCTGTAGAATGTTCCGTACTGGATCACCTCACGGTATGCCTTCATGAACTTGACCTGCTCCTTGACCTCCTCTATCTCCTCGGCTGTGAGCTTGTTCAGATCCAGCTCATATCCAAATGTTCCAAAATATGCAGCATTTGCACGGGTCTTAAGCGGAGTCTCACGTCTTGTCTGATGATTTGGCACAACCGAAACGTGGCTTCCCATACTGCTGATCGGGTAACACATGGATGTTCCATACTGGATCTTGACTCTCTCTATTGCATCCGTGTCATCACTTGTCCAGCCCTGTGGCGCATAGTAGAGAATGCCCGGATCAAAACGTCCGCCGCCGCTGGCACATGACTCAAAGAGTACATGTGGAAATGTGCTTGTGAGTCTCTCATACAAATCGTACACACCAAGTATGTATCTGTGGAACACCTCGCCCTGTCTATCAGCCGGAAGAGCCGCACTATAGCACTCGGTGATACTTCTGTTCATATCCCACTTCACATATGACACCTTTGCCGTGCTCAGTATCTTTGCCATCATCTCATATATTCTGTCAACGACCTCTTTTCTGGAGAAATCCAGAACATACTGGAATCTTCCGTGTGAGTCATGTCTTCCCGGAACTGAAAGTATCCAGTCTGGGTGCTCTCTGTAGAGGTCTGAGTCTTTATTTGTCATCTCAGGCTCGAACCACAGTCCGAACTTCAATCCTACCTTCTCTATATCCTCTGCAATTCCTGTGATTCCCTCCGGGAGTCTGTCTGGATTTGCAACCCAGTCTCCAAGGCCTGCATGGTCTGTGGTTCTGGCTCCAAACCAGCCGTCGTCAAGAACGAACAGCTCAACTCCGCACTCCTTTGCCTTCTGTGCGATGGCTATGAGCTTCTCTCTGGTGAAATCAAAATATGTAGCCTCCCAGTTGTTGATGAGGATCGGCCTTGGCTTGTCTCTCCACTCGCCTCTTGCAAGTCTCTTCTGATACAGCTTGTGGAAAGTCTGGCTCATCTTGTTGAGTCCCTGATCTGAGTATACGATGACTGCCTCAGGAGTCTGGAAATGCTCACCTGCATCGAGCTTCCAGTCAAATGTATCCGGATTTATTCCGGCAATAATGCGGGCTGTATTTCTCGTGTCAACCTCTGCCTGTATCTTAAAATTGCCGCTGTATACAAGGCTTATTCCAATCGCCTCTCCCTGGTTCTCGTCCGTTGTCTCTCTCTTCAATGCGATGAACGGATTGTGCTCATGGGATGAATGACCACGATTACTGCCTATCGACTGTACGCCCTGCTCGAGATCCCTTGTTATTATGTGGCGCTCCCTTGCCCATGCGCCTGAGAGCTGCATCCACTGATAATCAGGATCAGGGAGATCCAGGCACATACTGTAAGCAGTGGTGAGATGTACCGCCTCTGTGCCTTCATTTACATACTCCACACTCTTTGCTATGACTGGTCTGTCGCTCCATATCGTATAGAGCATTCTCGCCTTTATGCCTGTGAGTGAATCCTTCAATGTGACGATCAATGTCTCTGCCTCGTCATCATTCTCTGTGTATGTTGCCGGCAATGCCTCAAGCTTTGGCTTGCCCTCATTTACCTCATGTGATACATATACAAAATCTGATATCCTGCTGCCATTTGACTGAAGTACCTCAACCATCGGTGCTCTGTAGTCTGTGGTTCCGTACACAGGAAGCTCCTGCTTCACTGACTCAAGTGAGAACAGTCTGTCATCGTCATATACATACTGAAACATAGGTCTCTGGACAAGCTCCAACAGATGTGAGAAATCCTCTCTGTCCCTTATCGCCTTACCATAGTACAGATTTCCCAGATGTCCATTGGGGAGCACTGTCATGATGTAGCTTATCTCGCCATTTGTAAGGTGAAATGTCTTTGTTTCTTCGTGAAAAATAATACCCATAAGTGTGACTCCTTTTCTCCATTTATTTGTCTGAGCAGACAACCTCCGTTACGCCTGTGCACTGCGCACCCTCTGCTCTAAAATCTCATGTCTGACTGCTTTTAATACAGTTATTTTAATATCTGGGAATTAGATTTTATATGGAAAAAAGTTGACCAAATATGGTACCGATGATGGTTAAGTTGGGTGAATATTCTGAACTGTGAATACGCTTTGAACATTAAGACATATCTTGCATTTAATGATCCATTCACTTTGTCTATAGATTTGAGCAAAGTATCCCAAAAGTATACAGGCAATGAAAAAAGCCTGAATACTGATACCAGACCAACTGTAATTTTCAATCAGTCTCCACCAATATTCAGGCTTTTTCTGCCAGCTCCGGCCTACACCGCGTACACCACAGTCTCATAAGGTCTGAGCGTACCATCGTAATCCGCATAATTACCCATAAGCACATCTGCAGTCTCAGGAATTGCATAGCCCACATCCTCACCGGTCATGTTGACAACAACATATACCGATCTGTCTGTGCTTTCTGCATTTGCTCCAGTTCCACATGCACACTCAATCTGAACCGGCTTGCGCCTGTACACTATGATTCCTGCATTATCCGTCTCCACATCCTCCAGGTCTCCGTAGATGAGAGTCTGTGTGTACTCCGAGTGATTTCTGAGCTGTATCATCGCCTTATAAAAGTTAAGCACAGAATCCTTATCAGCGCTCTCAAGCTCCACTGTCTGGAGGTCACACTGATTGTTGCATGCAAGCCATGGCTCATGCACTGAGAATCCGAAGTTCTTATCGCTGTTCCACTGCATCGGAAGTCTTGACTGGTCGCGGCTCCTGATATTTACAGATTCCATCGCCTCTGCCTCGCTGTATCCGGCTTCAATGCATCTTGCGAACTGTCCCTTGGAGTTGATATCGTCCAGCTCATCTATGTTATCAAAATGAGTGTTTATCACGCCAAGTTCCTGTCCCTGATATACAAACGGCGTACCCTTCAGGAAGAAGAACAGTGCGCCCAGCGCCTTTGCCATTTGTGTTCTGTATTCAGGAATATCACCGGCTGGGAAGTACTTGCCTATACTTCTAGGCTGATCGTGGTTTTCCAGGTAGTTTGCTGCCCATCCGATCTTTTTCACAAGCCTCTGATTGGTGAACAGCTTGTCCTTGAATTCCTCTATCGTCCAGTCTCTCTGGTGCAGCCAGAGATCGCCCGGATTGATATCTATATCTGTGTAGCTAAAGTCAAATATCATGGAGAAATGTCCATCTCTCCCAATATATCTGTCCAAATCCTCATTTGGGACTCCAGGAGTCTCTGCGACAGTCACAAAGTCTCCTCTGCCATATGTGTTGAGTTTTAACTCGTGAAGGAACTCATCTATTCCCGGCCTATTGAGGCAGCATTTGCCAACATCGCATCTGCCGTCCTCGCCGTCTGACGGCATAGGCGGGAATGAGAGGTCTTTCTTGATAAATGTGATGGCATCCATTCGGAATCCTGAAACTCCCTTGTCAAGCCACCAATTCATCATGTCGTAGAGCTCTTGTCTCATCTCCTCACATTCCCAGTTGAGATCCGGCTGCTCCTTCGCAAATGAATGGAAATACCAGCTGCCATCCTCAATCTGTGTCCATGTGCTTCCACCGAAGTTGGATCTGAGATCTGCAAGTCCATCTATGTTGTCCTTAAATATATAGTAATTTCTGTATTTGCTGTGTCTGTCCCGGCACGCCTCCTGGAACCATCTGTGCTGGTCTGATGTGTGATTGATGACCATGTCCATGATGATCTTGATGCCATTTTCATTTGCGCATCTTATAAGTTCATCCGCATCCTCTATGGTTCCAAACTCAGGATTCACATCGTAGTAATCCGATATGTCATATCCATTGTCCTTCATAGGCGACTTGAAGAATGGACATATCCACACAGCGGTCACGCCAAGATTTTTGAGGTACGGCAATTTCTCAGTTATTCCCTTCAGATCTCCTATTCCATCTCCGTTGCTGTCATAGAAGCTTCTAGGGTATATCTGGTAAAATACCGCCTCTTTCCACCATTTTCTGTCCATATTTTATGTTTATCCTTTCACAGCTCCGGCTGAAATTCCCTCGATGATATTCTTCTGAAGTATGATGAATATGATCACGATAGGGATGATGCAGAGAAGTACCGCAGGGAAGATTAGCTCCCATGGATTTCCATACTGTCCTGACAGACTCTTTGCATAATATAAGCTCAGCGTGAGCGTCTTTTTGTCGTTATTTCCTATTACGAGGAATGGAAGAAGGTAATCGTTCCATATCCACACTGCATTTGTGATGACAACTGTCATGGTCGTAGGCTTTAAGAGGGGCATGACCACATATCTGTATATCTGGAATATATTTGCTCCATCGAGCATGGCTGCCTCCTCAAGTGACAGCGGGATACTCTTGATGAATCCTCTGTACAGCAGAACCGACATACTGATTCCAAAGCCTCCGTACATGAGGATCAGACCCGGTGTGTTTTTGAGTCCCAGCTTGTCCATCAGCGATACCAATGGGTACATAACTGACTGGAAAGGTATGAGCATGGCTGCTGTGTATGCGATGAATAGTATATTTGCCACCTTGGAATCTGTCCTGGCAATTGCCCATGCGGCAAATGAAGATATGACCACGATAAGTGCCACTGCCGCAACTGTTATGAGTATTGTCTGAAGCAGGCTGCTGCCGAGATTTATCTGCTCAGCTGCATTCTTCAGATAGTCCAGATTCCATGATTTCGGGAGAGCTATTGGAGATGCTACTATCTCCTGCTGTCCCTTGAATGAGTTGACGATCAGGAACCATATCGGGAATATGGTCACGATTGCCAATACAGCGAGTATAACCACTATGAGTGCTCTTTTGATCTTGCCTTTTACTCCCATTATGATTCAATCTCCTTTCTCTTAGTGATCATTACCTGAGCTATAGATATAACTGCAATGATAACGAAGAATATAACTGCCTGTGCCTCTCCATATGCCGGAGGTGAACTCTCTCTTACTGTTTTCAGTATCATGTAGGATATCATGGTCGTTCCGAAATTGCCCTCTGTCAGTGAAACGTTGAGGTCAAGCATCTTGAAGCTGTTTGCCAGTGACATGAAGAGCACTATCGTAAATGAAGGCATGAGAAGCGGAAGTGTGATCTTCCTGAAGCTTGTCCAGCCCGTAGCCCCATCTATTCTGGCAGCCTCATAAATATCCTCTGAAATATTGTTGAGTCCGTTGAGGTAGATTATCAGGTAATAACCTGCAACCTGCCACACACCAACGATCGCATATGCCAGAAGTGCTTTCCACTGATTCTGAAGCATGTTGTTGAGCACCTCTACGTGTACCACACCGTCTGTTCCGAACAGCGTCTGTGAAAATACATTTTCAAATATGAAACGCCATACATAACCCATGGCGAGCATTCCAAGTACATATGGAAGGAACAGTACCGTTCTGAAAAGTCCCTTGCCCTTGGTAAGCTTCTTGATCATGAGTGCCAGAAGAAGACTGACAACATTCTGTGCTATTACTGCGAGTACAGCATATATGGCCGTGTATCCAAGTGACTGAAGGAAATCCTTCGACTTGAATATGCTTGTATAATTCTTAAGTCCCACCAGTGCATTCCACCAGTGCTCCCCACCTACGAAGTAGGAACCTCTCCACTCGGTGAAGGAGTAGATCACACCCTCTATAAAAGGAACTATGATAACCAGCAGAAACAACACTATAGAAGGCAGAACCATAAACCAGAATTTTCTCTTGTAAAATCTTTTCATAGTTTTTCCTTTCCTACATTGAACACCAGCCATACAAAATTTGCCTTCGGCAAATGGCTGGCGCTACATGTCAGGTTTTCATAGAAAACCTGACACATCCCATTTAGCACCGATTACTCTTTGATGCTGTCCTTCCACTTTGTCAGTGCATCTTCCACACCTGTTCTTATAGTGTTCTCATCCCACTGATCAGGATTTGTAAACAACTGCTCCTGAATAGTTGCACCGATGGTGTTGAGTCCCCATGACTCAGGGAAAGCATCGAAGTCATTGCCCATCACAAGGTCATTGCTCATATAGTATACAAGTGAATTGCTGAGCGGATTCTCAAGCTTCTCGCTCTCGTCTGCGTTGAATGGGACAAATGCGAATTTGTTTGTGATGTAATCTTTTCCTGTATCTGATGTGTAGAGCCATACAAGGAAGTCCTCAGCGGCCTTCTGCTCCTCTTCTGAATCCTTCTTGTTGATAACGTAATACTGTGAAACGAACTCAGGGATTGAGCTGTTCATCTTGTCAACTGTAACGCCCTCAGCTGAGATGTCACTCTGCTCAAGGTTGACCTTCATTGGGAGCATCGTAAGTCTTGATGCCTTGTCTGCATCCACACCTGCGATGGTTCCGTATACCCAGTTACCCTGCTTGATGAACATTGCCTTACCCTCGGCAAATGTCTGAACTGCCTGATCATATCCTGTCACTGTTGAGTTGATGTACTCTGATCCACGCTCTACCTTGCCGCTTGGTCCTGCTGTGTAGCTTGAAAGCATGTCAAGCTCCTGAACCATCTTTACAAGTGGCTCCTCAAGCTTATCAACATCTTCCTTTGTAGCTGCTGCCGTTGCATTGTAGTTAGGGAATACTGCATTCAGTGCGTAGTTTGTATAGTGGTTTGCATATGTCCACTTCTCTGCGATTGCAAATACTCCGTTCATGTTCTCTGTTGTGGCTGTCTTGTCCTTTGCCGTGGTGTATGCATTGCCTGAAAGTGTAACCTTCTCACCACCCTTGCCGTTTATGTAATCATCGATTGCCTTGATCATGCCTGTGAACTCTTCATAATTGGCACTTCTGTAATCAGCGACAAATGCGTCTGCGCTGTCAAGTCCAAATACATCACATATCATCTGCGTATCTGCGATAAGTCCGTAACCCTCTACGTTGTAAGGGATTCCGCAGCTTGCTCCGCTCTCATCTGCGAGCTGCATGCTCTCTGGAATTGAATCGTAGATTGACTTTAACTCCTCATTCTTTACTGATGTTGATGGAAGTACAAATCCGCCCTCGTTCCACTCTGTGAACTGTGCCTGATTTATCGCGTACAGTGTAGGATAGTTCTTGGAATTCATCTCAGATCTGAGTGTCTCCATGGTCTCCTGTGTACCACATGTGTAAACCTTAACCTTAACTCCTGTCTCTGTCTCATAATCCTTGCACAGATCCTGGATGCTGTCTGCGATCTCGGACTTTGTGTTGTAAATATACAGATCGTAATCCTTCTTTGCTGAACCACATCCTGTCATGGATGCAAGTCCCAGCATCATAGCTGCTGAAAGTGCACATGCTACTAATTTCTTTGCTCTCATAACCTTTTCTCATTTTCTTGCTTTGAATTTTCCCTCTTGTTAATTCTCGCTATCATTCATATTGTTCCGATAAAACATATTTCATAAGCGCTTAAATGAAACATGTTTCATTTGCATTAAGATTATCATATGAAACATGTTTCGTCAATAGGGGATTTATAGATTTTTGTATTTTGTGCTCTTAGTAAGTTTTTTATGTTTTGTACCCACACAAAAAAGAAGTTCATGATTTTTGAGTGGCACCTCATTTTCTCTTCATGAACTTCTTTTCGTAATCATACTATAAAGTTGTATCGCCTTTTTCTACGCTCACCGGAAGTAGTATAAGATTTCCGTCTATATGTGTGTTTCTCTCTTTTGCGCTGTCGATCTGATCTGCGGTTGCACTTTCAACCTGTCCTTCGGCATCATCTTCCTCCTCCGGTCCGTCGATCATCTCCATAAGCTGGCGTACTGCCTCCTGGGCGATCTCCTTGTACGGCTGATGTATCGATGTGAGCCTTGTCGTGCTGGCGTTGGTTATGTACGTTCCGTCGTATGCCACGATCGCCAGGTCATCAGGAATCTTTTTGCCTATGGCAAGTGCCGCCTTAAGGAATGCTATCGCCGGCATGTCTGCGGCAAATATTCCGTCCACGTCAGGATACTCCTCCAGTATGCATTTTGCCATCTCAAAATATCCATGAAAATCAAAGTCGTTCCACTGTATTGGAACTCGTCTGGATTTTATCCCATTCTCGGCAAGGACTCTATCTAGTTCCTCATGGCACTCAAATGACATGATATTCTTATCTACCTTGATTCCTGATATGTGGATGACATATTTGCATCCACTGTTTATAAATTCCTGGGCAGCAAGCTGTCCGCCCATCTTGTGATCCGACACTACGACAGGAAATTTGCTGCCAACCTTATAATCCAGCATGACCATCGGCTTATCTATCTTCTGGTATTCCTTCGCCGTACATGCCGACGTTCCGCATATGATCCCATCCACGATGTTGGACTTTAACAGCTTGAAACACTCCTTCTCCCTCTGCTTGTCATCGGATGTTGAAAAAAGCATAAACTTGTATTTCTTCTCATAAAGTATCTTTTCTATCTCCGATGCCAGTGATGAAAACCATGGGTGCTGGATATTTGGAACCAACATCGCAATGGAGTTTGATCTGCCCTTGAACATGCCTCGCGCAAGCTCATTTGGAACATAATCCAGTTTCTTCATCGCATCTTCTATCTTCTTCTGAGTCTCAGGTTCAACATTTGCCGTGCCGTTGATAAGTCTCGACACCGTGCAGATGGCGACCCCCGCCTCCTTCGCAACGTCTCTTATACTTGCCATATATAAATATACTCTCCTTATGAATTTCAGACTGCAGTCCATGAAACTTGTTTCATAAGAAGAGTATACCATAATACTTTCCGTAATGTAAATTGTGTAATATGACGATAATCAGCTCAAAAGCTCCTCTATCATAGCTCCGTCAAATGTCACGCTCTGAACGTGATTTACCTCGATCTGGTAAAGCGCATGTGCAACTATGTGCTCTGCAGCCTGCTCTATATCTCTGATTCCGGTCACGCCGTCGCACTTCTTGATGACAGCATCCACGCCGTCTGGAAGGATGATGCACTCGCTCTTGTCAAGTCCGATGCGCTTGAGCACCTTCGGCAGAACAAATTTGTTGAATATCTCCTTCTTCTCATCCGGGGTGTAATCCGGTATGTCTATAACAGCAAATCTCGACATGATCGGCTTGCTGATGTTCTCCTTGTCATTTGCCGTTGCTATAGGATACACGCCATTTGTCGGGATCATGCACTCCATGTAGTTGTCGGTGAATCCCAGGTTATCCAAGAGTGTCAGCAGTACATCGGCAGGATTGCCGTTGCCCTTGCCGGAATTTGCCTTGTCCAGCTCGTTGATGATGAATACGAGGTTAGATTCTCCAGCCTGTGAAAATGCCTCCATGATGATTCCCGGCTTGGCATTGGAATATACTCTTGAACTTCCTGTAAGCTGCTCCGGATCGTTGATGGAACTCATGTCAAGGGTCGTCCATGGAAGTCTGAGTATTCTCGCAACCGCATAGGCTATCTGTGACTTTCCTGTTCCGGCAGGTCCGCAGAGCAGAAGTCCGTATGCAGGAAGTGTATGTGTACGGTTGATCTGGATGATTGTCTCGATGATCCTCTGCTTTACCTTCTCCATTCCGTAGAGTTCCTCGTCCAGTATCCTTCTGGCCTCTTCCGGATCTATCGCCTCAAAGTAATTGCTCTTCCATCTGATGTTCATCGCCATGGAAAGTGCTCTCTGGGCGTGGCGTCTCTCCTCCGGTGATACCTCGCTGGATCTCGCAACCGCAAGATTTCTTCTGGCCCACAGCCTTATATTGTCAGGAAGTGTTCTTCCGGCGCAGTGCATGAAGTCAATGATGCTCTGCATGCTCGTGAGCTTCATGTCATCGCCCAGTGCCTCTTCCTCTTCTTCCTCCTCGGATTTCTCTTCCTCCGAAGGGGCATCGCTGGCAAGAAGTCTCTCTATCATAAACTGCAGGAATCCATCATTTGCCGAGAGCTTTGATCCGCCGCCAAACTCAGTCTCCCTTATCTTGTACACTGCGTAGCCCTCCGGTCTGTTCTCTCCCGACAGACGGACGTTGATGTGATTCTCGCCGAGCCATTTGAGAAGGCTTACAAATCTCGCATCTATCTTCAATATGTCGGCAGACTGAACTCCGTCCACCTCGTCAAATTCAAATGCTGTCCTTTTGATCGGATTTGTGAACTTTCCGCCGGAGTGGTGCGCCCACTTCCTGGTCGAGTTCTCCAGGAGCATTATCGGTTTCTCTGCTGTGGCTGTTCTTTCCGATGACTGAAATGTCTCATATGTAACTATGTTCTTATTCTTGTTGTCACTTCCGCTGAAATCAAATACTGGCATATTTCCCTCCCTGTTTAACGATGTTTTATTGCAAGTTTAATCATGCCTTGCAATTATAAAACATCATATTTAATGTTCGTCAAACACCCGCATCCATCTTTCCCGTTTAAGCCTTGTGGTGAACAGTATTCCTCTGAAACAGAGCTCCACGCACATGGCGATCCATACACCATAGAGCCCCACCCTCGGTGCAAGTATGGCTGCAAGCGGTATCCGCACACACCACATACTTGCAAAGTTCATGCAGCTTGGAACCAGAGTGTCCCCGGCTCCCCTGAGTGCTCCCGATGCAACTATGGATGCGGCGTAAAATGGTTCAGCAAATGCCTCTATCCTCAGCACTGCCGCACCTAGATTTCTTATCTCTTCGTTCGGGGTCAGTACACCTATCATGGCCGGAGCTGCTATGTACATGAGAACTCCGCCAATGGTCATGACCGACACACCTAACCCCATTGTAATCCATGCCATCCTTCTGGACAACTGTTTTTGTCCGGCTCCCACGCATTGTCCCACAAGTGTAGTTGCTGCCGCCTGCACTCCGTATCCCGGCATGTAGCAGAAGCTCTCCGCAGTAACCGCAAATGAGTTGGCTGCGATGGCTATCGTTCCAAGCGGTGACACGATCTTTGTGGACATGACATACGCTGAGCACATGACCATCTGCTCAAGTCCCACAGGTGCTCCTATCTTTACCGCCCTGGCAAGGGTATACCTGTGAAATCTCAAGTGCTCACCCTTTCTTAAGTGAAGTGTCCTGTTCTTCCACAGAAGTGCAGTGACCATGATGGCACAGGTGACCGCCTCAGCCGTGATGGTTCCGAGCGCCGCACCTGCAACGCCAAGTCCAAGTCCCGGCATGGTAAATGTCAGTCCATTCATCGAGGTTTCAGACTGCACAAGCGTTGACAAATGGGAACCAAAGGCTTCTGCCTGAACCGTTCCAGCCATCTGAGAACCAGCCAGCCTTACGCTGGATAAAAACGGAATACTTAAATTTACAATTCTTGTCGGAAATATAAAGAACAAATTAAAAATCACATCCATCACACAGCACATGACATTCAGTATACCTGGGAGTCTCATATTTCCGGAGCTCTGGTGCATACCGCCCGCTATGCTGTTCATCTGCAGAGCAGGAAGTCCCAGCATATACACAAGGAAATACTGGCTTGCCATCTTCTGTATAGCAGCTTCACCGCCGAGCCAGCTCGGAAGCGGTGTGCTTATAAGTGCTGCAACGAGTGCGAGTATGACGCTTATGCACAGGGCTATTATGAGTCCCTGTTTCATGATATTTCTGGCAGATTTATCCTCACCGGCCCCCACAGCCTGGGCTATCTGCACAGTAAATCCTGTAGTCACCGCAATGCATAGCCCGCCAAACAGCCATGTCGTGGACGAAACAAGTCCGATGGCTCCCGATGCATTTGCACCAAGACGCCCCACCATGGATGCATCGATGTACTGCATGACAATGGACGAGATCTGGGCAAGGATCGCCGGGATGCTGAGCCTGACCGTAAGTCCTATCTGCTGGGATGCGGTCATCGACTTTCCAGATATCATGTCCTTCAGCAAGTTTTCACTGCTACTCATCTATATCTCCTTTTTTAGCCGCATTGTCTATGTTTACCGTCTCTGCGTTCATTTTTCTGAATGCCGTGGTTCCCTCGGCAAGTCTCTTCATGCCCTCTTCCATGATCGACCTTGGACATGCGATGTTAAGTCTGATAAATGCCTTTCCGTTCTTACCATATGAAAGTCCCGGCGACATATAGAGCCCTGTGTTCTTCCTGATGAATTTCGACAGAGCCTTGGCATTGCCGTCTTCGCCGGCAGCGCCGCAGATCCCGCTGCAGTCAAGCCAGAGCAGATATGTGGCCTCCGAATACACTACCTTTATACCCGGCACTTTCTCGGCTATAAACTTCCTGACATACTGCTTGTTCTCATAAAGATACTGCCTGAGACTGTCCAGCCACTCGCCGCCATTTGTAAATGCTGCTATCGCCGCATCAACCGCAAATGCATTTGGCTCGGCTACCTCGTCTGTGTTCAGCCCCCTCCACATCTTGTGTCTCAGGAATTTATTTGGAACCACAATGGCCGCAGTCTGGATTCCGGCTATGTTGAAGGCCTTTGTCGGCGCAATACAGGTCACGCTTATATCCCTGCATGTGTCAGATGCCGTGGCAAATGGCACATACTCCTTTCCTGGATCGGTGAGATCGCAGTGTATCTCATCCGAGATGACCGTCACACCGTACTTTGCGCATAGCTCTCCCACATGGGCAAGTGTCTCCTTATCCCAGATCTTCCCCGCAGGATTCTGTGGATTGCAGAGTATCATGAGGCTAGTCTGTGGATCTGCAAGCTTTGCCTCAAGATCCTCAAAGTCCATGGCATATCCCTCACCGTCATATTTCAGAGGACTCTCCAATATATTTCGCCCATTGTTGTATATAGAATTGAAGAAAATATTGTAGACAGGGGTCTGCACTACAACATTCTCTGCGGGTGTGGTGAGCTTTCTCACCGCCGTTGATATGGCCGGGATGACTCCGGTACAGAACACCAGCCAATCCCTATCTATCGCAAATCCGTGTCTGCTGCCCCACCAGTTCACGTAGGCATCTGCCCACTCATCCGGGATGATGGAATATCCGAATATTCCGTGCTCCACCCGGGCTGACAGTGCCTCCCTGATGCACGGAGCCGTCTGGAAATCCATATCTGCCACCCACATTGGCAGTTCATTTTCCGGCACATCCCATTTCAGGGAGCCTGTGCCGCGTCTGTCTATAACCTTGTCAAAATCAAACTTCATGTTTGTCCCTCCACTTTGTGAAGGGATTTTGGCATTTGAGGGGCTGACGGCTGGCATATATCATGTACTCAATCACGTTCGTCTTCCCTCGCCTTGCTTTGTTTCTATCTGCACTGCGCTCTGCAAGCGATAAGGGCGTTGCTTGCAGAGCTCCGGCAAGAAGCAGCAAGGCTCAGTCGACTTCACTACCGATTGCTCACATGATATATGTCAGCACGTTTCGCCATTCAAATGCCAAAATCCCATTTGCGTTATGATATATCACCAAATCTTAAACTCGTTTAGTCCTGTACTAATATTCTTGTCTTTGACGGATCTACCTTGGCTTTTTCTATTATCAGGTTGTCGATGTGCTTGGCTTTGATGGTTCCTGATGTCGGGTTCATGACACTGTCTATCTTGCTGCAGATGTCGGCATCCACTGTTGAATATTCAAACGCAAGTGTTGTGTTGATGAGCTTGCAGTTCTTCATCACAAGGTTGTCGATGTAGCACATGCCCTGAAGGCTCTCGATGGTGCAGTTTATCAGGGTGAGGTTCTTTGCGTTCCAGCCAAGATACTCACCCGATATGAATGAATCATATACGGTCACGTTCTCGGTATTCCAGAATGCATCCTTTGAAAGCAGATTGGAATTTCTTACCTCCACATTCTTGCATCCGTCAAATGAATAGTTGCCGTCAAGCTTTAGATCATCTATCTTCATATTATTGCTGTTCATGGCAAAATAGTCGCCCTTTGCTGTCACATGATCTATGGTCACGTCATCGCAGCTCCACAGTGTCTCCTCAGCATGGGTGAATGTCACATCCGTAAGCTCCAGCCCTTTACATCTGCGGAAGTTCTTTGGCGCCTGGATGAGTGCCCGCCTCACCGCGATATTATCAGTGTACCAGACTCCGGCTCTCGCCATCTCAAACCAGTGGCAATCCTCCGCAACAATGTTCTTGCTGTACCACAGCGGATACTTCCATTTGAACATGCTGCCGTACAGATTTATGCCGCGGCTCTCCTTAAGCGGAGACTCGCCGTCGTCAAATATAGTGTCATATATGTCAAGATTCTTTCCCATGAAAAGAGCTCTCTCACCTGTCAGAAACTCCTGTCTTATGATTTTCTTTTCTTCTTTCTTATCCATCTCGTTCATCTTCCTTTTGTATATTCTCTATTATATTATTGGTCTATTATCACCATGTTATCACTTCTGGCAAATGCGAATATGACTGAGCTTATGACCACCATGAGTGGCAGTGCAAACAGTAATATATTTATTACCTGAAATTTGCTATATTAACAGACTTATCCTCTTAAATTAAGGGATTCTCAACCAGTCTTCTTTATATTATAATCTACACATACAAGTCCGGCATGTAAATAGGGATCTCATGTCTGACATTTTGGGGAAACAACAATTTCAGGGGGTACATTATGATTTTAACATCGGGGGATTCTATCAGTATTTTTTTCAGACTATTACCTTATACGACTTACATTATTCCAATAGCATCATTCATCATAGCTGTGGTCATCGGCATTTCCATACGGGGTAAGGCATGCCGTATCGAGCGGGACTATACCAGAACGTCCGCCGATATCACATCTGTCAGAAGAGTCAGTAAAAGAACCCATATCAAATATGAATACCGCGACCAGTCCGGAGTATTGCACAATGGTTTTCTTTCCGTCCGCGGTATAACAAATTACAACTCCATGTCGTCCATCGCAATATATTACAACCCGAATAATCCATCCGTATCTTATACGGAAAGAACTATGAACAGTGACAAAAATGCACCATTCATCTATGGTAGTGCGGTTCTGCTTGGAACTCTGGTATTTTTATGGAGAAGGCGCTGATTTCTCAGCGTCCTTTTTTATTACCTCCTGATGAGATCCTTTGCCACCTCACCGGCTATTATAAGCCCTGCGACTGATGGCACAAATGCCACGCTGCCCGGGATGTCTCTGCGCTCTGTACATTTGTGTTCTGCACCCGGAGGACAAATGCAGTTGTTTCTGCAGCTTATCGCCATATCTTCGATCGGCCTTGTCGGAATCTCTTCCGAGTATACGACCTTGAGTTTCTTGACGCCCCTCTTCTTCAGCTCTCTTCTCATGACCTTCGCAAGCGGACACACCTTTGTCTTGTATATATCTGCAACCTTGAACTGGCTTCCGTCAAGTTTGTTTCCCGCACCCATGCTGCTGATGATCGGGATATTCTTCTCCTTGCACTTCATGACAAGAGCGATCTTGGCTGTCACGGTGTCCACCGCGTCGACTACGTAGTCGTAGCTGTCCCAAGGGAAGTCATCCGCATTTTCCGGAAGGAAGAAACATTTGTGTACCTCAACCTCCACATTTGGATTGATGTCAAGCATCCTGTCCCTCATAACATCGGTCTTATACTTTCCAACTGTGCTCCTTGTCGCTATGATCTGTCTGTTGAGATTTGTCAGACACACCTTGTCGTCATCTATCAGGTCAAATGCTCCGACACCGCTTCTGACCAGCGCCTCGCATACATAACCGCCAACTCCGCCTATTCCAAATACCGCTACCTTAGAGCCTGCCAGCTTGTCCATTGCTTCCTTGCCAAATAGCAGCTCTGTTCTCGAAAACTGTGTTAACATTTCTTATTCTCCTACTATGATATATATCCCACTACAACTATATACAAAATAAGTTTTTTTTCAACTGAAATCTTATTGCCTCCGTCCCCGATTTATATTGAGTACATGTATCCGATTCGGTCACTGTACTCCCGGGTAAGATCGGCGATGGTTTTGTTATCAAGCACATTGTTGATGGCAGATTCAAGGTCATCCCACACCTCTCCGATGACATCGTTCATAACCATGTTGGTGTCGCCATCCTCATCAACTCGATTATCGATCGGTGATATCCTGCCCTCAATCGCCCTTAGCACCATCCCAACCGTGATCTCCTCCGCTGGCATGTTCAGACGGTAACCGCCCCTCGGTCCTCTCACGCTCCTTAAATATCCTGCCTTTAGCAGAGAAGATGTAACCTGTTCAAGATATTTGTCAGACAATCCACACCTTCTGGCTACGGCTTTGACAGTAACCGTGCTGCCACTGTTTATCGATATATCTACCATGAGTCTCAAAGCATATTGTCCCTTTGATGATATTAACATTTTTCTGCCTCCTGTTCATTGTTATATTTTACCTATAGAATTACTATGAATTAGTTTTATTTTTTTTGGCAAGGAGAAAAACAGTTATGCATTTACATTCCATGCTTTATCTCCATGCCAATTACTTCCCAATTATTCTATTTATTTTTTTTGAGTATATTTCTATATCGTTAATCATATATGCTGATCAACTGTTTCAGTTATCCTTATTTTTTTAAACCATTCAGATATTCCTCAACATAATGGATAACTGCTGCACCATCTCCAACGGCTGTCGCCACCTGACGAACCGCCTTGGTTCTCACGTCGCCCGCAGCAAATATTCCCGGTGTGCTGGTCCGTCCGGTCTCGCCCGCTGCAACGTAACCAGCGTCGTCAAGTTCCACGACGTCACCGAGAAAATCTGTGATCGGACTTGTGCCTATGGCGATAAATACACCGGCTACCGGAAGTGTGAAATCGTAATCGGCCTGTCCATCCACTGCTGTCGGTGTCTTCACAGCAACCTTGAGCTCCAGCTTGCCCGGCGTTCCGCCTATCTCTGTCACCTGCGCAAATGGGTGAAATTCTATATTCTCAGTCTCAAGCACCTGCGCACCGAGTATCTTCTCGCCTCTAAACTCATCTCTTCTGTGGATCAGATGTACCTTGCTGCACATCTTTGACAGATACAGGGCATCCTCAAGAGCTATATTACCTCCGCCCACAACTGCGACTTCTTTGTTCCTAAAGAACGCTCCATCACATGTGGCACAGTAAGAAACTCCTGCCCCTGTGAATTCCTCCTCACCGGGAACGCCAAGCTTTCTGTGCTTTGCACCCGTGGCTATCAGAACCGCCTTTGTATCTATGCTGCTGCCATCCTCCAGGCTGACCTTTTTGTGATCACCGTAATCCTCGATGGCTATCACCCCTCTGTCATCAAACTCTACGCCCAATGTATCTGCGTGTTCTTTGAACTTCATACCCATGTCAAAGCCGCTTATGCCCGGCAGTCCGAGGTAATTGTCCACCTGCTCTGTATTCACGATCTGCCCGCCGGAGAATGCTTCCTTCTCCAGTACCACCACGTCCATCATCGCCCTCTTGGCGTAGACTGCGGCGGACAGACCCGCAGGGCCGCTGCCCACAATAACCAAATCTCTCATATTTCCTCCTTGTCGAAGAAGGTCGCTGTCATGTTTATGTGATGCTCCAAGGCTACGCACGACTCTGTCACCTTGTCTTAGCTCCTGACTGCATTCGCTCCCGCCCCCTATAAGGGCAGGGGGGCTCCCGCTCAGCAAGGAGCGACAAGCTTCCGTCGTCTATGTGCTACCCGCCTTTGTAGCATCACATAAACATGACAGCTTACTCTTCGATAACCGTTAGTTTTATTATGTTATTTCCAAACCACTCTTTTAATACTTATCTAATTATTTCTACAATATAGGAATATAAATTCCTTTTTAATGAGACATCTTCTGACCTACTAAGTCTCTCTAGTTCTCTTTGTATTTCTTTATCAGCTCACAGGTTTTGGATACGTCTTCCTTGCTGTGTGCGTAGGACACGAACATTGCCTCGAACTGTGATGGTGCAAGGTAGATTCCGTTGTCCAGCATGTATGAGAAATACTTTGAATACCTTGCGGTGTCGCTGGATATTGACGTGTCCATATCCACTACTTCCTGATCTGTGAAGAATACGCTCATCAGTGAGCCTATCTGGTTGACATGGACTGTGTCGCCGAGTGTGTCTCTGACTGTGTCGGCTATCTGCCTTGTGCTCTTTTCTATCGCCGGATATATTGTATTCTTTTCCTTCTGGAGTATGCGGAGCGTTGTGAGTCCGGCTGTCATGGCTATCGGATTGCCCGACAGAGTTCCCGCTTGGTATACTCCGCCAAGTGGTGCCACCATGCTCATGACATCGCGGCGTCCGCCGTATGCTCCCACCGGCATTCCGCCTCCGACTATCTTGCCAAGTGTTGTGAGATCAGGCTTTACCCCGAAGTATTCCTGGGCACCGCCAAGGCTGAGTCTGAAACCTGTGATGACCTCATCAAATATAAGAAGTGCGCCGTACTCATTTGTTATGTCCCTGAGGAACTGAAGGAATCCATCATGTGGTGGAACGACTCCCATATTTGCTGCAACCGGCTCGACCACGATTGCGGCAATATCTTTGCCCTCCGCCTCAAATAACTTCTTTACGCTGTCCTCGTTGTTATACTCTGCTATGAGTGTATGCTGTGTATACGACTTTGGAACTCCCAGGCTGTCCGGAACTGACTGTGTAAGTGCCGCCGAGCCTGCCTTGACCAGAAGTCCATCACTGTGTCCGTGATAGCAGCCGCGGAACTTTACAATCTTGTCTCTGCCTGTAAATCCCCTCGCCACTCTGAGGGCACTCATCACCGCCTCTGTTCCCGAGTTGACCATTCGTGTCAGCTCCATTGAAGGCATAAGCTCATTTATCAGCTCTGCGATCTCGAGCTCTTTCCTTGTCGGTGCGCCAAATGTAAGTCCGTCATCACAAGCCGCCTTCACCGCATCTATGACTCTGTCATCGGCATGCCCCAGAATTCCCGGGCCCCAGGAACAAACATAATCCACATAGGAATTGCCATCCTCGTCAAATATATGTGAACCTTTTGCTTTCTTCATAAATACAGGTGTCCGTCCCACCGAGCCAAATGCCCTGACCGGTGAATTGACGCCGCCCGGAATTACCTTCTGTGATTTCTCAAATAGATCCTGTGAATTTGTCATTGCCATTCTTCTTTCTATAATTTATCGTCCTGTGTGAATTTTTATAATTCCGACTCTTTGGAAACGCCCCTCTCTCCTCCGTCGAGTGGGGCAGATCGTCGGAATCATTCCGAAATATGACTCCGTCATATTGATTCCGACTCAAGCCAGTGTGCCACGTCTATAGCATGATAGGTTATGATGATCCCTGCTCCGGCACGTTTCATGGCTGTCATGTTTTCCATGACGATCCTCTTCTCGTCTATCCAGCCATTTGCCGCAGCTGCCTTGACCATGGAGTACTCGCCGCTGACATTGTACACCGCTATCGGATAGTCCGTGTGGTTTCTCACATCCTTGACTACATCCAGATAAGCAAGTGCCGGCTTGACCATGATTATGTCTGCTCCCTCGGCGATATCCGCCTCGCACTCTCTCAGAGCCTCCCTGCCATTTGCGGGATCCATCTGGTATGTCCTTCTGTCTCCAAACTGTGGTGCCGAATGTGCCGCATCGCGAAATGGTGCATAGTAACCAGATGCAAATTTCGCACTGTAACCCATGATCAGTACATCCGTCAGCCCGTTGTCGTCAAGTGCCTTTCTGATGTATGCGGTGTGTCCATCCATCATATCCGACGGAGCCACCATGTCTGCGCCAGCTTTTGCAAGTGATACAGCCATCTTGCCCAAATATGGAAGAGTCTCATCGTTGAGTATCTTGCCGTCATGGATAATTCCGCAGTGACCGTGTGATGTGTACTCGCACAGACAAATGTCAGCTATGACTATCATGTCCGGATACAGCTCTTTTATCCTCCTGACCGCTTTCTGCATGATTCCATGGTCGTCGTACGCGCTGCTGCCCACCTCATCCTTGTGAGCCGGTATGCCGAACAGAAGAACCGCACCGATTCCAGCGTCTGCCACTCTATGAAGCTCCTCCTCAAATGTGTCGAGTGAATACTGGTATATTCCCGGCATTGAATCTACCGGATTCTTGATCCCTGTACCCTCCGCCACAAACATCGGATATACAAGATCCTCCTTGTGAACCCTGTTCTCTCTAACCATATTTCTGATAGCCTCGCTTCCGCGAAGTCTTCTGAGTCTTATCATGTTACTGCCTCTTTTCTCTAAAATAATAATCACCGATGGCTGATATAAGGTGCTCGATATCACCAACCTCCGGAACTATATCCGCATGATAACCAGCCTTCTCCAAGGCCTTTTCGGTCACATTTCCAAGTGCCGCTATGCGGATATTCTTCATTATATCATGTATTTTAAAACTGCCGTCTGTATTGTCCGTATGATCCCCACATGAATCTATATCATTCAACATATGAACCACACCGCAGTTTTTTTTCTCTGCATCAAGAACATCTAGAAATCCTCTGACTCCTGACGCGCTGACAAATGTGATCACATCCAGATCATTCAGATACTGTATGCTCTCCATCCTGCGTCCAACCACGTCATAAACTGGGATCTCCTCATATACCACACCGCCCTGATCAAGTATGTCAAGCATCGTCTCGCTGCCCTGGACTGCCCTCGGAAGGAGAAGTTTCTCTCCGTCATTCATCACATTTGCAAGTCCCATAGCAAGGGCGCTTGTAGTGTACTCGTCCGGCACGTAATCCGCTATATATCCCTCAGCCTTAAGTGCGTCCCTTGTTCCGGCACCGACCACTGCAAGTTTCAGATGAGCCAGTTTTCTGACATCTATATTCCATTCTCTGAGCCATTTGAAAAACAGGGTTATGGTGTTCTGACTGGTAAATGCCAGCCAGCTGTAATCTTCTATATGTTCCAGAGCCACTCGCAGCCTGTTCTTCTCCTCTGTCTGCTCCACACTCATATCCACTATGCTGTAGGACTGGCCGCCAAGTGCATCTATTGCAACTCTCATCTTCTCGCGAAGCTTTGGCGTTCCAACAAGTCCAACGTGGACATTCTGAAGCGGTCCTCTGTTTGGTGCTGTAAAATCCAACGCTGCATTTTCACCCACAACTATGATCGCAGGGGATTCAAGCTTTGCCTCGTTCACCTTGTCCGCAATTGTCTGTATATCGCCGCGGACTATCCTCTGCCCTGGCATGGTTCCTTTGGAAATGACCGCGACCGGAGTATTCTCCTCCGCCCCAGTCTGAACAAGTCTCTCCATGATCTGTGGCAGTCTGTTCAGCCCCATCAGGAACACACTTGTCCCTTCCTGATTTCTGATGTAGTCGTAGTCATCTAAACCACCTTCATCAGATCTGTTTATGTCTGCCCGCTTGTGTCCTGTTATCACGTGAAAGCTTCTACTCGTTCCTCGGTGTGTCACTGGTATGCCACACACCTCCGGAACCGCCACTGCGGATGTTATTCCCGGTATCACCTGAAATGGGATCCCCGCTTCTAAAAGTGCGGTCACTTCCTCGCCGCCCCTTCCGAATACAAATGGATCGCCACCTTTGAGGCGCACCACCATGTTGCCTTTGCGGCCTTCCTCAACAAGTATCTCGTTTATCTCAGGCTGCTTCTTGTAATGGCTGCCCGCCTGCTTGCCAACGTATATCCTGCGGCAGTCCGGCTTCACCATCTCCAGAAGCTGATAAGTTCCAAGCCTGTCATATATGATTGTATCGCATTGTTTTATGAATTCCAGGCCCTTCACCGTGATGAGTCCCGGGTCGCCGGGGCCTGCGCCTATTAAATATACCATTTTGTTCTCCAATACGCTGGGTGTGCCACAACCTACTTTATCAACGCCTCTACCAGCTGTTCCCATTCTGCGGTGTTTCCTTCTACCGTCTTTCTGTGTATCTGGATTTCTTCATCTTTCTCTTTGTCCGATGAAGCCGCATCTGCTTTCATCAGGCTTAGCTTCATGTGGTCGCCATGAAGTTCTGAGTACACGCCTATCGGTTCGTGACAGCCGGCGTTCAGGCGATTCAGAACTGCGCGCTCGCATGTGAGCTGTGTGTATGCCTCTGTGTCATTTATCGCTCTGACCATGTCGTATACCTCGCCAGAGGTTCGTGTCTCTATGGCTATGATTCCCTGACATGCTGCCGGAAGCATGGACTCTGTGCTGATGTATCTGAATGTAAGTTCGTCCTTGTGCACTTCAAAGCATTCTGTGCTGTCATTGCCTTTGTCTTCAATAACTCCCAGGCGCTCAAGCCCTGCCGCTGCAAGAATGATGGCATCGTATTCGCCATCTTCCAGCTTCTGTATGCGGGTACCGACATTTCCTCTCAGATTCTTACACACCACATTTGGATACATGTCTCTTATCTGGTACTGCCGTCTTAGGCTGCTGGTTCCCACCACGAAACTGTCGTTTCTGTCAAATGACCTGCCGCTCTTATATATGAGAACGTCCTGCGGACAGGCCCTTGGAAGTGTGCCCGCTATCGTAAGACCTTCCATGATCTCCATCGGCATATCCTTGGCACTGTGTACCGCTATGTCTATGTCACCTTTAAGTATAGCTTCCTCGAACTCCTCGACAAATACCGCTTTGCCTCCGAATTCCAGAAGCGCTCTGCTGGTGTCCCGATCCCCCCGGGTACTCATTGTAATCATCTGAAAATCAATCTGGGAAAATCTCTCTTTGAGTGCCTTTATCACCAGTTCAGTCTGAGCAAGAGCAAGCATGCTGCCACGGGTTCCAACTTTTACTGTTTTTTTCTGTCCTCCGCTTTCGCAATCCAAACCGTCACTATTGAATCCATCTGCCATGTCATTCTCCGCAAATTTACGAATATTCGGTTTATTTTTACCATGTCCATTCTCAACTCTCATCTAACAGACTCCTAACCATTTGCTGAAATGCTTTCTTTCGCTCTTCCTCGCCGTCTATCTGTGCTTTGATCTGCTCCCGGAGCTCCCCCATCCGCTCCGCTATGTCGCCATAACTCCTGCCTAAATGGCTCTCTATATTTCTCTTAATCGTTCCCGCAAGCACCGGACTCTGTCCTCCAGTGGAAACGCTTATCACGACCTCTTTATCCTTTATGATCGCCGGAAAGTAGAATCCACAATCCGATTTCACATCCACCACATTTACCAGTATGCGCTGCTGCCTGCAGAGCTCAGCCATGTCGTGGTTGACCTTCTCATCGTCCGTCGCCATTATGACGACAAATGCACCGTCAATATCCTGCGGCTGCACGCATCTTTTCACAAGTGTGAGATGTCCTGAACTATATTTATCCGATACACACAATCGCTCCGCCAGTTCTAAAAGCTCCGGGCAGAACTCCGGTGACACCACCGTGACCACCGCGCCAAATTCCAGCATGCTGCACACCTTTCTGTATGCAACAGTTCCGCCTCCTGCGATCAGGCATCTCTCATTATTCAATTCTATCATAAATGGGAAATACGACATCGCTACCTCTAATTTCTATTATTGAGTCTCTATTAAAAAGCACCAAAAGTTGTTCCAATTATCTGACATCTGACATAAACATCATCAGCCGATGATACTGCATAACCTCAGGCAAACAAGCAGTATTCAGTTCTCACATCCGGCAGTCACAATACTGTCCAGCATTTTCTCAAATGCATCATACTCAAGCTGTCCTTTGAGTTTATATACCATCTTTGCGCCATCTATAGTCTTAAGCTTCGCCATCACGTCTCCGTGCTCCCTGTTGAACCTCGAAAATGCTATGTTCTTCATGATCTCGTCAACCTGCGATATGAGCCACGGCTCCATCTCTGTGATTGTCTTTGCCCTGCTTTCATTGTTCTCTCTGGAGAGTGTCCTGATATAGTCTATGTCACGCAGCACACATCCGTCCACATCTGAGACCGCAGGATCAATGTCCTTTGGCATTGCCAGATCAAGGAGCAATCTCCGCTTCGGCTGCATTTTCACAGCCTCCGCCAGCTCATCCCTGACAAATGTATAATGCGGGCTTGCTGTCGCACTGATGATGACATCCGCCCAGGCTGCCAGCTCATATCTTCTGCTGTAGTCCTCTATCCTGATCTGCTGATGTCTGTCAAATATGCTATCTGCACTGTTGTGACTTCTGCTTGTGCCTGTTATCTCTATATCTGGTGCAAGATCTGCAATATCCTTGACAACTATGCTGCCTATCTTGCCTGTGGCTCCTACGACTAGGATATGCCCGGTATTTGCCTTTTCAGCATCCACACTCTCAACTTGACTGCTGCTTACCACATCACTTCGAACATCTCTGCACGTGTTTTCAATGCCGCCATTTCTTGTAAAATTCACTGCCTCCCGTGCTGACAAGGTTCCGACGGATACCGGAAGTCTCGTAGTGTCACTCTCCGTCGCCACCGCCTTTGCCGCCGCAAGTGCTCCCTGAAATGCTATATTCAGCTCGCCGTCACAGGCTCCAAGCTTCTTTGCCACAAGATATGCGCTCTTCACCTGATGTATGATCTCCACCTCGCCGAGCACCATGGAATCCATACCACACGCCACTCTGCACAGATGTAACATACACTGGAATCCCTCATAATTCATGCTATATCTTCTTATGAGGCTGACAGGGACATCCCTATCATTAGCCAGAAGCATTTCTACCTGTTCAAGCAGTCCACCTCGCCCACCGGAAGCTTCACCGCTGCTCATTTTTCCTGTTATAACAGACCCACATGGCTCACATTTATCCGTAAAGTATATTTCCATCCTATTGCAGGTCGACAACACGACACATCCACCCACCGCAGCCTTTAGCCGCTCGGTGAACTGTCTCTGTCCTTTTGTCGAAAATGCAAAGCTCTCCCTGACATCGGCCGGTGTATTCTTATGATTTATACTTATGCAAAACATATCTTCAGTAACTCCAAATGAAAATTTATGACAAGCCCACGTAAAGAACAAGGGCGGGTATCAAAGCCCGCCCTGTTCTTTCAAATGCCTGCTATCTATCATGATTCTATAACAAGCTCCTCTATCGTCACATTCTTTTCCTCATCTATGTTGAAGGCTTTGAGTACCGGATTGTCTATCTCCATGAGGGAGAGGATCAGATAATTCAACTTGGAATCATATGCAAGTCTCTTATCCTCCTCCGAAGGTCTGGATGGAGACTCTGGATGGGAATGGAAGTTGCCAAGAAGCTCGTATCCATTTGCACGCATATCCTTAACTGCCGCAAGCTGCTCTCTCGGGTCCATGGAAAAATGCTCGTTGCTGGCGTCAATATTTGTCAGGAGATACACCTTCCTGATGTACTTCTTGTCTCCCTCTCTGACACCGCCGATCAGACCACAGGACTCATTTGGAAGGCCTTCCTTGCAGTGTGCAAGTATCTTCTCGTAATCAGACTTTGTCATGTACAACATCTTACTTCATATCCTCCTTATTATCAAGCATTGAGCAGACGCATAAAAAGGCGCTTCGCGCGGCGTCTGCGTGCTTCATAAGGAATCTCCCGCAAGCGGGTCCTCCTTATGAAAATTACTTTCCGTCACACTCTACCTGCTCGTAGTCGATGAGCTTGGTGATGGTTGGATTTGGTCCACATACAGCACATCCACAGCCCTTCTTGTGAGGGAGCTTTACTGTGTGGAATTCCATCTTAAGTGCGTCAAATGTAAGGAGTCTTCCTGTCAGAAGATCGCCAACTCCAATGAGATACTTGATTGCCTCCATAGCCTGAAGACTTCCGATAACACCGCCCATTGCTCCGATGACTCCGGCCTGCTTACATGTAGGAACCGCATCCTTTGGAGGTGGATCCTTGAATACACATCTGTAACATGGTCCCTCATCTGGAACATATGTCATAAGCTGACCCTTGAATCTGATGATTCCTGCATGTGAAAATGGCTTCTTAGCCATAACACAGGCATCGTTGATAAGGAATTTTGCAGGGAAGTTGTCTGTTCCATCGATGATGAAATCATAGTCCTTGATGAGATTCATGATGTTCTCTGATGTAACGAACTCTCTATATGTGATCACATTCACATCAGGGTTCATGGCGTTCATGGTCTCCTTTGCGGATTTGACCTTTGCCTTGCCCACATCTGCTGTTCCGTGAATGATCTGCCTCTGAAGATTTGACAGATCTACCTCATCGGCATCAACGATACCGATCGTACCAACTCCGGCTGCTGCCAGGTACATAGCGGCTGGCGCTCCCAGTCCACCTGCGCCGATGATCAGCACCTTGCCATTTAACAATTTCTTCTGTCCCTTCACGCCAACTTCCTGAAGGATGATGTGACGTGAGTAACGTTCCATCTGTTCGTTTGTGAATGCCATTAGAAGCTGCCACCTCCCATGAAGTAGAGGAACTCTACTGTATCGCCGTCCTTGAGCTCTGTTGTTGCAAATGCATCTGAGTCAACAAACTCATCATTGACTGTTACTGTGACATAGTCCGGATTCTCAACGTTCTCTGACACGATGATCTGAGCTATTGTTGTCTTCTCTGCTATCTCTTTCTTCTTTCCTGCTATTGTGACTGTCATTTTTCTTTCCTCCTGACGATTCATTTGCCTGTCCGGCGTTGCCAGACTGACATAAAATGTGATTATATACTTTATAATTTTAATTATATAGTTTCATTCTTCTGTACACCGGAAGTAATTGACTACAGTCAAATACTCCATTGTGTCACTTTACCAACAAATTTCTACAATAATTTGCCAACTTCCTCCTCCAGCGCATTTCTCTTCACAAGGCCACGGATGCGGGAAACCTCCTCGCCTCCCTTGAAGAAGAGTATGGTTGGTGACGCCATCACTGCGTACTTCTCAGCAAGCTCTGCGTCGAAGTTTACATTTACCTTGTACACATTTACCTTATCCTCGTAGTCATCTTCTATGCCGCCAAGGATTGGTGATAGCTGCTTGCATGGTATGCAGCTGTCCGAATAGAATTCCACGATGGCCGGGAGCTCCGACTGAAGAACCTTCACATCGAAATCCTCTGCACTGACTCTTACTGCCATTCATTTTCTCCTTTCCTGATCAATCCTCCAGCTTCTTAACTATGAGATCATAAGTGCCATTCTCGTTGTCGATGAGCTTCAGGATCTGCTGTCCTTCCTCCTTGAAGCTTCTTGGTACGTTCTGTACAGGCTCGCCGTCGTTCATGGTAACCGCAAGCACCTGTCCTATCTCAAGCTCCTCCATGGCTACCTTCGCCTTGACAAATGTCATCGGGCACACCACATCAGTTATATCTACTCTGTCATCGATTTCGTAATCAGCCATTGTAAGCCTCCTTTAATACTTCTTTGAATTTGTCTAAGCCCACGCGCTCCAGTGTAAACTGGAAACGCTCGCTTGGCTTTGCATTGTCTGCAAAGAACTGTATTGCCGCATCTGTGATACGGAAAAGCTGTTCCTCAGATGTAACAACCGGAAGTAACTCCTCGCCGCGGTGGATTGTGTTACCAAATAATCCTCCGAATGAGACAAGGTATCCTGTCTCGCCCTTCCATGCATCTGTAGGACATGCCTTTGCGCATCGACCGCAGTAGTTACATTTGTCTGTGTCGAGGATGATCTTGCCGTCCGCCATGGTGATCGCGCCCTCACGGCACGCCTTGACGCACACGCCACACATGATACACGATGGCTCATCCCACTCTACTACCATTGCACCCTTGATTCCCACGTCGTTCTCCTCTGCCTTCAGACAGTTGTTCTGGCATCCTGTGACACCGAACTTGAACTTGTGAGGAAGCTCCCTTGCGTAATATCTCGCATCAAGCTTCTTTGCTATATCATAAGTGTCTATATTGCCGCTCGGACAGATCTGATTTCCCTGGCACGCTGTGACTGTTCTTACTCTTGGGCCACACACACCCGGCTTACAGCCTCCCTTTGCCAGTTCTTCCTTTACCTCTTCCACATCGTCAAGCTTAACAAATGGGATCTCGACGCTCTGTCTCGATGTGAGATGTACATGTCCATCTCCGTATTTCTCGGCAACCTCTGCTATCTTCTTGAGATTCTCTGCGGTAAGATTTCCTCCCACCACCTGAAGTCTCAGAGAAAAGTTATTCTTCTGCTTCTGTCTCATGAATCCGCCCTTTTTCAGAGCTGCGTAATCTACTGCCATATGTAGTTCCTCCAAATCATATTTACGTGTTTCGCAATTGCTTAACTTTCCAAGGCCTTCCGGAAGTCCTCTATGAGATCCTCCACGTCCTCGATTCCGACACTAATACGAATCATATCATCATATACGTTGGCGTCAAGCTTCTCCTGCTCTGTGCTGTGCGCATTCAGTGTTGATTCAGGATGCACGATGATCGTCTTTGTGTCTCCTATGTTCGACACTATCTGCGGTATTGTGAGCTTGTTCATCACCGCAAATGCCTTCTCCTTGCTTCCAACTCTGATAGTAATAATAGCGCCGTAGCCTCCGTGCAGCTGCTTATCCGCTATGTCATGCCATGGGCTTGAGGTAAGTCCCGGATAATTGACCTTCACTCCCTCCTGGCTCTCGAGGAACTTTGCAAGTGCAAGTGCGTTGCTGCAGCACCTCTCCATTCTAAGTCCCAGAGTTTCCATGCCGAGCATATTGTAAAATGCTGTCTGCGGAGCTATACACGCTCCTGTATTTCTGAAAAGTCCATTTCTGAGCTTTGCTATGTATGCGAATTTGCCGAACATCTTGTACTGCTGCAAAAGTGGATAACGCTCTGCATCCCACTTGAAATTGCCGCTGTCGGTGATGACTCCGCTTATGGCATCGCTGTTGCCATTGATGTACTTGGATGTGGAATTGATGACTATATCCGCTCCAAGTGTCAGTGGTGTGACCAGATATGCAGTTGCCACTGTATTGTCTATTAGGAGCGGAAGCCTGTGTGAATGTGCCAGCTCCGAAAGTGCCTTTATATCCACCACATCCAGCTTCGGATTGCCGATCGTCTCAGCAAATATCACTCTGGTATTCTCATTTATCGCTGCCTCAACCGCTTCCTTATCCGATATCTCCACAAATGTCGTCTTGATCCCAAATGCCTCCAGATCGTGGAACAGATCTATCGTTCCCCCGTAGAGTCCTGTGCTGGACACTATCTCTCCGCCAGCTCCTACTATATTTAAGAGTGCATTTGTGAGTGCCGCCATTCCAGAAGAACACGCTACCGAACCCACTCCCTTTTCAAGATTCGTCATCCGCTCCTCAAATGCAGCTATCGTCGGGTTGTTGATCCTCGTGTAAGAATACCCCGTCGCCTTGTTGTGGAAGAGCTTCTCATGCTGCTCCGCCGAAGGCTGATAGAATGCACTGGATTGATAGATCGGTGTAAGTGTGGCGCCTGTATTCTCATCACCAAGCTTTGCGCTGTGTAATAATGCTGTGTTAAATCTCATGATCTTCTATGCCTCACTAAATAATAAATCCTATAATTCCTACGAACATGATAGGATTATAGCTCTTATACCCTACTATGTCAATAGGAATTATAAAATAAGCCATGCAGATAATAAAAAAATGCCAGTTGATGGGAGCTTGCTCACAATCAACTGGTGTTTTTTTGTTATCTATATGGCGCATGCCATTCCACGAGCTGCGTTAGCAGCGAGGGGGGCATTGCTTATTTTATAATTCCGTCCGTCTTCCACGGCGCATGCCATTCTCTGGTAATGCCCCCTCGCCTTCGCTCGGCGGCAGGTCGTCGGGGCTGATTAAATATGAACTTCGTTCATGCAGCCCCTCCTCACGAGCCACGTCAGTGGCGAGGGGCGCATTGCTTATTTTAATTCATTTCCTCGACACCCGTTTCTTCACATGCAGATCCAAATCCTGCAATTTTCTTCCAAGTTCATCATCCTTTGCAACTAGCAACAGATCCTTATCCATATAGTTAAGCGCATGTAACACGGCTGCATAGCATCCAATCGCCACCGAAGATGCACCTTTTTCTATAGACACCAATGTGGCTCTGCTGATACCCGCCCGCTCAGCAACAAGCTCTGCAGGCAGCTTTCTTCTAAGTCTGGCATACTTTATCTGCTGTCCCATCTGTTCTAGTATTCTCTCTGTCTCCGGTAATAATACCAATGACTTTTTCGGCATAATATCATCTCCTTATGTAAATAATATTATTCATTTTAATTGATTATGTCAATTTTTATTTACTTTATTTTGCAAGACAGATAAGTCTATTCTTATACGACATCTCTATCTTCTTAAACAACAGCAAATAAAAAACGTATGGATCACCCCCCATTTCTCTGGCAGCTTCCCCATACGTTTTCACTCATTTCTTATTTGCAATTTTCTTATACAGCATCTTCCTCACATAGAAATAACATACTATCTGCATAGCAAGGGTTATGATCCAGGACGCCGGATATGAGATGAACAGAACCGCCAGGGATCTGTGTCTCGGGAAAATCCAGTATATCCACACGATTCGGGTTCCCACCGTTCCTATGATCGAGAGGAGCATCGGAACTCCGGAATGTCCCATCCCACGAAGCGCCCCCGGGAACAAGTCCATAAATCCGCACAGGAAATATGTGACTGTCGTATACAGCAGAATCTCCATTCCGCACTTTATAACCGCGTCGCTGCTCGTATATATATGCAGCAGCTGCGGTCCAAAGAAATACGCTCCATTGCCCAGAACCATCATTGCCGCAAATGACAATATCAGACAGTCGATCAGAACTCTCTCCATACGTTTCCATTTGCCGACACCGTAGTTCTGGCTCGTAAAACTCATGCACGCCTGCGTTACAGCATTCACCGTCACATACAGAAAGCCAAATATATTATTTGCCGACGTGTAGCCCGCCATGGCAACCGAGCCAAACGAGTTGACTGACGACTGCAGCAGTACATTTGAGAAGTTGATGACCGTGCTCTGGATTCCAGCCGGAACTCCGACCGAAAAGATCTGCTTTACATATGCACCCTTGATGGTAAGCTTTGAAAATCTAAGCTGATAGCTCGTTTCTGACCTGCACAGGCAGCGGAGGACGAGTACGCAGGATATCAGCTGTGAGATGACTGTTCCGATTGCGACCCCCGCAACTCCAAGCTTGAAAATGATCACAAAACACAGGTTAAGGCCTGTATTTGCAATTCCGGATATAACCAGAAAAAGGAGTGGTCTTTTGGTATCTCCCACCGCCCTGAGTATGGCAGCGCCGTAATTGTACAGCATGAAAAATGGCATTCCCAGGAAATATATCCTCATATATAAAGAAGAAAGTCCGATGACATCCCCCGGAGTATCCATAAGCTCAAGCGCCGGTTTTGCGCAAATCCACCCGACAAAGGCCATAATAATACCGCTGACCAGCGCCAGCGCGATCGCGGTATGTACTGTCTCTGACATTTCTTTATCTTTTCCTGCGGCATAAAGCCTTGCCGCAAGCACATTTGCCCCAAGGGATATCCCTATGAACAAATTGGTGAATACATTGATAAGTGCTGTGGTTGAACCGACCGCCGCCAGCGACTCGTTACCACTGAACTTCCCTACAACAATGATATCCACCGCATTGAACATCAGCTGCAGAATACCCGAGAGCATAAGCGGGAGCGAAAATGAGATCAGCTTATCCATGATCGTCCCGTTGCACATATCAATTTCATATTTATTTTGTTTTAATGTAGAACTCATTTCTTTCCTCACCAACTAATAGCATATATGTTCTGATAAATCACACACAGCAATGCTTATGTTCGCTCTTCTGCCTGTACATATATTCATCAGCCCGCTTCATGGCGGTCTCCCAGTCGCAGCACCTCGTACCATTGGTGCCTAGTCCCATGAACAATTTTAACACAGAGTATGTTGGGGCACAATGGAGGATGTGAAGCAAACAAAACAAGAGCAAAACATATTCCCTCGTCTACTATACAAATAGTAAAATCACCTCCCATTTCCCCCTTATTTTTCCACTCACAGCGTCACTCTGCGCTTTATAAACGCATTTGCCAAAACCTATTGACACAGCGATTTGAATGGTCTAAAGTGTGCCTACCGGCCGGATAAAATACTAAGGAGGAACACTCTTGCCAACAACAAGAAAACTTTATGACAGCATCTTCAAGAAGATTCTCACGCTGTCCTCGAAAGCTGTGATCAACATGATTAACGGCCTGTTCAACATGTTTTACGATCCGGAAAACTCAACAGTATCTTATCACTGGACTGAATATGTTCACGATAATCAGAATTCTATGACCACAACTCTGGCCGACACCATACTCGTAATCAACAATTCCGATGCATATCATATGGAAGCGCAGATGAAAAAGGATGATTCTATTGTATTCCGTGTATTTTCATATGGAGCGGGATATGCAGATCAGGCTAAGGAGATACTGCAGGACGAAGAGGGCTGTCAGGTATATCGAATTCATTTTCCTGAACCCTGTGTGATATATCTGAGCAATGTACCAAAATCAGTACCTGATACATATTCGTTGCAGGTGGGATTCGGGCATACCCAGAACATAACCTATAACGTCCCTGTTACAAAACTCACGTCCTGCTCCGTAAAGGAAATAAACGACAGGAAAATGATCATCCTGATTCCATTCTACATTCTGAAACTCCGCGAAAAGCTGAGGAATAAGAAAGCACGTACACCAGAGAATATAGCCTCATTGAAAAGCCTCATCAAAACAGATATAATGGGTAGCATAGACAAGAACGTGGAACTTGGGAATATAACAGCTGAGGATGGAGCACAACTATACAGATTTACTCAGATGCTTTATACTCGCCTATATTCCCAGTTTGAAGAGACCGAGGAGGTTACGGATATGGTGGAACAGTCGATTATTACATTTGTGGATGTTTTTCAGGAAGAGAAAGCCAGGATGGAAAAACGTATGGCTGAGATGGATAAGGAGATTGCCGACAAAGACAAGAAGCTCGCCGACAAGGACAACGAGCTTGCCGAATTAAGGGCAGAAATAGCCAGACTTAAAGGTTCTGACAAATAAATATTTCATATTACTACTTCCTATACAAAAGCGAAGGACGAAGGCATAAAACACCTCCGTCCTTCGCTTTATTATTATATTACTACGTGATCTTTTTTAGATGTAGTTTCCATCGTGAACCTGGGCCGCGTCGTATACAGACTCCTTTCGGATCTCGTCTGCTATCTCGTCTGAGTCAAGCTCGCCGTCAGCATTCCAGTCGCCATTGTAAACCTCGGCGCCTTCTACCTTGATTCCTGCGATCTGCTGCTCGCTTGCGAAGAGAAGTACGATGATTCCTGCGTGGTGAAGATGCTTGAGAACAACATTTACATCCTCGCGGATATCTGGAGCGTACAGATATGTATGACGTCCGTCGATGCTGAGCTTCTTCTCCACCGACTCAACGAAATCTCTTGTGACATTGCCTGCTGCAAATGGAACTATGACAGCCTTCTGTCCCTTGATTGCTGCACGCACATTTCTGTCTATGCGTCCCTCGTAAAGTCCGGTCTCCTCAGTGTGAACCTCCTCGACAACACCGCAGGCACTTGTCATGTCTGTTACACGATCGATGAGTATGAGTTCTCCAAGAGTCTTATGCTTCTTGAACTCGTCTACCACGATCCTGTCGGCAAATGCGATTCTGCAGACTGCTATACCATTCTTCGCAAGGGTGTCCGCTGATTTCTGCTCACCTGTATTTACATCTATGGTGTAATCGATATGTGTAACTGTACCAGGGATCATCTTTGTTCCAAGCTTCACGAAGAAGTTCTTGCCATTGTACAGCTCATCGTCATCCATCCAGAGAAGTGTTGCAGTGATCGAAGATGCAACCTTTGCACCTGAATCAACTGTGAGCACACATCCTCTTGACACATCAACCTCACGGTCAAGCTGTATTGTTACAGGCTGTCCCTTCTGTGCTGACTCCACTGTGTCAAATCCCACATGGATGCTCTTGACCTTTGCGGTCTCATTGCTTGGGAGTGTGTTGATCTCGTCTCCAACGTGGATCTCACCATCCTCGATCTGACCTTGGAAACCTCTGAAGGTGTGGTCAGGACGGCACACTCTCTGAACAGGCATATAGAATCCTGCCTCTGTGTTATCCTCTGCGATATCTATATCCTCAAGGTATGTAAGGAGTGCTGGACCCTCATACCAAGGTATGTTCTCTGACTTCTTTGTCACGTTGTCACCCTCTGTAGCTGACACTGGGATGATCGTGATATTTGGCAGGCTGAGCTCGGATGACAGTTCATTTATCTGCTCAACTATCTCGTTGAAACGCTTCTCATCGTATCCGACAAGATCCATCTTATTTACTGCAAATACAAAGTATCTGATTCCCATCAGCGCGCAGATCCTTGCGTGTCTTCTGGTCTGCACCAGCACGCCCTGCTTTGCATCTATGAGGATGACTGCCAGGTCGGCAAATGAAGCTCCAACCGCCATGTTCCTTGTGTACTCCTCATGGCCCGGTGTATCTGCCACGATGAAGCTTCTCTTGTCTGTTGTAAAATATCTGTATGCAACATCGATGGTGATACCCTGCTCACGCTCTGCCATCAGTCCGTCCAGAAGAAGTGAATAGTCGATGGCACCGCCGCGGCTTCCTACCTTGGAATCAAGCTCCAGAGCCTTCTCCTGATCTGCATATAAAAGCTTTGAATCGTATAATATATGTCCTATAAGTGTTGACTTTCCGTCATCTACACTTCCGCATGTTATAAATTTAAGTAATCCACTCATCTTAGAAGTATCCCTCCCTCTTTCTACGCTCCATGCTGCCTGCTGCCTCGTTGTCAATAACTCTGGTGGTTCTCTCTGAGGATACCGCACTGAGCGTCTCCTCGATAATCTCAGGGAGTGTGTCCGCTGTGGACTCCACTCCACCTGTCAGTGGATAGCATCCGAGAGTTCTGAAACGAACACTCTTATACTCTATCTTCTCACCAGGTCTGAGCTTCATTCTGTCATCATCGACCATGATGATATTTCCGTCACGGTATACAACAGGTCTCTCCTTTGCAAAGTACAGTGACGGGATCTCTATGTTCTCACGCTCTATGTACTCCCATATATCAGCCTCTGTCCAGTTGGAAAGTGGGAACACTCTGACCTCCTCGCCCTTCTGGATCTTGGTGTTGAACAGCTTCCACATCTCCGGTCTCTGGTTCTTTGGATCCCAGGCATGCTGTGCATTTCTGAATGAGAGTATCCTCTCCTTCGCACGGGACTTCTCCTCGTCTCTGCGTCCGCCGCCAAATGCTGCTGTGAAACCGTATTTGTCAAGAGCCTGCTTGAGCGCCTGTGTCTTCATGATATCTGTGTATGCTGAGCCGTGGTCAAATGGATTGATGCCCTTCTTAACACCCTCCTCGTTGATGTACTCGATCATGTCAAGTCCGTATTTCTTCGCTGTCTTGTCTCTGAACTCGATCATTTCCTTGAACTTCCATGTTGTATTTACATGCAAGAATGGAAATGGCGGCTTCTCAGGATAGAATGCCTTGAGTGCCAGATGAAGCATTACCGAGCTGTCCTTTCCTATGGAATAAAGCATAACCGGCTTCTCACACTCCGCAGCAACTTCGCGGATGATGTATATCGCCTCTGCCTCCAGTTCGTCAAGATGTGATAATGTACCCATATCTATACCAACCTTTCTTCTTTTTAATATTTATTAGCTTCCTTCTTGTCTATCACTATCTGGTCTGTGGTGCCATCCATCTTGCGGATATTCCACAGAAGCAGATCTCCTTTGTTCTCCACCGACATCTGGCTTCCCATTCCGCCGATGTCAGCTCCGAGATATAATGAAATGGCGTCAAATGCGCACTCCTTGATACAGGAAGAGCATCCCCAGCAATCCTTTGGGTATTTCATGAATATCTGTCCATCCTCATCTCTCTTTATGAGGGAACCCGGGCAGACATTTGCACATTTGCCGCAGTTTTTGCAAAGCTCTTTATTTATCACTATGCTCATATGCTTCCCCCTTTCCTTGGAACATCAGCCCATTTGAAGTCGCCTCCGGCGAGGGGCTGACGCTGCATGCCATATTCCCTGCGGGAACCTGGCACAAATTAACCAGGTCTCTGTGTATCATCTTAAGCTCGCCGTCCACCATCTTTGAGTTGACAAATATCTCCCAGTCTTTACTCTTCTCCGGGTAGTCCAGGTTCTCAGCAAAGCTGTGCCATCTCGTCTCCTTTCTGTCCTTCAGGTGTGCGATTACGGAGAGTGCAACTGTGAGTCTCTCCTTCACCTCATACACAAACATGAGCTCGTGCATGTCATGGGCACTTATGTGCCATACAAGTTTCTGGAGCTGCTCTATCTTCTCCTTTGCCAGCTCAAGCTGTTTCTCGTTGAACTGGTAATGTGTGGATATTCCTCCGGCGTAGTTATCCATGACCTTCTGCATGGCCTCCTCTATCGCCTCGTATGTGAACATCTTCTCATCGGTATCGAGGAAATGATCATATTCTTCTATCTTTCTGTCAAATGCAGCCTCCTCGTCAAGCTCAGGATCAAGGTATCCCTCGTCAAGCTGCTTTACCATGGCAATGGCTGCTATCTCTCCCTCAACCATCGCACCGGTCACATACTTCTGTGGACATCCGCCCGCCACATCTCCGGCTGCGAACAGTCCGCATATTGTGGACTCTCTGTCGTTGTCCACCCAGTAACCGCTTGCGGTGTGACCGCCGACTATATAAGGCTCTGTGCCCTCTATCTCCACATTCTGCTCACTCGGATTCTTGCCGGACTCAAGCCATTTGAGAGTCTGGCTCGGAGCCATGTTGAGGTATGCCCTCTTCAGTGAGTCATCCTGCTCTGGGGTGATGCCCTCGGTTCTCAGATAGCATGGACCTCTGCCTTCTATATTCTCTCTCACCGTTCCGTACACTCTCTGGGATGTGGTGAGTCCGTATTTGTTCTCGTATACCTCGCCGAGTGAGTTGACCTGCTTGGCGCCGACACCCTGGGCTATAGTTCCAGTTGGGGCTATGGTGTCCTTACATCTGAGTGCTATAAATCTCATCTCAAATGTGGTCATCTCCGCTCCGGCATTTATTCCCATTGCGTATCCCGCTCCGGTGTTGAACGGCGGGTACCACATCTTATGTCTTGAAAATCCCGGATTGTTCGGTCTGTAAAGTCCGGCCGCACCGCCCGTAGCACAGAGCACTTTTTTCGCTCTGATCTCATATGCTGTGTTATCCTCTATGGAGAATCCAAATGCCCCGAGGATCTGATTGTTTTCAACTATATAATCCGTGATGTTGACTCTGTTCAGTATCTGGCAGTTGTCAAGCTCCTCCACCGCCTTTGCAAGCAGCGGCTTCATGTTCTCGCCATTTATCTTGATATTTCTGTTGCCTCTTGCAATATACTCACCGTTCTCGTCCTTGAGGATGACCAGTCCCAGCTTCTCCATCTTGTCTGTGACACGGTTCAGCCCCTGTGACATAGAAAGCAAAAGATCTTCTCTGACGATCCCGTCAGCATCAGTCCTACAGTAATCCACATAGTCCTCAGGCTTTCTGCCCTTCACTATGTATGCGTTGATGGCGTTCACACCCGCCGCCAGACATCCACTTCTCTTTATGTTCGCCTTCTCGGCGATGATGATGGAATAATCAGAATGTTCTCTGACAGTCAGCGCTGCATAGCAGCCAGCCGTACCACCACCGATTATCAAAATGTCCGTATGAAGTATTTTCCTGTTTGCAATACCCATATTTTCTCTCCAATCACTTTTATAATTAGATGTAGAATACATCGTTATCCTGCATTGCCTTGTTCTCCAGCAGATATGTCTGATTCTCATCAAATACATACAGCCTGTAGATGAGAACGTGGACCTGCTCCCCCGGCTTTACGACATCCTTCTCCATGGATCTCTCGGCGACGATCTCCACTCCGTTGACATCCACCGTGACGTCCAGATGGCTTCCGCGGAACAGCACATCCTTGACTATCCCCGACTCCGCCGCACTCTGGTACTGATCCAGCCTGCCGCTCTTGGATATCTTGACGAACTCCGGTCTGATGACCGCTCTGTCCGCTCCCGGCACCCTGTCAAAACCCTTGAGCTTCTCGTAGTCCTCCACAACAGTTGACCTTCCGATGAACTGTGCCACAAATGGTGTGGACGGCGTCTTGTATATCTCCATCGGCGATCCCATCTGCTCTATCTGTCCGTGGTTGGTGATGATGATCTCATCCGCAACCTCCACCGCCTCGTCCTGATCGTGGGTGACAAATATGCTCGTTATGCCAAGCTTTTCAACCATCTCCTTGAGCCAGGTTCTAAGCTCCGTCCTGACCTTTGCATCTATCGCGGCAAATGGCTCGTCCAGCAGCAACACCTGTGGATTCGGTGCCAGCGCCCTGGCAAATGCCACTCTCTGCCGTTGTCCGCCTGAGAGCTGATTCGGATATCTCTTCTCCATACCTGACAGCCCTGTAAGCTCCAGAAGCTCCATAACTCTCTTCTTGATCTCCTTCTTTGGAACCTTCATGAGTTCAAGTCCAAATGCCACATTGTCAAATACCGTCATGTAACGGAACAGTGCATAATTCTGAAATACAAATCCTATTCCTCTCTTCGCAGCCGGTATATCATTTACACGCCTGCCGTCTATGTATATGTCACCGGAATTTGGATTTTCAAGTCCGGCTATCATTCGGAGAAGTGTCGTTTTTCCGCTTCCCGACGGTCCCAGAAGCGCCACCAGCTTGCCCTTCTCCACACCAAAGCTGACATTGTTGGACGCCAGGAAATCTCCATATTTCTTATATATATTTTTCATCTCGACGTACATGTCGTCAGCCTCCTTTTTGTTCTCTTATTCTTCCGCACCTGATCTATCTCTCGAAACTCCTGCAAGCCGTCCCATATGCAGACTATCTCACTTCGCCCTTATCGGATATCGCCCTTTTTCGGGTATCGTCCCCTCGCCTCCGCTCAGCGGCAGGTCGTCACGCGCATGAGCGTTATGAACTTCGTTCATAAGCGCGTTTCCTCTTCGCTCTGTACTCAAGCAGATTTCTCAGAAACAATATGATGACCGCTATGATCACCAGTATGGATGATACTGCAAATGCCGCTGTGATGGATTCCTCCGTTCCCGACATGTACAATGCGTCTATCTCAAGTGGAAGTGTAAATGTCCCGCCCCTTGTCTTGGACAGTGCATTTACCGCACCGAACTCGCCGAGTGCTCTGGCGGTACAGAGAATGATTCCGTATATGAGTCCCCATTTCATCTGGGGAAGTGTTATCCTTCTGAATATCGTGAAGCCCTTCGCCCCCATGAGCGCCGCTGCCTCCTCCTCATCCTTGCCCTGGGCGTTCAGCACCGGGATAAGCTCCCTCGACACAAATGGGAATGTCACGAATATGGTAGCAAGCACAACGCCCGGAACTGCAAAAGTTATCCTGATATTTGTTCCCAGCATATCATTGATCCATCTGATCGCCGGATATGTCCATCCGAGTCTTCCAAATGTCATGAGGTAGGCAAGACCTACGATGACAGGTGATATGGAAAAAGGAATGTCTATCAGTGTCGCCAGCACCTGCTTGCCTTTGAAGGAGAACTTCGTAAGCAGCCATGCCGCACATATTCCGAAAAATGTGTTTACCACCACAGCTATGACTGTGGCAATAAGTGTGACACCAAGTGCACTTATCACATACTCTGTTGTGATCGACTGAAGGTAGAACTTAAAGCCCTCCTTCAGCGCACTTGTTATCACCGATATAAGTGGAACAACAAGCATGAGCACTATGAAAAGCACCGTCACGGTTATCAGTATTATCTTTGTCCTGCGCTTGCCGCGCTGCAGCTTTTCCTGTTCGCTCATCGTGCTTCCTCCTTTCGTTTGTGCATTTGCGCATCAATGATTGTCGTAACTTATTATAGGTTTATAGTAGGTTTGTCCTTCTCGACTGCCTCAGCTGTACTATGTTGATCGCGAACAACAGTACAAATGATATGACCAGCATCACCAGTGCTATCGCTGTTGCGCTGGCATAGTCTATGTAGCTGAGCTTCTGCATGATCACGTATGATATGACCTGCGTCTGCTCCTTTGCGCTGTTGCCCGATATGTAGATGACACTGCCGTACTCTCCGATTCCTCTGGCAAATGCCAATCCAAATCCTGTAAGCAGCGCCGGCCTGAGCTCCGGAAGAATAACCTTGAAGAATGTTCTTCTCGGTGTAGCTCCCAGCATGTAGGCCGCCTCCTCGTACTGATTGTCCATCTTCTCAAGTATCGGCTGCACCGCCCTTATGACAAATGGTATTCCAACGAATACGAGGGCGATGGTAAGTCCTATCTTCGTGTATGCAACGTCTATTCCAAGAGCCGCAAGCGTTTTTCCAAGAAATCCATCCTCACTGTAAAGTCTCGACAGTGTGATACCGGCAACCGCCGTTGGCAGACAGAATGGAAGCTCTATGAATCCGTCCAGTATCTTCTTGCCGGGAAAATCGTATTTGACCAGTGTCCACGCTATTATCAGACCAAACACCGTGTTGACTATCGCCGCTATGAACGAACAGCCGATGCTGGTCTTAAATGCATTCAGCACATTCTTCTTCAGAAGCAGATGCCAGAATTCACCCGGTGAGAGCTTCAGCGATGACACCAGCACCGATGCCAGCGGGATCAGAACTATCAGCGACAGCATTGCAATGACTATTCCAAGCGTCAGATGATATCCCGGGATAACTCTGGTCTTCTTTGCGTTATTAAGTTTATCCTTCTTGCCATTTTCCTCTGCTGCCATCTCGTCTTCCAATCCATTTTAATAATCATATATCTCGTCAAACTTTGCACCGTCATCGAAGAAATCCTCATAGGCTTTGTCCCAGCCTCCGAAATCATCTATGGTCCACTGCTTGATGTCCAGATCAAATACGTCTGCATACTCTGCAAGTATCTTCTCATTTGTCGGGCGATAGCCGCTCTCAGCCTCAAGCCTCTGAGCGTCATCGCTGTACAGGTACTTCAGATACTCTGTGCTGACCGACTCTGTTCCATTGTGCTTTGCGTTGTCATCGACAACCGCCACACTCGGCTGAGCCAGTATACTCACCGACGGATTAACTATCTCGTAATCCTCCGGGTATTCCCTCAGGGTTGCTATCGCCTCATTCTCCCAGGCAATCAGTACATCACCCTTGCCATTCTCCACAAATGTGGTCGTCGAACCTCTGGCTCCCGAATCCATGACCGACACATTCTGATAAAGCTTCTTCATAAACTGCCATATATCAGCTTCATCGCTGTATGTAGTTCTGGCATAGGCAAGAGCCGCAAGGAAATTCCAACAGGCTCCGCCGCTACTCTTCGGATCAGGTGTTATGACTTCCACATCGTCCTTCACCAGATCGTTCCAGTCCTTTATATCCTTAGCATTTCCCTTTCTCACCAGGAACACGATAGTGGATGTGTAGGGTGCTGAATCCTTGTCAAATTCATCTATCCAGCCCTTATCTATCAGACCATTTGCCGATATGAGGTCAATGTCATGCTCAAGTGCCAGTGTGACAACATCCGCATTACAGCCCTCCACAACCGATCTGGCCTGTGAACCGGAGCCTCCATGAGACTGGATGACCTTGATGTCCTGTCCGTACTGCTCTTTGTAATACTGTTCAAACATGTCATTGTATCGCTCATACAGCTCCCTCGTCGGGTCATACGAAACATTTGTAATTGTGATAACATCGTCCTTCTTCCCGCCACAGCCGGCCGCGCCCATCGCCAGCACCGCCACCATGGACAGAAGCAATACTCTCTTTCCAAGTCTCATATTTTTTCTCTTTCTCATAAATAGGTCAATTCATCCAATGAGCAATAATTGCTGCAACGATATTAACTTCTGCTATACAGTTTTGACATCATCCAAGGAGGGACATACGAAGTCGCCGGTCCTTAGGTGACGCCTTAGGCGGCACCTTAGTACCGTTGCAGACTGAGTCGAGCGAAAGCGCTCCCGACTGGATATGTCAAATACTGTATACAGTTCACAACCTCCAGGCAATTATTGCGGTCTACAGGTTAAACAGTGATGTTGAGAGGTATCTCTCTCCTGTATCCGGGAAAAGAACCACAATAGTCTTGCCCTCGTACTCAGGTCTCTTTGCAAGCTCAGTTGCCGCATAGAGTGCCGCACCTGCGGATATTCCAACCAATACACCATCTGTCTTTGCTATTTTTCTCGCTGTGTCAAATGCGTCATCGTTCTGGATCCTGATGATCTCGTCCACGATGCTCAGATCCATGACGCCAGGTATAAATCCGGCTCCGATTCCCTGGATCTTGTGTGGGCCAGGTGCTCCGCCTGAGAGAACCGGTGAATCAGCAGGCTCAACTGCAATCAGCTTGACATTTGGATTGTGCTCCTTGAGTCCGCTTCCTGTTCCTGTAGCTGTTCCGCCTGTTCCTACTGCTGATACAAATGCATCAACCTTTCCGTCTGTATCTCTCCAGATCTCCTCCGCCGTTGTCTTCTTGTGGATAGCAGGATTTGCCTTGTTCTCAAACTGCTGTGGGATGAATGCATTTCCATACTGCTCCTTGAGCTCATTTGCCTTGGCGATGGCTCCCTTCATTCCTTCTCTTCCAGGTGTTAATACGATCTCAGCACCGAGAGCTGAAACAATCTTTCTACGCTCAACACTCATGGTGTCCGGCATTGTAAGTATCAGGTGAAGGCCCTTTGCCGCTGATACAAATGCAAGTCCGATTCCTGTATTTCCTGATGTAGGCTCAATGATGACTGTCTCCTGGTTGATGAGACCATCCTTGATTCCCTGCTCGATCATGGCTGCTGCCACACGATCCTTTACTGAGCCAAGTGGGTTGAAATACTCAAGCTTTGCAACGATGTGTGCCTTGAGTCCAAGCTCCTTCTCATAATTTGTGAGCTCCAGAAGTGGAGTGTTTCCTATAAGTTCTGTTAACTGTGATGCTATCTTTGCCATGATTTTGTTTCCTTTCTTTTTTTACTTTTTTGAAGTCTCTATGTTCTTTCTTGATTCTTTACTATCTTTATATACTGTACATTATTTTCTATATAATTCTTAACAGGCCATCTGATAAATCTTTTCCTCTATTGCTCCTGCCAGTGCTGCATGGCCCTCAGGATTCATGTGTTCCTGATCTGCCTCGCTGCTGTCCGCCACGGATGATGCCGCCAGGAATTCCACACCAAACTCATCGGCTATCTTCCTGTACACATCTGTGAGTTTTCTTGACACCTCAACGGATTCCGGTGAGAACTCAGGATCAAATTCATCCTTCCACACCTGCTCGCCCAAATGTATCGGCGATACGAGAAGTATCCTGCTGTCCGCTGAATACTGTTTTGCCTGAATGAGCAGTCTCCGTATTCCCTTGCCTATCACATCCGGCGATGCCGAGAACACTGTCTTACAGTCATTTGTTCCAAGCATGATCACTATATTCTCCGGTTTGTGTGTCTCCAGCAGAGTAGGGAACAGCGACACGCCCTTTCTTCCCTGTCTCAGTGGATCCTCGAACACTGTTGTTCTTCCACAGAGACCTTCCTCTATGATCCTTATATCTTTATTTGCCAGCTTCTGCTGCAATATACTGGTCCATCTGATCCCCCAGGGAAATCTCTCACCATTCTCAGGATTGTATCCCCATGTATTGGAATCTCCAAAGCACAACACCTGTTGCATGTGTCCACCTCCTGTCTATTGAACCTCGCTCTGTTCAATGGATTTCATCATCAATCCACATATATCCTATCTGATATGTAGTAATTATCTGTCAACATGTTGGAGTATACAACTTATTTCCTACTATGTCAATAGGGATTATGTGCTTTTATTGTTTAAAAAAAGAGTGAAGATGTAAAAAATATCATCTCCACTCCTTTATAAAGCACATATCCAGCCGTTAATCCTCTGCATTAGGATCACAATCTCTTACATACACATCAACCGAACTACCGCTTACTTTTATGTAATATGACTTTCCAGCTTCACAGTTATAGCTCATGTAAAAATCTTTTTTATTTGTTGTCTTGCTATGCTCTGCATCGTCCACTTCCATGAGCAGATTTTTGTTCTCATCATATAAGTATCCCTTTGGATCACCGTATGAAACAGAATAAAAATAATATGTTCCTGTTTTCTTTGGCACATACCTGTAATACATTCCAACTTCTGCATATACATCGTTAAAATTGCCAAAGTCAATAGCAAATTCATTCACATCCGCAGTTAACGTGGTCGTCTTACTGGTCACTTTTGCTGATATCACACCACGCTTACCTGAACCTTCCGCTGTCAGCTCATATGTTCCAGGAACAAGATACACATATCCGTTCCAGCCACATATTCTACCATATTCATCTGTCCATCTGCCCAGATCGTCAACCGTGCACTTTTCATTGTTAGATTTGACCGCAATCTTTGTTACATCCGCCGCAAGATCCACTTTATTCTCCCCAACGCCAAATGTACGATTGCCGATATAAGTCACATCGTCCCCAATTTTAATTTTCACATCATATGTTCCAGGAATAATTGACATATAATATTGTCCATTACGATCTACTGTAGCAAATTCACTGTTAAGTTCGTATTGGACTGAATTATCTTTGTTTATGATAATAACACTTGCCCCATCCAGTATATTGCCATTTTTATCTCTGACATACCCCATAAGAGTTGATCCAAGTATAGTTTTTATCACACAACCAACTATGGTACTTATTTTTTCGTTGTTGGCATCTGTTATTTTTACTTTGAGATTATATGTACCTTCTTCTTCTAATTTACCGGTTATTTTTCCTTTTGAATCAATGCTGAGATTATAACTTTCTCCGACAAAACTGTATGTATAACTTCCGGAACCGCCAGCCACAGCTGCAATACTATTGTTGATCCTACAGATATGGCTGTTACGTCCCATAATTTTAAATACTGGTTCATAATTTCCTGCAATCGTTGTCTGGCTGTATATATTCCATGAAATTTCATAAGTGTCCACATTTCCCAGTTCATCGACTGCTTTAACAGTTGTCACAGTCGTTCCCGCCTTAGTCGGTTTTCCACTGAAATAAACCTTATTGGCATCTCCTGGATCCACCTTGTATTTCACGCCGGCAGGGAGGCCCACTACATTGATCACACATATGCCCTTATAACCTTCAATGCTATTTACATCCAGAGTCTTATTCATACCAACATTCTGCTCACACTTATAGGATACATAAATCGTTCTATTATTCACGTCTCCAGAATAATATGTCTCAATTTTAGAATTACCTGTACCCGTAAGTCCCTTTATATATATGCAGATTCTTGCCTTTCTTGACAATGTATAGCCTCTTCTCAGTGCAATCGTATAGTTCTTATTGTCTTTTGTTGTAACACTGTCAAATGGAATATTGTAATTATAATTACCATTCATCACTGTACTCGCCTTGATTGAAAAACTTGAGGACGTCAGTTTCTGTTCAGATGACAGCGTAAGTTTAACTGTACGAGGGTTACTCATCATTGCCGATACAATTGTGACTGGTTTTTCGACCGTTATTTTGTATGTCGCCTTCTTACCTGTGCCATCTGTAGCCTTTGCTGTTATCACTGCTGTTCCTGCAGCAACCGCATATACTTTTCCTTCAGAATTTACCATGGCTACCTTATCATTTGAAGAACTCCATGCACATTTCTTATTGGTTGCATCTGACGGCTTTATAACTGGGCTGAGCTGCATCGTTTTGCCTACATACAGCCTTCCACTTATTTTGCTGAATTTTAATGATGTTATCGGTGCCTTTACTGTTACCTTGCAGACTGCTTTCTTTCCTGAACCGTCAGCAGCCACTGCTGTGATAGTCACTTTTCCGCCTTTTACCGCTGTGACCCTGCCTGTAGCACTTACCTTTGCGATCTTGGAATTGCTGCTTTTCCAGATAACCTTCTTATTGCTGGTTGTGTTAGGTCCTACTGTCGCCTTTATCACTGCCGACCTGCCCTTCTTGATCGTCAGCGCAGATTTGTTCACCTTGACTCTTGTGGCCGGCTGTCCGACTGTGACCTTCACCACCTTCTTGATCTTCGCATTTGACTTGAGAGAGATCGTGATATTTGCACTACCCTTTTTCACTGCTTTTATCTTGCCTGCAGAAGATACTGTCACGATCTTTTTATTGCTTGTTGAGAATTTCAGATTGCCTGAAGTCGTATTTGTCTTCAGTGTAAATGTTTTCCCCACCTTGAGTGTAAGAGTATTACTTGGAAGATTCTTCACCGTGATACTCTTGACGGTTGATGTGGCCGCCGCATTTGCCGGAATGCTGACACCTGTAAATGTCAATGCAAATGCAAGGATCACCGCAATGACCGCCATAAACCTGTTACTTCTTTTCATAAAGTTCCTCCTTTTTCCTTAAAACATAACCTTTCCTTTTTAATACACCATATCACAATTATGAATTATGCGCATTTTTTTGTCAATCTCGCAAAATTCCCTATTATTTTGTATAAAAAGGCGAAAAGCCGGATATACAATACACTTATTGTATCCCCGGCTTTTCGCCAGTTCTTAATATTCTAATTAAATATACTTAATAACACTTTTTACAAGGAGTATATCCCATGCTCTCTGCATAACTCTTTGATACCTTTGTCGGTCCGTTCATGCCACTACATGTCGATCTGCTGTGGTACTTCTTTCCTGTTCTCGGTATCCATACATCATTTCCAGAACCTGTTCCAATCGATCCCTGTGAACCATTTCCACTTCCGGAATTTCCAGAACTGTCGGAACTTGTGTTGTTCTTTGGTGGTGTATATTTCTGTTTTACAACCTTTATATTTGACCATTTGCCATAATAGGTTTTTACTTTTCCTTTTACCCTGACCTGTCTGAACGCTCTGACTTTTATGGTGTACGATGTCCTGTAAGTGTCAAGCAGAAGTGTTCTTGATGTTTTTCCCCTTACCGAAACCTTTCTGTACACAGAACTGTTCGTCTTTCTAAATGCCACCTGGTAACCTGTGGCGTTTTTCACACTCTTCCATGACACAAATATCTCATCATGCCAGTAATTTGCCTTTGCGCTCTTTATTGTCACCTTTGCAGGAGTTGTGGCCGCCTGAACCTCCGTCGAGCCAGATGCAAAAGCCCCGGCAAACAACATGGAAAATGCAACCATTAACACGACTACTTTTCTCATTAGTTTGTTCATAATATGATCCTCCTCACTATAATATGTGCATATCCCGTCTACGCAACTACAGCTATCATATTACTTATTATATCACTTTCCAATATATATACAAACTGTATACTGACATTATCACCACAAAAGTTAATTACCCGATTTCGGATTAGTAGTCGATATATATACATCACATGCGGATCTGATTACGGATATATAATATGTCTTGCCCGCAACACATTTATAACTCATGCAAAAATCATTTTTATTAGTTGACAGGTCGTGCTTTACATCATCCACTGCTGCCAGAATTTTTCTGTTCTCATCATACAGATATCCATACGGATCTCCTGTCGAAATTGAATAGAAGTAATATGTGCCCGTGGTTTTTGGAACAAATTTGTATAACTCTTCTTTTTCTGCATAAAATGAGGTTTTATCGCCAATCTCGATCACATCCTCAGACATTTTTGCTGTGACTGAAACTGCCTTTCTGTCTACCTTTGCAGTTATCACTCCCCGCTTACCCATTCCTTTGGCCTTAAGTGTATATGATGTTCCTGGGACAAGATAAACATACCCATTTGTACCGCATTGTCTGTCATATTCATCATACCATGCTCCGATATCATCAACAGAATACTTGGCATTGTCAGGATTTACAGTAAGTTTTAATACATCTGATACAAAGTTTCTGCCAGTCTCAGACTTGTCAAATTTCTGATTATACAGATATGTGCTGTCATCTCTTATGGATATTACCACTTTGTATGTACCAGGGAACAGATCCATCGAATATGAGCCATCATTTCTTGATGTAGCACCATTCCACGCAAGCTTATAAGGAGTTGCTTTATCCTGATTGTAGAACTTGATCGATACCCCGTTCAGGTTATTTCCATTTATATCCTTGACATACCCCTCAACCTTGATCGCCTTTTTAGCATTTATCTCACAGTTAACTGTGGTGCTGATCTTCGTATCGTTGTCATCCGTTATCTTTACCTTCAGGTTATATGTTCCCTCCTGATAAATTTTTCCTGTGACCCTTCCTGTTATATCAACACTCAAGCCATAGTCATCCCCGTCTATGCTATAAGTGTATTTCCCTGAACCGCCTGCGACAGATGCAGGCTTCACACTTACTGAATAATATTTATCATCCGTGCCTATCATGCCGTATTGAGGTATATAATACGCCGCGATCACCGACGAACTGCTGACATTCCATGTGATTATGTATGTAACTATATCCCCCAGCTCATCAACAGACTTAATTGTTGTTTTCGTTGTTCCTGTCTTTCTCACTGTTCCACTGAAACTGATCGCGTTACTTCCATCCGTTTTTATTGCATATTTCACACCATCAGGGAGCTTGTCTACAGTAAATTTACATATTCCTCTTGCGCGATCCACTGTAAATTCTCTGCTGAATGACTCATTCTGTTCAAGTTCATAAGTCATATAAACCCTTCTATTTGAATGATCCTTGGAATAATATGTCTCAATACTTGACTTACCTGTGCCATACAGTCCATCTACATAGACACAGACTCTCACATAATCGCTTAATGAGCATCCTCTTCTCAGCGCTATGGTGTATGTTTTATTGTCCTTTGTCGTCACGCCGTCCAATGGAATGGTATAGTTATATGTTCCATTCAGTACCGTGCTCGCCTTTACAACAAAACTGGAAGCCGGAAGTTTCTGACTTCCCGATAATGTAACCTGCACAGTTTGTGGGTCACTGACAGTTGCAGATGCTATGGTGTTCGCTTTCGCAACTGTGACTTTGTATGTCGCCTTCTTACCTGTGCCATCTGTAGCCTTCGCTGTTATCACCGCTGTTCCTGTAGCAGCTGCATATACTTTTCCTTCAGAATTTACCATGGCTACCTTATCATTTGAAGAACTCCATGCACATTTCTTATTGGTTGCATCTGACGGCTTTATAACTGGGCTGAGCTGCATCGTTTTGCCTACATACAGCCTTCCACTTATTTTGCTGAATTTTAATGATGTTATCGGTGCCTTTACTGTTACCTTGCAGACTGCTTTCTTTCCTGAACCGTCAGCAGCCACTGCTGTGATAGTCACTTTTCCGCCTTTTACCGCTGTGACCCTGCCTGTAGCACTTACCTTTGCGATCTTGGAATTGCTGCTTTTCCAGATAACCTTCTTATTGCTGGTTGTGTTAGGTCCTACTGTCGCCTTTATCACTGCCGACCTGCCCTTCTTGATCGTCAGCGCAGATTTGTTCACCTTGACTCTTGTGGCCGGCTGTCCGACTGTGACCTTCACCACCTTCTTGATCTTCGCATTTGACTTGAGAGAGATCGTGATATTTGCACTACCCTTTTTCACTGCTTTTATCTTGCCTGCAGAAGATACTGTCACGATCTTTTTATTGCTTGTTGAGAATTTCAGATTGCCTGAAGTCGTATTTGTCTTCAGTGTAAATGTTTTCCCCACCTTGAGTGTAAGAGTATTACTTGGAAGATTCTTCACCGTGATACTCTTGACGGTTGATGTGGCCGCCGCATTTGCCGGAATGCTGACACCTGTAAATGTCAATGCAAATGCAAGGATCACCGCAATGACCGCCATAAACCTGTTACTTCTTTTCATAAAGTTCCTCCTTTTTTATGTAACATTCCCTTTTAATACACCATATCATATATTATAAATTATATATTATGCTTGTCAATCTCGCACATGCTATTGAGCATTATTCATACCCACATAAAAAGACGTACGGGTATCCTCTTAATTTCCAGGATACTCTGTGGTTATATATACCATACTGCTGTTTCGTGTAACATTAATATAGTAGACTTTTCCTGCTTCACAGTTATATGACATATAGAAATCGTGGTCATTTCCTGTGCTGATATGCTCCTGCTTGTCATCATCATTAATTGTAAGCACTTCTCCATCTGCATCATAAAGATGTCCATATGGATTATTACCCGATCCAGAGCTTGAATAGATATAGTATGCTGCCGTCATCTTTGGAACAAATCTATAGTATGTTCCCACTGATGCATTTATAGAGGTTCTATCACCAATCTCCTCATAGTCTGTCTTAATATCTGCTACAACATATGAAGTCTTGCGGTTTATCGTTGCGGTTATAGTTCCGGCTAAAGCAACCCCGCGACCTGTAAGTCTGTAAGTACCAGGCGCCAGATAAACGTATGCACCAGCTCCAACGCTGTTGCCATCCTCGTCATACCATGTGCCGATATTCTCTATATTATATCCGTTATCTTTTGATCTAACGGATATCTTTTTTACATCCGACGAATAATTTCTTCCCGAAATGTTTCCGGTAAACCGCTGTGAATATATGTATGTTGTGTCCGAACCCGAATATATCGCTATATCATATGTCCCAGGAACAATATCTACAGAATACGATCCATCTCTTTTTACATCAGAATAACAGTAATATGTATACTCTGTGGATTTGTCCCTATTCGTAAATATAATATATGCATTTGACAATACTTCTCCTGCCACATCCCTGATATATCCCGATACTGTAATTCCCTGTGCAACATTTATCACACAGTCTACAGTTGTGCTGACTCCGGCATTATCGGAATCCGTTATCCTGACTTTTATATTATAAGTACCAGCCTTATTGATGTAACCCTCCAATTTACCATTACTATAAATATCAAGACCATAAGTATTGCCAACTATATCATAGATATAATTTCCTGAGCCACCAGCTACAGAATTTATATCAGCAGCTACATGCACAGCCGCTCCACTTTCACCACGAGTGCGATAATACCTTGGGCTGTAATAAGCTGATATCACGGAGCTGTTGTATACACACCATGTTACGATAATTGTCATTGTATTACCATACTCATCAACTGCTGTAATTGTCGTGACTGATGTGCCAGACTTGGTTATTTCCCCTGTGAAAGTAATACAGTTGGAACGCATTCCACCTATTGTATACCTCATTCCAGCCGGAACGTCCTTTACAGAAACCTTGAGGTAGCCACTGCCAGATAAATTAACGTCTGTATTCACATTCGCATTCTGCTCAATTGCTCTGGCTTCATAATATGTCTTATTATACTTTCCGTCAGAATAATATGTCTCCACCTTACCGGTTCCTGTTCCTATAAGTCCACTTACGTACACACATATTCTGTCCGAAGATGAAAGCCTGTTCTCCTTGTTTAACCTGATCGTGTATTTTTTATTGTCTCCTGTAGACACACTTTCAATCGGAATGCTCTTGTTGTATATGCCGCCATTTAATGTGTTCTTTACTTTAACAGCAAAATTTGATGCTGTCAGCTTCTGTGCAGATGACAATGTAACATTTATTGTCTGCCTGTTATCCACCTGCGCCGAAGCAATCTTCACAGCATTTAGAACTGTCAGCTTATATTTTACTGTCTTTTTTGTTCCGTCTGTAGTTGTTGCTGTAATCACTGTGGTTCCAGCGCCAACAGCCACAACGAGTCCGGATGAACTTACCATAGCGACCTTATCATTCGAAGACTTCCAGGTACACTTCTTGTTTGTTGCATCTGCCGGTGCAATGACTGGGTTTAACTGTTCTGTTTTTCCCACATACATCTTACCGCTGCCCTTTTTGAACTTTATAGAAGTTACATACGCCTTGACTGATACCTTACAACTTGCCTTCTTGCCGGAACCATCTGCAGCTACTGCTGTGATGACTGCTGAACCGCCTCCGGCTGCTGTTATCCGTCCTCTGGAATTAACCTTAGCAACCTTTATATTGCTGCTCTTCCATACGACCTTCTTATTGCTTGCCTTGCTTGTTCCAACAGAAGCCTTTACCACAGCACTTTTTCCTTTTACCAGCGTCAGCTTGCTTTTAGTAAGCTTTACACTCGTGACAGGCTGTCCTGCAGTTACCGTAATAACCTTCTTTACCTTAGGATCAGCCTTCAGCGACATTGTAATCTTAGCTGTCCCATTTTTTACATTTCCTGCTTTGATCACTCCCGCAGTTGTCACGGTTGCTATCCTTCTGTTGCTGGTTACGAATTTCAGCTCTTTCGCCGCCACATTTGTCTTAAGAGCAAATGACTTTCCCGCCTTGAGCGTAAGTGTGCCGGCTGGCAGATTGCTCACAGTGATGCTCTTTACAACCGTGTTTTTTGCCGTAGCCGCCGTTGTAGCTGCCAGCGCAGTTCCCGGAACATTCATACCTGAAAATATCAGTGCAAATGCAAGAATGACCGCCACAGCCTTCATGATTTTTCTGTACCCTTTCATAACACTCCTCCTGATTTAATAAAAAATCCGCTATACTTCATAAAATCAGTATAGCGGACTTTATTTTATTAATCTACCATCAAATACTATCAATGAGTTTTTCGCTGTCATCACACATCCTGTATCCCACGCCCAGCTCATTGATGATAAAACTCTTCTTGCCCGGCTTCACTCCGAACTTCTTTCTTATATTCGCCATATTGACCTGAAGTCTCTTGGTGCTTCCCATGTCATTGTAGCCCCAGACCTCCTTGACTATAAAACTGTATGTAAGCATCTTGCCCGGATGTCTGGACAGAAGATCGACTATGTTGTACTCAGTCTGAGTCAGCTTGATCTCCTCATCCCCTATGAACACTCGTCTGGCCTCATAGTCTATGAGCAGATCCCCAGTCTGGAATTTCCCTGTCGGCAGTTCACTGTCATGTGCCTGGTAAAGCACTGTGCGGAGTGCAGATCTGACCCTGGCAACCAGCTCCTCCGAACCAAATGGCTTGGTCACATAATCATTTGCCCCGAGATTTAACGCCTCAACTTTATCCTTCTCATCTGATCTGGCAGACAGGACTATGACCGGTGTAAAATCCGTCTTCCTTATCTCTGTGAGGAACGATATACCATCCTTATCCGGGAGTCCGAGATCAAGTATAACTATGTCAGGCCTATGAGACGCATACATCATAAGTCCGCTCCCGCAGGATGTGGCTATGATCGTCTGATAACCATTTGCCTGCATCAGGGTATCCAGCAGGTTGTTGATATTTTGTTCATCTTCTATTATCAAGACTTTGTATTTGTTATTGCTCATCCGTAACCTCCTCTATCTTCAGTGTAAACCTGAATACTGCACCACCTTCCGCGGAATTGTATGCACTTATATCACCTCCATGTGCTTTTATGATGGTCGCACATACCGACAGACCTATTCCGGCATTTCTTCTCGGCCTGCAGTCCGCGGACACCTCATCAGAGCTGTCCCCCAGAAGGCTTCCATCAAACAGGTGTTTCAACCTATCCTCCGGTATTCCATCGCCATCATCCTGTACCTCAAACACAACCCTGTCGCCATCGCATTTCACATTCAATGCCAGATTCTTCATTCCCTCTGCATGCTGTACTGCATTCTCAAGGATATTGATGATAACCTGCTCTATGAGAATTGCATCCATTGGTATGATGACCAGCTCATCGGGCAGATCGACTTCTACCTCCTGATCAGGATATCTCTTTGCAAATTTGATAAGCACCGAATCTATCAGCTCATCCAGGGCTATCGGGGTCTTTATGAGATTAATGTCTCCGTCTAGCCTCGTTACGGACAGCAGATTCTCAACCATACGATAAAGCCACTGGGAATCCTGTTGTATTCCCCTGAGCATCTTCTCCTTCTGCTCATCCGTAAATTCGCTGCCACTCTCTATAAGTGCCGAGCTGGCCCCGTAAATGGTGGTAAGCGGAGTTCGAAAATCATGCGACACTGCACGCAGCAGGTTCGCCCTCATTTTCTCCATCTCACTTTCTTTCTTGAGCATTTCCTGATGCTTTATCTTACTTGTAAAACCACAGGTGATAAACGCTATGGCTATCATGATTATCGCCGATGTGATATTTTCAGGTATCAGGAAATCTATCTTGAAATACGGAAATGTAAATGCAAAATTCACTATTATCACACTGACTACAGATGCCAGTATTCCATACACATATCCGTCAGTGAACACCGATATCAAAAATACCGAAAACACCATGACGGCCGGTATCAATATGTCTGTAGTAAATGTTGTCTTTATTATCAGACACAATCCAACCCCTATGGCTATCATCACCAGCATCAACAGCGCATTTTTTATAATGTCCTTACATTTACACCCCTTATTTTTTTTGCTTTTTTGTATATTTATTTTTTTCATATGTATCAATCCCTTTTGGATTATTTTAAAGAAAGCGCCACCAGTACACCTCATGTCACAAACGACATAGATCTTACCAGCGGCGCCCGCTTTCACACATTCAAGTGAAGTATATCATGCCTATAGTTAAGATGCAGATAAAGAATATCTACGATATGTGGAGCAGGCGCATTCCGATGCGCTTCGCGCAGCGCCCGCATTATCATAAGGAATCCACCCTTATGATATATTCTTTAACGCTTCTTCAAGGGTGTGCCATCCGAGGACCGCACACTTTACTCTGGCCGGCATGTGCGCTATATCCTTGAGCGCTGATGCCTCCTCAAGCTGGTCTATCTCCTCGTCTGTAGCCTCTCCCTGTATCATCTTCAAAAAGAGCTGCCCAAGCTTCAAGGCCTCCTCCTTGGTCTTTCCTATGATCATTCCAAGCATTATATCTGCCGACGCCTGGGATATAGCACATCCGTCTCCCACGAATGATCCATCCTCGATGACTCCGTTCTCAACCTTCAGTTTAAGCCAGATGTCATCACCGCAGTTGGGATTTACACCCTCCAGCACAACATTTGCTGCAGGAAGATCATATTTGAATTCAGGTCTCATATTGTGCTCTGTAAGGATCTCATTATAAAAGTTCCTGTTCTGAATATTATTCTGCATATCCCATTCTCCTTCTCACATTTGCTACACTCTCCACAAATGCATCTACCTCTTCATCTGTATTGTAGAACATAAAACTTGCCCTTGTCGTGTTGTACACGCCAAGGTGTACAAGCAGTGGCTGTGCGCAGTGATGTCCAGCCCTCACATCTATTCCATCCGCAGCCATGATCTCGCTGACATCATGCGGATGTACATTGTCTATGGTGAACGCCACTATTCCGGTGTGGTTCTCCGGCTTATCTGAACCGATGACATGCACATGAGGAAGCTTTGCAAGTCCCTCCATGGCACGGGTCGTGAGCTCCAGCTCTCTCTTTTCTATATAGTCAAATCCAACCTCTTTGATGTAGCCTATAGCAGCCGCAAGTCCCGCGGCTCCTGCCGCATTGACTGTACCAGCCTCAAACTTGTGAGGCAATTCCGCATATACAGCGCCATCCCTTGAAACTGAATCTATCATCTCTCCACCTGACATGAATGGAGGCATCGCGTCAAGCAGTTCCTGTCTTCCGTATAACACTCCTATTCCCATAGGTCCCATCAGCTTGTGGCCTGAGAATGCAAAGAAATCAGCGCCAAGCTCATGCACATCTATAGCCATATGCGGTGTACTCTGTGCGCCATCGACAACGACAACCGCGCCAAAGCTGTGTGCTCTGTCAGCCATCTTTCTGACCGGATTCACACATCCGAGGACATTTGACACATGTCCGACAGCAAGCAGCTTTGTGTGCTCGTTGATTCCCGCATTGATGGTCTCGTCAGTCAGCGTTCCATCCTTCTCACAGTCGAGATATCTGAGAGTTGCGCCTGTGACTCTGGCTGCCATCTGCCATGGAAGCATGTTGCTGTGGTGCTCCATGATCGTAACTGCTATCTCGTCACCAGCCTTAAGGTTATTCAGCGCGTAGCTGTATGCCACAAGGTTAAGGCTCTCTGTGGTATTCCTGGTGAAGATTATCTCCTTCTCAGAGTCAGCGTGAATGAAGTCCCTGACTACCTTTCTGGCACTCTCATACTTCTCTGTCGCCTCAAGGCTGAGCGGATAGAATCCTCTGAGTGGATTCGCATTGCTCTTCTCATAGAACTCTCTCTCAGCGTCTATGACAACCTGTGGCTTCTGTGCTGTGGCCGCATTGTCTATATAAGCTGTGTCATTGTTTCTCAACAGAGGAAAATCCTCTCTATAATTCCTGTCTGTCATATTCCATTACCTCCGCAAGCTGCTTCTCCACCAGCTTCTCTGTGTTCTCGTCCTGGATCTTGCGGTAGAGGACCTCCATCTTGCCCTTGGTCATCATGTCCTCGGCTGTCTCCATATCGATTCCCCTTGACGCGAAGTAGAATAAAGTATCCTCGTCAAGCTCACCGATGGTCGCTCCATGTGACCCCTCCACATTCTCCTCTGCACAGAGGATAAGCGGAATAGTCTTGTTCACCACATCATCGCCGAGCAGCAGTACATTCTCAGTCTCAGCGCCCTTCGAATCCGATGAACCTGTCTTGAAATCTATCGAACCTCTGAATATCTTCTCCGCAGCATCCTTAAGTGTTCCATCCACCTGTATGTTGCAGTTGGTCTTCTTGCCTATATGGTTAACCACAAGGTTGATATCTATGACCTGCTTCTTCTGGCCAAGGTAACCTATATCCATGTTGGTTGAAGCACGCTTACCAATGAGCTCAGTTCTCACGCCGTTGTACAGATTGCCCTTGCCGATAAATATCTGAAGCACATCTAGCTGTCCGTTCTCCGCACACTCACTGCCAACATCGTTGAGTATGGTCGTGTTCTCATCCTGCATAAATATCTGTACAAGACGTATGTGTGCGTCCTTCTCTATATTAAAACGCGTACGGAATGCCAGGCTGCCGCCCTCCGCATTCTCGCCAAATGTCTCTATGACTGTCATGTCTGAACCTGCATCTGCCTGCACGTAAGCATAACCGCTGCTGCCATTTGCCCCGGTTCCATTTATCAGCACGTGCACTGTCTGCCCTTTATTGGTCTCGTCCGCAACGAGTACACTTCCTGCTGCCTGCTGTGCGAAGAGTACGTCCGCATCTCTTCCTGCACCAGTCTCTATTCCATCGAAATCAGAAGCCTGCTTATCAGCTTCCTTGCCGCCATCTATCTTCACACTGCATCCCGCCATGTCCGGATTCCAGTTAAGTGCTGTGTCGTTCATGCGAAGCCAGTACCATGTCTTTGCCGGGAGCTTGTTGATCTTCATCTCGTTATTGTTCTCCATGTCACCGCACCTCCTTAACCTATGCTGCCCTTCATCTCAAGACGGATGAGGTTGTTCATCTCAAGAGCATACTCAAGCGGCAGCTCCTTCGATACATTGTCTGCAAATCCACTGACGATACATGCTCTCGCGTCTTCTTCACTCATTCCTCTGGACATCAGGTAGAACACAGCCTCGTCACTGATGCTTCCTATCTGTGCCTCATGTCCCACATTTACCTTCTTGGTTCTGATATCCATGGCCGGTATGGTGTCCGAACGTGATATCGAATCAAGCATAAGTGACTGGCAGGAAACTGCTGCCTTGGAGTTCTCAGCCTCCTTTGTCACTACAACTGATGAACGGAATGTGCTTATACCCCCGTCCTTGGAGATAGACTTTGTGTTGATATATGAGCTTGTGTCAGGTGCCGCATGAACTACCTTCGCTCCTGTGTCAAGGTTCTGTCCCTTACCGGCAAATGTAACTCCGGTGAACTCCATCCTGGCGCCCTTGCCCTTGAGCACGCTCATCGGGTAAAGGTATGACACATGTGATCCAAATGAACCCGATACCCACTCGATGGTTCCACCCTCTTCAACGCGAGCTCTCTTGGTGTTCAGGTTGTACATGTTCTTGGACCAGTTCTCTATGGTTGAATATCTGAGCTTTGCGTTCTTGCCGACAAACAACTCCACACAGCCTGCGTGAAGGTTCGCCACATTGTACTTCGGTGCCGAACATCCCTCTATAAAGTGGAGGTCTGCTCCCTCATCTACTATGATGAGTGTGTGCTCAAACTGACCCGCGCCCGCTGCATTAAGTCTGAAGTATGACTGAAGTGGGATCTCAACCTTTACTCCAGGTGGCACATATACAAATGAACCGCCTGACCACACAGCTCCGTGAAGTGCTGCAAATTTGTGATCATGAGGGGTGACAAGCTTCATGAAATGCTTCTGCACCATGTCTGCATACTCACCTGTGAGTGCACTCTCCATATCAGTGTACACAACTCCCATGTCCGCAACCTCCTGACGGACATTGTGATATACGAGTTCTGAATCGTACTGTGCACCAACTCCCGCAAGGGATTTTCTCTCAGCCTGAGGGATTCCAAGTCTCTCAAATGTATCCTTGATATCCTCAGGAACTTCATCCCAGCTGCCCTTCATCTTGGTATTTGGTCTTACGTAAGTAACTATATTGTCAATATCCAGTCCCTCGATGGATGGGCCCCAGTCAGGCACCTGCATATTGTTGTATATCTGTAAAGACTCAAGTCTGAAATTCTGCATCCATGCCGGATCATGTTTCTCCTTTGAAAGCTGCTCAACTATCTCAGGTGTGAGACCAGCTTTAAGCTTATAGGCATCTTTGTCATCATACTTGAAGTCATATATATTTCTGTCTATGTCCTCTACATATGTCTTTTCCTTCATCTTCTATATCCTTTCATACTCTGCAAATCCAGACTCGTTGATCTTGTCCACAAGTGATGCGTCACCAGTCTCTATGATCTTGCCCTCAACCATGACATGTGTGTAGTCAACGGTGAGTGACTCAAGGATCTTGGTGCTGTGTGTGATGATAAGCAGACTTCCCTTGCAGTTCTTCTGGTATTCCTCGATACCTGCTGATACTGTACGGACTGCATCAACGTCAAGTCCTGAATCTGTCTCGTCAAGGATTGCCAGTGATGGCTTGAGCATCAGAAGCTGAAGTATCTCTGCCTTCTTCTTCTCACCACCTGAAAATCCCACATTCAGGTCTCTCTCCGCATAAGATGGATCCATCTGAAGGATCTCCATGGTTCTCTCAAGCTCCTTCTTGAAATCCCAGAGACGGATTCTCTTGCCGGTCTTCTGCTCAAGGGCATTTCTTATAAATGAGCTGAGTGTCACACCAGGCACCTCTAGAGGATTCTGGAATGAGAGGAATATTCCTGCCTTTGCACGCTCATTGACAGCCTCTTCTGTGATGTTCTTACCATCAAACCATATCTCGCCCTCTCTGACTGTATATCTAGGATTGCCCATAAGTGCATATCCAAGGGTTGACTTTCCGGTTCCATTAGGTCCCATAAGTACATGTGTCTCACCCTTGCCTATCTCCAGGTTCACACCGTGAAGGATCTGTTTATCCTCAACATCAACATGTAAATTCTTAACTTCCAATAATTTTTTATCTGACATCAGTCTGCCTCCTTTTATACCAAGCCCGGCAATTGCTTTATCACTGCTATATCCGGCGATTCAATTGTCCCGCTTTAATTATCTTTTTGCTTGTATCAAATTACTCTGCTCATTCCACATTTCTGGCTATATCCGCCAGTGTCTTACCCTGGAAATAATCCTGTATCAACTCCGCCAGTCCCTGCCATATCGGCAAAGTGTAGCACTGTCCGGATCTGTCACAGGTCATTGCGCTGTTCTTCATGCATGCCACCGGGGCAAGTCCACCTTCCGTGAGTTCAAGTATCTCCCACAGTGTATATTCCTCAGGAGCCTTTTTGAGTCTGTAGCCTCCGCCATGTCCGCTGGCTGCCTCTATCAGATTTGCCTTGGACAGCATGCGCATTATACTCTCCAGATACTTCTGGGACAGTTCCTCTTTCTGAACTATTTCTTTTAACGGAATGAATCTGCCGTCGTGGTTTATGGCAAGGTCTGCCATGACCCTCAGGGCATATTCTCCCTTTGAAGAAATCACCATATCTGTAAATCCTCCTTACATATGAGTGTGATCACATTCCAGCCGCAAATACACGGTCATTCCAGTCATCACCCTCATCCGCCATTTTGGGGCGTAATAAGTCAATATCTGACTCGCAAAAATAGGATATTCCCATTTACCTACTATGTCAATAGGTTAATACACAAAAAATAATAGAAGGTGTGGCAGCCTTCCATTATTTTCCATTATTTTGTCTTTTTCAAGCATTTTATATAATTTATCCGTGCAGCAGTCTACTCATGATATGTTATTATCAGCCCGTCTTTTCCCATATAATAGCTGCACAGCCCGCTTGCAGGTACGACGCTCACATCCGTGTCGAGCCATTCAGCCTTGATAAGATGCCCCAGCTTTTCTGCTCCCTCCTCATTCATACAGTGGCTTATGACCAGCTCTCCCCCTGCAAATCCCGTCTCCCGGAGAGTATCTATCAGCTTATCATATGTCTTCTTCATACCTCTGAATTTGTGTCTGAGTTCAATTCGTCCACCAGGTGATGCCACACCTATTGCGGATATATTGAATCTATGAGCCGCATAACCCACAAGCTTATTTAATCTGCCCGCCTTTATCAGGTTGTCCAGACTCCCCAAGGCAAACATTACCTGCGTCTCCCTCACTGCTTTGTCGGCAGCACTTACTATGGCATCAAATGAATCACCTTCATGAATACCTTCATATATTATATTTGTCAGCTGTTCCGGGAGCCCCCCGGCACCACATGTGTTTATCACCGCAATATTCCTGTCCGGATATTTCTCAAGCGCCATATGTCTTGCAGCTATGGCGCTGTTGTAACTTCCCGACAATGCAGCTGACAACGTAAATGCGATAACATTTTCCGCATCCCCCCACGCCTCAAGCCACGCATGGGGTGAAGGGCAGCTAGTTCTTCCGCCTGACCGGCAATTTGCAATATGTTCAAGCATCTTCTCTATATCTATACCCGGTTCGTCTATATAATCTGTGTTATCAACAGATATTACAAACGGAACCTCAGCATAATCTATTCCAGCCAGTCCATCCGGTCCATCCGGCACAAGCAGACTGCAGCCGGAATCTGAAACCAACTTCCATCCATGATCATTTCTTTTCATCTCAACAACACCTCCATGCACAATATGCATCACACAAGTATTATTAGATATTTTTTCTGTATTTATACATTTTAGACATTTTTTCTGGGAGCATAGATTTTACAAAAAAAGGTATGATCAAGCTGCACTCAACGCAACCTGATCATACCTTTTATTTATTATATAAATTATCAATTCTTAACCTTAACAACATCCTTCTTCCTGTACTTCTTCACCTCATACAGCTTCTCATCTGCCATAGTCATGGCATTCTGAAGACCTTTCTTGTTATATTCTACGATCTGACAGTTTCCAAGCGATACACTCACCTTATAAGGCTTATCACAGTGCTCATTAAACTTCTCAAATGAACTGTATACTTCCTCAGCAAATGCATCTGCAGCGTCAGAGTCCTTAAGGCCGAGTACAAGACAGCAATACTCGTCGCCGCCTATTCTGCCTACGATTCCATTATCGCCTACAGATTTGATCAGAATATCTCCTATGGTTTTAAGAGAGAAATCACCCTCATCATGTCCATATCTGTCATTGATGATCTTGAGACTGTTCATATCAGCGTAGAATACCGTAGCCGTCCTTTTCTGCTCCTCACATTCCTTGAGCAGCTGTAATGATCTGTCAAAGAAACCTCGTCTGTTCATGATTCCTGTAAGGGGATCCTGTTTTGACAGATTGTCAAGCATAATGTTGTTTTTTTGCAGGATCGCCATACTCTCCTCAAGGCGCTTCATGATCTCCTCGTTCGTCTTGAGCAGATTGATCATCTTGACAGCAGCTGAGACCTGGTTTCCAAGAAACTCCCCATTCACCAGAACTCCTTCCGTGAGATCACACAGAAGAACTCCATAGAGTATTTCGTTGGAATACAGCGGCAAGAGTACATATATTCCAGCTCCTTCCACACCGAGGCTCTCAAAATCATAGAGATTTGATGATGACACCTTCTGGTTCACAGTGATCACACTGCTGACCTTCTCTTTAAGATCCTTAGTCTTGAGATATAACTGGTCAGGCAGTTCAAATGGCTCACCGATCAGATGTATTATTGGCTCTTTATATAAGAATATAAATGCATTCTCTATGTCCAGCCAGTCCATGGTGCCAAGAATCTCTCCATAACTTCTGTCGTTGCCTCTGTCAAAGCTCAAGACCTTCTGGATAAATGTTTTCATCTTGAACTGAGTTTTATTCCGCTCTTCCCACTGCTCTGAGAGCATATGGTTCATTGAGAGATATCCCTCAATGACATTCTTACTACGTTTTCTTGATCCGCCTTTTTTACAGAATGAATCTCTTCTGATAAACTCAGTAGGAAGTATCTTACTCTCAACCTGCTTGCCATCAATGAGCCTGACCATAAGATTTACAGCCTCTGAGCCAAGTTTTCCCGCGTCTGCACGCACAGTCGAGAGCGTCGGATATATCTGTGTAGCCCACTCAATATCATCGTAACCCATGACTGATATATCTCTTCCCGGCAGAATATCCCTCGCCTTAAGTTCTTCATAAAAACCAGATGCACAGGAATCATTCACACAGAACACTCCCTGCATATCCGGATTTCTGTCCAGAATATCTCTGAAAACCTCTTTTGATTCCGATGTAAGATTGCCCTCCACATAAAGTCCCGGATCAAACTCTATTCCATGAGCCTCAAGCACCTCAATGTAGGTTCTCCTTCTCTCCTTTGCATCATAATTGGAGTCCGGACCGCCTATCATGCCTATTCTTGTATAACCAAGTTCCTCGATCATGTAATTGAGTCCTTCTCTTATGCCTGCTCCATTGTCATATCTGACACAAATCTGATCCGGCTCATCTGCAGCCACTATCACGCACGGCATCTGCAGATATCTTTTCATAAATTCGCTGATACGCTCCTTGGTTGCAAAGCAGCCAATACAACTCGATGCAACAATAACGCCGTCCAGATTCTCATTTGTAGCATAGGAAAACAGTGTCTGATACTGATATTCATAATATATATCTGACGTTTCTGGGTATTCCCGGTCAAGAAACTTACCCGGAATAACAACTATATTGACATCAAGCGTCTTTGCTCTCTCTATAACCCCATGACAGAGCAGCCTCGTAAAATCATCCGTGATTCCACCTACCAGAACACCTATCGTCTTTCTCTTCATAACTATCCCCCTTGACATTCTCTTCCAAAGGCAGGATCTTACTTGCTGACTGTGGATGCTACGATCTCCATATTGCCCTCAAACACTGGGTTGCTGTATCCGTTTGGCAGGATAAAGTGATCACCCTTCTTTATAGCGTTTCCATCCACTGTTCCACTTCCCGCAACTACAGACATGATAAGGAATGGCTTGTCGCCCACATTCAGCTCTGCCTTTCCCTCAACATCCAGCTTGTATACTGTGTAATACTTACAGCTTATAAGCTCACAGAGTTCATTTGCCTTATCTGCCTTGACACTTATAACGCTGTCCTCAACCGGCTTTGCAGGAACTGTTATAACATCTATGCTCTGCTTTACGTGAAGATCTCTAGGCTTTCCATTGCTCAGTCTGTCATAATCATAAACTCTGTATGTGATGTCACTGTTCTGCTGTGTCTCAAGAAGTGTGATTCCTCCTTTGATTGCATGTACTGTACCGGGATCTATCTGAATGAAATCCCCCTTCTTAACAGGGATCTCTCTGATAAATTCCTTCCATTTCTTACCTTCGATCATATCACATAATTCTTCCTTTGTCCTTGCATTATGACCAATTACAAGTGTTGAATCTTCCTTGCAGTCAAGAATATACCAGCACTCCATCTTACCAAATGAACCATTCTCATGCTCTGCTGCGTATGCATCGTCCGGATGCACCTGAATACTCAGATCATCTTTTGCATCGATTATCTTTATAAGCAGTGGAAATCTGACACCATCTATGCCGCCAAACAGCTCTCTGTGGCTGTCCCATAAGTCGGCAAGCGTCTGACCTGCAAACTCGCCATTTTTCACTGTACAGTTGCCATTCTCATGTGCCGCAACTCCCCAGCACTCGCCTATATCATCGCCCTCAACATCATATCCGTATTCTTCTCTGAGCTTTGTACCGCCCCAGATATTGTGCGTAAACACGGGATTTAAAAAAAGTATTTCCTTGTTCATTGTCATTTTCCTCCTTTTGACGTACGGCAATTGTGTGCATATCCGTACGGTGTACACATCCGACTTGTCTGGCTCGGAACGCTCCCGCTCGTTTCGCCCTGCAGCGGATACTAAGATGCCGCTAACACGCCATCTAAGTACCGGCGGGCTCAAATGTCCGAACCATGACAATGTCGAATATGTACACCTGTTACTGATTACACCATTCCCCAATTGCCTGTTCTATATAAGACGGTGAAGAAATCACATTTTTACACTGACCATGACTTCTTCACTCGTCATTTCCATGATAATGTATGTCACTGTTATTTTATTGCATCTGTTGCCTTTTTTTCTACATATTACAGTCTTTTTTCTGCCTTTTTAGTTTTTATGATTGCCAAAACCCTCAGAATCAAATTCAGCCCGGCTTACTGCCAGGCTGTCATAGTCTAAAAGTTTTGGCAATCACCTGCCATTACATTTCTTTTTAGAGGGGCCCCGAAGGCGGCGGGCACCGCCTTGGGAAATGAGAAAAAAATAATACAATTGCCGCGTATGAGTAGGGGCTCATAGCGATCTATAACTAACTATCTTCTACCGATCTCGGTATCAGAAGTTGTTACCACACTGTGTGACTTGATATAATCTACGATCTCATCAAGCTTTGTGAATGCAAGGCCAACATAGCTGTCAGCTGCACCGTAGTAAATGGCGATCTTTCCAGACTCGCTGTCGTGAATAGTAGCACATGGGAAGCATACATTAGGAACAAATCCACGCTCCTCGTACCACTCTTCCGGTGTGAGAAGGAAGTTCTCACAACGATACTTAACGATCGATGGGTTGTCGATATCAAGGATTGCTCCACCGATTGAGTATACATAACCGTTACATGTTCCCGCTACTCCATGGTAGAATAACAGCCATCCTTCAGAAGTCTCAATAGGGGCTGCACCGCCGCCAATCTTGAGTGACTCCCACCACTCGCTGCTCTTGCCCATGACATGTCTGTGCTTACCCCAGTAAACCATATCAGGACTCTCACTTACGAATATATCACCAAATGGTGTGTGTCCACTGTCACTTGGGCGTGACAGCATCACGAAATTACCGTTGATCTTTCTTGGGAAGAGAACTGCATTTCTGTTAAATGGAAGGAATGGGTTCTCGATTCTCACAAATGTCTTGAGATCCTTTGACTTTGCGATGCCTATCGCTGCACCATAGAAATCCTGGCACCAGATTGCATAATATGTATCCTCTACCTTTACAAGTCTTGGATCATATGCGTATATAGGCATGAACTCTTCACCGTTCTCATCAACAAACTTGATCTTCTCCTCGCTGATATTCCAGTGGATAGCATCCTCGCTCTCTCCGAGGTAGATGTATGGAATTCCATTCACCTGCTCACCTCTGAATACTCCAACAAACTTTCCATCAAATGGAACTACTGCACTATTGAATATTCTTGCAACACCCTTTGCCGGATTTCTTCCTATTATAGGATTCTCTGTATATCTCCAGATTGGAGCGTCATGATTGTCATTTGCCGGTCTGTCCTGCCATGGCACGTTTGGCACAGGCTCGCTGAACATTTTTACTTCTGACATAAGTACCTCTTTCTTCCGGCATCTTAGCCGGATTTTTTATTTTATTATCACGTTATATGGTATCTGCACAGGCAAAGGGCATACTAACCAACGTGCTGTTTCATCTGGCAGCCCATATATTATACTTTCTTACTTGTCTGTATTCTTAAGAAACTCCAGGTTCTTCCTGATAAGCTCACATCTCTGTGCTACGCACTCTACACTTCTTCCCGGATCAGATGGTGTGTTGAATACATAATCGATAAGTCTGTCAACTGTTGTTGTTGCAACATGCATTCTTGTATCGCTTGATGCGTAGTAGATGAACACTTCGTTGTTCTCGTTTACGATGGCGCCATTTGTGAATACAACGTTGGATACATCGCCGACTCTCTCCTCACCACGAGGTCCGATGAGCATTCCTGATGGCTCAGCGATAACCTTTGAAGGATCATTGAGGTCTGTTGCAAATGCGTAGAGTACATATCTAAGGCCAGCAGCTGTGTTTCTCACACCATGTGCGATGTGGATCCAGCCCTTGTCTGTCTTTATTGGAGGTGCACCTGCACCGTTCTTTGCCTCTGTTATAGTGTGGTACTTACGAAGACTTGTCATCTTCTCCTCGTCTATAACCGCATGCTCTATATCATCACAGAGACCGAATCCTATTCCGCTGCCGCTTCCTGTCTCGATGAAATCATCCATTGGACGTGTATAGAATGCGTACTTGCCATCCACAAATTCAGGGTGAAGTACAACATTTCTCTGCTGTGGGGAACGAAGAGTCTTGAGGTTGTCAAGGCGCTCCCAGTGCTTTAAATCCTTTGTTCTCACGATACCTGCTGCTGCAACTGCTGCTGAGAGGTCATTTACAGTTGTATCCTTGCTCTCTGAACAGAACACACCGTAGATCCATCCATCCTCGTGCTGTGTCAGTCTCATATCATATACATTTGTTTCCTCAGGACATACATCATCCAGAAGGATTGGATAATCCCAGAAACGGAATCCATCGATACCGTTGTCACTCTCAGCTACGCCGAAGAATGACTTTCTGTCATTTCCCTCTATTCTTGCGACAAGATAATACTTGCCGTTCAGGTAGATAGCACCTGAGTTCATGACAGCGTTAACTCCGAGACGCTCAATGAAGTATGGATTTGTCTCAGGGTTTAAGTCATATCTCCATGTGAGAGGTATCATCTCTCTTGTGAGTACAGGGTACTCATATCTGTCATAGATTCCATTATAGAAATCTGTCTTCTTATTCTTTCTCTCAAGAAGCTTGTTCAGTTTGTCAAGCTCTACATAATATTTCTCATTCATCATTTAGGCATTCTCCTTATAATTTGAAAGCAATTGAATGCTATTTATTTGCCGTCAGCGAGTCTGCTCATAATCTCAAGGCACATTCTGCCGTTGTGGTATGGACACTTCCATGGCTCAACTATAGGACGTCCGACTCTCGGTGTTCCATCTGCATTCAGATCCCAGAACCACTCTGATCCCGGTCTCTTGTCGATAAAATATTCCTTTATGTACTCCCAGACTTTCTCGGCAGCCTCGTAATACTTTTTATCACCCGACTTTTGATAAGCATTTATAAATCCTACTATTGATTCCGCCTGAACCCACCATACTCTTACCGTGTATGGCACGCCCTTTTCACATTCTGTCAGAACTGAATGTCCATCGAAAGCAAGCTCATATATCTGCTCTGCAAGGATATCTGTTATCTCTGTAATCTTCTCTGTGTACTCTGCCTCTCCAAGCACCTCGGTCGCCCTATCCAGGAGCCATGATGTCTCAATGTCATGTCCGTATGAGTACAGATCGATCAGAGAGTTATAATCCTTATCAAAGAACACTTCCTGTCTCTTAAGCTCCGGATTGTATACCTTATCAGCAAATACATCGAGCAGCCATTTCAGGCGCTCCTTTACCTTGGAATCCTTGGATACCTTATAAAGTTCTGTGTAAGCCTCAAGTGCATGGAGCAGTGTGTTCATTGTTCTCTCTGCGAGAACACCATTCTCAGAAAGCTTATCATTTGACTCTGGCTTGAACTCTCTTGTAAATGCCTCGAGATAGCCACCTTCGTCAGTACATTTCTCTTCTATTGTATGGAAAAGCTGCAGGGCCAGGTCCAAAGCTTCCGAATCACCGGAAGCTTCGTAATAGGCGGATAAGGCATATATACTAAATGCCTGATTGTATGTGTGTTTTGTCGTATCTTTGGGTGAACCATCGTAATTCATGGACCAATATATTCCGCCATATTCCCTGTCTATACAATATTCTTTCAGAAATTCATATCCATGAGCAGCCTCATCTAGAAGCTTCGGGTCCTTGAGTGCCTTATACGCACTTGCGAAGAACCAGGTAATTCTACTGTTAAGAATACAACCCTTCTCAGCCTTTTTATCAAGGTTGAGGTCATAATCCATATACCCATAAAATCCGCCGTACTCATCATCCCTCAGGGCCTCCCAGAATGGGATGATAGCATCTATTAATTCTTTTTGAATTTCATTTCTCATATTCATGAACTCTCTTCTTCTAATAAATTATTAACCCTTTACAGCACCCTGTGTAATACCACTATAAATCTGTTTCTGACAGCAGATGAATACTATAAGTGCCGGTATGATCGATATGATAACACCTGCACAGATCAGGTTGTACTGACTTCCCATAGGTCCTACGAACTTGTAGAGTGAGATAGCCATTGTCTTGATCTCCGGGCTTATGAGGTAAAGGTTTGCAGCGTAGTACTCGTTATAGATTACAACGCCTTTCAGTATACAAGCAGTAACGATAGCCGGCTTGAGAAGTGGAAGTATGATCTTCCAGTAGATAGTCCAGTATGATGCACCATCCACGATAGCTGACTCGTCAAGAGATACTGATATGTTCTCCATAAACTGTATAAAGATGTAGATCGAGATAACATCTGTACCACAGCTCATGATGATGTAACCATATAAGTGATCTATGAATCTCAGATCACCCATGATGTTGTAGACTGTAACCTGCATAGCAACTGCAGGGAGCAATGATGCCACAAGGAAAAGTGTTCTGATAAAGCCGTTTCCCGGGAACTTGAATCTGTTAAGCACATATGCAAGCTGTGTTCCTATTACAACTGACACGATAAGTACGCATACCATGACTATTACTGAGTTGAGGAATGCACGTCCCATGTTGGCAGTCGTGAATGCCTTTACAAAATTGCTGAAGTTCAAAAAGCTTTCAGGAAGTTCCATTACTGAAGTAGCCTTATACTCATCTGTTGTCTTGAAGGCTGTTGTAACACATGATATAAGAGGTACAACCGCACACAGTGAGAAGAATATGAGTACAAAGTACTTGAGGAAACCTCTTACATAATATCCAACGGTTCGTTTTTCTTTTATTGGTGCTATGCCTGGCACATCTGTCTTTCCTCTTGCCATGTTACTTGCCCCCCTTCGCAGAAGCAGCCATCTGCTTCACGTATTTCTTGGTATCTCTCTCCTGTTTCTTGCGAAGCTTCTTTGCCTTATAACTCTCATCATCTGAGCTTGAATCCTTGAAGATGTACTCAAAGAACAGCTTCTGAAGCGCAGCACATATAAGTATGATAAGGAGAAGTACAACGGCCATTGCTGAAGCAAGACCGACCTTCTGGCTTGTATGTGCTATCTTGTTCATGATGATGAAGTAAGTACCTGTTCCGTTTGCACCTGTTGTGATAACGAAAGGCTGCTCGAAAGCACTGAGTGATCCTGTTATTGCTAAAATTACATTTAATGTAACGATTGTCTTGATACTTGGCAGTATGATATATCTAAACTGCTGGAATTTATTTGCACCATCAAGCTCTGCCGCCTCATAAAGTTCTGCATCTACCGACATGATAGCTCCAATGAAGAGAACCATCATCTGTCCAAGGTATCTCCAGACCGAGGTTGAAACCAGTGTCCAGTTGTTGACACTCTGGTCTTTGAGCCAGTATGGAAGGTTGTCTAAGCTAAATCCACACAACTGAAGGATTGAGTCAAACACGAATCCTCTTGTGAAGAAGAATTTGAAAATGAAACCTACAGCGATACCACTGATAAGATAAGGGAAGAAAATAAATCCCTTGAAAAGGTTACCACCTTTTACTTTGAAACTCAGAAGAGTTGCAAGGAAAAGTGCAAGCACTAACTGTACAAGTGCTCCTACGATGTAATACAAACTGAGCTTTAATGCACCGAAACAGTCTTTTCTTGTGAATACATCGATATAATTTGCTAATCCTACGAATTCTCTCTTTTCTACAGGCGTCGTATATTTCATCTTGTAGAAACTAAATTTAACCATCTCTCCGAATGGTATATATGTAAATACTAATAGCAAAAGCAATGGGATAATTGCGAAGGCTGCGCATATTATAACCTGCTGCCCCTTCCTGCTTGACGCCCATTTACCAAAGCCGGATTGTTTTTTGTTAGCCATACTCATTCCACCGCCTTTTTATAATCATGAGCTACACTGCTGGTAGCCTGTCATCAAATACTCGTTTGATGACATTTTTCTCAAAATAAACCGGGGCGGGCAATCCCCGCCCCGGTCTGTAGCTTATTCTTACTTATTTATATTGAAATCTTTATTACTTCTCAGTAACTTCGATTCCTAATGACTCCTGAGCATCTGACCACTTCTGATTCCACTCAGCCATGATATCATCGAATGACATGTCGCCATTTGCAGCATGCTCGATGATGGCCTGGATCTTGTCGTTACCACCATTGCTTACGTTAAGCTCTGACTCTGAATTGAGCTGATTGAGGTAATCCTCCTCGCCCTCAAGAGCTGGCTCGTCTGCAACGAAGTCAACACCGTCGAATGAGATCTTTGACTCTGAACCAGGAACAATTGCAAGTGAATCCTCGTTGTAAGCATATCCTGACTTCTCTGTCATCCACTTAACAAATACAAGAGCTGCCTGTTTCTCATCATCTGAAGCGTTTACGTTGATACCGAAGCAGTAATCTGCTCCTGATGAAGCGTACTGCTTACCATTTACTGAGATAGGGAAAGGAATGTATCCTATATCGTCTGCGTTAGGTCCGCCTGCTTCCATCTGTGGGTATGCCCATGAACCAAGTACCATACATCCGATCTCGCCGTTGTTGATCATTCCCTTACATGACTCCCAATCTGTTGTTGAGTAATCATCCTCTGTAAGTCCCTGTGATACTGCATCGTAAAGGATCTTATATACTGCATAAGCATGTGTATCGTCGCCATAGTTCTTGAATGGATCCTTTGTATGGGCTAACTTCTGGTTCTTGTATGTAGCATCGCCTGTTGCTGTGATCGCGATATAATCATCCCAGGCTCCCATTGTCCAGCCTGCTGCATAGTTTGTGTAAAGTGGAATACAATCCGGATTCTTATCCTTGATTGCCTTGAGTGCCGCAATGAACTCCTCTGGTGTCTTAGGTACGTCTGTCACACCTGCATCAGCAAATACCTTCTTGTTGTATACGATACCCTGTGTTGTAGCTGCAAGAGGTACACCATATACCTGACCCTGATAAAGCCATCTGTTTGAGTAATTTACAAGACTGCTCATTGTATCATAATCGCCATATGACATGAAATATGTTGAAAGGTCTGCCATGTCAACTGCCGGAATACACATTACTGTCTCGTAGTTTCCTGACTGAAGATGTGTAAGAGCATCTTCTGCATAGTTTGTATCTGTGATGACATCAACCTTGATGTTTGGATACTCCTTGTTGAAGTCCTCAAGATACTGCTTCCAGTTCTTTCCGCCGTAGTCATCTGAATCCATATCAGTTCTGTTGTTGTAGAACTTGATCTCCGCTGAAAGATCTGTGAAGTCTGTTCCTAACTGGATGTCTGCATATGACTTGATTCCCTCAGCATCAGCTGTTGTGTCATCTGCTGAATCACTTCCTGCTGCCTCTGTGGCAGCCTTTGTTGCCTCTGTTGTGTCCTTGTTATCGCTGTCTGAGCCTCCACAACCTGCAAGTGATGCTGCCATAAGACCAGCCATTGCGATACATGCAATACGCTTTGATTTCATAGTTTTGTCCTCCTTAAAACCTTCTTTGTTTTTAACTTTATATTAAGTATACATTAATTTACTTTTTAGTCATCACTCAATTTTGTTTTTAATCACAGTATTTTGTACTTTTCGTTAATTTTACCATTATCATTATTTTTTTTCAATATCACATAGGCATTTTATCTATATATTTTTATCTTTAATTAGTATTTTATTGTTTTTTTAGCTAATTAACCACTAATTTATATCGCTTTTAGCTTGTGATGATTGTTTAATAATTGTATTATTATGGATAGGAGGTGGTTTACATGTTAGCTAAAGAATTAATTTCCTGCACTGTACTGTCAGGTTACAATATTCAGAAAGATATTGAGAACGCAAGATTCCACAGCACGTTCTTTACATATGAAGAATCAATGATTAACGATGGCCTGATTCATCTTCTGGCCAACGGCGATATTTCTTTTGCTTATTCATGCAGTTATACCTTCTCTTTCATTCCGTGTTACCATTTCTTCTATATATATGAAGGAACTCTTACAGTAACATCGGGCAACAGCAAATCATCATATTCCAAGAATACAGCCGCGCTTTTTGAGGCAGGATCAGAAATAACATACGCCACGAACGGCAAGTGTCGTTTCTACGATGCATTCATCCTCGGAGCTCCACTTCGCCTGTATCACGAGTTTCTCCCCGAATCCATATATTATAAAAAGGACTCTGCCGGAGCCTCTGTACTCTGGAGTCATCTTTCACTGATAAGCAGACTCCAGGGGGAGTTGTCTGCCACCGATATTTTCAGAATTTCCAAATGGTTTAATGATATCCTGACCGAATTATGTGTATTTATTGAAAACTCATCCAAGAAGATGGATTGTGTGCCTTCTTATCTTTTATCGATAAAGAATCAGATGGATACAAACTACGCCGAACCGATGTCGCTTGATGACCTCGAGGCAACTTACAGGATCAGCAGATACAGGATATGCAGAGAATTTTCATTTCACTTCGGTGAATCACCTATGCGCTATCTCAACAGTCGCAGGATCGATGCTGCCAAAAGGCTCCTTCTCACAACAGATCTGTCCGTCCACGAGGTCGGATCCCAGATTGGAATCGAGAACACAAACCATTTTATAAATCTGTTCAAAAAAGACACCGGTACAACTCCGCTGTCTTTCAAGCAGGCTGCACCGGTGTCTATTTCCGATTTGCATTACAATTGATATGTAGTTTTATTATCGTTCTATTCTGGCAACGCTATCCTTTACCACGATTCGTCCATCCACGACAAATATGCCATCAGTATATTTTTCGTTGGATATCTTTTTTATAATCTTATGCATGGTTCTCTCTGCCATCTCCTGCATATTGATCTCGTATGTGGTCACGCCTATATCGCAGCTTCCAGGATACATGTAATTATCAAACCCCACAACGGACACATCCTCAGGAACTCTGTAGCCCGCAGCATTGAGTATCTTTATGAGCGTAGCTGCCGCAAGATCACAGTTGCACACAAACGCTGTAGGCATATTCTTTGGAAGTTTAAAACAGTTCTCCTCGTCAAACTGACCCGTCTTCACATCTCTGTCCGGAATAACCCAGTCTTCTCTGAGCGGAATATCATGCTCCAACAAAGACTTTATATAGCCCAAATATCTGTCAGTTATACTGTTCGTTGAACCTATCGTGCCAACATATGCAATATCTCTATGTCCCATATCATACAGATAATTAGTCAGCATATAGCTTCCATAGAAACTGTTTGCTATAACCGTGTCTATCGGTCTCGAATTGTCATAGTAATCCACATATTCTACAGGAACCTTGGCTGTCTTCTCCAGCTTTTCCAGATATTCCTTACCCATGGAACCTACAACAACTATTCCATCAACCTTGTCATCCTCCAAGAGCATAGGCATCTCAGCGTTCAATACACTATCTCTGGAAACAAACTCCAGCATAGTAAAGCAGCCTCTTGCCACCGCCTTTTTGTTAAGTACCTGATATAACTGCCAATAGAACGACGGATACTTTCCAAGGTATATCTCTTGAATGAGAACACCAATATTATACTTTTTCTTTGCCGTCTTCTTTCTGATCTCAGATGGTGACTGGTATCCCATCTCATCTGCCAACTGTTTGATCTGTGCTCTGAGTTCCTCGCTGACACCCTTCTGATCTGAAAGTGCCTTTGAGACCGTCACGGTACTCACGCCAACAATGGCAGCTATGTCTCCCAATTTTACTGATTTTGCCATAACTAGTCCTTCTCACTTTATTTTTTCACGTGGTTAAATAACTTAATTTTTATTTTATTTTTAGGTTAAACTATTGTCAAGTACAAAGTGATACAGTCTGCTCATATAATCTCCACGCATAGTTTCAATGAGCATTCCGGCATTCATGAGGAGATCTCCCCCATACACTTTCTCCGTTCCGTCAAGTCTGTAATCTGCAGCCACGTCAAGCCCTAAAAGTTTTATCTTTCTACTGTGTACGTTAGGTCTTCCAAGCACCTGAACGTAAGTCACCAACGCCTCACTCTTATCCTTTGCAACAACCATCCAGCAATCATACAGTCCATTTTCCCTGTACGATGCAACCCTATAATAATCACCCTCCCTTACAAGATCATTATATTTATGATACATAGACACCTGCTCAGGGATCATCGCACGTTCTTCTTCACTTATTTTTGTGATATCGAGTTCATAGCCAAATGTTCCCGCCAGAGCCACATGTGCCCTGGTCATAAAAGGTGTACTCCTTCCAACTGTGTGATTAGGGCAATCCGACACATGGGCGCCCATGGTCGAAAGCGGATATATCAGTTCCGTTCCCTCCTGTATAGAAAGTCTCTCTATGGCATCCGTGTCATCGGAGCACCATATCTGCGGACTGTAGTAAAGCATGCCAGGGTCAAATCTTGCACCACCGCCCGAGCAGTTCTCAAGCAAAAGATCTGGGAAATCGTTAACAAGGCGCTCTTGCAGCTCATATACTCCAAGCACATACCTGTGAGCCAATTCTCCCTGCCTGTCTCCGGTGAATTCTACGCTGCCGATATCCGTGAGCTGTCTGTTCATATCCCACTTAACATACTCAATATTTGCTGATGAGATCACGTTATGCACACATTCATACACGTAGTCTCTAACTTCTTTTCTCGAGAGATCAAGCACGTACTGATTTCGCGATAATGTAGCCGTTCTCTCCGGAACCGCAAACGCCCAGTCGGGATGCTTTCTGTAAAGTTCAGAATCAGGGGAAATCATTTCAGGCTCCATCCATATTCCAAATTTCAGTCCCAGCTTATTCACCTCATCGACAAGATGTTTCAAACCGCCCTTGATCTTGTTTTCATTTACAAACCAGTCTCCAAGACTTGTGGCATCATCATTTCTATGTCCAAACCAGCCATCATCCATGACCAGCATCTCTATTCCATATTCTGCCGCACTCTTTGCTATCGCAAGGAGCTTATCGGTATCAAAGTCAAAATATGTAGCCTCCCAGTTGTTGATGAGGACAGGTCTCTTCTGGTGAAGATATCTGCTCCTTATCATGTGGCATCTGTAAAAATCATGAAGATTTCTAGTCATCTGTCCAAGTCCATCATGGCTGTATGTAAGCACAACCTCAGGCGCTGTAAACGTCTCTCCAGGCGTGAGCCACCACTCAAATCCCTCTGAATGTATGCCCATGACTGCGCGTATGGAATCAAACTGTGATTTCTCTATCTGTGCGATGAAGTTACCCGAGTACACAAAATGCATTCCATATACATCACCCGTAGTCTGATCTGTACCCTTTGTCATCCATGCCATAAACGGATGGTCCTGGTGGGATGACTCACCGCGGAGAGAGCTTACACTCTGCTTGCCATAAGCTATCGGGCATCTCTCGATCTGTCTCTCCCTGGCCCATGAGCCATGAAGAGTAAGCATCTCAAAATCCTCGTCATCCATGTCTATACATGCAGAATATACCTTTGTGAGCCTGATATCCTTATCACCTGCATTTTTCACGCTCACACTTCTGGTTATAACATCCTCATCCTCAAACACAGAATATATCAGGTCAACATCAATGCCACATCCCCCATCCATCATATGGACAACGAGAGTCTGAACCTCCTCTTCTCCCGCAAATGATGCCGGAAGGCCACTAATCCCCGGTTTTCCATTTACAATATCGTAATCCACAAATTTCAGATCAACGGTTCTGCTGCCATTTGCAGTCTTTACTGCAATACAACTCTCCCTGTAGTCTCCTATTCCATTTCCGGAATACTCTGTCGGAAATGTATCCATAAATGAACATCTCTCCCTGTTATTCTTGGACGGAACAAAAGGAGCCTCACACGTTCTCAAAAACTGATCACATTTCTGCGGACGAATCTTCTGTCCATAATATATATGTCCGACAAACCCCTCTTCATCGACGATTCCGATCCGGTAACTCGTGTTTCTCGTATCAAGTTCAAATATTCTGTTTGCCTCATCATATCTTATGCTCATATGTATCTATAGTCTCCTCGTTTTATTTATGGGTATCACTCTCTGCTTATGTATTCAAGAAATTCAAGTGCAAGATCCATATTCTTGGCATTCTCACCAAATCCCACTGCAACATCCATTTCATACCAACCGGTATCCTTCACCCAGGAATTATCACCGATCTTTATTCCAACAGGTATCTTCTCACCCGTTTCAATAACCGTTGCATACACAAACGAATCTTTATACTTTTCTTTCAGTTCATCAGTCAGCACCTTATCAAGATCCTGCATATATCCGAACTCTCCAAAACTCATGACAAGGTCTGTGTCGGCAAAGAACACGTCCACCGCATTCGCCATGAATTTGTTCTGTATAAGCTGTAGACTATCCTGACTCATGGCATCATTCGGATCAGTTGACACGCCGATCCCTGTACTTATACTGACATATTCCTTCTCCGCATCAAGACCATTTTCACTGAGGAATTCCTCATAATACTCCTTGTCATTCGCCGCGGATCCCTGTTGTGTAGTGTTGACCGCAAGGATATTGAGCGCAGCAGATTCCGCCGTAAAATGTTTTACGACAAGGAATACAACTATGCCAACAACAACAAGTGCAAATAGAGCCTTTGGGGCATAATACTCCAGTATGTATTCCCTTTTCTGCTGTTTGTTCATAAGACTGAGCTTCTGTTTCTCAGACATATGCTCATCCACATCCAAGACACTCTCCGGCTCTCGTTTCTCTTTTTCATCGGTTTTCTCATCGATGATATGTCCAGCGATACTTTTTATATTTTTCTTTTCTATTTCTCTCTCTTTTTTTATTTCTTTTTCTATTTCTATTTCTATTTCTTTTTCTGGCATATAATCTCCTATACTACTCCTATACGCGTTTGCCACACACTGTCGTTACTTTATATATTATAACATTTTTTAGTTAATTTTTAAACAGTTTTTAGTATTTTTAACTATATTTTACTTTGTGACATATAACAGCGTTCAGTTATCTAGTCCCCTGAAGCTCCTGATTCCCTGCCTTCTTTTTATACAAAAGGGACCTCAGCATCAAGGCCGAGATCCCCCTTGTTCAGCGCATTGGCTGGAAAGTGCATTTACATGTTTAATTTTGTAGTATATGGAAGGAATGTTTTTATTTTTCGGCAGTAAATTCTGCCATACTTTGTGATTGTTTATTTAACAAGCTCCTGCACACATGCTTTCATCTCGTCTATCTTTGACATGGCATTTTTTAGGCTGTTTTCATTCACGCCAAAGTAGAATTTGATCTTTGGTTCATTTCCGGAAGGCCTAACCGCGAACCACGCATTATTTTCCAGCTCATAGTACAGCACGTTCGACTTTGGAAGGCCCATATTCTCCTCCTCGCCATCAAGCGGCTTGCGGATTCCGCTCACATAGTCCCTCATGCCGATAACCTTGATACCTGCAAAGGTCGTAAGTGGATGGTTTCTGAAGTTCTCCATCATCTCCTTAATCTGTGCTGCACCATCTACACCCTTTAGAGTTATCCCAAACGCACCTTCAAAGTAATAGCCATATTTGCGGTAAACCTCTTCCATGGCATTACAGATGGTTTCTCCCTGCAGCTTATAAAATGCTGCTATTTCACATAAAATGACAACGGCTGCGCAAGCGTCCTTGTCACGAGTGTAGTCTCCTACTAAACATCCAAAGCTCTCCTCCATTCCGAAGATGAACTTGTATGTGTTGTTCTTCTCAAAGAGAAGTATCTGCTCACCTATGTACTTAAATCCGGTGAGTGTCTCTATATATTTCAGGTTGTAATTCTCTGCTATAGCCTTTGTAAGATTGGTGCTGACAACCGTGTTACAGATAGCTCCGTTTGCCGGCAGCTTACCGACTGCCTTCTGCTCACGACATACATACTCTGCGATCAAGGCTCCTGTCATATTGGCATTGAAGCGGACATATGGATATGCCGGATCATCTGCAAATTCCGTGTCTTTCCAAATTCCCGTACTGTCCTTGACGTATATTCCAAGTCTGTCTGCATCAGGATCTGTGGCCATGATAACGTCCGCATCAACCTTCTTTGCCAGTTCTATTCCCATGGCAAATGCTGATGGTTCCTCCGGATTTGGTGACTTGACTGTACTGAAGTCTCCGTCAGGAACAGTCTGTTCTTCTACAACATACACGTGCTTGAAGCCAAGTCTCTTGAGCACTTCCCTTACAGGTACATTTCCTGTTCCATGAAGTGGTGTGTATACTATCTTGATATCGTCTGCAACCTTCGGAATGATATCGCCGTGGATGGTCTGCTTTATGAGCGCCTGATAGTAGTTCTCATCAACACTTGCAGGAACCATACAGAACAGGCCGTCTGCAACCGCCTTGTCCTTGTCCATGGTCTTGACATCCTCGTATCTCTCAACATTCGCCACATGTTTCAGGATATCCTGATCCTGAGGGGATACGATCTGGCTGCCGTCCTCCCAGTACACCTTGTAGCCGTTGTACTCAGGTGGATTGTGACTTGCTGTTACCACGATTCCGGCTATACATCCAAGCTCTCTCACTGCAAATGAAAGCTCCGGTGTAGGGCGGAGTGCATCAAACACATAAGTCTTTATGCCATTTGCATTGAGGCACAGAGCTGATGCCTCTGTGAACTCTGCTGACATATTTCGGCAGTCATGTGCAATTACTACACCTCTCTTAGCAGCCTCAGGGCCAACCTCAAGTATGTATTCTGCAAGGCCCTGTGTAGCCTTTGTAACTGTATATATATTCATTCTGTTGGTTCCAGCACCCATGATTCCGCGCATTCCGCCGGTTCCAAATTTCAGATTCTTGTAAAATCTGTCCTGGATTTCTTTGTCATCATCTGCGATACTTCTAAGCTCTTCCTTGGTCTTCTCATCAAAGCAGTCTGACTCAAGCCAGAACTTGTATTCGTCCATGTAACCCATCTTTTTTACCTCCATCTTGTAATTATTTTTAGTCGCGACCGCGATCTTCGAACCTATTTTCTGCTGACATTTATTTGCCAGCCATTTCGTTTCTTACCAGTCATCCCGTTTTATGAGAACATCGCCTTCACATTTGCTGCAAGCTCGTCAAGCTGCTCTGCCGCATCCTCCTGTGAGTTTCCCTTTACCCCGAGATAGAACTTGATCTTCGGCTCTGTACCTGAAGGTCTCACAAGGAACCATGCGCCATCCGCAAGCTGATAATATATCATGTTGGACTTTGGAAGCACCGCCGCCTCGGACTTGCCTGTCGCTGCGTCTGTCTCTGTTCCAAGCTTGTAGTCGTAGATTTTCTCCACGCTGTAAGCTCCGACCTTCTGCACCGGATTATCTCTCAGCGTCTGTATCATTGACTGTATCTTTGCAGCACCCTCACGTCCGTCAAACTTCATGGTCTGAACCTTCTCTTTGTAGTAACCATATTCCTGCCACAATTCAACCATTCTGTCCCACAGAGTCATTCCGCGGTTCTTGTAGTATGCCGCAGCCTCACAGAGAAGCATCAGCGTTCCAACCGAGTCCTTGTCCCTTGCATATGTGCCAGGCAGACAACCAAATGTATCCTCAAGCCCGAACACATAATTGTGTTCGCCAGTCTGCTCGTAAGCTCTCATTCTCGATGCTATATTCTTAAATCCGATCAGGTTGTTGCAGTCACAGAAAGTGTCGTACTTCTTACATATCTCCTTGACCATATTGGTGATAACAACCGTAGTTACAATCGCCGGATTCTCAGGCAGTCTTCCGCTCTGGGATCTCTGCATCAGCACATAATCACAGAGGATCGCACCGAACATATTTCCTGTAAATTCTTTATACTCATTATTCTTGCTGTCATATCCATACATTCCGAGTCTGTCAGCATCAGGGTCTGTGACAAGAATCAGCTCGCCGCCGACCTTCTTCGCCAGCTCAAGACTCAGGGCATACGCCTCTGCGCCCTCAGGATTTGGGGACTTTACAGTTGGGAAATTACCATCTTGAACAGCCTGTTCCTCAACGACATGTACATCCTTGAAACCAAGTTCGCTGAGAACTCTTGTAACAGGCTTAAGGCCTGTTCCGTGAAGCGGAGAATATACGATCTTCAGATCTCCCGCCTTCTGAATCTCCTCCGGATTCATGACAAGCTTGTGAAGCTCTCCTATATATGCGTCATCGATCTCCTGACCGATCACATTCAACAGTCCTGCATCTATTGCAGCGTCCTTGTCCATAGTCTTAACCATGGAGAAATCTTCTATATTGTTGACCTCTGCAATGATCTCCTTATCCTGAGGAGATACGATCTGGGCTCCATCATCCCAGTAAACCTTATATCCGTTGTATTCCTTTGGATTGTGGCTTGCCGTTATATTCACGCCGATATTGCAGTGCAGATGTCTCACTGCAAATGAAAGCTCCGGTGTCGGACGGAGCGCATCAAACAGATACACCTTCACGCCATTTGCACACAGGCAGAGAGCAGTTTCAAGCGCATACAGCGAAGCATTGTTTCTGTTGTCAAATGCTATAGCTGCCGACGGCTCTGATATTCCGATCTTCGCCAGGTAGTTAGCAATTCCCTGTGTTGCCATGCGAACCGTGTAAATGTTCATGCGGTTCGTTCCCGCTCCCATCACGCCTCGAAGTCCACCTGTTCCAAACTCAAGGTTTGTGTAAAATCTATCTTCAATCTCCGCTTCATTATCCTTTATGTTTACGAGCTCCTGCTTCGTAACATCATCTACCTGATCGCTGCCAAGCCACATCTCGTATCTCTGCTTTGCGTCCATCTTCTACCCCTTTCCTGACCTCACAGGCCACACAGATTTTTCCTTTTTATCTATCCACAATTTATCTTCCGTTCATTTTATTAGGCTATTTTTAGCTAATTTATTGTTATTTGTATAATATATTAAGCAGTTTTTAAATTCAATATTTAATCTTGCAATTTATATCACTTTGTTGCGCAGATGTATATTGCAGCCGTTTTATTATGGCGGTATTAACTAAAAGAATTATATTTTCTGCAATTGACTTGTAATATAACCGACCTTTTTTATTCCTTTACAGAAGCCATTTGTGATCTGCTCAAGATCAACCTGAGCGTTGTAGCCGGATTTGTGTACAGCAAGATCACGGAGGCACAGAAGGATCAGAAGGAGCTCGTAGTCCAGGTGGCATCCAGGGATCTGAAGAGCCGAATGCCGGAGTATGAACTGATCAGGATCATCGGTATACTGATCGATAATGCGCTTGTATCGACCGCCCCATTTGGCACTGCATATCTGTACCTGGACAGCAGGCAGAACCAGATAGAAATAAGAACAAGAAACAAGGGTTCCGTCAAAACCAACGAATTCCGCCAGAATATGTTCTCACCTGGATATACCACCAAAACCGGAGACAGACATGGCCATGGTTACGGTCTCTACAACCTGAAAAAACTGACCGACAAGTACAATGGTAAAATATATCTCGACACGGTAAATACCGACCAGGGAGACTACATACAGTTCGACGTAATCGTATAATGACAGCAAAGCGCCGTCCGGTCACCAGACCAGACGGCGCTTTTTTGTATTTGCTATATATTATACTTATGCTACTCTGCCAGCTTGTTGAGCTTCTCAACAAGTGCTGTCTGGAGAGCTTCAAGCTTTGCATCTGCATCATCAAGGCTTGTTCCCTTGATTCCGTAGTACAGCTTGATCTTTGGCTCTGTTCCTGATGGACGTACACATGCCCATGCGCCATCCTCAAGGTCGTAGTAGAGAACGTTGGACTGTGGAAGTCCTGACTCTGTGACCTCTCCGGTGGCAAGATCTGTGATCGTGTTCTTCTCGTAATCACGAACCTTGAGAACCTTGAGTGTATCGATCTGAGTAAGTGACTCAGCTCTGAGTGAGGACATGATCTTGCGGATCTTCTCTGCTCCTGTAACACCCTTGAGCGTTATTGTGTAGAGGCCTTCCTTGTAATATCCGTACTTCTCATAGAGATCAAGCATGTGATCCCACAGAGTGATTCCCTGGCTCTTGCAGTATGCTGCAGCCTCGCAGAGACACATAACTGCAACCGGAGCATCCTTGTCTCTTGCGTATGTTCCAACGAGACATCCGTAGCTCTCCTCCATACCCATTACGAAATTGTATGAATTATTCTGCTCGAAGAACTTGATCTGCTCACCGATGAACTTGAAGCCTGTTAGAACCTCGATGAGGTTGACATTGTAATCTGCAGCCAGTGGATCAGCCATATTTGTGGTTACAATAGTCTTGACCATGGCCGGATTCTTTGGCATGAGACCGCATTTTGTTCTCTCTCTGAACTGGTATTCAGCGATTATAAGTCCTGACATATTTCCTGTAAATGGCATATACTTGCCTGTCTTTGTATCGAGTGCGTATATTCCAAGACGGTCTGCATCAGGATCTGTAGCGAGAACTATGTCCGCATTCTTCTCCTTTGCCAGCTTGAGGGCAAGCTCAAATGCCTTTGGATCCTCTGGGTTTGGATACTCAAGCGTTGTGAACTCAGGGTCTGGAAGCTCCTGCTCAGGAACAATGTATACGTTTTTGAAACCAAGCTCGGACAGAACTCTCTTTACAGGTACAAGACCGGTTCCGTGGAACGGTGTGTATACGATCTTGATGTTCTCTGACTGCTCCTTGATGATCTCGGGATGAATGATCTGCTTCTTGAGTTCCTCCATATACGCGTCATCTATCTCGGCACCTATGATAGTGAGAAAGCCCTTGTCAAGTGCCTCCTGCTTATCCATGGTCTTTACTGTATGGAAATCTGTTACAGCCTTAACCTCTGCGATGATCTCTCTGTCCTTTGGAGCTGTGATCTGCGCGCCATCCTCCCAGTATACCTTGTAACCGTTGTACTCTGGTGGATTGTGGCTGGCTGTTATAACTATACCTGCTGTACATCCAAGCTTTCTGACTGCATATGAAAGCTCAGGTGTAGGTCTGAGTGACTCAAAGAGATATGACTTGATTCCATTTGCACACAGGCAGAGAGCTGCTTCTGCTGCAAACTCTGGAGAATACTTTCTTGAATCGTATGCTATTGCCACGCCCTTGTCCTGCGCATTCTGCTTCACAATGAAGTTTGCAAGACCCTGTGTAGCCTTGCGGACGGTGTAGAAGTTCATTCTGTTGGTTCCCGCGCCTATCACACCTCTGAGTCCACCAGTTCCAAATACAAGATCACGATAGAATCTGTCCTCGATCTCAGCCTCATCATCAGCTATGGCTGCAAGCTCCTTCTTGGTATCCTCATCGAAATAATCATCTGTCATCCAAAAATCATATGTGTCTCTGTAACTCATCTTTCTACTTCTCCTTCTTTTTTCTCATTTAGTATGCCCTTTTATGAACGTTCTGCTGTTTGAGCAATCACTGCTCAGCGCTTCCTATTTTCTCAGGAATTCTAGTGGATCTCCCTCAGCCAGAAAATGTGTCATGAGGTATGCTCCTCTGAGCGACACCTGTTCCTCTGACAGGATTCTTCTGACCTCACCTCGGTCTGCGAGTATGACCTGTATGTCCTCTGTGCTCTCCTTGCTGTCGAGATTTGGTGTTCCTGTAACCGTTCCAAATACAGCACTGCTCATCTCATCCGTAAATCCCGGGCCCATATAGAATGGCCTTCTGTAGAGTTCTTCTCCGCCCTCATATACATCAAGGGTAAGCCCTGTCTCTTCCTTCATCTCCCTGACTGCTGCCTGCGCCGGAGTCTCATCTCCGTCCACCAGTCCTGCAGGAAGTTCATATATATATGCATCGAGTGGGTATCTGTACTGCCTTATGAGCACCAGCTTCGGCTCATCTTCCAGCTTAACTCCATATATAACTATTCCTTCCGGTTTTATATCGTGGGTCTTTATCTTGATGTCGTTCTCTTTATTCCTTGAAGCAAAGTAATAATTGAAGGCTTTTCCAGCCGTGTCAACCGCATCTATATGATAGAGGTTGAGGAACGGATTGTCTGTGAGTTTTTGTACACCTTTGTATTTCTCTTTCACTTCATCACATCCCTTCTGTGTATTTTAATGTATTCAGCCGACCATACATTCGCAAAACCGCACGGTTCCCGTGCTCTTTCGCTGCTGCGCAGCTATTTTGCTCATTGTATGGGGCGGTGACTCTATTCGAGTCACCACAGGATAAGAACACCTGATTCTTACATGCAAGCATGTCGAATCCGCTGTTCTTATCCTGCACGGCTGAATATTTACCTTTATTCAAAATTAGCATAGTTTTTACAATATATCAAATTCTTTTTTAAGTAATTTTATCATTTTTTAGCTATTTTTAATGCTTTTTAGTATATTTGCGTCATTTTGCCATATTTTTCTATGTGATTCCTGGTTTTGATGCAGCTATGTTCCTCCTGATTCTGAATATTTTTTACTCAAAAAATCCGGACACTTTGATCTGCCCGAATTCCAAAAATGTTATGCAATTTATACTCTACTGATTCTCTGTCGATACCAGTTGATATTCTGCATCTCTCAACCTGCAGTAATAAAATGTCTGTCCAGCCTCCTCTGTGTAGGTTTCAAATACTCCCGTAACGATCACCTCACTCTGGTCCGCCGGGTAATCGCCTGGATATACTGCACCTCCACCAAGTTCAAATTCAAGTCCCTGACTGCAGCATGCCAGAGCGTCGGCTATGAGACAATAATTATAATATTTGTCGGTTATTGGATAATAGGATGCATAATACTTTCCTTCTATCCTTATCGTCTTGCCCTCATATTCCTCAGGTTTTGACATAATCTGATATACCGTCGCATATACAAGATCGCTTCCCATAAGTGTGAGATCCACATCCACACCCTCAGACTTGTATTGCGCTATAACTGAGCTGTCTCCATTCACGACCTGCCCATATGTTGGTTCTGATGTCGCCTCAGTTACAGATGCGGATTCTGTCTCTGTCGTGGTTTGCATCTCTGTTGTGATCGTCGTCTCTGTTGTGGCTCCCACTGACGACTTACTTTCCACATCACCATCGCCTGTTTTCTGATTAAGCACCTTATCCACTGCATTCTGTGTGTTCAAACGACTGCCCGCAGTCTGAGATGCTCCACCACAGCCTGTGACAGTCAGCAGCATACTAAGCACCAATATTGACATAATCAATCGCTTAAATCTGTGTCTGCATCCATGCATTCTTCTATTTCTATTCATATACATATTCTTATCTCCTCATCACTTTCCCTGCTATACTGTTAAAAGCAAATATAACCATATCACACGCAACTATCGTAGAACCCACCGGTGTTGAAAATAATATGGATACCAACATTCCAGCCAAAGTTCCCACAACTGACAATACAGCCGAATATAATACCACCGACCTGAAGCTATACATAACTCGCATCGCTGAAAGTGCAGGGAATACCAGAAGCGCCGTGATGAGCAGGGAGCCCACCAGATTCATTGCAAGCACTATTATCACAGCGATTATCACCGCCAGCGCCAGATTATATGCCCCTGCATTTTTCCCGATTGCCCTGGTAAAACTCTCGTCAAATGTGACTGCAAATATCCTGTTGTAGAACAAACAGAAAAACGCTATTACACATATTGACATAACTATACACAGCCACACTTCTCCAATTGTCAATGTAAGTATTGAGGTTGAACCAAACAACGTAGAGCACACATCCCCCGATACATTTGCTGACGTGGAAAATACATTCATTATCAGATAACCTACGGCTAAAGCACCGACAGACATCATAGCTATCGCGGCATCTCCCTTAAGCTTCGCATTTTGTCCCGACATAAGTATGAGAATTGCAGCAGCCACAGTCACCGGCATCACTATGATCGTGTTGTTTGTCAGTTTCAGAACAGATCCTACCGCCATTGCTCCAAATGCAACATGCGAAAGTCCATCGCCGATAAATGAAAATCTTTTCAAAACCAATGTTGCACCGAAAAGTGACGAACACAATGCTATAAGAATACCAACCACAAGAGCATACTTAACAAATGGATACTGCATATAGTAAATTAACTTATCAACAAGCTGCACTCTGTCCACCACCTTTCTCATATTCTACCGAAATGATGTTCCAAAATCTGCTGTTCTTATATTCCTCTCTGCTGCCCCAGAACGAGCCCCCATGATTCATATGAAGCACATGTCCGGCGCAATCTATTGCCCTCAGATCATGTGATATCATGATCACTGCCACACCATTTTCATTTAACTGCTGTATCATCTGATAGAACTGTGCCGTTGCAACAGGATCAAGGCCAGTTACCGGTTCGTCAAGCAGAAGAAGATTCTCAGTTGCACACAGGGCTCTCGCCAGAAGGACGCGCTGCTGCTGTCCTCCCGACAAATGCCTGTAACATTTCCTGCGTATATCCCATATTCCAAGTCGTTCAAGTTGAGATTGTGCAAGCTGCTTTTCCTTTCTGCCATAAAAAGGACGTGCTCCGCACTTAGGCAGCGTTCCCGACAAAGCCACCTCCCATACAGTCGCAGGGAAATCCTTCTGCACAGGTGTCTGCTGCGGCAGATAGCCTATATCACGCGATGTCAGATCATCGCCAAACTTTATCTCTCCTGAAACCGGTTTCAACAGGCCAAGCAGAGTTTTTACCAAGGTACTCTTTCCCGCTCCGTTCTCTCCAACTATACAGAGATAGTCTCCCTTGTCTATACTGAAATTAAGGCCTGACGCAACTGCTCTTCCGTCGTACCCGACTGCCAGGTCTTTGCACGTTATATATGACATTTGTTTTCTCCTATAAATCTAAATTTGTTTTATTGTTCAGCAATTAATTCAATGCCTGAGAAAGTACGTTCAAGTTATCTTCCATCACGTTCAGATATGTCTCTCCATCAGCCACATCCTCTGCGGTTACAGACTGCATTGAGTTCATTGTCAGTATCTCCTGATTCTTTGACTCGGTCGCGTTCTTTATCGACTCTGCTATACTGTGATCCGCACCCTCTATCGTCAGAATAACCGGAAGCTTTAACTCATCCACCTTCTGCGCAAGGAATGTTATTGTCTCAAAACCTGCCTCCGACTCAGCACTGCATCCCACAAATGCAGCATAGTAAGTAAGCCCATAATCATCCGCCATATATCGGAAAGGAAATCTGTCGCCAAACAGAATTGCCTGACGTTTTCCCTTAGAAACTGTTAGTTCGTACCTTCCATCAAGATCATTGAGTTCATCAACGTACTTGCCTGCATTCTCCATGTAATCAGATTTATTATCTGGATCAAGTGCCTGGATATTATCCGCCAACACATTCGTCAACGCCACTGCGTTCTTGAGTGAAAGCCATACATGTTCATCATACTCCGGGCCTTCCTCTCCTCCCTCTTCTTCCTCTGCCTGCATGCCTGGAACTACCTCTTCCTCTTTGACTGCAGTTCCCAAAGCGTCAAGCATATTTACAACCTTCATATCCTTATTAGTCGCTTCTTTCAGGGCACTATCCACCCAGCCATCAGACTCACCGCCAACATACACAAACATATCTGCGTCAGCTATCTTTGCTATATCGTCTGCAGTTGGCTGATAACTGTGAAGATCCATCCCCTGATCGAGCAGCATAGTAAGCTGAAACTTGTCGGAATCACCGCCTATAATATTGCGGATCCAGTCATACTGAGGAAAAGTCGTACATACAATGCTGTACGCCGCAGCATTTGCCGCATTTTCAGGCACACTGCCCCCTTTCTGATCAGAATCTGCTGCCGTCATTGATGCTCCGCAGCCACAAAATGCTGAAACAGTAAGTACCGATGCCATAACAAGGCCAAATATTCTATTTTTCATAATGATCAATAAACCTCCGAATTGATTGATAAAATTGACAGGCATATTTTGATGCCTATAATTGGGTAAATTTAATAAACTGCCTCTAGATCAAAAAACACCAATAATAAGTATTCGCCCTTATCTTTAGATGTATTTCCAGACGCAATTCTCAGTCAATATCCGTACTTTAAATCAATTCAGCAATTCCACCTTCAGGGAAACGAGCGTATCGGTACAATACTCGTGGGTATACACCAATACAACTCCAAGTGTGAACACACTTAAGAACGCCAGGAACACTGGCGTAGTTGACATTGTCTTTATATTTGAAAGGAACTGTGCAGCCTGCTGCAAATGCATACATATAGGACATTCCTGCCCCGTACAGTCATGCTCCACATTGCGCGCAATATAGCCGTAAGAGAAAAGTACTTCCGATACAAAGAACACTATAAGAATCCATGACATTATTCTCTTTTTACTCATTCTGCACACCTCCTTTTCATTGTAGGAATTTGGGGATATATAGTTTTCGTTGTGACCGTAACGATACAATCCCATCTGTAACAATCACGTTTAGTTTAGACTACAGCGACTCCACAACGCCTCTGACAATCTTTGCAAATACCACATATCGACGATCTGTCACAGTCGATCATAAATCCATACCTCTCCTGAACTCCTTTAGCTATGTGATTCATGGTATCGCGGTCAATATGTATGACTCTTCCGCACTTAACACACTGCATATGAAGGTGTTCGTGACAACTATGATCAGCCTTTTCCATTCTATACATACTTGAACCACCATCAGCACTCTGATACTTTATCAATTTGTCCTGGGTAACCATGCGGTCAAGATTGCGATATACAGTTGTTGTATTCGCATCTATGCCATTCTCATCCAAATACACACTTACATCAGCCGCGCAAAACCCTCTGTCCTGCCTCTCTGCAGCAAATGCCTCTATAGCCTGACTTATTCTCGTTTTATACTCCCTCGCCATAGTATTCCTCTTTTTCGAATTTGCAAGTCATTTGCATTTTACTGCATCATAAACGGCTTTTAACTTTATGTCAACACTTTTTTATCACTTTTCCATCACTACTATCTTGTTTGATATATTGCTGACAAATGGTATTTTGCCAATGACTTTATATACCGGTATGAACTCAGCCATTCCTTCTACAAGACTGTGCTGTTCTATGTATCTGTATTTCGGTATGATCTCCGCCAGCTTCTTTCCATTTGACACGCCCCAGGAAAACCTGGCATGGCTTCCATGGATGGATTTCTCCTTGATATGCTTTGCCATGAACGGAGCCATAGTCTCTACGAGCACCGTAGCATGAGTAAATTTCCTGTCTATTATGTCGAATATTTTCTTCACATCAGCTTCTGTGAGATACATCGTAAGCCCCTCTATGATGACCAGCACAGGTTCACCGGCATACTCTACCATGTCAGCCCATTTGTCGTCCATGGCAGATTCCGCTATCTGGTACACCGGTCCGTCCTCCTGCAGGAACTTTGCCCTTACAGTCATGGTCTCAGGGAGATCAATGTTGTACCAACCTTTATATTTACCCTCATTTCTATAGCAACGGGTGTCAAGACCACAGGCGATATTCACAACCACAGCACCCTTGTGCTTCTTCAGGAATTCTGATACAAGCTTATCAAGCACTATGGTTCTCGCTATAACTCCGCTTCCCATCGCCAGATCCTTGTCCGCCAGTGAAAAGTCATAATCCAGGCTGTCCACTATCTCTATAGCCTTGCCGTCATATATGACATGATCCGGCTTTCTCGATTCCTTCGCCCTAGCATAGAGTGTCTGGAGCATCGTCTCCGGGACTCCCGTTATGTCTACCTTTGATCTGCTTACTGTATTGTTCTGTGTGCTAACCATTTTCTCATTTCCTCCTGCTTTTTAATTGTGTAAACGCATGAGAGGCGCTGCGCGCGGCGTTTACATAAAATATAACATTTGTCATGTTTTGTTATGTTCGTAAAAATAAGAGGTTCATCATCGATGAACCTCTTTCTTTAAACTCTCTATCAACTTTTCTGTACCGCCTGTGGCATGAATGCCGATCTTTTCTGTCAGATACATTTTCTTCTCCACATCTACATCCTCGTTCAGTATCGCCATGGCTCCTTCAAGCCGCATCTTAGCCAGCACGCGAACCAAAGTCTCATCCGGCTCGCATCCAAGCTGTGACCTGTAATATGCCGCAAATGAATGTCTCATGAACTCCTCAACCCTCTGGTGATAATTCTCATAGCAGCTGCCATCAGCGCCATGCATGATGATCATTGCCTCTTCCCTGTGTGACAAAAGGAATTGCATCATGATCTTATCTGCATCTACGCCCGTGGCGGGGTTCTCAATCTCCCCCTTCATAAGTTCTCCAAGCATGGCTTCATATTGGTTCACAAGCGGTTCAAGTATCGCCTTAAACAGAGCCTCCTTGCTCTCAAATGAAAAGTAGAAAGCTCCGGTTGTAACTCCAGCACTCTTGCATATCTTTCTGAGGCTTGCCCTCTGGTAACCATTTTCAAGGAATTCCTCTTTGCCAGCTTTTTTAAGTTTTTCTATCGTTTCACTACGCTTGTCGTTTTCCATAACACATGTTATGTTAGCACAAACTAACTAGTCTGGCAACATATTTTTGAAAGTTATCTCTATTTGCCATCCAGGTATCTTCGCACCGTCTCAAGGCCGCCGAGTGGCACGCAGAACTTCTGGTCATGATTCTTACATGCCTCATAAGTGTCCTCAAGATCAAACCAGCACACGCCGTCAAGCTCTTCCTTCTGTATTGTCAGATCTGCTATGTCCACCTGTTTCTGATACACGAACACAAATGCCACCTCGTTGTCCCTGAACATTCTGCCATGAAATTCCTTCTCATACCGGATCCTGAATGTTCCCGCGAAATCAAGGTCAGAAGCCTCAGCCTTGATGCCAAGCTCCTCACCGAGCTCCCTGAGTGCCGACTCCAGAGGTTCATCTCCCGCCTGTATGTGCCCCGCCGATGAGGTATCATACCTTCCTGGAAATGAATCCTTATTCATTGCCCGCTTCTGCAGGAGAACCTTATACCTTCCATTCTCTTGCTTCGCTATCCAGATATGGGCAGTCCTGTGGCATATGCCTTTTGCATGTGCCTCGCTCCTCTCCACTATGTCTCCAGTAGGGTTGCCCTGTTCGTCGCATATATCAAAAAGTTCCATTATAGTGTACCGTCCTTATTCATTCATACATGAACCATTATTGTTTATCAACTCCGATTTGTAAAGCAAACAGCTAACATTTTTCTACTATTCTACACTTTGTATACTTTTATAAACGTTTTATAAAATATCAGTAATTGCACTTGATATTGATCACTTTTTAGGATATTCTCAGATCACTATAAGTTACTAAATAAGTCAGCTCTAATTGACACTAACATTATTGAATGTTAGAATTCTTGTATGATATGATTATGGTAACCTTACCATGCGAAATGGGAACTTTAAGAGATGGGTGTTCTACCATATAAAACAAATGAACAATTTTAATATGGATGTTCTACCATACAAAATGGAACAATTTTATGGGAGCCCTACCATGCAAAAAGGTTTTTAAGAGCTGTGCATTTTAGCACAGCTCTTTTATATTCTCAGAAAGGCGATAATGGATATCCTAAATTTTTACTATATTGATTTAAAATACATAAGAAATCTGTCTCGTGCAGATGACAACGTAATGTCAGTCTCCCCTCAGATAGGTAAGGAGAATCGACCATTTCTTGGAATAATCATTCTTATAGGTGGTCAGAAATATTGCATCCCCCTTACCTCACCAAAAAAGAAATTTGAAAATATGAAAAGCCAGATTGATTTCATCAAAATATTTGACCACAACAGCAGGCATCCTGAGTATTCTTCTAAAATCATAGGAATTCTCAATCTAAACAATATGATTCCAGTTAACAAATCAGTTATATCTAAGGTCAATCTGAAATTAAACCCTCACGATACCCCAGATAAAACAAAACGAAAGATTCTTATGCAGAAGCAATTATCCTGGTGTCGGGATCATTCCGATACCATAATCAACAGAGCCAATAAAGTCCACTCTCTCATAACTGATTTTCCCGACAAAAATCGTAACCTTACCAAAAGATGTGTAGACTTTAATAAACTTGAGCACATTTTAGCCCAATACTCGGATGACTAAAATTCCTACACCACCAGCCTCGCCTTCGCCCTGCCGGTTCTGTCCTTTTCCACCACGATCTGCTTGTCAATCTTCTCCTTGAGTTCAGTCACGTGCGATATTATTCCCACCAGCTTGCGTCCCTCGGTCACGCTGACCAGTGCTTTGTATGCCTGTGGCAGAGTCTTTTCTGTATCAAGGGATCCAAAGCCCTCATCCACAAACATGGTATCTATCTGAATTCCGCCAGCCGAGGCCTGCACCTCATCGGAAAGTCCAAGCGCAAGGGAAAGTGAAGCCATGAATGACTCGCCCCCAGAAAGAGACTTAACGTCTCGTCTGCTGCCGTTGTAATGATCCACAACACAGAGGTCAAGGCCGATCTGGCTTCGCCTGTCACTGCTGTCCGTCACACGCCCCAGTTCATACTGACCGTCTGACATCTTCAGGAATCTCAGATTTGCACGCTGAATTATCCTGTCAAAATACGACATCTGTATGTATGCCTCTAGGTTTATCTTATTCTTGCCGGATACATTCCCTGAGGCAGTGTCATAGAGCGACTTCACGCTTACATATTTCTTTTCTTTTGCCAAAAGCTCATCGGACTTTCTGCTTATATTCGCCATCGCCGTTTCATTTGCACGGATGCGGCTGTTTTCATCCTGCATAAGAAGCCTGATCCTTCCCAGCTCATCTCTCACTGCGGTTTTATCTTCCTCAAGCTTAGCAAGTTCGAGCTTCTCTGCTGATTCCAGCGTGTCTGTCAGAGCCTTTATCTGCCCCTCCAGCGTCTTAATATCCTGGATCACAGCATTATATCTCTTCTCAGCGGTGTCAAATGAATCCTGCAGTTTCTTTGCTCTGCCAAGAATCTCGTTCATCTTCGTTTCCGCCTCACTCCGATTCCTGAATCTGAGCCCCGCGGCCAGTTCTGTCGCCTGTTCCCTGTCTGAGACAACCTTTGCCGTGAGCGCCGATATATTTCTCTCAAGCTCCGCCAGCTTCACCTGCATCCCGGCCAATGTTTCTTCCTCCTGAGGAAGTTTTGCAGCAAGCTCATCCCTTCTGCTGACCCTTTTGCGTTCAGCCTCGATCTGTCTGTCAGTATCGGCAATCTTCTCATTATAGTATCCAATATTCTTCTCAACCTTTTCCGGCAGACCGTCTATATCCTCCGGGGCGTCAAATTTCCTTCCAGCCTGCTCAATAATGCTGTTTCTGATCTCCATGACGCTGGCAAGCTTTACCTTTGCATCCGTAGCACTAGCATTTGCCCTGTCGCGGGATTTGTCAGCATCCTTCTTCGCACCATCTAACTGTGCATCTGTCGGAGCCTCCTTTGGCAGCGATGCAAGGAGTTTGTGCTCCGTCGCACCGCACACAGGGCACGCCTGTCCCTCCTTCAGATCCTTTGCTAGGATTCCCGCCTGGACATTCCTGTAGAGCGTGCTCATATGCTCATACAAATCCTGTTTTCTGGTATACATATCATTATCAAACAGATACTGCTTCTGTGCTTTGTCCACCGCCTGTTTTCTTCTGCTGTATTCCATGAGCAGTCTGCTTATGTCATTCAGATAGTCAACAGCGTCAGCCATCTTCTCCCTCGATGCCGTGATTGCAACTATTTTCTCCCCCGCATCCGCAAGCTGTGTCTGCTCCTGCCTCAGCTTTTCTATGCTCTTCTGTTTGTCTGTCACAAGCATTCTGCCCTTCTCTGCCTGTTCATTTTGCCTTTGCAGGAGCTGTTCCTCGTCTACAATATTTTTTCTCTTCTCGTCCAGTTTCTCATAGTTTGGAAGCTCGTTATTTATAACTGCTGCCTGCCTTTGGAGCTCTTCCGTCTCTGGGAGCGCTTCCTTTGTCCTGTTTAACTCTGCCTCAGCAGTAGTTCTGTCATTCTGTACATTTGCAAGCTCCAAATGTGTCTTTTCAAGCTGCACTCTGGCTTTCTCTGTCTGCTGTGCCTTGCCTATCAGCGTGTCAAGTTCCCCGACCCGGGTCTCAAGTGTACCGATCTGCTTCTCATATGAATCCGTTCTTGCCTTCTCCGTTACAATAAGCTTTCCGATGAGTGTGATCACCTCATCAATTGGCATCTGGCCGTCCTTTGCCTTCTGGACACTGAGTCCAAGAGGGTCATCCTCTCCGCAGACTATCCCGGATATATACTGCTCTATACTCTTCTTCATATCGTCCCGTTCACTCTGAAGCTTTCTCGTCTCATCCTGAAGACGCTTCTGCAGAACAAAATACCTTGATGTGTGAAAAAGCTTGCTGAATATCTTCTGTCTGTCCCCGGACTCCGCCACCAACAGTTCCTTGAACTCACCCTGGGCAAGCATAGATATCTGCGAAAACTGCTCTCTGTCCACACCCAACAATTCCTGAAGATATGAATTTACCTTCGTTCTGTTGGCAATGACCGAGTCATCCGGCAGATACAATTCTGCAGCCGCATCCTGCAGGGTAGTTCCCTCACCTTTTTTCTTACGTCTCTCATAGGAAGGATTTCTTTTAACTCTGTAAGTCTTCCCCATATGATCAAATGTCAGCTCAACATAGGTATCTGTGTCCACATCGGCATACGTTGATCTCATCATCCTCGCATCACGGCTCGCCCCGCTCGGCTCATCATACAGCGCATAACAGATGGCATCGAATATCGTGGTCTTTCCCGCTCCTGTATCCCCAGTCACAAGATACAAGCCTTCAGCCCCAAGCTGGGCCATGTCAAGCATCTGGACTCCCGCATATGGTCCAAATGCCGACATCGTAAGATTAAGTGGTCTCATAATCGCTCCTCTCTCCATACAGAGTCTATAATATTCTGAACAAAACTCCTCTGTTCATCGCTCATTTCCTGGTTGTTCTGCTTCTCATACAACTCTCCAAACAGATCTATAGGCTTTTTCCCTTCAAGCACAACGCCATCGTCTATCGTCTGTGTCACACGGGTTCTGGTGTTGTCGTATCCAAGCTTCATCACATTTGGATAGACCGTTCTGAGTTTTCCCAAAGCATCCGGCACGTCATCCTCGTCCGTGAGAACCACATACAGATAATCATCCACAGCCGTTCCCTCATAGTTTCGCCTGTCCATCAGCTCGTCAAATGTTCCCTTTACCTCGCGCAGCTCATGCATCGGAACAAGCGGAACAGTCCTTATCTCTATTTTCTTGTTCTCAGGGATGTCAACAACTGTCACCGATTTGGTGTGGTTAGCCTCCGAAAGAGAATACTTAAGCGGTGTTCCACAGTATCTGACAGTCTCCCTGCCCACCTTCTGCGGCCCATGTATATGCCCCAGCGCCACATAGTCAAATGAGTCGAATACCGACACATCCACATTGTCCAGACCGCCCACATTCTCCTCCGACTCCGAGCGCACAGCCCCGGTCACGAACTGGTGGGCCACAAGGATATTTGTAACCTTCTCATCAACATCCATGTGCTCCACCGCCACACGGCAAGCATCCGTGTAATCATTTATATCATCCGCCTCATCAGGGAATACCGCTCTGACCATTGCCGGCTTCACAAATGGCAGCATGTATATGTTCACCATCTGTCCTTTTCCATCCTCCAGCTTATATGGTCTGACCAACCCATCTCCCATCATGGCTATCTGTGCCGAATCATATACCGGCGATATATGGATTCCACTGAGATCAATCAGACTTGATGCAAATGCCAGCTTGGCCGCCGAGTCATGATTACCGCTGATGATATACACCTGCAGCTTTCTCTTTGCAAGCGATGTCAGAAAGCTGTCCAGCAGCTTCACCGCCTCTTCGCTCGGCACCGACTTGTCGTATACATCCCCGGCTATGATGACTCCATCCGGCTGCTCATCATCGATGATGCCCAGTATTTCTTTTAATATATACTCCTGATCCTCCAGCATAGAAAATTCATTTACTCGCTTTCCTATGTGAAGATCAGATAAATGGATCAAACGCATGGGCAGTTCTCCTTTCTTGCAATTCCGTTTCTTTATTATATCGCTACCTATAGTTTAGCACAGATGCGGCGAGTAAGAAATCTACCTGAGGGTTAAAGATAACATATAGAGCCTGCTCCAAGACAAGGATTTTTATCAGATTTACATATTTTATGCCCAATTCATCATACACTATATAATATAGCACCTGTTTCATTGGAGGATCCTTAATGCAAGCAAAAACCAGACTCAACCTTTTCCGCTTTATCTTCATTTCGATTCTTGGAGTTCTGCTACACTTCACCTACGAATGGTCGGGAGACAATCCCGCTATCGGACTATTCTCGGCAGTGAACGAGTCAACCTGGGAACACCTGAAACTTATATTCTTTCCAATGCTCCTGCTGACAATGATTGAATTTCTCTGGGCTCATATAAAAGATAAGCCCCTGCCGGAACATTATCTTCCAGCAAGGACTGTCGGTATCCTGTCAGGTATGGCATTCATTGTGGTCGGTTTCTACACTCTAAACGGTGTACTGGGCAGGAATTATGAGTTTCTGAATATCGCACTTTATTTCGCCGGGGTTGTATATGCATTGCGCACCGAAAACAGATTAGAATCTAAGCAAATGTGCATAAACGACTACGTTTCCATGACTATCCTAGCAATTCTCGCGGTTGCATTCTTTGCATTTACCAACTATCCGCCTGAACTGGGGGTATTTACAGATCCTACAATTTAAAATAATCCGTAATTATGCTGTCAAGCTGTCTTCTTATGTCTTCAAAGTCACAATTAAGATTTAATGTTTTTACATTTATCATATTCCCACTCATTTGGTAACAACAATCAGGCTGCGTTCCATTATCAGTCTGTGCATACAACAACATACCTGCGACCTCATGTGGTTTATCCTTTAACTCTGCTTCTTTATTCTTGACATATGTAAATATCTGAAACATATTTGCAGATCTTATTGTTTCTTTCTCATATCTGTTCTGCATTATATGAGAATAATATTTTGCATCAATTATAAGAACTTTATTATCGTATTCAAGTGTTATGTCAGATAAAAGATTTGGCAGCATATAACCCATTCCATCATCAAGCTGCCACTTTATCTGAGATGCATTTGTCTTTATATATGGATATTCTTTTTTATAATACTCCAATATAAATTTCTCATACAAATGATACATTTGCTGATCATCAAGGAAATCCATTATTTTAGTTTTTCCATCAGCCTGTGTCTGCAATAAGCCTTTCACCACAAGGTAACATATAGATATCAACATTCTATAAGTCTGATTGTTCCTATCATAATGTATGTTCCAATCCACTGTACGCAGATCAATCAATTCAACCTTATCAAAATACACCAAAAGCTTTCTCAGTCTGCTTTTTCTCTGTTTCGCCACATCTGCTCTCAACAATAATAGCGCGGTGGATTTTATTATCCTGTTTTTACTGTTATTTACAGAAAAGTCATCATATACACAGGACAGTTTCCTGTTAATCATGGTCTGTCTCTTAACCGACTCTGTTATATTCACTCTTCCGCGAATAACTGGAATATCTTCCATTTGCTCTATATACGCTCTACCCAAGCCACGCTTCAACTGTTGCGAAATTCCTGCTATAAGTATCTCTGTCATGAGATCCGCCGTATTAGAAAATTTCTCTGTAAACATTTCCCTGTAACCTTGTTTAGTGAGCGTTCTAAAAGCATATGACAACATATAATAAATATTCTGTATAGGTATCAACTTATCGCCCCTCTGAGTTTTTCACTCCAGCGTTCCACATTTTTAGGTTCATCAAACCAGTACTCCTTCAAAAGTGGTATCAATTCAAACTCAACAATTTCCATAAGTCTTTGATCGGTAAGTTCTTCTGAATTTATATCGCAGAAATAGCTATGACCAATACAGAATCCTTCACCAAGCGTTTCATCAAGCGAAATCTCACTATTTAATTCTTCTGTACACTTTATAAGCTTATCAAATTTACTGTTATCCAGTTCCATTCTATACTTCGTAAATCCTTCGGTTTCAAATCCAGGTTTAAGTTCAAAGAATGAGAAACGTCTTCTAAGTGCATAATCTATCATTGCAAGACTTCTGTCCGCTGTATTCATCATACCTATGATATATACATTTTTAGGTACATTAAATTTATCCCTTGAATATAATAATTGCAGGTTTTGATTGCGTTTATCCTTTTCAATAAGCATAAATAATTCACCAAATATCTTGCTAAGATTGCCCCTGTTTATCTCGTCTATTATGAAGAAATATTCATTATCACTGTCTATCTCAGCTTTTCTACAGAAATTGTAAAACACACCCTTAGTAAGTACAAAACCAGATCCTTCAGCACTAGGACGATACCCCTCTACAAAATCTTCATACGAATAGCTCTGATGAAATTGAACCAGCATTACCCTGTCACTATTCATCTCACCCATCATGGAATATGCTAGGCGTCTTGCAGCAAATGTCTTGCCAACTCCAGGAGCTCCCTGCAAAATAATATTTTTCTTGTGTCTTAGCAATGATACCAATGTATTATAATTCTCCGACGACATATATACATCTTCAAGGAAGTCACTCTCAGTATATACCTTATATTTCTTCTCCTCATCATCCTCCAATTCAAGATCAGTATCATATAGCTCATTTAACTTATCCACATAATCCGTATATGGAGTAACATCCGTAAGAGTTTTTAATGCAAGTTTTATTTCCAATTCATGACTTTCATCATGTGTCCATTTGACTTTTCTTATATTGTTGTATCCATCTGTACGCTCATCATCATACATGTACTCTGATTCAACAATTCCTCTGCCAATTATATTTGTCCGTCCTTTTTTTACAAACACTATATCTCCAGGCTTCATAACATTACAGAACTGCCAAACAGCATGAACCGAATTTTTATAAGAAGAATTGCCGCCATATACTTCTTTCATCTTGTCCCTTATTTCTTCCTTAGACTGAAAAGCATCTATCGCGCCTATTTCTCCCCAGCCAATTGCCATGATCCCTTTGTTCTGCATCTCTTTCCACATGCCGCCATCCTCGCCCGGTGCATATGTCCAATATCTTATGCCATCATCAATATCCTCTCCAGCTGTAACACCATCTGATTGTTTCGCCTGCTGATTCTGTGCTACAACCGTTTTAAATATTTCAGATGCAAGCTCTTCAGTCATATCAACTTTTTCACCGGCCTCTGTGAGAGTCCACACTCCTCTGACGCTCTTATCTATGTATCCACCTTTTACAAGGTAGTTTCTTGCAAATGCAACCTCATTCTCAAACTTATTAACTTTGGTTTTACCCCTTGTGATACTTACCTGTTCTTTTGTCAAATGCTCATTCTCAATTATCTTATTTCTTGTATCTGCTGCTGTTGCAGAGCCACCAAGATCCCTGAGTGCCTTTATAACTGGTGCAAACCATTTTAGGAATTCTGCATTCGACTTTTCTTTCTTCTTTTTATCTTTTATTTGATTCTTACTAACATTATCCGATTCCAACCATGCATAGTATGATAATTCAGGGAGAGAAATGTACTTACTCCTTCCTGCTTTCATATAGTCAGCACACTTCATACACATGTCAAGATAAATTTCACCTGAAGGAATTTCATTCTTCGATAAAGCATCACTTACAAGCACAACATAATCAGCAGGAAGAATATTCGGCTGAGTTAGAAACCATCTATTTCTCGAATCAAGATTTATAAATGTGTATGGTCTTATCCAATATAATCCCATAGTAATATTCCATTTCACGCCAAATTGTCCTCTGGCCGTATTGTAAGCACTTATAAAATCATGTTGGTATTTACCATTCTCAGGATCCCTATCAAGTTTTAAAGCTATTTCAAATAGTATCCATAAATTATCAATATCATCTACTCCTCTACCGCCAGCTTTAGACCTACCATCCTTAAATCCATAAAATGTTGCAAACAAATTATTTAGCACTGGTATTCCATCAAAATTAGCCGGAACCTTTGCATCTATCTCAAAAGTCTTTGCCATTTGATTCATTATCAGCATTCTATTTGCATTCGTTATCCCTTTATTAAACAATCCATATACCGTAAACGGATCAATATCCACAATATCATTGCCCTTTTCAAGCGTCGGAAGCTTTATATTTATCGCTGTATAGATATCTTTTATATTCTCTATCAAACTTGCCCTATCATTTTTGAAATCCAACAACTTATCCGCAAGTTCCATATAGAAATCTGTCCACTCAAACTGCACTCTCTCCACCTCTTTCGTAAATTTAAATCAATTTTTAAAATCATTGTCTAACTACATATATTAATCAAAGGGCAGAAAACAATTCTGCCCTTTGATATAAAGCCGATTTAAACACCAAATATAGAATACAAATTTTCCGAAATAGGAAAATACATCGGAATACACTTTCCAAGTTCATCATCCTTATCAAACGGCACCATGTAATCAATTGCTTCTATAAAATTTTTTCGCTTATATAATTTTATTCCGTTTTCATTTGCTCGCAAAAATATACCCGTGAATCCTATTACTTTTGTTGACATCTCATATAGATCCATCAACAAATATTCAAAAAACATAGTACTAAAATACTTTTCAACCCCATTTTTACCACCCATAGTTTTTTGAAAAGACTTTGCAATTGCAAAATATTTTATCTCAGCGCAGGACTCACTCAATAACCGGTCTTCCTTTTTATAATACAATGCTGTTGATTTTATTGTTGCGAACGCCATAATAACACTTATCTCTCCAACTTTTTCCTCATCATCAACAAGAACATATGTAACGCCTTCTCCACCTGCCGCACATGAGATCGCATCATTCTGCAAAAAATAATTAAAGTCAGGATGTCCACAATCAAAATGATCAAGAACATCCTGACTTACTTTTAACATATCTAATTGTTTGAAACTAAGCCCCATAACTATTTCTTCTGTCCTTTACACATCTCTTTCATATTTTCTATGTCCTCAGAAGAAAACACATTTTTGGACTTCCTACATTCATCCCAGTAGCTTTTATCTGGAATACTCTTCTTTACCTCATTTGCAAACGCTGCCAGCATTCCATCTCTGATAATATTTGCCTCATTTGGTTTCGCCATTGCTGCCATATCTGTTTCCTCCTTTCCAAATGTATCTACCTTTTTGTGGTTAAATTCTATCATTTTCACTTTCAAAAAGCAACCTTACCATTAAGTTTTACTATAAATATTATACTAAAATGATAACCTTTTTATACTCCACATTATATATTCCTATTCGGTTGTTTGTTCCATGCACACCATCTCCACCTCATACTCTACAGCAGATTAACCACACACATCAAAAGCACCACCTGCATTACAAGTATAAGTGGTACTCCAACCGAGAAATAATTCTTCCTTATCTTATGCCTGAACACCACCATTCCAAGCAGAGCACCAATACTTCCACCGGCAAATGCCATTCCGAGAAGGACCGCTATGGGAATCCTGTATCCGCCCTTAACCGCTCTGTATTTGTCAATTCCGAACATGACAAATGTTACAACACTCACTGCCGCAACGAACCACAATGTCCATCTGTATTCCACAAACACATCCCAGAATGCAAAGCTCCATTTGCCCGCAGGTCTAAGCTTCCAAGTCATGAACACCGCAAGCTCTATCACACACACGCACACAGTGAACACTCTCAGCATCATATTCGTCTTGGAGGCCGTCCTGTCACACAACGCAAATGCTATTATCATGCCAGGGGCGCCACCGGCAATGGCTATGAGCTCCAGCAGAACACTGAGCGCCTTATGGCTTGTTCTCCTGCGTCTCGCAGCCGTCACTCCATCAAGGACAGCTCCTAGTATATTTATACATATCAGATATATGATCAACTTATCCATTATATATACCCACCTTGTCTACTGACATTGTATACAGACATTATATTCCATAGGGCATGACCATAACAAGTGACAAATGTCAAGAACTCGTGGCAAACAAAAAAGAGCAGAACTACGGCTGTATACATAGTTCCACTCTCCTATATACTTCTACTGATCTGCGATGAGCACCTGCGGCTGAACCTTTCTGATGTTCCCCGCTCTGATAAATGCTACCACAGAGAATAACACGCTCATAAATACCAATGGTATAACCAGTGATATCACGCTTGTACTTAAATTAAAACTGTATATTCCAAATGATTCAAATCCTGCCTTGAAGAATGGCTTGCTGACGATAAGTGCCAGAACTATACCAAGCAGCGAACCCACAACTGCCGTCACGATAAAGCGGACCGCAAGCTGGCATCTGAGTCTGAAGGATGTAAATCCAAGTGCCTTGTATATTCCGATATCCTTCTGCTCACGCATGAGAACCTTGCCACACACGATTATGACCGTGACTATCACGAATACAGCCCCTAACATATATGTGAGCAATGTGAGTCCCTGTATTGCAATGTTGACTGTACCCGCCACTTCTTCAAAATCATCCTTTGCTGAATGTATTGAATACGTGATGCCCTGATTATCGCCATATCTCTTATCTATCTCCTGGATTATCGCATCACATTCATCAGTATTGTCAAGATCATAACATATTCCTTTGCCGCTCCATTCCTCTTCATCTGAACTGCTTTTGGCAGCTCCACTGACACCAGACTCACTTACGGTCTCTTCGCTGGCAAACTTACTATATGCAGCCTTACTAATTGCAAAGTTCTTGCCCATATCATTTGCCGAATCGTATATGCCGGAGATCACCATCTTCCTTGCCACGCCGCCGCGCTTGACTGTGACTGTGTCACCTACGTTCATGTGAAATCCATCAGCCACATACTGGGTTATCAGCACTTCATTGTCATATGTGCAGGTTCTTCCCTTTCTTATCGTGTTGATCATATCAGGGTCCTCCACTATATAACAATACATCTGCACATCATCGAACAGAAGGTACTCGCTGGACATTTGATATTTTCTATACGCTGTGTGTTCTGATATAACATTCTCTATATCCTTCTGCGTATCTTCATCGACAAACGAAGCAGTCAGGTCATACTTCGTGACTGAAAACATATCCACCAGCATATTCTGTGAATTAAACCAGCGCATCATATCGTTCATAAGTATCATGAACATGGCAAGTATAGCAGTCACTATGATGGCTGCGGCATACTGTTTCTTCTCAGATATAAACTGTCTGTATGCAAGACTCACACCAAGTTTCTTGCCTGAGACCGGAAGCTTCAGAACGCTTGAGAAATGCACACTGTCCCGTCCACCTCTTATCGCCTTTATAGGTGTTGCCTCGGATATTCTCCTTGTCTTCAACATGATAAATGCTGCTACAAGAAGCAGTATCGCCAATATGACACACAGCACAAGTCCTACATTAATATCAGACGTAACTTCAAGTCCTGAAGAAGATCTTGTGGCACTATTTATGATTTTTAGTATCGGAATGGCCAGTGGTATTCCAGCAAACAGTCCAGCCGCCACAGTGCACATATACCCGGCAAGCAACGCCAGCTTCACCGATGCATTTGTCATTCCGACCGCTTTGAGTATTCCTATGTTAACAAAATCCATCTCTATGCTGCTGCCGATGTTGTGTCCTAGGACTATCATAGCCGCCACCAGAAGCAGCACAACAAATATAAGCAGCACCGCGGAGAATACCTTTGTCATAAGAAGCATGTAACTTCCCGCCTGCTCCTTTGATAAAGTTATCCAGCAATATGACGCGAAATCACTCACATTATTCAGTTCTCTCTCAAACTCCATCTCCGTGAGGTCCAGGCCCGGCTTTTTATCTATTATGATAAGCTTTGACAATTCAAAGGATCTCTTGTCATCTTCCAGTCCGCTTCTATTATCTTCCGCAGCCTTTGCCTTGAGATCCGCAAAATCCTCATCTGAGATCAATATCGTCTTTATTCCCATGACCGAAGATCCCATATATGGATCCTCGAAAAATGACGCAACTTTGAAGGTATAAGAACCGTTATCATTGCCCAGCTCGACTGTATCACCAATCTTGCAGTCATACATACCTATGAAACTGAACGGCACACTTACCTCACCTTTTTCAAGCCGGCGATCTGTCATTTTGTTATCCACATCATACTGATCATATGTGAGCACGCTGTCTGTATCATTCAAAACGAAGCTGCTGTTTCCGCCTTTTCCATTGCAGTCCTTAAGCAGCAGATATACAACATCTGCTGCTTTCACTTCCTGCACCGCATCACATTTGCCAATATTCTTTATTATCTTGTCTGCACTTGTTCCATAGGCATCCAGCCTGTTCTCCCCGTAAAGTGCGGCAAGCATACCTCCATAACCAACCTCTTCCATAGCTTCCGAATCATGCCTTATGGAATTCGTGTAGTAAGAAAGCACTGAACAGAATGCCAGAGAAATGATAAGCATAAGCACGAACACACTTATATGCACGCCCTTGTTTCTTCTCATATTTCCTCGAAGCACCATCATGATATATCTCATCCCGGCACCTCCTACCACTGCATGGAACCAAGCCATGCATCTATCTGGCTCTCACGGCTCTTGCGATCTTCTTCAATATATTGTGACAGCTTCAGCTCACCTATGATCCTTCCGTCCTCTATGTAGATGATCCTGTTCGCCCTGATAGCAGCCCTCACATCGTGGGTAACCATGAGTATGCTCTGTCCCTCCACGTTGAGCTCGGTGAGAAGATCCAGCACATCCTGGGTATTTCTGCGGTTTAATGCGCCTGTCGGCTCATCCGCGAAAAGGATACCCGGACTGTTGATGACCGCTCTGGCAATAGCGCCCCTCTGTGCCTCTCCGCCGGACACCTGTGCAGGAAGTCGGTCAGCAGCACTTTCTATATTCATCTTTTTTATGAGTTCATCAGCCCTGTTTTCAGTCTCTTTTGTTCTCGTATCCTTATTCATATAACCCGGCACAAGTATGTTCTCTCTAATGCTGAGGTTACTAACAAGATGTATCTGCTGAAACACAAATCCAAACTCATACACTCTGAGTTCTGCCATGCGCTTCTCATTGTATTCTGTTATATCCTCGCCATCATATATGACCTTTCCCGAAGTCGGTCTGTCCATCCCGGACAGACTGTAAAGCAGTGTGGATTTTCCCGAGCCTGACGCTCCCATGATGACTGTAAAATCTCCCTTATAGATATCCAGATCCATATTGTTGAGCACATGATTCTGCACGCCCTCACTGGAAAAGCTTTTGCAAAGGTCTCTTGCCTGAAGAATTATATCTGCCATTTTTCTCTCCTTTTTATAGTTGTAGCACGGGGGCATTCAGACATCCTCTACAGATCTTCACCTCGCCACCGTGCTACAACCATATCACCCTATTTATTAACAAGTCCTTAACAAACCTTTCTTGCTGCAAAATATAACACTGCCTCCAGGCCATCAGCATGATTTACAAGTTCCACATCTCCGCCCATTCTGTCCATGAGATAATGGACAATAAATAGTCCAAGGCCCGCTCCAGGTTCATCACCGGAGTTTTCCCCTCGATAAAACTTCTCATATATGAACGGCATGTCCTTATCCGGGATTCCTGTTCCATGATCCTTTATGGACAGCCTGTATACCATATCAGCGCCGCTCACATGGACATTCCTTGGAAGTTTTTCGGGCGATATACATTCCGTAACAATACTTATCTCTGTGTCTCTGGCATACTTAGCGGCATTTGACAGTATATTTTCTATCACCTGAACCACTCTTCCCGAATCTGAATGCTCAAGCACTGCCTCGGTTATATCTCCATTCACCACGATATCCATTCCGAGACCTATATCTGACAGAATCTGTTCCAGCAGAGGTTTTATCTCAACCTCATCACTCTTCACCACCAGTCTGTCCAGATCATGCAGGGAATGAATAAACATGTCATTCGTTATGGACGTCACCTCATCACATTTCTTCATGATGACCGACGCATACCTCTCCCTGCGCTCCTGGGTGGCATCCATATTCATGACCAATGCCTCCGCATATCCTCTTATGGATGCGATCGGAGTCTTTATATCATGTGACAACGTGGCTATAACTGTCTTGTTGTTCTCTATCGCTTCCTGCTCTCTACGCCTTGCATGCACTATCTCCGTTCTCATATGGTCAAATGCCCACGTGAAGCTTCCGAACATATTTACCCGTCTGTACTTAAGTTTGGTGTCCATATCCCCTGCTGCCAGATGTGATGCATAATCCTCCAGCTCATCAAATGGCCTGAGAACACACACGTATATGTACAGGAATAATACAATCACAACACACAGGACAACAATATAAATGATCAATATATTTCTAAGTCCTGACTTGCCGGTATCTAGCTTTTGTTCCCTGAGTTCATTCATTACAGCGTCAAGCTTTTCGTCAGCATCTGTGGATCCCGAATCATACAGTTGTTTCACTTCATTCAGTTCCACTATATACTGCCCATATTCATCATCTTTTATCCGCCGTGTCTCGTCCTGCTTCTCCCTGTAGAACAGCCAGCCAAAAACTATGGTTATGGCGCACATGAACACGATCAGCATTTTTATTATATTGTTTCTTACTGAATGTCGTTTCATATAAACTCCCTATAGCTGCCAAGTGGACATCCACATTACAAGCTCATATTATCCTCACTGTCTTTGTCTATTCATTATCTCCCAGCACATATCCCGTTCCCCATACCGTACGGATAAGCTGCGGATGTGACGGATCTGTCTCAAGCTTTTCTCTGAGCCACCTCACATGCACCGCAACCGTGGATGGCTCCACATCACTGTACAGCCCCCACACGGCACTCATGATCTGTTCCTTTGTCAATACCCTGCCTCTGTTCTCCGCCATGTATACAAGCAGGTCAAATTCCTTCGGCTTCATATCCACATTACTTTTGTTTCTGCTCACAGTCCGTGCGTGCCTGTTGATCTCTATCTCGTTCCCGTCTGTGTTCAGGGTCAACATCTCAGACTTATTGTCATCAACACCATAAGTTCTCCTGAGTATCGAACGGATACGAGACATAAGCTCTTTCAGTGAATACGGCTTTGCGATATAGTCATCTCCACCCATATCAAGGCCATTCACCTTGTCATCCTCACTCGTCCTTGCACTTGCAAATATGATCGGCACCTGCGAAGTATGCCTGAGTTCTTTACAGAATGAGAAACCTGTACCATCGGGAAGATTGATATCCAGAAGTATGAGATCACATTTGTTATCTGTCAGCACTTCATATGCATCGTCTATGCTGGCTGCGTACAGAAAAGCATAGCCGTTGTCCTCCAGCATATCCTGTATCAGCATAGACAGATCAGCGTCATCATCCACTATAAGTACTGTTCTCTTGTCTGTATGCTTTTCTGTCATCCTATACCCTCCAATATCTTCACTGTAGACAATTCATATTATATGACTCTAAACTGCCCACATATCGTCTGTAATATCATCCGCAAGCAGTGCATACAGCCAACTATTTTTCTTTATTCACCAGCATGTCATATGTAACACCATATTTCTCCGCTATGTCACTGGCATATGATTTACCAGCAGGTGGCGCTATCTCTATCTTGTATGATCTTTGTGAGCCCTCGTTGTGTACGATCAGCGAATATACCTTGCCCTCTGTACACCCTTCATTCATCTCATCCACATCAAAGCCCAGCTTATGCATATGGGTGTTGTATATCGTTCTCGTTCCCTTTGTCAGAATCGCTCTCACGGAATCTCTGGCTATATAATAGCCCTCCTCAAATGACGTAGTTGAAAACGTCTCATTGAGAAGTATGAGACTGCGATTATTCGCACCGTCAAATATCTCCCTGAATCTCTTGCACTCCTCACCAAGTCTTCCAAGATCCAGGGTCTTGTCTTCGTCAGCAGGGAAATGTGTAAATACGCAGTCCACTGGAGCAAATTCAAATTCATCACCTGGGATATATATACCGCCCTGAGCCAGTACAAAAAGCTGACCTATCGTCTGGGTTATGGTCGTCTTTCCACCCCTATTTGCTCCTGTCAGAATATACACTCTGTGCTCGCTGTCAAAGTCCAAATCATTGGTCACTATGTGCTCCGACTCCTCCGTGTCAAATGCCGCAAGCTTGATATTGTATATGCCACGAGCCTTCATATAATATCTGCTCTTTGAATCGTCCTCCTCGGAAATATCTGCGTTCGGCTGATATGCAGATTTCACAACCTTTGCCTTGGAAAATGCTGCGCCGCGTTTCTGCAGTTTTTCTATGTACTCAGCCCATCTTATATAGTAAGTGAGCTCAGGTATGAGATCCGTCATATCAGTTATAGTAATCGACACATACTTATTTAACGTCTCCCTCATCCTCTTGACAATTCTTGTTATGAGCTTGGTGACTACCCTGTCTGTATACCGCGTAATATCTTTGGATTTGTCAGAATCAGGAATACCAACCATTCCTGCCGCCAAGTTATTTGCACCTCCAGTTACCACTCTTCCCTGAAGTTCCTGCTGAAATTTGGATAATGCTTCATTTACCGCATCTAACGGCTGAAATCTGAAGTCACTCTTAGCGTCGAGGTTGTCACTTATCTTATCTCTGGACATCAAATGACCGTAGAAATTGCTCAGCACACCGCCCCTCGTAAATTGCTTACTATTTACAGATATCAAGCCGACGCCATCAGCCTCATATCTGCTGTTCAGATTAACTCCTATAGTTATACTTCGAACCTCACCACTCACCTTTTTCAGCTCTGATATGTCCTTCTTCAGCTCACTGAAACCGTTGTCCTCATATATATTCTGAACATACTCCTTAAGACCTGTAAATCCCTCGGAATGCAAGTTTTTATCCTTCAGGCAGGAATATAACGAATCTACGCATTCTATGTAATCGTCTATCTCATCAAGTCTGTGCATAAGATCCCATATACCTGAATTCTCATCATAATCGCGTTTAAAGCTGCCGTAATCCTTGAGAAAGCTTATCTTCCCAAGAATCTCCATCATGTCGTCTCTGAGTTTTTTATTTCCAATTATGTCGTCAAACACACCACCTCTGTACTTTGTAACAGATGGATCTGCATATATCCGTGACATAACTCCCATTATATAATTCTGTTCAGACTCATTTGCCGACAGTTGTCTGCATATCATATCAAGCCCAAGGTCATGCATGACCACAGGGCTCAGTACCCTAAATGAATACTCACCATCCGGTACCAGAAGACTGTATTTTCCTGTTGTATTTTTCCCCATATCTACACCTTTCAAGTAATGCCTAAAGCCTGTCAATCCAGCTCATACCATATATCTTCCGCCAAGCTCAATTCTAATTTCTGCCTATCACCTTCATATACGCTGAAACCATCTCCACGACGCCGTCCACGCCGAGCTTCACCTCATCAAGGCACAGGTCATAATGTCCTGAATATCCCCAGTTCTCTCCTGAGTAATAGTCATGATAGCTTCTTCGCTTGGCATCAGTCTCCTCCACAATACTCTTTGCCTTTGATTCTGATATGCCATGCTTGTCCATTATCCTCTTTATTCTGCTGTCTTTATCTCCGCACAGGAATATTCTCACTGCATCGTTCCTGTTCTTGAATGCAAAGTCCGAGGCTCTTCCCACTACAACGCCATCCTGTCCGTCAAGCAATCTCTCAAGTACATCCTCCGGGGTCTTTCTTCTCTTCACGACAAAGTCATCTGACACCGACTGCATCATAGAATCTATAGCCTTCTCTCCAAAGAAAAACGGATATTTGTCATACACACCCTTCTCCTTTGCCAGCCTTATTATCTCTTTCTTTGTGTAACAGGCTATACCATATTTTGAGGCAAGTCTTGCTGCCACCTCATCGCCGTCACATCCACACTCTCTGCCTATTGTAATTATCATTCTGTGCACCTCCACTCGTCATTCTTATATAATAGAAATGTCTCATCTCTATAACTCATCAAACAATACACCCCCATTATATTACAATATAGCTGCAGCTGCATCCTATAACTTGCAATATCTACCTCTTTAGAATCCCCGTTCCATACATACGAAATGCTTATCAAAAAGATCACACTCTCCAACCGTTTCAAAACCAATCTTGGCGTATGTCGAAAGCGCCACCACATGTCCTTCTCTGACAAGTATATGAACGCCCTTCATGCCTCTGCTTTTCAGGACATCACAGGCATAGTTCATCATAGTCTTCGCAATTCCCTGTCCCTGCATATCCTTCCTGACGCACAGCCTTGAAAGTTCTCCCGATGGAGCCAGATCTGCTCTCCAGCACGTAAGTGCCTCAACAGCATCGTCGTGATCTATGGATATTGTAGCTACAATCTCTTCTTTGTCATTCTTCATAACAAACAGATCCTCGTTCTTCAGGTCAAATGCTATGGTATTCTCGTCAGGATAATTCTCGCTCCACTCACACGGTCCACCTATCATGGCGTGATAGAGCGAGAGCAGTTCTTCTTTGTCTTTTGGTGTTGCATTTATTATCTTCATATGTCTGATCCTCTTTCTAAAAATGATTACAACAAATCAAGCAGTTCTTTATTGTATATACTATCATCCAGTTCTGGTTCATTCCAATCTGACGCACACATCTCTGAGAATCTTAGAACTGCATTAGCTATCTTAAAATCATCCTCATCTGTACTAAGCAATAGTTTTAAAATCGTATATATTTTATTACAAACATCAATATTAATTGCTTTCATACAACTATCCGGTATACCTCTAAAATAGTCTTCCCCTTCGCATTCCCCCGCATGTACATCCTCTATCTTTCCATTTCTGTATACAGCCACACTTAATGCTTTTGCCAACCTTTTCAACACAATATCTCGTATAATTCCTTTTCTTTCAATAAATTTTATTTCTTCATCCGTTTTTAATTTCTTAATCTCGTTTACTACTTCTTTTTCATACAAACTGTATATAGTTTCAAATACCATTATCTTCATACCTCATTATTGTCAATCTATTGTTAATCATAAAGTAATCTATCACTTTCTTTTTAAACGTATCGATTTCGGTCCCTTTAAGATGAATAATATTTTTCTCACTCCACTATTCCCTCACCGTATCCTGTGAAAAAATACTCCTTAAGCAGAGTTATTATCACCTTCTGGCTCTCCCTGCTATGTGTGATTGCATAGTATCTTCTGCCAAACTTCGCTTTCCGCTCTTCCTCACGAATTCCAATCTCCGCCCCTTTTGAGGTAACCCGCTTCGTCTTGCTGCCATCATCCATGTCCAGTTCTTCAATGTAGCCATTTTGCTGTAGCAGACCATTAATAAATGCCGCTGTCAGCTTTTTCATGCCTGTGATTCCCTGTTTCTGATTCAGTTCATTTATACGATTCGCCAGCTCAGAAACAATACATTCATCGACGATCTCCACATCATCAAGCATGTTCGGATCAATATAGAACTCTTTCTTCCTGACTGTTTTCTCTTTTCTGCGCTGCTTTTCCGATTCCACACCTTGTGTCCCTAAGTCACCAGGATTGTCAGAATCCAAAGCTTCCGCTTTCATGCTCTCCACATATTCCGTATGTGCAAGGCAGAATTCGTCTATAATCTCTGCAAATGTCTCTCCATAACTCTCCGTCTTCTGCACTCCCATACCATATACGTTCTTCATATCCTCACTGTTTCTCGGCAACTTAATGCACATATCCTTGAGAGTCTTATCCGAACAAATGATAAATGGCGGCACATTCTGCTTCCTTGCGAGCTCCAGGCGTCCAGCCCGGAGAAGTTCAAACAGTTCCATTCCCTCATCTGTCAGATCAGCCATCACCGCCATCTTTTTCACAGCACGTTTGTCTGTTATGTATGACTGCTCAGTCTCTTCCTCCGTCACAACACAATTACTGCATTTGTCACATGTGCAAGGGCTTTCATCTCCAAAATACCTCAGTATATACTGTCTCAGGCACTGATCCGTTTCACAATAACGTATCATTTGATTCAGCTTCCGCTGGTCATTTGCCCGCAGTTCATCATCGTCTATGCCTGCATTTGCAGAACTGACCTTATGTTCCAGCAAACGCTTGTTTATCATGATATCCTGCTTTGAGAAGAACAGTACGCACTCCGCTTCCTCACCATCACGTCCGGCTCTTCCAGCCTCCTGATAGTAATACTCAAGGCTCTGCGGCATATTATAATGAAGCACATACCTCACATTTGACTTATCAATACCCATGCCAAATGCATTTGTCGCCACCATCACACTGAGCCTGTCATATGTAAAATCCTCCTGACTCCTCTTGCGCTCCTCCATCGATAATCCGGCATGATACCGACCGGCAGATATTCCATGTGCCACCAACAATTCGTGTACCTTCTCCACATTCTTCTTGGTAGCACAATATATGATCCCGCTCTCTCCCTCATGTCTCTTGACATAGTTCAATACACTGTTGTCCGTCTCACGTCCGCCTTTCCTGTTCACAACCTTGAAGAACAGATTCGGTCTGTCAAATCCTGTGACAATCGTGACAGGAGATTCAAGTCTAAGATTCTGGACGATATCCCGCCTTACTATATCTGTTGCTGTAGCGGTAAACGCACTCACAACAGGGCGCACTGGCAGCTTATCTATAAAATCCGCTATTTCCAGATAGCTTGGTCTGAAATCCTGTCCCCACTGGGATATGCAATGAGCCTCATCAACTGTCACCATTGCAAGACTTGCCTTGCCGGCAAAATCCAGAAACTGCGCAGTGCCAAGTCTCTCCGGGGTAACATACATGAGTGTATATCTGCCCTGTCCGGCATATTCCAAAGCTTTTCTGATCTGTCCTTCTGTCAATGTACTATTGATATACGCAGCGTGAACTCCCGCCTGGTTCAGTGCCTTAACCTGATCCACCATGAGTGATATGAGCGGTGAGATAACTATTGTCACTCCCCTACCGGCAGCTCCCATCAACAAAGCCGGCAACTGATAACAAAGCGACTTACCGGCTCCGGTTGGCATAATTCCAAGCACATCCCTTCCTGCAAGTATTCCATCTATAAGCTCCTGCTGTCCTGATCTCAGACTGTCATATCCAAAATAGTGTTTTAATGTCTCCTGTAAATCCAATCTATGTCCTTTCCGCAATATAACTGTTGACTTTTCCTGTAGCATGTTTTATTCTTATTCCATTAAGAAATGGGTTTTCTACTGAGTAATGTCATCTGACTGGAAAAGGCTACCCGTTTCTTTTTTTATATTCATAATATCGTATAAATATTTTTTTCCATCCTCGCTATGCCTTATAATCATTGCCACATGATAAACATTATATCTTATTACTTCTCTACGCTCACTGTACACAGGCAAAGCAAAGCGGGATTCATACCTATACCAACCATATTTTGCATCTTTTTCGTGCTTTTTCTTCGAATTTTCTGTATGCCGTTTTTCTGTTGCAATTTCAATAAGCTCTGGTATTCCCTGGGCGGCATTCGCTTTTGCCTTAGCATTTGCACCTTTCAATACTCTGGTATATTCTGAATGTGCATACTCATCCGGCAAATCAGCCCCTATATAAATCTCATCTTCCGTATCTGAAATCAAATAAAATTCTCCAACAAATCTTTTTAAATATGCTTCCACATCGTTCCACTTTATTGATTGCTTACCCATAAAAATAATATCATTGATAAACACAATATTATTCCCATCCACATCCTGTATAACGGCAACATTTCTCTGTGGTGTCCCGGTCGCTTTTCTCTCTGTCTTGTCAATAAGCTCCATATATCTGAGCATATGCTTTCTCACATAATTATCCGATCTGCGATAACACTCAATGAGATATTTCTCATCAGCACTATAATCGACGCTGCTGTTCTCAGCCCCGTCTTCTCCAAGAAGCTCTGCCAATGACATGTCAAGTGCCTTACAGATAACAACCAGCTTGTCCGCCTGTGGATTGATCTTCTTCTTTTTCCAGTCATTTATCGTGCTGGTTGAAATCCCCGTTCGCCTCGAAAGCTCTGACTGGCTCATACTCAGTTCGTCAAGCCTTGCAAATATCTTCTCATATACCTTCAAAATATGTCCCCCTGCTTCTTCCGACTTTTCGGACATTGTATCATATATTCACCCTTGCTGCAATATCTAAGGTTTGATTTTCACTATCTCTGTGATATACTGATCTCAGTAAAAGAGTGATTGTACAAAGGCGCACAAGCTCCCCACGGGGCAGTGCGCCTTTTTTATGTCTTTTAGGAATTACAAATATGTATGTAGCAAATGAAAGGGATTACAGATATGAAACTTGAAAATTATGAAGTACATCTGCCTAGCTACTCGATAGGCAGCACTATCTACAGCAAGATCGGACCTGTATGTGAATCTTACGGTCGCACCGTGCTGGTAATCGGCGGGGAAAAAGCTCTAGCTGCCGCCTACCAAAAGATAGCTGCGGCTGTCGCCAAGACAAAACTTACTATAATTGGAAAGGAACTGTTCGGAGCAGACTGTACCTACGACAATGTGGAGCGTCTTCGCGCACTCCCTGTCTATCAGCAGGCCGACATGGTATTTGGAGTCGGTGGCGGCAAGGCACTGGACACAGTCAAATGCCTGTGCATAACTGACGACAAACCCGTATTTACATTTCCAACCATCGCATCCAACTGCTCTGCCTGTACATCGGTATCCATCATGTACAATCCGGATGGCACATTTTTGAAGCCGCACTTCTTTATAAGACCGGCCATGCATGCGTTCATAGACACCGAGATAATCGCCAAGGCGCCAAGCTGCTATATGTGGGCCGGCATAGGTGACACCTATGCGAAATACTACGAATCGACCATATCCTCCAGGGATGAACGCCTGGAACATTTCACATCGATTGGAGTTGCCGTAAGCCGTATGTGCCGGGATCCACTGCTGTCCTACGGGCCCAAAGCATTTGCCGATCATCAGAAAGGGCTGTGCACGTATGACGTTGAACAGGTCATCCTCTCCATAGTGGTGACCACCGGCATTGCCTCTATCTTCCTCACAAAGGACTGCACCCCGGACTACAACAGCGGTCTGGCCCACGCCATATTCTATGCGCTGACCAATTACCCTGTCATAGAGAAAAATCATCTTCACGGTGAAGTTGTAGGATTTTGCGTCCTGATCGCACTTATTGTTGATGGACAAATGGATGAATTCGAGAAAGTATACGAGCTCAACAAAGCCATACATCTCCCGGTATGCCTGAATGACATAGAGATCACGGAAGAAGAGTGGGAAGAAACCATGAATCGCATACCGGATATGTCCGATGTGGCACATTATCCATACAAGGTGACAAGAGATATGCTGGTCAAGGCTATGAACGAACTTGATATGAGGAACAAAGAATAAGCTGATATTCAATGACAGGAGAATCACATAATGGAGAAATCAACGCAGTCGAAAAGTAAATATTCCATAATATTAGGAGTTGCCTTTGTGTGGTTCACCACCCACTTTGGCGGCGGCTTCGCATCAGGCGCCCAGATATACAGCTACTATGTACGCTATGGAGTCTGGTGTCTCATCACGCCAGCCATCGCCATGATCTACAATGCGGTATTCTTCGCATACTGCCTGTATTTTGCAAGAAAACACGAAGTCTATGACTACCGTTCATACAACAATGCCCTCTATGGCAGATTTGCCCCTGTATTCTCAAATCTCTTCGAAGTGCTGTACATCTGTGTCATGTGTGTCGCGCCTGCAGTGGCATTTGCTACAGGCGGCGCGACCTTGAGCACTCTGACAGGTCTGCCATATCTTGTCTGTACACTCGTCATAGGCGTATTTATATTCATAGTTGCCATATTCGGAACTGACCTGGTGCGCAGAGTTGCATCCGTTTTATCCATATGCATCATCGTCGGACTGCTCATCGTGTACATTCCGAATATCATCGCGAGCTCACATGAGATCAGCCAGACCGCATCGACCATGAACTCCGACGCATTTCCTCTTGGCAAGGCACTTTACTCCGCATTCCTGTACGGGACTTTCCAGCTTGCAAATGTAGCTGTATTCGTGCAGCATGCCAGATCATTTGACAAACCGAAGGACGCGGTAAAAAGCATGGGAATAGGATGCGTGATAAATATAATCATGATGACCGTTGTCGTTCTTGGAATAATGACTGTGGCATCAAATCCTGACATGGCAAAACAGAGTGTGCCTACTCTGTTCATGGTTCAAAGCGGCGTGGGCAGTCGATTCCTGACACCGCTCATCTCCGTTCTTATAATACTAGGTGCCGTGTCCACCGCGGTGAATATGGTAGCCGCAATGGTCGCAAGAATTTGCAGCCAAAAATCCGTTAAACCTGCCAACAGTCCTGCTGCAGGCTCAGCCCGAATAACCCGCAAAGAGATCATAGCTGCGCTGATCTGCTGCCTTGCCGACTTCGGAATTGCACAGTTCGGTCTACTGACTCTCATACAAAAGGCTTATAGCTTCCTGGCATATCTGGCAATTCCTGTTATTCTGATTCCTTATGTAGTCAGGATGATATGGGAAAGGACTAAGAAATAGCCTCCAGAAAAAGCATTGCCTCAATCGCCGGTGTCTTTGAAGCATATTCGGTATTTTCTATGCCATTGGTAAGCAACAGCCGTTCCCAAAGCTTAGGATAATTTGCGAAATCAAATGTATTGTCATCCAGTATCACGTATTCATCTATCTCAGGATGCTCCGCCAGATAGCTCTGGATACCCTCACCTCTGCCAACCCAGACATCGGTTGTCTTTCCAGACAGGCTTAGTCCAAATTTGCCCAGCATAGATACAAGATATGAGAAGTCATCCCCGTCTTCTCTCATAAGCTTCCAATCAGAAGTCAGAACGATTGCTGCATCGCCAAACTGTTTTAACGCCTTTTTCAGCAGCCTCACTCTGGACTCGTCTATCCCGGTTCTTCCACTCGGCGCTCCCACAACTGTCGTCCGGGTATTCAATACACCATCTATGTCCAGAAACAATGCAAAACTCATATGGCTTCTCCTTTCTTGTGAATGCCAGCACATATATAATGCGCTGGCATTTACCATTTATAAATCTCTCTTATCAAGATCAACTTATATCATATACACTTCTAAGCCTCAGCTTATCCACACTTCCACTTATAACCTTTACAGTCTTTGAATCTGCATTCAGGTCAAAATAATTATCCGACAGGATCAGATCCTCATTCTGGTTCAGGATCTCCACACTCTTCGCATAAGCATCCGCACTGACTGTGATATAGTCGCCATCCACTGTCGCCTGCAAATGAGGCTCCTCGTAGCAGAAATACTTCGGATATGAGAATATGACCGTCCCCTCTGATATTACCTGTCCTTTCATACTTGCCTGATAGCTCACATATTGGTGGTAAATGTCGATACCAGGAAGTTCAACCTTGTCAAGCCATACGCTCGTCAGCGCTGGCGCAGTGATCTCCTCCTCGTGGGATTCAAGAACACGAGCTGACGCATCCCTCAACTGCCAGGACACAAGTATTTTCTCTGTGTTCATGGTTTCATTTGCCACGCAGAGGCGTATGGACTTCGGGAATTCAAATGGAAGTCTCACCAGCTCCTGTCCACTTCCAAGCATGCCCTCCTCTTCACAGGAGATCATGATCGGAGCAAAGAAACGTCTTGCATAGTAGTGAAGTGCCTTTAAGCGCTGGCAGTAATCCACGCTGGACCAGGATGTAACCGGCCAGCAGTCGTTGAACTGCCAGTACACTGCTCCCATGCACCTGTCATCATTTCTGTTTCTTCGAAAATGCTCGACGCCATACCTGATAGCATCCGCCTGCAGAAGCTGCGATGCGTAGATAACCGTCTCGAAATCAGATGGATATCTATATGTCTGCTGCATATAATTCATTATCTTTCCATTTGCCGATCCATTTCTCTGATGCCGCTCCATAATGTATGAAAAGATATTCATATCACGCTCATCATCCGTAAATGTCTCAACAGTCTTCTTTGAAGGAAATGACTGGAAACCGAATTCGGAAAGATATCTGAAGTAAAACTTTCTGTACTCAGAAAATGGCTTATCACCATGCCACACAGCCCAATAATGCACATCACCACGGTTCTCGTCTCTCGGATCATCAAATGAACCACCTGAGGACGGGCTCGCTGGCCAATAAAATACCTGTGGAGCATACTGCTTCATGATCTTAGGGATAATTCGCTCGTACATAATAATATAGTCCCGCACCTCGCTGTCCTTGCTCACCCATTTTCTCTCCTTAACAAACTGCTCCATCTCATTATTGCCACACATAAGTCCGAGTGACGCATGATGACGGATCCTCTTTAAGTTGTCAATAAATTCCGCGGTGATATTTGCCTCGAATTCTGGCGTGAGATCGTAGACAGCACACGCAAACATGAAATCCTGCCACACCACAAGTCCCATCTCATCACACATATCATAGAACCAGTCGTCAGGATAATATCCACCGCCCCACACTCTTATAGAATTGAAGTTCGCAAATACCGCCTTCTCAAGCAGAGTCCTTGTAGTCTCAGGTGTCACACGACCAAGTAGATGGTCCTCCGGAATGTAATCGGCACCCATGGCAAATATATTTACACCGTTTACGCAGGTGGCAAATCTCTCACCCCATTTGTCCTTTGTACGGTCCATGGTTATTGTTCGAAGGCCAATCTTTCTCGTCCAGTTGTCAACCACCGTACCATCATCTTTCACAAGGCCAACGGAAACAGTGTAAAGGTTCTGCTCTCCATACCCGCGCGGCCACCAGAGCTGTGGGTTGTCTATATGTATTGTCTGGCTGTAAGAATCCTTACCTGCGATTTCTATTTCTTTTCCAGACGGATCTACCACCCTAATGTTTACACTCAGCTGTTCCCTCTCATAACCAGAGTTGTCACAATTCCGGGCAGATTCTATCTCCGGAATTATATCAATGTCCACCGAACTCTGACCATGATGCTGCAGGATTTCAACAGAATCTATCCGTGCGGTATCAATTCCAAGCAAGCTGACCGGCCGCCATATTCCTGCATCTGGAAGATGTGCGCCCCAGTCCCAGCCAAACATGCAGTGAGCTTTTCTGATATGTACAAATCCGTTCATGGCATCCTCGGTTCCCCGTGTTGGAGCCTTCGCAAATGCATCTGCGATGAACTTTGTCGGCGAATAAAAATATACACTTAATATATTATCCGTCTGCTTCAGGGTATCCTTTACCGAATACTCCCATGTCCTGTGCATATTGTCGGCGTGTCCAAGCTTCACACCATTTAGCGTGATATCCGCAATGGTGTCCAACCCTTCAAACCGAAGGATAACCTCATCCGATCCCAGCAGCTCATCATCACACGAAAAGCTGGTGCGGTACTCATAATCGTAATCCATCAGCTTCAGTGCTTCTATCTCATTGTCCTTCCAGAACGGATCTTCCATCTTGCCCGCCTGCAGCAGATCCCCATACACCGATCCCGGCACTGTCGCCATAATCCATTCGCCATCGACTACGCGATGCATTTCCCAACTGTTGTTTACATCAATTTTTTTCATTTTTTCTCCACGGGGACGTTCCTACTACAACATCTTCTCTGTCCACTCTTTTTCTTTAAATCCAGTCAGCACGAAACCTTCAGCAACGACAAGCGGTCTCTTCACCAACATGCCATTTGTCGCAAGAAGCTGTAACTGCTCATCCTCGCTCATGTCCGGAAGCTTGTCCTTCAGTTTCATCTCCTTATACAGCATGCCGCTCGTATTGAAGAATCTCTTGAGCGGAAGTCCACTCTTCTCATACCATTTCTTAAGCTCCTCATATGTTGGATTGTCGTCCACAATGTGGCGCTCCGTGTATTCGATCTTATTCTCGTCCAGCCATTTCTTTGCCTTCTGGCAGGTTGAACACTTTGGGTAACATATAAATTCCATCGTCTTTTCTCCTTTTCTATTTGGCTTATTGCTGCAAGCCTCAATTTAATCACATCAAGTTGCTTAATGATTTTCTTCCCTATATTTTTGACAAATGTCGCACATCCCCATGTCATTTACTCTCAGTGGTGAAAAATACTTCTTTATGTTTCTTGAAAATACAGTGTTATATTCTCCATTGCCATCTCTTGAAGTAATCTTGTCTGGCATATCAGGGTTATAGCCCATTGCGCCACAGCAAATGCAGGTATTCATCCATTTTGTCATCTTAGGGTATTGTTTCAGGTAGTTTAGGGCTTCGGTTTTTCTGTCCATGGAGTCTCCTTATCTTCTTTATCCTTTTTAGGCAATGCTAAATACTGCATTGGCTATATTACAGCCTCATTTTCTTTATGCTCATTTACAGAAAGATTTTCCATCAAA
>ERZ779889.17-NODE-17-length-208140-cov-19.405243_pt1 | contig 208140 bp, 182 predicted proteins | sample MGYA00511030_ERZ779889 | MGnify/ENA primary metagenome ERZ779889 (study PRJEB29588, sample SAMEA2160616) | human gut metagenome | biome: human gut; feature: human-associated habitat; material: faeces | place: Denmark | collected 2008/2010 ...
CGAGGAGCTGCTTCGTGTCCTTCGGCAGGCAGTAGCCGCCGTAGCCGAACGACGGATTGTTGTAGTGTGTTCCGATGCGCGGGTCGAGTCCCACGCCCTCGATAATAGCCTGCGAGTCAAGTCCTTTTACCTCGGCATAGGTGTCGAGCTCGTTGAAATAGCTCACTCTGAGCGCCAGGTAGGTGTTGGCGAAAAGCTTCACCGCCTCAGCCTCCTTCATGCCCATGTAGAGCACCGGAATCTCCTCCTTCAAAGCGCCCTGCTGGAGCAGTCCTACAAATGTCTGCGCCGCCTCGGTCAGTTCCGGAATCGACGTTACGGCGAGAATCGCGGCATTCTCATCCGCAAACTCCTCGCGGTCAATCACTTTTGGTATGCCGGCTATGATGCGCGAAGGGTAGAGGTTGTCATATAGCGCCTTGCTCTCGCGCAGGAACTCCGGGAAAAACAGCAGATTGAAGCGGCGCACGCCCCGCGCGGCGTAGCGCATGTAGAGCGAGCGGCAGTAACCTACAGGGATAGTGGACTTTATCACCATCACCGCGTCGGGATTCACGCTCAGAACGAGGTCGATAACGTCCTCAATACAGTGCGTGTCGAAATAGTTCCGCACCGGGTCGTAGTTGGTCGGAGCGGCTATGACCACGAAGTCAGCCGAGCGGTATGCCTCCGCGCCGTCGAGCGTGGCGGTGAGATCAAGCTCTTTCTCAGCTAAATATTTCTCTATATACTCGTCCTGAATGGGCGAGATGCGGCTGTTTATTTTGTCGACCTTCTCGGGAATGACGTCGACGGCTTTCACGTGGTTATGCTGCGCCAACAAAGTAGCGATACTCAGCCCGACATACCCCGTGCCGGCCACAGCGATATTGTATTTTTTCATATTTTGAAAGAATTTTTATGAGAGATAAGGCCTGGAGGCGGAGATATAGGCGAGGAGTGCCCGCTCTTCGTCAGCGTCGATTGTTTGCCCAATGAGCGATGCGGCGAGAGGTCGATGACTGGTTGCGAGGCGGCGCTTGAAAGCTGTCTGATTTGCCGTTTCGTACGCCCATAGATCTTCCTCGAGAAGAATCGCCACACGATTGAGTCTGTCGTACAACGGTAATGTCTGCCGTGAAGCGCAAAAACGCTCGGGAGACACCGGATCGCGGTACCGGCCCGATCGGAATTCCTCGTACCAGCTCGAGAGGGTAGTGGTGTGCCAGCGGATTGATTCACCGAGCTCCCCGCTGCAGTTGTGATGCGATAATTCTTTGGAAATTCTGCGGAAAAGTACGTAAATGTCCACGTTATGGTCGCCTTTTATTCTGCTGTCGAGCGCGTTGGCAATAATTCTCGCTTTCATCCGCCGATCGGGCAGTGTGCCGTATACTAAACAGTGGAGAGATTCGTACGTATCCAGCATACCGAGTGCTTCGCCGGCAGTAGCCGATTGAATCCGTGACTCAAGCATCGCGATTCGTTCCTGCGCGATTGCAGTAACATCGAGAGTGTTTAAATCAGTTTGTTTTAGCGTTTTTGCAATCATATAGCGCGACATTTGCGCACCATTCTCGAATCCATTTTAACGCGGAAATCTATTCCGTTGTCGCCTACGAAGTGGAGACGGAAAATCACGCCTTTGCCTTCTTCCGACGTGATGATATCTGTAATTCTTGCATTTATGCCCTTAAATGCGCTTCCCAAAATCATTACCCGGTCATTGACGTGGGGAGTAAGTTCACCAATCGGTGCAACTTCGAAATCGGAGGTAAATCGGCCGATTGTCTGCTGAAACTCCTCGAACGAGCGCTTCGGAATCACGGCGTAACGGTTGCGTGTGGTGTCCGGCACGGTGTAGCACCAGGCCAAATCGCCAATCCGAGAGAATAGCGGAGCGACTTCTGACTGGCGGCATCTGAAGAATACGACATCTGAAATAACAGGCTGTAGTCTGAACTTTACTCCGGATCTCGATCGGCTGGCTATCTCATCGAAGGGATAAAAAAGTTCCGGCATGAAATCATTGACTTCCGACTTCAGGCGCCCGACAAGTTCCTGGTATTTTACCTTCTGACGCAGTCGCATTGCATACCACTGGGGTGGGTCATATACAAATGTAGAGGCGATTTCAGAAATGATTGCATGTCGTTCATCATCAACCATGAAATCACGTTGGCAAAGAGAGAGCACGGGAATCCCTGCCGGAACACTTCCAAGCACTGACACTACGACCGAAGGGGGCATTCCGTTACAAAGAGCTGCAAATGCCCAATAGGAACGGAGTGTGGCATCGGCTGTTCCGAAAAAAGAAATGCCTGACCACCGGAAAAAATCTGACACAACCCTATCGGTTTCTCGTGCAAGTTGCCGAGGAGTAAGATATGACTGACGTAGATTGAATACAAACTTGCGCCGCTCTCCCGACTGACGTTCGCTTATCGCTTTCGTCTCGTCGGAGCTTGCAATCATATCGGAGCGAGTCATTAAAGCAATTTCAGCAACAGATTTAAGCCCTGTAAGAAGCGAACAAAGCAGGATGTCGACGGCGAGAGAGTTATCTCCTTTTAAAATCTTGGCAGAACGGCAATATCCAATGAATTTGTCGGAATCTTCTTTTGAAATTCTCGTTTCCCACAATTCTCGTTTAAAATCTCGTAACCGGTTTCGCAGGATAGTGAATGTTTCGGCATCGGTTCCTATTTCATCGAAGCCGATCCGCTTGGAAAGTCCGCTGATAGCGTTGAGATAAGACCGTGCAGTGGAAAAAGCGACACCTTTGAGATTCATCCCGACAATCCAATCAGTAAGGATCTGATTGGAAAGCGAAACGGCTTCGTAGCCATTAGATTCCAGAAACGATTTGAGAGACATAACGGCCTTTGCGTAGACCGTCGCCGTTACAGGTTTGAGCGAACCAATGGCAGATTGGAGCTTTTGTATTAGAGTGGTGGCGATAATTGGTTTGTTTTCAGCTGGTAGGCCCATCCGATAAATTAATTTATCGCTAAATTTCCTACAAAACCAATCGTCCCTCCGCAAGGTGCGAATTCAAACCCGCGCAGAGGAAACAGATCCTGTTGGATAGAACGTTCAGTACAGTAAACGCAGTGAAAATCAATGCAAAATATAATAATCTCTTCTTAAGAGATTGTGATGACAGTACTGTGTTGGTTTTCAGTTTGATGCAAATAACCACTCAGATAAATAAACCGAAGCAGCGATAATGCTGAAACGTAGATGTATTTTTCAAAGGTGAAATGAGCCAGTTTATTTGCTCATATCGAGAAAATTAGCTAATTTTGCAAACGAAATCACAATCTCTTAAGAAGAGATTGTGATGACAAATTGATTTAGCAATGACATAAAACAAAAGTCACCGCCTCATTAGAGACGATGACTTTTGTCTGTTTTTTCGTATCCTGAAATTATTCGCCGGGGATGATAGCGTCGTTCGGGCACACTTCAGCACATGAACCGCATTCAATGCAAGTATCGGGGTCGATGTGATAGATGTCGCCTTCGGAGATAGCTTCCACGGGGCAAACGGGCAAACAGGTGCCGCATGCTACACAGGAGTCGGTAATTACGTAAGCCATAGTTTTTTAATTAAAAATTGATTGGAAAAACATTTATAACAATACAAAAGTAATGCTTTTTTAGGAGAATCAAGCCAAAAATCGCATTAAAAATCATTTCTCGGCTGCATCAAAACCGTTTTAATGCTCTACATTTGTTAGATTCAGAATTCTTGAGGCCACATTTAGCGCGGCAGACTGTGTTGATGACAGTCTTGCCCGCATCTTCGAATAGCCATCCAACTGTCGTTCCCGCTCAACTGTCTGCTGGAGCAGCGGCGACAACTGAGCGTCGACTTCATATACATTGCAATGATGCACAAGCATTTCGGGTATTATGAATCCGCGCACCGCACCTTCGCGGTTTTGTTGGCGCCGAGTTTCTGTGTCAATAGATCCGGCAATCAGATTCGGCAGCGAGACATAGGGAATCTTAAGAATATGCTTGAAGAGGTCGTGAGCCGGTTTCCATCCGATTGAACGATAGCATACAACCTGCGGAGTCCCGGCAAGGGCACATTCGAGAGATGCAGTACCTGACGTGACCAGTGCCGCCCGGGCAAAAGACATAAGCTCAAGAGTATGTCCGTAGACTACGGGCAACCGTGAATACTTACCATACAGGTTCCCGTCTATTCCTGGCGCTCCGGCGATTATGGGGTTGACTTCAGGATGACGGTGCGCTACTGCATCCATTACCGGCAGATTATACTTTATTTCGCTGCGTCTGCTACCCGGAACGAGAAGCAGGAGCGGTTTGTCATCACTGATACCGGTCTCTGCAAAAAAATCAGTTCGGGATGGAACCGCGGCAAGAGAAGAATCCACTTCTTCAACCGACGGATTTCCTACGTATTCAATATCTAATCCGCGTTCACCAAACCATTGTGGCTCAAAGGGAAGGATGGAAAAAATACGGTCAACATACTTTTTCAGAGCTTTGACTCTGTATTCCTTCCACGCCCATACCTTCGGGGCTATGTAGTAGTACACAGGAATTCCAAGTGAATGAGCGTAAGCCGCCAGCTTCATATTGAATCCCGGATAATCGACGAGCAGAACCGCATCGGGACGCATTTCGGCAATGGCCTTTTTTGCAGCTGAAAGATTGCGGAGAATTGTCGGAAGATGGCTGATAACCTCCGTAAATCCCATAAAGGCCATGTCGCGATAGTGGACGAGCGGTTGTGTCGCTGCCTCCCGCGCCATCAGATCACCACCGAGAAATGCTATTTCGCTTTCAGGCGACAACCGCTTTATCTCACGTATGACTTGCGCGGCATGTAGATCTCCTGACGGCTCGCCTGCCGAAATGAATAGTTTCACGTTCTCAGAATTTCACGAAATGATCAAGGCATTTATCGAGTTCTTCCTCCAGGGCATGGCGATCGAGATGCTGCCCTATCAAAACGAGTTTTATCATCCTGTCGCCGTACGGTTCCTTCCAGTCGCGGCGAAGATCGGGGTAAGCGTTGAGTAAATCCTGGAGCTCGTCTGCAGGCATTGTGGCGTACCACTGACCCGTTTCTTTCAGAGTTTTTTGTTTTCCGGCCTGCTCAAAGAGATAGCTCATGGGGGTGTTGTTGCTGAAATAGCAGATACCCTTGGCTCGTATGATGCTCTTGGGCCAACGGGCTGCGAGAGAGTCGAATTTCTCGAAATTAAACGGGTCACGGCGGAAATAGACCATAGTTCCGATGCCGTATTCCTCCGCTTCGCCTTCTTCATGATCGTGGTGATGGTGGTGATGTCCGTGTTCATGCTCGTGCTCATGATGATGCTCATGCTCATGATGGTGATGGTTGTTTTCATCCTCATCGTCGTCATCATCGACCGGCTTCTCAATTTCGCGAATCCACGTGGCTGATGTCGCAACAGTATTGAAGTCAAACATGTGAGTGTTGAGAATAAGGGAAAGATCCACATCTCCGTAGTTAGTCTCAATAATTTCCGCCTCAGGCTGTAGAGTTCGGACTATACACTTGATTCGTTCGAGTTCTTCGGGAGAAACTTCTGCTGCCTTATTTAGTAGAATTATATTGCAGAATTCAATCTGCTGTATGATAAGGTTTTCGATGTCCTCATCGTCGATGTTTTCGCGAGTGAGAGATTTGCCTTCCGAAAACTCGTCGCGCAGACGCAAAGCATCCACAACAGTAACCACACAGTCGAGTTCAGGAACGGGGAGAATGCCTGAATTGTGTAAACGTGCGACCTCGCTGTCGGGAGAAGCCTGACTGATCATCGACGGAATCGAGCATATAGTTTGCGCGATAGGTTCCGGCTCGCAAATGCCGCTTGCCTCGATTACAATATAATCAAACTTGCGCATCGCTATGAGCTCTTCGATTTGTTTTACCAGATCCATTTTGAGCGTACAGCAGATACAGCCGTTCTGTAGCGGTACAAGGCTGTCGTCGGCGGAATTCACAACTCCTTCACGTGCTATCAGATCGGCATCAATGTTTATTTCGCCTATATCATTTACGATTACGGCGAAACGAATTCCGCGCCTGTTGGCGAGAATGCGGTTGAGGAGTGTTGTTTTACCGCTCCCGAGGTAACCCGTCAGGAGCAATACCGGTATTTTTTTCATCTTCAGATAAAAAATAAAAAACAATTGTTACTGAAGCTTCGGCGAGTTCGGCTGACACCGGGGGCTGAAGCTTTGCCACAGTAATCTCACCCGCCTGAATGAGGGGATAACTATACTGCAGTTGTTTCATTATGTTGAACGCCGCATGTTCTATGAGATTGCATTTTTCCGACATTACTTCTTGTGCTATTTTCACTATGCCGGAATAATCTATTGTACCCCATAGATCATCGTTGATTAGAGCGCGGCTCATCGGATATGATATTTTAATAGAAACTTCAAAGTCGTTTCCTACGGTTTTCTCCTGTTGGGAAATACCAATAAAAGCGTGAACACGCAATTTTTTGATTTCGATAACTCCGTTCATGATATATTAACTCCAGGTAAAATTGGCAGAACGATGTTTTCTGCCTACGATTTTATAATAGAGAGAGTAAATTGGATGTAGCATCACGATTTCAGGAAAGAATAAGACTCCTGCCCAGCCGAAAGGTAGTTTGAGCGTCTTAGAGGTTCTTCGCCATGTAAGAGATGTGGTCAGGCGAAGAACCAACCATAATACAACCGCGGCAATCAGAGGATAGACCGACGGCCATCCTAACAGAGATAATGCCACTCCAGCGCAAAAAGTTATCCACCACGCTGCTGTAGATAATGCGAAAAGTCTTCTGCCCCATGCCGGAAGAAATTTTGCAGTGAACGCATAATGAAGTTTGCTGCGTCTGAACAATGCCGACGGATCGGAATCAAGGACAGCAACCATTGCGTAGCGCGACAGATCGAGCGAAGTGTTATCGCGGTTTGCTACTTCATGAATGAAAAGATCGTCGTCGCCATACTTAAGATTGAGCGATTTTGAGAATCCTTTGTTGTTGAAGAAAACAGACCTGCGGTAAGCAAGGTTAAAGCCGTTGCCTCGGTAAGGGCGACCAGCTATTGCCCATGCGAGATACGGGGCATCGTTGCGTAAAGTATCGTATGACTTCCATAGTGAAAGCGGCGATGTATATCTCATTTTATTTTCATCGTCAATTTCCACTATGGCCTGATAGCTGTAACCGAGGGTTATATCCTTGCCTTCGGCAATAGGTCTGATCATCGATCTCAGCCATCGGGAGGAGGGAACACGGCAACAGCCACCTGTAAGAGCAACTACGTCGTAACGGGCGGCTTTGATGCCAAGCGTGAGAGCTAACTTGCGCCGCGAGAGATTGCGCGAATTATCCGGCACGAATGTCATGTAAAGATTGTTGAATCTTGACTCGAGACGTGCCACAACTTCATCGACTCCTGCAGGGGCACCATCGTTGACTAATATCACCTCCGTATTTGCCGGATAATCTTGTTCCAGAAGCTGGGGTAGGAGCGTTTCGAGATTCTCATCATCGTCGCATGCATACACTATGATTGAAACGGCCGGGAATCCGACATCGCCGTCAGATCCTTCAGTCGCCTCTTTGTCGGCAGTGCTGCAATTGAGCGAATATTTCCGTATGCCAGCCACGTATCTGTTCACCCCTGTGAGAATGAATATAAGACACATAATCATTATCACTGTCAGTGCGATAAGAGCCGGCGTTATAGTTAGTTCAAACATTGGTCAGACTCGTAAGTTGATTACAAGTGGCAAAGTTAGCATTTTTCTTGCAAAAGAATAATAGCCGATGCTGTTTTTCGGCTTTTAAATTTCCATAAACAGGTATCAAAAATTCTCTTAAAATCCACGATCGCTTAAAAAGTCGCGATGCTACTTTTCTCGAGTCGTCATCCACTGCGATATCTGGTCGGAAATCTGATCCATGCCTTTTACAGATGGGTGACCATTGATTTTGTCGATGTCTTTGAGTGGAATTATGCCGATTCCATAGTGATTGCAGATGGTGTTGACCGATTCTGTTATTTCAGGCTTAAGCCCGTCGTTGAGAATGAAAATAATTTCAACGTTGGGATAACGCAACTTCATTCCTCCAAGCAGTTTAGCGAGAGCGGGCCGAAAAGAATACAGTTCCTCCGGCGTCTGGTTTTCGTATTTATACTCACCGATGGGCGAATTTGCCCAACTGTCGTTTGTGGCACCGAATATGAAAATAATGTCAGGGCATCCTAACCGGTTCATACGTGTAAGGAAGCTCCTGTCGGAATAATCAGCCTTGTCATAGCCGGTATTGCAAATGGTTGATCCGGAGAACGAATTGTTTGTATCGAGGCGATAGCCGTTTTCACTTATGAACTTATGCCACCATGTCTGAGAAACCTTGTCAACGTCTGTCCGGTCCTTGGGAGGAGCTGAGAAATACCATATGGTATTAGTATCGGGTGTCAGATATCCCTGAAATGTGGAGTAGGAGTCGCCGAGAATCGATACTGCAGGCTTAAATTCCGGTCTGGCTGCCTGAAGACAGAGTGCTATAAGCAGCATTGATGCGAATGAAAGAAGTGATTTTCTCATATCTATTATGAACTTAGAGGGTTTGATTTGCTTTAATGATAAAGACCGGTATCGCTTCACAGTGACACCGGTCCATTGGGGAATATAAAATAGGGAGTTGGAAATATAAATTACATATTCATGCCGCCGTCAACCTGAATGACCTGACCCGAAACATACGAAGAAAGGTCAGAGGCGAGGAAGGTTGCTACATTTGCAATGTCAGCTACCTGGCCGGCTCTGCGGAGCGGTATCTTGTTGGCCCATTCTTTGCGGATCTCTTCCGGAAGCTGGGCTGTCATGGCTGTTTCGATAAATCCGGGAGCGATGGCGTTTGCCCGGATGCCGCGGGAACCGACTTCCTGAGCTATACTCTTTGCGAGTGCGATAAGACCGGCCTTTGAGGCGGCATAGTTAGCCTGACCGGCATTGCCGTGAACGCCAACAACTGAAGCCATGTTGATGATTGATCCATGACGCTGGCGCATCATTATGGGGAGCACCGCATGTATGAAATTGAAAGCGCTTTTGAGATTTACTGCAATAACGGCATCCCACTGAGCCTCCGACATACGCATCATAAGACCGTCTTTGGTAATGCCTGCATTGTTTACAAGGATGTCAATGCTGCCGAAATCCTCTTTCACTTTATTCACGACCTCTTCAGTCTGAGCGAAATCGGCTGCGTTTGAGGCATAGCCCACCGCTTTTACGCCAAGTGAGGCAATTTCTTTTTCGGTAGCTTCCATTACTTCGTCACGGTTCAGGTCGGTGAAAGCAATGTTGGCGCCCTCTTCAGCGAATTTTATGGCTATCGCTTTGCCTATTCCGCGCGCTGCACCGGTGATGAGCGCTGTTTTTCCTTCAAGTAATTTCATTTTTTATGTATGTATATTTGTAGGAATATATTACTTCTGTTTGATTACTATTGCGTTAACGAGAAAATCAACGATATCGTCTCTCATTTTTTCTCTCGTAAGACCGATTTCTGCAAAATTATTACGCAGAAACGAGTAGTCGACACCCTGAAACATCACAACGTCGGCAGTCACCACCGTCCGGGCGAATATCGGATCGAACACCCCTGCAGATATGCCTTCTTCAATTACAGACGAAAACAGTTCCGCCTCTTTTTCGCATGCGAGCTTTCTGATTTTCTCCACCCGGTTGAAATCGAGGGAGAATATGGCTTTCAACGAATTGGCTGCGCTGCTTTGCTTAACTGCATTTTCGATAATATCGAAACGTGCGTTCAGATAGCTGCGGAGTTTTTCAACCGGTTCAAGACCGGAATCCGCTACTTTTCTGACATTTGCTATCAGCATTTCGCTTTCGCGTTCAATAACAGCATTGTATATCTCACGCTTATTCCGAAAATAAGTATAAATGGTCCTCCGACCTTTGTCTGACGCCGAGGCTATATCACTTATAGTGGTATTCTCAACCCCTTTGTGAGCAAAGAGTTGCCTGGCTACGTCAAGAAGCTTTTCGCGGGTTTTTGATACCATGATAAATGAACTCTGCTGTTTACGATTGCAAAGATACAAAATTTTATTTAATTTTTGTATCTTATAATCGACAGTTTTTTGATATGTGCGGATGTTTCGGGGTTACTGAGCTATCAACAGGCCTTGAAACTCATGTCGAGGCCTTTCACGGAGTGGGTGAGGGCACCAACCGAGATATAGTCCACCCCCGTTTCACCGTAGTCGCGGAGTGTATCGAGAGTGATGCCGCCCGACGACTCTATTTCTACCCTGCCGTCAATCAGTTTTACAGCCTCGCGTGTGCGCTCCGGAGTGAAGTTGTCGAGCATAATGCGGTCGATTCCTGCTGAAAGAGCTTCGTTGATTTCATCAGTATTGCGGACTTCAACCTCAATTTTAAGATCTTTGCCGTTCTTTTTAAGGTACTCCTTGGCTGCATTTACTGCCGCAGTGATTCCGCCGGCGAAATCAATATGGTTGTCTTTTATGAGAATCATATCGAAGAGACCGATGCGGTGGTTTTTCCCTCCGCCGATTCTTACGGCTTCTTTTTCGAGCATACGCATTCCCGGGGTGGTTTTGCGCGTGTCAAGTACTTTTGTTTTCAGCCCTTCCAGACGGCTCTGATATTTTGCGGTCATCGTTGCAATGCCGCTCATGCGCTGCATTATATTGAGCATTATCCGCTCTGTCTGAAGCAGAGAGCGCACACGGCCCTCGACTACGAAAGCGATGTCGCCCGGTTTCACGTGCGTTCCGTCAGCGATAAACACTGTCATTTTCAGTTCAGGGTCGAATTTTTCGAAAACCTTACGTGCTATATCAACCCCGGCAAGTATTCCTTCTTCCTTGACAATGAGCTGTTGGCGTCCGGTCTCTTCGGCCGGAATGGTGCTCAGTGTGGTATGGTCTCCGTCGCCTACATCTTCGGCAAATGCCAAAGTGAGCAGGTCGTCTATAAGTTCATCTTTTGTTTTCATATCTTGTCATTTATTTTAAGGAAAGTCTTACAACATTTTCAACGTGAGCCGTATGTGGGAACATATCGACCGGCTGAATAGCGTCGACTTTGTAAAGCCGGTCGAGTAAGGCGAGATCCCGTGCCTGAGTGGCGGGATTACAGCTTACATATACTATTCGGTCCGGAGCCGTTTCCAAAATAACTTTGACCACATTCTCGTGCATGCCTGCACGGGGAGGGTCAACTATCATCACGTCGGGACGTCCGTGCTTCTCCACGAAGGCCGGGGTGAGTATGTCTTTCATGTCGCCGGCGTAGAATTCCGTATTGTCCAGTCCGTTTACAGCTGCATTGACTTTGGCGTCGTCAATGGCTTCCTGCACGTATTCGATGCCGACTACGCGGCGGCACTTCCTGGCAAGGAAACAAGCAATCGTGCCGGTTCCGGTATAAAGATCGTAAACGAGCTCATCCCCTTGAAGTCCCGCGAAATCCCGGGCGACGCTGTAGAGACGGTAAGCCTGCCTGGAGTTAGTCTGGTAAAACGACTTGGGGCCTACGCGGAATTTCAGCCCTTCCATCTCTTCCTCTATGTACGGACTGCCGGAGTAGATAATCACCTCCTGGTCGCCGATAGTATCGTTGACCTTGGTGTTGACAACATAGAGCAGCGATGTTATTTCAGGAAATTCCGTCTTAACAGCATCGAGCAGCAACGTGATCTTCTCGCGATCGCCCTCTCCGAACACCATCACAGCCATGATCTGACCGGTGGACGATATGCGTATCATCAGAGTGCGGAGCAAGCCGTTCTGGTTGCGGAGGTCGTAAAATGAGTAACCATGCTCTTTGCCGAAGTCTTTCACGAAGAGACGCAGACGGTTGCCGAAATCGTCCTGAAGATGGCATTTGTGTATGTCGAGCACCTTGTCGAAAGCGCCCGGTATGTGGAATCCCGCCGCGTTGCGGTCAGGGAAATCCTCTCCGCTGCGCAACTGATCAAACGTTAACCACATCTTGTTGGAAAACGTATATTCCATCTTGTTGCGGTACTCGTAGATGTTTTCAGAACCGAGAATGGGGCTGATTTCAGGAATTTCAATCTTCGCGATTCGCTCCATGGCGTCGCGTACCTGCTTTTGCTTGCATTCGAGCTGGAATCCGTAGGGCAGATGCTGCCAGCGGCAACCGCCGCAAACGGTAAAGTGCTCGCAGCGCGGCTCGACGCGGATATCTGACGGTTTTACGATTTTTTCTATATGACCTTCGGCATAGCTGCGTTTTCGGCGGTCAATCTTTACGTCGGCAATATCGCCAGGCGCACCGAATGGCACGAAAACCACGAAGTCGTTCACACGTGCTATCGAATTGCCTTCGGCAGCCACGTCAAGAATCTCTACGTCGTTCAGAAGAGGAAGATCTTTTTTCTTTCTGCTCATCTTATTTAATATTATAAGATAACTTTTCCAAATGGAGTGAATGCCAGGCCGGCGAGTTTGAAGTGTTGAAGCCCGAACGGAATGCCGATTATCGTCAGGCAAAACAGCGCCCCAAACAAAAGATGGGTAAGCGCGATCGGAATGCCTCCGACAAACCACCATATCACCGTGAGTAGCGGTCGCAAGCATCCCCCGGATTCAGGGTTATCGACAATCATTGTTCCGAATGGAACGAGCGCCACTCTTGCAAGTTTAAGAGTCTGAAGCCCGAACGGTATGCCGATTACCGTGATTATCATGCAAAGGCTGCAGGTAACGTATTCAATTGCCACAAGCAACCCGCCGAAAATAATCCAGATAATATTGAGAAACAGATTCATACCTTGCCGAAAGAACTCTGTTATAAAAAATTCCGGTCATAACCCGCGAAATCCGCGGATTCTGACCGGAATAGTTTTTTAATCCCGCAATGGAGAATGCTGTTGAACGTTACGCGGATTTATTCGGCAGCGGGAGCTTCTTCAGCAGCAGGAGCCTCTTCAGCGGCTGCAGCAGCAGCGGCCTCGGCAGCAGCTGCTGCGAGTTCTGCTTTCTTCTTAGCCACTTCTTCAGCCTTAGCTTTGTTTTTTGCTTCCTCAGCTTCCTGACGGTCTTTGGCGTCCTGAGCTACCTTTGCATCCTGCGATGCACGGAACTTGTCGGCGGTTTGCTGCTTTTTGGCTTTCCAGGCGTCGAAACGGCGCTGAGCCTCAGCTTCGTCAAATGCGCCTTTCTTCACTCCGCCCTGAAGATGTTTCATAAGGAGCACTCCTTCGTTGGAGAGAATGTTGCGCACGGTGTCGGTAGGCTGTGCTCCGACGTTCACCCAATACAAAGCACGCTCAAAATTGAGAGTTACAGTAGCAGGATTAGTGTTCGGATTATAAGAACCTATCCTTTCAATAAATCTACCATCACGTGGTGCCCTGCTATCGGCGATAACAATAGGATAGAACGCATAGTTCTTACGACCATGACGTTGCAGTCTGATTTTTGTTGCCATTAAAAATAATTTGTTTGTATTGTGGTTATTGAATAACGGCCGCAAAATTACTGTTTTTTCTTCTGTCCGCAAAATTATCAGGCCTTTTTGTGACTCTGATAAACCGGTATTAACAATTGTTAACCGGATTTCAGGACGCAGAGGGGCCGCTTGGCCGTTCCTATGGTTCAAGGATGATGTTGTCGAGATAAAGAAATGATGTGTAATGGGTGATCGTGTTGTCGCACGGTGTTCCCGATGAGTTTATTTCCTCCCAGGTGGGGAGCGGAGGATCCGGTGCATTCTCGTCCTGAAGATTGTAGACAAGATTCTCTATCTTGCGGTTGAATTTTATCTCATGGCCGTCGATTGTGCCGGCGTAAAACGATACAATCGTCGGAGGTGTCATGAAAGGATGCAGTACAATGGTTTCCATCACCACTTTTTCGCCGTTTCTGTAAAGATGTACGGAAATAATGTCTTCACCTCTGTCTTCGTAAGATATTGTTCCGGTATACTCTGTGCCGAACACGTTTTCCGGGATGCGGATTCTGTTGAAATCGAGAAATTCCATCGGCTCGTCGCGATTTTCTGCGTCATGGAGTGTAATGGAGTTACTTTCTTTATTGTATGTTATAAAGTAGTTTTTGCTCAGATTACTCTTTTCTTCTCCATCGTCAACGTAACCCGTGCAGCTGACTTTTACTTTGTCTCCGGTTATTTCAGGCTTTGAAAATTTAAAGAAGGAGCTGCCCCCGGAGTCGTCCCAGGATGACATATACCCGAACGGCGCATCAATACCGTTATCAAGTTTGACGGAGGGCATTGTTCCGTTGAAATTCAGCCTGACATATTCTCCGGCATACACCTGGCCGCCGTCGGCATATTCTATGTCCCATTCTCCGTCGGGGACAGGGCTTGAATCAGTCTTAGCTTCTTTGGTTTCATCGAGACTCTTCAGCGGAGCGTTTTTGAAGACATCGGTAAGCGAGAGACCTGCACTGAGGCTGACATTTGAAGCGTTTCTTACTGATGCGAGCGCCTTGTCGCCGGCGAAAGCAAGTCTGAAAAGCATCACTCTGGCATTATTGAAATCAACCTCTTCAAGCTCCCGACAGTCTTCAAACGCTCCTGAGTAAATACTGAGTTCGCGCGACGTTATTGTTATGTTCTTCAGAACCCGGCTATTCTTAAAAGCTCCGACGCCGATAACCCGCAGGTTTTCGGGGAGGGTGAGACTGCGGATTTGATTTCCGGTAAATGCCCCGAGTCTGATTTCCGTAAGTGTGGAGGGTAATTCCACGCTATGTACGGTAGTAAAAGAATTCCCGTTAAAGAGAGAACCGTTATCGAAATTATAGGAGCCGACAGCAGTTATACCCTCGCTTATGACAATCTTGTTAATCTTGCCTTCATATTCTTTTTTTCTCCAGTAGCGGGGTTTGTCGAATTTGAAATCGGGCATTTCCCCGACGCCCTGAATGAGCAGAGTGCCTTCGGTAGTGATTTCCCAGGTGATGGAGGACGTCAGTTTCTCCGTTTTCGCTTCTGCGACTGCCGAAAAGCAAAACAACAAAGTGAAAACAGTGATAAGAGTCTTAGCGGTCTTAGGCATATAATGTGATTATGATTGGTTTATCGGCTTTTTACTTGGTGAGGCGGCTGAGCACCTCGGCTGTATAAGCCGCAGGGTCATCGGCTTCTGCTATTGTGTTACCCAATAGTATGCCGTTCACTCCGGTTGAAACAACCGCGGCAGTCTCACCGAGAGTAATGTCGCCATAGGCAACGATGGGCAGAGTTATACCTTCGTTTCTGACTTCTTCAACCATTTCTCCGAGTTGTTCAATTCCTGCGGATGGGAGTAGTCTGACAGTTACATAATCGATGTCGAGATTCCGGAATGCCGCCACTTCTTCCGCCGTTTCGGCTTCTACTCCAATTATGGCATGAGCTCCGAGCTGTTCTCGTATTGCCGCAACAGCTGCAGGTGATTTTTTGCTTAGATGAACTCCGTGCACACCCATCTGCAAAGCAAGTTCCGGACGATCCTCAAAAATCAGAAACGCCTCTGTTTCCTTGCATAGCGGTATTACTTCTTCCGCAACATTGCGGAATTCTTCATCGGAGACTTCTTCAACGCTAAGTTGAATCCAACGGCATCCTCCTTCAAGTGCCATCTGCACTTCTTCCGCCACCGAATATCGGTCGGAAGCAACAGTCCGGAACTGAAGCATGAATCAGAGTTTTTTTACGGTTATACAATCTCCTTTAGCCACCACGAAATCGCTATACTCGGATTCAGGAACGAATTTGCCGTTAACTTCGACGATAAGATTGATCGGTGCGGTCTCCATACCGGCGAGTACCTCGCTAACGGAAGAACCTTCGGGAATATTGATAAGTTCGTTGTTGTAATATATATCCATAATCTTTACTTTTTATATATGTAATAAACAAATTGTGGCGGCGGATTGATTATTTCGCCACCACAAAATTATGAATTTTCCCGGTGCAAACCAAAAGCCTGACGGTTCCTTAGGATACAATTCAGTTGGCGTGTATATTCTTTGGATGGTAAAGCCAACCGCGATACTTATGACCCATGCGGCGCACGATTTCATGCCAGCATGAATCGCTGTCAGAACCCAGAAGGTCGAATCCCCGGGGAATATCGGTAGGTGCCCACACGTTGTTGAGCAGTTCGTCGTCGAGCTGGCGGCTTCCCCATCCGCTGTAACCTATAAAAAAGCGCATGTCAGAAGGGTCATAATAATTTGAGTTTATTACATTTATCATGGCGTCTACGTCGCCTCCGATGTAATATCCCTCTGAAATATGCCTGGCCCCAGGAATAAGGTCTCCGAGGGTATGTATATAATAAAGCCGGTCGCACGACATAGGGCCGCCGCAATAAACAGGAATCCGCCGCCGGTTTTTCACCCCCGGGAGGAGATCCGACAGTTCGTATGCCGTAGGTTGGTTTAGAACCACACCCATAGCCTGCCCGGCAGGTTCGTAATCTATCAGGTATATGACCGCATGGTCAAAATACTGTTCGCGGAGAAATGGCTCCGCAACAATGAGCGATCCGGCGTGTGGCGCATTGCCACGGATGCGTATATTGAACAATAACGACTCAAAATCTATCATTTCTTCCCTTTTTATATAAGTATATCAATTGTGTATCTGACTACGGATTTTCGATGCCACAATTTACTAATAAAAAACAGAATATGATGATTAAATTATGTTAATGTGACGGATTTTATACGCTTTCGCTGATTATTCCTCTAAAAATTCAATCTCGTCGCGCATTTGTGCGCAAAGTCGTGCTGTCAACTGACAGTTACGGGCTGATTCGGCAGCGATGAACGGCTTTATTACAGTGGTATTTCCGCTTAAAAGATTGAACATAAGTCTGAGCGCGCCATAACGGGTAAGATCGCGGTCGGCGCCGGCGAGCTCCATCGCGGTTTCGAGAGCGAAACCTGTGCGACGCAAAAGGCTGTGGCACAATGTATCCGTAATTTCCGGCGATGGCGATTCTTCAAGCCATCTTTGAGCTTTTTCGCGAGTCATTTCCTCCAGAGGATGAACCATGGGTGCAAGCATGAGGCTTTCTCGTGTACGTCTGTCCGCCCAAAGTTGGTCGGCGAGTTCGGTCTCCCGGGGAAGTTCTGACGCAATTTCCTTTATCTGAGGGAGGTTCAGGCCGAATACGAGCGGATACGGCGCGCCGCTCTTGCGGATAACGTCGGCGATGACTCCGTTGCGCATTGCAAAGAATCTCCTCTTTATAAGTTGGAATCGGTTGAATTCTGTCATAGTGTTGTTCTTTCCGCAAAATTACATCTTTTTAGTGAGAATTGTGTTATATTTGTATTGACATTCATCAATTCCGGAAAATGAAACAGTTATTAGCGACATTGCTTTCCCTGTTGGCGTTCGTGGCTCCGGCCGCTGAATCCGCACCTTCCGTAGGACTCGTGCTGAGCGGCGGAGGGGCAAAAGGTATCGCGCATATTGGAGTGATTCAGGCTCTTGAAGATAACGATATACCGATTGATTATATTACGGGGACATCAATGGGTGCTATTGTAGGAGGGCTTTATGCTTCAGGCTATACGCCGCAGGAAATGCTCGAGCTTCTCGGTTCGAAAGGATTCAGCGACTGGTCTACAGGCGTGATTAACGAAAAGCTCGTTTATTATTTCAGTCAGCCGCAGAAAAGTCCCGCGCTGTTCAGCCTCAATCTCGGCGAACGGGATTCCACTAAATCCGTGGCTTCGCTACCTACAAGTCTGATAAATCCGCTTCCGATGAACTTCGCGTTCATGGAGCTGTTTTCTTCGTTTACTGCGCAGTGTGGCGGCAATTTCGACAATCTCTTTGTCCCTTTCCGATGTGTCACGTCTGACGTATACGCTAAACGCAAAGTGGTACTGAAAAGTGGTTCGCTCGGCGACGCCATCCGTATGTCGATGAGTTTCCCGGTGGTTTTTCAGCCCATAGAGATGAACGGTGTGCCGATGTACGACGGCGGCATCTACGACAATTATCCCGTCGACGTGATGATGACCGAGTTCTCTCCCGGGGCAGTTATAGGAGTGGACGTTTCGTCGCATACGAAACCGCAGACAAACAATATGCTTGATCAGCTGGAGTGCATGATAATGCAGCCGAACGATTATCCTTTTCCTAAAGATAAGGGCATAAGCATCCATATTGACCTTGAAGAGTTCGGACTTCTCGATTTTCCGAAATTCCGTGAGATATATGAGATAGGCTACCGCCACGCAATGGAGAAGATTGACTCGATAAAGGCTCTTGTTCCCACACGCATTCCGGCCCTAACCCGCCAGGTAAGGAGGGCGGTATTCAAAAGTTCTACGCCGGAGGTGATTTTTGATTCGGTAACCGTAGGCGGAGGGACTCCTGCGCAAAATGAGTATCTTCGTTCTCTGTTTCCTTCCGTACGTGCCAATCGGGCCGACACGTTTGGCCTCGCAGCCGCTAAAACAGCTTATTACAGGGCGATAACTCCCGGCAAGCTGCTCAATTTCGTACCGAACGCCGTCTATAATCCCGTTGACAGTATGTTCAGACTCGACCTCAGAGCTACGGTAAAAGACCGTTTCCGGGTTGGTATGGGCGGTTATGTGTCATCGTCGACCAACAGCATGCTCTTTCTGTCAGGCGGCTACAGCACTCTGAGTTATCATTCACTCAGTACTGGTCTGAAACTGTGGATAGGGCAGAGCTATCTTGCGGCGTTTGCCGATGCAGAGGTCATGCTGCCAACCTATGTTCCATCGTCGGTGGGAATCGAATTCGAGGTATCGCAGCAAAAATTCCACGAGGCCGAGAAACTGTTTTTCGAAGTCAATTCTCCCAACTTCGTATCGAAATCAGAACTTTTTACTCGCCTTTACTTCCGGATGGCTGCAGGTCAGCGCGGTAAGGCGGGAATATATGTTGGCTATGGTCATCTTACCGACCGCTTTTACCCCAGAGACGTATCGTTGGTGAATTCCGGACGAGACCATGGCATTTTTAACCTTGGGCAAGTTGCGGCACGATGGGAATACAGCACTTTGGATAATGCGTTCTATCCTACCGCAGGAGCCGGCTATACAGTTGTAGTTGAAGGCAACGGCGGCCGCTATAGTTATCGCTCCGCTGCGGGTAACGGCCTGGCAGAGTTCTCGGAGCATCCCATATGGGCGCAAGGGTTTGCTTCGGCGGTAAATTATTATGGTATCGGCAGGCATTTTTCGCTGGGAACAGAGTTCAGCGCGCTCATATCCTCCCGCAAGCTTCTGCGCGACTATTACGCTTCGATTGTAGCTGCGCCGGCATTTTATCCGTCGCCGTCGAGCTACAATGCCTTCAATCCGGCTTTCCGAGCCAACAGTTATGTAACCGCAGGCATTAAGCCTGTCTGGAAGATTTCGTCCACGCTTCAGTTGCGCGGTAATTTCCACGGTTTTCTTCCGGTAAGACGCATTGAGCCTGGAGGGGCAGGCGAGTTGCCGCACTATGGCGACTGGTTCAGCAACCCTGAGTTTTTTGGCGAAATATCCGGAGTGGTGTCTCTGCCTTTCGCAGCAGTGAGCGTTTATGGAAACTATATGTCGTCGCCCGCCCGCAACTGGAACTTCGGGCTTTCGATAGGATTCTTTATGCTTGCTCCGAAATTCCTTGAATAAACAATAAAAGCACAATATTATTATGCAAGAACAGACCCAACTAAGTCCGCTTTTCGCGGCGAGGCAAGCGCTCAAACGCCATGCCACCGGCGGCAATGTCCTGATTGCTGCCACACTGTTGGCTCTTATCGTTGCCAATATCCCGGGACTCAACAATCTTTACAATGATTTCTGGACTCAGGAGATAAGGCTCCAGGTAGGAGATTTCAACATCTTTTCCCATGCCGGGCATCCCATGAGCCTGCTGCAGTTCATCAACGATGCACTCATGGCAGTGTTTTTCTTCACAATCGGTCTTGAAATAAAGCGTGAGGTGCTCGTAGGTGAACTGTCATCTTTCCGTCAGGCGCTTCTGCCGATAATGGGAGCTGTCGGAGGCATGATTTGCCCGGTTCTCATCTATTTTCTGCTGAGCAAGGGTACGGACTATGTCGACGGTGCGGCCATCCCGATGGCAACCGATATTGCGTTCTCGCTCGGCATCCTCGCTCTGCTCGGTTCGAGAGTCCCTATTTCGCTGAAGATTTTCCTGACTACACTTGCCGTTGTAGACGATATAGGCGGTATTATAGTAATTGCCACCTGCTATTCGACCGGAATCGAGTGGCTTTATCTCGCTTATGCTGCCGCCGGTTTCGCACTACTGCTGTTGGGCGCCCGCTTCGGCATCCAGAGTAAGATATATTATGTGGGAATAGGCGGAATAGTATGGTTCTTCTTCCTGAATTCCGGCATACATCCCACTATAGCCGGGGTACTTGTAGCGTTCTGTGTCCCTGCCGAGCCGGTTTATGCTCCGAAGAAGTACGTGAAGAAGATTCGCAAGGCTATTTCTCAGTTCAATGAGGAAGATGACGAGACCCTCAACGCACGCACAATTCTCAACCGCGATCAGCTCGATTATCTCAAGCAGGTGGAGTCGGCTTCCGACAAGGTGATTTCTCCGCTTCAGGATCTTGAGGACTCTCTGCATCCGACGACCAACTTCTTTATAATCCCGCTCTTTGCATTTGCCAATGCCGGAATTTTCCTGCTCGACATTGATCCCGCAACCATCGTTGAAGGGATAAGTCTGGCGATTATCCTCGGCCTTGTCGCCGGTAAGTTCATAGGTATATTGCTTTTCTCGTGGCTGACCGTGACACTGAAATGGGCTCCGATGCCTGAAAAAGCCAACTGGAAAATGATGGCGTCTGTCGCAATGCTCGGAGGTATAGGTTTCACCGTTTCGCTTTTTATCGCCAATCTTACATTTGCCGGGATGGGAGAGCACGGCGATTATCTTCTTAACCATGCAAAGATTGGCATTGTGGTTGGGTCACTTCTTTCCGGCATTCTTGCTTATCTTATGCTCCATCATTTTCTGCCGAAAGAGCCGCAGGATGATGAAGAAGATTGATTCGTGTATAAGCAACAAAAACGGATGGATCGACTTTGATCCATCCGTTTTTGTATATAGAAATTCAGAGTATTATTTCACGAGGATTTTGCTGGTCTTGCCACCCTTGCGGACAATATAGATGCCGGGGGTAAGATTGTCGGCAGCAACGCGCTGTCCCTGAATATTGAAGTATTCTGCTACAGCGTTCGCGTCGTCCGCAATGATACCACTGATAGCGCTTTCCTCGGCAGTGCCGTTGAAGGTAACAGGGATGTCTACATCTCCATTATCAGAATGCCATACTACAGCGATGTTGCAAGATAGGTTATTGCCTTCAAGTGTTCCGGTGAGCGTTGCGGAAGCTTTTATAAATCCACTCATAAGTTCGATGTTGTCCGAACTACCTGTTATAGCAGTACCGTTGAGCTGAACACCCATAATGTCGATAGTACCCATTCCTTCGGGGGTGGTATCGTCTGCTCCGAAGTTTTTGAGAATCAGCTCGTAAGAGCCGTCACTCATTTTATTAAGAGTTACTTTCTGATCTTCAAGATCCGACACCGAGCCAAAAAGATCGATAGTAATCGTGCCGGTATAAACGGTAGTAGAAACAACAGTTGCGGCGGGTTTCTCTGCGAACAGGAGAGTGTAGACGTGGGAGTTTTTTCCGTCGGCGTCCGCACCGGTTTCGTTAGTCACGGTTACTGTTGCCTTTTTGTTCTCCTTGTCGACGGCTACTGCAGCCTTTGCGGTGCCGCTGTTGCCGAGAACGGTTGCTTCTATAGCCGATGCTTCGGGAACATCGCCATAGACTGTATACTCATATTTGTCAGGATCAAAGCTTTCAATTTCAGCGCCGTTCACCTTGATACCTTTCAGACGGGAGTAGTAGAGAAGTTTCACGTTGTCGATGGTGATTTCGTCGCCGGCGATAGGTGAAGCATTGAAATATTCACCTGCAGAGAAAATAACGTTGATCATTGCGGGGGTAGAAGCCGTAGCATAATCAAACTCAAATTTACCGGTAGTCCAGTCGGCTGCCGATGCGGGTTCGATTGAAGTGTTGATCTTTGCTATAAGCTCTGCATCATCGCTCTTGGTAATTTCGCCACCTTTTGCAGTTTCAATGCCGAGAATATTACGGTCACGGTTTACCATTGTGGTGCTTTTGGGGGCACCAAAAGCAGCAATATCACAAGGCACATCAGCCTGTTTCCATTCACCTTTCCAAATATAGGCAACGATATTGGGCTTATGGGTGGAGCCTTCTCCACGTGTAGCTTTATAGTCGAATGTGATTGCGTCAGGACGGTAAGAGAAAGGAATGCCTCCAAATGAGCCACCGTCATTTTCACTTCCTAATACAGATGTGTTCCACGTGGTTCCAAGAGTAATATAACCAGGCACAATCTGTGTATCCATCAAAGAGTTAGCAATATTATAAAGCCTTACTGCAGATTCGCTGTCTTTTCCCGACACTTTTTCACCGACTACGGTCTTTCCTATGCCACTCATGCCTACAACTTGAGCAATTGTCCAAGATCCGGGTGTCGTTCCGGTTTTTACTGTTGTATTCTTATTGTTCCATGGAATGCAGTCGGTCCATCCCTCTTCGAATCCGGCGTTGGGGAGCTGCTGCGCTGCGACATTAGCCGAAACCAATGCAAGTGCAATAGTTGAGATGTAGATTTTTTTCATAAAATGTGATTTTAATGAATAATCAAAAATTGATGAGATAATTAAAAATGTGATCTTTACTTTTTAGGGTTCAAGCTGCAAATTTAAGTATTTTTTTTGAAAAATTACTGTTATAATGTCGCTTGGGGTAAAAAACGGCTAATTTTCTTATCAATTCGCCGAATAATGATAAAACAAAACAGTCCGCAGGACTATTCCGGCGGACTGTTGAATATGGTAAGGAATTGAATCTGTCAGCGACGGTGTGAGCGCGTTTTTGCTTTGTTCTTTGACGAATGCTTTTTACGCGGTTCAGGGCGGGTATATCCCATATCATCCTCATCTTTCGATGATTTTACTCCGTCGAGCACGAAGTCGAGCTGTTTCTTCTCGAGGTCGGCGCGGGCTACTTTAACTTTCACTTTGTCGCCGAGACGATAGCGGGTGTTGTTGCGGCGTCCGATAAGGCAATGGTTTTTCTCATCGAAATCGTAGTAGTCATCGGCAAGGTCGCGCATCGGAATCAGTCCCTCGCAGAGATTTTCATTGAGCTCAACATAGAGCCCCCATTCCGTCACGCCTGAAATCATCCCTTCGAAGACCTCGCCGAGGTGGTCTTGCATATACTCCACCTGTTTGTATTTTATGGAAGCGCGCTCAGCATTTGCTGCCAGCTGCTCCATGTCGGAGTCGTGTTTACAGGAGTCCTCGAGCTTCTGCAGGTTTACAGTCCTGCCGCCTGCGAGATACTTGTCGAGCAGACGGTGTACCTGCATATCGGGATAGCGCCGGATAGGTGAGGTGAAGTGGGTGTAATAGTCAAAACCGAGTCCGTAGTGGCCTATATTTTCGGTAGTATAAATAGCCTTTGCCATAGAGCGGATTGCGAGAGTGGCGAGATAGTTTTCTTCTCCGCGCCCCTTTACCTCCGAGAGCATTTTGTTGATCGAGCGGTTTATTTCTTTCGGTGAACCTGATGCTTTGATCTTGTAGCCGAACGTGCGGGCTATCGTGGCGAGGTCGGCGAGCTTCTGGCTGTCGGGCTGGTCGTGAACGCGGTAAACGAATGCTTTCGGCTTTTTCTTGCCGCCCACCTTTCCGATGGCGGTGGCCACGGTGCGGTTGGCAAGGAGCATGAACTCCTCGATAAGTTTGTTGGCGTCTTTCGATTCCTTGAAGTACACGCCTATCGGATGCCCTTTCTCGTCGATGTCGAATTTAACCTCGGCGCGGTCGAAGTCAACCGACCCGTTTTCGTAGCGGTTCTTCCGGAGAATCTTGGCGAGGGCGTCGAGTGTGAGTATTTCTTTTGAATAATTACCTTCACCAGCTTCGATTATCGCCTGCGCTTCTTCGTAGGTGAAGCGGTAATTCGACTTGATGACCGTGTGGACGATTCGGTGGTTCAGCACTCTCGCATTGGCGTCCATTTCGAATATAACAGAATAGGCGAGTTTTTCCTCGTCGGGCCGGAGCGAACAAATGCCGTTGCAGAGATGTTCCGGAAGCATGGGCACGACACGATCCACGAGATACACCGAAGTGGCGCGTTTTTCAGCCTCGCGGTCAATTACCGTGTCCGGACGTACGTAGTGGGTAACGTCGGCAATATGCACTCCGACCTCGTAGTTGCCGTTGGGGAGAGTTCGTATGGAAAGCGCATCGTCGAAATCCTTCGCATCTTTCGGGTCGATTGTAAACGTCACCACGTCGCGCATGTCCTCCCGGGCGGCGATGACTTCAGGCGTGATTCCGGCATCAATCTTGTCGGCTGCCGCCTCAACGTTGGCAGGATATTTGTAGGGAAGACCGAATTCAGCCAATATGGCATGCATCTCGGCTGTCGACTCGCCCGATTTGCCGAGAATGTCGATTACTTCGCCGCGAGGATTCTTAGCGTCTTCTTTCCAGTCGGTTATTCTCACGATTGCTTTGTCGCCTGTTTTTCCGCCTTTCAGTTTCGCTTTTGGTATAAAAATATCTGCCGCGAGAAATTTGGAGTCAGTTAGGAGATATGCAAAATTCTTGTCGACCTGAAGGGTGCCGATAAATACCTGGTCGTTTTTCTCGATGATTTCAACCACGCAGGCTTCCGGTTCTACGCCGCGGCGACGTGCGGCGATGCTGACGCGGACCTTGTCGCCGTTCAGAGCATGCATGGAGTTGCGTTCTGCCACGAAAATCGTCTCACCGTCCGAGTCTGTTATTACCGAGTTCTTTCCGTTGGAGCGGCGCACGAAAGTTCCGGTCGCTTCGTTGCTGCGCTGCGGCGACTTATATTTTCCGGGCGACACCTCAATGATTTCACCGTCGAAAGCCATTTCCACGAGCTGCATGGCCACTGCGCGCTGTTGCGCTGCGGTCGACGCTCCTATGGCGTGAGAAACCTGCTTATAATTATATGTATTGTTTTTCTGCTCTGAAACGAATTCGTAGACTTTAGCCTCAAGAGCCTGTGATTTTTTTGATGATGCGCCCATAGTTGGAAGATGTTGAAATGATGATTATATAACGCAGGAACGGCTTATATGGTTCCGGGCGCGCACGGCGGATCAAAAAGCCAGCCTTACGCGCCCGGAGGAATGGCTTATGCGTCGATATTGGCGTAGTTGGCGTTTGATTCGATGAAGTCGCGGCGCGGGCCTACGTCTTCGCCCATGAGCATCGAGAATATGCGGTCAGCTTCGGCTGCGTCGCTGATGTTGACTCGCTTGAGCAGACGCTGTTCGGGATCCATAGTAGTGTCGCGTAGTTCCTGAGCACTCATCTCGCCGAGACCTTTGTAGCGCTGCACGCGGGTCTTGTCGCCATATTTGTCGATGAACTGCTGCACCTGCTGATCGGTCCAGCAATATTCCTCGACTTTGCCGCGGATACATTTGTAGAGCGGGGGAGTGGCGAGGTAGAGGTAACCCTGCTCTATTACGGGACGCATGCGACGGAAGAAGAAGGTCATGAGGAGAGTGGCGATATGGCTGCCGTCAACATCGGCATCGGTCATGATGATTATCTTATGGTATGCGAGACGCGAGATATTCACTTCTTTAGGGTCTTCCTCTGTGCCGATTGTCACACGCATGGCCCGGTAGAGACTCGTGATTTCCTGATTGTCGAAAATCTTGTGATCCATGGCTTTCTCTACGTTCAGGATTTTGCCTCGGAGCGGGAGAATCGCCTGAAATGTGCGGTCGCGGCCCTGCTTGGCTGTACCGCCTGCCGAGTCACCCTCGACGAGGAAGAGCTCGCAGTCTTCGGCGTGGCGCGACGAGCAGTCGGCGAGTTTTCCGGGAAGTCCGCCACCATTGAGCGGCGATTTGCGCTGGATCTTCTCTCGGGCGTTGCGGGCCGCATGGCGTGCTTGTGCCGCAATGATAATTTTGTCCACGATCGTGCGCGCCTGCTTGGGATGTTCCTCCAGATAATTGCGGAGTGCCTCGCTTACGGCTGTCTGCACTGCTCCGATTACCTCATTGTTACCGAGTTTGGTCTTTGTCTGACCCTCGAACTGGGGCTCCATCACCTTTACGGAGATCACGGCTGTCAGACCTTCGCGGAAGTCGGCGGGATCGATGTCGATCTTTACTTTTTCGAGAAGTTTGTTGTCCTCCGCGTATTTTTTTAGCGTGGATGTAAGGCCGCGGCGAAATCCGGTAAGGTGCGTGCCTCCCTCTATAGTGTTGATGTTGTTTACAAACGAATAGATGTTTTCGTTGTACGTATTATTATAGGTGAGCGCGACCTCAACAGGCACGCCGCCGCGCTCGGTGTTGAGATGAATCACATCGTTGATCAGCGATTCTTTGTTTGAGTCGATATATTCCACGAACTCGCGCAGACCGTCGCGCGAGTAGAACTCCTCGTGGCGGGGCTCGCCGTTCTCGTCAGTTGTGCGCTTGTCAGTCAGTGTCAGGGTTATTCCCGAGTTAAGATAGGCAAGGTCGCGCAGGCGGTTGGCGAGTGTGTTGTAGTCGTATTCGGTAACTGTAAAAATAGAAGCGTCGGGCTTGAAGGTGATGGAAGTTCCGGTATGGGTGCTGTCGCCTATAATTTTCAGTTCGGTTATAGGCTTTCCGCATGAATATTCCTGCATGTAGGCCTTCCCGTTGCGGTGAACTTCGGCGCGGAGATAAGTTGAAAGAGCGTTTACGCAGGAAACGCCCACGCCGTGCAGACCGCCCGAAACTTTGTAGGAGCCTTTGTCGAATTTACCGCCTGCGTGAAGAACGGTAAGCACAACTTCGAGGGCGCTTTTGTGCTCTTTCTCGTGCATGTCCACGGGAATGCCGCGGCCGTTGTCGACCACGGTTATAGAATTGTCTTCGTTGATAGTCACGTCGATATGGTCGGCAAAGCCGGCGAGAGCCTCATCGATGGAGTTGTCAACCACCTCATAAACGAGATGATGGAGACCTTTCACACTGATATCGCCGATATACATTGCAGGGCGTTTACGCACCGCTTCCAGGCCTTCGAGGACCTGGATATTACTCGCGCTATACTGCTCTTCGTTTTCTTTTTCAGTTGACATACGCTGATGTTATTTCTTTTTTCTTTATTCGCAAGAGATGGACAATAAGCTGGAATACAATGCGTTGTATAACCGTTGCATTTCCGCTTTTTGAGCAAACAAAATTACAAAAAAATTCCCGGATATGCAAATCGCACCAAATTTTTTACCATGCGGTGTCAGCCGTTTCAGATTCTCAGTTTTTTACCGTAATTTTGCAGTGAGTTAAACAAATTATGGAAGAAAACATCATTATTGAACTATACGAGAAGTACACCGGCGAGAAACCATCGGCCATCTCGGAGATTCCGCAATCGGGGTCTTCGCGGAGATATTTCATGCTCGACGGCTCAATGAAACTCGTAGGTACAATTGGTACGGATCGTAAGGAAAATGAGGCATTTGTATATCTTTCGGATCACTTTTGTAATGCCGGGCTGCCGGTTCCGAAAGTTGTCGCTGTCTCTGATGACGGCATGGCGTATCTCCAGACATTCGCCGGAAGCCGTTCGCTGTTCGATGCCATACAGCACGGAAGATCCGCCGAAGTGTATTCAGAAGAGGAAGCAGCGCTACTGCGTAAGGCCGTGACTATGCTGCCGGCCATTCAGATTACCGGAGCCAGAGATCTTGATTTCACCCGGTGTTATCCCGTAGAACGTCTTGGCCGACGCGACGTGATGTGGGATTTAAATTACTTTAAATATTGCTATCTAAAACCCGCTGGAATAGAGTTTAACGAGGCAAAACTTGAAGACGATTATGAAGTTCTTGCAGGTGATATTATTTCAATTCCGGAGGATGAATGGGGCTTTCTGATACGTGATTATCAGTCGCGCAATATTCTCATATCCGACAACGGAGATCTGAGTCTTATTGACTTTCAGGGCGGTCGCCGCGGCCCGATTTACTATGATCTTGTCTCACTTCTTTGGCAAGCTAAGGCGAGAATTCCGGCAGAGCTTCGCAACGAATTGATTGATAATTATTTTGACGCTCTCGAGGTATACTTGCCAGGTTTCGACCGCACAACCGGACGCCACCGGCTCCGTCTGTTCGTGCTTTTCAGAACTCTGCAGGTGCTCGGCGCATACGGTTTTCGTGGTATTATTCAGAAAAAATCTCATTTCCTCGAAAGCATTCCTATGGCACTGTCTAATCTCTCGGAACTCCTGGCAGAACCTTTCGAGCGTTATCCTTATCTTTCAGGTTTGCTTGCCTCAATAGCAGAAAGCAGCAAAAAGCGGCCTCTTACCGTAACCGTTACGAGCTTTTCATATAAAAAAGGAATACCGGCCGACGAAAGCGGCAACGGGGGTGGTTTTGTGTTCGACTGTCGTGCAGTCCATAATCCCGGGCGTTACGAACAATATAAAATGCTGACAGGTCTTGATGCACCGGTAATAAAATTTCTTGAGGAAAACGGCGAAATCAACGATTTCCTGACAGGTGTCTACTCGCTTGTCGATGCTTCGGTAAAACGCTATCTCGAGCGTGGTTTCTCGTCGTTATGCGTGAACTTCGGATGTACGGGAGGACGTCACAGAAGCGTTTACAGTGCCGAGCACCTTGCGGCTCATTTAAACGAAAAGTTTGGAGTGGCAGTGAATTTAATACATCGTGAACAGGGTATAAACCGTTATATGCCAAGCAAATGAAAGCAATGATATTTGCCGCGGGACTCGGCACCCGTTTGCGTCCGCTGACTGACAGTTGTCCTAAAGCGCTAATGCCGCTTGGCAACACTGTTATGCTCGGCTATGTTTTGCGCCGGCTTATTGCCTCCGGCGTAAACCATGCCGTGGTAAACGTTCACCATCACCCGGACATGATTGCCGAATATCTTGAACGCAACGACAACTTCGGCATCCATATCGACATTAGCGACGAGCGCGATTCACTCCTCGATACCGGCGGCGGCCTGCTGCACGCCCGGCGCTTTCTCGACGATGGTTCTGACATGCCAATAATACTGCACAATGCCGACATCTATACTGATGTTGACCTCAGGCAGATGGCCTATTTCCATTGCGGAAGCGGCGCTTTGGGCACCCTTTTGGTAGCAGAGCGGAACTCATCACGCAAACTTTTGTTTGACAGCGGTATGCGCATGTGTGGTTGGCAGAATGTTTCCACCGGCGAGATTCGCCCGACCGGGTGCGACGTCAGCCGCCTGAAAGGTTATGCTTTCGGAGGAGTCCACATAGTGTCACCTGCAGTTTTCCCTCTTCTCGAGAGGTTTGCTCCCGCCGGGAGTAAGTTTTCAATTACAGATTTCTACATTGCCGCCTGCGTGCATACAGATTTGCTCGGATACATGCCTCCTGAAGCATACGACTGGGTTGACATCGGCAGTCCCGAAAAGCTTGAAAAAGCACGGCAATTGTACAACGATAAAAATTCCTGAAAAGTGAGTATCCAAATCAATAACCTGTCGGTAGAATTCAGCGCCAAGTCGCTGTTCGACAATATTTCATACGTTATCAATCGCAAAGACAAGATTGCACTCACCGGAAAAAACGGTGCTGGAAAATCGACTATGCTCAAAATTATCTGCGGTCTGCAGAAGCCTACCTCGGGCACAGTATCGATTCCGCAGGGAACTACCATTGGCTATCTGCCGCAGCATATGACGCTGAGCGACACTGCAACCGTGATTGACGAAGTAAGGAAGGCGTTCGGTCATATCGACGAGATGCATGCGCGCCTCGACCGCATGAATGCCGAACTCGCCGAGCGAACAGACTATGAGAGCGAGTCGTATCAGAACCTTATCGACGATATGACTACCCTCACCGAGCGCATAGCCATGGAGGAGAGCGACAACTGCGAAGCTGAAATGGAGAAGACATTGCTCGGCCTCGGCTTTCTCCGTTCTGACTTCAATCGTCCTACGGCGGAGTTCTCCGGCGGGTGGCGTATGAGAATAGAACTTGCGAAACTTCTGCTTACGCGCCCCGACGTGCTTTTGCTCGACGAGCCCACCAATCACCTCGACATTGAATCGATTCAGTGGCTTGAGCAGTTCCTCATATCAAAGGCCAACTCCGTGGTGCTCGTGAGCCACGATCGTGCATTTATCGACAACGTCACCAACCGCACCATCGAGATCTCACTCGGGAAGATTTACGACTACAACGTGAACTATTCCAGGTACGTCGAACTCCGCAAGGAGCGCCTCGAGCAGCAGATGCGTGCTTATCAGAACCAGCAGAAACAGATTCAGGATACTGAGGATTTCATCGAGCGGTTCCGCTACAAGGCGACCAAGAGTGTGCAGGTTCAGAGCCGAATCAAACAGCTTGCCAAAATAGAAAGGATTGAGGTGGATGAAGTAGACACCTCGCATCTCAATCTTCGCTTTCCGCCTGCTCCGCGTTCCGGCGACTATCCGGTTATAGCAGAAGACCTCGGGAAGGCTTACGGGGATCATCAGGTATTCGACCATGCCACCTTTACCATAAAACGCGGTGAAAAGGTAGCATTCGTTGGCAAGAACGGCGAGGGTAAGTCCACGCTCGTAAAGTGTATCCTTGGCGAGATTCCGTTTACGGGCACACTCAAGATCGGTCACAACGTGAAAATCGGCTATTTCGCCCAGAACCAGGCGCAGCTGCTCGACGGCGAGATAACCGTTTTCGATACGATAGACAGAGTGGCGGTAGGAGACATCCGCACGAAGATTCGCGACATTCTCGGCGCCTTTATGTTTGGCGGTGAGGCATCAGACAAGAAAGTCAAGGTGTTGTCGGGAGGAGAGAAAACCCGTCTCGCCATGATCCGCCTGCTGCTCGAACCCGTCAACCTTCTTATACTCGACGAGCCTACCAACCATCTCGATATGAAGACAAAGGATGTGCTTAAGCAGGCAATCAAGGATTTCGACGGAACGGTGATAGTGGTGAGCCACGACCGAGAGTTTCTCGACGGACTCGTAGAGAAGGTGTATGAATTCGGCGGCGGTCAGGTGAAGGAATGTCTCGGAGGCATTTACGAATTCCTCGAGAAGAAAAGACTGGCCTCGCTTTCCGAGCTCGAGCGCAGCACGCCGGTGCGTGAGCAGAAGGCTGATAAGACCGAAAGAAAAGAACAACAGAAAAAGCCTGCGGCTGCTGCAACTCCTCAGCCCGAGACGCCTAAGGAACGCGCAAGGAAATCTTATGCCGAACAGCGCGAGTATGAGAAAATACTGCGCAAGGCGCATAAGAAAGTCGAGGAAGCAGAGGCCGAAATCGCACGCCTCGAAGCCGAGGTCGCAAAGATCGAAACCGATATGGCAGAGGGTAACACCACCCCTGACATATATGAGCGGCACGGCTCTGTCTCGAAGCAACTCGAAAACGCAATGTCGGTCTGGGAACTTGCGTCGATGGAAGAGGAGGAGCTCCGCTCACAGGCATAAGGAAGGTAAAAATCAAATTAGTTGGCTTTGAACAGCAGATATTTCGCTGTTTTTCGTTAAATTTGCACTCCATAACGACAAAACATGAAGAATATACGAAATTTCTGCATAATAGCCCACATTGACCACGGCAAATCAACTCTTGCCGACCGTCTGCTTGAATATACCGACACCGTTTCGGGAAAAGACCTTCAGGCACAGGTGCTCGACGACATGGATCTGGAGCGTGAGCGCGGCATAACTATCAAAAGCCATGCCATTCAGATGAACTACAAGCTCGATGGCGAGGACTATACCCTGAATCTTATAGATACCCCCGGACACGTCGACTTTTCATACGAGGTTTCGCGTTCTATCGCAGCCTGCGAGGGTGCCCTTCTGATTGTCGATGCCGCGCAAGGCATACAGGCTCAGACCATTTCCAACCTCTATATGGCAATTGACAACGATCTGGAGATTATTCCAGTAATCAATAAGGTTGATCTCGACAGCGCACGTCCCGACGAGGTAGAGGATCAGATTGTAGACTTGCTCGGCTGCGATCCCTCCGACGTAATCAGAGCGAGCGGAAAGACCGGTATTGGCATTCCTGAGATTCTTCGCGCTATCGTGGAGCGCATTCCCGCCCCGAAGGGCGATCCGGATGCTCCGCTTCAGGCTTTGATTTTCGACTCGGTATTCAATCCGTTCCGCGGCATCATCGCATATTTTAAAATTGAGAACGGCACCATCCGTACCAACGATTTTGTGAAATTTGTGGCGACTGGAAAGGAATATAATGCCGACGAAATAGGAGTGCTCAAACTCGACATGCAGCCACGCAATGAACTCTCTGCCGGCAACGTAGGCTATATAATCTCCGGTATCAAGACTTCGAAAGAAGTTAAGGTCGGCGACACGATTACTCACGTAAACCGCCCGTGCGAATCGGCAATCGACGGTTTCGAGGAGGTTAAGCCGATGGTGTTTGCAGGCGTTTATCCGATAGAAACGGAGGATTTTGAAAATCTGCGTGCATCACTCGAAAAATTGCAGCTCAACGATGCTTCGCTTACTTTCCAGCCCGAATCGTCGGTTGCTCTCGGTTTCGGATTCCGATGCGGGTTTCTCGGTCTGCTCCATATGGAGATAGTACAGGAGCGGCTTGGACGTGAATTTGATATGGACGTTATTACAACCGTACCTAACGTTTCGTATCGGGTTTATGACAAGCATGGCAACATGACCGAAGTCCACAATCCTTCAGGACTTCCGGATCCAACCCTTATCGACCATATCGAAGAGCCATACATAAGAGCGTCGATTATAACTGCGGCTGATTTTATCGGCCCCATAATGACCCTCTGCCTCGGCAAACGAGGAGAACTCGTAAAGCAGGAGTACATTTCCGGCAACCGTATGGAAATGATTTTCGATATGCCGCTCGGAGAAATCGTAATTGACTTTTACGATAAGTTAAAGTCTATTTCAAAGGGTTATGCCTCGTTCGACTATCATCTTCACGATTTCCGCGAATCGAAACTCGTAAAACTCGACATTCTGCTCAACGGCGAGAGCGTCGATGCTCTGTCAACCCTCACTCACGCTGACAACGCTGTAAGTTTTGGCCGCCGTATGTGTGAGAAACTTAAGGAACTCATTCCTCGCCAGCAGTTCGACATAGCGATCCAGGCGGCCATCGGAGCCAAGATTATAGCACGAGAGACCATTAAGGCTGTGAGAAAAGACGTTACAGCCAAGTGTTATGGCGGCGATATATCCCGCAAACGCAAACTTCTTGAAAAGCAGAAGAAAGGTAAGAAGAGGATGAAGCAGATCGGCTCGGTTGAAGTTCCCCAAAAAGCTTTCCTGGCCGTACTTAAGCTCGACTGACAATACCCAATACAGTTAACAACGGAGCGGGGTGCGAATCCTAAAAATCGCACCCCGCTCCGCTTTTAACTGTCGCGCCGGTTTCAGACGGCGAGAGTTATGTTGTTTTCTTTAGCTATGCGGCGCATGTTGAGAATTGCGTAACGCATGCGGCCGAGTGCTGTATTGATGCTGACACGGGTAGCGTCTGCAATCTCTTTGAATGACATGTTACGGTAATAACGCATCACGAGAACCTCGCGCTGAGCATCGGGGAGAGCCATTACGATACGTCGCACATCCTGATCTATCTGTTCTGAAACGATGAGATCTTCTATGTTGCCGTCGCTAAGCTCCTGATGATTCTTTATGCAGAAATCATCTCCGTCAGACGAAACCGAGTTTTCGGTCTTTTCCTGACGGTAATGGTCGATGATCAAGTTATGGGCTATACGGGAAAGCCACGCAGAGAATTTGCTTTGCTCTGTATACCGCCCCTGCTTAATCGTCATTATGGCTTTGACGAATGTTTCCTGAAAAATATCGTCGGCGGTTTCCTTGCTTTTTACAATGCGAAGAATGTAAGAAAACAGGCGTGATTCGTGTCGGCGCAGGAGAATGTCGAAAGCGATATTGTTTCCGTTGGCATAAGCTTTAACCAACTCCTCGTCGGCGAGCTTTGTCAGATTTTGCATTTCTATTCTATTTATTGGTTAGAGTAGTAATGTTCTATAGGCAGTCTTTTTTGCAGTTGTGTAATCAGTTGTTTATATCAGTTTGCAAAGTTATGGAAACTGCCGCTATCTTGCAAAAAATTTAGCGTTTTTTTGAAAAATAAATTTTCAGCCACACAATATTCAGCCTTTTATTCAGTTGTCGTCCTTTTGGGTCGGAAAATCCGTGATTGCTTTGTTGTGGTCGTTGAGGTATATGGGGCGTTCCCGAGGTGTATATGCCGGTGATGCCAGCGATGCCGTGCTGTCCGAAACATCTGTGGTTATACCCGCCAGGCCGAGCGCCGTGTGGAAATATGACCGGGATGATGAAATCTCCTTTTGCATGTTTTCGTGCATTATGCCGTACATATCCGGACGCAGGCGGTTATAGCGGGGAGACAGCCATGCCACAAACGGCACGTTGAGCTGATGCCATGTCGGAAGGGGAGAGGCGTGGAGGAAGTGACCTTTGTTGTCATCATATATATCCTCGCCGTGGTCTGAAGTATAGAGAATGAATGATGCCGCATCTGTCTGCTGCCTGAGTTGGTCGATGATGGAGGACAGCAAACGGTCGGTGGCTACGATGGTATTGTCGTAGGCGTTCACGAGGTTGGGGCGTTCGCTTGCCTTGGCCTCGGGGTAAGTGTCGGGGATAAACAGTCTGTCCCGGTCTGTATAACGTTCGTTGTAGTTGAAATGCGATCCGTAGCCGTGTAGAACAATGAGTTGTCGTTGCGGTTTGCTTTTTAGAATATTGACTACATAGTCTGCCAGACGGATATCATGGGCATTAGCCGATTCACCGGCCGATTCTTTGATGAAGACTGTTGTATCAGCTTCCTCACCGAAAAAGTCAATGAACGAGTGGTTCCGGCGCTGGTTAGAGAAAAAGGCTGTTTTGTATCCGGCTTCAGAGAAGGCGGAGATTATGCTTTTAATATTATATATTTCGTTGAAGGAGTTAGCGTCGATCTGAGAGAGGAGCATCGGCACGCTCTTGTGAGTTGTGTTTGACTCGCTCAATGCGAAATGTCCGGCAAGCAAAGAATCTTCTTTGGCCAGAAGGGGATTCGTAGGACGATTGTAGCCGAAAATCTGCCAGTTCTCAGCCCTTGATGTTTCTCCTATTATCAGAATGGCGATTTCTCTGGTTGTGGAATCATTCAATACCTCTTTTTTTGAGTTGAATCGGAAGCCGGAGGAAGTTTTATGGTATTTTTCTGTCTTTATGGTGCGGTCAACGGCGAGACCGATATTGTAGCATACATTTACGGGATAGAGGTCGATTGCTATTGAGTAGTCGCCTGACATATACGATGCCGCAAGAGTGGAAAGGCCTGCGGCTAACCCAAGACATCCCGTTTTGCGCAGACGATTTATGGTTAATGCCGGCAAAAGGGTATTGGTCTTAATCATCCACGCTGCGGCGGCGAGCGACGGAACGTAGAGAATAATCACAATCAATATCGATGGCCAGATGTTGCTGAGAAGCTCGTTCACTTCGCTTGCGTTAGTCGTCACGAGGTTCAGGAACATATCAACAGCTATCACACTGTTTCCGTATAGATATAACAATACATCCTGAAATGCTGCTAAAAACATCAGCGGGAACATACAGAGTATGGTTCGCCCGCAATGACGGGAAACCGATGCAAGCAGACAGTAGACGGCTGCAGGAAGCAACACGTTGGTAATCCGGCCCCAAACCGAAAGGTGTTCTGTTATTGCCAGTATGAAGTTCGGAACAATGATGGTAATGAGAAAGAAAATTATTGTCAGGGTTGATAGTTTCCCCGATTTAGCGGATAAGCTGTTTGCGTTGTTAGTCATCAGAATGCTTCGTTAATGTTGAAAAGGAACCCCCATTCGCCTTTGCCGAATCCGAGGTCAAGCCTGACGTTGGTGCGTTTTTTGAATTCCCAGCGGTAGCCGACACCATAGTTGGGCAGGATGTGGCGCCATCGGAATTTTCTGAGGGAAGGTTGGATACAACCGGCTCCGGCCCAGACAACAGCTCCGCTTCGGCCATAGATGTGCTGACGCAGTTCCACGGTTATGTCGGCGGCTGTTTTGTCGCGATAGCGCCCTTCATAGTATCCCCGCATGGTTGAACTGCCGCCGAGAGAGGGAAGAAGCCCCCATGGCGTATTGCCGTAAGTAATGTTGAGGTGGGCTATTGAAGCTACAGTGCCCCCTTTCCATACAGGAGTGTAATTCCGTGCGCTGAATTCTGTCGACGAGAAATTGTAATTGCTGTTGAAAAGGAAGCGCGGATAGAAGCGTTGGTCTATTTCAACCAGAAATCCTTTATATGGATTGGTCGGATGGTCGCGGGTGTCGAAACGGAAGTTAAATCCTACACCGAAGTTGTGGGTGATATGATCCTGACCATTCCAAAGAAATTCGTTCTTCTTTATATGGGTTGCTTTTATGAAGTTATATTCAATCGCAGGTCCCAGGTAAAAATGTCCCCCGGTATGCCATAGCCAGTCGGCGTTTAAAGTGAAACGGAAATCTCTGTAGGGTGTTTTGTTGTCATTATTTCGGTTATCGTCATAACCTATTCCCCAGAAGTAAGTCGTGAAGGAATAGAGATAGATATTGTAATTGATGCGTTTTGAATCATGAGGGAAGATATGATTGCCCTTTATTCCTATAAGATAGAATCCTGCGGAAGAGACGTCGCCATAGAGAGAAAAATTCGACGGGAAGAGTGTGGAGTCGGCAGGATCTGTCGAATACAGACCCGCGGCAACGAGACCCAGGCCGAGTTTGGTGTCGTTTGAATAATGCGGCCCACCTATTATGCTGAAATCTGGCTTTTTGCTGAGCGAACGCTTGTTGGATGTTCTGAAGTAGCCCAGCACCTTGTCGAGCAGATTCTGACGCACCACTGCTGTAGTGTCAGATCTTAACTCTGGCAATGTATCTGCCTGCGTCTGCATCGACAGCGCCAGCAGAAACAAGAATCCGGCAATAGCCTTAGCCAGTCTCTGAGTGAATAATGACAGGGGTATGGATACGTGAGCCATGCGATGAATCAATGATGTACAACTCTTAAACACTCTGCAAAGGTAATATGTTTTTTTAGTATCGCAATTATGCCTTATGGCAAAATAAATAGTGATATTGGATAATTAATTATGCCGTTTGGTTTTTTATAACGAAATTTGTACTCCTAAAAAGTTCTTTATTATGCGTTATTTCACGTCTTTCGCCGCAATGATGCTGGCTGTCTGCCCGTTGGCGGCCCAACACACAGAAATGATTAATTACGGCAATTTCAATAACTGGGTCACTCGTCATATACACGAGTCGGGAGTGATAGGTGGAAAAGAAAAGATTGTCTACGAAATCGGGCCTGCATCCGTAATCGACGGCAATAAGGCCTATGTCCCGTCCGGCGGCTCACCGTGGGCTACCAGCAACGTCTACGCCAAGGTTTCGGGTATCACCAAAGGCTCGAATGCTGTTTTTCCTTTCGACCGTGGCGCAGGAAACAAGTGCGCGAAACTCTCTACGATAATCGAACACGTAAAGGTGCTTGGCATTGTCAATATGGATGTGATGGTGGCCGGTTCGATCTTTCTTGGCAGAATATATGAACCGATTACGAGCACCAAAGGACCGTATGGTAAAATGGATATGGGCATCAGATATACCAAACGTCCGAAAGCGCTCCTGTTTGACTACAAGGTGGATATGCCATCCGTCAATACGCGGATGAAGGCTTCCGGATTCGGCAGCAAGAAAACTATTCAGGGGCGCGACAAGGCAGTGGTATTCGTGCTGCTGCAGCGCCGGTGGGAGGATGCCGACGGAAAGCTTCACGCAAAGCGGGTAGGCACCGCCGGCAAGCTGTTCGCAGCAGGTTCCGACTGGGTGAACGGTTTCTCGCTTCCCATAGTTTATGGCAACGCATCTGAGAAAGCAGGCTACAGTTCGTATCTCGGACTTCGCGGTGCAAAAAACGCTTATTATGGCAAAAATTCCAAGGGTAAGCTCGTGCCTGTCATAGAGGAGGGCTGGGACGATGAGGACGCCACCCCTACCCACCTTATCCTTATGATGTCGGCCGGCAGCGGCGAACCGTATGTGGGCACTGAGGGTCTGAACCTTTACGTGGACAACGTTGGATTTCAGTTTTAGAGAATGTCTGGTTTTGGATGCTTAGTCGCCGTGCTCAGTGATGAGGCGTTGAGCATCGGCAAGGTCTGCGTCTGCCACGTAGAGCCGAACCTCTCCGTTGCCGAGAGCTCCGAATGCGAGAGGATAAACACTCGAGGAGTTCGAGTTGTCGATAAATGATTCTATACCATAACCGGCGAGCATCCCACGGGTGATGGCGGCTTCCTGTTCGGTTGAATACACGGCGGCAACCGAAAGCTGTTTTTCATTTTTCATGTCAGTGTATGTTTCTCCGGTTCAGTTCCGCCTGATAGTGTCTGGCGTTGTTCCGGTGGGTTTCGTAGTCTTTTGCAAAGTTGTGGTAGCCTGAGAAGTCCTCTTTCGCACACATGTATATATAATCATGTCGGGGGGCATTCAGAACGTCGTCGATTGTAGCTCCTTCGGCCACCCGGATTGGTCCTGGAGGCAGTCCGTTGACTTTATACGTATTATATGGCGAGTTTATTGCTATATGAGTTGCGTTGATTCGGCGGAGCGAAAAGTCGCCGGTAGCGAATTTTACTGTCGGATCCGCCTGAAGCTTCATTCCCTTGTTAAGACGGTTGAGATAGAGTCGGGCAACTTTGCCACGCTCATCCTTTTTAGCCGTTTCTTCTTCCACAATTGAAGCGAGCGTTGAAACCTGAACCGGAGTCAGACCCTGCCTGGCGGCAAGCGCCCTGCGTTCGGGAGTCCAAAAACGTCTGTAATACCCGAGAAAACGCCGGACGATATTGTCGGGAGAGGCGGACCAATAAAATTCATAGCTGTCAGGAAGAAAAATCGCAGGAAATTCAGCCTTGGTATAGCCGCTGTCGGGCAACACTCTGTTGCACGCTTCCAGAAATTCTTCCGGTGTACATCGCAGGTTCGCTGTAATTTTTTTCGCAAGATTATCCATAGTTCTCACGGAATTGAACCTGACGCTTACAGGGGTCTGCTGTCCGCTTTTTATCCTGCGGCTGATGTTGAACGCACTTTGTCCCGGCTTGGCAAGATATGCGCCGCAACTTCTCTCGGGGGTGCCTCCGAGTACTGACCATATAATATATACGCGAGTTCCCATAGAAGACCCGAGATGTGTTTTCAGGGAATCTTTGACTGACGCGGAAGTCGCATTTTGAGGTATATATATCCATTGATCCTCTCCGGAGTAACCGACTACAGCGAAAAGTATTACTGAAATAGCAACAATCGCAGTCGCGATTGCCGCTATGAGAATAGCAAGCGAATGACGCCCTTTTACCTCCTTTTTTCGTTTGCCTCGAGGTTTAGCAGACGATGTCCTCTCTTTTTTCATTTCCATACTCACAAAAGTACACAAAAAAACGGAATTCCCGATATCCCAGAATTACATAAGTTCATATAATTTTTAATTAAACCTTAATAAGATTTAGTGCCGTTGGCAGTGTCGGGATAAATGACTAACTTTGTAAGTTAATAAAATCGACAAAGATAAATGGATTTCCAGCTCTCTTCAGCATACAGACCCACGGGCGACCAGCCGCAGGCAATTGATAAGCTTACGGAGGGAGTTTTGCGCGGCGATCCTGCGCAAACCCTCCTTGGAGTAACCGGTTCCGGCAAGACTTTCACGATGGCCAACGTGATTGAGCGGGTAAACCGCCCTACGCTCATACTCAGCCATAACAAAACCCTTGCGGCTCAGCTCTACAGTGAATTCAAAAGTTTCTTCCCGAATAATTCAGTTCAATATTTTGTGTCGTATTACGACTATTATCAGCCCGAGGCATATATACCGTTGGTCGACAAATATATTGAGAAGGATCTGATGATAAATGAGGAAATCGACCGGCTCCGTCTGGCTACCACCTCGGCTCTCCTTTCCGGACGAAACGACGTGATTGTCGTTTCTTCGGTTTCGTGTATATACGGTATGGGAAATCCCGAGGACTTCGACAGTAACGTGATCTCGGTTCATGTCGGACAGAAAATCACCCGCAACAAGTTCCTCCGTGACCTTGTGGGTGCTCTATACAGCCGCAACGAACTTGAATTGCGCCGCGGTAACTTTCGAGTGAAGGGCGATACGGTCGACATCCGGCTCGCCTACGAGGAAATTATCGTCAGGGTCACATTCTGGGGCGATGAAATTGAGTCGATCAAGACACTTCACGCTGAGGATAACACGTCGCTGGGCGCCCACGATTCGTTTAAGATTTATCCTGCCAATCTGTTCGTGACATCTCCGGCAAGAATGGGAAGCGCGATAGCACAGATCGAACTGGATTTAGGCAGTTGTGTGAGTGAATTCTACAAAGAGGCAAAGGATCTCGAGGCTAAAAGGCTTCAGGAGCGCGTCACGTACGATGTAGAGATGCTTCGTGAAGTCGGCACCTGTTCAGGCATCGAAAATTACAGCCGTTATTTCGACGGACGTGAGCCAGGTATGCGTCCGTTCTGTCTGCTCGATTATTTTCCGAAGAATTTTCTTACGATAATTGACGAGAGTCATGTTACGTTGCCTCAGGTGAGGGCTATGTATGGTGGCGACTTGTCGAGAAAAATGAATCTTGTGGAATACGGATTCCGTCTTCCGGCGGCTCTTGACAACCGTCCGTTGCGGTTCGAGGAATTCGAGAGGCTCACGAATCAGGTTATATACGTAAGCGCCACTCCGGCTGCCTACGAACTTGAAAAAAGCGAGGGAGTGGTAGTAGAGCAGATAATCCGTCCTACCGGTCTGCTCGACCCGATAATCGAAGTCCGGCCCTCACTGAATCAGATTGATGACCTTCTTAATGAGATTTCAATAAGGATTGAGCGAGGCGAGAGGGTACTCGTAACCACTCTTACAAAAAGGATGGCCGAGGAACTTAACGATTATCTTCTGAAGATTCAGATAAAGGCCGCGTATATTCATAGTGACGTTGAAACGCTTGACCGAATAAAGATTCTCGACGATCTCCGCGCCGGAGTTTATGACGTGCTGATCGGCGTGAACCTTCTCCGCGAAGGACTCGATTTACCGGAGGTATCGCTTGTGGCGATACTTGATGCCGACAAAGAAGGATTTCTCCGAAGTCATCGCTCACTGACTCAGACGGTAGGACGTGCCGCGCGAAACCTCAACGGGACAGTCATAATGTATGCCGATAAGATAACGGAATCTATGCAGCAGACTATTGATGAGACTTCACGTCGCCGGGCTATTCAGTTAGCTTACAATGAGGAGCACGGTATAACTCCGCAGGCAATTGTAAAAGCAAGGTCGGCGCTCATCGGACTTGACAGGGATGAGCATGCTTCCGGACGTTCCAATGCCGGGCAGCATAAAAAGAAGTCTGCTGAGGCTATTCCATATGCCGAGGAGTATTCCACTACCGTCAATGTCGCCGCCGATCCAGTCATCGGTTATCTGAATGCAGAGCAGCTGCAGAAGGTAATAACACAAAAACGCTCCGAAATGGTGGAAGCTGCTAAGAAGATGGAGTTTATAGAAGCCGCGCGTCTGCGCGACGAGGTGCTTAAACTCGAAGACTTGATGAAAATCAAAACCGAAGAAGAAATCAACAGCTGATGAAATATAACAGGTCAGACAACTTAAATGCGGAAATAAGTAGCGGACTGCGTACTGAGCAATGGCTTCCGACTTCCGTTAAGGAAATGAAAGCACTCGGATGGGACTCTGTTGATATAGTCCTGTTCAGCGGCGACGCTTATGTAGATCACCCGTCGTTTGCGGCGGCCGCTCTCGGGAGGACCCTGCAGGCAGCCGGCTACAGGGTCGCGATTGTTCCTCAGCCCAATTGGCAGGATGATCTGCGCGATTTCAGAAAATTCGGAGTACCGCGGCTGTTTTTCGGCGTATCGGCAGGCGCCATGGACTCCATGGTAAACCACTATACTGCGGCTCGACGGAAGAGAAGTGACGACGCATATACTCCCGACGGACGCCACGGAGCACGGCCGGATTATCCCACGATTGTATACTCTAAAATCCTTAAGCAACTTTTTCCGGAAGTCCCAGTAGTAGCCGGTGGCATAGAGGCGTCTATGCGCAGGCTTTCGCACTATGACTACTGGCAGGACAAACTGAGAGGTTCTATTCTTCTCGACAGTTGTGCCGACATGATTCTTTACGGAATGGGAGAGAAGAGTATTCTGGAGCTCGCCCGCAGACTCGATTCGGGCGAAAAAATCTCGGAAATACGCGATATGATGCAAAGTGTGGTAGCCGTCCCCTTAAGTGAAATGCCTGCGGCCGACGATGACAGGAATATAATACTGTCGTCGTTCGGGAAATGCAAACTCGACAAAAGAGCGCAAGCCATGAATTTCCGTCACATCGAGGAAGAAAGTAATGCCATGCACGGCAAAATACTCTGGCAACAGCATGGCGATGTGGCCGTGAAAGTCAATCCGCTTTATCCGCCGTTAACCACGGAGGAAGTCGATGCGGCCTACGACCTGCCATATACCCGTCTGCCGCATCCACGCTACAAAGGCAAACGCATCCCGGCTTATGAAATGATACGCCATTCCGTAAATATGCACCGTGGCTGTTTCGGCGGTTGTGCGTTCTGCACCATATCTGCACATCAGGGAAAATTTATTGCTTCGCGTTCGCAGGAATCTATCATCAATGAAGTCAAAGCCGTGATGCGGATGCCTGATTTCAAAGGATACATAAGCGATTTAGGCGGTCCGTCGGCAAATATGTACGGCATGCACGGCAAGAATCTTAACGCATGCGAAAAATGCCGTCGGCCATCGTGTCTGCATCCGAAACCATGTCCGAATCTCAATACCGACCACGGACCGCTCCTGGAACTGTATCGGAAAGTCGACGCACTTCCCGGCATAAAGAAATCATTTATAGGAAGTGGTGTAAGATATGACCTCTCGATGCATCATACCGGCGACGAAAGAATTGACCGCAACAACAGGCAATACAACGAAGAACTGATTTCGCGCCATGTATCCGGCAGACTAAAGGTGGCGCCCGAACACACCTGCGGTGCTGTTCTCGACATAATGCGCAAACCTCCGTTTGAACTGTATCACGAATTCTCCCGTCTGTTTGACCGGGTAAACCGCAGTTGCGGCCTAAGGCAGCAACTGATACCCTACTTCATATCGTCGCATCCCGGTTGCCATGAGACAGATATGGCTGAACTTGCTGCGGAAACCAAGGATATGGGGCTGCAACTGGAGCAAGTGCAGGATTTTACCCCTACGCCTATGACTCTTTCAACCGAAATTTTCTACACAGGTATAAATCCATATACCGGAGAGAAAGTGTTTACCGCCCGTACACCTGAAGAAAAACAGGCACAGCGCAAATACTTTTTCTGGTATAATCCGGAGATGCGGACTGAAATAACAAAGTCGCTGCTGCAATTGCACCGCGGCGACATCCTTGAGCGCCTGTATCCCAACCGCCCTGCGTATTCTAAAAAAGCGTCTGACCACCGCAGCGGAAAGACGCCTGATAGCAGGAACGGCAAAGGTCGGTTCAAACGGTAATAGTCTTGTTTTCGCAGCGTACAACCCTCCCGGGGAATTTTTCCACTACGGGAAGATTGTGTGTAGCCATGACTACCGCAGTACCGGAACCGGCAATAGCATGGAGTTGGGCAACTATCTGCTCTCCGGTAGACGGATCGAGATTGCCTGTAGGTTCATCCGCAAGGATGAGTTTGGGCCGGTTGAGCAATGCACGGGCAATCACCACACGCTGCTGCTCTCCGCCAGACAGCTCATGCGGCATCTTATAGCTTTTGTTCAGCATCCCTACATTTTTCAACACTTCGGCAATCCTGTTGTCGATCTCCTTTTTATCAGCCCATCCCGTAGCTTCGAGCACGAACCGCAGGTTGGCATCGACGTTACGATCCATCAGCAGCCGGAAATCCTGGAACACAATTCCTATTTCGCGGCGGAGATACGGAATTTCCGAACGACGGATCGTATTCAAGTCGTAGTCGAGCACCTTCGCGCTGCCGGAGGCAACGGGTATTTCCGCATACATTGATTTCATGAGGGAGGACTTACCGCTGCCGACCTTTCCGATGAGATAGACGAATTCGCCTTTTTCTACCGAAAGGTTCACGTGGCGGAGCACAATGAGATCGTTGCGGTGAAGTTCAACGTCTTTGTATTTTATTATCGCTGCCATAAACGGGATTTAGCGTAATGCTTATCAGTTGCCGAGATCGGAGTGGAATTTTATGCGCATGAGCCTTACTTCGTCTTCCGAATAATCCTCACCGAGTTCTTTCATGGCCATAGAAAGATCATCGCTCTCACTTTCCTTAAAATAGTCGAAGATTTCCTCCTGACTGTCGGAATCGAGAACTTCATCGATATAATAATTGATGTTTACTTTATAGCCTGCGTAAACTATTGCTTCGATCTTATCGAGCAATTCGCTGAATTCCAGTCCTTTTGCCTGAGCAATTTCGGGCAGCGGAATTTTACGGTCGATAGTCTGGATTATGAAAATCTTAAGACTCGATTTGTCAGGAACGCTGCGAACCCTCAGGTCTTCAGGGCGTTCGATTTCATTGGCCTCCACATGGCGCTTGATGAGTTTTACGAATTCTTCACCATAACGCTTGGCCTTTCCCGGGCCAACCCCCGGAATATTCTGCAGCTCTTCTATGGATACAGGATATGTTGTGGCCATAGCCTCAAGAGAGGGATCCTGAAATATTACATAGGGCGGCAGCTGAAGGCTGCGGGCAATTTTTTTGCGCAGATCTTTAAGAATGCTGTAAAGTTCAGGGTCGGCGGCACACGATGCGCCGCTCTTTACTATTTCCGGCTCGGCATCTTCATTGAATTCAGAATCTTCTACGATTTTGAATGACACCGGTGCCGATAAAAACTTTTTGCCTTTTGGCGTGACTTTCAGCAATCCGAAATTTTCTATGTCGCGTACGATATATCCGGCGATTTCCGCCTGTCGGAGAACAGAACGCAGAAATCTGTCGTCGGCATCCGGTTCACAACCGAACACTTCGAGGTCGTCGTGGCGATATGCCTGAACATCGTTGGTGAGATGACCTTTCATCACATCAATAACATAGTCGGCTTTGAATTTTTCTTTCAGCGCAAGAATAGTCTCAAGCGCTGCACACAAATCATCTTTTGCTTCCACTCGTTTACGGGGATTTAAACAGTTATCGCAGTTTCCACAATTGTCACTCTTGAATTCTTCGCCGAAATAATGCAGTAGAGAAAGTCTGCGGCACACGCTCGATTCGGCATAGTAAGCTGTTTCATTCAGCAATTGTCTTCCGATTTCAAATTCAGCAAGCGGTTTGCCCTGCATGAATTTCTCCATCTTCTGAAGGTCTTTGGTCGCATAAAAAGCAAGGCAGTAGCCTTCGCCTCCGTCGCGACCGGCACGACCGGTTTCCTGATAGTAACCTTCGAGCGACTTCGGCATATCGTAGTGAATGACGAAACGGACATCCGGTTTGTCAATGCCCATGCCGAAAGCTATTGTCGCCACAATCACGTCGGCCTTTTCAAGCAGAAAAGCGTCCTGGTTGGCCGAACGGGTGGCTCCGTCCATGCCGGCATGATAGGGAAGAGCCCTGATGTCGTTTACCTGCAGCATTTCCGCAAGTTCTTCCACTTTCTTTCGGCTTAGACAGTAAATGATTCCTGATTTGCCGGGATGGGTCTTTATGAATCTGATGATGTCTTTGTCGATATTCGCTGTTTTCGGACGAACCTCGTAGTAGAGATTCGGTCGGTTGAACGATGATTTGAACACCTGAGCATTCATCATGCCGAGATTCTTCTGAATGTCGTGCTGGACTTTCGGAGTTGCGGTTGCCGTCAGGGCAATTACCGGACGATTGCCTATATCGTTTATAATCGGACGGATACGGCGGTATTCCGGACGGAAATCATGCCCCCATTCAGAAATACAATGGGCTTCGTCGACGGCATAGAACGATATCGGGACAGTCTTAAGGAATTCTATATTCTCCTCTTTGGTAAGTGATTCGGGAGCTACGTAAAGCAACTTAGTGCGGCCGCTTACTATGTCGGCTTTCACCTGATCGATGGCGGCGCGGTTGAGCGAAGAATTCAGAAAGTGAGCCACGTGATCCTCATCGCTGAAGTGGCGGATGGCGTCGACCTGATTCTTCATGAGAGCGATAAGAGGCGAAATCACAATCGCCGTTCCCTCCATAATCAGAGCCGGGAGCTGGTAGCAAAGAGATTTGCCGCCGCCGGTAGGCATAAGCACGAACACGTCGTTGCCGTCAAGGAGCGATTTAATGATGGCTTCCTGATTCCCTTTGAAGGCATCGAAGCCGAAATGCTCTTTAAGCGCTGTTTTTAGTCCTTTTTCAGTTACCGCAGTCATATTGAATTAACAAGGAAAGATATTAGAGGAGTAGTAAGAATGACAGATTGCAGTGAGAGTATGACCAAACATGTCAAAGCGGAATTCAGACATACTCATTATGCAGGAACAAGTTTATATAGTACTATTATTCTAAAAAGTCACTCGACCGAGCTGTCAAAATACTCGTTGCGGAGTTTTTCTTCAGCATATTCGCGAGTGATGGTTAGTTTTTTCAAGTTTTCAGACGGTGTCTCAAACATCTTGTCGATCATCACGGTTTCTACTATGGAGCGAAGACCGCGGGCGCCAAGTTTGTTCTCAATGGCCTTGTCGACAACGAATTCGAGCATGTCGGGTTCGAAGGTAAGCTCCACCCCGTCCATTGCAAAAAGTTTCTCATACTGTCGTGTAATGGCGTTTTTCGGTTCTGTGAGAACCCGGAGCAAGGCAGACCGGTCAAGAGGGTCGAGATGAACCAGCATAGGCAGACGACCGATAATTTCAGGAATGAGACCGAAAGACCGGAGATCCTGGGGCGCCACGTATTTCAGATAGTTGTCTTTGTCGACTTTAGCACGGGTTGCGCTTCCTGTAAAACCGACTACATGGGTATTGAGCCTGTGGGCGATTTTACGTTCGATGCCCTCGAATGCACCACCGCAGATGAAAAGAATATTTTTTGTGTTTACCGGAATCATTTTCTGTTCAGGATGCTTGCGGCCACCCTGAGGAGGGACGTTTACAATCGACCCTTCGAGAAGTTTAAGGAGACCCTGCTGAACCCCTTCACCGGAAACATCGCGGGTGATTGAGGGGTTGTCGCCTTTACGGGCTATCTTGTCAATCTCGTCGATAAACACAATACCTTTCTCTGCTTTGGCAACATCGTAGTCGGCGGCCTGAAGCAGTCGTACGAGAAGCGATTCTATATCTTCGCCAACATATCCCGCTTCAGTCAGAACCGTCGCATCGACAATTGCGAAAGGCACATCGAGAAGTCGGGCTATCGTTTTTGCCAGCAGAGTCTTACCGGTGCCGGTGGGCCCGACCATAATGATATTGCTTTTCTCAATGTCAACGTCGTCGTTCTTTTGCATAAGGCGTTTGTAGTGGTTGTAGACTGCCACGGCAAGTACCTTTTTAGCCTCGTCCTGACCTATAACGTAATCGTTGAGAAACTCCATGATTTCCTTTGGCTTCGGTATGGAGCTTTTTTCAAAACTTCCCGTTGGCTTTCCGGTCGCTTTTTTCACGCTCCCGGTATCTTCAGAGCCGAGTTCGAGCCGGTAATCCTTTAGAAGATTCTCAATCTGATCAACGCAGTTGGAACAGATATAAGTATCTTCGATCGCGCTCGGAACCATAATGTCGGTATACGACGGCTCGTTGCCGCAGAAGGAACATTTTACAGCTTTTTTCTTAGCCATGATTCAAAAATCATTTTTTTGCAGGAAAAAGAATGTCGTCGATCATGCCATATTCCTTTGCTACTTCGGCGGTCATCCAGTAGTCGCGGTCAGCATCAGCTTCGATTTTTTCAATCGGCTGACCGGAATGATCGGCTATGATCTTGTAAAGTTCAGCTTTATAGCGGAGTATTTCGCGGGCTGTAATCTCAATGTCGGAAGCCTGACCCTGAACACCGCCGAGAGGCTGGTGGATCATTACCCGGGAGTGGGGGAGAGCGAAGCGCTTGCCTTTTTCACCTGCCACGAGTAAAACAGCACCCATTGATGCGGCCATGCCGATACAGATAGTGGAAACGTCGCTCTTTATATGCTGCATGGTATCGTAAATACCCAGACCCGCAATGACAGAGCCGCCGGGAGAATTAAGATAGATTGAAATATCCTTGCCGGGGTCGACGGAGTCGAGATAAAGAAGCTGTCCCTGGATAACAGCGGCTGAATATTCGTTGACGTCGGTGCTGAGGAAGATGATACGATCCATCATAAGACGCGAAAAAACGTCCATCTGAGCCACATTGAGAGTGCGCTCCTCGATAATGGTGGGTGAGATATAGGAAGATGCAATGGATGACGCAGCATTGGCATACTGGTCGAGAGCAAGACCATTCATGCCGAGGTGCTTTACTGCGTAATTTCTGAAGTCCTTATTCATATTTAATATATAAATGAGAGTTAATAATCTGTCTGGTGTTGAGACGCCGGTATCAGGCTGGCGGTTCTCAACGGTAAATCCGCAGGGATTTATAGTGTAAAGTTACAAAAAAATTTCAGACCATGAAAAAAATAAGAAAAAATAGAGACAAAGAGTTCATTGGAATTCATTCGCCGGAATTCATGAAAATCTATATGCAAAAATCTTGCCAATTAGGGCTGATAAGCTGAACCGATAAAAAATTTCAGCTTTTTCAACAAATTTTGTTAATCGTGTGTTATATAATCAAAACGAATTAATGTCTAACTATTAACTTATAAATAAGTCGTTATGAAAGCGTTATTTTCAAATTTCTGGGGACAGTCCAGATATTGGTGGGTTATCCTCGTTGCAGGAATTCTGATGGTTATCAGTGGTTTCGCCTATTGGTTCTGGCCGGTTGCCGGTTATGCTGTGGCTTCGCAGGTTTTCGGCTGGCTTCTTATTCTGCTCGGTATCGTACAGCTGCTTGTATCGTCGGGCGAAAATCGGCCGAGAGGTTGGGGCTGGTGGCTCGCCGGAGGTATTATTGATATGTTCATCGGTTTTATGATGGTTCGTTCCGTAGTGCTTTCCGAGGCCGTATTCCCATATTTTCTTTCGTTTATCTTCATCTTCTGGGGTATAAGTGCTCTCTGCAGCGCCGTTCAGCAAAGCGGCCGCCGCTACTGGTGGCTTTATCTTATAAACGGAATCCTTCTTCTGCTGATCGGATTCTTCTTTATTGAAGCCGGTTGGGTACAGGATATGGAAATGTGCAGTTTCCTCACGTCGATTGCGTTTATCTACTGGGGATTCTCGATTTCGATGCTTTCCTACGACATGCGCCCTGTTCAGGGTGGTAAAGAGTAATCCGTATCTGTCCGGCCAAAGGACAGATTTATAATACGTGCCGGCAAAATGATGCTTTATAGCTTGTTTTGCCGGCTTTTTCGTTTCGGAAAGTTATTTTTAACATGTACGAGTTGTCGGGTACTGCCGAATTTTGTATTTTTGTAGTTAATTAGCCCTAACAGCGTTAAACTATTTGCAACGCGGAGCGTCTAAGTAATAATTAAAATGATCTTTAATTCAAATACTATAATCATGAACCGCAAACGAGCTTCACTACTTATGGCAATCCTATTGCCCGCCCTCGGCATGGTTTCGGCTCAGTCGTACTATGACGATGACATTTATTTCGACGCATCGAAGGCAGAGAAACCGAAGCCTGTGGCCAAATCCACAACCGGCAGCTCATACTATCAGACAGCCGACTATCCTTCGGCCGACAGTTATACAGTGACCGGCACACGAAATATAAGTGTTGACGACTATAACCGCCGCGGAATCTTTGCATCAGATTCTGTTTCCGCCGATTCTACTGTCAACGATTTCAAATATACCCGCAACATCGAGCGCTATTACAACCCCGATGTTGTGGCATCGCAAAACGACCCCGAACTCTCCAACATATATTATATGGAGCCCGATCAGGTGAATATTTATCTCAATACCCCTTCCGGATACTGGGGATACAACTATCTCACTCCGGCAGCCGTATGGAACCTGTCGTTCGGCTATCCGTATTATTATAATTACTGGCGCTGGAATTCCCCCTGGTACTGGAATAGCTGGTACGATCCCTACTGGAGCTGGAACTGGGGATGGGGCTGGGGGCCTTCATGGGCTTGGGGCCCGAGTTGGGGTTGGGGTCCCTCATGGGGCTGGGGATGGAGTCGTCCGCGCAGTCCCCGCCATCCGGGCGGCTGGGGCAATTCCGGCTACCGTCCCGGCAACGTGCCCGCTTCAGGCGTACGTCCCGGATGGAGCAACGGCGGTCGCCATCAAGGTTCCACAGTGCGACCCGGCTCAAACAACGGCAACTATCGCCCGGGGAACAGCAACGGCATGTATCGTCCCGGATTCAACAATAATACCCGTCCCGGCAACAACGGAACATACCGTCCCGGCAACAACACCCGTCCAAACAATAATAACAACAACTACAATCGCCCGAACAATAATAACAGCAATTACAACCGTCCGAGTTACAACAACGGCGGCCGGACACCTTCGTTTGGCGGAGGCGGTTCGCGCGGCGGATTCTCCGGAGGCGGAGGCAGCGGTCGTTCAGCCGGCGGTCGTGGCCGTCATTGATTAACTGGTAAGTAACTCTTGAAAATTAATTTATACTTGATGCGAGATTTATTTCGAGGAAAAATCGAAGTGTGAAGAGGGAGTTTATAGATATAAACGACCGATGAACAGTCTGATTTTTACCGGAATAAAGCCGCAGGAAGTATAAAAGTATCCCGGAGTTACTTTGTAAAAATTATTACGTTTAATTTTTAAGAGTTACTTAAATACTCAAAATCAAAATCAAACATACTCGCAGACTATGAAGAAAGAAGTCTTAACAGCTTTGCTGATCGGAGCACCGTTTACGGCGATGTTTGCACAGACACCGTTTGATGCCTATTCGATAGGAAGAAATGACCTACGCGGAACGGCAAGATTCATGTCGATGGGCGGGGCGTTCACCGCACTCGGCGGCGATCTCTCCACGCTGAATCAGAACCCCGGGGGCATTGGCGTTTACCGCAGTTCGGAAGTAGGCGGAACGCTCGATATCAATATTCAGTCCGCCAACACCCAGGTCGGTTCCTACTCTAATAAAATAAATCAGACCAAGGTAGCCTGCAACAACATCGGATATATCGGAGCGATTCCGCTTTCGTCTGAAACAATGCCATATTTCAGCTGGGGATTCAGCTATGGCAGGGCCATTTCGTTTGACCGTCATTACGGCGGTTCTCTCGGTTCTCTCGGAAGTTCGCTCACGAATTATGTTGCCGACTTCACTGCTTTCGAAGCGGCCAACGGCGCCTCCGATTATGCTCCAAACGGCCTGATAAGCACCACTCCCAACTATAATCCCTATCTCGATTCTGGCGCTTCGTGGATGTCGATACTCATGTATAATTCATACGGAATCAATGTCCCCTCTATGAATTCCACCGCTTATCAGGGTCTCTGGGACTACAACTCCACAATAGGCACCGGGTGGTTTGAAACTCAGGAAAAGGGATATGTCGACGAGTATGCTATTGATTTCGGAGGCAACATAATGAACACCGTATATTGGGGCATCGGTTTCGGTATTACCGATATAGATTTCAAGTCCAACACGCTCTACGGTGAGATCCTTGACAATGCCCGTGTAACAGGCTGCGATGCTGCAGGCAATCCCATCGGCTATGCAAACGGATCGGCAGACGTTACTCTCGAAAACATAAAACACATCTACGGTAACGGTTTCAATTTCAAGGCCGGAGTGATTGTAAAACCGGTAAATGAATTCCGTATAGGTCTTGCCGTACACACTCCCACTTACTACAATCTTTCCTATGAAGGTTGGGGACGTATGTATTACGACTATAATTCAACGTCGTACCCCGGCGGTAAAGGACTTTCCGGTCAGAAAGACACCGATTACGGATATTCTGATTATTTCGACTGGAAGATGCGCACGCCGTGGCGACTGATGGTTGGTGCAGCCGGCGTTATCGGCGGTCGCGGTATACTCAGTGTTGATTATGAATATCGTCCCGCCCAAAGCATGATGGTAAAGAACGCCGACGGTTATGAACTCAACGCCGTAAACGACGACATAAAGACATATTACAAAGCTTCCAACATCATTCGCGTGGGCGGCGAGTTCCGGGTGACTCCTCAATTCAGTCTCCGTGCCGGCTACGTTTATGAATCGTCCCCTGTTACCGAAGAAGGGCTGTACGGCTCGACAAATAATGGCGGCGCAGAGGTTCCGGTGGTATATTATACCTCAGGTCCTGACGACACTGAAACCCAGCCTTCGGTAACAATGGACAAGTCGACTCAGTATGTATCGTTCGGCCTCGGCTATAAGTACAAAAACTTCTATGCCGACGCCGCTTTCGTTCACCGCTACAATCGCAGCCGCTATCAGGCTTATACCAACTATACCGAGAATATTCCCGGTGAAGATGGCAATGTATATGATGTATGGGCTCCTTCGGCAAGAATAATTCAGAATAATAATTCCATAGTCCTTTCGATCGGACTGAAATTCTGACCAGGATAATATACGGCAAACGAAAGGCCGGTTGAGTAAGTGCAACCGGCCTTTCGTTTGCCGTATTCTTTTGCGGCTATACGTTCATCTTACCCTGAACATATACCCAAGCGTGATTTCTATCGACATCCCTCGCGATGCGGAGAAATAATCTTTTTTCGCGGATGGGAAAATATTTCCAAGGCCGTAATAGAATCTGCCCTCGAGCATAAAGGAATGTTTGCGCTTCATTATGTATTCCATTCCGAGGCCGGCTGAGATTCCGTAGTCGAATTTGTTGCTTATATCCATCGCAAGTTGTTCGTTAGTACGGTATCCCTGAGGAAAATCGGGAACAGCTGATATATTGCGGTAATCGAAATTGGCACTGATTGAACTGGAGATCATATAGCCGAACTCAGGGCCAAGGTTTACAAAACCCTTGAACTTTTTGCCACCGAAATAAATGTGGGTAAGCAGCGGGATCTGAAGATAGGTAAGTGTGCGGGAATAGGAAAATTCTGCATTTTCTTCGAAATTCTCCTTCCATCCGCGCTGTTCGATATTCAGCTCGCCAATCAGGCCGAAATGGTTTTCTTCAGTGTAGCGCACGGTTATGCCGGCCATCATTCCGTTCTGAAAATTCTGCTTCACTTCAGGCGCAAACGACATTCTGCTCATCGTCATGCCGGCTTTGCCGCCGATGGCGAGATTCGGAGAATACTGGCGCTGGGCCGAAACGCACAATATTGTGCTTAATGCGGCTGCTGTTAGTATCAACTTTTTCATTTTACAGAATGGTCTGGTCTGTATAACCGCTGGGGCGGAAAGTAACGATGTAGAGAACGTCGTTGTACATGCCGCCGCCGTCTGCATTCACGAATTTGAAGCCGTTTTGAGTGCCGCGGTAGATGCTGGAGTTATTATCTCCGGAAAGAGTCTTGATGAGATACATTCCCATGTCGAAGCCGAGAAGGCCCTGACGGGGCATAGCATTCTCCATCTCGCCACCGTACCATTTACGGAATGCATCCTCAACTTTACGGGTGTTCATATCGAGCGGATCGATATAGAAACGGGAGTACAGGCGGGCATTGAGTGCCTGCATGTTGCTGAGCGTCTCTCCGCGGAATGTAATCCATTCGGGATAGCCGAAAACCGTTACATTGAGCGGAGAATCGAGTTTGTCTTTCCATTCTACAAGAGCCGGAAGGATTTTGTTTACCTCTGCCTGTCGCCCTGAAGTGGGAAAGAAAACATATTTGCCGCTCTTGTCTAATTCGGCGAGTGCAGAGACTGTAAGACGCTCCGGATATGAGATTTCTTTATATTCGATTCCTTTCTCTGTGAGATTTTTCTTTAGTTCTGAGATGAATTCAGCCTTGTCGCCGGGGGCGTCGGCTTTACCCACAATAACGGGGGTATATCCGTAGAAAAGCTGAGGAATATAATTTATGGCCTTAGTCTGCATTTTATCGCTCGGCAGATTAGCCTGCAGCATCATGGGATTGGAAAGATATGTTTCGTCTTTTACCACAAACGGGTTAATTACGAGTATTCCGTTGTCTCGTCCGAATTCCCCTACCGCAACCATTTGCGAGAAATTGTCGGGAGCGATAATTACTGAAGATTTCTTCAGATCGGGATTGCGAAGAATTGATTTGACGGAATCGAGAGAAGCCGCTGTATCGTATGCCCGCACTGTTATGGGGGTTCCGTTGTTGCGCAGACTGTCTACCGCAATAAGGAATCCTTTGTAGAATTCAGTAAAACGGCGCCCCTCCTTGCCTACGGGATCCTGATTGAGCATGAATGGCAGCATTACTGTGATGTCGATATGCTCTTTTTTTGAAAGAGCGTCTGACATCGCGGTTGTTTCTGTAATTGTAACGGTTTCTGCAGGCGTTGTCTCGATTGCTGCATTTTCGGCTCCGGATGACTCGACTTGAGCAGGAATTACAGTGGTTTCAGTCGCAGCAGGAACCGTGGTGAATACCGGTACGTTAAGCAATTGTCCCGCTTTAAGTACGGAGGTGTTGGGATTGGCGGCCTCCAGCTGCTCAACGGTTATATTGTGGGATTTTGCAATCGAGTAAAATGTCTCCTTTTCCTTTACTACGTATGCTTCATAAGATGTTATCGTCTCGACGGGCGCAACGGGGCGGCTCTCTTTGACGATTATCGTCTGACCTGCCTTCAGACCGTTGGCTATCGAGGGATTGAGGCGGATTACCTCTTCGGTTGAGGTACCGTATTTTTTTGCTATGCCGAAAATAGTCTCGCCCTTTTCTACTTTATGGGTCGTAGCCTCATCCGACGATGTCTCAGGTTGATTATTGACAACAGTAGTCGGCCGGCTCCCGTCGGTAAACGGGAAATAAAGAGTCATGCCCGACTTTAGGCCGTCGGCAACGGCGGGATTGTACTCGATGACCTTGTCTTTTGAAATGTCGAGTTTACGGCAAAGAGAGTAGATGGTTTCTTTGGTTTTAACTTCGTAATAATGATAGAGTTTACCGTTAACGACCTTGACAGGAAGAGTCTCTATGGATTCTGCCGAGAGGGTTAGTCCGGAAAATCCGAGCGCAAGAGCCAGTCCCATAAGGAGAGTCCGTTTCATGTGGCGTGGAGTCATTAGTATTATTTATAAAATTGACTGCAAAAATAGTCAGAATCCTTGAATAAATAATCAGGAATTTTGGAAAAATAGCTAACTTTGCGCTACTAAACACGTAAATTGATGAAAATAGCAGTAATTGGAGCCGGCAATATGGGCTCGGCGATTGTCCGTGGTCTGCTTTCGGCGGAGGCGGTGAGGGCTGAACAGATATCGGTCAGCAATCCGTCTGATGGAAAATTGAAAAAACTCTCCGATGATTTCGAGGGTATTTTCACGACTGTAAACAACCGCGAGGCGATAGTCGACGCCGACGTGATAATACTTGCGGTAAAGCCGTGGCTTTTAGAGCCGGTGCTTACGGATCTTGCTCCGGCAATCGATTTCAGTTATCAGATGATAGTGTCGCTCGCATCCGGTATCACGCTCAGCGAAATGAAGCGTATGCTCAGCCCGTTCAACAGCGACCCTGTATTGTTCCGCGTGATTCCGAATACTGCCATTTCCATCGGAACATCGATGACTTTTATCAGCGCTTCCGGAGCAAGCGACGAAGAAACTGATGATATTTCAGGATTATTTTCTACTTTAGGGATGGTCGACGTAATAGAGGAACGGCTCATGGGTGCGGCTACCGCATTATGCAGTTGTGGAATAGCTTATGCGATGCGTTATATAAGAGCTGCGACTGAAGGCGCTGTGGAAATGGGTATACGGCCTGACACTGCCAAAAACTACGTACTCCAGACACTGATGGGTGCTGTAAATCTGCTCCGCGCTACCGGAAACAATCCCGAAACCGAAATCGACAGGGTGACGACTCCCGGTGGCGTTACGATAAAGGGCCTTAACGAAATGGAGAAATGCGGTTTCACCACCGCTGTGATAGAAGGGTTGAAAGCGTCTGTCAACAAATAGAAATGAGTGTAAACAAAGTAATTCTGATAGGCAACGTTGGGAAAGATCCCGATATAAGATATGTGGAAACGGTGCCGTGTGCTTCCTTCTCTCTCGCCACAACCGAAAGAGCGCGTACATCGGCATCGGGAGTCACTGTCCCTGAGCGTACGGAATGGCATAATATAGTCATGTGGCGTAAGGATGCTGAAACCGCCGAAAAATACATACGTAAAGGCTGTAAACTCTATATTGAAGGCAAATTGCGTTACCGTACATGGGAGGATCGAAACACCATAAAACGGACTGTTACTGAAATTTATGTTGATTATTTTGAGATACTCGGACGCTGAAAAGTTTTTAATTCGTAAATTTGCGGTGACATAAACAACTCTGAAAGTGGAAAAATCATCTGGAAATAAATCTAAAAAATATAGCCCTCTGTGGCTTAGGCTGATCATAAATCTCGCTATAATGGCGCTCGTTGCTTTTGCCATAGCATGGGGCGCTATGTGCTGGCTCGACGTATGGACTGACCACGGCAACGCTGTCACTGTTCCGCAGGTAAAAGGTCTCAGCTATTACGATGCTGAAAAACGGCTCCACGCTGATGATTTGCTTGTTGAAGTGGCGGATTCTGTCTACGACAACCATACTGCACCCGGCACTGTGCTTGAGCAGAATCCAAAAGTAAACACCAAGGTTAAGCCTAAGCGAGTAGTATTCCTTACAATTAATGCCTTCTCGCCTAAAACTGTCACAATCCCCACCATAACAGATATTTCGCTCCGTCAGGCTAAATCTATTCTTGAAGGTCTTGGAATTAAAAATATTAAAATAACCGTAATACCGTCCGACTTCAAGGATCTTGTGCTCGACGTGAGATATAAAGGCGCGAGGATTACTCCCGGAGCAAGAATTCCGGTAAATGGTACTGTCGAGCTGCAGGTTGGAGAAGGTCCCGTGGATATGACCGACAGTGTTGATGCTGAGGGTGAAGTCTCTGAAACCCCGGCGGATGTTGAACAACTTGATTTGTTCTGACATGTGCAGTGAAGATTTCGAAGAACCGGAAAACGAACTGCCTGAAGATTCGGATTCCGACGGCAACGGACTGTATGAGCATTTTCGCTTTGTAGCCGACAAGGGGCAGCAATTGCTCCGCGTTGACAAATTTCTTGTCTCACGGCTTGAGCATTCGTCACGCAACAGGGTACAGCAGGCTGCCGAAGCCGGATGTATACTCGTAAACGGAAAACCGGTAAAGAGCAATTACCGTGTGAAGCCGCTCGATGTTGTATCTGTTGTCATGGATCGTCCGAGATACGAGTTCGAGATAATCCCGGAGGATATTCCTCTTGACATAGTTTATGAAGACGACTCCGTGCTGGTGGTCAACAAACCCGCCGGTCTCGTGGTGCACCCCGGTCACGGCAATTACAGCGGAACCCTTGTCAATGCTCTCGCATGGCATTTTCGCGACAAAACGGATTATGATGTCAGCGACCCACGCCTTGGGCTGGTTCACCGTATCGACAAGGATACCTCAGGCCTCCTTGTCATAGCGAAAACGCCCGACGCAAAAACATTTTTAGGCAAACAATTTTTCAACAAAACCACCAAGAGGGAATACGTCGCGGTTGTCTGGGGTGTACCTTCTCCCGAAAAGGGGAGAATTGAAGGCAACATTGCCAGAAGCGTTACTGACAGACTGCAGATGGCTGTTTTTCCGCCCGACAGCGGGATCGGCAAACATGCGGTGACTCATTATGAGGTAGTAGAGTCTCTCGGCTATGCTTCGGTTGTTAAATGTGTGCTTGAAACTGGAAGAACGCATCAGATTCGTGTTCATATGAAACACATAGGCCACCCTCTGCTGAACGATGCGCGCTATGGTGGCGATCAGATTCTGCGCGGTACCCGCTCGGGTAGTTACCGAATGTTTATTGAAAACTGTTTCAAGTTATGCCCGCGGCAGGCTCTGCATGCGCGAACCCTCGGATTTGTGCATCCGGTCACTCGCCAGGAGATGTTTTTCGAGGCTCCGGTCCCTGCCGACATGACTGCCATGATAGAGAAATGGCGGACATATATGTCCGCCAAAGATGTTTAGCGTTGCCGGAACGCAAGTAGTCTGTCGACTGTCAGTTCGGTAAACGAATGAATTACAATATCCGACAGCGGTTCTACTTTCGCTAAAGGATTTGTGGTAACAACACCGACAACCGTGGCTCCGGACGACTGTCCGGCGTTCAGTCCCTGAATCGAATCTTCAAACACAAAGCAATCCTCCGGCGCTACTCCAAGTTTATTTGCCGCTGTGAGGTATCCTTCCGGATCCGGTTTTGATTTCTTAACTTGCGAGCCCGTAATGAAGCAGGTAATCAGTTTCTGCAACTCGGGATGCACCTTGAAAAGATAGCTCATCTTCACGTCGTCGCTGCTCGTTACGACTGCCGTTGGTATACTGCTGTCGCGGAGTTTATGGAGAAAATCCTCCACTCCGGGAAAATACGGATATTCCATGTGCTTCTCAAAATCATGAATGGCTTCCACTACGTCGTCGCGGTCAGACTCATCAAAAAACGAGAGTATCTGCGTCAGGGTGGTTCCCTTGATATTTGCGGCGAAATTCGGATCCGGCAGATTATATTTCCTGCCGGTGTCGCCCCAGAATCTGGTGTATTCGGTTTCGCTGTCAATCAATACTCCGTCGAGATCAAAAAGAATGGCTGTTTTAGTCATTGAAAATAATCTTTAAGTTCAGAAATCAGATAATTGCTGCCGGCTATCAGTATGGTATCACTGTTACCGGCGGCTGATTTTGCCGAAACTAAGGCATCGGCAAGATTTTTGTAGGATGATGCATTAAGCCCAAGAGAGGCTGCTTTAGCGCTCAGTTCCTCTACCGGAAGAGCACGTTCAACCTGCGGTTGTGTAAGATATAGCGAGGTATTGTCTATTCCGGAAATCAACTTGAGAATGGAATCAACATCCTTATCGTTTACAAACCCGGCAATGATATGGCGTTTGCCGGGTCGTGTCTGCATTTGCCGCGCTATATAGCGCCATCCTCCTTCATTGTGTCCGGTGTCTATTATTATTGTTGGATTGTCGGAAATTTTCGTCCATCTGCCCATAAGGCCTGTGAGTTCAACTACATTACTGAACCCGTTCGCAACGGCTTTGTCGGTGATTTTTGAGTACTTCGACGACAATATTCTTAACGCAGCGAGAATAGTGGCTGTATTTTTTACCTGATAATCGCCGGTAAGCTCGCCTCTGAGTTCCCCGAAAATTGTATGGGGATAGATTATAAAATTTTCATGGGAAACAGCGTCTACCGGTTCGGCAAAAGCTATACGGGAATTCTGTTCAGTTGCCTTATCAATGAAAACCTGCCGTACTTCACCGTCTGCTTCGCCAACAACCACTGGAATTCCCGGTTTTATGATTCCGGCTTTTTCTCCCGCAATTGCAGTCAGAGTATCGCCAAGGAATGCCGTATGGTCTTTTGAAATATTCGTGATTATGGAAAGTTCAGGCCTTATGATATTGGTGCTGTCGAGCCTTCCTCCAAGTCCGGTTTCAATGATTGCCACCTCCACTTTCATATGGGCAAACCATTCGAATGCCATTGTCATGGTCAGTTCGAAAAATGATGGATGCAAATCGAGCCGGAGAGACATGTATCGTTCGATAAAGCTGACAACGTAATCTTTATCTATTTTCTTCCCGTCTACACGAATTCTTTCCCTGAAATCGAAAAGGTGAGGTGAAGTATAAAGCCCGGTCTTATACCCGGCCGACTGGAAAACCGCGGCAAGGGTATGAGCTGTCGACCCCTTGCCGTTAGTTCCTGCTATATGGATTGTAGGGTATTTGCGGTGTGGATTACCGAACGCATTATCGAGCTTGACTGAAGTCTCAAGCCCCGGTTTATAGGCGCCTGCGCCCATGCGCTCGAACGCAGGATGGCAGGAATACAGATAATCTATGGTCTCTTCGTAATTCATAAACAGATCAGTAAATCAGATAGCCGGCCACTCCGGCAATACAGATTATAAGAATAGGATGCCATTTTATCCAGTAAACCATGACAAAAGCAGCCACACACAATATGACGCTCCAGATAATCTGGTAGTCAGTTTCACCGAAATTCGCGGAGTTCATCAGAAGCAATGCCGCCGATGCTATAAGTCCTACCACAACCGGGCGCAGACCGGCAAATATGCCTTTTACCAATGTGCTGTCCTTATGTCTCTGCAGCAAATGGCTGGTATATGCGACCAGAAGAAACGAAGGCAACACAACCACGAGAGTGCATGTAAGAGAACCGAGTATTCCCCATAAAGGAGAGCTAAAGGACTCTGAATATTGCGCGGGAGCCACATATCCTATGTATGTGGCGGAATTTATGCCGATAGGTCCTGGCGTCATTTGCGATATAGCTACGATGTCGGTAAACATTTGAGATGTTATCCATCCGGGGCCTACTATTTCACGTTCGATGAGCGCGAGCATGGCGTATCCTCCGCCAAATCCGAATAAACCGATTTTCAGATATGCCCAGATTAACCTGAGATATATCATAACTTTTCGTCCTCCTTTATGATTTCTTTTTCAGCCGCGCGTAAGGCTTTGATATGGTGTGAGTACCATAGCCATCCGAAAAGCCCCCCGAGCACAATGTAGATTATCGGATTGGAGATAATCGGGATTCTCGACCATATAAGCAGCGCCACGACAACAGGAACAGCAATAGTTTTCCATCCTATTTTAGCAGCTTTGGCTGATGAGATTACAGGCGCTATAATCAAGGCCACAACCGCCGGGCGGATTCCTTGGAAAATTCGAGAAAGAGTCTCGTTGTTTTTTATCAGATCGGGGGTGAGAAAAATGGCTATTGCGAGGATTATCAAAAATGAAGGCAGAATCGTGCCCGACGCGGCGGCCATACTCCCTTTCATTCCGCGGAGTCTGTCGCCTACCGCAACCGAGATATTGACGGCGAGAATACCGGGGAGGGACTGCGCCACAGCAAGAAGATCAAGGAATTCCTCGCGCTTTATCCATCCATGTTTGTCGACAATTTCTTTCTCAATAATAGAAATCATCGCCCAGCCACCTCCGAATGTAAATGCACCGATTTTGAAGAATGTCAGAAAAAGTTGCAGATACAGATTCATACGGTCTATTACTGATTGATTGCTCCGATTAACGAATTAATGTCGTCGACTCCGTGGCGATTGCAATAGTCTGTAATCCAGTCTACAATTTTCACCGTCACCGCAGGATCAACGAAGTTTGCGGTTCCTACTTCAATCGCTGATGCTCCGGCAAGTATGAATTCAAGCGCGTCCCTGCCGTTCATAATCCCGCCAAGACCTATTACCGGAATTTTGACGGCTTTAGCAACCTGCCAGACCATTCTTACGGCTACAGGTCTGACCGCAGGCCCGGAGAGCCCCCCGGTGATTGTGGAAAGGTGAGGGCGGCGACGTTCAACGTCAATCGACATACCAAGCATCGTGTTTATAAGCGATACCGAATCGGCACCCTCGGACTCAACAGCCTTCGCTATATCTGCAATTGACGTCACATTGGGCGAAAGCTTGAGAATTATCGTTTTAGGGTAGGCGGCGCGAACAGCTTTTGTAACTTCCGCGGCTCCCTGGGTGGTAGTGCCGAATGCCATGCCTCCTTCTTTCACATTAGGACAAGAAATATTGACCTCGATGGCGTGGATGCGGTCGAGTGGTGCGAGTCGTCTCGCCGTTTCGGCATAATCTTCGACACACGCACCGGAAACGTTTACAATGAGTTCCGAATCGACATCTTTTATTCTGGGATAAATATGCTCGATAAAATAATCCACACCTTTGTTCTGAAGTCCTACGGCATTGAGCATGCCCGACGGAGTTTCAACCATCCTCGGATAATCGTTGCCCTCACGCGGATTCAGAGTAGTTCCTTTGATTATGTAACCTCCGAGACGGGACAGATCGATAAAAGGCGCATATTCCTCGCCATAACCGAACGTACCCGAAGCTGTAAGAACAGGATTTTTTATGGTAAGACCCTTACCGATATTGACTTTAAGATTTACCATGTGAGTTGATTTATTTTGAAAACAGGACCTTCCGTACAAACACAAACATTGCCTTTAACGGTCTTTTCAACGCAGCAGAGGCAAGCTCCGAGACCACATGCCATCATATTTTCAAGGGAGACCTCGCAGTCGATGCCGCGCTCACGGGCAATTGCGGCAACGGCCTTCATCATCGGAGCCGGACCGCAACAGAAAATCCGGTTCACCTTCTCGTTTAGAACCGGATGAGCGGTTACGAATCCCTTCACACCTTGAGTGCCGTCTTCAGTACAGGCATGTACGTTGCCGATACCTTCAAGCGTCTCAATCTGAAGCAGGTCAGACCGACTGCGTGCACCCACGAGATATTCCGGACAAATGCCCTTTGATTTCAAATATCTTCCGAGATAAAGAAGCGGGGCTACACCTACGCCTCCACCTACGAGAAGTACTCTTTCATCCGGCGAGACTGAAGTTGAAAATCCGTTACCGAGGGGAAGGAGTAAATTGATTATATGTCCGGTTTCAAGACCTACAAGCCACTCGGTACCGTTACCGGCCCGACGGACGAGGAGGCTCAAGGTATCAGCGCTCTCCACATTATTTATCGATATGGGTCGGCGCAGGAAAACTCCGGGAGTCTCAATAGCTACTTGCACAAACTGTCCGGGAAGTATCTCGGGAAGAGAAGACCCGTCGGCTGTTTTAAGGCGAAGCAGCGAGTAATTATCGTTGAATCTGATATTTTCTATCAGCCGAAAATCCTGTATTCGCTTCATGTCTGGATTTATAATGATGATTCGGGCGCAAATTTACACAATTCCCGCGACTTATCGAAATTTGCCGCCCGGCATATTTCGATAATTGTTCAGGCAAAATTTGTATGTTTATGGGAAAAACGCTACTTTTACACAGAATAGGAATCCGCATTTTTTAATGACATTATGATTGAGGAGATTTTAAAACATAACCGAAAATTCGTCGAAGAAAAAGGATATGAGAGATTCATCACCTCCAAATATCCCGACAAGAAGATCGCCATCGTAACCTGCATGGACACTCGTTTGATAGAGTTGCTGCCCGCGGCGCTCGGCTTCCGTAATGGTGACGTGAAAATAATCAAGAATGCCGGAGGCGTCATAACAAATCCTTTTGATTCCACCATGCGGTCGCTCCTGATTGCAGTCTACGAACTTGGAGTGGAAGAGATTATGGTAATCGGACATACCGGATGTGGGGTTCAGGGCATGAACGCCACTGAAATGCTCGATCTTATGAAGAAACGCGGGATCCCGGAAAGCAACATATCACTTATGCAGCATTGCGGTATAGATTTAGAACGCTGGCTTCATGGTTTCGATGACGTGTCACAATCAATTACTGAGACTGTAGACCTGATTCGCAAGCATCCTCTTATAACCGGAGATATCCGCGTGGCCGGATATGTAATCGATTCGGTAACCGGAGAACTTCGCCCTATTTAACTTTTTAAATTCCAATCTATGAGCAGCATAGACATAGATTATATTTTAGGTAGTATTTAGACGAAATAAGAGAGACGAAGTAAAATGGCGAAAAAGCAATCCACGGCTGACTCAGCGAGTTAACCGTGGATTGCTTTAATGGGGGAGTTCAGCGGGATTGCAAGGAGGCTTGATTATTCCCACTCGATTGTGGCCGGTGGCTTTGACGAGATATCGTAACATACGCGGTTGACGCCGCGGACATGGTTGATTATGTCGTTCGACACTTTTGCCATAAAGTCGTAGGGAAGATGTGCCCAGTCAGCGGTCATAGCATCGGTCGAGGTAACGGCACGGAGTGCTACAGCACGTTCGTATGTACGCTCATCGCCCATAACTCCTACGCTCTGAACGGGGAGGAGTATTACGCCAGCCTGCCATACTTTATCGTAGAGGCCCCACTCGCGTAATCCGCTGATGAAAATATCGTCGGCATCCTGGAGTATCCGTACTTTTTCAGGGGTAATGTCTCCGAGTATACGGACTGCGAGTCCCGGGCCTGGGAATGGATGGCGCTTGATGAGATGTTCGGGCATTCCGAGTTCGCGGCCAACAGCGCGAACTTCGTCCTTGAACAGCAATTTAAGCGGTTCGCAAAGCTTGAGATTCATTTTTTCGGGAAGGCCCCCTACGTTGTGATGACTTTTGATTGTGGTGCCTGTGATAGACAGGGATTCTATGCAGTCGGGATAAATTGTGCCCTGGGCAAGCCATTTCACATCGGATAGCTTATGAGCTTCCTCGTCGAATACATCCACAAAACCTTTGCCTATGATTTTGCGCTTTCTTTCCGGTTCGGTAACGCCTGCAAGTTCACTGAAAAATTTAGCACTGGCGTCCACTCCTATCACGTTGAGTCCAAGTCCTTCGTAATCGCGGAGAACATCCCGGAACTCATTTTTGCGCAGCATACCGTGGTCGACAAAAATACAGGTGAGGTTCTTTCCGATCGCTTTGTTGAGAAGTACGGCTGCTACGGATGAGTCGACGCCGCCGCTAAGTCCGAGCACTACTTTGTCATCGCCCAGCTGTTCTTTAAGTTTTGCAACAGTCGACTCGATGAATGATGCCGCGCTCCAGTCCTGTTTACCTCCGCAGATGTCAACCACGAAGTTTTTCAGCAACTGCGTGCCTTCTACGGTATGATAGACCTCCGGGTGAAACTGCACGCCCCAGGTTTTTTCGCCTTTGACCTGATATGCGGCAATAGCAACTTTGTCCGTAGAAGCTATTACTTCAAATGAATCAGGAACAGATGTTATGGTATCGCCATGGCTCATCCACACTTGAGTGCCAAGTTCCATACCTTTGAAAAGCGGGTTGGAAAGATCCATTGAGGAGAGATGCGCACGCCCGTATTCACGTGAGCCGGCCGGTTCGACTGTTCCTCCGGAGGTAAAAGCGATGAATTGGGCCCCGTAGCATATCCCGAGAACCGGCAAATTGCCTCTGATTCGCGACAAATCGGTTTTAAAAGCCTTTTCGTCGTAGACCGAGAAGGGGGAGCCCGAGAGAATGACACCGATGACCGACGGATCGTCGTAAGGGAATTTGTTATAGGGGACAATTTCGCAATACATATTCAGTTCGCGGACTCTGCGGCCAATAAGCTGCGTGGTCTGCGAACCGAAATCGAGGATTACTATTTTTTCCTGCATGATGTGGGTTGTGAATTGTTTGATTTAGACTGCAAAGTTAATGATTTTCTAACGGCAAACCAAATAGAGCGACTGCATTTCGGGTTGTTGCAGTCTCCGCTTCGGATACGGAACAACCGAGTGCATCTGCGACAGTGGCCGCTATATATGGAAGATACGACGACTCGTTTCGGCGTCCGCGCTTCGGCACTGGAGCGAGATAAGGAGAATCGGTCTCGAGTAAAATACGATTCAGACCTATTTCCGGAAGAACTTCACGGAGTTTTGAATTCTTGAAAGTCACTATTCCGTTTATTCCGAAATAAAAGTCGCCGATGCTGCGAATGCGCCTTACATCGTCTGCTGTACCTCCGAAGCTATGGAAAACGCCGGCGGGGATTTCTTTGACAGAGGAAAGAACCTGAAGCGTTTCGTCCAAACCGTCGCGACAGTGTATGATTACGGGCAATTTCAACGCTGCTGCTATATCTACCTGACGGCGGAAAGCATCCATTTGTTCCTCTCGGAAAGACTTATCCCAGTATAGGTCTATCCCGATCTCACCCACGGCCACGAAATTATTTTTCCCGTTGAAAAGCAACCGCTCTATTTCGAGAATGTCGTTGTGCCAGGTGTCGCTAACTTCGGTCGGATGCAGTCCCATAGCCGTGAAGACTCTTCCCGGATAGCGCGACTGCAGTTCAAGCATTGGCTTAATGGTTTTCAAATCTACGTTCGGGAATATCATCCTGTCAACGCCCGACATGAAGGCGCGCTCCATGGTTTCATTGCGGTCTTCTGCGAATTCTTCAAGATAAAGATGGGTATGGGTGTCGATCATCATTTTTCGCGGCCTGCGGTTTTAAGTGCGAGTTTTTCAAAGAATGCATATGCTTCGGGGCGCAATCCTATTTCATCAAGTTGCGATATGGCATCGGAAATATGGCCGTCGATGGCGGCATTGATGCGTTGAGGGAGGTTTAACTCGTTGTATATTTTGCGGAAAATGGCAATCTTTTCCTCGGGGTTGTCGGTTTTACCGAGCATCGCGCGGAGTTTGCCCGATTTGTCTTCAATGAGAGCATTGATAAGCAGCCACGTTTTTTTATCGTTAAGAATATCACCTCCTATATTCTTACCGAAAGTTGCAGGATCGCCGAAAGTATCGAGATAGTCGTCGCGTAGCTGGAACGCCAGTCCGAGATTTTCGCCGTATTTAAAGAAACGTTGCTGCATTTCGAGATTCACATCCGCCATGAGTGCTCCCATGGCACAGGCACAGCCAAGCAATACGGAAGTCTTAAGACGGATCATTTCCATATATTCAGCCAGTGTTACGTCGGTTCGCGATTCGAAATCCATATCATACTGCTGCCCTTCATAAATATTCATGGCTGTGGCATTGAAGAGATCCAGGGCTGGTGCGAGACAATGGTCTGCATGGATTGCAAGCAGCATGGTAGCGGTAGTCAGCATGGCGTCGCCCGACAGGATGGCGGTTGTGTCGTTCCACTTCCTGTTTACGGTCGGCAACCCACGACGCACGTCGGCACGATCCATCACATCGTCGTGAAGAAGCGTGAAGTTATGGAACATTTCTATGGCGATAGCCTGATGGATAGCCGTGAGAGGATCGCGATCGAACGCCTCGCAGGCAGCAAGAGTCAGAACCGGACGGATACGTTTGCCGCCGGCAGAAAGCGCATATCGGATGGGATCATAGAGTCCTGCCGGCGAGGAGGGGAGGTCGAGCCGTTCTACCGAACGGTTTACAATAGCAAGATAATTATCGTAAGTCTGCATATATCATTATTTATTATAAGCTTTACGGAAGATTGAAAGAGAAACGGAATCCGAAGCGTATTCTTTTTCTATAAGAGGAACGAGAACGGAGGCCTGAGCGTCGTCGCGGAGAAGATAGCCGAGCTTCTCAGGCGTGGCGATTACCACGAAAAGGTGAGCTTGTTTTTCAGCCGGAAGAGCATCTTTTGCTTCTTCGAGTTCCTGAATAAACAGGTGGTAGTTTTCGCTTACAGAGTCGCCAAGATAGGCGAGAGCTATCGCTTCGCTGACGGAAATTACGAAATCACGGTTGCTGATGTCGGTCTCCGAAATCCATCCAATCAGTTTGTCGGCAGCCTGAGTGGGGTTATTGGCTCTCGCGATTTCCACGGCCTGAGGCTCCACTGCTGAATCAGGATTGAGAAAAGATCGTTCCGCAGCCGAATGGCCGTCAGAACAACAGGAAATGCCGATAAGCAACGCTGCAACGGCACAAGTTTTCAGAAACAAGTCAATCATTTTCCATAACCGTTCAAAGGGAATGCAAATATACTAAATTTTCGGTATAATCTGAAAAACAAAGACTCCTGCCAGAAGAGTTAATGCTGTTACAATATTGATTTACTACAGGTTGAAAAGAAAAACGGTGGAGCGGCGATACCGCTCCACCGTCAGGAGTTTTTCACGTAGTAAGAATTTATTCTTCAGTGTTTTTTTCAGCGTATTCCTTGAGAAGTTTCTCCTGTACGTCGGAAGGAACAAGCTCATAGGAAGAGAATTTCATTGAGAATGAAGAGCGGCCGCCGGTGATGGAGCTCAGCGCGGTAGAATAACTCGACATCTCTTTGAGAGGAACCTTTGCGGAAATTTTTTCGAATCCGTTTTCGCTCGACATACCCATGATTATGGCACGGCGCCCCTGAAGATCGCTCATCACGTCGCCCATCACGTCGGCCGGAACCATCACGTCTACGTCATAGACCGGTTCAAGCACCTTCGGGTTGGCGTTGCGGAACGCCTCGGAGAAAGCATTTCTGCCTGCCAGACGGAAAGAGATTTCATTGGAGTCAACGGGGTGCATCTTGCCGTCGTAGATGCAGACGCGAACGTCGCGTGCATAGCTGCCGGTAAGCGGACCCTGCTCCATTCTGTCCATAAGGCCCTTGACGATAGCAGGAATAAACCTGGCGTCGATAGCACCGCCTACAATACAGTTGTGAACCACGAGTTTGCCTCCCCACGACAGAGGAATTTCCTGAGTGTCGCGGATGTTCATCTTATATTCCTGATTGCCGAAACGATAGGTGTCGGGTAGGGGAGCATCTTCGCTGTAAGGCTCTATGATAAGGTGAACCTCGCCGAACTGACCGGCACCGCCCGATTGCTTTTTATGACGATAGTCGGCGCGTGAGGCTTTTGTAATGGTCTCGCGATAGGGGATACGCGGTTCGTCGAACACTATTGGAAGTTTGTCGTTGTTTTCCACCCTCCATTTCAGAGTGCGGAGATGGAACTCTCCCTGCCCGGAGAGAATGGTCTGCTTCAGTTCCTTCGACTGTTCGATGACCCAAGTGGGATCCTCCTCATGCATACGGGTGAGAATACCCATAAGTTTTTCGGCATCGCTTTCGGTAACGGGGCGTATGGCGCGGCGATATTTCGGTTCGGGATAGCGGATGAAATCGAAGCGGTAGTCGCAGTCCTTGCTGTCGAGGGTATTGCCGGTGCGGGCGTCTTTAAGTTTGACAGTAGCGCCGATATCGCCTGCGCAGAGTTTGTCGACCTGAGTCTTGATCGAACCGCAGCAGCAGAATATCTGGGCTATACGTTCTTTAGAACCGCGGGTGACATTGTCGAGATCCACGCCGGGAGTAAGTGTTCCGGACATCACTTTGAAATAAGAGACCTCACCGATATGCGGTTCCACAGTGGTTTTGAACATATATATGGAAAGCGGTCCGTTTGAGTCTGGTTTGACCTCGACTCCGTCGACTGTCTCAGGTGCAGGCATATCTTTTACGAAGGGAACAACGTTGCCGAGGAATTCCATCATACGGCGCACACCCATATCTTTTGCTGCCGAAACGCAGAAAACGGGATATATCGAACGGTCGATGAGTCCTTTGCGGATGCCCTCGCGCATTTCGTCTTCAGTAAGATGGCCCTGATCGAAAAATTTCTCCATGAGAGTCTCATCGTTTTCAGCTGCGGCTTCAACAAGCTGCTGGTGAAGCTCGTCGGCACGCTCGCGCTCCTCTTCCGGAATCTCTTCAATAACCGGAGCGCCACCTTCGGGCCCCCAGGAGTATTTCTTCATAAGCAGCACGTCGATCATGGCATTAAAACCGGGCCCGCACTGGAGTGGATACTGGATCGGCACAACTTTTGATCCGAAAATCTCCCGCATCTGCTCCAGAGTGTTTTCATAGTCTGCCTTTTCGCCGTCGAGCTGATTCATCGCGAATATCACGGGCTTACGTATTGACTGGGTAGTGCGGAAAATGTTCTGCGTTCCTACTTCCACACCATATTGGGCGTTGACAAGGATAAGTCCGGTGTCTGTTACGTTGAGCGCCGTGATGGCGTTTCCGACGAAATCGTCGGCTCCCGGGCAGTCGATAACGTTAAGTTTTTTATTAAGGAATTCAGCATAGAAAACCGTCGAGAATACCGAATAGCCGTATTCCTTCTCGACGGGAAATGAGTCGCTGACAGTATTTTTGCCTTCAATAGTGCCGCGGCGTTTTATAACTCCACACTCGAAGAGCATAGCTTCAGCGAGTGTGGTTTTACCCGAGCCTTTGCTTCCGAGCAAGGCAATGTTTTTGATTTCGTCAGTTTGATAAACCTTCATGTTATTAGAGATTTACTTTGGTGAATTAAATGCTTGTAGCGATGAGAACATTGAAGAGTTCTTATTCCGACTGCAAAATACTAATAATTTACGATATAGAGATTAAAAATTGTTATGTTACACAACATATTTATTTGACATTCCAGGCGAATTGATTAAATAATGGATGTTTACCCCAAATATGGAGATAATTTTGTAACTTTGGCATATCATTTGCAGCAACAATAAGAAAGAACACATATATATTATTATAGATGGAAGATGATTTAACGAAAATAGTGTCGATCGGACATGTCGAGCTGGAAACAAACGGTAAGAAATCAGATCCCACGCTCGAGGATCTTCCCGTAATTGCAACGAGAGACCTCGTGCTGTTTCCGGGAGTCACCTTTCCTGTTACTCTTGGAAGGAGACAGAGCATTATTGCGGCCAACACCGCTTCCGAAAAAAATATACCGGTAGGCGTTTTCTGTCAGCGTGATTCCCGCACCGACGAGCCATCGATCAACGACCTTTTCGAGTATGGTGTTGTGGCCGACGTGCTTAAGGTTTTTGACCTCCCCGACGGAACCCACACTGCCATTCTTAATGCCAGAGGAAAGATTAAGATAACAGGGGAGGGGGCCGGTGAGACCATTCACGGTGCTCTCTCAGCAAGAGTCAAGACGGTGCGGGAAACCAACCCGAGGCTGACCGATAAGGAATTCGGTGTGCTTGCAGGCGAAATCCGCGATACCACTCTCAACATCCTGAAAAAAGGCGGAGAGGGAGTCAGCGACCTGTCGATAAATATCGAAAGTATTCCCGATCCGGTTTTGCTTGTCAATATTATCGCCACTCATTCGCCGTTTCCTACGGCTTTTAAACAGGAACTGCTGTCCAAAAGCCGTGTGAAAGACCGCGCTTTCATGCTGCTTTCCGAACTGTCGCGCAATGAGCAGCTTGCCGAAATCAAAATGGAAATCCGCCGCAAAGCGAAAAGTCGCCTTGATGAGCAGCAGCGCAACATGTTCCTGCAGAATCAGTTTGAAGCACTCAGAGAGGAGTTGTATGGCGACGATGATGATTCACGCGACCTCCGCGAACGTATCGCCGGTATCGATTTCCCGAAAGAAGTAATAAAAACCATTGAGAAAGAACTTGACAAACTCGGCAGACTGAATCCCCAGAGTCCGGATTACTCTGTTCAGTATTCGTATCTCGATCTTCTCACGTCGCTTCCCTGGAACAAATTGGATCCGCTTACAACTGACTTCGCGTCGGCCGAGCAGATTCTTGATTCCGATCACTATGGCCTGGAGAAAGTGAAGGAAAGAATCCTCGAGCAGCTTGCCGTGATGATGAACACACCCGAAGGCCATTCACCTATAATATGCCTTGTCGGGGCGCCTGGGGTGGGCAAGACTTCTCTCGGACAGTCGATTGCCAAGGCTCTCGGACGTAAATATCAGCGTGTTTCGCTGGGTGGTCTGCACGATGAAGCGGAGATTCGCGGACACAGGCGTACTTATATAGGAGCCATGCCCGGGCGTATAATCGATGCCATGAAGCGTGCGGGATCTTCGAATCCGGTGCTTCTTCTCGACGAAATAGACAAAACCGGCTCTGATTTCAAGGGCGATCCGTCGGCTGCTCTTCTCGAAGTGCTTGATCCGGAGCAGAATTGCCGTTTCCACGACAACTACGTTGATGTGGATTACGATTTATCCAAGGTTCTGTTTATTGCAACTGCCAACACGCTGTCCACGCTCTCGCAGCCTTTGCTCGACCGTATGGAAATTATTGATATCTCCGGTTATCTTCTTGAAGAAAAAGTAGAAATAGCACGCAGACACCTTATTCCCCGCGCAGCTGCCGAAAACGGATTCAATAACGGAGAAATAACTTTCGACAAAGATGCAATCGTCTCACTGATTGAGAATTACACTTCGGAAAGCGGTGTAAGGCAACTTGAGAAAAAAATTGCTGCTGTAATAAGAAAAATTGTTCTTAAGAAGATGCGCGGCAAAGAATTCTCGACTAACGTCACCGCTGAAAACCTCCGTGAATACCTTGGCGTTCAGATATATACTAAAGAACGCTACGAGGCGTCGGTTATGCCGGGTATCGCAACCGGACTTGCCTGGACGGCCGTAGGTGGCGAAATCCTGTTTATAGAATCGTCTGTCTCTCGCGGAAAAGGCGAGAAGCTGACACTCACCGGTAATCTTGGCGACGTTATGAAAGAGTCCGCAATGATTGCTTTTCAGTATGTTAAAGCTCATGCTGAACAATTCGGTATCAATCCGGATACTTTCGAAACGCATTCGCTCCATATTCATGTGCCTGAAGGCGCTATTCCTAAGGACGGCCCGTCGGCCGGCATAACGATGGCAACATCTATCGTGTCGGCGCTTACCGGCAAACCGGTGCGTAATCGCTTTGCCATGACGGGCGAGATTACGCTTCGTGGAAAAGTGCTTCCGGTTGGTGGAATAAAGGAGAAAATCCTTGCCGCAAAACGCGCCGGTATTACCGACATTATCTTATGCGCCGACAACCGGAAGGACATTGAAGACATCAAGGAATCGTATCTTGAGAATCTTACGTTTCATTACGTAAAAGACATCAACGAGGTCTTGAAATGCGCGTTGAAGGATTAAACTCGTTATGAAGGCGGTCAGAAAACCGCCTTCATAACGTTAATAAATAATAGGAGGGACGAATTGTAATCATGCCGCGAAAGAAGACCAAAATCGCATAATCCGCATTATGTAAAATAGCGTGTGCGCAGATTTACATCGCTTTTCTTTTCGGCGATATACCCTTTCGAGAATCGCGGATTTACACCTGAATTCTTATGCAGTAAGAAATTTACAATTCTCGCTGCCTTTCCCAGTAATTATAATTAAAGTAATTGTCAGCTTATGAAATTCAAATATTGTCCCGACTGTGGCTCACGGCTCGAGTTGCGTCAGCTTGGTGATGAGAAAGATGTTCCGTGGTGTGTGAGGTGCGACAAACCTTGGTTTGATGTTTTTCCTGTTGCCGTTATTGCTCTTGTTTACGATGAGAATAATCAGGTTCTGTTATTAAAGCAGAATTATATCAGTCCCGTATACCGGAATCTGGTAAGCGGGTATGTAGTTTCCGGCGAACGGGCCGAAGAAACGATGGTGAGAGAAATAAAGGAAGAAACCGGTCTTGATGTTGTTGACTGGCAACTCCGGGGTACGTGGTGGTTTGAGAAAAAACAGATGATGATGATCGGCTTCACTGCCCGGGTAAACCATGCAGCCCTTCATCTCTCCGGCGAAGTCGACGACGCCTCATGGCATACGGCGGAAGACGCTGTAAAGTTAGTGCATCCCTTCCCTTACAGCGTCTCACGAATTCTGTCCCGAATGTTTGCAGATGAGACTATTAACAATGTAAAATAATTGAAAACAACGAATTGTTATGGAAAATTTGCCTGAGGATCCGGCCATACTGATGAGTTTTCTGAATATGAAACTGCGCGACAACTACAAGTCGCTCGATGACTTGTGCGAAGATTTGAATATTGATAAACGCGAGTTGCTCAGAAAGATGTCGGAGTTAGGATTCGAATATTCTGAAGAAAACAATAAATTTTGGTGAGTATCTTCTTCATAATTTTAAGAGGTTGTTTAAAAACAAATGTTAAAGTCGGAGTCCATTCTCTTGAGGTGGATTCTTCCTCTACAGGCTCGGAAGCGGCAAGCGGATGAATGACTGAAATTCAGCACGAAAGACATCCAAGAGAATGGATGCAAAAAAACATTTTTCTCAACCTCAAAAAGATATTTTGTATGTTTATATTCGTAAATAAAAGTTACCTTAAGTCGCATGGATGCCTTTTTGGCTACCCTGTCCCTAATCTTCAGTCACAGTGCTACAGCACTGCTCCTTCAGATTATGAACAGGTTAGCGCAAAAATCCATCCACTCCGGCTTCACATTTGTTATTAAACAACCTCTAAGGCAGACGGTCTTTCTCAATTCTTTTCGGACAAAAACCGCTCTGTAAAATCTTAAAATTACTAAAAATCATACTGCCGGCTGAAAAATGCGACATTATCGCAATGTTTTCCGGAAAACTCGGTTGTATCTTTGCGGAAACTTAATCAATATTTTAATCGTATGAAAACCACAAAGAAACAGCCGAAAATTCGTGTATCAGACCGTGCCTATTGCGTTATTATCTCCGATGTCATCGATTCCCTGACCGGTTGCCGCATAGACCCCTTCACCTTCAAGCAGGTTGTAACCGCCGTCAGCAGCTATCTGAAACCCGAGGGTAAAATCATCGGGCTAAGTAAAAAGGCTAAAATGATCTTCGACCGTCTGCTTCCCGACCTCGACCGTGCCGTCCTTCGTTCTGCAAAAGCCAAAGCAGCTGCTGCCCGTCGTAAGGCCGCTGCAAAAGAATCAGTCAGAACAGAAATTACCGAAACAATTGCTCAACCGGAGGCCACTGAAGAGGGAAAGTCCGAAAATCAGACTGAAAATCAGATTGACATAAATACGGGTTCTGACGTGACTGGACGTGTGGAAATTACAGCCGCAAACATTGCTTCGCCAAAACCGCGGAGAATCAGAGGCTCACGGTGTCCGGGATTCCTGCCATACGACTGACGTTTGATGATATCCTTCACTTCCTGAATGCTATAGGAAGGATGCAGTATACCGGAACATTGCTTCCGTCAAGCTGTCCGGCTTCCCAGTTCGGCATTTGCGAAATTATTCTTACAGCCTCACGGTTAAGGCTCTCCTCTACCCCACGCAAAACAGCAATATGGGAAATGGATCCGTCGGTATTTACGATGAAGCTGCAGAGCACCCGACCCTCTACCCCGTTATGATACGCTGTCGAAGGATAGCGGCGTTCGTTGTTGATGAATCTTATCATGGCGGATGAACCTCCGGGAAACTGCGGCTGTACATCGACGAAATCGTATTCATAAACGCTCATGGATATACGGGCGCCCGCGGAAGCCGAAGGCTTTATGTTGGCCGAGGTGTTGCGGTGCTGCCCGTAGACGGCCGCATTGCACACCACTGAGAAGATTGCAGTTATTATAAATAGGCGTAGTGTAGATGTCATTCGTCACTGTTGAATTATAACCGCAAAAATAAGCTGATATTTCTTGAATAACAAATTCGGTGATTGGTATTTGAGAATGATTAGGCAACTTTTTGTTTTGTTTACAAATGGGAATGAAGACGGTTTTTCTTTGCCGGCATCATACTATTATATTCCGTTTTCCGTTTCTCAATATAGAACGTTCGCATTACATTTATGATTAAAGCTGGTGCCATATATAAGAAAATCTGTTGCATGCTCGCGCTGCTTCCGGGCTTGGCGGCGGTAACACCGAAAGCAGCGGCTGCTGACTCTTCGCCCGCTTATAACTTTCTGAACTTGCCGTCGTCGGCTCTCGGCTACGGACTCGGTGGAATGAACATTTCCACTATCGACGACGACATCAATGCTACCGACCAGAATCCTGCCCTGCTTGGCCCGGAAATCGATATGCAGCTCGGAATAAACTATATGCGCTACGTCGGAGATTCGAATTTTGCCGGTCTGCGTTTCGGAATGAGAGCCACCGATCATAGCGCGTGGAGCCTCGGAGTTCAATATTTCGGCTATGGCAAAATCAAAGGAATGGATATTAACGGGATTGAGACCGGCGATTTTTCACCGAAGGATGCTCTTTTTTCAGCATCCTATTCCCATGATATAACTGACCGATGGCGCGGAGGCATAAGTCTCAAATTCGTATTCAGTTCATACGATAGCTACAGCGCTATGGCTATTGCCACGGATCTCGGCGTAAATTATTATGATCCGGAGCGCGACCTGTCTTTCTCAGCAGTAGTCGCCAATCTCGGCGGTCAGGTTAAGCGGTTTGATGAAAGCTACGACCGCCTCCCCGTTGACCTCCGGCTGGGATGGACTCAGTCGTTCGGCACTCTTCCTGTCAGATGGTCGGTTACAGCCTGGAACCTTACCAAGTGGAAACTGCCCTACTACGAGAACGGCGACGGCACCACCGATGAAAAGCCGGTGCTTAAAGAATCATTCGGATCGAACTTGTTCCGTCACTTGATTTTTGCCGCGGATTTTGTTCCGAGCGACCGGTTCAGAATCGGAATCGGCTACAATTACAAAACCCGTACGGATATGTCGACTTATTCAAGAAGCTTTCTTTCGGGATTTTCCGTCGGCGCAGGAATTAAAGTGTCGAATTTCGGTGTCGGCATCGCACTCTCCCAGCCCCATAGCGGAGCCACTACCCTTATGCTCAACCTCTCTACCCTGCTCTCCGATTTCTGATAAGTTAAGAGGTTGTTTAAAAACAATTGTGAAAGCCGGAGTCCATTCTCCCGAAACTAATCTCGGGAGAATGGATGCGAAAAAACATTTTTCTCAACCTAAAAAAGATATTTTGTATGTTTATATTCGTAAATAAAAGTTACCTTAAGTCGCATGGATGCCTTTTTGGCGGCCCTGTCCCTAATCTTCAGTCACAGTGCTACAGTACTGCTCCTTCAGATTATGAACAGGTTAGCGCAAAAATCCATCCGCTCCGGCTTCACATTTGTTATTAAACAACCTCTAAAATTTAATCTCTGTTTTGAAATGTCAGATACAAATCATCCTATTACAATAGCAATCGACGGATATTCATCGTCGGGTAAAAGCTCGATGGCCCGCCAGCTCGCCAAAACCATAGGCTACAGATATATTGACTCGGGAGCCATGTACAGAGCCGTTACGCTTTATGCTATGCGCAACGGCATGATTGCCCCCGACGGTACGGTTGATAAAAAGCGTCTTACCGAAGCTTTGCCGCTTATCAACATCGACTTCGAGGTCGACGCCGACAGGCAGTCGACGATTCTCAATGGCGAAAACGTCGAAAAAGAAATCCGCACCCTCGCCGTTTCCAACAATGTTTCTCCTGTGGCAACCATAGCCGAGGTCAGGCATGCTCTCGTGAAAATGCAACAGGAAATGGGCAAAAGCAAAGGCATAGTCATGGACGGTCGCGACATAGGAACAGTCGTATTTCCCGACGCGGAAATGAAAGTTTTCTGCAACGCTTCCGCCGAAGAGAGAGCCCGCCGGCGTCTGGCCGAACTTCAGGCCAAAGGAGAGGAGGTGACCTACAGTCAGGTTCTCGACAATGTCAGGACTCGCGATCATATTGATGAAACCCGCGATGAAAGTCCTCTCCGCTGTGCCGAAGATGCCGTGAAACTCGACAACTCGAGGATGTCGATACAGGAACAGAACAAATGGCTGCTTGACCTCTTTAACTCCATCATAAATCGCAAATGACCCGTGCTATCGTTGAAATAGATTCCAACTCAGGGTTCTGTCACGGCGTAGTCTCGGCAATCCGCAAAGCGGAAGAAGAACTCGAATCGGGTGAACGGCGTCTTTATTGTCTTGGCGACATCGTGCATAACAGCGACGAAGTCGAACGCCTCGAACGTAAGGGGTTAAAGACCATAACTCATGCAGATCTTACCCGTCTCCGTGGCTCGAGAGTGCTTCTGAGAGCCCACGGCGAGCCGCCTTCTACTTACGAAACAGCCCGTAAATACGGTATTGAGATTGTCGACGCCACCTGCCCTGTGGTTCTCAGGTTACAGCAGCGCATAAAGGCTACTTTCGATGCCGAACCCGGCACTCAGATCGTTATTTATGGCAAAAACGGACATGCCGAAGTTAACGGACTTGTAGGCCAGACCAACGGTTGCGCCATTGTGGTGGAAAACCTTGACGGGCTCTCTCAGGTAGACTTCAACCGCAGTATCGCCTTATATTCCCAGACCACTATGCCGCTCGAAGGGTTCAAGACTATGATTGCGGAGATAGAAAAACGCATTGCCGAAGGCGTTTCGTTCCGGTATTTCGACACTATATGCCGTCAGGTTTCCAACAGGGTGAGCCAGCTGCGGTCGTTTGCGTCGTCTCACGACGTGGTTCTTTTCGTAGCCGGCGCCAAAAGCAGTAACGGAAAAGTGCTTTTCAGCGAATGCAGGAATGTGAATCCATCTACGTTTCTTGTGTCGCATAAAGACGGCTTCAATCCCGACTGGATAAAAGGAGCTTCCTCCATCGGTATCTGCGGTGCTACATCAACTCCCCGGTGGCTTATGGAAGAAATACGGGATACCGTTAACGGCCTTATTGCAGAAAATCCCGACTGACAGTTATGGATAACTTTGTAGCGATCGATGTTGAGACCGCCAACAACTACCCTACAAGCATCTGCGCCATCGGAGCGGTGAAAGTACTCGACGGTTACATCATCGACAGATTTTATGAATTGGTAAAACCCGAACCGGAGTTTTATTTCAGATACTTCACTGAAGAAATCCACGGAATAGGCAAAAAAGACACCGAAGATGCCAGAACTTTCGACAAAGTCTGGAGCGACGTGGCTGACTTCGTAGGCGACCTGCCTCTGGTGGCCCACAATAAGGCTTTCGACGAAAAATGCATCCGTGCGGCTTTTCGCGCCTATGGCATGGATTACCCTGATTATCCGTTCTATTGCACCCTGCAGAAAGCCCGCACTACAATTCCGCGTTCCCGGATAAGTTCTTATTCTCTGCCCTATCTTTGCGAGTTCCTCGCTATTCCGTTCTATAATCATCATAACGCGCTGGCCGATGCCGAAGCCTGTGCTAAAATAGCAATGACAATTCTCTGAAATGTTTCATAAATTCATATCGACAGTAATTATCCTTCTTGCCCTTTGCGGTTGTTCCTGCTCCTCCGACGGAAAAAAGACAGAGAGCTATACCAGCAAAGAAGCCTACGAACTCGGCCGTAAACACGGATCAAACCTCGTCTCGGATCCATGCGATGAAGAATCTCTTCAGGACTCGCTTCTTGATGTCCGCGCACGTATCTACCACATTTCCGTTACCGTAGGCAAACCTCAGGCTGAGGAATATGAAAGAGGGTTCACCGACGCTGTAAAGGAAGGTGATCCGGCGCTCGCCGCCCGGATATTTTGATTGTTTTTAACTTTCAATTACCCGAATTCTGATTAATTTTGCAAAGGAATCAGAACATAAAGAGGTTATGGTGTTTTACAGTACATCCGACAGGAATTTTCACGCTTCGCTCAGAAAAGCGGCACTGGAAGGTCTGGCTCCCGGAGGAGGATTGTATCTGCCCTGTGAACTTCCGGGAATTCCGGCTGCATTCTTCAACAATATCACCGCAATGTCGATTAGCGACATCGCATACGTGATTGCCAGCATTCTTATGGGCGACGAAATTGATTCCGCCGAATTGAAGAGAATAGTGGCCGATACTTTCGATTTCGACATCCCTCTCGTAAGAGTTGAAAAAAACATATACTCACTTGAGCTTTCCCACGGCCCGACAAAGTCGTTCAAGGATATAGGCGTCAGGTTTCTCGTTAATATATTAAAAGAATTCTCGAAGTCGGACTCAAAACATGTCAATGTAATAGCCGCCACGTCCGGCAGTTCGTGCGAGACAATCGTAAATGCTTTCAACGGCGTTTCCGGTATCGACGTATTCATAGTCTATCCGTCCGGTCAGCTTGACAAACGTCAGCGCGAATCGTTGGTCACTGCCGGTAAGAATGTGCACCCGGTGGAGGTAAACGGAACGTTCGATAATTGCCAGACCCTCGTCAGACAGGCGCTTACTGACAGCGACCTCAGAAAAGAAAAATATCTTACCTCAGCCAACACTGTCAACATAATGCGCCTTATCCCTCAGACGTTCTATTTTTTCCACTCTTATGCCCGTCTTATTGCCGCAGATGTGAATCCCGATGAAATCGTATGCTCCATACCCTGCGGCAATCTCGGGAATCTTGCAGCCGCAATAATGGCAAAAGGGATGAATCTTCCGGTAAAGCGGCTTATTGCGGCAAATAATGAGAACAACGCATTTGTAAGATACGTAAATAACGGCGAATCCGGATGGAAACAGACCTTTAAGACCCTGGCACCGTCGATGGATGTGGAAAACCCCTCGAACCTTCCCAGAATAAAGGACCTGCTTGCTATGTCAGTCGTGACCTCCGGATTCTCGGCTGTCACAGTTTCCGATTCCGATATCCGTGGCACGGTTCTCGACACGTTATGCTCCGATTCCTATATGCTCGACCCCCACGGAGCAACGGCTTTCAGAGCGCTTAAGGAAAACCTGCTGGAAAGTGAGACCGGCTTTTTCCTTTCACCGGCTCATCCTTCTAAATTCGCCGCTCAGATTTTCGACATTACCGGGATAGAACTGGATTCTTTCAAACAGAAGCAGCATGCGCCGCTGCCGCCTCTGCGCCCGGTAAGAATACCGCCGCTCTACCCTGCTCTCAAAGATTATTTGAAAGATTATTGCCATTAAACCGCCTATGAATCAAGATAAAGCTAAATCGGTAACACTGGATACATCCGGCAGCAATCAGTCAGTAGCTGAATCAACTGCCAACCTCGGCACGAGTTCAATACGCCACCTCCTTATCCAATATTCCATCCCTGCCATAATAGCAAGTGTAGCCGTTTCGCTTTACAACATCGTCGATTCCATTTTCATAGGCCGCGGCGTCGGAGCAATGGCGATCGCCGGACTTGCCATCACTTTCCCGCTGATGAACCTCGTCATGGCTTTCTGCACGCTTATCGCTGCCGGTGGAGCCACTATTTCGTCAATATTTCTCGGCCAGAAGAACTACGGAAGAGCGACCGATGTGGTCAACAACGTTTTTGTGCTCACTCTGCTGCATTCTGTTTTATTCGGTGGTATTACCCTTATATTCCTCGACGACATTCTCCGGTTTTTCGGCGCTACGGAAGAAACTATCCCCTATGCCCGAGAATTTATGGAGGTGATTCTTTACGGCACACCGGTTTCATACGTATTCATCGGCCTCAATAACCTGATGCGTGCCACCGGTTATCCCCGTAAAGCCATGATCTCGGCATTGCTGTCGGTCGTTGTCAACGTCATCCTTGCCCCGATATTCATCTTTTCCCTGAAATGGGGTATCAAGGGGGCGGCTCTTGCCACACTCTGCGGACAGTTCGCGGCATTCGTCTGGGTGCTCTATCATTTCCTTTCAAAGAAAAGTTCCGTACATCTCAACGTGCATAACCGTTGGATAACCGGCTCGATCATAAAGCGCATCTACGCGATCGGACTGTCGCCCTTCCTTATGAACGTATGCGCCTGCATTGTTGTGATTTTCATAAACCGCGCGTTGCTGGACTACGGAGGCTCTCAGGGCAATATGGCTGTTGGAGCCTATGGCATTCTCAACCGCACCACAATGTTTTTCGTAATGATAGTCTTCGGTGTGACGCAGGGCATGCAACCGATTCTGGGCTTCAACTACGGTGCCTCCAATTTTGACCGAGTGATGAAAACATTGAAACTCGGTATGATTTTAGGCTTTTGCATCACCTGCGTTGGCTGGCTCGTTACAGAAATTTTCCCCGATGCCGTGAGCGATCTTTTCACAACCGACCAGACACTTGTCGATATCGCCAGGAAGGGTTTCCGGATATACTTTATATGCTATCCCGTGGTTGGCATACAGATTGTTATTCAGAACTTCTTTCAAAGCGTGGGAAAACCTAAATTGTCGATATTCCTTTCACTGACTCGGCAACTGCTGTTTCTCATACCGATGCTCGTAATTCTGCCCCGGTTTTTCGGCGTCAGCGGCGTATGGGCGTCGATGGCCGTTGCCGACCTTGTGGCCTTCATAATAGCCGGTGTGACTCTCGTGATTTCCGGCAAAAATATGAAAAAAAGGATGAAAGCCGCTCAATCCGAGTAAAATCGTTATCTTTGCAGAAAAATCAATCTTTATACCTGAAATGACTGTAGTAGATCGCTTTCTTCAGTACGTGAAGTTCGACACTCAAAGTGACGAACTTACGAATATGACCCCGTCCACGCCTGGTCAGATGATTTTTGCCCAGCACCTTGAAAAAGAACTCCGCGAAATGGGGCTGAGCGACATCTCGCTCGACGACAACGGATACCTGATGGCTACTCTCAGAAGTAACCAGCCTGAAAAGAAAATACCGACTGTCGGTTTCATCGCCCATCTCGACACTTCGCCCGACATGAGCGGACATAATGTGACTCCACGCATAGTTGAGAATTACGAAGGTGGCGATATCGTGCTGAATGCCGACAAAAACATAGTGCTTTCCCCCGAACAGTTCCCCGAAATGCTTAACTACAAGGGGCAACCGCTTATCGTAACGGATGGGAACACCCTGCTTGGTGCTGACGACAAGGCAGGTATCGCCGAAATCATCTCGGCTGTCGATTACCTCATGAAACACCCCGAAATCCCTCACGGCGACATCAGGATAGCATTCAATCCCGACGAAGAAATCGGACTCGGGGCAGCCAAATTCGACGTGAAAAAATTCAATGCCGACTGGGGCTACACCATGGACGGTGGCGAAATTGGCGAACTCGAATACGAGAACTTCAACGCCGCTGTAGCCAAAGTTACATTTACAGGCTTGAATGTACATCCCGGCTACGCAAAACATAAGATGCTCAACTCTATGCGAGTTGCAAATCAGTTTGTGATCATGCTTCCGCGCTGGGAGACTCCGGAGCACACCGAGGGCTATGAAGGCTTCTATCATCTCGTTTCTATGGAGGGTACAGTTGAGAAGACCGTTCTTACTTATATAATCCGCGATCACGACCGCGACCGCTTCGAACGTCGCAAAAAGGAGCTTGAACACCTTACCCGGAAAATCAACAACGAATTCCCAGGATGCGCCTCCATCGAGATTAAGGATCAGTATTACAACATGCGTGAGAAAGTAGAGCCCGTGAAATATATCGTCGACATAGCCGAACAGGCCATGCGCGACCTCGGAATCACGCCTAAGGTTCAGCCTATACGTGGCGGAACAGACGGAGCCCAGCTCTCGTTCAAGGGACTGCCCTGCCCCAATATCTTTGCCGGCGGCCTGAACTTCCACGGCCGTTATGAATTCGTGCCGATTCCTTCTATGGAAAAGGCCACGATGGTGATCGTGGAAATCGCCCGCATAGTAGCGACCCGCTGACATACGGATTATTATAATGGGCACAGATTATCGGCCGCACGAAAGTCTGTGTCCATTGTTATTTTAATATGCACGAAGACAAAACACTTGTAATCATTACCGGACCGACGGCAAGCGGGAAAAGCGGACTTGCCGTGGAGCTTGCCTCTCATCTCGGTTGTGACATAATATCCGCCGATTCCCGTCAGATATATCGTGGAATTCCAATAGGAACGGCTGCCCCGGACAGAGAACAGCTAAGCAAAGTCCGACATCATTTTGTCGGTGTTCTCGACCTTGACCAATACTATAGTGCCGCTCTGTTCGAACAACAGGTAATGGAACTCCTCCCCAGGCTTTGGACGAACAATGATTATGCAGTAATGTGCGGCGGCTCCATGATGTATATCGACGCCGTTACGCACGGTATCGACGAATTGCCGACCATCAGCCGGCAGATTCGTTCCTCCGTAAAAAGCCTGTATGAACAGAACGGTATTGAGGCGATAAAAGCAGAACTTGAGAAACTCGATCCAATTTATCTGGAGTCGGCCGATCCCAGCAACCATAAGCGTCTCATCCACGCTCTTGAAATAACGATCGAAGCCGGAGCTCCCTGTTCGGAACTCCTCACCGGAAAATCTAAGACAAGACCGTTCAGAATCGTGAAAATGGCCATAGATTACCCCCGCGACGAACTGTTCAGGCGTATAAACAGCCGCGTTGACAGAATGATCGCCGACGGGCTTGAGGCTGAAGCGGCGTCTGTTTATCATCTGCGCCATCTCAATTCTCTCAATACTGTCGGCTACAAGGAACTTTTCGCCATGATGAAAGGAACGATGCCACGGGAAGTCGCTATTCCCCGTATTGCAAAAAATACAAGAGTATACGCCAAAAAACAAATGCTGTGGCTCCGTAAGGATCCCGGAGTGATTTTGCTCAATCCTGCCGAAGAACTGCTGCCGCAGGCTCTGGCAGCGATTGCTGTCCATTAACAAATAAATGTTAAACTACCCTCCGGTAAACAATCTTTTTTGTATCTTTGTAATTTAAGAGGTGCAGCCCGAACTCTGTGCCCCCGTTGTTTGAATAATAATAGAATTTTTATCAGTCATAGAAGAAATCATGTCAATTGATAAGATTATCTCGCAAGCCGTGGCTCGTGCGGTGAAGCAGCTTTACAATGTAGAGGAAAATCCTGAGAATATATCCGTTCAGGCTACCCGCAAGGAATTTGAGGGCAACCTCACTGTTGTGGTTTTTCCATGGGTAAAGGTTGCCCGGAAATCCCCCGAGGCAGTCGGCACCGAAATAGGCCAGTGGCTTATTGACAATGAACCGGCTGTCAACATGTTCAATGTGGTCAAGGGATTCCTGAATATCACAATCGAACCTCGCTTCTGGGACACCGTTCTCGCCGCTATCGACAACACCCCTCATTACGGCATAACCGAAGCTACTGAGAACTCTCCGCTTATTATGGTGGAATATTCGTCGCCCAATACGAATAAACCGCTCCACCTCGGTCATATCCGCAATAATCTTCTCGGCTTCTCTCTCTCGGAAATTCTTAAAGCATGCGGCAACAAAGTAGTAAAAACAAATATTGTGAACGACCGTGGCATCCATATCTGCAAATCCATGCTTGCATGGCAGAAGTGGGGCAACGGTGCGACTCCGGAATCCACCGGAAAGAAGGGCGACCACCTTATCGGCGACTACTACGTGCTATTCGACAAGCATTTTAAGGCTGAAGTAAAGGAACTCATGGACAAAGGCATGACTAAGGAGGAGGCCGAGGCCGCTTCCCCCCTTATGCAGGAAGCCCGCAGGATGCTTGTGGCCTGGGAGAAAAAAGATCCCGAAGTACGCAAGCTCTGGAATATGATGAACTCATGGGTTTACGCCGGATTCGACGAAACCTATAAGCGAATGGGCGTGGATTTCGACAAAATTTACTATGAGAGCCAGACCTACCTCGAAGGCAAGGAAAAGGTGCTCGAAGGACTTGCCGCAGGTAAAATGTACAAACGCGAAGACGGTTCGGTATGGGCGGACCTTCGCGAAAACGGTCTCGACGAGAAACTCCTGCTCCGCAGTGACGGAACTTCGGTCTACATGACTCAGGACATCGGTACCGCAAAACTCCGCTATGAAGATTATCCTATCGACAAGATGATTTACGTAGTGGGCAACGAGCAAAATTACCATTTTCAGGTGCTGTCGATTCTTCTCGACCGTCTCGGATTCAAATGGGGCAAGGATCTCGTTCACTTCTCTTATGGTATGGTTGAGCTTCCTGAAGGAAAGATGAAGTCGCGCGAAGGAACCGTTGTTGACGCCGACGACCTTATGGATGATATGGTCGACACCGCCCGGCAGGTTTCCGCCGAACTCGGCAAACTCGACGGTCTCAGCGAATCGGAAATCGAGTCTATCACTGAAATGGTAGGTCTCGGCGCGCTCAAATACTTCCTTCTGAAAGTCGATCCCCGTAAAAACATAACTTTCAACCCGAAAGAATCGATTGACTTCAACGGCAACACCGGCCCGTTCATTCAGTACACCTACGCTCGCATCTGCTCAGTACTCCGCAAGGCCAAGGAAGAGAACATGATTGTGGAGGACTACAACGAGGTTGTGCCCGAAGAACGCGAAATCGCCCTCATTCAGAGCCTCGCCGACTTTCCGGCCGTTGTAAAGAACGCCGGCGAGACATATTCTCCGGCTCTGATTGCCAATTATGTATATGAACTCGTTAAATTATACAATCAGTTCTATCACGATTGTTCCATTCTTAAAGAAGAGAACACTGCGGTCCGGTCGCTTCGCCTGACGCTAAGTTCGGTAACCGCCCGTGTAATCAAGACAGGAATGGGACTTCTCGGAATCAAAGTTCCCGAAAGAATGTAATTTACCAACATATAAAACACTCAGACTATGAACAACAGATACGACAACAGGAATCACTTCGATTCCTATCGCGAGGTTGGCAGCCAGACTCCTCCTCCCTACTCCGGATATCAAGCAGTAGCCGAATCGAATTCGGTGATGAAGCGCGTCTACGTGAAAATGTTTCTCGCGCTGCTTGTAACGGCTTTCGTCTCGCTCGGATGCTCCTCGAGCACGGCTTTCCTCCAGTTCTTCTTCTCACACCCGGCAATCATGTGGGTGCTCGTAATCGCCGAACTCGGAATCGTGTTCTATCTCTCGAGCCGCCTCGACAAAATGAGTACAGCTGCCGCCACAGCCTGGTTCTTTGTTTACTCGGCTCTCAACGGAGTAGTGCTTGCGCCTATTTTCGTAATATACACAGCTACCTCCATCGCGAAGACATTCTTCATCTGCGCCGGAACATTCGGTGCCATGAGCGTATACGGATACTTCACCTCCAATGATCTTACCAAATTCGGCAGTTTCCTCTATTACGCCCTTTTCGGCCTCATTATAGCAATTCTGGTCAATATGTTCACCAAAAGTTCTACCCTCGACTGGATTATATCCATTGTGGGAGTGCTGATTTTCATTGGCCTTACTGCAGCCGACACTCAGGCTGTAAAGCGCATGTGTGCTGCAACGCCCGCTGAATATGCAGGCAAAATAGCTACAATCGGAGCCCTTAACCTCTACCTCGACTTCATCAACCTGTTTATCTACCTTCTCCGCTTCTTCGGAAGCCGAAACGATTAAATAACTAACCGCAATGGCAAAAATCATTATTATCGGAGCGGGCGGTGTTGGAACTGTCGTCGCCCACAAATGTGCCCAGCACCCAGAGGTGTTCAGTGAAATAGTAATCGCGTCGCGTACGCTCAAAAAATGTCAGGCAGTCGTCGACAGCCTCGGCAAGCCCTATATCAGCGCCGACACCGTTGATGCCGACAGCGTTGAGCAGCTCGTTGAACTCTTCAACCGTCACAAACCGGAACTGGTAATCAATGTAGCTCTCCCCTATCAGGATCTCACGATCATGGAAGCCTGTCTGCAGTGCGGCGTGAATTATCTTGACACAGCAAACTATGAGCCGAAAGATGTAGCCCACTTCGAATATTCATGGCAGTGGGCTTATAAAGAACGTTTTGAACAGGCCGGACTCACCGCCATACTCGGTTGTGGTTTCGACCCTGGAGTGTCGGGCGTATTTACAGCCTATGCCGCCAAACATTATTTTTCCGATATGCAGACTCTCGACATCGTCGACTGTAACGCCGGTGACCATGGCAAGGCTTTCGCCACCAACTTCAACCCTGAAATCAATATCCGGGAAATTACGCAAAACGGACGTTATTATCAGGACGGCAAATGGATAACAACCGGTCCGCTCGAATTCCACAAACCGCTCAATTATCCTGAAATCGGGCCCCGCGAAAGCTATCTGCTCTATCACGAAGAACTCGAATCGCTTGTAAAGAACTATCCTTCGATCAAACGTGCGCGTTTCTGGATGACATTCGGTCAGGAATATCTTACCCATCTTCGTGTGATTCAGGATATAGGAATGGCGCGCATAGATGAAATCGATTACAACGGAGTAAAAATCGTTCCCCTGCAGTTCCTTAAGGCAGTGCTTCCGAATCCGCAGGATCTCGGAGAAAACTACCATGGTCAGACCTCAATCGGCTGCCGCATTTCAGGTCTCGACAAAGAAGGCAATCCGCTCACATATTATATATGGAACAACTGCTCCCACGAGGAAGCCTATAAGGAAACCGGCATGCAGGCCGTCAGCTACACAACGGGTGTACCGGCAATGGTAGGCGCTATGATGTTCCTCACAGGCAAATGGAATCTCAAGGGTGTTAGAAACGTTGAAGAATTCGATCCGGATCCATTCCTCGCCGAACTCGCAAAAGACGGACTCCCCTGGAACGAAAAATTCAACATTGACCTCGAACTTTGATGGAAAACAACGATAACCTTGAGCTTATACTCATCAACATTTCCGGCAACGACCATCCGGGTGTCACCTCTGCTCTTTCTGAGATCCTTGCCCGTTACGATGCCGGCATCCTCGATATCGGCCAGGCCGACATTCATCATACTCTCTCGCTCGGTATTCTGATCAAGACCAAGGCTTCGGTGTCGGGCAACATAATGAAAGAGCTGCTGTTTAAGGCCACCGAGCTGAATATCAATATCAGATTTACTCCGGTCAGCGTAAAAGAGTATGAAGAATGGGTAAGCCGTCAAGGTAAGAACCGATGGATCATCACCCTTCTGGGCAGAAGGCTCACCGCCCGACAGATAGCCAACGTCACCCGGGAGATTTCCGACCAGGGACTCAACATCGACGGCATACAGCGTCTGACAGGCCGCATGCCTCTCGACAACGACGAGCAGCCCCGCTCGAAATCGTGTGTCGAGCTGTCGGTGCGCGGCACCCCGCGCGACTATCAGAAAATGCAGGGTCGATTCATGCAGCTCTCAGCCGAGGACGATTTCGACATATCACTTCAGGAGGATACCCTTTATCGCCGTTGCCGGCGTCTGATATGCTTCGATATGGACTCGACACTCATCGAGACTGAGGTAATAGACGAGCTCGCAATGAAGGCCGGTGTCGGCGATCAGGTGAAGGCCATTACCGAGAGCGCCATGCGCGGAGAGATAGATTTCTGCGAGAGTTTCACCCGCAGGGTTTCGTTGCTTAAAGGACTTGACGAGAGCGTAATGCGCGAAATCGCCGAGAATCTGCCCATAACCGAGGGAGTTGACCGCCTGATGACCGTCCTGAAGCGGACAGGGTTCAAAACAGCAATACTCTCCGGTGGCTTCACCTATTTCGGCAACTACCTCAAGCAGCGCTTCGGCTTCGACTATGTCTATGCCAACGAGCTTGAAATAGACAACAACGGCAAGCTCACCGGCCGATATGTAGGCGATATCGTCGACGGCAAGCGGAAAGCTGAACTTCTGCGCCTGATTGCTCAGGTTGAGAACGTCAACATAGCCCAGACCATAGCTGTAGGCGACGGCGCAAACGACCTTCCGATGCTGTCAACAGCCGGACTGGGTATCGCTTTCCACGCAAAACCGAAAGTGAAAGCCAACGCCGAGCAGTCGATATCCACAATCGGACTCGACGGCGTGCTATACTTCCTCGGGTTCAAGGATTCGTTCATTACCGACAACAAACGTTAACAGGAGTGCGGAGATAGCGCTTTTCAGCAATAAAAGCGTTATCTTTGCACTGTTTTATCATCTAAATATGAAACGGTCTTTCTTATATCTCCTTTTTACCATATTCATCGCATCGGTTTCTTTCGCCCAGACAAACAAACCAATAACCTGGAGCATGAAAGTCAAAATGACCGATAAAACCAACGGTATTGTAACCGTAAAGGCATCCATTGGTGACGGCTGGCATCTTTACGGCACAGATCTCCCCTCTTCTTCCGGCCCGAAGCCCACGGTAATTGACCTCTCGGCATCCACTGGCGTTCAGTGGACCGGCAATCTTCAGCCGTCGACCGAACCCATAAAGAAAAAAGACGAGATTTTCGGAGTAACTCTTACCTGGTGGACACACGAGGTGACATTCACACGGAAATTCAAACTCATCAAGGCGGAAGGTGCTAAAATTAACGCCAACATCTCTTTCATGGGATGCAACGACGCCACCTGTCTGCCACCCGCCAAAGTGAATTTATCGAGGGTAGTCCGTGTACCCTCTTCTAAATAATCTCAACCGTTTTCTCTGTTCAACCGAATGGTTATGCGACGACTGTCATTATTATTTTTTCTTTTCGCGTTTTTATTCTCTGCCGTAAAAGCAGAAATCATAAATCCCATAAGCTGGACTTCCCGACTGGAAATGACATCGGGCACCGAAGGCATAATTCAGTTCAAGGCTAAAATTGAAAGCGGATGGCATCTCTATGGTACCCGTCTGCCAGAAGGAGGCCCCCGGCCGACATCGTTCAATTTCGACACCCTCGAAGGTGTTGAACTCATAGGCGATCCCGTGCCCTCGCAGGAACCGGTTGAGAAAGTCGATATGGTTTTCCATCTGAATCTCTCGTGGTGGGCTGACGACGTGACTTTCACGCAGAAGTTTAAAATAACAGACAGTAATGGCGCTTATAAAATCGCCGGCACAATCTCATTTCAGGGATGCAACGACAGCAGTTGCATGGCTCCGACCAAAGAGACATTCGAATTCTCCAAAGGGACTGTAGCCCCGGCTGCCGAAACCGCAGTGGATTCGGCGAAAACCGCAACTGCCGATTTTTCGTCTTCGGGTTCCTCCGCCGGCAATCCCGGATGGTGGGCTCCCGTTACATTCCCCGAAAGTTCTTCGGCCGACGTATCAGGAGATCTCTCCGACTCGTCGCTCTGGTATATTTTCCTGTGGGGATTCATCGGCGGACTCCTTGCTCTCATGACCCCTTGCGTCTGGCCAATGATCCCTATGACCGTAAGTTTCTTCCTCAAAAAGAGCTCCTCGCGCAGCAAATCCATACGGGATGCAGCTATCTATGGTGTTTCAATCATCGTTATATATCTTGCACTCGGACTTGCCATAACTCTTATCTTCGGAGCAGGAAAGCTTAATGAACTATCGACAAACGCCGTATTCAACCTGCTGTTTTTCGCTCTGCTTGTGGTTTTCGCCATATCGTTTTTCGGAGCTTTCGACATTACGCTCCCCTCAAAGTGGAGCAATACCATGGACGGCAAAGTGGAACGCACGACTGGTCTGATAAGTATCTTTTTCATGGCGTTTACGCTTGCTCTGGTGTCATTTTCGTGCACCGGACCTATCATAGGAACTTTGCTTGTTGAAGCGGCGTCGCTCGGCGACATTACCGGCCCCGCGGTCGGAATGGGCGCCTTTGCCCTTGCTCTCGCTATTCCTTTTTCTCTTTTCGCCATCTTCCCGTCGTGGCTCAAAGAGATGCCCCGCTCGGGCGGTTGGCTCAATTCCGTTAAGGTTGTGCTCGGATTTCTCGAGCTTGCCCTGTCGCTAAAATTCCTTTCGGTAGCGGATCTTGCCTACGGATGGGGAATTCTTGACCGCGAAGTGTTCGTATCGCTCTGGATTATCATATTCGTTCTCCTCGGCTTATATCTTCTTGGAAAAATCCAGTTTTCCCACGATTCTCCTCTCGAATACGTGTCGATTCCACGGTTTTTCCTCGCACTTTTCTCCCTTAGTTTCGCCGTTTACCTTATTCCCGGTCTATGGGGTGCTCCGCTCAAAGGAGTAAGCGCGTTTGTGCCGCCGCTCTATACCCAGGATTTCAACCTATATGCCGGCGGTCAGTTCCGCGAATTTCACGATTACGACGAAGGGATGAAATTTGCCGCCGAAAACAACCGTCCGGTTCTCATTGACTTCTCGGGCTACGGCTGCGTGAACTGCCGGAAGATGGAAGGCGCCGTATTCGATACCGAAGAAATCAGCGGAATCATAAAGGAGAACTTCGTTCTCATCAAACTGATGGTCGATGAGAAAAAAGAACTCGAAAAGCCTTACACTGTTGAGGAATACGGTAAGAAAGTAAAAATCGAGACCGTCGGCGAGAAATGGAGCTATCTGCAACGCTCAAAATTCGGAGCCAACAGTCAGCCATTCTATGTGATTCTTGACAACAATGGCAACGCTCTGACATCCTCCTACTCTTACGACGAGAATGTTGAACGCTTTGCCGAGTGGTTAAACTCGGGAATAAAATCATATACAGAAAACAATTGAAAATGCATACCCGACAAGAAAAGATCGAAGCTCTCGGCCGTGTAATCGACACGCTCGACATATTACGGGTAAAATGCCCGTGGGACAGGAAGCAGACCAACGAAAGCCTGCGTCCGAACACCGTAGAGGAGGTTTATGAACTCTGCGAGGCGCTGATAAACAACGACAGCGCAAACATACGCAAGGAGCTCGGCGACGTTTTGCTCCACATTCTGTTTTATTCCAAAATCGGTGAAGAGAACGGTGCGTTCGACATAGCCGATGTTGCGGATGCTCTGAACAGCAAACTTATTTACAGGCATCCCCACGTGTTCGGCGAGGCAAAGGCTGAGAATGCCCATGAAGTAGAACTCAACTGGGAGCAACTCAAACTCCGAGAAAAAGGAGGCAATAAATCGGTGCTCGCAGGTGTTCCCTCGGCACTCCCGGCTATGATTAAGGCCGACAGAATTCAGGAAAAAGCTGCCAACGTGGGCTTCGACTGGGACAGCAAAGAGCAGGTCTGGGACAAAGTCCGCGAAGAAATCGGCGAATTCTCGGAAGCGATCGGCAACGGAAATCAGGAGGAGATGGAGTCTGAAATGGGTGATCTTCTTTTCAGCCTTATAAATGCCGCAAGACTGTATAATATAAATCCCGAGAATGCCCTCGAGAAGACGAATAAGAAATTCATTTCCCGGTTCAACTATCTTGAGCGCAAAGCCGCTGAAAAAGGGCTGAATCTCAAGGAAATGACTCTTCAGCAAATGGATGAATTGTGGAACGAAGCCAAAAAGCAGGAAAAATGAAAAAGATAGGTCGCATAGCCGTTCTCGTGCTCGCGGCGGCCGCCGTTTCGTGTGGCGCTCAGGCCCGCATTATCCGGAATTATAAGACAGAGAGTTCCGAAGTGCTCGTGTTCAGGGTCGACAGTGTTGATTTTCGCAAAACACTGACCCGCGTATATGGAAAGATTTCCGGCAGGCCGCACACCTCCAACCGTATAGACGGAGTCACCATGATAATCAAGGGCAAAAAGCTTGTAGCTGACGACATTGACGGCGTGGACTTCAAGCGCTACTTCCAATGGGAAGATGACGGAAATATTCCGCTTGAGATAGATTTTCCGGCAACGAAACCGATAAATAATTTCAACATCGACTTCCAGACCGTGCGCGGAACAGCCACGACGATTGTTAAAAAATAATCTCACGGTCAACTCTATATATGAAACTTTGCATTACAGAGAAACCGAGCGTTGCCAAAGACATAGCCGGGATTCTCGGAGCCAATGTGCGCCGGGACGGATATTTTGAAGGCGGCGACTACAGGATTACATGGACCTACGGACACCTCTGCTGCCTTAAAGAGCCTCACGACTACACCGACATGTGGAAACGATGGAGCCTTAGCGTGCTCCCTATGATTCCGGCAAAATTCGGTATAAAAGTGATAGACCAGGAGAGCATCCGGAGGCAGTTCAAGGTAATAGAATCGCTCATTTCGGAAGCCGACGTGGTAATAAACTGCGGCGATGCCGGTCAGGAAGGCGAGCTGATCCAGCGTTGGGTAATGCAAAAAGCAGGCATAAAATGCCCGGTTGAACGACTGTGGATTTCGTCGCTCACCGACGAGTCAATCCGTGAAGGATTCAATTCGCTCAAGCCAGAAAAAGAGTTCGACAATCTTTATTATGCGGGTCTTTCACGCGCAATCGGCGACTGGATTCTCGGGATGAACGCCACGAGGCTTTATTCGCTCAAGTATTCATCGCCGGGGAATGTCCTCTCCATCGGACGGGTGCAGACTCCCACTCTCGCCCTTATAGTCCAGCGCCATTTTGAAATAGCCGACTTCAAGCCGGAGGATTTCTGGGAACTGAAAACCGTTTACCGCGGAACTGTATTCAATGCCACTTCAGGCCGTTTTAAGAGTGAGCAGGACGCTGCAGCAGCAATAGCAGAGATAGCTTCATTGCCGCTGGTCATAACCGACGTGCAGGAGAAAAAAGGCAGAGAGGCGCCTCCACGGCTTTTCGATCTTACGTCGCTTCAGGTAGAGTGTAATAAAAAGTGGGGATGGACGGCCGACGACTCTCTGCGACTCATACAGTCGCTCTATGAAAAGAAAGTGACAACCTATCCGCGTGTAGACACCACCTACCTCAGCGAAGATATTTATCCCAAGGTTCCGGACATACTCCGCAAGATGGCTCCATACGCAGCACTCACCGCGCCGGTACTTGCAGCCAAAATTCCGAAGAGCAAAAAGGTATTCGACAACTCAAAGGTAACGGACCACCATGCCATAATTCCGACCGGACAGTCGCCGTCGGCACTCGTGGGAGATGAAAGGAAACTTTACCATCTGATTGCCCTTCGATTCATCGCGGCATTTTATCCCGACTGTCAGTTTATGTCTACCACGGTCATGGCAGAGGCGGGGAACACCGGTTTTAAAGCAACCGGTAAAGTTATTACAGATCCCGGATGGAGGAAAGTCTACGAAAAAACAGCTAAAGAAGACTCCCTATCCGACGAACAGAGCGACGACAGGATTCTTCCACCGTTCTCCGTAGGCGAAAGCGGGCCTCACGAACCTGCATTGCAGAAAAAGACTACCCAACCGCCCAAATACTACACGGAAGGTACACTTCTGCGGGCAATGGAGTCGGCCGGGAAAACCGTTGATGACGAAGAACTGCGGGAAGCCATGAAGGAGAACGGCATAGGGCGGCCGTCGACCCGCGCTGCAATCATCGAGACCCTGTTCAAGAGGCGTTACATATATCGTTCGGGCAAATCTATCATGGCTTCGCAAGCCGGCATTGACCTGATTGCCACCATAAATGAAGAATTGCTGAAAAGCGCCAAACTTACCGGCCTTTGGGAAAACAAGCTGCGCAGAATAGAGCGCGGCGACTATTCTGCCGCCGAATTCATAGCCGAGCTTAAAACATTGATAAATGAAATTGTGCTCAATGTGTTGCGCGACAATTCCGGCAGTAAGATCGTGATTCAGAATCCCGACAAGCCCTCGCCTTCGTCCGTTAAAAACGAAAAGCAGCCGAAAGAGAAGTCGCCCCGCAAACCGCGTGTAACCAAATTCGAACAAATCGTTTGCCCGCTCTGCGGGAGCGGACATATTCTGAAAGGCAAAACCGCCTACGGATGCAGCCGTTTCCGTGAGGGCTGCACACTGCGTCTTCCGTTCGACCAGTACCCCGCAGACCTTACCCCCGGCAAACTCAACCAGGCAATAAACAAACTGAAAACGAAAAATGGCACAGACTGAAATCTTTCCGATAGTCGACAACGACGGTACCGTAACAGGGAAAGCAACCCGTATGGAATGTCACAGCGGTTCGAAACTGCTTCATCCGGTTGTACATCTTCACGTAGTTTCCGAATCCGGAAGGATATTTCTCCAGAAGCGTTCCGCCTCGAAAGATATACAGCCCGGGAAATGGGATACGGCTGTTGGCGGACACGTGGATTACGGAGAGGATACAGAAACAGCTCTCCGGCGCGAGGCTCGGGAGGAATTGTCGCTTCAGTCCTTTACCGCAGTAAAAATAGTATCATATATATTTGAATCGGCTATCGAGAAAGAACTGGTCAATGTGTATGCTACCATAGTGCCCTATTCTTTCAAAACTGCCTTTGATTCAGTAGAAATTGACGATGCCCGGTTCTGGAGCGACGATGAGATAGAGAATGCTATCGGTAAAGGCATTCTGACGCCGAATTTCGAGAAAGAATACATCAGCATCCGCGGGGAGCTTAACCGACTTATTTCCGACAGACATGAATGATATAATTCAGTGGTCGGTAACGGTCGTAATTATCCTGCTCGCTGTGGTGTGGATTTTCAGGCGCAGAAAAAAGGGGGCATGCTGTGGCTCAGAACGGGAAAAAGATTGTACGGAAGCTTGCTCGGACTGCCCGCTTTCAGACTGCTGTAAGAAACGATAAAAGGATCCGGCAGTGCTGCCGGACCCTTTATGATAATCAGTGGCGGAGTGCTACGAATTTCAGCGGGTGGCTTCCACTTCGGGAGCTATGAGCTTATAGCCTTTGCCATGGATATTGATAATCTCGATCGAAGGATCTTCCTTAAGATGCTTGCGGAGTTTGGTAATATAAACATCCATAGAGCGGGCGTTGAAATAATTGTCGTCGATCCAGATTGTCTTGAGGGCGAAATTACGCTCGAGAATCTCGTTGACATGGGCGCAGAGAAGGCTGAGCAGTTCCGACTCCTTCGTGGTGAGTTTGGTAATCTTGTCGTCGATCATCAGTACCTGTTTCTGGGTGTCGAAAGTGAACTTACCGATCTTGTACATCGTAATTTCTTTGCCTTTCTTGCCTTTCACACGGCGCAGAATAGCTTCGATACGGAACACGAGTTCCTCCATCGAGAATGGTTTGGTGATATAATCGTCGGCACCGATTTTGAACCCTTCCAGAATATCCTCCTTGAGCGATTTTGCCGTAAGGAAAATAATGGGAACCTCAGAGTTGACAGTACGTATCTCTTGAGCGAGTGCGAAGCCGTCTTTCTTTGGCATCATAACATCGAGCACGCAAAGATCATATTTACCTTTGAGGAATGCCTTGTAGCCACTTTCTCCGTCGGCGAAGAGATCAGCGTTGAATCCCTTTGCCTGCAGGTATTCGCGAAGCAACATGCCGAGATTCTCGTCATCTTCGCAGAGCAGTATGCGCAAACGTTCTTCCATAATTTTTAATTTTTAGTTATTGGCAATAATATTATAAATTTTGTTCCCTGGTTTAATTCGCTTTCAACCGAAATCTCGCCTCCGAGTTCCTTAACCATTTTCTGGACGTAGGCGAGTCCGAGTCCGAAGCCTTTAACGTCGTGGCGGTTGCCGGTTGAAACGCGGTAAAATTTTTCAAATATCTTCTTGAGGTCGTCTTTTCTTATTCCTATTCCATTGTCGGAAATGGAGATCTGAATAAGTTCGCGACCGTGGCTTGTGATATCTTTAGTCTCAACTTTCAGTTCAAGAGGCACGTCTTCACGGCGGTATTTCACGGCGTTGTCGAGGAGATTGAATATCACGTTGGTGAAGTGCATTTCATCGACATTTACCGTAGAATCCATCGCATCGAGGACAGCGCATATTTTGCCTCCGTACTTCTCTACTTTCAGTTTGAAAGTGTTGGTAATGTTCGCAATCAGAGTGTTGGCATCCACATCCTGCAGCTTGAGGGTGGCTTTCTGGCGGTCGAACATCGACATCTGAAGCACTTTTTCCACCTGAAAACGCAGGCGTTTAGTCTCATCGTTTATGACCGTGGAAATGTGGGAGAGCATAGTGGGAGATTTCAATACAGAAGAGTCGTTAAGCATTTGAGCCGCAAGTGATATTGTAGAAATCGGGGTCTTGAACTCGTGGGTCATGTTGTTGATGAAATCGTTTTTCATCTCCGAAAGTTTCTTCTGCCGGAAAGCAAGAATGATCGTGAATACAAACGTAACGAGAAGAATGAACGTGAAGATAAACGACGGAATCATGAACCGGACAGAACTTGAGATGTATTTGCTCTTTGTGGGGAAATACACTTTTATATAGTTCATTTTATTTTTCGGGTCGTTGGGAAAAAGCGTCTGAACGAACATATTGTTATTACCGGCGTCCGACGGATTGTAACCGGCCGTATGATAAAGCACGGCCCCTACCCTGTTTACGATAGCATATTCAAAGGGGAGATCAAGGCCATTGTTGGCGAACTCGCTTTTCAAGTATGAGCAGACGGTAGTGGAGTCGGCCCGTTCGCTGATAGGACGATTGCTCGACTGGTTGACGATATTAAGAATCACTTCGTCGAGCAGTCCTTTCTGGTAAAGATACTGCCCGCGGATGATGTCGCGCATGGAGGTATAGTTGTCGGTGTGACGCTCTATGTTGCCTTTTTGCGTGATGTCGTAATGAATGCCGTCGGCGGTGGTGAAATTATACTGGAGGTCGAGTGAGCCGTCGGAGTTTGCTCTGGGATAGAACTGAGGCTTTACATTCTGCATATCCTCTTCGAGGAAGTGTTTGGTTTCATCCTGCTCGAGCCTTGTAGTCACGGCGTAAAGGCTTCGCTTCACGCCCTCGGCAAACTGGTCGTCGCGCATCTTTATCATGTTTTTAAGATACACTATCTGGACGTAAAGCAGTCCCGAAAATGTCAACGCCATGATTATAGTTAGAAACCAAATAACTGACTTTTTCATAATTTATCTATGCCCTCCGCCTCATTCGAAGCGGATTCTTGAATCTTTCATTTATTATGTTAACAACTCTAATCGCTAATTGTTGTGAATTTTATAAAAAGAGATTTTATGCCGTTAACATTTCGCGTCAAAATTAACAAATAAATATTAAATCAGCAATAATTTAGAGGACGAAATCTGCGTATTTGACGATTTTTATGCCTTTTTGGCTAAAAAAAGGCCGGACGATTTAACATAAGAAAAATCGTCCGGATCATTTATTGGCTGGTCAATCAGAGGTTGTAGAATTCTATGAATGACTTGATTATCATTTCATGGTCGGCCGCTCCGGCCGTTTCGCGGCATGAATGCATTGCCCATATGGCCGCACCCATATCGACGCCGCGGATGTCGATATGCGATGTAAGAATGTTTCCCAGAGTTGAGCCTCCAGCCACATCGCTATGGTTGACGAAATACTGATACCTGACACCGGCACGTTCACAGATTGTCCGGTAAACGGCTGCGGAATCGGCATCGGTCATATATTTGCAGTTGGCGTTGATTTTTATAACCGGTCCGCCGTTGATCTTCGGGTGGTTGGCCGGGTCGTACTTCTCGGGATAGTTCGGATGGAATGCGTGGGCATTGTCGGCGGAAATCATAAAGGAATCGGCGAGCTGACGGTAGAAATCCTCTTCCGAACCGCCCGAAGCGATATTAATCCTGCGGAGGATATGTTCGAGGGTGGGCGATGCGGCGCCCTGTTTTGTTCCGGAACCGGTTTCCTCATTGTCGAATATCGCCATAACCTGCGTATGAGGGCTGTGTTTGCTTTCAAGAAGAGCCGTAAGGGCGGCATGAACCATCGAAAGGTCATCGAGACGTCCGGAACAGATGAATTCGTCGTTTACACCGAGACGCGACGCCTTAGTTGTATCGTAGAGACTCAGATCGAAGTCGAGAATGTCTTCTTTTTTGCATCCGAGTTTCTTGCAAATCATGTCAGGAATCAGATTTTCAGCTTCGCATGCGTCTTTGATTATTCCTATCACGGGGAGCATGTCTTTTTGTTTCGACAATGGGTTCCCTTCGTTGACGGATCGGTTGAAGTGAATGGCGAGATGCGGTATCGTAAGCAGCGGACGCCTGAAATCAACATATTCTGTCACCGGGCTCATGGGTGATTCACCTCGAAGAATCACCCGGCCTGCAATTGAGAGCGGACGGTCGAACCACGTATAGAGAATCGGGCCGCCGTAAACTTCCACGTCGAGCTTTACCACTCCCCCTTCTGTTGCCATAGCGGCATTCGGCTTTATTCTGAAGCCGGGAGAATCGCTGTGGGCCGAGATTATATGATAGCCCTCCGGTATACCGCAGCCTATTCTGAAAGCAAAGATAGCACTGCTGTTTTTAGTCAGATAATACTCGCCTCCCGGTTCGAATGTCCACTTTTCCTTCGGGTCGAGTTTGCGAAAATGAGCGTTCCGAAGAATTTGCTCTATACTCTGTACGGCGCCGAAATTAACCGGACTTGCGTCCAGGAAATATGTAAGGTCGTCTATATACGGTCTTTGAACTGTCATGCCGGTATATTATTATTTCCGTGATAAAGTATTGTGCATGGCGGATGCAGCCCGGCGGCCGTCGCCCATGGCGAGAATAACGGTGGCGCCGCCTCTCACTATGTCGCCTCCGGCATAGATGTCGCCACACGACGATTGCATGGTTTCTTCATTGACCACGATAGTGCCGCGTTTCGACACTTCGAGTCCGTCTATTGAATTAGGGATAAGGGGATTGGGCGAAACGCCAACGCTGACAATCACGAGGTCGACGGGAATCTCTTCAATCGCACCTTCCACCGGCACGGGGCTTCTTCTTCCGGAAGCATCAGGTTCTCCAAGCTCCATTTTCTGAAGCCTCATTGCGCGCACGCGGCCTTTGTCGTCAGCGAGATATTCAACCGGATTATGGAGTGTGAGGAATCTGACGCCCTCCTGCTTAGCATGGTGTATTTCTTCAATTCGTGCGGGCATTTCTTCCTCGCTGCGGCGATATACTATCATAGCGGTTCCGGCGCCCATACGTCGGGCAGTACGCACGGCGTCCATGGCGGTATTGCCGCCCCCGATTACGGCCACGGTGTTGCCGCGAAATACGGGCGTATCGAATCCGGGCTTACCGGCTCCCATGAGGTTAATACGTGTGAGGTATTCATTGCACGACATTACACCCACAAGGTTCTCACCGGGTATATTCATGAATCTGGGCAGACCCGCCCCTGAACCTACGAAGATACCGGCGAAGCCCTCATTATGCAGATCGTCGTAAGAAATTGTCTTGCCAACCACGCAATCCTTTATGAAATGGACTCCGAGTTCGCTGAGTGTATTGATTTCAGCATCGACAACTGCATTGGGCAGGCGAAATTCCGGGATACCGTATTTCAGCACTCCTCCAATCTCGTGGAGCGCCTCGTAAACGGTGACATCGTAACCAAGTTTCACCATATCTCCGGCAAAAGAGAGACCGGAAGGGCCGGATCCGACAACCGCAACCTTGATTCCGTTTGCCGGAGCTTTGACCGGTCTGGCCGCAGAACCGGAAATACGTTCGAAATCAGCGGCAAAACGCTCGAGATAACCGATTGCCACCGGCTGCTTTTTCATTTTATTATAAATGCAGCGCGACTCGCACTGTTTTTCCTGAGGACATACGCGGCCGCATACAGCCGGAAGAGCGCTCGTTTCCTTCAATACTGCTGCCGCAGCCTTGAAGTCGCCACGTTCGATGTTCTTTACGAACCCGGGAATATTTATGGAAACAGGGCATCCGTTCATGCACTGCGGGTCGGGACAGTCGAGACAGCGGGTAGCCTCGGTAACTGCCATTTCGGCCGAAAGACCGGAGTTGACTTCTTCATTACACGTGACGCGATAATCCGGATCGAGTTCCGGCATTTTTACTCGCGGAATCGAGGTACGCTCCTTTGCCGTAAGCCGGGTTCTCAATTCTTCGCGCCACTGCGCATCGCGTGGCGATGATGTATTTGTATTATTATTCATGACATTTCGTTTAATTATAAGAGCGGAGGCGCATCATCATTTCATCGAAATCTACCTTATGAGCGTCGAATTCAGGCCCGTCGATGCAGACGAATCTTGTTTTTCCGTCGACCGTAACGCGGCAAGCCCCGCACATGCCGGTACCGTCGACCATAATAGTGTTGAGGGAACACATAGTCGGAACATCGTACTTTTTAGTGAGGAGCGATACGAATTTCATCATTATGGCAGGCCCGATCGTAACAACCATATCGACCTTCTCGCGGTTTATAACTTCTTCCACCCCGGCGGTTACAAGACCCTTCTTGCCCATAGAGCCGTCGTCGGTCATCACTATGACTTCGTCGGAAAACTCCTCTACCTGATCTTTCAGGATAATAAGGTCTGCCGTACGGGCAGCAAGAACCGAAATCACTTTGTTGCCGGCCATCTTCAGCGCCTTTATAATAGGAAGAAGGGGAGCCACACCTACGCCTCCGCCACAACAGACCACTGTACCGAAATTCTCAATATGAGTTGCCTGTCCGAGCGGCCCGACAACATCTGCGAGATATTCGCCGGGATTCAGTGCACAAATTTTACGGGTGGAGACACCGACTTCCTGAATTATCAGGGTAATGGTGCCTCGGTCTGTGTCGGCGTCGGCAATCGTCAGGGGGATGCGCTCGCCCCCCTCTTCGGCGCGGACAATAACAAAATGGCCTGCTCGACGCGAGCGGGCAATCATGGGAGCATCTACCACGAGTTTAACCACATGTTCGGAAAAATGCTCTTTGTCTATTATTTTATTCATTTGAGAATTAACGATAATGATTTGTGAGCAAATTTAGCGAAAATTTTGGAATACAGTGAAAATAATATAAAAATATTGCTCTGCGCCACTCTTCTCGAGCCGACGCAGAGCCTATAATCAAAAAGCTAATTCTATTACATTGTCTATTTATATAGATGGTGAATCAGCCTTAAGGTTTAATCGGATATCGGGCGTTTAACTACTTTTAACAGCACAGGTAGTCAAAGACCTATTTTGCAACACGATATGTAACCGTTCCGTCGGGAGCAGTTACTTTTTCTATCTCGGCAAGATCGCCGTAATTTTCATACATACAGGGCACAACCTCTTCGCCGGAAGTGTCAATGGCGCCCCATTTGCCTTCTGACTGTACAAGGGCATATCCATAATTGAAATCTTTTACCGACTGATATATGATTTTGCATATAAGCTTGCCCCTGAGATTGATAAATCCCCATTTGCCACCTCGTTCAACTGCAGCAAATCCTTCGCGAAAAGGAAGAGCATTGTCGTAACGGGGCTTAATAACCATCTGCCCTACAGAATTGGCATATCCGTACAGGCCCGACATGCTTTCCGTGGGAGTAGGATAATCGGCATGAATCAAGCCGAAGCCCGACAGCAGAAATGCTGCGGAGAGAAAGATTTTTTTCAACATACTGTCTGCTTTTTTTCGTGACGATGCGCTGCAAATGTTTCGAGAATCTTTTCGGTTTCGGAGCGCAAGTACGGCACATCGACAACATAATAATTAGAATAATGAGGATGAAAAACGCCGAGCCGCATACGAGAGATTTCAATACCATATTTCCTCGAGAGAATAAAACGGTATATGCTAAGCTGTAGCGCGTAGTGATAAAAAGAGGTATCGCTCAGATGGGTCAACGGCGGAAGAGCTGTCTTATGCCAGTGGTTTTCGCGCTGCGGAGAACCGTCGGGACCGATAATCTTTTTTGATCGTTTCCAGTCGTAGATATTGAACTCGCCCTCAGGAGTGCGCTCAAGAAAATCGAGAGTGCCTGCCACCCCGAAATCTTCGTCGAAGATGCGCCATTCGGTCCGGTACGGATGCAATGTATTGTCTGATGCGAACAATCTGAAAAGGCGGAACGAGTCGGAGTCGTCGCCCTCGTCATTTCCCAGATAGTAATTCTCAATGCGGGCGTGCATTATGGTACCGAGGTCGCGTGACTTTCTGGCATCATCCTCCCATTTTTCAATAAGGGCCGACGGGGTCATGCCCATGGAAGGAGCTTTGCGACGAGCCCAGTATACGGCATCGAATTTCTCAAAACACTCCTCTACTATCGTGGTGACCGAACGGAAAATACGCCCGTTATGACGGTATTCATGAAGCGATTCGTCGAAATCAATCAGACGGTCGCGGGGATGAGAGTTCAGTTCGTTATAATTCATGGTTTGTTCAATACTGAAGGTAAATAAATGGCACTATGTCGCTCTGACGTACCTGTATAATCAACACAAGCACAATAGCGAGTATAAAGGCCTGGATCACAAGCGGAGCGCGGTCGAATCGGTCGCGCATCCTGTCGCTCCATCTTTTGGGGGAGAAATGCATAAAAAGCCCGAGAAGCATGGCTAAAATTATCAGCAGATACCCTTCAACAAACTGAGGCGCGACTGAAAGGTGGAAATCATTGACGATTTGCGTTGTCATGGCACTGACATCGTCGAGCGAACGGCAACGGAAGAACATGAAGGTAAAAGCCATGAGATTGAACGTTATGAAAACGTTGACCGCAACGCGCCAGCCGGGAGTTTTCCTGTCTTTCGGTATCGGGAAAATGCTTCTCCATGTTTTATGGACAACGAGGAGAAGTCCCTGAACGCCTCCCCATATAACATACATCCATGATGCGCCGTGCCAGAGGCCACCTATAACCATAGTCGCCATCTGGTTGAAATTGGCGCGTGCTTTCGAGCATCTGTTTCCGCCAAGAGGAATATAAACGTAGTCACGGAGCCAGGTTGAGAGCGAAATATGCCATCTGTGCCAGAATTCGGTAGGACTCTGAGCCTTGAACGGCGCGCGGAAGTTGTCGGTAAATCTATAGCCCAGCAGCAGAGCTATGCCGATAGCCATATCGCTGTATCCCGAAAAGTCGCAGTAAAGCTGAATAAAAAATCCGTATATGGCCACAACGTTTTCGAATCCGCTGTAAAGGGCCGGATTATCGAAAACCCGGTCGACGAAGTTTCCGCTGATGAAGTCGGCTACCACGACTTTCTTTATAAGGCCGGCAATAATCAGACAGAGTCCCTCACTCACCATAGCCCGCGTGGCAATAGGGTTCGATTCAATCTGCGGAAGCATATCGCGAGCCCTGACAACCGGGCCTGCGAGGAGGGGCGGGAAAAAGGTAAGGTAAAAGGTATAGTTCAGGAAGTTGCGGCATGCCGGAATTGTGCCCCGGTATATATCAACGATGTAGCTGATGGAGCGGAACGTGAAAAATGAAATTCCGGCCGGCAGAATAATGTCGAGGGCATCGAACCTGAGAGTGGTGAACTGTACGATAGTGTCGATAATGAGATTGAAATATTTGAAAAAGGCAAGCATTCCAATATTTATCAACACGTTGACAAGCACGATCGCTTTCCTGCCGATACCTGATTTCGTTTTATCCAGAATCATACCTAACAAATAGTCAGATATGCAGACTCCGAGAAGGATAAAACAGTATTCGGCCGACGACTTATAATAAAAGTAGAGGGAGAAAAGAATTACAAAAATCATCTTGACGGTTCTGAACCGCCGGAGAATTCTGTAAATACAAAGAAATGCGACAAAGAGCAATAGAAAGAGTCCCGTATTGAACAACAACGGAGACGCCGCATCGTACTTTAGAAGTCCGATAAGCTTATCAGGCTCGATGTCTGAAATTCCGGTCATTTTTAATTCAATCTGTTACTTGTTATCGCGGAGGGCGTCCATGATGGCATCATAAACGAGGCGTCCTTCGAGATTATATCCTTTGTGGGTGTGGTGTACGCGATCGCCGGCAAAAAGGTTATGGCTTATCCATGTTGAGCTTGCGCCACGGCCGCCGGCTACTTCATACCAGTCGTATACGGCAATCGAGTTGTTTTTGCCATAGTCGAGAATAGCCTGCCGCAGCGGGGCTATATTGTTGTTGACAGCATAACTTTTAATCTTCTTCGATACAGTGCGATAGCGGCTTTTCTTTCCACGGCGCCGCTTGGTCTTAACTCGTGTTTTCTTCGTGGAATATACACTTTTCTGACATTCCATCGGAGTGGTGAGGAGAATCTGCGCATCGGGATTAGAGGCTCTGATGTTTTTAACAAGCCGGTCGATGGCACGGGTAAATCCCGACACATCAAGACGGCCGAAAGCTTCGTTGGTACCGAGGGAAATTATCACAAGATCCGGATTGAGAGGAGATATGCCCTGACCAACTGTTCCGATACGGTTGTAAGTATCGTAGGTGGCTCCGTTGTTACCGATGGCGTGATAAAAAACGCCTCGGGGGGAACCCGAAAGCGATGCTCCGAATATGGTAAGATCGCCGGTCGATTTGAACTGGATGCTGACCTTGGTTTCTGTCGAAGCCATGACAATCTGAGTATAATCACGCGAGGGAATGGCCCGGAAATTGATTTTGTTGCCGTTGGAGTCGGTTACGTTTTCAATCGTCATTTTTCCATTGTGGAAAATCGTGACTGACGAGAAGGGATTGTAATCGTCGCGTTCGGTTGTACCTACCGTTATTTCACCGGAATTGCTCACAGGGTGAATCGACGTGCCGGTAAAACCGACTGTCTGGCGCCAGGATGCGCTCATAAGTTTAACCGGATTCCAGGCATTCTTGCTTTGAAACAGGTAGTCTACCGGTTGATTAGTGCCGCTCATCTTCAACGGAGCGATCAGGCCGCGGCCGGCGTTTCCAAAATCGTATTGCAAAAGCTCACGGGTGGTTCCGGAGGAAATGTCCGCCTGAATATGGCTGTCGCCTATATGGATTATCGACACGGGTCTGTTGCCGCTGCCTACGAATGCTTTCCGAAGATCCGACCAGTCGGAACCATTATAAATAATGTGGTTTGCGCCTTTGCGGATGAACGAGGGAATCGGTATATCGATGTCGTCGGCCTCGTCGGGAATTATCACGGGATTTTCGCGGACGGCACGATCGTCTTCGTCGTCGGTGACCGTTTCTTCTCCGTCGATTTCTTCTTCGTCGTCGGTTTCCGATTCAGGCTGTGCGGACATAACTGTTGCGACTTGCGCCGACCAGGCTACAGGCGGCGAGACTAAAATCGCCAGAGCTGAGAGTATGCTGATATAACGTTTTTTCATTTCAAACTTTGTTGCATTGCGTTGAATAATTTATCGGCAAGAACGGCACCTCCTTTATGAGTGAGGTGAATGTAGTCCTTGTTGGCAAGACCGCTTCGGGTCCATTCCACTATTGCGTCCTGTCCACCCATTGCCTCGCGTGTATCCCAGAACAGGCAACGGGCCCTGCGGGCAGCATCGCGCTGAGCCGTGACCATTGCTTCGGCCACTTTCATCGAATGGATCTCAGTACCATGCTTTTCTCCCCGGTCGCCTATGCCCAGCAGGAGGATATCTGCACCCGGATAGCATGATCTGACGTGAGAAATCACGTTGACCATACGGTTGGAATAGATATGGTAGTCGGTTTGCTTGGCACTCATCGCGTTTATGCCGAACTCGAGAATTATCAGATTGTAAGGAATGAAAGCCGACATCTGCCGGCAGAGCTGTGAATTTATTTTGGTGAGCGTGACACCGGAGAAGCCGCGGGAAGACATGCAGTCAAGGGCTATGCCGGTATTGCCGTCGAGCCATACGCCGAGTCCGATAAGTTCAGGTGCGGATGTTTTGATCTCAAAATTATCGGTCAGGCAGTCTACCGAAAGAGACTGCACAACGGAATCGCCGGTGACATTGTGTTCAGTCCATTCTCCTTTGCTGTCTGTACGGTAAGATACTACAGCGTCATCAGGCGAAATAAACAGGAAACTCGAACGACTCCATTGAAGGGCATGCGGAAATGTTTTCGAACCTGTATAGGTAGAAAGAGCTTTGCCGGATGGGATGGCATATTGTTCTGACAGAGCCATATATTCGTAATTGCCTTTCTTGAGAGCGGTGAATGTTTTCCATCCACTTCCGCCCTGACGCACCGAACGGCGGAATCCGGGGAAATCGGAGTGCATGTTGACGAATCCTACACCCTGACCTCCGTACGCATTCTGCAGTTTTTCTCGGAGATCCTGGGTAAATATGTCGCCTTCTATGTAACTGTCGCCTACAAAAGCTATACGGGCAAGCGATCCGAGGCCGATAGCCCGGCGCAAAGAAGAAAGTCCGCGGTTGTCGGGTGTATAATCCTCAATAACAACAAGATCACCCACTTTTGATGGTTTCGGGGCTACTATCGCTACGGAATCAGGTTCCAGTACGGCCTCCGACCGGGTACCGGTATTTTTTACTGACAGCGAGTCGGATTTTAATAGTTCCGGATCGATGTTCTCAGCCGACAAATCGGGCGAGGAAGAATCGTTGACGGCATATTCCTTCATAATATCACCGAGGAGATTGAAATCCTTTATTTTACCATTACTTATCTTTGACAGAGGCAAAAAAGAAATGCCTGCAACAATAACAACGGCAATTATCAGTATGAGAGCCGCCTTTCCGGCTGTATTTTTTGTATTCATAGCTTTCTTACAAATTCGGGAGAGAGCTTGAAATTAGTTATCGTTTCTTTTCTTACAGGAAACCGGCGCCCTGTAAGCGCGCGGAGGAGCGGCCGGGATTTTGCCATTGCCTCGCTCCACTCCTGCTCTACTTTGCTGTCGCCGGTTATACCGCCGCCGGAATAGATGTTGAAAATCCAGCCCGGATGTCCGTTGTCAAAATATCCCGGAGCCAAAAGCGCGCAACGGAGATTGACGAACGCTCTTACGCGATTGTGCTGCGTCACGGCTACGAATCCGCCATAGCAAAGGCGGGGGCAATATTCGCCCCTTATTATTTCGCCAAGTGCCTTTTCGCGATCCGAGCCGCATACAGCCGGCGTAGGACTAAGCAATTTCAGTATCTCAATTGCCGGAAGATTCGATTGGGCATGAATGGGGGTGCAAAGATGCGTCAGTTCGCCAAAGCGCAATTCGGTCCGGGAGCCGACACTGACTGAGCATCCGGCATTTTCAAGTGCTCCGGCTATGAAATCGGCAACGAGCTGATGCTCATACACGTTTTTTTCATCCCAGTCTCCTTTTTCAACGTCAAGCCTGGTGCCGGCGAGAGCCATTGTTTCGATTTTGCCATCCGTAAGGGAATAATCGATAAGAATTTCGGGGGTGGCGCCCATCCAGGCACCGGTCTCCGGCAGATAGCAAACGTATCTGAACGTCTCGGGAAACAATCCGAAGTAATTATTCAATACTTTTGCAAGAGACAGAGAAGTAGTCTCAGCAGTCATCTGCGATATCACAATTTTCCCTTTCTCAGTCCGGAGGTTGCTGATTACCCTGCGCAGTTCTGCATTGTATAGAATTCTCGGCGTAGATTTAAACGAGGGGACAATTTCGGTAGGGAATGCTCCGGAATATGCGTTGATTCTTTCAATCATATCACCGGCCGAAATTTCTCCGGAGCTATTGATTCCGGCCAGATAAGGTTCGTCGTTGGCGAAGAAATTCATGGCAAAGCCGGCCCATCCGGAATCATCCGGCCGTGCCTCACAACGGCCATCGTCATCCGGCAAAGAAGAAATAAAATGAAATTCTTCCTCGGCAGGTAGAGCATATAAGGCAAACGGAATAGTCTTCTGCAGACATTCCGCAGCCAAATCGAAAAGTTCGGCATTCATCGTCATAATGTATCCTCCACGACCTCACCCATCAGTTCGAAAGGTGCGGCAGATGTTATCATTACATTATAAAAATGTCCGCGCTTGAGTTTCTGCCCGTTTTTTTTCGATATCAGAACCTCGGGGTCTACCTCAGGAGAATCCCACTGCGTGCGACCGACGAAACAGTCAGACTCTTCACGGTCAATCATCACTGACAAGGTTTTCCCTACTTTTTCCTGCTGGATTTCATAGGAAATCTCCTCCTGAACAGCCATAAGCCTGTCGAGCCGGTCCTGCTTTACCGTATCGGTAATGTCGTCGGTGAAATTTTCAGCGCCGAAAGTATCGTCCTCCTCGCAATAGGCAAACGCGCCCATGCGCTCGAACCGCTGCTCTTTTACGAAAGCAACGAGTTCATCGAAAGCTTTCTCATCCTCGCCGGGAAATCCGACCATAAGAGTTGTGCGGATATGAATACCGGGCACACGCCGACGTATTTCTGCAAGCAACGCTCTGGTTTCATCGCCGGTGATGTGCCGGCGCATATTGGAAAGCACCCGATCATTGATATGCTGGAGCGCGATGTCGAGATATTTGCAGACGTTGCCATGACGTGCCATGACATCGAGGAGTTCCATAGGAAAGTCCGCCGGATAAGCATAGTGGAGCCGAATCCAGTCCACGCCGTCAATCACCGCGAGCCTGTCGATAAGCTCGGCTATCATCACTTTTCCATATATATCCCGGCCGTAATTGGTGAGATCCTGAGCGATAACATTGAATTCTCTCACACCTTTTGCGACAAGTATCCTCACCTCGGCCTCAATATCTTCTATTTTTTTTGACTTATAACGGCCTGTTATAAGAGGAATGGCGCAAAATGAGCAAAAACGGTTGCAGCCTTCTGCTATCTTGAGATAAGCGTGATGCCGGGGCGTGGTAATGATTCTGTCGTAGAGGGATGTAGCCGGCGATTTCAAAGTAAGTTCCTTCACAAGCATAGGCCAGTCGGTTTTGCCGTACCATTTGTCTACTTCAGGAATCTCACCGGGCAATTCGTCCGGATAGCGCTGCGAAAGGCACCCCATAACGTAGAGAGCAGAGATCTCTCCTCGATTTTTAGCTTCAGCCCAAGCCAATATTTCGTCTATTGATTCCTGCTTTGCATCGCCTATGAATCCACAAGTGTTGATTACTACGATATCGCCGCGATCTGTCTTTCCGCTTTCGAAAGCTACATCGCAACCAGCCGAGGCAAGCATGGCCATCAGACGCTCGGAATCGACAAGATTCTTCGAACATCCGAGAGAAATTATATTTACTTTCTTTTTATTCAAAATCTTAAACTTACAGTCTGACGTAAGCTACTGACCGAAAATCAGAGCGGAACTGTCAATCTTTTTTACCCTCGCCGAAAAGCGATTCGACGAATTCCCTTTTATGAAAAACCTGCAGATCCTCAATACCTTCACCAAGTCCGATATATTTGACAGGAATTTTAAACTGGTCGCTTATACCAATGACAACACCTCCTTTTGCGGTTCCGTCGAGCTTGGTAATGGCGAGTTCGTTTACGGAGGTGGCCGCAACAAACTGTTTTGCCTGTTCGAAAGCATTCTGGCCTGTAGAACCGTCGAGCACCAAAAGAACTTCGTGGGGAGCATCAGGCACGAGTTTCTGCATCACGTTGCGGATTTTCGTCAGCTCATCCATAAGGCCTTTCTTATTGTGAAGACGGCCGGCCGTGTCGATAATGACCACGTCGATATCGTTGGCGAGAGCACTTTGCAGAGTGTCGAACGCTACAGATGCCGGGTCGGCACCTAACTTCTGTTTCACTACAGGCACTCCGGCCCTTTCGCCCCAGATGTCGAGCTGATCCACAGCTGCAGCACGGAAAGTATCGGCGGCTCCGAGCATAACTTTATTGCCGGCCTTCTTGAACTGAGCGGCCATCTTGCCTATCGTAGTGGTTTTACCGACTCCATTGACACCGACAACCATAATTACGTGAGGTTTATGACCTGCCGGGACTGTAAAATCCTCCAGCGAAGATTCATTGCTGTTTTCAGCAAGCATGTCGGAAATCTCTTCGCAGAGAAGGTTGTTGAGTTCGGAGGAACCGACATATTTATCTTTAGCGACACGCGCCTGAATGCGGTCAATTATCTTAAGGGTTGTATCGACTCCGACATCGGATGTTATAAATACTTCTTCGAGATTGTCGAGAACTTCGTCGTCGATAGTCGATTTACCGGCAATCGCATGGGTAAGACGGTCAAAGAAACCCTTCTTTGTACGGTTGAGGCCGCGGTCGAGTGTTTCCTGCTGTTCCTTCTTATTTTTAGAGAAAAAATCAAAGAATCCCATATATATCTGTTTAATCAATGACTCGCTTACGGCTTAAAGCCCAAAAGTGAGTTCCTGCGTTTTAAGTTTGCAAAGTTAATGAATTATTCAGAGCAATGCAAAAATCTTGAATACACAAAAACCTAAGCAAATGTAAATATTTGCAAATGAGGGGCGGCAGGCGAAATCCTGAATCCGGGGATAATCAGAATGAAACAGTGAGCGAAAAACCGGGAGCACCGCCTACCATACACGGCATAAGCGAGGATACAACATGGCTTCCGTTGTCAACAAAGCCATCTTCACCATCTTCGGGGAAATGCATTTTTCTGCAAGGATTCCCACGAAACAGGTCGATAACTTCATTGACCGGATCGATTAAAAACACCACGACATTCCCGAGGAACTTCGATCCGGCCAGATGATAATTGTTCTCTACGATTTTACGCTTTGTCTTGTAGAAAAGCTCTCCTATGACACTTCCCACCACGGGGGTAATGACAAGGTCCTGATACGACGGTCGTTCCATAAATGCCTCTATACCGAATTCCCAGCCGAATGATGATATACAGAAACTGTAGAACATTGACTGCCAGAAATTGAAACCGCATGAGCGCGCCGACATGAAATATGCGGCTCCGGCATAAGGATGAAGCACATAATTGAATATAGGATTGTCGTGATCCCATTCGGGACCCCGTTTGAATACATTTTTGTACCAGCGGGTAAAAGGAGGTACTTCCTGGATGGCGGCTCTGTTCCAGGTCGTTGCATCTTCAGGAAGACATTCAAGCACCAGCAGGGTTGAAACAAAAGCACTACCCAAAACGGCAGTATTTACCCACATACGATGCCATTGCGGCAGCGACCGGTTCTTGGAATAAGGGAAAGCGTATATTGAGGGTCTGGACTTGAAATCAGGTTGCGGCTGACGCATCTGATACCGTGGTATTACCGGCGTGAGTACAGAATTATCTTCCGGGGGTACAGAATCGGTTAATGCAACGGACTCTGCAGAGGATGTACCGGCAGAGGAACAGGTTATAATCTCCGTTGCCTCCTCTATAGTCAGAATGGCAGTCTCGGTTGTGTCGGACAATTCAGCTGCTGCATTAAGCCGCTGAGCTGAGATCGGCCCGAATGCAAGGGTCAGCATCAACAAATAATTGAAACGGATATGCAACATACAAGTGAATTTATTGAAACGATGATAGAATTAATCTCTCTTATCATTAAAACAAAAATTCCACTTGTAATGAATTCCAATTTATGTTAATAAAACATTCATCCCCAATAATCCCCGGAATACCCCCAGACAGATACCGCTCCGACATAACTACCTATATTGCAAGCGGCAATATTATGGCCAAGTTTAACGGATTCTTTAAGAATCCTGATTGCTCTCTCTCTTTATAAAAGGACAACAGCCCAGTGCCCCAGCTACATAAGACATCTCGTTTTATTCCGGTTCGTAGCCTTCGTAATAGTAGGATTGGTCTATGCCATGAAGAATGACCTCACGGTTATCGGTTTCTGTAGTGAGCGTATTTTGGAGCAGATAGCGGAGTTCGAGGTCGTTGATTGGTGAACGTTCCATTGCCTGCATGTATGCTTCACGGGTGATTTTACGCCAGTCTACGACTTTTCCAAGCGAACGGCGAAGCATCATGTCGAGCCAGATACGTGTGGCGCGACCATTGCCTTCCATGAACGGGTGGGCAATATTCATTTCAACATATTTGGCAACAATTTCCTCAAATGTGGTTTCCGGCATTTTCTCGATAGCCTCAAGAACGGGAGCAAGATATAATGCATTCGCAAATCTGAAGCCTCCTTTCGATATATTGAGTTTTCGTATTTCGCCGGCAAAAGGATATAGGTCATCGAACAATGCACGGTGAATAGCCTGAAGGCCGGTAGTAGTTCCGACTTCAATATCATATACTTTCTTGGATGCAAACAATTCCTTTGCCTTTTCAATACTTAGCCGGTCAATCTCGTTTTGTGTCATTTCTTTGAAAAGGAAAGGCAGGGATTTCAACAGATTGAAATCCCTGCCTTGTTAAACTTATTATTTCAGACTAAGGGATTAGTCTTCAATAGCAGCCTGAGCCGCAGCGACACGTGCAATCGGCACGCGATAGGGCGAGCAGCTTACGTAGTTCATGCCGAGTTTAGCGCAGAACTTAACCGAAGAGGGCTCACCGCCGTGTTCGCCGCAGATACCCACTTTGAGTTCGGGTTTGGTCGAGCGGCCTTTTTCCACACCCATTCTTACGAGCTGGCCAACGCCTTCCTGATCGAGTACTTCGAAGGGATCGGTCTTGATGATTCCGTGTTCCTTGTAGAATTTGAGGAACTTGGGAGCATCGTCGCGCGAGAATCCGAAGGTCATCTGGGTAAGGTCGTTGGTACCGAACGAGAAGAAGTCGGCTACGGTAGCAATCTGATCAGCTACGAGAGCAGCACGGGGAACCTCGATCATGGTACCTACTTTATAAGGTACGCTCTGTCCTTTTTCCTCAAACACCTTGGCGGCAGTGATATTGATGATGTCTGCCTGGTTCTGGATTTCCTTGAGGGAGCCTACGAGAGGAATCATGATTTCAGGGAATACTTTGATACCGCGAGCCTGAACTGCAAGAGCGGCCTCAATGATGGCACGGGCCTGCATTTCGGTGATCTCAGGATAGGTAATGCCGAGACGGCATCCGCGATGACCGAGCATGGGGTTAAATTCCTCGAGAGAATCGACTTTTGCCTTTACTTCTTCAAGGGTAAGACCCATTTCGTTTGCGAGTTCTTTCTGAGTAGCGGTCTGATGGGGTACGAATTCGTGGAGCGGCGGATCGAGAAGGCGGATTGTAACACCGAATCCGTCCATAGCCTCGAAAATGCCTTCGAAGTCACCGCGCTGCATGGGAAGCAGCTTTGCGAGAGCATGTTTGCGGCCTTCAACATCGCTCGCAAGAATCATTTCGCGGACGGCTTTGATGCGGTCACCTTCAAAGAACATGTGTTCGGTGCGGCAGAGGCCGATACCTTCAGCGCCGAAGTGACGAGCCTGCTTGGCATCGCGGGGTGTATCGGCGTTAGTGCGTACGCGGGTGGTGGCAAATTTGGATGCGAGGTTCATGATTGAACCGAAATCGCCGTCAAGTTCGGGTTCTACTGTGGGAACCTGACCGTCGTAAACTTCACCGGTTGAGCCATTGAGCGAAATCCAGTCGCCTTCATTGTAAACCTTTCCGCCCATTTCAACGGTCTTAGCCTTATAATCCACACGGATTTCGCCGGCACCCGATACGCAGCATTTACCCATGCCGCGGGCAACAACGGCTGCGTGAGAAGTCATACCGCCGCGCATTGTAAGGATGCCCTGTGCGGCAGCCATGCCGCGGAGATCCTCAGGCGAAGTTTCGATTCTGACGAGAACCACTTTCTTTTTCTTTTCGTTCCATGCTTCGGCATCGTCGGCAGAGAAAACAATCTGACCGGCAGCAGCACCGGGTGATGCGGGAAGACCTTTGGCTGCGACTTTGGCACGTTTGAGAGCCGATTTGTCGAATACGGGGTGGAGAAGCTCGTCGAGTTTCTGGGGTTCCATACGGAGAATCACGGTCTTTTCGTCGATTTCACCCGCACGGAGAAGATCCATGGCGATTTTGACCATAGCGGCGCCGGTACGTTTGCCGTTACGGGTCTGGAGCATCCAGAGTTTGCCGTCCTGAATTGTGAACTCCATATCCTGCATGTCTTTGTAATAGTCTTCAAGACGGTGGGCGATTGCTATGAGTTCGGCAGCGCAGACCGGCATGGACTCTTCGAGCGAGGGATATTTGCTTGCGCGCTCTTCCTCGCTGATACCCTGGAGGGCTGCCCATCGGCGGGAGCCTTCAACGGTGATCTGCTGAGGTGTGCGGATGCCGGCAACCACGTCTTCGCCCTGAGCGTTGATGAGGTATTCGCCGTTGAAAATATTTTCGCCGGTAGCGGCATCGCGGCTGAATGCCACGCCGGTGGCGGAGTTATTGCCCATATTGCCGTAAACCATGGCCTGTACGTTGACGGCTGTGCCCCACTCTTCGGGAATCTGATTCATGCGGCGGTAGATGATGGCACGTTCGTTCATCCAGCTGTCGAATACGGCGCAGATGCCGCCCCAGAGCTGTTCCCATGCGCTGTCGGGGAAGTCTTTTCCGGTAAAGTCTTTAACGGCGGCTTTGAAGAGCTTGACAAGGTTCTTGAGATCTTCTACGTCGAGTTCGGTGTCAAGTTTCACGCCTTTTTCGGCTTTAACTTTCTCCATGATCTCCTCGAAGGGATCGATGTCGGTTTTGCTTTTAGGCTTCATGCCGAGCACAACGTCGCCGTACATCTGCACAAAACGACGATAGCTGTCCCACGCGAAACGGGGGTTGCCGCTCTTTTCAGCGAGCGATGCCACAGTAGCGTCGTTCATGCCGAGGTTGAGGACGGTGTCCATCATACCGGGCATGGAAGCACGTGCACCGGAGCGTACCGATACGAGAAGCGGGTTTGCAGGGTCGTCGAATTTCTTTCCGGTGAGTTCTTCAACGTGGGCAATGGCAGCCTCTACGTCTTTCTGAATTCTCTTCACCACTTCATCGCGGCCATACTGGGTATATTCAGTACATACTTCGGTGGTTATGGTAAAGCCGGGAGGAACGGGCATTCCTAACAGGTTCATCTCGGCGAGGTTGGCACCTTTGCCACCAAGGAGATTGCGCATTGAGGCATTTCCTTCTGCCTTGCCATCTCCAAACGTATAAACTCTTTTCATCTGTTGGATTTGATTTAGTTTAGATATGTTTTTGCTTAAATTGATAATTATTTCTGAAAGGTTAACGGGGAGAATATCTGCAAAGATAGTACTAATTATTGAAAAATGGTTAGTTTCGGCTTTTTTTTATCCCTTAATGTAATTAAATTTTTCAAATAAACTATAATGCCGGAATTATAGGTATGTCTTACTACGGCCAAATTCAATCATTTTAAAGAGAACCGATGTAACCTATGACTTCCGTTCAGGAATCCGGATAATATTTATGGGAGATTTCAGGAAAAACTTGTTACCTTTGTCAATTGAAAAAAATAATGGACAAAAATGAACCGTACAGGCAAACTATATTTCAGATACGGCACCATGGGTTCGGCCAAAACCGCCCTTCTGCTTACTACCGCTTACAACTTTGAGGAACGCGGTCTGAACTACGTGTGTATGAAACCTATTGTAGACACTCGTGACGCAGTAAATGTAATCCGCTCGCGCATAGGCATTGAGCGTGAATGCCGCTGGATATACCATGACACGGATCTCTACAGGCTTGCTACTGAACTCTTCGCCGAGAAAGAGTCGCTGATCGACTGGTTTCTTATTGATGAGGCACAGTTCCTTACGGAGGCTCAAGTCGATCAGCTCGCGAGGATTGTAGATGACTTCGGTTGCAATGTGGTATGCTACGGTCTGCGTACAGATTTCCAGAGTCATCTTTTCGAGGGTTCAAAAAGACTGTTCGAGATAGCCGACACTATTGATGAAATCAAATCGACATGTACGTGCGGGCGCAAAACTATTATAAACGCGCGCATAGACCGCAACGGCGACTTCCTTGATCAGGGAGAACAGGTTGAAATCGGAGGCGACGACCGCTATATAGCAGTTTGCCGCAAATGCTGGCGCAACAAGCATATCGAGCAGTCGGCCCGATCGGTTCTGCCCTTCCGCGACCTCGACGATTTAAAAAGTAATTGAGCCGGAGTTAAACTTTATTCAATGTTGAACGTCTATATTAAGAAAGATAATATAAAGATGAATCGCTTTCTTACAATTCTGACATTCCTCACGTTGTGCTTCACGAGGATTTCAGCCGACGATCTAAAACCTGTTTCGCTCGTCGACGAAACTCTGACCTATGATGTAATCTACAAATGGGGACTCATCAATAAGGTAGCAGGACATGCATCAATGACGTTGCGCAACGACGGCGACTTATACCAGGCTGCCGTCTATGCCCGCAATGCTTCTTGGGCAAACAGCATATACCCGCTCCGCGACACACTCTATACGACAATGACAAAGGTAGGTCTCTACCCTGTCAAATACACTTATATTGCCCACGAAAACGGCAAGTATAAAAAACAGATCGTGGATTTTACCCGCATAGGCAACACCTTTATCGGTGACTGTACCCGTTATCGCCAGGATAAGGCCGGGGGACCGATCGAAAAATCAACACTCAGGCTGGAAGGCCAGGGAATGACTGTAGATCTCCTGAGTTCTTTCTTCTATCTGCGTTCGCTTGATTTCCAGACAATGAAAAGCGGCCAGACCATAACCGTCAATATCTTCTCAGGCTCCAAAAAAGAGAAACTGACGATTACTTACAACGGCATAAAAAAGATCAAGCTAAACGGGCGTCAGTTTGAGACATATTATATCAATTTCAGTTTCACCCGTCACGGCAAAGAGAGTTCAGCGCCAATGTCGGGATGGATTTCTACTGATACCCAACGAATTCCGCTTAAAGTTGAAGGAAGCCTCGCCGTTGGTAAGGTAAGGGCAGTATATACCGGGCCTCACCCTTAAAAAACAGAGAGCTTGATTAACTTTATCAGATGAAAATCTTCAAATCAATTGCCGCAATGTTTACTGCCGCCACCTTAGCAGCGATGACAGGTTGCGATACCGGCACCCGGGCTTCTGAAAGAGACGTACACCTTAAAATAATCCAGACAACCGACGTCCACGGCAATTTTTTCCCCATTGACTTCATAAACCGGATCCCGAATCCCGGTTCTCTCGCAAGAGTATCTACATTCGTAAAAGAGCTACGCGACAGTATCGGACGAGAGAATGTGATTCTCCTTGACAACGGCGACATTCTTCAGGGACAGCCGTCGGCATATTACTATAATTATATTGACACCGAAGCGCCCCATTTAGCAGCCCGGATGCTGAACTATCTGGATTATGACGCTTTTACAATCGGCAACCACGACATAGAAACAGGTCACGCCGTATATGATCGCTTTAGCGCTCAATTGAATATGCCGGTACTTGCCGCTAACGTTATTGACAAGTCGACCGGGAATCCATATTTCAGGCCATATACTGTAATAGAGCGCAACGGCATCCGCATTGCGGTTCTCGGACTTATTACTCCCGCCATCCCGGCGTGGCTTCCCGAAAACTTATGGAAAGGGCTCGAATTCGAGGACATGGAGACTGCCGCCCGGAAATGGATGAAATTAATCCGTAAAAAAGAGAAACCGGATCTGATTATTGGACTCTTCCATTCCGGTCACGATTCATCGGTACGAACGGGGGGGTATAACGAAAACGCCTCCGTTACCGTGGTTGAAAACGTGGCAGGGTTTGATGCTGTTTTCATCGGACATGACCATATTGAATATCTTAAGGAAATTGTAACTAAAAAAGGTGACAAAGTTATAGTTCTGAATCCGGCCAACGGAGCCAGAAAAATGGCTGAACTCAGCGTTGATTTAAAAATTAATGGTCATAAAATCAGAGAAAAAAAGATAACCGGCAAAATAGTAAGCGTGACGGATGTTGACCCCGATCAGGCCTTTCTTGACAGATTTGAGCAACAACGCGATGCCATTACTGATTTCGTTTCCAAGAAAATCGGGACAGCTGCCGGCGATTTCAATTCCCGTGATTCATTCTTCGGCCCGTCGGCTTTCATGTCGCTTTTACACAGTCTGCAACTTGAGATTGGTGAGGCAGAAATATCATTTGCCGCGCCCCTCTCTTTCGACGCTACTATCGCTAAAGGCGACATTCACATGAGCGACATGTTCAATCTCTACAAATATGAGAATATGCTCTATACTATGGAGCTGACCGGCAAGGAAATCAAAGACTACCTCGAAGAAAGCTATTCTATGTGGACTCAGCAGATGAACAGTGCTTCAGACCATCTTTTGCTTTTTGCCGACGAAACCGGAGCCGCAAAAGGCGGCTATGCGAGACTTAAGAATCCTTCTTATAATTTCGATTCAGCCGCAGGCATCAACTATACTGTAGATGTAACAAAACCAAAAGGCAGCAAAATCAACATTACAAGTATGACCGACGGCACTCCGTTCAGCATGACTAAGAAATATCGGGTAGCACTTAATTCATACCGCGGAAACGGCGGAGGCGATCACCTGACCAAAGGCGCAGGGATTCCCCAATCCGACCTCAAAAGCCGAATTTTAAAGTCGACCGATAAGGATCTTCGTTTCTATCTCCTGAAAGCCATAGAAAAGAAAGGTACTGTAGCTCCTGCTGTCGAATTAAACTGGCGATTCATTCCCGAGTCAATGGCAGATTCTGCAATCCGCCGAGACAGAAAGATATTATTTGGCAAATAGTCACAATTGTTTTGGTTTTGCAACCAAACGACTGTTAAAATACCCATAATTCATGAAAATATTAAAGAATTGTGGGTAATTAATTGTATTTTTGCAACGGAAAAAATAAATCAATTCTACAAAGTTGAAGGAATCACTTATATTCAGTGGAAACGGCAACCCTACAACGTTCGTGTCTGTTATCCCTATCATAGCGCTTCTCGGAAGCATTTTGTCCATCATAATATTTCTTGGGCCGGAAGCAGTTTCGGACTATAGTTCATTTGCCCTGCTCAGCGCTACTGCGCTCTCTGTAATTCTCACGTGGCTGACGGCCTCCGTGTCATTCTCCCGCCTGAGAGAGGGCTTTACAAAAAGCGCCCGGCAGATATTACCTGCGGTTCCGATGCTGATTTTCATATCGATGGTTGCCACAACCTGGATGCTCAGCGGAGTCGTCCCGACCCTTATTAATTACGGGCTCAAGTTCCTCAATCCTACTTTTTTTCTGGCTCTTACCTGCATTTCGTGCGGAGCGATTTCCGTTCTGACAGGCAGTTCATGGTCTACTATCGCAACAATAGGAGTCGCTTTTATGGGAATAGGATCAATTCTGGGCTATAGTGCAGCAATGATTGCAGGCGCCATAATCTCGGGAGCATATTTCGGCGACAAGATGTCGCCTTTGAGCGACACAACCGTAGTAGCTTCATCTGCATGCGGCGTGGATCTTTTCCAGCATATCCGCTATATGATGATTACCTCGGGGCCTGCCATGCTTATTGCTCTCGCCGTCTTCTCTATAATCGGAATGACCAACGGTTCCGGTATGGCGGCTTCGGCCGACGATATGATTACCCGACTTCATGAAACGTTTAATATCACGCCTCTGACCCTCATTATACCCCTCATTACCATTATATTGATAATCCTGAGGATTCCCACGGTACTCACTCTCGCCGCCAGTGCCATGCTCGGAGCTGCAGGAATATTCATTTTCCAGCCTGAAATCCCGTCCCGACTTATGGGAGAACTATTTGGCCCCGGCGACAACGCTTTGGCTTTATGCCGTATTTTATGGTCCGAGACTCAGCTGACTACAAATCACGAATTGCTCGATTCGCTTGTAACCACCTCTGGAGTGACGGGCATGCTCCCCACAATAGCACTTATCCTCTCGGCTATGCTTTTTGGAGCAGCAATGATCGGCACCGGCATGCTTGCCAGCCTCACTGAAACTTTCACGCGCCGCCTTCGCCGCCGCACATCGATAGTGGGAGCTACCGTAGGAAGCGGACTATTTCTCAATTGTTGTACCGCCGACCAGTATCTGTCGCTTATAATAGGCGGAAACATGTACCGCAACGTTTACTGTCGCTTCGGTCTTGAGCCGAGACTTCTGAGCCGCGCTCTTGAAGACTCCGTTTCCGTAACTTCGGTTCTTATCCCATGGAACTCATGCGGGGTAACTCAGGCTGCTGTGCTCGGTGTATCCACATTTGCATACTTTCCCTACTGCATATTCAATATCATGTCGCCGATTATGACTATGTTTTTTGCGTGGACCGGTTACAAAGTTACATGTCTCATAGGCAAAACAGACGACAATATGGCTGATATTGACAATTTTGCATCTACAAAAGTTAAAATTCAGTCGGCAAAATAGTATTTTCAGTAAAAATACTTAAATTTGCGATTCAAAGCTAAAAAAATAACAACAATGTCTTACCATTAGTCTTATTCCGGCATTACTTTATTTATGGCACTTGAGAATCGCAAAATCTACGGACTGATTGGGTTTCCTCTTACCCATTCATTCTCGAAAATCTATTTCAACAATAAGTTCGAATCGGAGGGCATCAATGCCGAATACGTCAACTTTGAGATACCCGACATCGGAGATCTCATGGAAGTAGTGGCGGAATATCCCGAATTGAGCGGCCTGAACGTGACCATTCCCTACAAGGAACAAGTCATACCATATATGGATGAAATGGATCCTGAGGCAGCTGCTATTAAGGCGGTAAACGTAATCAAGTTTATCCGCACAAAAAACGGTGACCTTAAATTCAAGGGCTTCAACAGCGACATTACAGGATTCAGCAATTCGATTCAGCCGCTTCTTACTCCGGCCCGCAACAAAGCGCTTGTTCTCGGAACCGGGGGTGCATCCAAAGCAATTTTCCGCGGCCTCACTAATCTCGGAGTTGAGCCTCTTTTTGTTTCGCGTAAACCGAAAGACGGTGTGATTACCTACGCCGATATTACTCCCGAAATAATGGAGACCCACAAGATTATTGTCAACACAACGCCGTTGGGGATGTATCCTCACGTTGATGAATGTCCCGACATTCCATACGGTCTCCTTACTCCGCTTCATCTCTGTTACGACCTCATCTACAATCCCGACGTCACCCTGTTCATGAAACGGTCTCGCGAAATGGGAGCGGAAGTGAAAAATGGCCTTGAAATGCTCCTCCTCCAGGCATTTGAATCATGGCGTATCTGGAATGACTGATTCCGGATGAACCGTCTGCTCTCCGCCAACCCACTTCTTGTGCCCACTTTAGCATTTATCGCCGGCATCATCTCTGCCAAATCCGGCATATCTGTCTGGTGGGCGTTTATTCCATTGGCAACCGCGGTCATTTTTCTGCTGTTGCGCCGCTTTTTCATTGCTGCCATATCGTTGATTTTCATTGCCGGAATTGCAGATATGGCAATGCAAATACCGCAGCCGTTGCCGTTCTCTCTTATTGACGTTGAAATTCCTCTCTCCGGAGTTGTGACTGAGGCAAAAGAGACCGAATCCGCTCAGTTGCTCACACTGAAAATAGACAGTATCGGTGAAAACCCCTGCCGGAAATTCCTCATTTCAGCCACAATTCCAATAATGACCAAAACGGCTGAAGAAAATGACCGCCTGCGGTTTAATGGCAAAATAGAACCGATAAATCCTGTTTGCTGGCTTCCTGACGAAATTGACTACGACAAATATCTTTCCACAAAAGGAGTTTCCGGAAAAGTATTCATAGAGCCTGACAACATGATTGGTATGGAGAAGGAACCGGGGGTAATGAATGACATCCGTCGGTTCCGACACCGGATTTCGCATATTCTGTTCAACGCACCTCTTTCCGAGAACACTGCTGTTTTTCTTAATACAACATTTACCGGCGACAAAAATTTAATCGAAGACGACGTACGCACTCTGCTATCATCAGTCGGTCTCGCCCATATTCTCGCACTCAGCGGACTGCATGTCGGGGTCATTGCCTGGATTATCGCCATATTGCTTTTCCCTCTCTTCTTAACGGGGCACCGCACGGCAAGAAGCATCATCACCATTATAACATTATGGCTTTTCGCTATAATGACCGGCCTATCAGCTTCGGTGGTACGGGCTGTCGTGATGGCATCCGTCATAGTACTCGCCGCAATCTTGCAAAGAGCGAGGTCATCGGTGAATTCGCTTTGCCTCGCGGCCCTCGTCATACTTGTTTTCGACCCGTCGGCTCTTTGGTCTGTAGGATTTCAACTATCTTTTGCCGCGGTGCTGGCTATTGTGCTGATAGCAGATAAAATAAATCCGGTTAGCCGCAGATATGCAGTTGCACGATATTTCACCGACATTATAGCGGTTACAATTGCAGCCACTCTCGGCACGTCGGTCATAAGTGTTTATTATTTCCACGTTTTTCCGGTATATTTTCTGCTTGCCAACGCATTTGCCATTTTCCTGCTTCCCTTTCTGCTTGCGGCAGGAGTTGCTGTCATTCTATTGAGTGCCTCCGGCATTCCGTGCGGCTGGGCATGCGCATCAGCCGATTCCATTTACGGAGTAATTCTGAGATGGAATGAATTTATAAGCCATATTCCCGGAGCTACTGTTGAAAATCTATATCCTTCAGCAATTTCCGTCTGGATTGTTGTCGCCGCTGTTCTTTTTCTGGCCCTTTTTCTCCATTCACGCCGTCCGGCAGCTCTCATCGCGGCTGTCATGACCGGACTGACTGCTGTTGTGACAGCGTTCATGCTCTCACCGACATATCCTGAGCGAGAGGCTTATCTTACGGCCTTTACCCGTTCAACCCAATTACTTGCAAAGGAGGGGAACAATCTGTATCTCTTTACCACCGTCGGAGAGCAGGACTTAGAAGACGTAAAAGCCAGATGTAACAGGCGTTATCGCGATTATATGCACAGACGCAACATTGATTCTCTTACAGTCTTACCACCTGTTTTTCAGTCAGATTTCATATCCCGCAGCGGCTGCCGTATAAATGTTGCCGGTAAAAGCTATCTGTTTATAAACTCATCTGAAATTTTTCCTTACGGTGAGACCGATTACATAGTTGTCTGTCGCGGATACCGCGGCGACATTTGTAATCTTGCCCGACATGCCGGCTCCGATTTGATGTTGCTGAGTCCCGATCTTGACCCGCGCCGCCTGAAGCGATATGCCGCCGAACTGACCGAGAATAAAATACCGTTTGTCTGTCTCGGCCCTACATCATCTCAAAAACTCCTCTCGCGAGAAGTTCACGATAACCCTCATTGAAATAATGGCGCTCAAAATCCACCTGACGCATTATCCGTCCACACCATATCACAAGGTCGAGATCAATAGGCACTTTGCCCTCCGAGCGCATCTCGGCAGTCCTCCCCTGTTTCTTTTCCCATAATTTCAAGTCGGTCTCCATCTGTTCAATCGAGCGGTCGGTGTAGCCATGTACCACGGCATTCAGATACGGAGCATCCTTGCCGTTATATGCCGCCGAACGGTATGTAGCCGAAACCTCCACCTCGGAGAGCTGTTCCTTGAGATGCTCGATTGCCTTCTTTATCTGTTCTTCCTGATCGGGCGTGTTGCTGCCCAGACATATTGTACACGAATGTTGCATCATTTCTCTAATCCTTTCATTGTCAAAGCTATTCTTCCTCTGGTATGATCCACATCCATAACCTTCACTTTCACAATCTCTCCGATTGAGACCACTTCCGACGGCGACGATACAAATCTGTCGCAAAGCTGTGAAATATGGACAAGGCCATTTTCCTTCATTCCGAGGTCAACAAACACTCCGAAGGCGGTAATATTGTTTACCTTTCCGGTGAGTTCCATGCCGATGTGCAGATCATCTATTTTCCTGACGCTGTCATCGTAGAATGCTTCCTCTACAGTTTCTCTCGGGTCTCTGCCAGGTTTCTCAAGCTCGGTTACTATGTCGGTGAGCGTAGGGAGTCCAACCTGCTTGGTGACATATCTGTCAAGTTCAATATTATGAAGCAAATTGCGGTCGCGCATCAGCCGCGCCACATCTGCATGGGCATCCTCCGCCATTTGTTCCACAAGTTCATAGCGCTCAGGATGGATTCCGGTATTGTCGAGAGGATTGTCGGCACCTGGAATTCTGAGGAAACCGGCGCAGAGCTGGAATGCCTTCTCCCCCATTCTGGCAACATTCATCAGACTCTGCTTCGATTTGAAATCTCCGTTTTCCGCCCTATATTTCACGATATTGGCGGCAAGAGCCGGACCTATGCCCGACACGTATGAAAGAAGTTCTTTAGAAGCCGTATTGACGTTGACGCCCACGGAATTGACACAGTTCTCAACTACGTAGTCAAGTGATTCCTTCAGCCTCGTCTGGTTGACGTCGTGCTGATACTGACCGACACCAATGGATTTCGGATCGATTTTCACCAGTTCGGCAAGCGGGTCGAGCAACCGCCGTCCTATTGATACCGCTCCTCTGACCGTAACATCCTCGTCGGGGAACTCTTCACGGGCCACCTCCGAAGCTGAATATATGCTGGCGCCGCTTTCACTTACCATGAAGATCTGCACTCGCCTGGGAAACTCCAGCGAACGCAGGAACCGTTCTGTTTCTCTGCCGGCCGTGCCGTTGCCTACGGCAATAGCGTCAATTCGGAAATTGTCGACATAATAGCACAGGGCGTCGGCCGACTGAACGAAATCATTTACCGGGGGATGAGGATAAATAACGTCGTGTACAAGCAGATTTCCCTGCTCGTCGAGACACACGAGTTTACAACCCGACTTGAATCCTGGGTCGAGGGCAAGCACCCTCTTTCTGCCGAGCGGAGGAGCCATCAGCAGTTGCTTTACATTGTCGGCAAACATCTGAATGGCGGCTTCATCGCTCTTATCTTTTACGACCGCGCATATTTCCGACTCGATTGACGGACGCATCAGACGTTTATACCCGTCCTTAAGTGCCCTGCGGACAATTTCAGCCGAATTTTCTTCACCGGACGATTTCACGAACATCCTCGAGAGACGATCAACCATCTCGTCATCGTCAATCGTCACGTTCACCCTCAGGATTCCTTCCGATTCACCGCGACGGATGGCAAGATAGCGGTGAGAATTACACATTCGCAACGGTTCGCTGAAATCAAAATAATTCTGATAATTCTTTCCTTCCTCCTCCTTGCCTTTTACGACCTTTGAGCTGATAACCGCGCTGCGCTGATAGCGCGACCTTACTATATTGCGTGCTTTCTCACTTTCAGAAATCCAGGATGCGATTATGTCAGAGGCTCCTGATATGGCATCGGCGGCGCTCTCTACTCCTTCCTTCACGAATTTTTGTGCCGCACGCTCTATGTCGGGACTGTTCTGCGCCATTATCATCCTGGCCAATGGTTCGAGACCGAGATCAATAGCCGCCTGCGACCGAGTGTTGCGTTTGGGCTTATACGGCATGAAAATATCCTCAAGCAATATAGGATCGAGTGTCTGCTCTATTCTTTCCTCAAGCTCCGGAGTAAGAGCCTTGCGTTCTTTAATCGTTTCAAGCACATATTTTTTCCTCTCATCGAGTTCTGTAAGGGCCTTATGGCGCTTGCTTACAGCGAGAACCACGAGGTCAGTCATACCTCCGGTGGCTTCCTTTCTGTATCGGCTTATGAACGGAATCGTGGCTCCGTCCTCGAGCAGTTTTATGCAGGCGTTGACGTGCTTGCGCAGCAGACTCAGTTCTTTGCTTATTATCGCGGCGTGATCGTTTGCCATATACTGTGTGACGTTTATTCTGACTTTTTTAAAGTAATTACGGTTATCTCGGGAGTAGCCCCTATTCTTGCCGGGAATCCGACCGTTCCGATTCCTATATTAACGTAAAGCTGATGGGTACCCTTTTTATCCTTATACAGGCCTCCCCAGGTGGGATAACGGAAAACCGCAGGCGACCATCCGGCAACTTCGATCTGCATGGCATGGGTATGTCCGCTTAGCGTAAGCGCTATGTTGCGGTTCGGATGATCTGCTATCGAGTCGGTCCAGTGAGCCGGATTATGGGTAAGAAGTATTTTAGTGACGTTGTCCGACAGTGCCGGATAGGCTTTCTGCAGAGAACCATAGATTTTGAAAGGCGGATCACCGATATTTTCAACACCCACGATTGCAATCGAATCGCCTCCGCGGCGAATTATTTGTGTATCGTTCAGCAGCAACCGCCAGCCGGCGTTTTTCTGGTACTCGATCATACGATCCATGTTGTCCGATTTCGCTCTTGCGTCCTTCCATGCCGAATAATCTCCGTAGTCATGGTTCCCGAGAATCGATATAACTCCGTCGGGAGCATTGATGGCGCCGAGTTCTCTGATATGAGGTTCTGCTTCCGAAGTCCTGGCATTTACGAGATCGCCGGTGAAAACCACGAGATCCTTATCGAGACTGTTTATCTTGTCAACCACCTCCTTCACATACGACGAATCATCACCGTATGTACCGACATGAAAATCGCTTAACTGAACGATCTTATAGCCGTCGAACGCCGCCGGAAGTCCCGGAATCTCAATCTCAACATTTCTCACATCAATGTTGAACCTGTTCACGAGCGCGCCCCACCAGAGGGCTGCAAAAAGAGCTATCGAGAGAACAACTCCGCTTATGCTCAGCCATCTGAGCCGCTTGCGATGCATAAGTTCCGGCACCGAAGCAATGAGATCGAAAATTACGAAAAGAATCTTCGGGATATAGACCGAACAATAGGCAAACAGCATCCACATCACCCCGAGAAGCTGATTGTCAGTGCCACCGCGCCTCGGAAGCAGCAATGCCACCGCTACCCATATATATAAGAGCAAGCATACGGCTATATGTACAGCCGAAGGCCATTTTGCGTGTAATCCTTTGAGCCGGCGGTATATATACCAGTCGGAACAGAGGCTTAAAACAATAATTATACCGGATATGACAAGTGGCAATCTCATCGGATAAAGGAATTAACCTTCTATGGAAACGCCCGATGCGCGCAATTTGTTCTTTAGCGGATTGGCGTACATTTCATACATTTTATGTCGCATAAAATCCCGTTCATCCGGTTTAATGTCGGCCACGTCCACCTTATCGAGCTGACGTTCCACATATTCATCTACGGCGTTGGCCTCTTCGGCTGTGTAGCATGAGCTGTATCTGTCGGTTCCGAACAAACGGTCGTATGCCACATAGTTTATCGGATAAATATGATAATGCGAGTGTATGGAATCGTCTATCATGGTGCATACGCTTCGTGCCACGGAAGATTTAGGCATGTCAGATGGAAGCACCAGAATGTTGTCGGTTATGCAATGCCCGACGCTGAACTGCACTCGGCCCTTGAACTCGAGCAGACCGGTTTCCATTGAAAAAAGGTCGTCGTGCTGCGATTTGCGGAACGATGGGTCACGGTGACGGAGCAGAAATTCGCGCGCTTTCAGATAGTCGTTCGGATCATACTCATACGAGATGGCAACCGGAGTTATATTGAGCGATGCGAGATTGTCGATGAAACTGCCGTTGCCGCCGAGTGCAAGCATCTTGATCACACTTTCCTGCGTACGGTCGTCGGAATCCTTGGCTCTCCCCTCTCTCTGGGCAATCCAGATGCTTTCCTTCTTGTCTTTTACGGCATGATGGATGTAACCGCTGAGTTGCCGGGCCGCCTCAAGGGCGCTCGTTATGCCCACGTTGCGCTTCACAATGAAACTTCCGTTGAGTTTGACCAGATCAGTAATCCAGTCGTAAATCAGGAGGTTATCGCCGATGGCCACCTCCGACGTAGGTTTGCCCTCGCGGATAAAGCCGAGATTCAGGAACGAAGCGTCGAGTACTATGTCGCGGTGGTTGGTTATAAAAGTGTAAGCCTTGTTATCTTCTATAAGACTCATCCCGGAATATTCTATACCGGAAGTGGTTTTTCGGGAAAGCTGTTCGAGAAAATTAGCCATCACATTTTTCTGGAACATCTTTTTCCCGGTGATAGTCTTCAGACCATCTACGAAGTTTTCGTAGTCTATATCAGGAAAGACAGAACGTACTGCATGTTCAAAACCGGGCTCTTTAACCAATGCAGCTATTTTTTCAGGGAACAAAGAGTCGTCATAAGGCTCAATGTCGGAGAAGTCAGTTCGTTGTTCGCTCATTAATCCGAGATTAATTGATGATTCACTCTTTCAGGTAAAAAGTTGGAACTCAATAGCGTGGCGCGATTAGAAAATCAATCCCGCTATAAGCGCCGATGTGTTTGCTATCATTAGCAATGTCAAAGTTACTATTTAATTTTTTAATTTATACAATCGTGTCTGCCGATTAACATAAATTAAGTAGCTCAGTACAACTCATACACTGTCATGACGCATTATTGAAAAAAATAATGCCTTGATTTGAAAAAAGCGACATTATCGCAATGTTTTTCGTTTGATGCTGTTGTATCTTTGCGGAAACTAAACCTTTTTACTTTATGAAAACCACAAAGAAACAACAGAAATTCCGCGTATCTGACCGCGCTTACTGTAAGATTATTTCCGGCGTTATCGACTCAATGACCGGTTGCCGCATCGACCCGTTCACCTTCAAGCAGGTCGTAACCGCCGTAAGCAGCTATCTCAAACCAGAAGGTAAAATAACCGGTCTCGGCAGAAAAGCAAAACCTATTTTTGAGCGCATACGCCCGGATCTCGACCTTGCTATCCGCCGGGCCACAACCGCCCGCGCTGCCGCCGCACGTCGCAGAACCTATAAAGAGGAATCTACAGAAACCGCAGCCGAACCGTCCGTTCAGTCCGCTGAAACCATTGAGAATACACCTGACCTCAGACCGAAAGCGCCGCAACAGGAAACTCCTGCTTTATGGTCTGCATGCAAAAAACACTCTGCACCGACTCCAGTGCGTTTAGCCGGCCGAGGCGTTCGGTCACGAATCTGCGATACGATTTCATGTCCGGCACCTGCACTTTCAGCAGATAGTCAAACGATCCCGAAACGTTAAAACATTCCACCACCTCCGGCATTTTCAACACCGCTTCTGCAAACTGCTCGTGAATTTCAGTATTTATCTTCCGCAGTTTCACGTTGCAGAATACAACAAAGCCAAGACCTATCTTTTCTATATCAAGATTTATGGTATAGGCTTTTATCACGCCCTTCTGTTCCATCCGGTGTACTCGCTCGAACACTGCTGTAGGAGAACGATGGACTTTCGACGACAACTCTCTTACCGAAAGTCTGGAATTAGCCTGAAGTTGCTTGAGAATTTCTATGTCAATCTCATCGAAAACTGTTTCCATAACTCATTTGTTCTTTATTCGCCGCAAATTTACCTGTTTTATAGAACAATTGCAATATTTATACGGTAATTTACATCATTTTGTTCTAAAATAGCGCTTATTATTGGAACATAATGGTATATTATATTAATTTTGCGCTGTAAAGATAAGATAAATTATGAGCACTGAAAAATTACATTTCGAGACCATTCAGGTACATGCCGGACAAGAAAATCCGGACAAAGCCACAGGTGCACGCGCCGTACCCGTTTATCAGACTGCGGCATACGTGTTTGACAACGCTCAGCATGCTGCCGACCGATTCGCGCTGAAAGACCCCGGCGATATCTACGGCAGACTCACCAATCCGACACAGGGCGTGCTCGAAGCGCGTATAGCCGCGCTCGAAGGAGGCACCGGTGCTTTGGCTTTAGCTTCCGGGGCGGCGGCTGTTGCCTATTCCCTCGAGAATGTACTCGCTCCGGGCGACCACATCGTTGCAGCCGACAACCTTTACGGCGGTTCCTACAATTTCATAGTCCACAATCTCTCTGCTCGAGGCGTTGATTTCACAATAGTGAATCTTAACGACCCTGCTGCTCTCGAAAAAAGCATACGGCCGAATACTAAAGTTATCTACGGCGAGACTTTCGGGAATCCGAATAGCGACGTTACGGATATAGAGCAGGTAGCTGAAATTGCTCATCGCCACAACGCTCTGTTTATCATCGACAACACGTTCGGGACTCCTTTTCTGATCCGACCTCTTGAGCATGGAGCCGACATAGTGATTCACTCTGCCACTAAGTTCATTGGCGGTCACGGAACGAGTCTGGGAGGTCTGATTGTTGACGGCGGCAGATTCGACTATAAAGCGAATGCCGACCGTTTCCCCCCGCTTGCCAAAGCCGACCCGAACTACCACGGCGCGATTTTCGCCGACGCCGCACCGGAAACGCCTTTCGTCACCCGAATCCGGGCGGTGATTCTGCGCGACGAGGGTGCAGCCATCTCCCCCTTCAATGCCTTTATGCTTCTTCAGGGACTTGAGACACTGTCGCTGAGAGTTGAACGTCATGTAGAAAACACTCTCAGGATTGTGGAATTCCTCAGCAGGCATCCCAAAGTGAAGAGCATAAGCCATCCCTCCCTGCAGTCTCATCCTGACCATGAACTTTACAACCGTTACTTTCCCTCGGGAGCAGGAAGTATTTTCACCTTCGAGATTGAGGGTGGAAGGGAAGCGGCATGGCGCTTCATAGACAATCTGAAGATATTCTCGCTTCTTGCCAATGTGGCCGACGCCAAAAGCCTCGTGATTCACCCCGCATCCACCACCCATTCACAGATGGACGAACGTGAGCTCGCCGAGGCCCATATCACCCCGTCGACAGTGCGGCTGAGCATAGGAATCGAGCATGCCGACGACCTGATTTCTGACCTCAGTCAGGCTCTCGACAAAGTATAATAAGACCAAAACAACCTCTAAGATATGGAAAGCGTAGCTTCATTTCTTGCCTCCTCACATCCGACTGCTTTTTCATTCGAAATACTTCCTCCTTTGCGGGGAAAAAGCATAACAAGTACTTACGACGACATCAGATCCCTGATGGAATTCGCGCCTGCCTATATCAACATAACGACCCACCGCAATGAAGTAAGCTACCGCGATGCCGGAGACGGATCGTTTCGCGAAGTCACTTCGCAGAAACGCCCGGGGACTGTTGCGATTGCCGCATCCATTCGGGAGCGTTTCGGCGTCCGTCCGGTTCCGCATCTCATATGCGGAGAATTCAGCCGCCGCGAAATCGAAGACCAGCTCATCGACCTGTCATATCTTGGCATTACCGACTTGCTCGTTCTCCGTGGCGACAGAGCGCACAATAAACCAACCTTTACAACGAGCGCCGACGGACATTCCCATGCTGTAAGCCTTGTGAACCAGATAACCGATTTCAACGCCGGAATAATGGCCGACGGCTCTAAATCGGAAACCACGGAACCGCCCTTCACCTTCGGCGTGGCCGGTTATCCTGAGAAGCATGAGGAAGCGATGAACGCCGCATTCGACCTCATGAACCTCAAAGCCAAAATAGACGCCGGAGCCTCGTATGTTGTCACACAGATGTTTTTCGACAACTCCAGATACTTCGATTTTGTAGAACGTGCCCGCCGGGCCGGGATTACCGTCCCGATTGTACCCGGAATAAAACCGCTCACCTCACTCCGTCAGCTTTCGCTTCTGCCCCGAACATTCCATATCGATTTTCCCGATGAACTATCTGAAATTCTTCTTGACTGCCGCTCAAACGAAGACGTCAAGGAAGCCGGTGTGGAATGGGGAATCAGGCAGGCTCGCGGTCTGTTGGAAGCCGGTGTGCCGAGCATTCATTTTTATTCCATGCATGCCACGGCAAGTGTGGCTAAAATCGCTAAAAACGTTTATTGATGAAACACAGTATACAGCAAGGAGAATCTTTCCTCAAAGCACTTTCTTCGCGGCTGCTCCTCCTCGACGGTTCCACCGGGGTGGAGTTTCAGCGTCTGAAACTGACGGAAGAAGAAGTCAGAGGGCGCAGGTTCCTGACCCATCCGCGGATGCTCGCGGCCAATTTCGACATTCTCAACCTCTCGCGTCCGGAACTTGTGGCAAAAGTCCACACCCGCTATCTCCGGGCCGGAGCCGACATTATCGAGACAAATACATTCAACTCCACTGCGCTCTCTCAGACGGAATACGGCACAGGTGAGTTAGACTTCGAACTGAATCTCAGCGGTGCGCGCATCGCACGCAGGGAAGCTGACCGTTTCACGGCCATGAATCCTGCCAGACCGCGTTTCGTGGCTGGCTCAATGGGTCCGACCGCTCTATCCGCATCCCTTCCCGTCGACGTCAGCGATCCTGCCAAACGCGCGGTGGATTTCGATACTCTTGCAGAAAACTATGCCCGCCAGGCTCTCGGACTGATTGAGGGAGGTGCGGATTTTCTTCTTATAGAAACAGCGTTCGACATTCTCAATGTAAAAGCTGCCTTAGATGGTGCCGCGAGATCAATGGATAAGCTCGACACCGATATTCCCGTTGTAATTTCGCTGACCATAAGCGACGCTTCCGGAAGAATCCTTTCCGGCCATACACCGGAGGCTATTCTTGCCGTTTTAGCGCCATTCAGACCGGCTGCCATTGGGTTCAACTGCTCCGCAGGGCCGGAGACTCTTTCGCGTTTCACACGCGAGTTCGCAGCCATCTCCCCTTTTCCGGTTATTTTTTATCCCAATGCCGGTCTGCCGGACCGCATAGGCAACTACAGCATCGCTCCAGCCGGTTTCGCCGAGTCGTTGCGCCCGCTCATCGGCGACAGGATTATCAGCATCATAGGCGGATGCTGCGGTACCGGCCCCGACCACATTGCGGCCGTTGCCTCGCTGATAGAAGAATGCGGAGACTCTCCCCGTAAACTGCCGGAAGAGGTCAGATTGCCCTGGCTCGCCGGGATGGAACCGTTTTACGACGACCGGGGCTTCATCAACGTGGGCGAACGTTGCAACGTAGCCGGCAGCCGTAAGTTCCTGCGGCTTGTAAAGGAGCACAACCTCGACGAGGCAATCGGAATAGCCCGCAGACAGGTTGAGGACGGCGCCATGATTCTCGACATAAACATGGACGACGGCATGCTCGACTCAAAAGTAGAAATGGCTTCGTTTCTCCGCGCTCTCGGTTCTGACCCTGTCACCGCCTCTGTGCCCTGGATGATTGACTCATCAGATTTTTCCGTAATTGAGGAAGCGTTGAAAAACATTTGCGGCCGCGCCGTCGTAAACTCAATCTCACTCAAACACGGCGAGGAAGAATTCATGCGTCAGGCGTCGATAATCCGTCGTTACGGCGCGGCTGTAGTAATAATGCTTTTCGACGAAAACGGGCAGGCTGATTCTTACAGACGAAAAATCGAAATAGCGGAGCGCGCCATACGTTTATTGTCAGAAAAATGCGGATTCGACCGCCGCGACATCATAATCGACCCCAACGTTCTTACAATTGCCACCGGCATGCCGGAACACGACGGATATGCCAAAGCGTTCATTGACGCCGTAGACTGGATCAGATCGCATTTCCCGGGCGTAAAAACAAGTGGAGGAGTCAGCAATCTTTCGTTTGCTTTCCGCGGCAACAATCCGTTGCGGCAGTCGATGCATGCGGTTTTCCTTTATCACGCCGCCAAAGCCGGACTCAGTATGGCGATAGTGGATCCGGGTACTAAAGTGACATATTCCGACATTCCGGCTCATCTTCTCGACAAAATTGAAGATGCCGTCCTATGCCGGGTCAGCGATCCGGGAAGCGCACTCGCAGAAGTGGCGGGTGAGGCATCCGCTATAGCTGAAAACGGCGGCAGTTCTCCCGGAATCCGCAAAGAGACTCTGCCGGTGGACAGACGCCTCACCGAAGCTCTCATCCATGGCGACAATAGTACTCTCTCCGCCGACATTCCCGAAGCGATTGCCCTCTGCGGTGACCCGAACAAGGTCGTGGAGGATATTCTTATGAACGGAATGGAAGAGGTCGGACGCCGGTTCGAAACGGGAAAAATGTTTCTTCCGCAGGTTGTGAAGAGCGCACGGACAATGCACCGTGCCGTCGAATTGCTGCAGCCCTATCTTGAAGAAACCCGCAAAAACGGAAAGAGCAAAGGAAAGTTCCTCGTTGCCACTGTCAAAGGCGATATCCATGACATTGGTAAAAACATAGCCGCTGTTGTGCTCAGGTGCAATAACTATGAAGTTATCGATCTTGGCGTCCAGGTCGACTCCCGGACTATTATCGACGCAATACGTGAACACAAGCCTGACTTCATCGGCCTCAGCGGACTGATTTCACCGTCACTCGAAGAAATGGCGAAAACTCTTGCCGCCATGCGTAGTGAAGGCATCAGCATACCGGTTTTCGTCGGGGGTGCCGCTACATCCGACATTCATACCGCGCTGCGCCTCGCACCCGTCTACGGCGAAGGCATTGTGACCCGTAGCGCCGACGCTTCGCAAGGCCCGGTGATTGCCGGTCGCTTGCAACGGGATTTCAGCTCGGAGTCCGGGCTGATAAGAAACCGTCAGGCGAAACTGACCGACGAATACAACAGCCGTTCCGCCGTCAGTGACCGAAAAATAGCCGTTCCGCTCCGTATTGACTGGGAAAAACAGATTCTCCCTGTCCCATCATTCAAGGGAGTGCGAACGCTGCCGGAAATCCCGGTCAGCGAAGTAATTCCGTTTATAAACTGGACTTACTTTTACAATTGTTGGAAAGTCAGGCCTGACTCCGACGAGGCCCGCTCTCTGCGCGGAGACGCCGCTTTGCTTCTGCAAGGCATGGAGAGTGCAGGCGCGGCCATGCGCGCCCAGGTGGCTTTCTACACCGCCGCATCGAAGGGCGACGACATCATTATCGACAACGGCAAGATCGTCCTTCCTGCTCCCAGGCAGAAGCCGTCGGACACACGCCCAATATGTCTTTCACTCGCCGACTATATCGCTCCGGATGGCTACAGCGACTACATAGGTTGTTTTTGTGTGACGACCGGCGACGTTTTACGGCGTACCGAAAATGCCGACGAATACGAGAGTCTCCTTTTCCAGTCGCTTTGTGACCGGCTTGCCGAGGCTACGTCGGAATGGCTTCACTATCTCGTCAGAACCAAACTCTGGGGTTATTCACCCGATGAACCTCTCGATTTCCGTAAGATACGTCAGGCCCGCTACCGCGGGATCCGTCCTGCCGTAGGCTACCCGTCTCTCCCCGACCAGAAACTGATGCATACGCTCATGAAACTCCTCGCCCCATCGGAAATCGGAGTGGGCATAACAGAAAACGGCGCCCTGTCGCCATCGTCGACAGTCGCCGGTTTCTATTTTGCATCGCCGGAGGCGCGTTATTTCTCAGTGTAGCCCTTGCGCTCGAACCGGTAGATTCTCACATCTTTCGATGGAACGTCTACCTGAAGTTCCGAGGGATTGAATCGGTTACCGAAAAACAGTTCCTTACCCGATTTAAACGATTTCGGATCCACACCGAGTCGGGCGAAATCGGGAGTCTTTTTCAGCGGCTTGCCGTTAGTGTCATAGTTGATCACCACGTAGTAGAAGGCATCGGGTGTATCCATTATGAATTCATTGTCTACGCTCAGGTCGTTTTGGCTGTAGAGCGTGCCGTAATTGTTGAATTTGCCCTCTACCGGGCGGAACGACTTGCCTATACGGCAAACCTCTGTAAGATCTTTGTTCGACGCATAACGCACGGCGCGCTCGCGCTCCTCCGGATAACCGACCACGTGGAACGGCTTGCCGTACATTTCCTTTGTGTCGCCCTCGTAGGCGTAAGTTCCCCCCAGGAGAGTCATGCCGGTAATCAGGCCGCAGGTATAGCGTATGCGCGCCTCCTGCTCGTCGTTTGAGCCCTTGCCGGAGAACGGAACTTTCGACATGCACATATGGTCGGGGTCGTTGAAAGCGTAGATGCGGTCAAGCCACCAGGATCCGTTGATGCAGTTGAGCGTGTACATCGACTGCGGGAGATCACCCCATGCGTCGCAGCCTATGCGGCGGACATGAGCCTTGGCGGGGAATACGGGCGCGATGGAGAAATCGAGCATCATGTCGCCTGCGAATTCCTTCAGATAGTCAAGGCCGTAGTTATAGGCCTGCATGCCTGTTGTAATTTCGGGATTGTACCAGCTGTCGGCTTCCTGAGAGCCATTGTTCATGAAGTCAATCTTCACGAATTCGAATCCGAGATCGCGGAATTTCTGGAATTCGCGGCGGTTCCACTCCTTCACGGCCGGATGGGTCGGGTCGAGTGACCAGCCTACGATGTGGCGCGGACGTCCGTCGGCTTTCAGTACCATTTCACCGAGTCGGCCTCCGTTCCATTCGTCGTTGCGGAGGATGCCGTCCTCGCCGCCCCAGTAAGAGAACGGAGTGGTATAGGCACCGGCGGCTATTCCGAGTTCCTTGCATTTGGCCACGAATGCCCGCAGATCATCGTCACTCAGGATATTCCAGCCGGAGTCGAGAACAATGAAGCAGCGTCCTTTTTCATTGTGGAAGCCCTTGGGAAGAAGCTCCTTCTCGAAGAAATCCAGCACACTCAGGCATGATTTGCGGTTGAGTCCCCACTCCATGCCGCCCCACGACTGCCATCCGAAGAGGGCTTCATCTTTCGTCCACTCGTATTTCGGGCAAAGCACTGTGTTGGCGTCGCCGTAAGTCTCGAGACCTGTACGCCAGTCGTCGAAAAAGCCCACCATGAATTTGGGCGAAGAAACCCGCTTCCCTTTCACTGCGCCATGGTGGCGGGAGGATGCCTTGTTTGGCACTATGTCCCACGTGCGGTCACTTATATAACCGGCTTCGGCTCTGAGAGAACCGAGTGTGCTGCCCGACACTGGTTTTGAATGCACTGCCGATTTCCAGTCGCGGTGGTCAACGGATCCTATCACAAGGCCGCGGCGGGTATCGGTATTATAGAATTCGGTAGCCTCACACGAAGTTACGTCTTTGCCGTCCCAAGCCTCGGCGTGGAAAGTTGCCCAGTTGTCGTTGGCGAACGGCATGTTGTATACACGGTTGTCTCCTTCACCGATAGGAAGTTCCACGGAGGTCTCACTTACAATCGGGCAGATGTTGGTCGACGAAGTCGTTCCCTGTTCGGCTACAAGAGTCGTCTCCACAAGGATATAAGGAAGCGACGGATACACATAGGTAGCCTGTTCGATGTTTTCTCTTCCCGGAAGTCCGGAATAAATATATGTATACTTCGTACCCTTTCCGAATTCGTCGTTTATTTTCTGTTTCCGCAATTCTACGTCGGGATACTTGCGAGTGTCGAGGAGGACTTCCGACGGATCTAAAGCCGTAGAGAATACACCGTCGAGCATTTTCTTGCCCTTGAAAGAGTAGCTGACCGTGCGGTCGGCGTTGTTGAAATTCAGTTGCCAGGCGCCATCCCTGACGTCGAGTTTCCCTGCCAGCGACGACAAGGGCGCACTCAGCATCAGCGCCAATAAAGGAATAGTGATTGATCGGTTCATATTTATGATTGATTTAAGATTCTTTTCGGGTTTTCTGTCTTCGCAAGGCAAATTTAGCGTATATGCGGCGCAAATAGCGGAAACATATAGGCTAATTTTGGCACTTTTGAAGCAGGCCGCACTTTTTTGACACAAACCGACCACCCTCTTGCGCAAAACTTACAGACGCCATAAACAAATGACAGGCGCCGGAATGAGCATCCCGGCGCCTGACTGTATCGGAATTTGTTCTTTTCAGATTACACCGCGGGCCGAAAGAAGAATGGTCATGTGGTCGCGGAGTTTACGCGCTTCGGCAGCTGCGGCTTCGGCGAATGTCTCGTCGTGGGCGGCGTAGATGATTCCGCGCGAAGAGTTCACGAGCAGACCGCAGTCGGCTGTCATACCCCATTTCGCCACCTCCTCGAGGCTACCGCCCTGCGCGCCCACACCGGGCACGAGCAGAAAGCTGTCAGGCGCCACCCGGCGCACGTCGTTGAACATCTCGCCCTGCGTGGCTCCGACCACAAACATAAGATTGTCGGCGGTGCCCCAACGCTGAGCCTTCTCAAGCACCAGCTCGAAGAGACGTTCGCCGTCGGTCTGGGCGACAAACTGGAAATCGCGCGAACCGGGATTGGATGTCAGCGCAAGCAGAATAACCCATTTGCCTTCGTAAGCCAGAAACGGCTTCACGCTGTCCTCCCCCATATACGGGGCGACGGTGAGCGCATCAACTCCGAGATTCTCGAAAAAAGCGCGGGCATAGAGTGTGGAGGTGTTGCCTATGTCGCCGCGCTTGGCGTCGGCGATTATGAACTGCTCGGGGTATTTTTCGCGGATATACTTTACCGTTCTGTCGAGTGCCGTCCACCCTGCGGTACCTAAACTTTCGTAAAATGCCGAATTGGGTTTATAAGCTACGCAGTAATCCGCAGTTGCATCAACTATCGCTTTGTTGAATTCGAAGATCGGATCTTCGGCTGCAAGCAGATGCTCAGGAATTTTCCGGATATCGGTGTCGAGTCCTACACATAGAAAAGACCCTTTTTTCTTAATCTGCTCTATAAGTTCTTTACGGTTCATATTGTTGTGTTTCTTGTTAATTTCTACAGTTCGCTCTCTTTTAGTTTTTCAGCATTTTCAGCGATGATGAGATGGTCGATTACGTCCTGGATATCGCCGTCCATAAAAGCCTGCAGATTATATATCGTATAATTGATTCTGTGGTCGGTTATACGGCCCTGCGGATAGTTGTAAGTACGGATTTTTGCGGAACGGTCGCCGGTCGAGACCAAGGTTTTGCGGCGCGAGGCTATATCGTCGATATATTTCTGATGCTCCTTGTCGTAAATGAAAGTGCGCAGTCGTGAGAGCGCCCTCTCCTTATTTTTGGGCTGGTCGCGTGTCTCCGTACATTCAATGAGGATTTCCTCGGTCTCGCCGGTGTTGGGATTCTTCCACATATAGCGGAGTCTGACGCCCGATTCGACCTTGTTGACGTTCTGACCTCCGGCGCCACCGGAACGGAACGTGTCCCATTTGATCTCACCCTCGTTTATCTCAACGTCGAAAGCTTTGGCTTCCGGGAGCACTGCCACTGTAGCGGCAGAGGTGTGTACGCGGCCCTGGGTTTCGGTTGCAGGCACACGCTGCACGCGGTGAACGCCACTTTCGTATTTCATCGTGCCATACACGTTTTCTCCGGTAATTGCAGCGACGATCTCCTTGAAACCGCCAGCCGCCCCCTCGCTGTAACTCGTAACTGAAAGAGTCCATCCGCGGCTCTCGCAATACTTGGAATACATCTTGAAGAGGTCGCCGGCGAAAATCGCCGCCTCGTCGCCGCCGGTACCTCCGCGGATTTCGAGAATGGCGTTCTTGCCGTCCTCCGGATCTGCGGGAATCAGAAGCAACTTAATCTCCTCCTCGAGGGCGGGAAGATTCGCCGTGGCTTCGTCGAGTTCCTCCTTTGCCATCTGCCGGAGTTCCTGGTCAGTCTCGCTTTCGAGCACCTGACGGGCTTCGTCGATGTTGCCGAGGAGGGAACGGTAGCGGCGGGTCACCGCAGTCAGTTTCTCCAGATCCTTGTATTCCTTTGTCAGCCTTACATAGCGCTTCATGTCGGCGATGACCGAGTGGTCGGTTATCAGAGTCGACACCTCTTCGAAGCGCGACTCTATGCCGTCGAGACGTGAAAGCAGGGAATTTTCTGACATACTCTTTTTATTTTTGATTGCAAAGTTACGAAAATTTCTCAATCCATCCAATTAACGTCTGCCACGTTGAAAATTCGGGGATTCCTACATTTATAATTATCTGAGAAAAAATGTTATCTTTGCATTCAACAAAGATATGGCACAGCTTAACGACTTTATGACGAGGATTGACCTGTCGGTGCTGAATGATTATATCGCAACTAATGGCAAGAGCGTTGTCTATGCCAAGGGCGAGAGGGTTGTTCAGCAAGGTCGATTGTGCCGATATGTTGGTGTGGTAAAGTCGGGATATTTCAAATATGTAGCTCTCAATTCAAAGGGACAGGAAGTGGTGACCGGCTTCTCTTTCGAGGGCGAGGTCGTCACAGATTATGTACAGGGATTCCTGTATGACCAGCCTTCGCTAACCTCCATTGTCGCGGGATGTGATGCCGAGGTTCAACGTGTGTCGGTCGAAGATGCGCGACGGTTTATCATAGAGCGCAATCCCGGCTTTGTAGCCGAGGTTTCCTCCAATCTGTTGCAGGAGGCTTATTGCCGTTATCTGAATATACTTGTAAAGACACCTGCAGAAAGGTTCCATGAACTTACCTCCTGCTATCCCGGCGTTACACATAATCTGCCTATTCAGGAAATTGCCTCCTATTTAGGTATCTCACGCCGTCAGTTGCACCGCATCCGTGAGGCTGAAAGTGCCGCCGACGCCTCCGATAGTGATGATATTTAAGAAAAATCTTAGCTCCACGCTGCTTTTCATACTCTGATGGGACATTTGTCACATCGAATGTCGATTATTCGTTGTAACTTTGCATATGGCAACACTCTACAAGATATTGATTCTGTGTGTTGGCTTTGCTCTCTCCTGTAATCTGTGGGAGCAAAGCCTATCGTTCTTGCTCTGCCGGAAAGGAAGCAAGCGATGAAACTGTCAGGTCGTAAATCATTGGTGCTTGGCATTTCATTGATAATGTCTTGTATAGGAGCGTTGGGGGCTGGCGTAATGCTTGGCACCGGCATGAATTGGTGGCTGTTTGTATTGTTTGCAGCAACCGCGATTATAGGCTCGGTGTGGACTTCGAAGATATTAAGACCTGTACCGGACGTCGGTCTGATCATCAAGTACAACTTCCCTAAAGATGCTGGATACTATCAAAAGGGTGAACGAAAGGCTACGCCCGTAAGCGATAATGATATACTTTATCATGTCAGAATGTTTCTACCTTTCATTCAGATTGGGATGTTCATATTTACAGCAGTGCTATTTGGAAGCCCTCATCAAAGTCATGATGCTCTGCGGCGAATCGGATCAATAAATTTTGACGGCGGTCAGGCTGAGTTAGTCGTTGTTGAGCAAGGAACATTTGGCTCATACGCTGACCTGAGAATTTATAACAGCGAAGCGGGGCATATAGAGAGTATTTCTATTAGAGCAGAAGATACTTTGCCAACTCTTGACAGCATCATCGGGAAAGATGTGTATGTCAGCTATCGCACTTTTCCCGGTAGTGATTCTATCCTTTCTTATGACAGAGTTATGTTAGGCGAGTCACTTCTTGACCATGACAAACTGAAGTTCAATTACCATTTCATTAATATCAAATGAAACAATGGCAGAAAATAGCAGGGATAGTGTCGCTTGCAATCTTGGCGATAATAAATTTCGTAATATATGGGTTGTCAGATATGCAAACTATATATAAAGGACACCCTTCTGTCGAAAGAGTCCTGTCCGATTCTCATGATGCCTTATTAAATGTTGGGTATCTCGTATTGGCTAATTATCTCATGATAATATTGATGTTCATTTGCCTTTGTCGGAAAGGAGGCAAGCGATGAAACGGAAAATAGCCATAGTTGTGATAAATGTTGTTGTCGGACTATTTGCATTATATACGTATGCTTGTTATGTCAGAGAAACCGAGATTCAGAGTACTCAGGATAATATAACTTGTGACATAATAGAACTGGATTTGAGACATGGTTATAGACATCACCCTTCAGCAAAAATAATTTATAGCGGCAAGGAATACTATCCCTCTATAACTATAAATTTAACCGATAGTTTATCCCTTGGGGAAAACAATACCGTGTTTTACTATGATGGGGTACTTGATAGAGTCTTTTGCCGTGATTCAGGTATTGAAAGAGGTGTGCCTTTAGGCTTTGCCTTCTTTATTCTGTCTTTCCTGTTTTGGCTCGAACCCCAAAGTAATAAAAAAGACTTTAGCAGAGGAGGTAAGCGATGAAAATGCTGCATAAAATAGCCGTTTTGGTAGTATTGCTTCTGATGGAAGCGATAATAATGCTTTACCTTGTTCCTAAAGCCAATGAGGATGAAATCAATATGCTAATATGGGTTGTAGTTGATTTGGCATTAGCCCTACTGATAAGTTTGGCAATCCTGATTAAAGAAAATAGAGGCGAACGTAAATCTGTTGTCCGACTGTTTTTGATATGTGTTATCCCATATCTTCAAGTTGGCTATACTTCGGCATTTTATGAATGGAGCGCGGTATGCCTTACATTGCCGATATTTCAGATTGTATTCGGATATGCAATATTTAAGCAATCCCACAACATTACATCGTTATTGGTATGCTGTTCAAATTTTCTATTTTCAACGATATGGGCCAATCAGATGCGGGGTTTTCTATGGTTTAAGAACATATCCAACGATCTTGAAACTGTGGCTATCGCATCATTGTATGCAATAAGCGGAGCGTTGATTGTATTAGCAATCTCGTCAATAATGATAATGAAGTTTAGCCCGAAACTCTTTGCAAGCGATGAAACTGACCGATAAACGATTTTGGATATTGATGATTTCAATAATTGCCATATCCTGTAATAACCAATCATCAAAACTTGGGACCGAAACTGCTAATATTGCTCAATCTTCTGGAAACGCTATTTTCTGCGTTCAAGAAATCAGTGAGGAAGAATATCTGCAAGCTAATAGTACGGCAAATGATTATAATATTTATCCACAACGTATTGATTCGATAGTCAAAAAAGATGTTTTGAATAATATTTTTCAAGACACACAAAAACGTATAGTCGGGTTGGATTCATTGGATAAATGTGCGATATACGAGGCTGTAACGGATGAAGACCTTTTTAGTATGGATAATTTGCTTTATTATCCTGAACTGAAATTGTTGGGTATAAGAGTACCATTTGATTATCATAACAATAGTATGTGGTGGTATGATTCTACGTCAGGCAAATGGGTTGATGATACAAACCTTGAACCGTCTGCCATTAACAGAAACGGAGTTTTCGTCTGTCAAGTCCGTAATAATTGCGACATTCATTTAGACTTGCATTTCTTCCAAATTGACAAAAATGGAATTAGCAAAATTCAAACATACAGTAATGAGATGTATAGCGGCGAGTATTGTATGTATCTAACCGAAGAAGAACAAATTGAGCCAATCTTTTGGAACAAAAACAATACTCTCTATCTACGTTCCTATGATTTTGTTAAATGCAAAATCGTTTACTTGAAAGTTGCACTATCATATCTTTAACAAAGATATAAAGAACAAGGAAAACTATAATGATAATACCCGAGAAATATAATCAGGAGAAGGAATCTATTATACAGTATGATGTTTCTAAGCTGTTGCAAACAGATCTAAGCGACTATCTGAAAGGTTGTCTGATGTATTTAGGTAATCCTGAGGTAGATAAATTCGTAGCTTTATTCCCTATACAGGGTAAAGTCAGAATCTCAGTAATCAAGGATTCATTGAACAGCATAAAAGAGATACTACCTGTGGACTTATTTGAAGAAACCAAAAGTGAAGTAACAGAGATTTGCGATATTATAAATGGAGGAACAGTAAGGACGGAAAGCTGGTTCTGCAATTTGAAGATTGGATAAAGGAGGCAAGACTTTGTGTCGCCACTGATTTCCACTCAGAGCATATCTACATCGGCAGAAGTTTCATTGAGCCTGTTAGCCTTATAGTTGGAGGCGATGTAAAAGAGTTGCGAACAAAGTCTATGATTGAATCATGTCTTAACGCAATGAATCCTCCAATAGCCATAGAATATAGAATTTCATCATGCGACCGACCGATAAACGATTTTGGATATTTGAGACATTTGTGGCTTTTGTTTCAGTAGGAACGGGTTATAGTATGTTGTATATGGAATGGGATACATGCTACACGGTTATATTCCTATTATGCGGTATGTTGAGCGGATTCATTGCATTTAAATGGTTTAGGAAAAGAAATATCAGACTTTCTTTGTCGGTTTGGATAGTCAACAGCCTATCTGTTGCAATTTGTTTTCTTTTACCCAATCTATATAAATCCACAACAAAATTAGATTACCTGATATTATTCTTGATAATGTATTCGTTAATCTCTCTCATCCCATACATTGTCCTAACAAAAATTTACTCACTTATCTCAAAACGATTATAACACACAAATTAGTTAGTCGGTAGCCAGCGGCGAAGTGAACAGAGTGTCCTGAACCTTTGGATCATGATTCTCTCCCCAATACATTGGGTTATGTAGCCGCACTTCAGCAGACTGACATTCCGAAAAAATCGCCCTGTTAAGATTTTTAAGATTTTTATAGTCTGATGGGACATTTGTCACATCGAATGTCGATTATTAGTCGTAACTTTGCTTAATTACAGATAACAGACGCATGAAAAAGCAACTGGCTAAGATAATAGGCATCGCGCGGCATCGCCTTTCGACTGACGGCGATGGCGTAACTACGCTTGTTGCCTTTCACGACTGTCCGCTCCGTTGTCGGTATTGTCTGAATCCGCAGTCGCTGGGCGACGGTGGCCGTTGCCGAGAGTTTTCGCCGGAAGAACTGTATGCCGAGACGCGCATCGACGAGCTTTATTTCATAGCCACAAACGGAGGTGTGACTTTCGGAGGCGGCGAGCCATGTCTGCGACCGCAGTTTATCCGGGAGTTCCGTGAATTGTGTGGCCCCGCATGGCAGCTCAACTTGGAAACATCGCTTAATGTTCCTTCAGTCAACATCGAGACATTGCTTCCGGTGGTAAATACTCTGATTATCGACATCAAGGATATGAATCCGGACATTTACCGCAACTACACGGGGCAGTCAAACGACCTTGTTCTTGACAATCTCCGGCTGATAGCCAATGCCGGACGCCAAAGCGACTGCATCGTCCGCATACCGCTAATACCAGGCTATAATACCGATACAGACCGAGAGGCAAGTCGCAAGGCTCTTGAAGTTCTCGGCTTCGACCGATTCGATTTATTCACCTATCAAATCCGCAAACACTGACTATGGCACGAGGAAAACAGACCTGCAAAATACTGAAAGAGATACGCAGGCAGATTGCCGAAGCCAACGGCATAGAGTTCGCAACATCTGAATGTCGCTACAAAGGGGATTGCCTCGGCACATGCCCAAAGTGCGAGGCTGAAGTGCGCTATCTCGAACAGCAGCTTCATGCCCGCTCACTTGCCGGAAAAGCCGTTGCTCTCGCAGGAATCTCGGCGGGTATGATTCTTATGTCAGGGTGCAGCGGCACGACATCTTCCCAATCAAACGAGACATTGCAAGGAGAACCGATAGAAAGAGCCGACACGATGGATTTCGAGGGAGAAATTGATGAGGAATGCTTATTATCCAAAAACAGAGATACAATTTTCACTTCCGAAAACGAAGTTTCAGGTATCAAAGAAGGTGAAATAAGCAATGATCCTAATGAAGTAGTAACACAAGGCGAAATGCCGGAAGAGCGGCCAAAAAATCCGGATGAAAGTGGAATTTACAGTTGTGTTGAACAGATGCCACAATTTCCGGGAGGTCCAGCTGAAATGTTACGTTTCATAGGTCAGCATTTGAAATATCCCGAAGAACAATTAAAAGAGGGGATTCAAGGTCGTGTGGTTGTGCAGTTCTATGTTGACACATTAGGTCGTGTTTGTGAGCCAAGAATAGTACGAGGGAAAGATTCCGCTCTTGACCGAGAGGCATTACGGGTAGTAAGATTATTCCCGAATTTCACTCCCGGCACTATTAATGGCAAAAAAGTCAACACATATTTTACTCTTCCCATTACATTCAAATTACCCGCAGACTGACTATGGCACGAGGAAAGCAGACCTGCAAGATATTGAAAGAGATACGGCGACAGATTGCCGAGGCTAACGGCATAGAGTTCGCCACATCGGAATGCCGCTATAAAGGCGACTGCCTCGGCACGTGCCCCAAATGCGAAGCCGAAGTGCGCTACCTTGAGCAACAGCTCCGCGCCCGCTCTCTCGCCGGTAAAGCCATAGCACTTGCCGGTATATCGGCGGCTTCACTTGCCATGCTTTTGCCGATGACCTCGCAGGCTCAGACCTCGCAAGAATCGCAGAACATTTTGAAAGGAAGCATCCCAGTTATGGCTGATACTATAACAGTGAGAGGTATTATACTGAGCGGGGATACGTTGCCCGACGGTACTATTTCAAAAGAGCCGTTAATCGGAGCAACAATCTCAAACAAGCGAACAGCATTAGGTGCCATAACAGATTTGGACGGTCATTTTGGATTGACCGCCTGTATTGGAGATACTTTGAAAGTAGAATATGTGGGTTATGAACCGCTGGAAATCATCGTAACCGAGAATATGAGAAATGTAGAAATCACACTTACTCCATCGCAGGCCTTTCTGGGGGAAGTAGTTTTTGTCGGCGCTATGCCCGCGCGCAAAGAAAATCATTATCTTGATCTTAATATAATTGATGAAAAAGGCAACGTAATTGTCCCTGAAGAGCTTTATGTTGAGCGTGTATGGATTGACGAAGATGGAGATGAAGACTCAGAATATATTTCACCTGAATACTTTGACGATAAACACCCATGTCGCATTTATTGGGATTACCAAAGCGGCTTACAAGATGAGGACGGTAAACCCCTTAAAGAAGCGACACTCCGCATAGAGGCCGAGGGTTACGACGACCCGGTGATAATCAAGGTCAAATATCCCAAACACAACGCCAAGAAAACCGTCAAGTTCAAACACAAAAAGGAATAGCAGCAATGGATCAGATTGGTAAATTCATAGCTTCGGCGGTTGTAATGCTCTTATTAATGTTCAGCCTGATATTCTGCTTCGACTCGCCCGACACGTTGACCAATATCCTGTTGGTCAGTGCAGACTTGCTGTTTTGGGGCGGTATTCTTTGGCTCATTAACAGGAAAGGAGGCAAGCGATGAAACTGACCGATAAACGATTTTGGAAGTTTGAGGCAATGGCTGTCTTATGCGAAGTATTGGTTTTTATGTCTGTTTTTTGTTCTTGTAGCAATCGACATGACCTGACAGATAATTACTCTATTTTTACATATGGAGATGGATTATATGGCGAGATTGAAAAGAATTATCCTATATTCGTTTCAAAACTTGGAAATAAGGATGAACCTTCATTCATCGCAAATGTCCGAAATGTGTGGTGGAATGATTCTGCAATAATCATTGAGCGGAATAATAATTCTTGGTGGATAGTTACAGCCGTTGGTAGCCAGTTGAGTTATGGAGATAAATATATTGGTCCTCTTTCAGAGCAGCGAAAGGACAGCATCATACTTGCAGAAAAAATTAGTATTGAACAGATGAAGCATAGGAATTATGAATAAGTGGCATAAAATAGTAGGTTTTATTGCATTTGGAGCGATTGGCATTTGTTTTGGATGCACTCGTTCCATAGATTACACTGATGGCGAAGAGGTGCTTTATTCCGAATTTCCTAAAGAAGTTCAGGACACTCTTATCTGGTGGGGAGAGCATACAATGATTTCAATAGAAGATACTGTAATTGTTGAATTGCCGGATGTAATCTGCTATAACTCTGATTATTCTTTCCTATACACTAAATTTGGACCTTGGATAATATCACGCAGATTAAAGCGCAATACTGATGGGAAGGAATGGAGTTTTTCCGGGAATCTGAATGTTCCGAGACCAATTGTAGCGATTGGAGATACAATATATATACCGTCGGATTATAATGTAGTCAGTATGGGTGTTGACAGTAATTCCGTTTTTAAACGACAGATTCTTAAATAACCTCAAAATGATATGTTTATACTTTCATGGTTCATTAATGTTATTCCGGCAGACACCATTACCAATAACGAAATCGTGAGTCTGGAGTTAAAAGAATCGCAGAATAAAAAGGAAATAAGCTGTATGTCAGCAAAAAATGTGCGACTTCGCGATTATGGTAACATTGATAATGCTAATATTAGCGGATGATACTATAATTTGGTAGTCACGTTTACTATTTGTTTTTATGCCGAGAATTGAAATAATATTGATACTTGGTTTTGCGTCGGTTGTAATTAGCGGACTGATAAGTACAAAGCTAAAACATGATAACCGCAAGAGGTGGTGGGTGCCAATAGTAATTTGCGGAAGTCTTTTTGTGCTCTTTATAGCTTTTGCGATCTGGGTAATGATTGAGTTTATGAATACCCGACTTTGCGTGTGATCGGGTTACATACAACGTGCTCATCCGGGGGATCGCCCCCCTATCCGGACATATCACGCCGTCAGTTGCACCGCATCCGTGAGGCTGAAAGTGGCGCCGACTCTTCTGAAAGTGAGGGTATTTAAGTAAAACCTTCGCTTCACGCTGATTTTCATATCCAAATGGGACATTTGTCACATCGAATGTCGATTTTTCGTTGTAATTTTGCTTAATAGGAATGGGTGTTATCGTTCCAACAATCCAATTTAGTCACTTTGAAATCGAATAAGTATGAAAAGAATAATTATCTGGCCATTATTTCTGCTGGTTATGGCAATCAGCATGGCCGTGTATGGCGAGACACCATCTACACCGGAAACCACCGTTCCGCAAGATTCCACAATAGATATAATTGCGTGGTTCAATAAGCACGATACGGTAACATATCGGGTCAACGAATACTCATGGAAGCTAAACGGCACCGATACAGTTCTTACTGCGACGTACTCGATGATAGCCCGGATAAACGTAGTTGATTCAACAGCCAAAGGGTATAAGATGGACTATACTTTTTTAGATTTTCCTACCGATACACTTCCCGATTCTGCTTCCGTGACTGACAGGTTTCAAAATCAGATAACCGACAAACTTGCCCGAAAGATTGTCGGCACGACCGTTCATTTTGAGACGGATGAATACGGTCGGATAACCAAATACAATAATCTTGGTCAAATCAAGAAACAAGCCAGATCACTTTTCAAAGAGGCTTTAAACGAATTTTCAAAATTTCCTGAAATACGGGAGTTAAAGAAAATGGGATTCGATATAAAAGACTATGCAAAGAACGTCGATACGGATAAATTGGTAGACGGCTATCTCGAAGAGCTTAATATGCTGTTCTTATATCACGGATTATCAATGCAACCCGGTGAAAATACCGAGCATGAAGATGCCACCGACACTCAGTATGAAAACACCACTTATACTTCCGCAACTGTTGATGCCGATGACGGTTCTTATAGTATAGTGCAAGACGTAACAAGTATTTTGCCTCGAAACGAATTAAAGGAAATGGTTGGCGGCATTGTTGAATCATTTTCCAATGACAGTATTACAGACAGCTTTAATGAAAACTTCGATGCGCAGGTAAATGAGGACTGCACGTATGAAGATTATCTGAAAATTGACTATCTGGTCAACGGCTGGCCGTATTCCGTTGTACGACAAAAAGCCACAATGATAGGGAACCGGGGTAAGGTCAAGCAAACCGTTATATACCTTGATTCCTATTCTTTCGCTCAATAATTAATGCTTATACCATGAAACGTATTTTATTTTTCATTTTAATCGCATGTTCGGCCTGTTGTGTTTCGCTCGCCAAAGATCTCCTTGGGAAGGTGTCCGTAACAATGAACGATGGCAGTGTTATCAATGGATATTGCGAAAATCTGTTCAAACACGAACGACCGACAATCAAAGTCTCGCCCGGGCCGGATGGTAAAAAAGCCGTAAAATATAAGGCAACTGATATCCGGGAGTTGAAATATGAAATTCCGAATGATACCGTTATTGAATATTGGTATCCGGTTCTGTATTTTCATAGTCGTACACTGCTGATGACAAAAGTGCGTCAGTGCAACACGGTAACTCTCTGGACTGCATGTATCGGCGGTCAGGAATTAGTCGGCCCTCAAGGAATGAGATGGACTGAAAGAATAAAATACTGCATTTCATTTGGTTCCGATATGGCAGACGGAATCGCATGGGATTTTCCCCATATCATTCACGGACGATGCAAACAGCTTCCCGGTTACGGAGATTTCGTAGGACAATACAAGAAATCGCATCCTGAGATAAAAGACTGGACAGAATTTGAACCACTGATGAAAATGTGTGCCGCATACGTGGATTCTACAAGGTAATGTTAATGCTTTGAAATTGGCATCCTTACGCAAAGGAAGTCGGAACTTTACTTAATTACAGATAAGTGATTCGTGAATTGCAACGGCAATAGGTTTCAGCGTCAAGGATTCATCATCCTTATGGTATGCTCGGCGATAATGCTTGGCATAGGAATTGTCATGCACTTATATAATATTGATTCAACGAGTATGATAACAGGCAGATACGGAGGATCTGCCGAGCGGACTATCTCATGGCAAATGCCAATCTTCGGAGCTGCCGTTTTACTGATTTTAGCTATTTTGATTAAAATAGACAGACCATCGTTGCCTAAAATGGATATTCAAGGGAAGCGCACCTTTATATTTGATAAGATTGCGGATTTCCTAAAGGAAAATGATTTCAAGAAGCGCGGTTATCATTTCTTCAAGAGCAACGGCGAGATAGGTTATTGCGTAAACCTTCAGAATGACAAATGGAATAATGCCGAAGAAATACGATTCACTCTTAACCTCGGCATATTTACTGATAGCTTCTGGCTCGAACATTATGATTACAACGGCTCCGGGATTGCGCCCTATTTCCCCAAAGTATATGATTGCGCCGTCAGGGAGAGAATCGGGAGCTTATTGCCGACAAACGAGGACCGATGGTATAATATCACTTCAGATTCCGATGTAATGAAACTATGGGATGATATAGAGCATGATCTTACGGATTATGTAATGCCATTCTTCGCCAGATACAACACTGAATCTGACATAGTGCCAAATCAATTTATTTATCGTAAAGGAGGCAGGCGATGAAAAACAAGATATTTATAACAGTAATGCTCACCCTGTCAACTCTCGTATGCAGTGGGCAGTCATTTTTGTCAAAGTATCCGAAACTGACCAAGAAGAACCTTAATGAATTTTTCTCGGATTGGGAAGCGTATTCTGACAGCATTGCATCAAGGGCAGTGAAAAATGACAGCCTGATAGACATGGTGGTGGCCTATAATTATCTGCCCATGCAACTTGAAGGGGGAACTTATCGATCAGGTAAAGATGCTCCACCGAAATATCATGTGGTGCCGCAATATATCGACGTTGAAAGATATTATATGGATGTTGACACAACTGTTTTTAGCCCTCGCTACGGATTCCCTAATTATTATTCAGAATTGACAGACAATGAATATAGAATCGACAACATTATTCCTCAGCTACCTTATCGGGGACTATACCTGACTTCTGATATAAGCGAAACCTTATCGACCTTTGTCGGCGGGTGTAGAAATGGCGATAAGATAGAGAAAATAAATAAAGGAAATCTCAAGATATTAAAGAAATATATACCGGTTGATTATGGCCATTGGGGCGGTTATTGGTGGTTCACATCATTTCCACTGATTACAAATATCTGTTATGCGGACAATTTGATAGCCGTCAAAATAAGAACAAGTTGGTGGACGGGCGAAGAAACTTGGTATATAAAAAAGAATGATGAATTTGTAAGGCGGGAAAAGCCTGCAGGCGAATGGATTGAATAATGAAACAGTTTGACAACATCAGCAAAGCATTAACCGCCTTTAGCTTGGCTGCGGCTACTCAAGTTGCGGCAACGGAGCGTGGCGATTATAAAAAAGGTAATAATGCCTTTGACCGGATTATTCAGATTCTTAAATATCTCAAAGAATTAGGGAAAATGAATGAATTGGTGGGATTGTTGTCTGATTCTAATGTAGGCGTAAGAATGTATGCTGCCTATGGCTTGCTGCCGACATCTCCAAAAATCGCCGTTCCCATTCTTAAAAAGATTTCACAGAGAGATGATATACATTCCCTTACCGCAAAAGCGACACTTGAACAGTGGGAACAAGGCACTTTAATATATCCGTTTTAATTTTTCTTCGTAACGATTATGAATAAGTGGCAGAAAACAGCAGGCATTATTGTAATCTTGGTCTTAGTGTGTGGCGGTTGCGCAAGGATTAAATCAAAATATGAAGCTATCAAGGCGCGGATTGCCGAAGAAATCGATGCGCCATTTCGGACTGATTTTTATTCCGATTACGGTGCATGGGATTACTATCGAGTTCCATTGATTGCGCCTTACGAGATAACTGCGATAGACACGAGAGAAGTATGGAGCTTAGAAAAACGTCGCAATATAGATAAATTTGATTATTACCCCAACAGTTTATTATCTGCACGACTTTCAGTTGAATATGTTGGCATATCGGATTCTATTATTTATCTCTCTTATACCGACGAGTTGACTCCAGTGGATAAATTGCCCGGACATACATACGGCAACCGGGAAATGCGACAATATGCCATAGTTGATGTACCGACAGACTCTATAGAGTGGCATGAAACGCGGGAGGATTGGCTGGCGGCACTCAACAGGCGAAACATCATCAATCCTCAATTATACCAGGTAGATAGTCTGTATGATGATTTCGCAAATAATATGCGATTATTATTTAATCCAAAACAGCAAGATAATGAAACTGACCGATAAACGATTCTGGATATTTGAGGCATTATCTCTTGTTTGCGGTGAGTTGACTTTCTGCATCGCCGCAGGGATTTGGTTTGCCCTGTCTCAAGTTAATTGGTTTTCAGAATGGACAATCCAATGTACAATTTTGGTATGCTGGGCTTCAGGTGCTCTACTTTCATGGCTTACAGCCAAAAGTACAAAAAATATTACATTCAGAACATATATATGGACTAATTGCGTGTATCTGGCATTAACAATTTACAATGTCAGCAGTGGAGACGCATCGATAAACGGTTGGTTTATAATGTTTGGCTTAGGGTGTGCCATCGTTTCTTTACCAGCATTCATCGTGATGACAATTATTTACGCTAAAATAAACCAAATAACTGACGGAATAAAGGCTATAGGACTGGTTTTTCTGACAGCATTGCCTATTGTGGTTATAAATTTTATGGGAAGAAACTTAGGAATTGGTAAGGCGGATATGATAAAGGACGTTGCAAATGAAGTTATCGGAATGGTTGATAATTTCAAAGATAAGAATGGGCGACTACCTATCGGACTTAATGAGATAGGAACTCCTTTCGAGGGAATTAATGAGACCTATGAATACAAGGGCTATATATTCTATTACGAACCACGAGAAGACGGCTTTTATTGGCTGACCATCACATTCGGTCCGGATGAGAATTATTGTTACGAGTCTAAAAATAAATCATGGATATGGGACTGTGATTCTGATGGAGTAGAAATGTACAAAAAATATGACATTGAAAATGATCTTGGCGATGAAACTGACCGATAAACCATTCGGGATAACAATGCAATATATTTGTGTTTTGTTCCTTACAACATGTCTTTTAGGGATATATATACCCTATTGGCCAATAGTGTGGTTTATTGCCATATTGTTTTGCTGGTTAACTATACCAGCAGTGATTATTGCCTGTATATCATTTTTTTATTCAGTAAGATGCAATACCACGCATAAGAAAATATTGCTGACACTGCACTTGATAAATATCCTGTTATTTTCATTCTGGTTTTTCAAACCGGACGAAAGATGTGATGCCGATATAATGGAACGTCATTATACAGAATATGGAGGACGCATGGAGCAGATATATCGTAATCTTTACGATAAAATGACTCCCGGCTGTTACGTAGAGATTGAATTTGAGCATGGAGACGTGTCTATCTTCCATTTTTCAAATGGCGTTGGTGAGATGGAATCCAACTGGGAACCGAGCGAGGAAAAAATAGATTCGTTGCTCATCCAAAGCGGGCTTGACCGGAATTTCTTAACATGGCTGAAAAAAGAGTTAGACGAAATAGGCTGTATTTCTATTTCCATGCAGGCTGTCCCGGATGCTCCTTTTTGTATCGGATTCCGCCGCATAGGTATGGGAAAGTATGACTATCAGATATATCATAGACCTCTCTCCTCTGATGACCAAAAGAAAGTCAATGAATCCGAGACCTCTATTGTTTATTCTCCTTTCGTAGTGTTTGAATATGGAGGAGGAGCCCTCGGTTCTCAAAATTTTATAGGCAAAGATGAATATCTGAAAAAGAAAGCGCAAAAAGAAAGCGCAGAGCCGCATGCGTAATCAAATATGATAAATTGTTGAAGCTATTGCGAAAAAATTCGTAACTTTGCAGACCATTTCGGTCACAATTTTGCATTAAATTCTTCGCAATGATAACATTCATCATCTGTCTGGCGTGTCTTATCACCGCCTATTTCACCTATGGCAAATACCTTGAAAAAGTTGCAGGTGCCGACAATTCGCGCACCACGCCGGTTTCGCGCCTTGCCGACGGCGTGGACTACATCCCGATGCCGCGCTGGAAAGTGTTTCTGATCCAGCTGCTCAACATTGCCGGCACGGGACCGATTTTCGGAGCCATCCTCGGTGCCTGCTTCGGGCCGGTGGCTTTTCTGTGGATTACTCTCGGAGGTATATTCTTCGGAGCGATGCACGACTATTTTTCGGGTATGATGGAGCTGCGCCACGACGGCAAAAGCCTCCCGGAGGTTGCCGGTATTTATCTGGGCAACGGCATGAAAAACGTGATGCGTTATTTCTCCGTTCTGCTCATGGTGCTCGTTGGAGCCGTGTTTCTCTTAAGCCCTGCGCAATTGCTCGGCAGCATGGTTCCTGCAATCAACACCAACCTCTGGGTGTGGATAATTCTTATATATTACATCATAGCCACGATGCTGCCGATCGACAAGGTAATAGGAAAGTGCTACCCCATTTTCGGAGCAGCACTCATATTTATGGCTGTCGGACTGCTGGTGGCGATTTTCGCTGACGGTCTCCCGGTGCCGGAACTCACCACCCTCCATAATTTCCAGCTCAATCCCGAAGCCCTGCCCATAATACCCACGCTTTTCATCACCATAGCCTGCGGCGCCATATCGGGATTCCACGCCACCCAGTCGCCAATGATGGCGCGCTGCGTAGGGTCGGAGAAAGAATGCCGGAGCGTATTTTACGGCGCTATGATTTCCGAGAGTGTCATCGCACTCATCTGGGCCGCTATTGCCATGGCGTTTTTCGGAGATCCTACTCAACTCAACGAGGCTCTCGCCGCCAACGACAACAATGCCGCGTGGGCAGTAAATGAAATCTCCGTCGGGACAATGGGCAAAGTCGGAGCCGTGCTCGCCCTTCTCGGCGTAGTGGTCGCACCCATCACCTCCGGCGACACTGCATTCCGCAGCGCCCGCCTCATTATCGCCGACATGACAGGCATTGATCAGCGCCCCATACGCAAGCGTTTCCTCATTTGCTTGCCTCTTTTCGTTGTAGGATACTGCATTACGCTCGTGGATTTCGGCATTGTATGGCGTTACTTTGCCTGGGCGAACCAGACGCTTGCCGCCGCCGTGCTGTGGTCGATCTACGTATGGCTCTTTTTGCGGGGTAAAAACGTGTGGATAGCCCTGATTCCCGCCATCGTCATGACATACGTAGTCAGCTCATTCATTTTCATATCCCCGCAGTTCCTCGGCATGGAAAACCGTCTGACGGCCTACATTCTCGGCGGCGTTACCACTGCCGCCATAACTGCTTTCGCCGTTATCTGCGCCCGCTCGCGCAAGGCCGGCGGAATGACGGAGTAAAAGTCCCAATTCCCGTATACAGCAGCGCTGCGTCAGGATTTCATTATCCAGGCGCAGCGCTGCCGGCGTTTTACCATAGTTAACAATAAAAGCGACGAATGTTAAATAATATTATTATTCAGAATGATTTTAAATAACAACCGCGCGGTTTCACGATAATAATTGCGACCTTTGCACCGCAATTTCTGAAATTTGTTTATGAGACTATCAGACTTACCCAACGGAGAGACAGGTGTGGTCGTCAAGACGTTAGGCCACGGCGCTTTCCGCAAGCGAATGATCGAAATGGGATTCGTGAAAGGACAGGAGGTGAAAGTTCTGCTTCACGCTCCTCTTCAGGATCCGATAAAATACTCCATTATGGGCTACGAGGTGTCGCTGCGCCGGTCGGAGGCAGACCTGGTTGAAGTTGAACCCCTCAGAAAACATCCGGGCAACAATCTGGCCCCGCTTCACACCAACACCATAAACGATTCCGACGGCCCGGACGACGCCAATCCGGACAGCCCGCACCGAACAATCAACGTGGTTCTCATCGGGAATCCCAACTGCGGCAAAACTTCGCTGTTCAACATAGCTTCGGGGGCACGCGAGCACGTGGGGAACTACAGCGGTGTGACAGTCGACGCCAAGCGCGGCTCATTCAGACATCGGGGCTATCTGTTCAACATAGTAGACCTTCCCGGCACCTATTCGCTCTCTTCATACTCTCCCGAGGAACTTTACGTACACCGCTATCTGAAAGACGAGACCCCCGACGTTATCATAAACGTAGTAGACAGTTCCAACCTCGAGCGCAATCTGTATCTAACCACGGAGCTGATTGACATGAACCGTTCGATGGTGATTGCCCTAAATATGTACGACGAGCTCAAGCGCTCCGGTACCGAACTCGATTACCGGACGCTGGGCGAGATGATCGGTGTGCCCATTGTACCCACCACCGCAAAAACGGGTGAGGGAATCGACAGGCTTTTCGATACGGTGATCAATGTATACGAAGGCACCGACCAGGCAGTAAGACATGTACACGTGAACCTCGGCCACGACATCGAGGAGGGCGTTAGGGTGATAAAGGATGCGCTAAAAGCTGACGACTACATAGGGCGCCGTTTCTCACCACGCTATCTCGCCATAAAGCTCCTTGAAGGCGACAAGGAGGTGCAGCGGCTTGTAACGGAAGCGGCATCAAACGGCAGGGAGATCATCGAACTGCGCGACAAAGCAGTGAAAAAGTTCAACGAGAACCACCCCGACGAGGATATAACCGCCGAGATTGCCAACGAGAAATACGGTTTCATTTCGGGAGCGCTTGCCGAGACAATGACTGTTTCGGAAAAACAGGAAATCAACACTACCCGTATAATCGACTCCATTGTCACCAACAAACTTTTCGGGTTCCCGCTCTTCCTGCTTATAATGTTCTTTATTTTCTGGGCCACCTTCTCTTTGGGCGAATACCCGATGAGCTGGGTGGAGTCGGGAGTGGAATGGCTCAGTGACATCGTAAGGGAATATATGCCCGACGGCGTGCTGAAAGATCTGATTGCCGACGGTATTATCGGAGGAGTCGGCGGAGTGATAGTATTCCTCCCCAATATCCTTATACTTTATCTCTGCATTTCTTTCATGGAGGACTCCGGCTACATGGCGCGTGCCGCATTCATAATGGACAAGCTCATGCACCGCATCGGTCTCCACGGCAAGTCGTTCATTCCGCTCGTGATGGGCTTCGGTTGTACGGTTCCCTCCATAATAGCATCACGCTCAATAGAAAGTCCGAGCAGCCGGATAATCACCATCCTGATCAACCCCTTCATCTCCTGCTCGGCAAGAATACCAATATATATACTTATAATAGGTACGTTCTTCCCGGCTCACGCCACGCTGGTCTTCGCCGGAGTATATCTGCTCGGCATACTTGTGGCGATACTGACAGCCCGGCTGCTGCGCAAATTCTATTTCAAGAAAGACGTGACACCCTTCGTGATGGAACTTCCGCCCTACCGAGTTCCCACCGCCAAGGCGACTTTGCGCCATATGTGGGGCAAAGGCGAACAGTATCTCAAGAAAATGGGCGGTGTGATTCTCGTTGCAAGCATAATCGTATGGGCACTCAATTACTTCCCGCGTCACGACGAGGCCGCCACTTCCGCCGACGTCCGTACAGCGGCTACCGTAGCAGAATCGTCGGAAATAGATTTCTCCCACGACAGTTTTCTTGAAATGACCGGCAAGTTCGTCAACCCGGTGATGGAGCCGATAGGCTTCCACTGGCGCGCCACGGTAGCGGCCATAGCCGGGATACCGGCCAAGGAGATTGTGGTGTCGACTCTCGGTGTGCTTTATACCGGCGATGAGGAAGCCACGGACGCTTCGCTCGGCGCGCGCCTCGAAACGCCCTCCCCCGTTACAGGAAAACCTGACTTTACCACGGCATCGGCTCTCAGTTTCATGATATTCATACTGCTATACTGCCCCTGCATAGCCACTGTTACGGCAATCGTGAAGGAGACCGGCAACAAGTGGTATGGCGTCTTCTCGGTGGTATACAACACTTGTGTGGCATGGATTATCTCATTCGGCATATACCACGTGGCGTTGCTGTTCTGATAGGCTTATTCAAATACTTACAATCTTAAGTTTTAATTTTTTTCTGAAATTTTTTCCAAAAAAATTTGGAAGTTCCAGAAAAATATGCCTACCTTTGTGGTGTTGTACAAAGGTGCAACACCACAACCCCTCACATTCAGCGAACAAATGCAATGAAAAAACAACTTGTCACAATTCTCGCCATCCTTTGTCTCGGAACCCTCACTTCCGGAGCACAGATTCTTTGGAAAATCTCAGGCAACGGTCTACAGAAACCCAGCTATATTCTGGGCACCCATCATCTCGCTCCGGTTGAGATGCTCGATACTCTCACGGGCTTCAACGAAGCCCTCGCCGCTGTCGACAGAGTCTATGGCGAAATGAATATGAGCGAATCGGCCACTCCTCAGTCACAGCAGATAATGATGGCAGCAGCCACCGCACCCGCCGACAGCACTCTGTCGGTTCTCCTCTCACCGGCACAGGCAGATTCGCTCAACGCGCTGCTGACAAGTTCACTTGGCCCTATGTATAATACTACCGCACTCAACGGCGTAAAACCTGCGATGGTTTCCACACTCATAACCCTTGCGCAGAACCGGACTGCATTTCCGGATTTCAACCCATCCCGGCAACTTGATACCGAAATACAGACCAGGGCAATCTCAATGGGAAAAGAAGTGGCCGGACTGGAGACAATAACAGACCAGTGCAACGCCATGTTCGGCTCACCCCTCGCACAGCAGACCGACGAGCTGATGTCGACAGTAAGAAACAGCGACAAAGCTATCAGCATGGTGAAGAAACTCGCAGACGCCTATATAAAGGGCGACCTTATGGCCATGCTCGCCATAATCGACGACCCTGAAACCGGCATCAGCGGCGAATCGGCCGACCGACTCATAAACGACCGCAACATACGCTGGAGCCATATACTTGCCGGAATCCTTCCCACAATGACTATAATGATTGCCGTAGGGGCAGGCCATCTGCCAGGAGACAAGGGCCTTATAAATCTCCTGCGCAAAGACGGTTATAATGTTGAACCCGTAAGCAAACAGTCATGATCGAACTCCGTAATCTATCGTTTGCCTACGGCAAGGGCAGAAATGCCATCTCCGATGCAAACGGCACCATTAATCCCGGCATCCATCTGCTGCTTGGCGAGAACGGCGCCGGAAAAACCACTCTTCTCCATATTCTGGCAGGACTGCGGTTCGCTCAGTCGGGCGAATGCCTGATTGACGGCTTCGACGTGCGCCGCCGGCTGCCGTCGACCATGCGTAACCTGTTTTTCGTCCCCGACAACACCGAACTTCTTACCCGTACTATAAACGGCATGAAAAAAATTCATGCCTGCTTCTATCCGAATTTCAGCGCGGAGCTGCTTGAAGATAACCTCCGGCAGTTCGGACTGACAGGCGACGAACGTTTCAATAACCTCTCGCTCGGTGACCGCAACAAGACCCTCGCCGCCTATGCCCTCTCACTGCAGACAGAACTCCTGCTGCTCGACGAGCCTGCAAACGGTCTCGACATTAACTCGAAAAAGACGCTACGGCGCATGATTGCCTCGAACTGCTCAGAAAGCCAGACGATAATCGTGTCAACTCACACCGTGTGGGATCTCAAAGCGCTTTTCGACGGACTTCTCGTGATGAACCACGGCCGTCTGCTGCTCAGCCGTTCCACCGAAGAAATCTCGCGCCGCCTCTGCTTCATCACGTCGGCTATGCCTGTCACGGATGCCATCTATCAGGAACAGGAGGCAGGAATCTACCGCGCCATTGTCAGAAACACCGGCAACGAGGAAACCGAAGTTGACTTCAATCTCGTATACTCCGCCCTGATGTCGGAATTCGCTAAAGAAATAATCAACACAATCATAAAACAGGACTGAAATGGAAACCTCAGAATCGACAAATACATATAACGCCGACAGTCAGGCACCCGGCGGCGACCGTTTCTCCTGGCGCCGCGTGGTGATGACCGCGGGCTACTACCGTCAGACGCTTAAATCCTACTTATGGCTTTGTGTGGCGGTAGGATTGTTATGCAGCATCAATCAGATAGCCCTCTCGAACGCCGAATTCAAGACACTTAATTTCGGTATACTTTCCCTTACCTACTGGATACTCGAAATGGTTCTTTCCGGGCTGTTTATCCTCAGCCCGCTCGTATTCTCGCTCAAAAACGACAAAGGGCTTTTTCTTATGCTGCCCGCACGCAGCGACGAGAAGGCCGCAATGATGCTGCTCTGGGGGCTGGTTGTCGTTCCCGTAGTTATCTATCTGTCGGTATCTCTCGTTTTCAGCATTGCATGGCTTTACGACCATAATCTGAAATTCTTCCCCGATATTCTCAACGAAATACCGGTAAACGATAATGTTCTGTCTAATCCGATAGTACACCTGTTCAGCACCATCCTGTATATTCTGCCATGCTGTGCCACCCTTCTTGCAGTGCTGACGCTCAAACGCAACCGCACGCTCTACGCACTCCTCATAGGCATCGGCGTTTATCAGATTCCCTCGTTTGTAAAAGGAATAATTCTGGGCGTTCAGACAGCAAAACACGAAATTGTGGAATCTGAAGTGACCGACTACATAGTGACAGAAATTTACAATTATATCCAGATAATGGGAATCGTATCGGTTGTGGGTTCGGCAATCCTCATTCCTATAATCTGGCACAAAATAAAGAACTTACAGGCTTAAACAGTGGATTTCAACAGCAACAAACCGATCTACAGGCAGATAATCGACTTCTGCTTCAATCTCATACTCACCGGACAGTGGAAGCCCGGCGAGCGGATTCCCTCGGTCAGGGAGCTGTCGGTGGAACTCGCTGTCAACTCCCGTACGGTCATGAACGCATTCGAGAGTCTGGAGGCGGACAATATCATCTATTCCAGACGCGGACTCGGATTTTTTCTCAGCGGCGACGCATTCAGCCTCGTGGCGGAAGCCCGTAGAAAAGAGTTCTTCGAGACAACGGTGGCAGGCATGTTTCACGACATGAAACTTCTGAACATCTCTATCGACGATGTGGTTGAGGAGTATCGCCGACTGAATTCCCGATAAAGCATCAATTCTTAGACTTATATAAAATGCAGGCTGCCGGCAAAGCGATTTTGACGGCAGCCTGCTGAGATTTTTTAAGAAATCAGAGCGCGAGAAGCTTCTCGATGCGTTCTTTCAGAGTGGCTTTGGGCTGAGAACCGGCCAGACGGAGATCAGGCTGGGCAACGCCGTTCTTGAAGAACAGGATTGTGGGGATAGACATGATGCGGTTGACGGTGGAGAAATCGGATTCCTCCTCGATGTTGTATTTCCCGATGAGGACTTTGCCCTCGTATTCCTCGGCGAGTTCGTCGACGACAGGCGACATGCGCATACACGGGCCGCACCAGGTAGCCCAGAAATCAATAACTACAGGCTGACCGCTTGCAATCAGCTCCTCAACATTCTGATCTGTAAATTTGAATGCCATTTTTTTAGTCAGGGTTAATCGTTTATATTAAATTGGATTTCTTCATCATTGAGCGCTTCTACGAGCGCACGGTTTATAGGTATCCGCACACCTGAACGGAGTTTCAGAGTGCGGTTTATGGAGGGATCGAAAACTCTGAACGCCAGTTCACCGCGGTCGGTGGTCTCGCTGTTGACCATATCGCTGAGAAGATCGTGGATATGAAGCGAAATCTTGTCTTTGGGCAGGTCGATGGTGATGTTGCGTATAAGTTTGCCCTTGACCTCATTCAGCAGGCGTATGTTGGTAATTTCGAAACGTACCTCGGAATTTGCGAATCGCCGCTGATACATACCGGTGACGAGAATCGGAGTGCCGGGCACTCCATAGTTGTGGAAGTCGATATATTTCTGGCCGAACAGACGCAATTCAGTGCTGCCGGTATAGTCCTCCATCTTCAGGATGCCGAACTGTCCTCCCTTTTTCGACGGACGGCTCAGGAATTCGACCACCATTCCACCGAAAGTGATTTCAACCCCCTCGACGGGTGTAAATTCCTCGTAGCCCTTGATGGTGCAGGAGCATCCGTAGTTCAGTTCCATGAAATAGGGGTCGAGTGGGTGAGCGGAAAGATACATTCCTACAAGTTCGCGCTCCTTTTCGAGTTTGACTGCGTCGACCCACTCGGGCGCCGGTATAATTTCCGGACGGCCAGCCGACTGCATGTCGATGTCGTCGCCGAAGAGTGAGGCTGCGGATTTCTGTTTGTCGGCCTGAAATGCCTGACCGTAGCGCACAAGTGTTTCCGAGAACACCTCGCCGCGGTTGTTTTCCGCAAAGAAGTCCTCGCGCTTTATCTCACTGAAACAGTCGAACGCACCGGCAATTGCGAGCGATTCGAAAACCCTGCGGTTGATGGCCGCCGAGGGTACTCGTTCGATGAAATCGTAGATAGATTCGTACGTTCCATTGGCCTTGCGTTCATCTATAATAGCTTTCACCACATTCTCTCCCACTCCTTTTATTGCGGCGAGCCCGAAACGGATGTTGCCGTGGGAGTCGACACCGAAATCGGAATACGATTCGTTTACGTCGGGACCTTTCACCGGAATATGCATCTTCTTGCACTCATCCATGAAAGCGGTCATCTTGGTGATATTGTTGCGGTTTCTCGAAAGCACCGCAGCCATATATTCGGCAGGATAATTTGCTTTCAGCCATGCGGTCTGGAAGGCCACCCAGCTGTAGCAGGTGGCATGACTCTTGTTGAAGGCATACGACGCGAATTTCTTCCAGTCAGCCCATATCTTAGCGAGCACTTTCGGGTCGTGGCCGTTTTTCTGACCGCCTTCCAGGAAAAGAGCCTCGAGTTCATTCATCTTTGCGATGAGCTTCTTGCCCATAGCCTTTCGGAGTGTGTCGCTCTGACCTCTCGTAAAGTTGGCGAGGAGTCGCGACAGGAGCATGACCTGCTCCTGATATACGGTCACACCATAGGTGTCCTTGAGATATTTCTCCATCACGGGAATATCGTAGACGATAGGTGACTTTCCGTGTTTTCGAGCAATGAAATCGGGAATATAGTCCATAGGCCCGGGGCGGTAGAGGGCATTCATGGCTATCAGATCCTCGAACGTGGACGGCTGGAGCTCGCGGAGATATTTCTGCATGCCGGCAGACTCGAACTGGAAGGTTCCAGTTGTACGTCCTTCGCAATACAGCTTATATGTTTTGGGGTCGGTGATATCTATTTTCTCTATGTCGATATCGATGCCTTTCGTGTTCTTTATATTTGCAAGCGCCTCCTTTATTATCGATAGAGTTTTCAGACCGAGGAAGTCCATCTTTATCAGTCCGGTGTCCTCTATGATAGAGCCTTCGTACTGAGTAACAATGAGTTTGGTTTTCTCCTTTGTATCGGTATTCTTGTCGACAGCTGTCGACACGGGCACCCAGTCTGTGATCGGGTCGCGGCAAATAATCACACCGCAGGCATGGACACCGGTGTTTCTGACATTGCCCTCAAGCCGGCGGGCATACTCGAGCGTTTCCGTAATGAGCGGATTGCGGCTGTTAAGCTCGGTCTGGAACTCCGGAACGAAACGATAGCAGTTTTCAAGGGTGGTTTTCAGCGTTTTGCCGTCGGGGCCTTCGGGCATGCGGTCGGGCACGAGTTTTGCCAGACGGTTGCTTTCGTCGAGCGGAAGCTGCTCAATGCGCGCCACGTCCTTGATGGCCGATTTGGCGGCCATGGTACCGAACGTAATGATGTGGGCCACTTTGTCCTCACCGTATTTTTCGGTTACGTAGCGCAAAACGTCGGCTCGGCCGTCGTCGTCGAAGTCCACGTCGATATCGGGAAGCGAGATTCGGTCGGGGTTCAGGAAACGTTCGAAAAGGAGGTCGTATTTTATAGGGTCGACCTGCGTAATGCCGAGGCAATAGGCAACCACACTGCCCGCCGCAGAACCACGGCCGGGACCTACGCTCACTCCGAGCTGGTTTCTGCCGGCATTGATAAAGTCCTGAACTATCAGGAAGTAGCCGGGGAAGCCCATGGTTTTCATGATGTGGAGCTCGAACTTAATTCGCTCCGCAAGTTCGGGCGTCAGCGGCGAGCCGTAGCGCTTCTCAGCCCCTTCATACGCCAGCTTGGCGAGATAGTCGGCCTCGAACTTTATGCGGTACAGCTTGTCATATCCGCCGAGTTTTGCTATTTTCTTTTCCGCGGCCTCCTGATCAAGAACCACGTTACCGTTTTCGTCCCGGGTAAATTCGTCGAACAGATCCTTGGGTGTAATCCGCTGTCGGTATTCCTCTTCGGTTCCGAATTCAGCCGGAATCTCGAAAAACGGCATAATCGGCGGGTGGTCGATGGAGTATGTCTCGACTTTGTTGAGTATCTCAAGGGTATTGTCGAGACTTTCTGGAATGTCGGAAAAAATCTCGTTCATTTCCGCCGTAGATTTCAACCACTCCTGCTTGGTGTAGCGCATACGGTCGGGATCGTTGAGATAGTTGTTTGTCGAAATACAAATCAGGCGGTCGTGAGCCTCGGCATCCTCCTCGTTTATGAAATGGACGTCGTTTGTCGCAATTATTTTAATATTATGTTTGCGTGCTAACTCAATCAGTACCGGATTGACCTTCTGCTGAATCTCGTATACTTCGCGATTGCCGCCGGGAGCGTTTGTGGCATGGCGCTGGATTTCTATGTAATAATCGTCGCCGAAAGTTTCCTTAAACCATAACACCTGTCGTTCGGCCTCTTCGAGACTCCCCTGCTGAATCAGACGCGGTATCTCTCCTCCCAGGCAGGCAGAGGCCACAATCAGGCCTTCGCGATGGGCTGCGAGTTCGTGTTTGTCGGTGCGGGGATGAGAATAAAATCCCTCGGTAAATCCCTGCGACACTATCTTAATAAGGTTTTTGTATCCTTTGAGATTCTTTGCCAGCACAATAAGGTGGCGGCCGGTGTCGCGCTTGTCAACCTGCTCGTGGAGCGACTTGAGCGCCACATACATCTCACATCCGAAAATCGGTTTGAAGGCGAGCTTCTTCTCCAGCCTGGCGATTTCAGCCTCGATGGCAGGGGCATCCTCCGGCGAGGCTTCGGCAAGACGTGCTTTCGCATCCTTGATTTTGTCGCGGGTCTTTCCGCCGAGCTTGTTCATATAATTGAACATTTCCTTTATGCCGAACATATTTCCATGGTCAGTCAAAGCTATTCCGGGCATACCGTCGGCAATGGCCTTGTCGATAAGACCGGAAACGGTAGCCTGACCGTCGAGCAGCGAATACTGACTGTGGACGTGAAGGTGGACGAACGGGTGCATAATTATTATTTATGTTAAGACAGAATCATGATAAAAGAAAGGGATTCCGTTCGCCAAAATTACAATTTTTCCGCCACTCTGCAAAGAGATAACATGCCGTGAAATGAAAAAAATCAGCCTGGAAACGCGAACTGCCTGACAGCTACTTACTTTGCATTTTTCAAACTCAAAAAGCAACATCATCCGGGGAACGAATCTGCCGGTTATGCGACTTTCAGAATCTGGCAGACTTTACGTTTTGGGAAACAATTGTTCATAACCAAAATCATAACACACTGATAATCAGATAAATTTTTGTTAACAATGGAAAACTTTTCAACATTCGGAGATTTTTGATGTTTCAAATTTGGCGATAATAATTATTATTCTGAACTTTGCGGCGTGATAATCGAGGCGCTAATCTTTTCAAATCCCAAGTCCTCGGAAATAATCAAAATGTCGGGCGACCGACCGTCAGAACGGGCAGGTCTTTCGGCATTTTGTACACGTACGTTGACAACTAATATCATTAAATAACCATGGCTGAGACCACCTACACTTACGATGAGGCCTACGACGCCTCACTTAAATATTTCGACGGCGATGAACTCGCGGCGAGAGTCTGGGTTAGCAAATATGCCCTGAAGGACTCTTTCGGAAACATCTATGAGAAGACACCCGCCGACATGCACCGCCGCATAGCGCGCGAGATAGTCCGGATTGAGAACCTCTACCCCAACCCGATGAGCGAAGACGAGATATTCGGACTGCTCGACCATTTCCGCTACATTGTTCCTCAGGGAAGCCCGATGGCTGGAATCGGAAACAATTATCAGGTAGGCTCGCTCAGCAACTGCTTCGTGATAGGCCTCGACGAAGATCCCGACTCTTACGGCGGCATTATAAAAATCGACGAAGAGCAGGTACAGCTCATGAAGCGACGCGGCGGCGTCGGTCACGATCTCAGCCACATCCGCCCAAAGGGTACTCCTGTAAAAAACTCAGCTCTCACCTCTACCGGCCTCGTCCCCTTCATGGAGCGCTACTCCAATTCCACGCGCGAGGTTGCCCAGGATGGCCGTCGCGGAGCGCTGATGCTCACCGTATCGATAAAGCATCCTGATTCCGAGGCTTTTATCGACGCCAAACTCGAACAAGGCAAAATTACGGGCGCCAACGTGTCGGTACGCATTGACGACGATTTCATGAATGCAGCAGTAAACGGCACCAATTACCGCAGGCAGTATCCCGTGGATTCCGACAACCCCACAATTGTGCGCGACACAGATGCCACCGCCCTTTGGAACAAAATAGTGTTCAACGCATGGAAGTCGGCAGAACCCGGGGTTCTTTTCTGGGACACCATCACCCGCGAATCGGTGCCGGACTGCTACGCAGATCTCGGTTTCCGCACCATTTCCACAAACCCGTGCGGTGAAATTCCGCTCTGTCCCTACGACAGTTGCCGACTCCTCGCCATCAACCTTTATTCTTACGTGAAGAATCCTTTCACGAAGGACGCATATTTCGATTTCGAGCTTTTTGGGGAGCATATTGCGAAAGCCCAGCGAATAATGGACGACATCATCGACCTTGAGATGGAGAAAATCGACACTATTCTCAAGAAAATCGAGAGCGATCCCGAAACCGCCGAGGTAAAGGAAACTGAGCTTAACCTCTGGAAGAAAATCCGTTCAAAAACACTCAAGGGACGCCGTACCGGTGTTGGAACTACTGCCGAAGGCGACATGATTGCAGCTCTCGGTCTGCGCTACGGCACCAAAGAAGCCACCGATTTCTCTGTTGAAGTTCACAAGGCTCTTGCCATCGCTGCATACGGTTCTTCAGCCGACATGGCAGCAGAGCGCGGCGCATTTGAAGTGTATGATGCGGAACGCGAGAAAAACAATCCGTTCATAAACCGCATACGCGAGGCAAGCCCCGAGACATACGAAAAGATGGTAAAGAACGGCCGTCGCAACATAGCCTGTCTGACCATAGCCCCGACCGGCACGACATCGCTCATGACCCAGACATCAAGCGGAATAGAGCCGGTGTTTATGCCGGTATACAAACGCCGCCGCAAGGTGAACGCCAACGACGTGGAATCGCGCGTGGATTACGTTGACGATACTGGCGACTCGTTTGAGGAATACATTGTATATCACCCGAAGTTCCTTACGTGGATGAAGGTCAACGGCATAGAACGCCGCGACAACTACACGCAGCAGGAACTCGACGAGCTCGTGGCCCGTTCACCCTACTATATGGCAACCGCCAACGACATCAACTGGATTGAAAAGGTAAGGATGCAGGGACGAGTTCAGAAATGGGTCGATCACTCTATTTCCGTAACTGTCAACCTCCCCGCCGACACTACAGTTGAACTTGTAAACAAACTCTATGTCGAGGCGTGGCGTTCGGGATGCAAAGGCTGCACAATCTACCGCGACGGATGCCGTTCGGGCGTGCTCGTGGCAGTAGAAAACGAGAAGAAAAAGAAAAACGAGAACGAAACCCCGGCACCGGCCGGAGTAGCACCCCATGTAATCAAGCGGCCTATAGAGCTTGAGGCAGACGTGGTACGCTTCCAAAACAACAAAGAGAAGTGGATTGCGTTCGTCGGACTGATCGACGGAAAACCATACGAGATTTTCACCGGTCTCGCCGATGATGAAGACGGCATCTTCTGCCCCAAATCAGTAACCAAAGGCAAGATTATAAAAGTAGTTGAAGGCGATGGCAAAAAACGCTACGACTTCCAGTTCATCAACAAGCGCGGCTACAAAACTACCATAGAAGGCCTCAGCGACAAGTTTAACCCCGAATACTGGAACTACGCCAAGCTGATTTCAGGCGTGCTTCGCTACGGAATGCCAATCGACCAAGTAATCAAGCTCGTAAACGGACTCGAGCTTGACTCGAGTTCAATCAACACCTGGAAAATGGGTGTAGAACGAGCGCTTAAGAAATACATTCCTTCGGGAACCGCGGCAAACGGGCAGCGATGCCCCAACTGTGGACAAGAGACGCTGATATATCAGGAAGGATGCCTGATATGTACCTCATGCGGCACCTCCAAATGCGGATAATAACCTCTTAAACAACCTTCTTTAGATGCCGCCGAGGAAAACCCGGCGGCATCTTTCAGATTATGTTTACCGAACGACTCGCACAAACGCTCGAAATGCTCGTAGACCGCGAACGCCCCATCATTGTCGGGCTGAGCGGAGGAGCCGACTCCATGGCTCTACTCAGCGGCCTCACGGAACTCGGCTACGAATGTATCGCCTCACACTGCAATTTTCATCTGCGTGGGGATGAAAGCCTGCGCGACGAGGAGGAGGCCCGGAAACTTGCCCAAAGGCTCGGAGTAAGATTCGTAAAGAAAGATTTTGAGGTGGAGGCATGGCGTAAAGCTACCGGCGACTCTACCGAAATGGCATGTCGGCGTCTCAGATACGACTGGTGGAACCGATTATCTGAAGAGCTTGACACCCAAGGTATAGCCGTAGGGCACCATCTGGAGGACAACGTGGAAACTTTTTTCCTCAATCTTCTCCGGGGCAGCGGTATAACGGGTCTGAAAGGAATGCTTCCGCGTTCAGGCAAAATCATCCGTCCGCTTCTCGGCTTTACCCGGGGCGAGATTGAAGAGTATTGCCGTGAGCGCGGTCTTCACTACGTGGTTGATTCTACGAATCTTGAAAATGAATTCTGCCGCAACCGCTTGCGCAATGTTGTTCTTACAGAATTTGAACGGCAGTTTCCCGGTGCGATGAAATCCATAGCACGCTCCATCGAAAATCTGCGCGGAAACTTCGAACTGTATGGCGACGCCGTGGCTCGCGCGCGCGAACATTATTCAACAGCCGATGGCGGGATACTGCTTACCGACATTCTCACCTGCGAACGGCATCCCCGCATTGTGCTTTACGAACTTCTGTCGGATTATGGCCTGAATATGACGCAGACCGACGATATAATTGCGAGTGCCCGTGAATCCGGACGAAAATTCAGCAGTTCTTCAGGTACCACTCTTCTGCTTGACCGCGGCATCCTGCGTCCGGTCGAAACAGAAATCAAGAATCCGGAAGAGGAGAAAGTAGACCTTTTCACCAACCCGCATTTCACCGGCCGCCTGTCACCACGCAACGAATTTCATCCCTCCGGAGACAGTTCGGTGATATACCTCGATGCAAGCGTAATGAAAGACAATCCAGTTTTCACCGTAAGGAGCTGGCGCAACGGTGACCGCATTGCACCTTTCGGCATGAAAGGCACACGTAAACTCAGCGACATTTTCAGCGATTTGAAAATACCCGTCGACAGAAAATCGAAGATAAAAGTTCTGACGCGCAATGGCGAAATACTTTGGATTATAGGTATTCGCGCGTCCCGTCATTTCCCAGTAACGGATACGACCGTAGATTTCCTGACGCTGAGATCTGTGTAACAATCACTGGTTTCCCTTAAGAAAGTCGATAAGCCGGCAATCGTTGAAATGAGGGATCTCTTTTGAGGAGATCTCACCGTTACGGTCAATGAAATAATATGAGGGAAATCCCTGTAAATTAAGCGATTCTATTATTCTGTTCGACATTTCCTCTTCGGGAATAAAAATATGGACTGAGTTGCGGAACCGAGGAGCGAGTTCACGCCACGCATCCATATCCGATTTCAGCCAAATAATCGCAAAAACGATATCGGAACCGAGAAAATGTTCCCGCAATCCTTCGCTCCCGGCCAATGCGGCACGGCAGGGGCCACACCAGGTTGCGCTCACGTCGACATAAGCCGGACATGAAGGATATTGTTTTTTCAACCATTCTATCGGATTGACGCTGTCGATATTGTAAAGAGAATCGTTCGCCCAAACCGCTATATTGCCCGGGCTAATACGGGAAATATCAGGAGAGACAGTATTATCGGCAAAAAGGCGGTCATAATATTCGGGATTTGCGAAATCTTCACGTTTCGGACTCGCATCTTCCATTGTTGCATACATAAGGTCGCGTATCAGAGACTTAGGCATTTTATGCGCATAATCGGGACTTCTACGCAACAGAGCGCTCAAATGGTAAGGAAAAATCATAACCCGAGTGTTGCGCACGTTGGCTATATCAAACAGAGAGTCAGTAAAAAACGCAATCTGTTCGCCAACACTTTTTCCGCGGAAGCCAATTGCCATATTCGCCGGAATAAAGATATTGTCGAGCATAAGTAATTCCGCCGCAGACGAATGGAGGCTATTTTCGCGGATATACTTACCGACAATTTCACCAGTACGGGCCACCTCTCTTTTGAATGCAGACAAATATAAGCCTAATCCTACCGTATCGGCAGGAAGCTTAATATTATAGTACAACGGCGCGAGATCGTAAACGGCGTGTGAATACTCCTCGTTCAGCACCGAGTGGTCGCCGGACAGGTGGAATTCAACCGGGTTTTCCGTTGCATCGATGCTCAGAAAAACGGAATCGCCAGGCTCCGCATATGCATTTATAAACAGGCCTCTGTTGAAATTTATAGTGAACGTGTGACCGTAATAAAACGGAATTTCTTCTGCAAAACATCCTGCTGAATCCAGTTGAGCCACACGGCGTGCGCTTCGCTCGCATACATCGCATTCGTTTATAAGTAATGTGCATGGATTTTGTGGCGACACCCCTTTCACTATTCCTGCAACTTTGATGAAATTGGACGCAGGCGACGCTGTTGCAGCCAAAACCGTGACTATGGCAGCCAGCATTATGATAATTTTACTATATTTTCCCATGTTTATGTTGCTATTTACGCACAAAGATACCATTTTCCGGCGAAAGCGCAAGTAAGCCGACCACACGCATATTTTACGACAATTTAGAAAAGATTCCGTTCAACCAGATCGCCACTTTCTACTGCACGTAGATGACGAAGAGATAATGATCTGATTCACAAACCGGCACTGGGATGTCAGGACAAATAAATCCGGACATCCCAGTGGTTTTTTCATGAATTTTTGGAAAAAATTTTGGAGATTAAATTATTTGATATATCTTTGCGGTGTAATAGTTCACTAATACACCATTAAGACAAGTCAGATATGCTTAGAATTGAAAATCTCTCTTTCACTTATCCGAAGCAGCCGGTGCCTACTGTAAGCGATTTCTCGCTTGAGCTGCCCTCCGGGGGTATCTACGGGCTGCTGGGACGCAACGGAGTAGGTAAATCTACCCTTCTCTATCTCATTTGCGGGTTACTTACGCCCAAAAGCGGGAAAGTGACCTACAAGGGTGTCGATACCCGCAAGCGTCTTCCGGAAACGCTCGCCGAGATTATGATTGTGCCCGAGGAATTCTCACTTCCCAACGTAAGGATGAGCCAATATGCAAAGCTCAACGCCTCGTTCTATCCGAAATTCTCCTACGAAGATCTACGACGCCATCTTACCACCTTTGATCTGGATCCCGATCTCAATCTCGGCGCACTCTCCATGGGTCAGAAGAAAAAGGCGTATATGTGTTTCGCTCTTGCCTGCAATACCTCGCTCCTTCTGATGGATGAGCCTACAAACGGACTCGACATTCCGGGCAAAAGTACCTTCCGGCGTTTCATAGCATCGGAGATGACCGACGAACGCACCGTGATAATCTCCACCCATCAGGTTCGCGACATCGACAAAATTCTCGACCACGTGGTGATAATCGACAATCACTCGGTACTTCTCAACCAGCCGGTAATGGAGATAGTGAAACATCTTTCGTTCTACACCACCAACGACCGCGAGAAAATCGAGCAGGCGCTTTACCGACTCCCTGCTCTCGAAGGCACTTCGGTAATCCTGCCGAACCTCGACGAAGACGATACAGAAATTAACCTCGAAACACTGTTTGATTTCGCGATTACGAATCCCGAAGAAATCAACAGGCAGTTTAAAAACAGATGATAAGATGAAAGCACTATCACTAAAGCGCCTCGGAACCGTTATGACGAAGGAAATCCGGGAAAACTGGCGGACATTGCTGATGCAGACCGGCATTATGCTCGGAGTGCTGATACTTGCAGCCATTCTTATAGAATATCAGGTCTTCCAGCACGAACATAGCCGACTTGATCGAGACGATGCCATCTATGGCGAGAGAGCTGTGTTTACAGCACTGTTTTTCGTATTCGGAACAATAGCCGCGTCGCTGATGTTCTCGAATATGAAAAGCAAGGAATCGCGAATATCCACACTCATGTATCCTGCGACTCAGCTTGAGAAATACCTTTCGCGCTGGATCATCTATGTGCCTGGCTTCATAATCGTGTTCTTCATTTTCGCCTTCATAGCCGACTTCGCCCGCTATCTTATTTTCTTGCCCTTTCTCGGCGACCGTCCCATCATTCTCCATCCTGTCTCGCTTTCCGACCTTCGCGAAATGTTTCCAAGCGACACGGAAGAGTTAGAGATACTGACCGGCGTTTTCCTCGTTTTGCAGTCGTTCTTCGTGCTCGGAAGCAGTATCTGGCCGCGCAATTCGTTTATAAAGACCTCAATAGCGCTCTTTGTGCTCGGCACTCTCTATACGCTCGTCATAACCTGGATTTTCCAGCTGCTGTTTATGGATTCGGAAGTCAACGTACGTACGGGTGCTTTCGACGGTGAATTCTACAAAGGAAAACTTCTTTTCATCCAATGGTCATTTGTAACGGTAGTATGTGTGGCGAATTACGTGATATCATATTTCCGGTTCAAGGAAAACGAGATAATCAACCGTTGGTAATGTGTTAAATTATGAATTTCAAAGACAACAAAGCTATATATCTTCAGATTGCCGACAAAATCTGCGACGACGTGATGACCGGCGTCCATCCCCCGGGTTCGAGGATTGCTTCCGTCAGGGAATACGCGGCTCAGGTAGAGGTGAACTCCAACACCGTAATGCGGTCGTACGACTATCTTGCAAACGCCGGCATCCTGTACAATAAACGCGGCATCGGTTTCTTCATTAGCGACGACGCCCGGCATAAGATCACCGAAATCCGCAGAGAGTCATTTCTCAACGACGAGATATTCTATTTTTTCAAGCAACTCAACCTGCTCGACATCACACCGGCAGACCTGTCGGCGATGTATGAAGAGTATCGTGAAAACAACAAATAAAGATGAAAAAGACCACAATGGCTCTCATTGGAATGTTTTTCCTGAGCCTGATAGCAATAACCGCCCTGATGTACGCAGTCGACTCGTTTGAGATCGGCTCGGTCAAGAAGGATACCGTCGAAATACCTGCCGGATGCTCCGACAGCGGACTGCCGCATTTCAGCAGAGTGGTAGTCGTATATAACAGCCAGGTCACCCCGAACCACGTAGTTCATATGGAGGTGATGGAGGATGGCGACGACCGCTGTCCGGAGCTGTGCCTGAAAGTCGACCCATCCCTGACCGCCCCGATCGTCTCGATGAACCCGGAATGGAACAAATACGTGACTTTAAAGGTTGAAGACGACACCCTCTATGCTGTTTTCGACTTCCACGGAGTGCAACGTTACCCCGGAGAGAAAGAAACTGACAAACGCTTCTACACGACTGCTTTTATACCTGCCCCGATAACCATAAAGATGCCTCAGGGCTCACTTAAGGAAGTGATGCCAGACACTGACGTCACGACAATTATCGACGGACTGGAATCCCGCAGACTGGACTACGACTTCACCTCGAGAATCAATCTCGAAAGGTGCCGGATAGACACCGTATCGGTTTACTCTTCAATAGAACCCGACAGCATTTTGAAGATTGCAGTCCCGGGTTATGATAAAACGTTCGAAAAGCACTCTCTCTATTGGAACGACAACCGTATCGCTCTGACTGCCTGCGCAATCAACACGTTTATTCTTAATCCGTCAACCGGCGACGTATATATCAGAGGCGAAATGCACGATATCGCTGACAAGAATCTCGTAAGGAAGCTCATTGCTTCAGACGTCAGCCTTCGGGAAAACCAGGGCTTCGACCTCCATCTCTACAATTCAGGAATTGAAGAGATAGTATGGGATCCGGTCATCGGCAACGAGTTTGCACTTCACACTTGGGGTCCGATGAAAATCGAAAGGCAGGCGGCTGCCGATGCCGAAACGGAGATTGCCGACGAAATAATAGTAGAAGAAGATACAATGCAGGAGTAATTCCTACAATATGAAAAGGTAAAAAAGATTACTAAAGTTAAACAGGAAAGCTGCCGGCGTTGCGGAAACGCCGGCAGCTTTCATATAGTTAAACCTACTGAATATTTTTTAATGAACAGCCTGTTTGTAAACTTTGTTGCCCTGACGGAATACATAGATTCCTGCGGGGAGATCCGATGCGTTGTCTGAAACGCGACGACCGTAAAGGTCGAAAACTTCCACTGGGCGTGTTGTATCCACCTCGTCGACTACAATATCGTTTATGCCCGACTTTTCAGCTATAACTGGTTCAACCGCCACGCTCTGAGCGTCGGGCATCGTAAGGTTCAGTTCGACTGTGTTGTAAGTCACGGAAGATGTTTTACCTGCCGAAGTGGTTTTTACCGTCCATCCGCTCACCTCTTTGGTATCGTCGGCAGGCACTCCGGATATTTTCAGGCTGCGGCCGGCGTAGAAACTTCCGTCGAGAAAATCATTTCTTACATCAATGCCGTTAACTGTCAGACATACTTTCTGCGAAGAATTTTTGCCCACGGTCAGGGGTACGGCATTACCGAGGTTCCAGAAATCTTTTAAATGCTTATACATAAATGTCGTGCGGTTCGTAGCATAGTTTTTGGCACTACGGAGTTCATCGGAATAATTGGGCCACCATTGGTTTATATTGGCACGGTGGTTGGGGTATTCGGTCTTGATTATACCGTACATTTCATCGAGGAGACTGTTGATGTGCTTACCGTTGAGGAAGTCGCCCATATAAACGGCGAAGCGGTCGATGAAATCTTTTTTGAAATCGTCAATGTCTATAAGGCGCCGGAACAGACGGGTGTGCTCGTAGCCGTTGGCCCAGTCTCGATCCTTGTCATAGCCAGGAGTATAGAGCCAGTTGAGAGTCTTGTATTCCGGACTGCTACCGTAGAGTCCGAGACCGAAATCGGTGTCCTTCGCAACCCAGCGCCATTTGCCGTTGTCGATCGGACGCCACATCACAATATTATTACCGGGAAAATCCTGATTATTGTAGAAAATATTCATTATCATCAGGTTGGCGAACTCCGTCACGTCCATCCATTCCTTGAATTCGTCGAGAGTATGGCCATGCTCGCCGTAGAAAGCCTGGAAAGCCTGATAGTTAGTCATGTCGCCCGACTTAAGTTCCCACCAGTTCTCGATCATGTCGATATCCTCGAGGCCGTCGTAGTTGGTATAGATGTTGTCCTCATTGCTGCGTTCTCGTATGTTGAGCATGCATACGTACTGTCCGTTGAGCATGAATATCGCCGGACGCCACGCCTGCCAGTCGAGATCTACATTCTGCGCCATTGAACGTTGTATCACGGCGTCGCGCATGTAGAGATAATCGAAATCGTTGCCGGCATTACGCATCTCAAACGACTTGAAATCAGTCACACCGGGACGCTGGTCGGGAAAGAATTCGTAGTCGAAACGTTTGGTTCCGAAACGTTTGTTGGCATAAAACACGAGCGACTTATATTTTGCGTCGCGGGTGGCACCACCCTTCACCCTCGTCTCGCAGATCTGGTTGATGACAGCAGGCTCTCCTGGAGCCTCGAACATTTCTATATTGGCACAGCGGCGCCAGTCGTAACGATAGTTGGGTGTTCCGGCCGTATAGGAGCCTTCAACATATATTCCGATCTTGGAATCATAGAAATAACCATTGTCCGTAACCACCGACACAATCGGCAGAGTCATCTCGCGCGGGAAAAAGATATAAGAGTGGGTTACGGAACGTGGCGAAAGGTAGCCGTCGCAGAAAAGTTTCGCACGGATCACCTTCGAGGTATGCATGTTGATGGGAACTACGTAGAGACTGCTGTTTTCTGTAGGCTCCTTACCGTCGGTGGTATAACGTATCACTGTTCCGGCAGGAACTCCGTCGGGCATGGAAAGAGTCAGAGTCCCCGAGGTTTTCATCACCTGCCCCTCAAAGCTGAATACGGGGTCAGGCAGCAATTCGGAGGAGACTTTCCCGGAGTTACTGCTGCCGGGGGTAGGCTTGCACTGATACCCCCACTCCCCTGCACCGTCAGTTACTCTGCCATAGGCTATTCCGGGAGCCGGCTGCGCCTTCATACCCGTAACCTTGTCGACTATTTCATTTCCTTTGAAGAGATAAACTTCACCGTTTTTGCCCGATTCAAGGCGGAACGATGTATGCAGACCCTTCTCCTCTTTGTCGCAGTAGATAAGGGCAAAGCCGTGAGCTGCTATAGTCATGTCGGGCAATGTATAAGCCTTTGATGCTTTCTCTTTCACACCGAGACTGTAGTCTTTCAGATTCACCGGTGAAGCGGAATCGTTGTAAAGTTCCACCCAGGAATCGGGAAATTCATTGAGGTCATCCATGATGCAGTCGAGATTCGATTGCATCATTTCGTTGATTACAAGACCCGTGGCGCCGACCGAAACCGAAGCGAGAGCCATGGAAAGAATAATAAATGTTTTTTTCATGGAAGATTATGAGATTTTTGACTGAATGCTGTTTTAACTACTGATTTATGATGTCATTTCGTATCCAGACACGATTTCAGACTATCGAAGAAATGCCAGATGGCAATGCCGCCCGACACCGACACGTTGAGAGAATGCTTTGTGCCGCGCTGCGGAATCTCCAGGCAGACATCGCACTTATCCACAACCCTCTGGTCTACACCGTTTACCTCGTGACCGAGTACAAGGGCATAGCGGCGCCCGGGTTCGGGACGGAAATCCTGCAGGCCGATGCTGCCCTTCACCTGCTCGAGAGCGCATACGATGCACCCCTCGCCTCTGAGGCGGTCTACGCAGGCCTCGGTCGATTCATAATAATCCCAGCCTACGGAATCCTCGGCGCCGAGAGCCGTCTTGTGGATTTCTGGCGAAGGCGGCACGGCGCTTATGCCGCAGAGCGCGACGCGCTCTACCGCAAAAGCATCGCAGGTACGGAAAACCGACCCTATGTTGTTGAGACTCCTTACGTTGTCGAGAACGACTGTGAGCGGAAGTTTCGCACTGTTTTTGAAACCTTCGACGCTCAGACGCCCGAGATCCCAGATTGTTTTCTTTTCCATGCCATAGGTGATTAGACCACAAATATAGCTCTTTTTATGCTGTCTACAAAACAAATACCGGCAATTCGAACTATTGCTTAGGACAACGACGGGATATTTTTCGTAATTTTGCGGCATGAAAACAGCTCTAATCCGACAGCGGCTTAAACCGTGGATGCTGCCCATCGCCATGGCGGGCGGCTTGATTTTTCATAATTTCATAGATGCGATAGCCTTCGTCGCCCCGTATCTGATTTTCGTGATGCTCCTAATAACGTTTTGCAAAGTGAATCCGCGTGAATTCCGTGTAACCGGACTATCGTGGGGACTTCTGGCGGTTCAGACCTTAGGATCGCTCGCGGTTTATTTCGCATGCCTGCCTTTGGGTTCCGACATTGCGGAAGGAGCGTTTATATGCGTGTTCTGTCCTACTGCCACTGCAGCTCCGGTCGTAACTGGGATGCTCGGAGGAAGCGTGCCGCGTCTTGCCACATTTTCTATAATTTCCAACGTCACGGTGGCTATACTGGCACCCCTGCTGTTCACTCTTATGGGCTCTGAGGCAACACTTACCTTCACTGAATCGTTTCTTACTATTTCCGGCAAAGTAATTCCTCTTATAATTCTTCCGCTTTTCTCGGCTCTTGCACTTCGCAAATTGGCACCGGCGTTACACCACCGCATCGGCGACCGCCAGTCGGTATCGTTCTATATCTGGGCTGTTTCCCTGTTCATTGTAGTCGGAAGAGCCGTAAGTTTCATAATGTCTGAACCGGCCGACAGAATACCCGAGATGCTGATTCTCGCTCTGTGCTCGGGGGTAGTATGCTGTTTGCAGTTCTATATAGGCAGGTGCATAGGAGCCCGCAACGGCGACAAGATTTCCGGAGCGCAGGGACTCGGACAGAAAAACACCGTGCTTGCAATATGGATGGCGCTCACCTTCCTACACCCCATAGCTTCGGTTGCACCCGCGGCCTACGTGGCGTGGCAGAACTCCATCAACTCGATGCAACTGTATCTGAAAACCCGCCGCGATCTAAGAGCATAAACATTTTAACCTATTAAATGTTAAACAATATATAATCTATACGAACTCTACAAGCCAAGAACAACAAAAACACGACCATAATGGACAGCATGTATGAAATTCTGATGGGTCTACCGCTTTTTAACGGTGTGAGCTACAACCGTATATCGGAAATAGTAGGTTCCACCCCCCTTTCGTTTCTCAAATATCTTCCCGGCGAACCGGTGATAAACGCCGGCGAGGCCTGTACCCAGCTGAAATTCATAATTTCCGGCTCCGTCAGGATTTCGGTTGCCAACCACAACGACCGTTTTAAGGTTGATTCCACTCTGAGGGCGCCGTCGGTGATAATGCCGGATTATCTCTTCGGACGCACCACCGTCTATCCCTGCAAGGCAACCGCTGTCGACACGGTTTCAATCATGCAGATTTCCAAGCAGGAATTCACACGGTTGCTGCGAAACGACGAAGTGTTTCTGTTCAACTTTCTTAACATTCTTTCGAGCGACGCGCAGAAAGCTGTCGACGGCGTGATGGCACTCTCCACCGGTTCACTCGAGGAGCGTCTGGCATACTGGATTCTCGCTCTTACCCAGCGCGATTCGACCGAAATAGTAATGTCGTGCAAGCAGCGCGACCTTTATTCCGTGTTCGGTGTCCAGCGCTCGTCTTTCATAGCCATGCTCGACTCCCTTGCTGCACGCGGCATAATAAAATACTCTCCCGGCGAAATCAGAATTGTATCGCGCGAACTGCTCGCAAACCTGCTGCTTTCATCCCACGACTGACAGGATAAAATCCGCCTCTCCATATTTCGCCTGTTCAGCAATTTTCGTTAACTTTGTCGGTGAAATATGGAAGAATATCTGTCAACACTCAACGACCAGCAACGCGATGCGGTGCTCTATTGCGACGGGCCTCAGCTTGTGATTGCGGGTGCAGGCTCGGGAAAGACCCGAGTGCTCACCCACAAGATACTCCATCTGTTGCACCTCGGCTACGAGCCGTGGCGCATATTGGCTCTTACTTTCACCAATAAAGCGGCGCATGAGATGCGCAGCAGGATCGAGCAGCTTGTAGGCTCAAATGTGGCCTCAAAACTTTGGATGGGAACGTTTCACTCCATTTTCGCCCGCATTCTGCGCTTAAATGCCGACCGGATAGGCTTCAAACCGTCGTTCACAATCTACGATACATCAGATTCCAAGTCGCTTGTCAAGACAATAATCCGCGACATGGGTCTCGATGAAAAAATCTACAAACCGTCGACAGTGCTCAATGCCATATCCACGGCTAAAAACGCACTGATATCACCGGAAGACTACGCGAATTTACGCGACCTGACGGAGGCTGACAAAAATGCACGCCGCCCGCGCATCTGCGAGATTTACCGCAACTACCGCGACCGTTGCGTGGTGGCAGGCGCCATGGATTTCGATGATCTTCTTTATTACACCAACGTGCTGCTGCGCGACAATCCCGACGTACTACACCACTATCAGGAATATTTCAGGTATATCCTCGTTGACGAGTATCAGGACACCAATTTCGCCCAGCACGTGATAGTTACGCAGCTCTCCCGCATAAACCGGCATCTGAGCGTAGTTGGCGACGACGCCCAGAGCATCTACTCTTTTCGCGGCGCCAATATCAGAAACATCCTCGACCTGAAAAAATCGTATCCGACCCTTTCAACCTTCAAACTCGAGCGCAATTACCGCTCCACTCAAAACATTATCAATGCCGCAGGCTCGCTGATAGAAAAAAACGTCGATCAGATTCCCAAAAAGGTATACTCCGAAAATTCTAAAGGATCGAAGATTGAGGTAGTGAAGAGTTTCAGCGACTACGAAGAGGCATACCTCGTGGCGGCGAGGGTATCGCAGGTCAAAACAGCCACCCACGACAGCTACGATGAATTCGCCATACTGTACCGCACCAATGCGCAGAGCCGAATACTCGAGGAAGCGCTCCGCAAGCGCAATATCCCCTACCGCATTTATGGAGGTCTCTCGTTCTACCAACGCAAGGAGGTGAAAGACGCCGTATCATATTTCCGTCTGAGCATCAACCCAGACGACGAGGAAGCCTTGAAACGGATAATCAACTTCCCGGCCCGCGGAATCGGTGAAACGACTCTCAACAAACTCACCCGCACGGCGCTCGATAACAATACAAGCATATGGAATGTAATCTGCGACCTCGGCCGCTTCAACCCCGGCGTGAACTCCGGAACGGCTAAAAAGCTAAACGCCTTCCGGACGCTGATCGAATCCATGATTGAATCGTCCCGCAACAAGAATGCCTACGACGCCGCCCGTTTCATAATCGAACGCACAGGCATGCTTGCAATGTTCATGTCCGACTCCACTCCCGAGAGCATTTCACGGCGCGAAAACATCGAAGAGCTGCTCGCCGGAGCTAAAGAGTTTACTCAGAGCCGGTTTGAGGAAGGCGAAGAAAACGCGACACTCAACGATTTTCTGGCCGACATATCTCTTGCAACCGACCAGGATCTCGAAAAGGAAGGCGAAGGCGAACGCATTACCCTGATGACTGTCCATGCGGCCAAAGGGCTGGAATTCAACAATGTGTTTATCGTCGGCATTGAAGAAGAACTCTTCCCGTCGGCCATGAGCATGGATTCGCCCCAGCAGATTGAGGAAGAGCGGCGTCTGTTCTATGTAGCGATTACACGCGCGAGGAATTTCTGTATGATGTCGTATGCATCCTCACGATTCCGTAACGGTCAGACCGTTTTATGCAAACCGTCGCGGTTTCTCGGCGACATCGACAGCGAATATCTCAGACTCACCGGAGGTGCCGATTTCGGCAGCAGCTACCGGCAGAGCGTTAATCCGGTTGCTAACTATAAGTCACAATATAACCGGCTCTCATCCTCGGCACGCAGCATCAGTTCGATCCGTACACCGTCTCCTTCCTCCCCTGCTGCCGCACAAACCGGCGCCGGAACGGGTCGGCACAGCGCTTCGTCACTGAGACCCGGCATGATAATAGAGCATTCACGCTTCGGGCGCGGTACAATACGCCAAATCGACACGTCGATGACCGACGACAGAATTGTAGTTGAGTTTGACAATACCGGAAGCAAAACTCTCATGCTCAAATATGCTCAATTCGAAATCATAGAATAAAATAATGGATCAGCAGAATCTCCCCACACCATATTATATTGTATATGAGGACCGGCTGCGCCGAAATCTGGATCTGATCAACCGGGTTGAGCGCGAAGCCGGCGTAAACATAATAATGGCTTTCAAGGCTAACGCTCTCTGGCGCTCTTTCCCGATAATCCGCGAATATAACCGCGACTTCACAGCCAGCAGCCTCAACGAACTGCGCCTCGGGGAGGAAGAACTCGGAGGCGAAGCCCATGTATATTGCCCGGTCTACACGCCCGCCACTATCGGTGAATTTTTAAGCCGGGCTACCCATATAACTTTCAACTCCCTCGGGCAGTGGGACAAGTTCGGAAAACTCGCCCTCGACCATGGAGTATCGCCGGGTCTGAGAGTAAATCCTGAATGTTCGGTAATAGAGACCGATCTTTACAATCCTGCGCTCCCGGGATCAAGATTCGGCGTGACTGCCGCCCAGCTTGAGGGCAATTTCCCCGAAGGTCTTGAAGGCTTCCATTTCCACCAGCTCTGTGAGTCCGACTCACACGACCTCGCGAAGGTGCTCGACGCCTTCGAAAGTCAGTTCGGGAAGTATTTCAACAAACTGAAATGGGTGAATTTCGGGGGCGGCCACCTGATGACCCGCGAGGGATACGACGTGGAATTTCTCATCCGGATTCTCAGAGATTTCCGCAGCCGCTATCCCTGGCTGAAAGTAATCCTTGAGCCGGGGAGCGCCTTTACATGGCGTACGGGCGATCTCGTCACTTCCGTGCTCGACGTAGTTGAAAACCACGGAATCCGCACGGCCATAATCGACGCATCGTTTGCCTGCCATATGCCCGACTGCCTCGAAATGCCTTACAAGCCTGCTATAACGGAGAGCGTCGAGCCTGAACCGGGACTACCTCTTTACCGCCTCGGAGGCAACTCCTGCCTGAGCGGCGACTATGTAGGCGACTGGGCATTCCGGCATCCTCTTAAACCGGGCGACAGACTCACCCTTGAAGACATGAACCATTACACCACCGTAAAAACCACCATGTTTAACGGAATCGCCCACCCCGACATAGTGCTTGCCCGCAGTAACGGCGACCTGCAATACCTCCGCCGTTTCGATTATCACGACTATAAAAACCGCATGAGCTGATGGCAGAACAAGTTACAGCCCCGAGATTCTCGGTAATTATTCCCGTCTACAACCGCATAGACGAAGTGAGAGACCTTCTCGACAGCCTTTCGAAGCAAACGCTGAAAAACTTCGAAGTAATAATCGTGGAGGACGGCTCTACTCTTCCATGCGAGGAGGTGGTGAAAGCTGCTGAAGGCGTCGACGTATCATATTATTATAAAGAAAACGAAGGTCGGTCCATAGCGCGCAATTATGGCATAGCGCGCGCCCGCGGCGATTATTTCGTGTTTTTCGACAGTGATTGCGTGATTCCGCCCGATTATTTCAATACACTCACCCGCGAACTCGACAGAAATCCGCTCGACTGCTTCGGAGGTCCCGACGCCGCGCATGAATCCTTCACAACCACTCAGAAAGCGATCAATTTCGCCATGACCTCCTTTCTCACCACCGGAGGAATCCGCGGAGGAAAGATGAGTATGGAGAAATTCGTGCCGAGGTCATTCAACACCGGCTACTCGCGCCGTGTTTATGAAACAGTAGGCGGATTCCGCGAAATGTTCTCGGAAGACATCGATATGTCGACCCGCATAAAGAAAGCCGGTTTTTCTACCGGACTGATCCGCGACGCCTACGTTTACCACAAGCGACGTGTTGATTTCCGCAAATTCCTGCGTCAGGTCTACGTTTTCGGCATGTCCCGCATCACACTCAAACTCCTCTACCCCGACTCGCTCAAGGCGGTTCACGTGCTTCCGGCGCTGGCGGTGATAATCGGCGTAATTCTCGTTTTGCTATCCATTTTCGTTTCGCCGTGGTTTCTGGCACCGATAGCAATATATCTCGCAGCGCTGCTGGCAGCTGCGCTTGCCGCCACTCACTCGCCCGTTGTCGCCGTCAAGGCCATACCCGCAAGTATAATTCAGATAGGCGGCTACGGCTGTGGCTTCCTGCGCGCTTATTTTTTGAAAATAATCCTCGGCAGAGGCAGGGATATCGAAGAAGAAATAATACTCAGAAAAGGGAAATGACCGACAGATCCGACTCTCCGTTCCGCCCGCTGCGCATATCCGATATGAACGACAGCGACCGTCCCCGCGAAAAAGCGATGGCTCAGGGCGTGAAATCGCTTACCGACGCCGAACTCCTTGCCATTATTTTCGGGGGTGGAATACCGGGTATGTCGGTGATCGAACTGTCGCAACGCATACTCGCCGACTGCGACAACCGGCTGTCGCTCATAGCCGGACTGACTATCGACGAACTTTGCAGAAAGTACAAAGGCATCGGACCTGCGAAAGCCATAAGTCTGGCAGCCGCTTTCGAACTCGGAGCCCGCTGCAGGCAGGATATGACCCTTCCGGAACCGGTGATACGTTCCAGCACCGATGCCTACAATCTGATGCGCGGAAGAATGGAGCTTCTGAACTACGAAGAGTTCTGGATTCTGATTCTTACACGAAGTAATTCCGTACGATACCGCCGCTGCATTTCGCAAGGCGGTACGGCCGCAACCGTAGTCGACGTGAAACTGCTGCTTAAATGCGCGCTCGACTGTATGGCATCCGGCATTATCCTCGTCCACAACCATCCGTCGGGAGCTGTAGTGCCGAGCCAGCAGGACAACAATCTGACCAAGCGGATTAAAGACGGCGCCGCAATGCTCGACATCAGGGTACTCGACCACATTATCATCGGCCGCGACAAATATTATTCATATAACGACGAGGGAAAACTATGAAAATTCTGATTCTCGCGGTGGGCAAGACCTCCACTCCCTATATAACCGAAGGCGTGGACAATTACCTGAAACGTGCTGCCCGTTACATGCCGGTCGCGCTGCAGACAGTGGCAGACGTAAAAAGCACTAAATCACTGTCGGAAGAATCCCAGAAACAGAAGGAAGCAGCAGCTATTTTGGAAGCACTACAGCCGGGCGACCGTGTGATACTGCTCGACGAACATGGAAAGGAGCTTACTTCACGCGAATTTTCTGATTTCATAAGCCGCACGGCTCTGCAAGGAATAAAACGCCTTGTTTTCGTCATAGGAGGGCCTTACGGATTTTCCCGCGGACTCTATGACCGCGCCGACGGCAAAATTTCGCTCTCGCGCATGACGTTCACCCACGAAATGGTACGCCTCTTCTTCGCCGAGCAGATCTACCGCGCCATGACAATTATGCGAGGCGAGCCATACCACCACGACTGACATGAACAAATTTCTTATATTTATGGCAATTACAGCTTCGGCCGCTTTTCCGGCATCGGCCGAGAACCTTGAAAAACAGATTGAAGCCACCGGCCTCACCGACATCACCGCTCTTGCACCCGACATCGCTGTGAGCCTGATGTATGCCCGGCCCGACAACTTCACCGGAACAGTGCTTTACGAAGATCTCAACAAGGCATATCTGTACCCCCGGGCGGCCAAAGCGCTTGCAGCCGCTCAAAAGGAACTGGCAGAACTGCGTCCGGGCCACCGTCTGCTCGTAAAAGATGCAGCCCGCCCTATGAGCGTGCAACGCAAAATGTTCAAGGCCGTGCAGGGTACTCCAAAAGCTAACTATGTTGCAAACCCTGCCAAGGGAGGCGGCCTCCACAACTACGGTATGGCGGTCGACATCACAATCGTAGGCCCCGACGGCAAAGAATTGCCTATGGGCACTCCCGTCGACCATCTCGGCCCGGAAGCAAATATAAACCGTGAGGCGGCCATGGTGAAGGAAGGTACTATTACCGAGGAGGAGAGACAGAACAGGATTCTTCTCCGCAACGTAATGCGCCACGCCGGCTTCACCACCATACGTACGGAATGGTGGCATTTTAATTTCGTATCTAAATCCGTAGCCCGGACCCGTTACAGACTCCTCGACTTCTGAGTTGGGATCACGTCGGCTTCGGACTTCCCGGGGGCGATTTTTGAAGCGATTTGCTTGCTATTTATAATAAATAATGTAACTTTGCACTTCGGTTAACCATTACAAGCTTAACTTACTGTATGCCACTGCAGCCATAACACGCTCCGCATACATCCCGGAATAATAAAGAAATATTTAATACCACAATCATGGCAGAAAAGAAAGAAAAATTGTTCGACCAGTTTCCTCCGGTGTCAACCGCCGAGTGGAAAGCTAAAGTGGAAGCCGACCTGAAAGGAGCTCCATTTGATAAAAAACTGGTGTGGCGGACTAACGAAGGATTCAACGTCCAGCCAATGTACCGCTCAGAGGACATAGCCGACCTCAAAACCACGAATTCTCTTCCCGGCGAATACCCCTACGTCCGCGGTACCAAAACCGAAAACGACTGGCTCACCCGCCAGGAAATTCTCGCCGACACTCCTGCCGAAGCCAACGCCAAGGCGCGCGAAGTGCTGACAAAGGGCGTAACATCGCTTGGTTTCCGTATTGACGAGCCTACCGGGGAAACTATAGCTACCCTGCTCGAAGGCATCGACATCAGGAAAGTAGAGATAAACTTCACGAGCTGTCCGCGCAAAGCCCTCGAAGTGGCCAAGGTACTTGTTGCCTACATAAAGGCCAAAGGCGCAGAAAAAGAATTCCGCGGATCAATCGACTTCAACCCTTTCAAGCGTGCGCTTAAACACGAGACGGCATTCCCCGGCGACATCACAGCAATGGCTTGTGAACTCCTCGACACCGTGAAGGATATTCCCGCTCTCAGAGTCCTCTCTGTCGACTCCAACGTACTCAGCAACGCCGGTGCATATATCTATCAGGAACTCGGCTACGCTCTTTCATGGGGCAGCCAGTGGATGACTATGCTTACCGGAGCCGGACGCAGCGCCTGTGAGGTTGCCTCCAGAATCAAATTCAATATGGGAGTTTCGTCGAACTTCTTCATGGAAATCGCGAAATTCCGCGCAGCCCGCATGATGTGGGCGCAGATTGTGGAACAATACAAGCCCGAGTCGAAAGACAGCTGCAAGATGATGGCCCACGCCGTCACCTCGCGCTTCAACCAGACTCTCTACGACGCACACGTCAACCTGCTCCGCAGTCAGACCGAATCAATGTCTGCCGCCCTCGCAGGCGTCGACTCCATCACCACTACCCCCTTTGACGTTCCCTACAAAAATCCTGATGACTTCTCCGAGAGAATCGCCCGCAATCAGCAGTTCCTGCTCAAGGAAGAAAGTCACCTCGACAAGGTAATCGACCCCGCCGGCGGTTCATATTACGTAGAGACTCTCACAGTGGCAATCGCCAAAGAAGCATGGAAACTCTTCCTCGAAATCGAGGATAAGGGTGGTTTCATGGCTTGCGTGAACGACGGCTCTATTCAGGCAGCCATCCGCGAGACAGCAGCAAAACGCCACACCGACGTTGCTCGCCGCAAAGAAATTCTCCTCGGCACTAACCAGTACCCGAACGTCAACGAAATGGCAACTGAGAAGATTGTCAGCCTCAACGGCGCCAACTCTTGCGGCTGCGGCCATAAGCACGGGGAAGAGGAGAGTTGCGACGCTTCAGGCAAAGGTCTTCCCACCAAGCGTGCCGCAAGCGATTTCGAGGCACTCCGCCTCGCTACCGAAGCCGCCTCGAACCGTCCGAAGGTATTCATGCTCACGATCGGCAACCTCGCAATGCGTCTCGCACGCGCCCAGTTCTCCACCAACTTCTTCGGCTGCGCCGGCTACGAAATCATCGACAATCTGGGATTCAGCACTGTTGAGGAAGGCGTTGACGCCGCCCTCGCAAAAGGTGCCGACATCGTGGTTCTCTGCTCAAGCGACGACGAATATGCCGAACTCGCTCCCGCAGCATTCAAATATCTCAACGGAAGAGCTGAATTTGTTGTGGCAGGTGCTCCCGCATGCATGGACGACCTTAAGGCCATCGGCATTAACGATTTCGTCCACGTTCGCTGCAACGTGCTTGAAACCCTTCAGGCTTTCAATGCCAGACTCCTGAAATAACATCGACCATTCAACCCAATATCTGAAAAAATGAAACCCGATTTTAAAAACATCGACATAGTAAAAGATGCGTTCGGCGAATTCCACGCACCCGCCGCGCAGGGGGAAGAATGGACAACCCCCGAGCTTATTCCCGTAAAGCCCATATATACCAAAGCTGATCTCGAAGGACTCGAGCACCTCGAGTACGTCTCCGGTATTCCGCCATTCCTCCGTGGCCCGTACAGCGCAATGTACCCCCTCCGCCCCTGGACCATCCGTCAGTACGCCGGATTCTCTACCGCCGCAGAGTCAAACGCATTCTACCGCCGCAACCTCGCAGCCGGACAGAAAGGTCTTTCGGTAGCATTCGACCTCGCCACTCACCGCGGATACGACGCAGATCACGAGCGAGTTGTCGGCGACGTTGGCAAAGCAGGCGTTTCCATCTGTTCCGTTGAAGACATGAAGGTGCTCTTCGAGGGAATTCCGCTCAATAAGATGTCAGTCTCCATGACCATGAACGGTGCCGTGCTCCCCGTGCTCGCCTTCTACATCAACGCAGGTCTCGAACAGGGAGCCAAGCTCGAGGAGATGGCAGGCACAATCCAGAACGATATCCTGAAGGAATTCATGGTGCGCAACACCTACATCTATCCCCCGGAATTCTCGATGCGGATAATCGCCGACATCTTCGAGTATACCTCGCAGAACATGCCGAAGTTCAACTCCATCTCCATCTCCGGCTACCACATGCAGGAAGCAGGTGCCACCTGCGACATCGAGCTGGCCTATACCCTCGCCGACGGCCTTGAATATCTCCGCGCCGGTATCAACGCGGGCATCGACATCGACGCTTTCGCTCCCCGCCTCTCGTTCTTCTGGGCAATCGGCATGAACTACTTCATGGAAGTTGCCAAGATGCGTGCTGCCCGTCTGCTCTGGGCCAAGATTGTGAAGCAGTTCAACCCCAAGAACCCGAAATCGCTCGCACTCCGCACCCACTCGCAGACTTCCGGGTGGTCGCTCACCGAGCAGGATCCTTTCAACAATGTTGGCCGTACATGTATCGAGGCTATGGGCGCCGCACTGGGTCACACTCAGTCGCTCCACACCAACGCGCTCGACGAAGCCATCGCTCTCCCCACCGACTTCTCCGCCCGAATCGCCCGCAATACCCAGATCTACATTCAGGAGGAAACAATGGTAACCAAACAGGTCGACCCCTGGGGCGGATCTTACTATGTTGAGGCTCTTACCAACGAAATCGCCCACCGTGCATGGGAGCACATCCAGGAAATCGAAAAACTCGGCGGCATGGCAAAAGCTATTGAAAGCGGTCTGCCCAAACTCCGCATCGAGGAAGCCAGCGCACGCACCCAGGCCCGCATCGACTCCGGACGCCAGACCATTGTGGGTATCAACAAGTATCGTCTCGACCATGAGGATCCCATCGATATCCTCGAAATCGACAATACCGAGGTTCGCAACGATCAGGTAGCCCGACTCAACGATCTCAAGGCTCACCGCGACGAAAAAGAGGTGAAAGAAGCTCTCGAAGCCATCACCGAATGCGTCCGCACAAAGAAAGGCAACCTCCTCGACCTCGCCGTTAAGGCAGCGGGAAAGCGCGCCACACTCGGCGAGATTTCCGATGCTTGCGAAGCAGTGGTCGGACGTTATAAAGCAGTAATCAGAACTATTTCAGGCGTGTACTCATCAGAAACTAAACAAGACCCTGACTTTGTAAAAGCTCAGCAGATGTGTGAGGAATTCGCTCGTCGCGAAGGTCGTCAGCCCCGTATCATGATTGCCAAAATGGGTCAGGACGGTCACGACCGCGGAGCGAAAGTTGTTGCAACCGGCTATGCCGACTGCGGATTCGACGTCGACATGGGTCCTCTCTTCCAGACTCCTGCCGAAGCTGCCCGCATGGCTGTAGAAAACGACGTTCACATTCTCGGCGTTTCGTCGCTCGCCGCAGGCCACAAGACTCTGATACCTCAGGTTATAGATGAACTCAAGAAGCTTGGCCGCGAAGACATCATGGTAACCGCCGGCGGCGTTATTCCCGCCCAGGACTACGATTTCCTCTACAAGGCAGGCGTTGCAGCAATCTTCGGCCCCGGCACGAGAATTCCGGTTTCGGCCATCAAGATGCTCGAAATTCTCATGGGTGAGGAATAATCTCCCTCCGATCCCTGATACCTTTCAAAAAATCGCGTTTCACTGCTGAAACGCGATTTTTTTGTTCAAATTCGGCATTATTTACATGCAAATTGTTTATTTCTTTAATAAAAATAACTAATTTTGCCATTCAATCTAAACTTTTTCTCACAAAATAATGAAAGTATTGAAATTCGGCGGAACCTCCGTTGGTTCCGAAAACGGACTTCTCAACATAAAAGCGATTGTTGAACGGCAGGAAAAGCCGGTAATAGTGGTGGTAAGTGCCCTCGGAGGAATCACCGACCTGCTTCTGCGCACTGCTTCGGTAGCCTCGCAGGGGAACGACGAGTACCGGAATCTTTTCCATACAATAGTTGAGCGGCACCACGACATCATAAACAAGGTGATAACCGACCGCCCCGCCGAACTGATCGGACAGGCCGACATCCTCCTCGACGAACTTGCCTCAATCTATCAGGGTGTATATCTAATCCGCGACCTCAGCCCAAAGACTCAGGCCACGATTGTCAGCTACGGCGAGCGCCTCAGTAGCCTGATTGTTGCAAGACTCATGTCAGGAAGCAAGCTCCACGACTCGCGCTGTTTCATAAAGACTGCAAATCTTCACCACTCCCCCGTTCTCGAAAGCGAACTCACCCGCGAACTTGTGGTAAAAGAATTTCACCACGAACCGGAACCGTGCATCCACGTAGTTCCGGGATTCATAAGCTCCGACGTCCACACCGGCGAAGTCACCAACCTCGGCCGAGGCGGAAGCGACTATACGGCCTCGATAATTGCAGCCGCACTCAATGCCTCGCAACTTGAAATATGGACCGACGTAGACGGCTTCATGACCGCCGATCCCAGAGTGATTCCCACCGCCTACACCATCAGCACTCTCAGCTATATCGAGGCCATGGAACTCTGCAACTTCGGCGCCAAGGTGATATATCCGCCCACGATTTATCCCGTATGCGTGAAAAACATACCGATAATCGTAAAGAACACTTTCAACCCCGAAGGCCCGGGCACTGTGATTCTCAACAGCCATAATGAAGACGGCAAACCCATCAAAGGTATTTCGAGCATCGGAGGGACGGCTCTCATCACGGTAACCGGTCTGTCGATGGTGGGTGTGATCGGGGTGAACCGCCGCATCTTCACCGCACTCGCTCAGAATGGGATCTCGGTATTTATGGTCAGCCAGGCATCGTCGGAAAACTCAACGTCAATCGGCGTACGCGATCAGGATGCCGACGACGCCATCCGAGTGCTCGACCAGGAATTCGCCAAAGAAATCGAAGAAGGAGCCATGTTCCCTATGCATGCCGAATGCGGACTCGCCACCGTTGCAATCGTCGGTGAGAACATGAAGCACACACCCGGCATCGCCGGCAAGCTATTCGGAACTCTCGGCCGAAGCGGCATCAGTGTCATTGCATGCGCGCAGGGTGCCAGCGAGACCAATATCTCTTTTGTGGTTCCCGGAAAATTCCTCCGCAAGTCGCTCAACGTAATCCACGACTCCTTCTTCCTGAGCGAATACAAGGAACTTAACCTCTTCATCTGTGGCGTTGGGACCGTAGGCAATATGCTGATAGAGCAAATTCACAGCCAGCAGGCTAAACTCCGAGAAACTCACCGCCTGAAACTCAACGTGGTCGGAATCGCATCAAGCCGCCATGCCATTTTCTCGCGCGAAGGCATCGACCTCATCAATTACCGCGAACTGCTCGACAATTCTCCGGAAAGCTCACCGGAAAAACTGCGTCAGGGGATTCTCGATATGAATATCTTCAACAGCGTGTTTGTGGACTGCACGGCGAGCAAGGATATCGCCATGCTTTACCAGTCGCTGCTCGACCATAACATATCCGTGGTGGCCGCCAACAAGATTGCCGCCTCCGGAAGCTACGACCTTTACAGGAAACTCAAGTCGACGGCGCTGCGTCGCGGCGTCAAATATCTTTTTGAGACCAACGTCGGAGCCGGGCTGCCCATTATCGGTACGATAAACGACCTCGTTTCGTCGGGCGACAGAATTCTCCGCATAGAGGCCGTGCTCAGCGGCACCCTCAACTTCATTTTCAACGCATTATCGCCGGAAGTTCCGTTCTCCGATGCCGTCCGCCTTGCCAAGGAACTCGGCTACAGCGAACCGGATCCGCGAATTGATCTCAAGGGTCAGGACGTGATCCGCAAACTCGTTATTCTCACCCGCGAGGCAGGCTATATGGTTGAGCAGGAAGAAGTGGAGAAAAATCTTTTTATTCCGGAAGAGTTTTTCAACGGCTCGCTCGAAGATTTCTGGAAGCGTTTGCCCGAACTTGACTCCGAATTTGAGCGGCAGCGCCGTGAACTCGACGCCGAGGGCAAACGCTGGCGGTTTGTGGCCCGCATGGAGAGCGGACGGATGTCGGTCGGACTTGAAGCGGTCGACAGTACGCATCCTTTCTACAATCTTGAAGGCTCGAACAATATCGTTCTTCTCACCACCGAGCGCTACCGTGAATTCCCGATGCAGATACAGGGTTACGGAGCCGGCGCAGAAGTGACGGCTGCCGGTGTGTTCGCCAACATAATGTCGACCTCCAATAACTGACCGCTACTATGAAACACCTTATAATTCTCGGCGACGGAATGTCGGATCACCCTGTAGAGCGGCTTGGCGGGAAAACGCCGCTTGCCTTTGCCGGCACTCCGGCTTTCGACCGCCTGGCCAAAATGGGACGCTGCGGCACTCTCGTTACCATCCCCGACGGCTTTTCGCCCGGCAGTGAGGTTGCAAACACTGCAATCCTCGGCTATGACCTCAACGAGGTCTACGAGGGGCGCGGCCCGCTCGAAGCCGCCAGCATAGGCTACGAAATGCAGCCCGGCGATATGGCTATGCGCTGCAACATCGTGACGCTCGGCAACGACGAGATTGTCAATCACCACGGCGGCCATCTTACCACTGAGGAAGGGACCGAACTCATAAGGTATCTCGATTCCAAGTTAGGCAACGACACCGTAAGGTTCATTCCCGGCATACAATACCGCCACCTTCTTATTATAAAAGGAGGCAACAAACACATAACCTGCGCGCCGCCCCACGACCATCCGGGCGAAAAATGGCGCGGTCTCCTCGTCAGACCCGAAGAGAACTCTACGGATGAAGCCGACGACGGCAGATTGACACCGAAAGAGACAGCGGAACTTATCAACGATCTGATTCTCAAGTCGCAGGAACTGCTCGCCTGTCATCCGCTCAACCGCCGCAGGGCCACCGAAGGCAAACCCACCGCCAATTCCATCTGGCCGTGGAGCGCAGGCTATCGCCCGCGCATGCTGACACTGCAACAGATGTATCCGCAAATCAAGAGCGGAGCTGTAATCTCAGCCGTCGACCTTATCCGTGGCATCGGCCACTACGCCGGATTACGTTCCATAGAAGTTGAAGGAGCTACAGGCCTCGCCGATACCAATTATGAAGGAAAAGCAAAAGCAGCCATAGAGGCGCTGAAAACCGACGATTTCGTTTTTCTCCATGTTGAGGCTACAGATGAAGCAGGCCATGACGGCGATCTCGACTTGAAAATTCGGGCTATCGAATATCTCGACGAGCGCCTGACACGACCCATACTCGATGAAATTCTCACGTGGGACGAACCTGTGGCGATTGCTCTTCTTCCTGACCATGCCACACCGGTTGAAAAACGCATCCATATAGGTGAGCCAGTTCCCTTTGTAATCTTCAGACCCGGCGAAACGCCCGATAACGTTTCCGAATACAATGAGGCTGCATGCAAGTCCGGTGCCTACGGACAACTCAGCCTGCAGGAGTTTATGCACGAATTTATGAAATAAGTAAGTCATGAAATATTATAGCACCAACAGAAAATCGCCCGAAGTTTCGCTGAGCGAGGCAGTGGTGAAAGGACTTGCTCCCGACCGGGGGCTGTATATGCCCGAAAGGATAGAGAAACTGCCGCAGGCGTTTTTCGACGGCATCGACAATATGTCGTTTCAGGAGATTGCCTGCACGGTTGCGAAAGCATTTTTCGGCGAAGACATTCCGGAGGCCGACCTGAACCGGATTGTCTGCGACACTCTTCAGTTTGACTGCCCTGTTGTAGAGGTGGAGCCCGGCGTCTACAGCCTCGAGTTGTTCCACGGCCCCACCCTCGCCTTCAAGGATGTCGGAGCCCGCTTTATGGCACGCCTGCTGCAATATTTCATCAGCCGTGGCAACGACCGCCGGGAGGTGAATGTGCTCGTGGCAACGAGCGGTGACACCGGCTCAGCCGTTGCCAACGGATTTCTCGGTGTAGACGGAATCCATGTTTATGTACTTTATCCGAAAGGAAAAGTCAGCCCGATTCAGGAGTGTCAGTTCACCACACTCGGACGCAACATCACTGCGGTGGAGGTAGACGGCGTTTTCGACGACTGCCAGCGGCTTGTAAAGAGTGCGTTCCTCGACGAGGAGCTCAACCGCCGTATGCTTCTGACTTCCGCAAACTCAATCAACGTGGCGCGCTTCCTTCCGCAGGCGTTTTACTACTTCAATGCCTACGCACGTCTCAAAGCCGCTGGTAAGGCAGATAAAGTGGTGGTAAGCGTCCCCAGCGGTAATTTCGGCAACATCACTGCCGGACTCATCGCACACCGTATGGGACTGCCGATTGAGCGATTTATCGCCGCCGGAAACGCCAACGATGTTTTCTACAGCTACGTCCGCAGCGGCTTATATCAGCCTAAGGCAAGTGTCCAGACCATCGCCAATGCAATGGACGTGGGCGACCCGAGCAATTTCGCCCGCGTCCTCGACCTTTTCGGCAACTCACACGGAGCTATAAGCAGTCTTATCGGCGCCACAACATACTCCGACAGCCAGATTCGCGAAACGATGAAAGAGTGCCACGAAAGAACCGGCTATATCCTTGACCCGCACGGTGCCTGCGGCTACCGCGCGCTCAGGGAGAATCTCACTCCGGGAGAGACAGGAATGTTCCTCGAGACCGCCCACCCCGCCAAATTCAAGGAAACGGTAGAAAATGCCATCGGCAGTTGCATCGCAATTCCCGAACGCCTTCAGGCTTTTATGAACGGCACCAAGGAATCATCCCCCATGACCTCGGAATTCGCCGATTTCAAAAGTTTCCTCCTCTCTGATTACTGAAGGTAATCGAAAGAAATTAACGAAAGAGGGTGCATTCATGAATGCACCCTCTTTCGTTATACTATATTCAGTCGTTTATCAGTCCTGGAACTCAATGAGGGGTGCGTCGGTGCCGACTACGTCGTCGACGTTGACGAAGATGCGCTTTACCACTTCGTCTTTTTCGGCTGCGACGTCGTTTTCCATCTTCATTGCCTCGTAAACGAGAAGGATTTCGCCTTTCTTAACGGCCTGACCGGGCTTGACGTTGACAGCGACAATGCGACCGCCCATGGGAGCGGAAAGAACCTCACCGGTTATAGGCTCAACGGGAGCAGCCGGAGCGGCTGCGGCTTTGGGAGCTTCTTCTTTCGGCTTTGCAGCCTCTGCAGCCTCGAATTCTTCCTTACGGCGACGGCGGAGGAAGCCGTTTGCCACACTGGGGAGAAGTTCGAGCAGAAGCATCTCTTCGTTGTTTGAAGCGAGTTTCACGCCGCCGAATTCATCTATTACAGGATTATCCGGTTTCTTATATGAGCTTACATCATAAGGCTTCTCAACGGGGCTGCCAGTGATTTTAGCACGGAAATCAGGGTCTACTGCAACCGGTGTGTGTCCATATTCACCTTTTATAAGCGAGATAAACTGATTTGAAGCATTGGAATAATCGGGATTGCCTTTCTTACGATCCATAGCAAGCGACACGGCCTGACTGCCCACGATCTGACTTGTAGGCGTTACCAGAGGCACCAGACCGGCATCGCGGCGAACCTTGGGAATAAGTTTCATAGCGTCCTCGAGAAGATCTTCGCTCTTAAGCGTTTTGAGCTGAGCCACCATATTGGAGTACATACCGCCCGGCACCTCAGCTTCCTTGACCAGAAGATTGGGCTTGGGGAAGTGGAAATAGTCCTCGATGAGGTGGCAGGTGTCGAGCAGGTTCTGCTCGTCGCCCGCTTTGGCATACGAAATGGCCGAGTCGAAAAGTGCGCTGATTTCTGCGGGAAGTTTGTCGGTAAGCGGATCGAACTCAATCGGCATTTTGTCTTTGTTGAGGTCGAAATCCGAGAGACTCTTGCGGGCATTGTAAAGCTCCTTGCGAATCTGCCCTACAGCTTCCATATTGCATTCGAGTTCTACGCCGAGACGCTGGCAGAAAATATAGATAAGCTCAATCGCCGGGGCAGCAGAGCCTCCGCCGAACCACCAGATGTTGGTGTCGAGAATATCGACGCCATTGAGGATGGCCATGAGTGCCGATGCCAGGCCGTAGCCCGGGGTGCAATGAGTATGGAAATCAACAGGTACTTTCAATTCGCGTTTGAGTGCGGAGATGATAGATGCGGCGCGGAGTGGATTAACAAGTCCGGCCATGTCCTTGAGGGTGATGATTTTAGCACCGAGGCGCTCCATTTCTTTGGCTTTTTCAACGAAATAGGCGTCGGTGAATATCTTTTCCGGCTCAGCTGCGCGCGAACCGAACATGGATTTGAGTTTTCCCATGAAACCGGAGGGCTGCTCGGAAGCTTCGGGTTTGGGATCGACAGTGTAGCAGACGGCGCCGTCGGCAATTCCGCCGAGTTCGTTGATAAGGCGGATGGATTCCTTTACATTGTCGATATCATTGAGCGCATCGAAGATACGCATTACGTTGAGGCCGTTCTTAATAGCCTCTTCATAAAAGCCTTTAAGGACGGTATCGGGATAAGGCACGTAACCGAAAAGATTTCTGCCGCGCGACAGTGCGGAGAGGAGCGATTTGCCCTTCATTGCCTTCGATATGGTGCGCAGGCGATTCCAGGGCGATTCATTAAGATAACGCATTACAGAATCAGGCACAGCACCGCCCCATACTTCCATAATATAGAAGCCTGCATTTTCGTAGAGGGGGAGCATTTTGTCGATTGTAGCCTGATCGAGTCGGGTTGCAAACAGCGACTGCTGACCGTCACGGAGAGTCAAATCGCGTATTTTAAGCTTTTTATTTACCATAACTGCATAAACTGATTTTAAGTGAATGGTATCCGTGCCGCTGACGTCAAAGCACCTCGGCTAAAGCACGGCGGAAATATTACAGGCTGCAAAGATAAGCATTAATTATGATTTAAAGAAATATTTCTTTAAATGAGTTTTTATTATTTAATGATTCTCAACAAATTAGCAGTGTTATTATGAAAAGCGCGCTATCCAAAACGTTAATATACAAACAATTAGCATCATCTATCCGGTCGACCTTAAGATGAGTTTCAAATTAAAAAATCAATAATCGACTTATTTTCAATTGTTTAATAAGAGTTAAATCCGTAGTTTCCAGAACTGTTTTCATATGCTGAATTGTTATAAATATGTGAAGGTCAAAGAGATGATTCTTTTCGTTTGCAAATCCAAAAATACGGATTGCAACTAATTTTCATTTGAATTAATTCGCGTTCTGAACGCAACCCACAATTGACAAATGCAACCGCAAATTTACCTATGCATTCGCAAATTGCAAAATTCATAATCGCGAATTTCTTTTCGAATCACAACTGTAACGAAAGGCAATCTCAAAATTCACAAATTAAACAAGGATGCAATTTGCATCCAAACACCCATTATGCGTTTACAAAATCAACTTAAAGAATTTTCACCTTTGCGATATATAGCTAAAAATCACTGCTGTTAACCACAATTTATTAAATTTACACTACAATATTTAACAGCCGTTTGAAGACAACTTTAAGCATAGGGGTATAGATATGGATTAATACACACCATCATAACATATTATAATATTAAAGCTAAACCAACACCTTAACGTGCTGAAATCGCGATTGCATCTGCAAACACAATCCCTGACGTTTTTTCATTCATTCGCAAACAATAATTCCCGAAAATAAATTTTGCAGTTTGAAATATAATGATTACATTTGCATATCTAATTACAACTTCAAATTCACAAACGCATGGACATTGTTTCGCGTCTCAAACAGTATCTCGACCTCCATCAGGTGTCAGTAACCCAGTTTGCCGATGCATGCGGCATACCCCGCCCGTCAGTGTCGCAGCTCCTCAACGGCCGCAACAAAAAGGTCAGCGACGAGGTTATAAGCAAAATCCATACGGCCTACCCCGATTTATCCATGCTGTGGCTGATGTTTGGCGAGGGGAATATGGAATCGGTTGCAAATATTGAAATCTCAGAGGCTCAAAATCAGAAAAATTCCGCTGTTTCGCAACCAAAAGTACCTGTAAATCAACAGAATCAGCAGCGTATAGACTTCACGTCTGGCAATCCTCAAGAAAAGTCGGAAATATTTTTTGAGAGAGAAAGCACCGGCTATCCTCATTCTGAAAGGGAGGAGTTCACGTTCGAGCCTGCACCAGCAAGCAATCCGTTCCCATGGACTGCGTCCGACTCCCAGCCTAATTCCAAGACCGCACACGGGGATCAGAACAGCCACGGCCAGCAGCCAGCCAAGCCGTCGGTTCAGCATGAATCAGCCCCACAGCCGGTAAGCCAGAAGCAATCGATCACCTTCAATCCCGAGAAAGGGAAACGGGTGGTCAGCATTATCGTCTATTACGACGATAATTCATTCGAACCGTTCGTACCCGACACTTCCGGCAGAAATCCGTTTGTGAGATAGCCCGAAAACCCGGCATCTGTCATAAGCCTGCTTTGTTGAGTCGCGAGATATGCGTATCTTTGTTGACTGAAAACACAAGGACATGACAAAATCAATCATATCGTTTATCATTACCGCTTCCGCCCTGCTGATAGCCGCGGGATGCCGTTCGGGAAGAGATTCTGCAATTATGTCAGTCTCCCGGATTCCGGACGGCAACATTGACATCCGCCAATACGCCGACATTGGAAAAAGGCTCAGTGACTTTGTCTCAGAAAAAGACGCGAGAATCGGAATAGCCGTGATAACGCCCGAGGGAGACACAATTGAAGTAAACGGACACCGCGACTTTCCTATGCTGAGCGTTTATAAGTTTCCACAAGCTCTCGCAGTTGCCAACTATTGCGTAAAAAACGGTATCGTATCTGATTCCGTGATTTCAATCGGGAAAGATGAGATTTTGCCCGATACCTGGAGTCCCTTGCGCGAAAAATACGGTATAAGAGCCATAAGCTTACCCCTGACAGAACTTCTTGAGTATTCGCTTATACAAAGTGACAATAACGCCTGCGACATTCTGTTCAGACTCATTGGCGGACCTCACGTGGCCGACAACCTGATGAAAACTTACGGACTGAACGACATCGTGATCGAATCGACCGAAAAAGAGATGCACGAAAACTTTTATCTTTGCTACCTCAACCGCTCAACCCCGATTGCAATGGCAAAGCTTTTCGACCGCTTTTTCCGTGGCGGACAATCTCACGTCTCCCCTCTCCACGAGGCTATCGGAAAGATGCTCCTTACATGCTCTACCGGCACAAACCGACTTCCGGCACCACTCCTCAATGCCGGAATCCCCATAGCCCATAAAACCGGTACGGGAGACCGCAATCCGCAAGGACGTATAATTGCGGTTAACGATGCCGGTCATGTATTTTTGCCCGGCGGCAAAGGGTTCTCAATAGCTGTTTTCGTAGCCGATTCGGCCTACAGCATGGAAGAAACAGAGAAGATAATTTCCGACATCTCGGCAATCGTTCTCGATTATATCTCTCCTGAAAGCAACCCATAGCAAATCACTGCCCTATATAGCCCTCCTGGTCATAACAGCGGCGATAGCGATGGATTATCCGCACCAACGCGGCAAGACGGCTATCACCGTCTACGCTGTCTGGCACGAGTTTTGAAAAGCGGGCGTATTGGTCATCATAACGCCGTCGGGAGCCGGATCTGAGGCGCATTTCTATATCATCGGGAATAAGAAATGAACAGCGGGCTGACAGATAACGGTGAAATTCCGTCAGATAGATGGATATTCCCGCAAGGTCGAAGTCTCCGAAATGCACATATCTGTTAGGTATAGTCTCCAACCAACTGCGAAGTGAAGCAGACTGCGGATAGCGAGACACGAAAACCATCGATTTCTCCCCTTGTATCAATTGCGTCTCAAAAAGAGTACGTTGCTGCCGTATCATCCGGAAATTCTCCATGTTCTCTATTCCTATCACTAAAGCATCCGCAGGAATGGTGAAATGTTCCCACTCGGAAACAAAAACAAACGAACCCTCCGGTGGCGAAAGAATGAAATCCGCTCCATGCAAGTTGCAAACCACAGGCTCGAAAGTATTAACGAGGAAACCGGGACAAGTGCGACGGTTTATGATTTTTGAATTACCGCTCTCCCGTGCCTGATCTGAACGCGACGATTCCGTTCCTAAAATCCGTACAGCAAGACCGGGACTTGAGAACGCTTCGTTGTAGCGTACGAGTGCCGCCCGAAGCAAATCGGGACGCGGTGCTCGATATGATTTCCGTGAGCCGTGGTTAACTGCCACAAGCAACCCTTCTTTAAGAAATTCATCTACCCACTCTCCTTTCAATTGGCTTGAAGCGACGGATGCACCGGATTCGAGACGGGATATGCGGTCAACCAATAATTTTGTCAGTTTCATCGAATATTTTCTGGCGGGTGCTGAGTATCGGTTGTATGACAGTCCTCGCACTGTCATTTTTTGACAAAACATAAAGACGTCGGTACGACAATGGCCGGTGTGCTTTCGGGGATGAGTTGACAATGAAAATATTTCTTTCATTGGCGAATCGCAATATACCCTCAATGTTTTCGTCGGCGAGTTTTCCGATTTCGTCCATCATACAGTGAATATGGAAATCGTCGTTGCGACGGCATGCACGCTGTTTGTACACACTTATTAAGAGTATATTGATTATCGCCTTCACGAGAATATCGGTACCATCGGATCCTACCGCCTTGATATTGTCAATCCAACCGGTATTGTTGTCGTTTTCTGTTATATTGAATTTGAGAGCGAACGTGTCGGAAAGTGTCAACTTATCTATTTCGCCCGATTTTGAAAGTTCAACCGCTAAACGGTCGAGATACTTCTTAGCTTTTTTGTTTGCCTCGGCATTGTCATCTGTATCGCTGAAAAGATTGAGCTGACCAAGATTATATGAATTCTCTTCGCGAAACGCACAAATCTCCTTAAGAAGCAGAGCGAACGGATTCCGACTCTCCTCTATCTTTAGTTTTATCTGGCGAATCACACCGGCGAAAGTTTTCTTCTCAAAATCGAAATTCATGTCATTTACCAGCTTTCGAATCTCGCCTTCCTTATCTGAAAGTATACTGTAATCACTCTCTACTCGTTCGAGCAGATTGATATACATATCGTTAGTAAGATTGCGAAAATGTTCAATCTTATTTTCCGAAACGAATTCGTCCACACTTCGGGCATAATCGCAATAGTCGGCATCCGTGATTGGCGATGGCGGAAATTTGAACGTATTTTTGTCGGAGAATGGCTGCCGGAAAGCATTGACACTCTCTTTCAGCTCATTGAGGTCGCGACGCGAAGCCTGAATCAAATCAGTTATCTGCCGCAGTATTTCGCCGCATTGTTTCTGTGTGGTCACGGGCGTTTGTTCTTTGAAATATTCCGGACAAGACTGACCTTCGCAAAACTCATTGGCCCTATCAAGACCACCTGATGTATTTTTAAGGTTCTCACGAAGTTCCGCCAACGTAGCAACCATGTTGTTGTATTCAGAATTCAGGTTGGCTCTCTTTTGATTGAATGAAGCCTGGAGACTTTCGAGGTCAGACTTCAGTTTTTCACATTTAGCTTTGGTTTCCGGCTCCAGATCAAAGAGTTCGCGACAGTCTTTGAGATATGAATAATAAAGCTCACGCGACCCGCTGATAGCAGCAAGCACTGAATCGAATTCCTTGATTCGTTTTTTACATTCTTCAATCAAGCCGAGATCCGCACCAGCTTCGGTGAGACCTGCAGAAAGCAACGCTTCGATTTTTTTGATTTTCGATTTGCTTTGCTCCTGATTCTGCCGGATCGACAATTCAACGCTTTCTTCAAACCGCTCGAGTTCGGCACGTTCGTTTTCTTCGCGTTTTTTAAACTTTCGGTTTACCTCCGCAATGCGAGTTCTCAGTTCAGCATCAAGCTTGCGCAAATCTTCTTTCCGCTTTTCCTCCCCGAGAGTGGCCTCTTCCAACTTTCGAGAATTCCCGGAGAGTAAATCATCGATTATTTTTTCCTGCGACTCGCGAAGCTTTTCGAGTTCAAGCGTTTTGTTTTTCATCTGTTGCCCCACAATAGCAATAGTGGCCCGGTCCGTTTCATTCTGCGAAACAAGTTCCCTGACCGTGTTCCGGGCCTTACTCTTCATACCCGAAATTTCGTTTTCCTTTTCTGATATTATGGATGCTTCTTTAGTCTTTAATTCACTAAGGGATGTCTGCAAAGAGAGTATGCTGCACTCCAATTCACGTGGGGTACGAATCTGGCGTTCCAGACAATCAAGATCTATTTCGACGCCAAAGAGAGAATCGTGTCCACCAGAACTTTTACAAGGCGACAACGAGGTGTTGTAAAGTACGTTTTTCTCATCGGCGATTTTGCCTATGGTGTCCTCCCAACCATCAACATTCGAGTCGAGCCATTCGCACAGTGAACCAGCGAAACGGGATAACAAATCCTGCTCTGATTCTATTTCAGAATTGAGCCTCGTTATTTCCAACCGGACGGGATTTAACACCTTTTCCCATTCAGCTTCAGCCTGGCTTATGCGAAGTTCCGTATCCTTTTTAAGTTGCTCAAGACGCCACTCTCTTTCGCGAATACTCCCTTCGAGCTCTTTTTGACGTTCGGAAAGAGTAAGAAGTTCTGATTCGGAAGCGCTGATTTCGTTTGCCTTAGGTTTCGATGCCCGAATTTCATATTCTTTAAGCTGAAGAGAATGCTTAGCTTCGTCAGCCTCAGCTATAAGAATTCTGAGATTGGACTGACGCTCTGCGAAATCAGCCTCAACGTCACGCCGGGCATTATCCCTGTCGTCGCGTAAAGAGGCAATTTTATTCATCGAATCTTCTTTACGGGAGATAGCTTCTGCACGCCGATTCTGTAAATAAGCATTACTTTCGGCCTTTACCCCGTCTATTAGCGACTGATAGTGTGCGGTTATGTCAGAATAGTCCGACTGAAGCCTCGCCAGTTCGGTCTCGGCCTGACGGCGTTTCATGATAACGTCATTTTCCGAGGCCATAAGCTGAATTATTTTCTCAATTTCTTTCTGTCGGTACTCTCTTTGCTTGCGACGACAACGTGAGAGCTTTTCTTCCAAAACACTGATCTCGCCTATCAATTTATCATGACTTTTGCTGTAACGGGAGTCCAAATCGTTGATTTTGTCTTTTATATTGCTGACTTTCGTTTCTGCACCGGAAATTTTTTCTTTTAGAACAGGTATCAAAGATTTAGCGACAGAAACGGCATACGCAAGTTCAGCACACGACGTATGAAGAGCAGCGTCGTCGGCAAGATATTTGTGAAGTCTTTCAATCATGACAACGGCCCGGTCGGCAGTCTCACATCTGCCCTGCCGATTCAGCTTCGACCAAAGCTGCACGTCGTTGTATTCGTAAGTGAAATTTTCGAGACGGCTGCGGAAATAATCGAGGTCAAAACTAAGTTCATTGTCATCAGTAATGGAGCGAATCATCGTATCTTTAATAAAATCGGCATCCACGCGCTCGTTGAGAAACACGTTGGTGATGATTTTTGGGATATTGCACTGCAGACTCTCCATAATGCGGTATTTAAGCATCTCCGCTTTTAAGTCTGCGTGACGGTTGCCGTAAATAATGTCGCGATACTTTTCGTAACGATCTATAATCGGACTGAATTCAGCACCGGTTTTCGTGATGTTCGAACGAACAGAAAGCTGGTCGTCCGCAACCTCTCCGTTTGAATCGACAATCCATTCCTTGCAAAAAGGAGAATCCACGAACCGGAAGGCAGCTTTGCCCTGATTACGGAAAAGTATGACCGAATAAACGCGATCAGGCGCGGTTGTTACTTCATATATAATATATGAATCCAGTTTTGGCAAATAGAACTCGTCAAACGGTTTTTGCCCTTGCGGTCGAATACCAAGGTGCGCCTTATCGGCATTATAAAAAAACAGGATGGCTCTGAGCAAAGTGCTTTTTCCAACTCCCTGGGTGCCGGTAAAATGGATGTTACCATCCAGACAAACTTCACCGTAGTCTATTCCGGCGCTGTTTATAAATATTATTTTACTCAGGTATTTCATCTGATGCAATGTCTTCGTCGGTTATAATCAAATTTACGATATCCTCAAGATAAGTAATAGTGCAAAGAACGATGTATTCCTGTCGGTCTTCATTAACGATATCAATATAGCCGGCTTTCAGCATCTCTTCGAGAAGCCGGGCGACAATCTCACCATAAACAGAACGGTTGTCGTAGAGCGATACGGATTTTTGCTGTAGATCGATGTCGGCGTTCAGTGCAGCAGTCATATCGGCTTTGGTAAAAACGAATCCGGAACCGAATGTTGGTTGCCATGCTTTTACAAAATCCAGGATGTCAAGCCAATGCCCGAAGCGATTAAGCTTTTCTACCATAGTAGTACGGTTTTCAGTACGGCTGAAATAATAAAAGCCATTGCCTTGTTCGAGTTTGAAACCTATTCGCCGGAAGTAATCGTAATACTCAGTGAAATTATCTTCTATATCCATGAAGATACGACGTTTCTCCTCGCTTCGGCTGTCGGAAGAAATGAAGACGCCTCGACTGAGAAGTTCAAATGTCTGGAGTTCGTATTTCATTTTTTAGCATAAATTAAAGGATAACTGATGTCGCCGTCAACAGACCACTCGTTTGTAATGGTAAGTTCCGAATAATGATTGAGCACAATTTCTGTATAGATTTCCACACGTTGCGAAACGGTCTGAGGAGTAGAATATCCGTAATTCAACACAAAAGAGAAAAGGTCGTGCTGCGATGCAATGAATGCTCTTGCCACCGCATCGGTATCGACATAATCCTCTATGACAGGGGTCTGTGCAAAGGATTCAATCCGAAATTTCGTCCCGGACTTGCGTCCAGTCCTGTTTGACCTGACAACACGGCGCACCTGATTGAGCACATCAACATAAATATCATCATCGCGTAAAGCCGATAATGAAGGCTTCAATGAATAGCGCGCTCTCGGCTCCATCCAAAGCGGGTTACAGGTTTCAAGCACGCTGCATACAGATGTGCTTTTCTCCCAGGTAAGCTGATCGCGCAAATATTTCAGTTTCCGAATCTTCTTGACAATCAGAGACTGGGCATCAATAATATGCAGATAATCGCGGATAGTACGCTCGCGATCGACAAGACTATGAAAAGCGTCTCGCAAAAGCAGACGGGTATCGGTTATAATCGCCGATAGGCGTTCATCAGGCGGGAAACTGACGAAAGTAATTCCGTCGGGATCCAAAAGTTCCTCCGTATCACGTATGAGTTTGGAAATTGCGGCAATTTGCTCCAAGAATTTCTGAAGCTTTGAACGTTTAATTTCGAAATTCCGCTCCTGCTTGTAGGTGTCGTCGATATTACGTTTGAGATCAATTACATTTCGTGTCACCATCTGTCCCACTGTACGTATTTTGCGCCGAATCTGACGCATATACTTGGTCTGGTTCTCAGGACTGGAACGCTCCTTCTGATAATACTCAATTGCATCGCGAAGAGAAGTAACAGTATCGCAGACCGATGCCGTGCTTATTTCTTCGTTGACGGAAAGCACTTCTTCAAGAAATCGCATATAAGCATCTTCAAGTTCAAGCAGGTCGCCTTCCCGACGTATTACATTATAGTCTATAAGCAGGGAGAGATTCTTCTCATTTGCCACATGGTCGAACGCATCCTCATAACGGAAATCAAACCTTTTGCGGGCATGAAACATCGCGGATAAAAGCGCACGCTGCCCATAAAGCAACTCAATCAGAGATTTTACCGACTTGTGGATTTTGAAGAACTGTTTCATAATGACAAATATAGCAATAATTTCGACGATAGAATGAAATCCCGTAAGAAATAATTAATCTGTCCGTTCCTGAAAGAGGTGCAGCAGCAAGAACTCTATCGCAAATTTACAAAAAACTTCCTGCTAATGATGAAGGAAGAGAATTAGAAGTACAGAGTAGGAGGAGTGCCATCGACAAAGAAAGCTTTGCGTCGAATGGTTAAGCACCAATTGAAAAGCTCTTTAGGTGAAAATAAAGCAAAGGAGGAAATGATACGTGCTATATATGAGCCTAAAGTTATAGGGTATCATATGAATAAGCAATATGCAGAATTTTTTGATCCGGACAAGCATAATATTTTCCTTAAAACTTTATTTGATGTAATAATAAGGAACTATGAATGCTTTAAAAATTTATTCGATGTTCCCTTAGAAGATTTAAGAATAAGGCATAGTTATTAAACAGATACAGAAGAGCCGATGCTCATTCTGCCAAAATATCCAAAGAAGACTTCTCTATTTTTAGAGGTATTGCAAGTTGGTTTGAAAGGATTCTTTCAGATGAGTAATTAAGCTGCTTTATTATGAAGTGAAGGATTTATTCTCGGAACTATTTTCACTAAAAGGACTACTTATATTTCGTAACTAAATCAACTGAAGTCATATTAACTATCCATCCGCGCTTTTTGCCTTCCGGTCGAGTAATATAACCTTTTTCGGCGAGATTGTCAACCTGCTTTTGGATAGCGGAGCGACTTATGCCGAGAGTTGTTGAAATTGTCGAGAGTGAGGCGTTAGGATCAGATTTAAGGAGGCGGAGAATGCGAGCGGGAGTGGGAGTAGAGAAACGGACGATTTCACCCTCGTGCCACCACATAG